>Ga0228625_1000001_pt1 | contig 712756 bp, 627 predicted proteins | sample 30DmetaG_FD_190482 | JGI IMG/M metagenome (GOLD analysis project Ga0228625, IMG submission 190482) | Seawater microbial communities from Monterey Bay, California, United States - 30D | ecosystem: Environmental > Aquatic > Marine > Coastal | place: USA: California | collected 2016-10-05
ACTCAGCAGCTCCCCCGCCCCCCCTAAAGGCTACCCCAATGGAATACTCAAGGGCGGCTTGTGTCGGTCTGAGGTAGACAAAATGGTAGACGTAAATGTGCCTTTGACAATGAACTGGACGGGTGTCAACATCAGTAATCACAAGGATCAATGGCATTACAGGTGCCTGCCTAGGGCAATGATGGGAGGCCCCGGGCACCATTTAGTCACTTAACCCATTGATCTACTTTTGTATTTCTTAAATCACACAGGTAGGGTAGACATTGCGTCCAAGATAGTGTGTCCCGAAAGCGTAAGCCCATTGGTACTGACAAGCTAAGGTCTTTACAGCGCAAGTGTATTGATGACTCGAGTCACCTAGTCTCCGGCAGCAATTTATTGATTGCGCCCTAGTTTTAGAGAGCCTCAACGGACACGCGGCTTGGTTAATTTGACAAGTAGGGGTGTTCAGCGAAAAATGGAAATTAAAAACTAAAAGGAAAAACGGCATGGCTGCGCGTATTGGTAATTTTATTATATTTTTGATTCTTTCTGTGCTCACTTTGGGTATCTACCCCCTCTACTTTTTCGTCACCAGACAGCAAGAGAACACTGAATTGCTCAAAGAGATAAGAGGCGAATTACAAAAACGAAATCAAACTTAAAATCTTTAGCCTAAGAGGGGATAGCCATGGTTGAGGCATCGGAGGTTAGACCTACTGTGTGCTGGATATAAAATATGCATTGTTGAATAAATTGGGGAGTTGTGTTTCTATACTGGGGCCTCTATTTAGCGCCCGTACGGACAGATAAACCAATGGAAACTAGCCTTTACGTCAAGACAGCCCTGATTTTGTCGATTCAATTAGGTATCGTATTTATTGGATGCTACTGTTTTATAAGATACGCCCGTCAATCTTGCATGGAGGATCGACCCTTTTTTGGCTTTCGGTTCGAAGCTAAAAAAAACAGCCGAGGCGAATTAGATCTGGTTCCTATTGTTCCTGAACCCCTTATTAAAGCTTCACCTTCAGTCAAAGCTTCGACTCGAGAGTATGATGAAGAGCCAATACAACATAATCCTCTTGTAATAAAGTTGGTATGGGTCTGGTTTGTAAGTAATCTTGGAATGATATTTTTAGCACCTGTAAGTACTTTGCTGAGTGCAACCCTAATGACCATCTCCAGCATAACCTTTGCTCCGCTGCTGGGTGTCATGATGCTCGAAGCAGATGAAAATGATGGGCTCCGGACAATATTGTTTACCCTCTTTATTACGTTTGCTGCTGCTCTTGTGGGTATGTATTCGGGTATAGATTTTTCCTTTATGAGGGAATTCTTATTCTACAGTCTCTGTGTGCTCATACTGTTCGGGCTGGTGAGATTATTATTTGGTATGAGCGACGCGTTGGTGAGGTTTAAAGCTATTGTCGGCGCAATATTGTTTACACTATTTCTTGTCTATGATTTTAATAGGCTCAAACAGCTCAATGATTTTGGAGTAAATGATTGGGTAACTGCATTACATATGGCGATTAGTTTATATCTCGATATTATAAATCTCCTCCTAGAACTACTGGAAGCCATGGGATAACTCACAGCCGTCCGCTTCTCAGATTTGATTGTAATGGCAGGAGTAACCCGGCACCCTGGGCCCTGAGTTACGCGCCAGACAGGTTGGCTGCACTAGTTTAGCCATCAGTCGGGTCAATGCAGGACATGAGCTGCTCTTCCCAGGTATCCAATATGTGCTCGGCAATGATTTCAATTCGGCTCTCAATGCAATCATCCAGTTCAATCTCAGTGAGGGCATCACTGGTTAAGTTATAACCGAAAACACCTGCTTCAGTGATAAAGACTGCTTTCATTCTCTCAGCGGTAATGCCACTAAGAAATGCAAATAGCCTGCTGCTGTTGAAGGTTTTTGTCGCTGCAAAGCGCCAACCAATACTATGGAACCCTTCACCTTTGTTGACCGCCTTAATATAGCCAGATGCTGGCATAGCCGCATTGGTTAAATCATTATCCGAGCCCGAGTGATGATTATGTTGTTTATGATGGATCTGATCAGACAGGGCAGTGGCCCCCTGTAATAGCTCAGTTGATAATCTTCCCTGTTGAGTTAAAACAACCTCTGTGTTGGGTAGAGCTGTTGATTGAGCATAGTCTCTGAGCAGAGCTTCGTGATTGGGCTGGTACAAATCTTGTTTATTGCCAACGATTACATCAGCGATAGCTATTTGCTGATTAAATGTTTGGTGATCTGTATAGCGAGGCTCCTCAAGCTTTCGTGCGTCAACCAAAGTGAGGGTTTTTTGGACTGAAAGAACCCCCTGATAATCGACAGATAATAGCTCTAAAATCTCCATTGGATGTCCCAGCCCGGTAGGTTCAATGAGTAAACGATGTGGCCGGGACTTGGTGAGCAGTTGGTTTAAAGCGATCTGCATGGGTAGGCCAGAGGTACAGCACATGCAGCCTCCAGGTACCTCGCGGATATACACTTGCTGCTCTTCACTGTGACGACCTTCGAGCAGGCTGCCGTCAACGCCAATTTCACCAAACTCATTTACCAGTACAGCCCAGCGTTCATCGGCGGGCTTAGACCGCAGTAAATGCAATATCGCTGAGGTTTTTCCTGCTCCTAAAAAACCTGTAATGATGTTAGTGGGAATGGCACAGAGATTATTCTTTGATGGGCTCACGACGCAGAGCTCAGTACTGACACAGCTTTATTGACATGATCAATTTCAAAATAAAAACAATTGTGGCGTCCAGTATGGCAGGCGCCGCCGGTTTGCTTAACCAGACACAAAATAGCATCGCCATCACAATCCAGCCGCATTGACTCCAGCATCTGAAAATTGCCGCTGGTTTCCCCCTTGACCCATTTTTTACGTCGGCTTCGCGACCAGTAGGTCATGCGGCCGGTCGACAGGGTTTCTTGTATGGAATTTTTATTCATCCATGCCAGCATCAATACCTCTTGACTGACGGCATCTTGAGTGACAACAGGTATCAGTCCATTGTCATCAAAGCTTACCTCATCGAGGATATCTTTGAGTGCCAGGGTCTGTCCCTTGTCAAGCCGCTCAATCGAGCGAAAATAGATACTCTTGCCCATCGACTCTTTAATCTCTGCTATCACAAGCTGTGACGTCAAAGTCGCATTCACAACTTAGCTTTTGACATAATTTATGGTTGAGTAGGTGCCCAGCTGCGATCAAGCTGGCACCAAAGGTTGTCGCGATTTTTTCACCTGCCTCGCCAATAACCTCATGGCCCAATAGGGCGGACAGAACCAGTATTGTCAGCCCTGTAATGCCAAGCGCTAGGGTTCTGAGATCTCGATGCTTCTGGCAGCCGATGGTGAGTGCAAATAAACTGATGGGCACTACAGCTATAAGCATCCATAAGTGAAACAGCTCGTCCCCTAAAAACAGTGCCAGTGCAGTGGGCAGAAAAATGGCCAGCAGCGGCATAGCAAGGCATTGGATAGTACAGGCGGCAGATAAAGTAATGGCTGCTTTATCAGCGATGGTTTGAATATTTTTCATGTTTGATAATCAATAATTGTTTAGTTAAAACTTGCCTGTTTAGCCCAAGATCCCCGGACAGCGGGAGTTTCTCAGGGTCTAGGCAGCTCTATCACTGCATTGTTTGCAGAGGCAACTCATTTCTAGCTGGGGGCTGGATAGCAGAAACCCAGCGTTTTCGACACTGGCTCTAAGGCTGTTTATCATGGACTCGGCCACCGTAATTTCCTCGACACGCTGGCATGTGCTACAGATTAAAAACTGCGGCACACCATGATCGTGCTTACATGTGATATGAGCGCAGGCTATATATTTGTTGGCCAAATCTAATTTATGCACAAGATTTTCATGTCGCAGAAAATCGAGAATTCGGTAGACAGACATAGGCGGAAGCGATTCGCCGTATTGCTCCTTGCAGTAGTCAACCAGCTCATAAGCTGACATGGCTTTTTTACTAGCTACTAGCCCGGATAGCACCTGCTTGCGTTTGCTGGTCAGTTTCGCACCATGGGCTCTGCAGTTGCTCTCAGCATGGTCGAGAATCGTCTGTACATTGCTCATAGGTATTACCTAAACAGATAAGTTTGCTTGTGGAATGTAGCTCGATCGCCAGCTCCAACCGCCGTCAATGATACACTATATCATGAGCTGAGCAAGTATTGATCAGAGAGGCAGATCAGAATGGTTTGCCAGGGTTTATTGAGCTTGAATCGCCTGTACGACAATTACCAGCAGCAGCAGTAGTGACAGTCCCCGCCAGAATACCAGGGGATTTCGCTCTATGAGTGGTGGGCGCTCTCTATTGATAAAGTCTTTATTGGGTGTTCTGAGATCATAGGTGAACTCAGAGACCTCCTGATAACGTTTGAGCGGGCTAACGCTCAGCGCCTTGCGCAGAGACTCTTCAACCCAGCTCGGTATGCTTACCCCATGTTCAGCCAGTGGCAGGTAACTGAGTTTTCGCTGCTGTGCCCGCGACTGAGCTCTTGAGACTGCCATGCCGTAGGGGAATTTCCCTGACAGCATTTGATAGGCGATAACGGCTAAAGAAAAGATATCCACTCGATGATCAACGGGCTCATCGATAAAATATTCTGGCGCAGAATATTGCATGGTGCCGACAATGCCCTCATTAACAGCACGTATATCCGAAATGCCAGCCACTTTGGTACTGCCAAAATCAATAATTCTCGCCGTACCTGTGGTGTCTATCATAATATTCTGTGGTCGCAAATCCTGATGGATCATCTCCCGCCTGTGGAACGCCTGTAAACCTCTGGCTATCTGTTCAATAATACTGCGCACCTGTTCCAGGGAGGGCCGTGGATTATCGATCATCCACTGCTTTAGGTTTTGGCCTTCGATATATTCGGTGGCGGTATACAGGTAGTTTTGCTTGCGCGCCGGTGGTTTTGCGCGAAGTACATGAGGGTTGTCAATACGTTTGGCTATCCAGTCTTCGCGCAGCAATCCTTCGAGAAAATCCATATCATTCTTGAGTTCTGCAGAGGGAAACTTAAGGGCCACCTGTTCCCCTGTGGCTGTATCTTCCGCAAGATAAACATGGCTGCGGCTACTGATATGGATTGAGCGCATGATCCTGTAGCCATCAAAGTGCATTCTGGCTTCTATTTTGGGTGGCAGAGGTAACTGATTGACCGCCTGGCTGATTTCGTTGGCAGCGATATCTGGCAACTGCTCAACTCTGATTATTTGCAGGCTGATATTGTCATCACTGCCGGCCTTTAAGGCTTCATTGGCAATAGTCTGCGCCAGTTTGTTCAGCTTGTCGGTGATTTCAGCTTCCTGCAAATGCTTTGATAGCTGTTGCCTGGAAATAAACTCATGAATACCATCTGTGCACAGGACAAAAAAGTCTCCCTCTTGGATAGGCCTGCTGCTGTAATCGATATCGACCGAGTTATGAATACCCAGGGCTCTTGTCAGATAACTTGATTCGGCAGACACATTATGGCGATGATCTTGAGTCAGGCATTCCAGTCCACTGGTAGAAAAATGATAGATCCGTGAATCGCCACAGTGAAAAATATGCGCGGTACGCGATTTAAGAACTAGGCCACTAAAGGTGCAGATATAGCCTTTTTCTTTGTTGTATCGGTGAGGGCTATTATGGGTCTGCGAAAATAACCATGAGTTGGTAGCGCTCAATACTTTAAGGACTGAGTTTTTTACCGACCAGACGTCCGATGTGCAGTAATAGTCATCTAAAAAGCTGGTTACAGCAGTCTCACTGGCCACTTGGCTGACATTGCTGCTGCTAATGCCGTCGGCGATAGCCACTGCAATTCCTTTGCTGTTTAGCAGGGGCTCACTGGGAACAGTGGCACCGTGAAAGTCCTGATTGATAGCCTTCAGACCTGCATCACTGTAGTGGCCTAAGGTGACGGATAATACTTGAGTCATAGGGTATTTAACCTGTTTGTCAGCTGCCCAATAGTGGACAGCTGACAGGCTTGCTAGTGGACTTACCGCTGCACCTACCAGGACGCGTAAGGTAAGAACTTTCCATTTAGTGTCAGCAGTACTCGGTCACCTTTCGGGTGTTCAATTTTGTCCACTTCCATTGAGAAGTCAATGGCGCTCATAATGCCGTCGCCAAATTTTTCCTGAATCACTTCCTTCAAGGTGTCGCCATAGACCCCAACTACCTCATAAAGACGGTATACAAGGGGGTCAGTGGGAACAGTCTGATCCCATATTTTGGTCGGAAATGCCTCGAGAGCCTCTGTGACTTCGCTGCCCAGACCCAGATATTCGGTAATAGCTGCTGCTTTGTCTGCAGGCGCACTATTCATACCCAGGCAGGCGGAGGTGAGCCATACAGGGGACATGCCCAGGTCTGTTGCTATTTTTTCCCAGGTCAGAGATTTTTCTGCCTTTGCAGAAATAATTAAATCGGACATTGCTTCTTTATTCATAATACTTACCTCTAAGTTAGATTGAGTTTTGACAGGCACGTGGCCTTTATCTGCAACCACAGATAAAGGCGGCTATATTTGACTAGGTTAATTTGCGCTCTGCACTGGTTCTAACATGAGTCCAGTAGAGGGGCAGACCCACCAGAAGTAGACCACCAAACAGATTGCCGAGAACAGTTGGGATTTCATTCCAAACCAGATAGTCGTAGATGGTAAATTCACCGCCCATAATCATAGAGAATGGGAACAGGAACATATTTACGATGGAGTGCTCAAATCCCATAAAGAAGAACAGCATAACGGGCATCCACATGGCCGCCATTTTGGCACCGGCAGAGGTAGAGATCATCGCCCCTACAACACCCATAGATACCATCCAGTTACACAGCATGCCGCGGATAAAAATAGTAAACCAACCGGAGAGCCCATGTTCCTGATAACCCAGGGTTCGGGACTCACCAATGCTACCTACTTTTGCCGCCAGGGCGCCACCGTCGGTATGGTAGCCATAGGTTAAAATAAAGGATGCAAAAAAGGCGGTGGTGAGCGCGCCAGCAAAGTTACCGACAAAAACCAGCCCCCAATTGCGCAACATATTTGGAACTGTTGCCCCGGGTCGCTTATCGAGAATAGATAATGGCACCAGCGTAAAAACGCCGGTCAGCAAATCGAACTTCATCAGGTACAGCATAATAAACCCGACAGGGAATAGCAGGGAGCCAATTAACAGGTTGCCGGTAAAGGTAATCACTGAAATTGCAAAAAATGCAGCCAGTCCTAAGATTGCCCCGGCCATAAATGCTCGTACTAGAGTATCTTTAGTCGACATAAAGAGTTTTGATTCTCCTGAGTCGACCATCTTGGTTACAAATTCACTGGGTTCTATATAAGCCATAATTTTTTTCTCTTATTGAAAAGTTGGAGGATGGTTTGAGTTACGCAGAGGGTAGTGCAAGATGAATGCCAACCCTGGATTTAGTGGTTTTGAGGGAGTTTTCATGGCAGATGCTAGATAAAACGTCTTATTTTGTGGCAAAAATCATGACTGCCATATTTTCCCGCACTGCTTTTGTGCAAAAGCTTAATCGTCTGCGGCATAGAAAACTTCTATTAGTTAAGGCTTGAGGATGCCTTCTCTAGCCAGAAGCTTTTGTGCTAATAACTGGCCCCGGCGAAAGTATAAGTTTCTGTTTGCATTATTAGATATTCTATATAATACTGTTATTACAGTGTTACTATAAGAGCCGGTTGAGCCATGAACCCGGTCGTGAGAAAGCGCTGTTTTTGGTAGCCAACTAAGTACAAATAACAAGATATCAGTTGCGCACTAGCCAATACATATAAATAAAATTGTGAGAGGGGAGTCTGACAACAACATGAAATCATACAACAATAAAATTATTAGAAATCCACTGTTAGCAGCACTGGCACTCGCAGGGTTGACTAGCGGGCAGGTCCAGGCACAGGTTGAGCAGGACGCAGACAAGGTAATCGATCAAATAATTGTAACAGCCTCGAAACGGGCTCTGACACTGCAGGAAACACCCATTGCTGTAGCGGTGATTACTAAGGAAGCTATCGAACAAACGCAAGTTTTTGATATCGCTGATTTACAGGCCCTGATTCCAACATTAAAGGTGGGTACTGCGACTCGCACAACCAGCCAAACTTTTAATATCCGTGGGTTTGGTAGCTCTTCGGCATTGGGCACTGAGCCATCAGTAGGTGTGTTTGTTGATGGAGTATTCCGCTCAAGATCGACGGGCGCGCTGGCTGATTTGCCACGCTTAGAACGTGTGGAAGTGTTAAGTGGCCCACAGAGTACTCTTTTCGGTAAAAATGCATCTGCAGGTGTCATCAGCATCATCACAGAAGCTCCATCGTTTGAGAAAAATGGCGATGTCCAGCTGAGCGTTGGTAACTACAATCACACTGGGGCCAAAGCTTATTTCAGTGGTGGCGTATCAGACACGCTAGCAATGAGTGTTTCTGGAGGGATCAATAAACGAGACGGTTACACAGAGGCCGTCCTCGATGGAATTGACGACGTAGACAACCGAAATCGTTGGAATATTCGAGGTCAGGCGCTGTGGCAGCCCAACCCAGAGACCAGTGTGCGTATAATTGCTGATCATAGCAACATTGATGAGATATGTTGTGCAGCGACCAACCTAATCAATGGTACAACCTCAGCTGCGATTAGTGCCTTGGGGGGTGTTTTATACGATACAACTGACCCATTTCACAGAACTCATGTCTTCAAAGACATACCTCGAAGCAAGATCGAAGACCAGGGCCTGTCTATCCATATAGAGCGTGACTTTGACCAGTTTACCCTTACATCAATCTCAGCGGTGCGCAAAAACGAGTTTGCCAATGGGGGTAACGTTGGCGGCACGACCATTGCTATTGCGTCGGGCATTAGCAAGGGAACTGAGATTGATAGCATCAGTCAAGAATTCCGTCTGACTTCCACATCTGAAGGTCCGCTAAGTTGGATTGCTGGAGGTTTTTATTTCGATGAGAAAATCTCGTCCGAAAATGGGCTTGTCTATGGCGACGATATCAGGCCCTATGTTTCAGGGTTGACCGGTGGTCTGTTGCCAGCTATCGAAGCTAGCCTGGGTGTTCCGCCTGGTGTCTTCTTTGCAGGTGGTACTCGTGTAATCAATCAGCTAAAGCAAGACAATAAAGACTATTCGCTGTTTGGTAAGGTCGATTACGAGTTCAATGATTCTTGGACAGGTACCCTTGGCTTAAACTACACCAATGACAAAAAACAAGCGCTAGTAAGGCAGGTCGAAAACGGTGATGTATTCTCCTCTATTGGCGCCTTAGCTGCGGGTCCACTGGGTGGCGTTCAATTCCGGCCTCCTCTTGTTAACCTGCCAAACCCTGTTGAAGATGGTAAGTCAGATGACAGCGATACTACCTATCAACTGCGTTTAGCCTACAAGGTGAATGATTCTCTAAATATGTATTTGAGTCACGCAACTGGGTTCAAGTCCACCTCTTGGGATTTAAGTGAGTTTACACGTCCTGACCGTTCTCTGGCGGCTGAGTTGACCGCTGCAGGTGTTAACTCCTCAAACCCGAAATATGGCTCTCGCCTCTCATCGCCTGAGTATTCGACGGTAAATGAATTTGGTGTTAAATATTGGTCACCAAAATTTGCGCTCAACTTGGCGGTATTTACACAGCAGCTTGAAGACTTTCAGGTGAGGTCTTTTGATGGAGTTGACTTCTTTCAAGCAAACGCGGGTGAAACCTCAGTTGACGGGTTTGAGGTCGACATGCGGTATTCACCAGTTGAGAGTTGGACATTCACCCTGGCAGCTACCTTCTTAGATCCTATTTACGATGATTTTTCAAATGCACCGCCGACACCTACTTCTCCTCGTGATGCAGATGGCAATCGTTTGCCAGCAGATTTGTCGGGAACCAAGCCAGCTAACATAGCTGAAGAGCGCTTTGTCCTTGGTGTCCTATACAATCATTCGTTGAGCAATGGTATGGATATGTTTGTGCGAGCTGATTATCAATACGAGAGTGACGTCAAAGTATCTACTGCCAACCCTGAGTTTAGTCGTGAAGTCAAAAATTTAGGTATGAGTGCGGGTCTTAACATAAACCAGAATCTTAGCATGCAGGTTTGGGGTCGCAATCTAACTGATGACGAGAACATCTTAAGTGTGTTTGGCGCTGCTGCACAGCCTGGTACTATTAGCGCGTTTATCAATCAACCGCGCAGCTACGGTGCTTCACTTAATTATCGATTTTAGATAATTCACTTGGTTGGCCAGCAATTTCTACCGCTGGCCAACCAGCTTTCAAAAGCCAGAATCAACAAATAAGGAGTACCTTATGAGTTACGCGCAACATCGCAAGATCATTGATGCTGACAGTCATGTTATAGAGCTAGATGACTTTCTAATAAAGGCGGCCAGAGAAGCCGATATAGAACTGCTGCAAAGAATGGATGATCAAACTGAGCTACCAATTGATAGGCAAAAATATCATGACGGCGTAGAACTGTTCGAGCGGCGCAAGCACGATGCCACTGTTAAGCAGGAATGCGAGAATATTATTGTCAGCAATAATCTGGGTGGTTGGTCCCGAATTGGCGCTTTTGACCCCCAGGAGCGCTCCCGCGCACTGGATTTGTTTGGTTATGAGAAGCAATGGGTGCTGCCTACTTTCTCTTTTCATCAGGTAGCCCATGTGGGTGATATGGATGCGCTCTATGCAGGAGCTCGTACCCTAAATAAGGCTATGGCCGACTTTTGTGCCCATGATGACCGCATGTTAGCCATTGGCTATTTACCCTATACCCTAGGGCCAGAGAGGGCGCTGGAACTAATGAAACAGGGCTTCGCTGATGGTTGTTATACCTTTATGGTCGATACCAATGAGCCCAACGACGACAAGATTAGTTTTGCTCATCCAGATTTTGACCCTGTCTGGGCAGGTTTTGTGGAGCAGAGGGTACCCTTTGGTATACATGTGGCCGCCAATGGTCATTATGAGGCTGTGCCAAAAAGCTTTAAGCGCAATGGCAAGAATATTATTGCGCTGGGTGGCGATGCGCCTGCAGGCGAGCTCGGCCTGATAACCATTAAAAATTCGGCTGAACTATTTCTATCGGCGCTGATTTTTGACGGCGTCTTTGATCGTCATCCCAGTCTGCGGGGCATGTGTATGGAGCATGGAGCATTTTGGGTTCCATCCTGGCTAAAGTCGCTAGACTTTACCTATGGAGCTTATTTGCCGCGCAGAGAGTTTATAGAAAAACCCTCAGATACAGCGAGGAGATGCCTGAAGTTTTCACCTTTTGCCGGTGAGCCTGTTGGATGGATCATCGAAAATACCAGTCCAGATATGATTTGTTATGCATCGGACTATCCGCATCCAGAGGGTGGGTCAGACCCTATCAGCAAGTTCGAAGCTACAATGGAAGGCTGTGATGAAGTCACCATGAGTAAGTTTTATCATGGCAACATGCAGGCATTGATGTCTCTGACATAGTTTCGCTTTGAAGTGTGCTGGACTAACTTTAATGCTTAAATGCGGCGGTGTTTGCCGACTAAATAAAGAGCTGATTACGATTCATGACTCCTATTAAAACGCAGGATGCTGGCCTGAGATCAAAGATGGACGACAAGTTATCTCGCTGGTCAGTAGCCGCATTTGGCATCGGCGCTGCAGGTGAGGCAGTTTACCTGGGACTGTTCAACTCCTTCATTACTATTTTTTATAACCAGGTAATTGGCCTGTCGAATACTCTTATCGGTACGGCCATTATGCTGGCCCTGGTGGTCGATGCCATTACCGACCCATTAATTGGAATAATTTCAGACAAGTGGAAATCCAAACATGGGCGACGACATCCATTTTTATTTGCTGCGCCCATACCGTTAGCACTGGTAATCTACGGGATTTTCAATCCGCCCGAATCCATCCTCAATGAAGTAGATAATTTCACTAATTACACCTTGTTCGCATGGCTAGCTATGTGCACTGTTTTCAGTCGCGCATTCTTGACTCTCTATTCGATACCGCATCTAGCCCTGGGTGGTGAGATGTCAAAGAACCATAACGAGCGTTCCAGGTTATTCAGTGCTAATGCAGCATTCGCCTATGTAACTGGTGCCTTATTTGGTTTTTTGGCTTGGGGAGTATTCTTCGATGGCGAGCATATAAGAGCTGTTGACGGAGTTGCAGTTCCGGGGCACTTAAATGAAGCCTCTTATGCACCTTTAATACTGTTAGCCTGTACTTTGGTTCTTATGGCGATTTGGACTACCGCTGCAGGTACGTATAAGCATGTGCCAACATTGTCCGCACCACCTAAGCAACAAGAAGAGCTCTCCCTAAAAGTTTTTTTTAAAGAGATATTGACCACACTAAAGTGCCGCAACTATGTAGTGCTAATTGCCGGTTACTTCTTCTTTATGATTGCTAGCGGAATCTACGATACGTTAGGTGTTTTTATGAACACTTACTTTTGGGAACTCGTGCCGGGCCAAATGCGCTGGTTTGGGCTAGTGTCGGCACCCTGTGCCTTATTCGGCGCTTTAATTTCACCTGTGCTAATGCGCAAGTTCGATCGCAAGCCTGTGGTGATTTTCTCTTTATTTTGTATGGCGATTACTGCCCAACTGGTTGTGGATTTGAGATTGCTCGGTTTAATGCCCGAAAATCACAGCCCCGTATTGCTGCCAGTACTGCTCTGTAACTCAGGCGTATTTGCATTTGTGATCGGCCTTGGCTCTGTCGCAATGATGTCTATGATTGGTGATGTGGTAGATGAAAGCGAGCTGGATACCGGATTGCGCCAGGAAGGGTTATTCTATTCTGCCAGAGCCTTTTTTGCTAAAGCTTCGTTTTCCTTTGGTCACTTTGTAGCTGGGGTAGGGCTGGATTTATTCGTTCGTTTTCCATCGCTAGCAGTTCCGGGAGCGGTTGATGCAGATGTGCTATTTAGAATGGGTATGCTGGCTGGGCCCATTATGGGTGTAGCTGCGTTTATCTCGGTCTTCTTTTATGGCAAATACCATTTGACCCATTCTATGCATAGCAAAATCATTGATGACATTGAAGAGCGCAAGCGTAACCAACAACAGTCCATTGCCGAGGCGACATAAACCAAAATAATGGTTAGACTCACGGAATTCGATGCGTCTTTCTGGGGTGCAAATAGGCATGGTAATAGGTTGATGGCACAAAAAACACGAACCCGCTTGTCGAAAGAAGGTCGGCGATCGCAGCTTTTGGACACGACGGCAGCAATTATAGAAGATCTGGGTTTTTCAGGATTTACCATGGAGACATTGGCTAAGACGGCCGGTGTGAGCAACCCGTTGGTCTATAAATATTTTGACTCACGGCAAGGGATATTTAAAGAGCTCTTGCTGCGAGAGCTAGAAGATTTTCGCTTGAAGATGAGGGCTAAAGTAGTCAGTACTCAGAGTTTTGAAGATCTTGTAAGAGTCTTTGTTGAGGCAAACTTTGAGCAATCCGAAGCTGGAAATGTAAGAGACGTTCTGCTCAGTCAGCCCGACTTAAGAGACGCGGTTTCCAAGACCTTGGAGAGAAATCATAAAGAGACTGGCCGATATCTACTCGAGCGAGTTATCGAATCAAATCGCACCATGACATTAGAGCAGGCAGAGCATCTTCTCTATATGGGGTCCGCGGCTTCTGTTGCCGCTGCTGAAAAAGTGAATCGATCGGGACGTAGCAGACAACGCCTGGTTGACAATACTGTCAGCTTTATTCTTGGTGGTTTCGCGGCTCCTTATGCCGATATTGATAGCGATACTGACAGCTAAAATTTATCATCTATTTGCTGAATCCCTTTGCTTAGCGTCGAGCACATCTCCGTGTACCTTTTGTAAAGCTCCGCTATTTAGTTCAATCCTTTGGTCGCTATTTAATAACAAGAAAAAAACACTTTTTTTATAAAACAAACCCTCTCCGCGCTATACTTATCTGCGCCTATATTATAGCATATATATAATAACGTGGCTGTTGCCTTTCTCAGGCTCCACGCTGCAATAACACTTTTAACCTATCTGAGGGGTAACAATGAAGCGCGAATACTGCAACCGGAAAATAGTTCTAAATAGACGGCCACAGGGTGAGTTGCGGGATGGAGATCTCTCTATGCTCAGCGAACCGGTCAGAGAATTAACTCAGGGAGAGTTTTTGCTTAAAACTATCTGGTTGTCGCTTGACCCTTATATGCGGCCACGTATGAGTGAGATCAAAAATTACCTGGAACCCATTGGTATTGGCAAAGTCATCGTTGGTGAGACTGTCTCGGTGGTGATGGAATCTAAGTCTGAAAAATACAAGCAGGGTGACTTTGTAACCTGTTTTTCAGGCTGGCAGGAATACTTTGTAGCTAATGAGTCTATGGACAATATTTATCATATTGACGACCAGGGTTTACCACTATCAGTTTTTCTTGGCTCGGCCGGTATGACTGGTAGAACTGCCTATAGCGGCCTCACCTTTATCGGAAAACCCAAGCGCGGAGAAACCTTAGTGGTTTCCGCGGCTGCAGGTTCAGTGGGTACTGTTGCTGGGCAGCTTGCTAAGGCGCAAGGTTGTCGTACTGTTGGTATCGCAGGCGGTGCAAAAAAATGTCAATTTTTATTGGATGAAATGGGCTTTGATGCCGCAGTTGACTACAGAGCTGGTGATCTGGCCGGCCAGCTTAAAAGTGCATGCCCTGATGGCATAGATATCTATTTTGAAAATGTCGGCGGCGATGTGGCCAAGGCGGTTGCACCCCTGCTAAACAAGGGCGCACGTGTGCCAATTTGCGGATATGTGTCAGCTTACAATTCACAGGATCTGGATACTGTAGAGACACCAATGGATATTTTTGGTGCACTCTTGGAGCCACCGGAATTTCGTTATTTTCAGGTGCGCGAGTGGCACGATCAATATCATCAGATTACCGCCTTGCTGACCGAAAAGGTACTCAGCGGTGAGGTTAAATATACCGAGACTGTCGCCCAGGGGCTAGATAATGCTGAAGCGGCTTTTATCGGCTTGTTGGCTGGAGCCAATCTGGGCAAGCAATTAGTGCATGTGGCTGATTATTGATTCTTCATCGACTATCAGAAAGATTATTGACAATCCATTTCCATACAGGAGTCACTGATGAAGCTATATGATTTTCCGAATGCGCCAAATCCTAAAAGAGTAAAAATATTTGCCAATGAAAAGGGCATTGAGCTCGAACTAGTTGCCTGTGATATGCGCAAGGGGGAACACAAATCATCAGAGTTTTTGAACAAGAACCCCAGTGGCAAGATACCTGTTCTCGAATTGGAAGATGGCCGGTGTATTTCAGAGTCTGTGGCAATTTGTCGCTACTTAGAGGCCATCTACCCGGAGCCAAATCTATTTGGCGCGAGCCCTTTCGAGCTGGGTCATATTGAGGCAAGAAATCGACATATTGAGTTCGAGATGTGGCGTGAAATAGGCATCTCCTGGGTAAATGGACCGATCGTAGCTCAACTGGGGATAGTCAAACAGATACCTGAAGCTAAGGCAGCCAGCGATGTGGCGGCGCGCAATTACTATGAGCGCTTGGATCTTGAGTTTGCCGAGAATGCTTATGTTGCAGGTGATAGATTTACGATTGCCGATATTAGCCTTTATACAGCGATTGAGTTCGCCAGCACTATGGTGGCTCTCAACCCTGATTCTAGTTTACACAATCTAAATGCCTGGTACGAATCAGTCCGGTTACGACCGAGCATTACCGCGCTTGCACAATAGTAGGATAAATATGAGAGAGTTTATTGGCTTTGGTGGTGTGGTGTTAACTGCCGATGTTTATGGTAACCAAGACCATCCTTGCGTAGTTTTGCTGCCTGGTATAACGCAGACCCGCAAGGTGTGGGTTAGTGCTGCAAAGGCGCTGGCGCAGGCCGGTCGTTATGTTATTAGCCTGGATTTGCGAGGACATGGTGGCAGTGATAGTCCCAAGGACTGCAATTACAGTCTAGAAGCCTTTATGGGTGATTTGGTAGCAGTTTTGGCTCAGTTGGAATCTCGCCCCGTGGTTGTGGGCTCAAATTTTGGCGGTTGGATCGGCTTAGCGGCATTAGGCAATACCTCCGCACCCATTGCCACTGGACTGGTTTTGACTAACCCGCCTCCAGAGTTCCAAAGCCTTAACAATAAAAGTATTGCCAAAACAGTCAGCGAGCGAGCATCCAGTGAGGATTTTGATCAAGGTTTGTTTGCAGGTGGCTTTGATTTTATTGAATTGCAAAACAAACTTGAGCCCGCAGCCAAGAGCTTGAAACTACCCACGCTTTTGGTGCGCGGTATTGACAGTCAAGTAAGTTCATCCAGCGCAACTCAGCGTTTCGCTGATTTAATCCCCCAGGCCGAGGTCTCGGAAATTGAGGGTGCTGGCCACTATGTGGCTTTCGATAAATCCGATGAATTCAGTGCTCTGGTATTGGAGTTTTTAGAACGCCATGTGCCGCATCAGCCACCACAATATGTGAGTGGTTCAGACTCTCGAACCCTGCGAGATGCGATGGGGTGTTTTGCCACTGGAATCACTGTGGTAACCACTCTTGACGAGGCGAAAACACCTATTGGTTTAACGGTTAATTCCTTTAGTTCGGTCTCTCTAGACCCGCCGCTAGTATCAGTTTGTTTAGATAACCATGCCGGCAGCCTAGATGTATTTAGAGCCGCACAATCATTTGCTATCAATGTGTTACACACAGGGCAACAGTCTATTTCAAATCTATTTGCCTCTAAGGGAGTTGATCGTTTTGCTGGCGTTGACTGGAGTACCTGGGAGCGAAATGTACCGATTATTGAAGGGTCGCTCGCGAGTTTTGAATGCATAAAAAAAGACATGATTATTCAGGGTGACCACAGCATATTTATTGGCGAAGTGGTGAGGGCAAAGTTTGAGCCCCATCGTGACCCGCTTTTATATTTTGGTGGCAAGTACCGGCGATTACATTTTGGTTGATTGACCATTGCCATCAACCGACGCAAGCGGCAGTCAGCAAATTGCAATCATTGGCGTTGTAATAATTATAACAATGAAGAGGCTTACAAAATGACGATAGATTTTGACTTTGACCCCAATGCTGTGCTGGTTGATTCCACCACAGATATTGATGGAGTAAATCACATTGGTCTGTCTGTACAAAACCTTGACAGGGTGTTGGAGTTTTACCGAGCAGCGACTGGTTTTGAGGTGATCCATAAGGAATCCTTTGAAAATGATGCATCGGCCGATATTCTTTTCGCACGCAGCAATATAAAGGTACAGACAGCAATTTTGCGAGCACCAAATTGGGTTCTTGAGCTCAGTGAATTTGCCCACAATGAATCTGCCACTTTGACTGATATGCCGGTTATTGGGCCAGGTATGTCACATACCTGTTATCAATCGCCCATAGATCAACCGTTATTTGAAAAGTTCGCTGCCCAGGGTGCCAGATTATTAAATCGGCATAACAAACCTGTTTATTCCCCTACCTATGGCGTGAGCTATGTCTATGCCTATGATCCAGAGGGCAATCTTCTTGAAATGGAGGAGCTCGATGGCGAACAACTGCTGAAACATGCGGGGTATCTGGACAATTGGGATAAGGATAACAAACCCATTTGGATGTCTCAGGTATCCCTGTTTACCCCTGACAGGGATCGATTGATGCAGTTTTATCATAATATTTTTCAGACCAACCCCCATAGAATAGTTGAGGTGCCGGTAGGTGAGTTTGGTGACAACCTGTTTGATATTGATAATGCCAAGGTACAAATCGGCTGGTTCAGACTTAATCGCCAGTCGAAAGTTATGGAGATTTTACAGTTTGTAAATCCGCCCACTCCACAGAGCACGATAGAGCGAGAACCAACATCTCTAGGCTACTCGTTTTCTCTGGAGGTAAGCGATATCGAAGCGGAATATCAGCGACTAAAAGCGCTCGGTGTTGAGTTTTTCAGTCCGCCGGTCAAGTTAGGCCGCTTTGTGCAGGCCTATGCCCGTGATATTGACGACAATATTTTTTCCTTGCGCCAGCCTGTGGATTCGGGCAGCCCGTTTTCGATAAAAGCCTATGATAAAAATGGGGGTCTATAAATGAAGACGCTCTTACAAATGACGGTTATCGGATTATTGTGTGCGCCAGTCCTGAGCCATGCAAGAGAACTTTTATGGGGAGATACCCATGTGCATACATCAAACTCGTTTGATGCCTTTCCTCGCGGCAACCAATCGGCTGATGTTGATACAGCTTATCGCTACGCAAAGGGCTTGCCGGTGGTGCATCCCTATCATAGAGCAAGAATCCGCATTCAAGAGAAACTCGACTTTTTAGTCATTGCTGATCATGCAGAATTTCTAGGAGTAATGCGTACTGTTTACAATTCGGGTATTCCCGAGGACTCGCTTAATAGCGAAGAATTGAAGCAAAAAGACAGCATGGAAAAGCTGATTCGTGAATCTATCGACAGTAATACCTTTTACAGGGTGATGATGAGGATCGCCAAACTGTACGATGGCGACCCAGTTAATTCAGCTAAAAACACGCATCTTTATCAGGATGTGATCCCCAATTCGCGACTTATGGCGCGCACCGCATGGGAAGAGGCGGCAGATCTTGCCGACAAGCACAACGTACCCGGCAAGTTTACCGCCATGATCGGCTGGGAATGGAGCCCGATCCCCGGTGGTGCCAATTTGCATCGCGTGGTATTTACCGATGCTGATGCTCAGACTGCTAAAACCTTTCGTCCCTTCGATACAGGCGACAGCCCTTATCCACAGGATCTGTGGAACTGGTTAGAAGATGTAAGTGAAAGCACCAATGCTGAGTTCATTGCCATTCCACACAATTCCAATATTTCAAAAGGCTATATGTTTCCCGAGACCACTATCAGGGACGAGCCGGTTGATGCGGAATATGCCAGGCTTCGAGCCAAATGGGAGCCAGTAGCTGAAGTCACCCAAATCAAAGGCGATAGCGAGACTATTTCTAGCTTGTCACCGAATGATGAGTTTGCCGATTTTGAAACCTACGCCTATCACATTCAGGCTAAAAACGAGGGCTATAACGCGCTTAAAGGAGATTACTTGCGCAGTGGATTGCGACGCGGTCTCAAGTTGGAGCAAGCGCTGGGTACCAACCCCTATAAGCTTGGCATGATTGGTTCTACAGATGCACACACCGGCATGGCTTCGGCAGAAGAGCAAAACTTTCACGGCAAGATGGCAAGGGATGGTACGCCAGAGAGAAAACTAATAAACCCTGACCGACCTGATGCGACCAGCGGTTGGGCGATGGCAGCTCAGGGGTTGGCGGCAGTCTGGGCAGATTACAATGATCGCTCCTCAATCATGCAGGCATTTAAGCGTCGTGAGGTTTATGCCACCAGTGGACCGCGTATCTATTTGCGGGTGTTTGGCGGCTGGGATTTCAACAAGCGAGACCTCAATCATAAACGCTATCCTGAAAATGGTTATGCCAAGGGCGTGCCAATGGGTGGCGATCTTCCTGAACGTAAAGGTACCAAATCGCCTAGCTTTTTGATTCACGCAGGCAGTGATTCCCAAGGCGCTAACCTTGATCGGGTACAGGTGATCAAAGGCTGGGTCGATTCACAAGGCCAGTCATTTGAGAGGGTTTATGACGTAGCCTGGGCCGGCGAAGATCGTTTGGGTGCAGGTAACAAGTTAGCGGCAATTGGCAGTACAGTTAATTTACAAACTGCTACCTATACAAATTCTATCGGTGCTCCACTTATTTCGACAGTTTGGCGAGACCCTGATTTTAACGCTGAACTATCAGCTTTTTATTATGTTCGAGTTATTGAAATCCCGACCCCAAGACACGCATTGGCCGACGCACTGGCACTGGGCATGGATGCGCCTGATCGAGGCCCTGCGGTAATCCAGGAGCGCGCATATTCCTCACCGATCTGGTACGCCCCATAAATGACTCTGTAGTGGCTACCACCATAGTGCTACCAAATAATTAACAATAACAATAGAGAAAATGACAATGAAAGCTATTTCGACCCTCCTCAAGTTTGCCGTTTTGACTGTGTTGCTGGCAGTAAACCTTAATGCCTACGCGAAAATCACTGGTTCTGCCTTCCCTGATTTAAACTCTAATCCCGCAGTAACTGGTGTCGATGCTGAAAAGATCGCAGCTCTTGAGTCGCGCATGCGCCAATTTGTGGCCGAAGGTGACAGCATGGGCATTGCGACACTGCTGGTGCGTAATGGCACAGTGGCCAGTTACACGCAGGCTGGTGTGCGTGACCTGCTTAATGGAGAGCCTATTACTCAGGAGAGCATTTATCGTATTTACTCTATGAGCAAGCCAATAACCGGTGTCGCAATGATGATGTTGCTTGAACAGGGTGCATTTTCTTTGGATGATCCAGTGGCCAAGTTTATTCCGGAGTTTGAGGGCCTGAAAGTGGTCAAGAGCTATGATCTCGAAGGCAATATAGAGTTAGAGCCCCTGGAGCGCCAGCCAACTATCCGCGAACTTATGAGTCACACTGCTGGGTTTGGTTATGGTCTCAGAGGTGCTGATCCAAGTAATGTGCAGTTCAGAAAAAAAGGCGTGTTGGCTTCACCAGATTTACAATCGCTGGTGGATAGGGTAGCCACGATTCCGCTTATGCATCAACCAGGTACGGCCTGGGCTTACTCGGTATCAGTAGATTTGCAGGGCGCAATCATTGAGCGTATTTCTGGGATGAGCTTGGGTGAGTTTTTTCAGTCAAAAATATTTAAGCCATTGGGTATGGTCGATACGGCATTCTATGTCCCAGCGGAGAAAGCAGAGCGGCTTGCTGATGTTTTTGCCTACCATCCAGTTACAAAAAACTTTCAAACACTGCCATTTGCAGAGCCGCAGTTTAATGTTTTGGGGGATATCTCGTACCGCAAAGAGACACGGGGCATGGAGTCAGGCGGTGGTGGCTTAGTATCTACCATGGCTGATTATGCTCGCTTTTGCCAAATGATGCTCAACGGCGGGGAGCTTAATGGTGCGCGAATTCTAAGCAAACAAAGCATAGATTTAATGGTTAAAAATGTGCTGACAGATTCGCAAAAAATAAACTCAAACGGCAATTTGAATGAATCAGCCAGTCAGCGAGTTGGCTTTGGATTGAACTTTGGTCTCTTTATTGGAGAGGCATCTGAGACATCAGGCTATGGTGATGGTTCTTATTTTTGGGGTGGGGCAGCGTCCACTTGGTTTTGGATTGACCCAAAGAATGATCTGTTTTTTATTGGCATGGTGCAGCAGTTTCCAAAGCCACCACCAGCGGTAAATCCGGACTTTAGAAAAACTTCTCAACAGTTTGTTTATGACGCATTGACGGACTAATCACTAGGTGCAAAATATTTAATATTATATAAGTTGTATAATAAAGGATTGTGTATTACAGTAAAGCTATAACTGATATTTTAGCAGCACACCAAAGCTTTTAAGAAAACTACATATAAGAGGAACCACCAATGAATCAGCAAAGCGCACATCAGGTAAATCGTATAATCCACGACGCAGATAGTCATATTTCGGAGTACGACGGTTGGATCGAAGGCTATGCCTCCGAGTATGTCAGAGCTAATTTAGACGAGCCGTTTTTCAGAGTTGAAAAGGTTCCACAGCTCAAGCCGCTGGTGGATCAGGCCCATAACCGCCTTGCCGGTAATGACCCTGCCATGACAGAGCATCTGAAATCAGATATTTTTGGTAGTGAGGGCAAGCGCAATATTATCGGCGCCTATGGTGCGGTGAATAATATCGAACGCACTGATGCATTGGATATCGCCGGAATTAACAAGCAGCTGGTATTCCCAGGTTTGGTGTTTGTTTCCCGTTTTGCCCGATCTAACGATGAAAAGGTTGTATGGGGTGGCTGTGATGCCATGAATAGAGCTATGGTCGACTTCTGCTCCAGCGATAGCGACCGACTGCAAGCGGTGGGATATCTGTCGTTAAGAGATCCAGCTAAAGCTCTGCAGGAGGCTAAAAAAGCTATCAAGATGGGTATTAAAGCTTTCTGGATGACATCGGATGCAGTAGGAGGTCGTGCACCATCGCATATTGCATATGACCCGATTTGGGCCGTGTTACAAGAAGCAGGTGTGCCAATTACATTGCATATTGGCAGTGGCGGGAAATTGACCGATGACTATCGCAACACTGGTGTGAAGCGAGAATTGGCCCCCGAATCAATGAATATTGAAACCACTTCGCCTAAAGATTTGCCGGTTTTACACCATTCGATTGAGCGCTGGCTGACCTGCATGATCTATGACGGTGTGCTTGAGCGCTTTCCTAAACTTAAAATAGGTTTAGTTGAATTAGGCTCAAATTGGTTGCCGGCTTGTATGGCAAACCTGGATATAGGTGCTGCTGAATTGGGCAGATTTGATCTGGGCCTAAGAAAGCTATCACTCAAGCCCTCTGAATATATGCAACGCCAAGTAAGAGCTACGCCAATGCATTTTGAAGATGCCGGCTGGGCTCTGCGCAATTTGGGCAAAGACATGTTGATGTTTAATACAGATTACCCACATCCAGAAGGTGGCAAAGATCCGTTTGGGGACTTCGAGCGCAGTCTCGACGCCGTGCAGGCAACACCAGAAGAGTTGGATAATTTCTATTCGAAGAATTTTGAGGATCTTTTGGGCCTCTAACTGCCTCTTTGCAGCCAACAGAAAACGGCTGTGCCAGACTCATCAAAACCCCCACAAAGCAATTTGTGGGGGTTTTTTGTCATTAGCAGTCTGAGGGGGCGAGGCTCTTACCTACGCAAGTTTTGCCTGTATATGGTTCAACCTCAGTATGGCCAATTTTGTGGCGGTTGATCGAGTTTGAAGCTATGCAGCTCAGCCCATATACTCTGGTTTATCAGATAATAGCCTGAGGCGTTAACGCAGTCATCAGGTATTAAAAATGCTAGGGGGTAATTTTATGATTCAGGATATTTCCAGGTCTATAGAAGCCTGTGCAGCCTTTTACGGCGAAGAGGCAGATGCAGTGCGCCAGTATCTTATCGAGGGTCAGCGACGCGCCCTGGCACTGCCTAATCGCGGACCGCTACGTTTTAATGATGAGGGAGAAATTCATCAGGATATTCTCGATGCCTACTCAGCCTACGGCTTTTATATTTTTGAAAATGCATTGAGGCGGGAAGAGCTACAGGACCTTAAAGATGACCTGGATCGCATGCGCGACAATTTCCCCACCACCATGGGAGCAGTTACGGATGCCAAGGGTCGGCCAGCCCTGGGGGCAGACAATCAGGCCATGGCTCTGCAATGGGCCAGGCCATTATCTGACCCCCTGGGGGGCAGTCAAATTGCCAATGGTCGCCATCAGGTAAAGCTGTTTGAGCCCAAGCCGGCCGACAGTGCTCCTGAAGTTACCCCGGTTTATCTGGCGGGCTCTCTACAGTACTCGCCCGCCTGTCTGCGCACCTATGGCCATCCCGGATTGCTAAAAATGGCCGAGGCCATCAATGGCGATGACTTCACACCTTTTCACGAGGGGCTGTTTATCAAAGATGCCGGGCTGGGTGCAGCGGTGTCCTGGCATCAGGATGGCGATACTCATTGGGACAATCCTGACTTTGATGAAGATATTCACGGCTTTAACTTTATGGGTCAGGTCTATGGCAGCACGGCGGTTAACGGCGTCTGGGTGGTGCCCGGCAGCCATAAGCAGGGGCGCCTGGATATAGTTAAAATGGTCGAGGAGGCGGGCACAGAGCGCCTGCCCGAGGCTCTGCCCATTGTCTGCAACCCGGGAGATGCGGTGATTAACAACCGGCAGTTATTACATGGCTCTTTTGCTAACACAGGGTTCGAAACCCGGGTTTCAGTTAACTTTGGGTTTCACCGTCGCTCCTCAGTACTCAACGTCCATGGCGCTGGTATTCATGCAGAGGCAACTACCTTTGATGATGCCTTTATCAAAGAGCGCTCCAGACTGATAGGGCTGGCCATTTCAGCGCGACAGCAGCGTTTTCCCGATGAGCAACCCTATGAGTACGCTCCCGATATCGCGGCAGGACAACGGCCGGTGTGGGATGATAGTCAACTGGCTTTACTGAAGGACTACAATCTGATGGATCTGAGTATCTGACACCTGGCGCTGGGAGCACAAAATGATTAAAAAAGTGTTTGGTATTAGTGTTGCGGTAATGCTGCTGGTTGCAGGCTCTCTATGGTTGGTTTTTAGCGATAAGATTGCCCGGGTTCAGGTTGTCAGCAGCCTGTTTACCGGCGCAGAGCAGATAGATAACTTTAATCGCATGCATAAGATGTTCCCGGTGACTACTATGCCTGCTGCCGAGCAGCCCTACAGCTTTCCAGTGGCGCAATCGGTGCCGCTGCCAGCTGAGTTTAGCTTCAGGGGAGAGCAGGTAGAGACGGAGGAGTTTCTGGCCCGCACTGATACTGGCGCAGTGCTGGTGGTTAAGGACGGCGCCATTCAGTTTGAGCAGTACTGGCGCACCGGAGGGCAGCGCCAAACCTGGCTGTCGATGTCGGTGGCAAAAAGTTTTATCTCCGCTCTGGTTGGTATTGCTGTAGATCAGGGTCATATTCGCAGTATTGCCGATGCGGTTACTGACTATGCCCCGGAGCTGACAGGCTCGGCCTATGACAATGTGCCTATTAAAGATATTTTGCAGATGTCCTCCGGCGCCTCCTGGAACGAAGACTACGGCGATCCAGAGTCCGATATCAACCGCTTTGGGCAGATCTTTGCCTTGGGTGGCTCTATGAACAGATTCGCTGCCACATTGATCAGAGAGATGGAGCCGGGCACCTTTAATCGCTACAACAGCACAGATACTCAGGTACTGGGCTTGCTGTTGACCAGAGCTACTGGTCAGACTGTCACTGAATATATGATCGAAAATCTATGGCAGCCCATGGGAGCAGAAACCACAGGCTACTGGCTGACAGATTTAGAGAATATGGAAATGGCTTTTGGCGGGCTGAATATCAGCGCCCGCGACTACGCCAAACTGGGTGAATTATATCGTCTGGGTGGTCTGTTTAATGGGCATCAGATAGTGCCTGCAGACTGGGTCGCCGCGTCCATTGCCCCAGATGCTCCCCATCTGATGCCCGGTGATAACCCGGCCTCAGACTGGCCACTGGGCTACGGTTACCAGTGGTGGATTCCCGATGGTAGCGTCGGTGAGTTTATGGCTATTGGTGTTTACAATCAGTTTATCTATGTGGCGCCAGAGTCTAATACAGTCATTGTAAAGCTATCGGCCAATAGTGCCTATGGCACGCCGGAGGATGAGGGTGCCTCCAGCGAGTTTGAGTCTTTAGAGTTTTTCCGCGCTATTGTGAGTCAACAGTAAGCACTGGGCATAGCCGCAATCGGACTATGGGTTGGCCCTAATAAAATCAGCCAATTTTTCTGATAGCTCCTCGGCTTTTTGCCATTGGAAAAAATGACCGCCACCAATATTGGTATGAGGTTGCCCGCTGGTACCTGGTACCTTCTTCAGCCACTGTTTTTCGAAGCCATCGGTGACAGGATCATTGCCAGCACCCACACAGAGAAATGGCTTTTTAAACTTGGCAAAAAACTCCCAAGCTTTTTTCTGTGCCTCCAGTGACTGATCTGGAATGGTGGGAACCTGGCTGGGCATAGCCCTTGTCGCCATTTTATAGGCCGGGGTTGGGAAGGGGGCCTCATAGGCTTTGGTTAACTGGGTTCGGAAAGGAGATATATCTCGCAAGCCTATATAGCCTGTAAACAGCTCGAGCATAATCGATAGTTTGTTGCGTCGCTCCATCATAGAGGAGGCAATAATGCCTGCTGGTACATCCGGGTTTTCCCAGGTGTATTTTTGCCAATAGGCAAACTGATCGACACCAGAGTCTTTGCTTATACCCTTCATTTTACTCAGCTGTTTCATCATTGAAAAAAGATTGAGCTTTATGGGGCTGGCGCGAAAAGCCTTAACCCTATTGATGACACTTTGAGGCACATCAGGGTTGTAGGGCAAGCTGGTATTACCAATGGCTACGCGATCAAAACGATCGCCATTGTCGGCAACCATTCGCAAGCCAATCAAACCGCCCCAGTCCTGGCCAAAAAAGGTCAGATTGGTAAAGTCATTCTTTACCAGCCATTGGTTCATCCAGTCCACCTGGCGTTGATAGCTGTAGTCTTCTCTGGCTGCTGGCTTATCAGACTTTCCATAGCCAGGCAGATCCGGTGCTATCACTCTTATACCTGCGTTTACCAGATAGGGAATCATGCGTGCGTAAAGGTAACTCCATACTGGCTGCCCATGCATGCACAGAATCACTGGCCCATCTTTTGGACCCTCATCTATGTGGTGGATTCTGAGATCAGTACCATCATGAGTCTGTACCACCGTGTAATGGGGCTCAAATGGGTAATCTTTGAGATTGGCAAAACGGCTATCTGGTGTTCTTAGAATTCTCATTGGGCTGCCTGAAGACGTTATTTAGGCAGCATAATACCAGAATTGACAGTATTGATGCCAATAGATTTTCGCAGCTACTGATTTTGAGGGGAAACCGGACGCAAACCTCTCCAGCTTAGCTGATAAATAGGGGCCCCCATGGCATTCATCACCGGGCGGATACGGTTGAAAAGTCGGCGATACTGATAAAATGGCACCCAGGGAAATAGATGGTGCACAGCATGGTAGTTCTGATAGCCCCACAGCACAGTTGTCAGACGGGAAAGGGGGCCGGGAATCAGAATAATCGAGGTGTTCAGATATCGCTCGGCGACTGTGTGAGGTCGGTGAACAATATAGGCAAACAGATAGACCACTATAAAGGTGCCAGCTAGACCACTAGCGACCAGAGCAATCAAACCCTCGACCCAGCGCCCCTGAATGCTTGCATCGCCAAAGGCAGACAACAGAGCAAAGGGCAGGGCGCGCAGTCCAATAGCCATTGCAATTTCCAGCATCAGGATAATATTCTGTCTGGCAGGAGCCTGATCCCAGCGGTCGGTCATATAAGTTGTGTATTGTCCCGCAATCGCGGTCCAGCAAGACTTCAACATAGAGCCAACCGAGCTGACAACATGCGCTGCGTATTGATCCGGATCTCTGTTGCCATTGTTGGCATTGCGATGATGTTTAAGATGCTCGTGGCGATGAGCAACCAGTCCGGTAAGGAGAATTGTGGCTGCCAGATAACCCATGCCATCATTGAGCCAGCGCAGAGACTTGATATTGCCGCTGATGCAATAGTGCACTGCTTCGTGCAGTACCGTGTAGGCGGCATAGATCAGCATGGCCATCAGAGGAACCGCTAGTAGCAGAGATAATTGCTTAAACATCACCAGAAACAGCAGGGCCCAATAGCCTGTAAAAGCCACCAGTCCAAGAACTACAGTAGGCCAGGCTATGGCATACCGATACTCCCGAGCGCAGCCCAAAGCCTGTTGGTTTAATTGTGCCTTTTGCTGTGAATTTAAAATTTCCATGGGCCCTATTCTAATGAGTTATTACGGGCGATACTTACCATAATGCGACGCAAGCTGACATTTTATGACAGCGCCAGATTTGGCGGTGTTTAAGGCTTTCTGACCAACCCCATATGCACAAAGCGGTAGACTAGATGGGTGGTTTCTGGGATATTCATTAATCCGCAAAAACTTATAATAAAGAGTCCCATTTATGTCTGAACGAATTCCAAGAGATAGCGCCAATGATTACACCGAAGAAATGGCTCAAAATCGCCGTGATTTTATCCGTGAGAAAACATCCACCTCACTGAATCACGTTGGTCACTACTCTGTTAATCCTGAAACCACTGCCGGCAATATTGAAAATTTTATCGGTGTGGCGCAGGTGCCCATGGGGCTGGTTGGGCCACTGCTAGTCAATGGTGAGCATGCCTCAGGTGAATTTTATATGCCCATGGCCACCAGTGAAGGGACATTGATTGCAAGCTACAATCGCGGGGCGCGACTGCTGCGCGAATCCGGTGGTGCCAAGGTTACTGTGGTTGACGATGCCATGCAAAGGGCCCCAGTGTTTGTCTTTGAAGATGCCCGTCAGGCTCGAGACTTTGGTGTCTGGGTAGAGGAAAACTTCGACCAGATTGCCGCCCAGGCTGAAACCACTACTAGATCTGGCAAGCTGCGCAATATTCAGCAGTTTGCCGCCGCCCGCATGCGCTACCTGCGATTTAATTACACCACTGGTGATGCAGCGGGACAAAATATGGTGGGCAAGGCCACCTTTGTCGCCTGCGAATGGATTATGGCCAACTATCCAGGCATCCAGCGTTATATGCTTTCCGGCGCCATGGATACAGACAAAAAGCACTCTCAGCTCAATACATTGTATACCAGAGGTAAGCGTGTGATCGCCGAGGTGACCATCCCCGCTGCGCTGTTGCAAAAGACCATGAATATCTCTGCTGAGGCTCTGTACAAGGCCAGATCCATCAATCAGGTAGGTTCATTTATGGCCGGTTCAAACAATACCGGTGCCCATTCTGCCAATGGTATTACCGCGGCATTTATTGCTACCGGCCAGGATGTGGCCAATGTGGCGGAGTCCTCGGCGGCCGTGGTGTTTGCGGATATTGATGCAGAGGGCAACTACTATCTGTCGATCACAATTCCCTCACTGATTATTGCGACTTTTGGAGGTGGTACAGGCCTGGCGACACAGCAGGAGTGCCTTAAGATGATTGGTTGCGACGGCCCGGGCAAGGTGCACAAGTTGGCGGAGATTATCGGTGCCACCGTGCTGGCAGGGGAGGTGTCACTGATGAGTGCGGTGCTGGCCGGCGACTGGGTAACCAGCCATGATGCGCTCGGACGTAACCGTTAATTAGTGCTCATAAACACAGTACCCTATAGTCAATAATTGTTTTATTGGCCAGAGCAAAAGGTTCTACTATGTTGCAACCTGCCACAGAGCGGGATCAAATAATAATAGGAGTGAATATGGACAAGTCATTACATCTGCCATTGATTGCAACCCTGTGCGCCGCAGTGTTTGTCAGCGCTTGCAGTGGTCCGGATATGCCTGCTGAGGGTTCTGTGGAGAGCGCTGCCAAGAGCGCTGGGGCGACTGTTGCCTCTGCTGTCCCCCCAGGCAGCTGCGACCAGTACGATGAAAATGGCACCGCACTGTTCGGTGACCTTCATGTTCACACCAGCTTCTCCTTTGATGCCGCCGCTATCAGCACTGGCGCGACGCCACAGGATGCCCATAACTACGCCCGTGGTGGCGAGATTCCGTTTTTCCCAGTCAATGCTGAGGGTGAGGCGACAGGGCGGATCAAGATTGATCGTCCCCTGGATTTTCTAGCCGTAACCGATCATGGGGAGTTCCTCGGCGAACGCGCCCTGTGCAGCACCGAGGGTTCGCCGGTCTACAATACCGAGTTCTGTGTTGGCTATCGCTCTGATCAGCGCACCGGCATGATGATGCTGGGTACAGTTATCACCACCGAAACCCCAGCCCGTATTCCTGAAATCTGTGGTGCAGATGGTTCATTGTGCCGAGACTTTGCCCAGTCTCCCTGGGAGACTATTCAGGCAACCTCCAATGCTAATAATCAGCCCTGTGAGTTCACCAGCTTTGTCGCCTACGAGTACACAGGCACACCTGGCACCAGTAATTATCATCGCAATGTTATTTTTAGAAATGACTCAGTGCCCCCATTGCCGGTCAGCTATATAGATGCGCCCATAGACAGCAAGCTGTGGACTGAGCTGGACGCAGTCTGCGATCCACAGGCTGGCTGTGACTACCTGACCATTCCCCATAACTCCAATCTGGCCAATGGCCGCATGGCCCCCTATATGCAGCTAGAGGATACAGATGCGGCCAAGGTTGCCTATGCCCAGTCGCGGCTTAAGCGCGAGCCAATTATGGAAATCTTCCAGCACAAAGGTAATTCAGAATGCATCAATGGTCTGAGCACTGTCTTTGGTGCGCCAGATGAGCTGTGCAATATTGAAGCCGTGCGCCGCATGGGTGAAAACAAAACCTATGCCACCCGGGATATGTCAGCGGAAGGGCTGGTGGTGGGGCAGGCCTCCGAAGTGACCGCCGAATGTGAAGACGGCGTCAATGGCAGCAATGGTATGCTCGGCGCCGGCTGTGTGCATGCTACAGATTTCCAGCGTTCAGCACTGTTGGTGGGGCTAAAAGAAGAACAGAAGATTGGCTTAAACCCGGTTAAGTTGGGAGTTATTGCGGCAACAGATACCCATTCTGCCAATCCCGGCGGTCTGGTTGAATCCAACTGGGACGGTGCAGTAACCGGTGAATCAACGCCCGAGGAGCGTCTGCGGCCCGGCCTTCTGACCAGTGGTATTGATGGCAATCCAGGTGGTTTGGCTGGGGTCTGGGCCAAAGAAAATACCCGTGATGCTATTTTTGATGCGATGTTGCGCAAAGAAGTATTTGGCACCTCGGGGCCGAGAATTCGCCCGCGACTGTTTGCTGGCTGGAATCTGGATCAGGGTCTCTGCGATGCCCCTGATATGGTTGAACAAGCCTATGCCAGTGGCGTGCCCATGGGCGGTGATTTAACGGCCACAGAGACTGGGGCTAAACCCAGGATTTTAGCCTATGCAGTCAAAGACCCTGAGGGCCTTAAACTGCAGGATTTGCATCTGATTAAGGGCTGGATTGATAACGATGGCAAAATGAATACTCAGGTATTGTCTGTAGCCTCAGACGAGAGTGGCGCAGATAGTCTCTGCGCGGTTTACACCGACAATGACTTTGACCCGGCGCAATCTGCCTACTACTACCTCAGAGCCGTCGAGCCAGAGACCGCGCGCTGGCACAGTTACGACTGTGCAGCCATAGCCGAAGCCGACCGCCCTGAGGTGTGCAGCAATGGCGCTTACCCGGAAACCATTCGCGAAATGGCCTGGACCTCACCTATTTGGTATCAGGGGAGGTGACCCATTTAACTCATGGGTTGATTATTCAATAAAGAATTAAAGTAGCCTTTAAGCTTCTACTATTGGTTCTCATACTCCGTGAGAAAAAAATAATACTAAATGTGTTTTCGGGAGCTTATCAATTGTTCAATAAATCAATTTTGCTGTTGCTATTGCTCGGCCAAATCTCCTGTGGAGGTGGCTCTGTTAATAGTAACTCTAATGCCAACACTGGTGGCCCTGTAGATTCTCCTGTAGGTGCCGATGAACAACCTGTTATCAGCAGTTTCACATTTCTCAAAGCCAATAACCCTGTCTTGGAATCTGATATTACTCTATCCATCAAGGATCAAAATATCACTGGCCGAGTTGTTTCAAACAGTCCAGTGGATAGTCTGGTTGCCACGGTTGAGCATGAGGGTTCAAGCCTATCTGTGGCTGATATCGGCCAGACTAGCGGCAGCACAGAGAATGATTTCACTGATCTGGTGACCTATACAGTGACCACTGCTGATGGCCGAGAGTCTGACTACAGAGTGGATTTAATGAAATTTACCGGTCTGCCCATTATTTATTTACAGACTGATGATAATCTCGCTATTGAATCCAAAGAGGACTATGTCGAAGGCACTATTGTGGTTGATGGTGGCCGAGAATTTGCCGGACTGGCAGAGACAAGCATGAAGATCAGAGGTCGCGGAAATTCGACCTGGGGTCTTCATCCTAAAAAACCTTATCAAATGAAGATGAGCGACTCAGCCGAATTTCTCGGCATGCCCAAAGATAAAAAATGGTTATTTCTGGCCGAGTACTCAGACAAAACTATGCTGCGAAATACGATAGCATTTGAGATGGGGCATCTCAGCAGCCTAGACTGGACCCCCAAGCATCAATTTGCCGAGGTCTACCTTAATCAGGAATACAACGGCACCTACAATATCACTCAGAAAGTTGAAGAAGATGGCGATCGGGTGGATATTGGTGATGATGGTTATCTGCTAGAGATAGATCAACCAGAGAGGCTGGATGCTGATGATGTGTTCTTTAACACCGAGCAGTTTTTAATCAATATTAAATCGCCCGACCTGAATTGGGATGACAGTCAATATGTCTATATTAAGCAGCTTATCAATGATTTTGAGACTACGCTTTTCAGCAATAACTTTGCTCACCCGGATAGTGGCTATGCCCAGTATATTGATATAGAGAGCTTTATCGACTGGTATCTGATTAGCGAGATTGTCAAAAATCAAGACTCACAGTCGTTTTCGAGTATTTTCATGCATGTGATTCCCGGTGAGAAAATCAAGATGGGACCGCTGTGGGATTTTGATCTGGCCTTCGGCAATGTTGACTATTCGGACAGTCGCTACCCGGAAGGTTTTTGGGTCAAGTATCACCCCTGGTACCAAAGGCTATTTGATGATCCAGCCTTTGTCGCACAGGTAAAAAGCCGCTTTGCCTTTTATCGCGCCAACCAGGATTTAATTCTGCAAAAGATTGATAGCTATGCCGCTAAGCTCACCTATGCCCAGGAAGAGAACAATAATAGATGGCAGACTCTGGGTAAGTATGTGTGGCCCAACCCAGTCTATTTCGACAGCTATGAAGAAGAGGTTGCCCATCTAAAGTCCTGGTACAACCAGAGAATGGATTGGCTCGAAGAGGCTTACGAAAGCCTCTAGAGAGCAGAATTCTCGGCAATAATTGCCATCATCCTATGGGCTGTCTCATGGCCGGAATTTTGATTCTGGCCAGTGACAAAACGCCGCTCATCATCCACCACCACATGGGTCGCAAAAAAATCAATCAGCTTGGACTCACTCTCAAAGAGTGCGCCGGCCTTGCGCAGCTCAGCCTCTGGGTGCTGAGGAGTGATCTCAATACCCAGTTGCTTGATCTGTTTGTCGGTAACTCCGGTCATGCGTCGATCAGCAATTAGCTTATTGCCATCCTTATCAAGCGCATTAATTAACCCCAGAGCGCCATGACATACAGAGCCGATAATAGGGGTCTCGGCATAATAGGCTGCGGATATTTTTTCAGCCAACACCTCGGAGTAACCGAGATCATAGGCCGCGCCCCAGCCACCGGACAGAAAAATGGCATCATAGGCGCTGAAATCTACATCATCTATCAGCAGCGAGTTATTCACCTTGGCCTGGAGTATAGGGTCTGCCATATAGCGTTCATCTTCTGGTGTTCTGATCACCCGACCCAGAGTCTGGGGGTCAACTGGAATCTGACCACCTTTGATGCTGGCAACGTCCACCTGCATACCCGCATCAGTAAAGCCGTAGTAGGGGTGGGTCATTTCAGACGCCATAACACCTGTTGGCTTACCTTCGCTGTCGCCGGGGGCACCGAGCACCCCATGACTGGTAGTGATTATCAGTGCACGCTTGCCGGGCAACTGATAGGTTTCTCCGTGATACTCAGGGTGCAGCCCAAAAGCCTGCAGAATGGACGGCAAGGCCAGTGCAAGAAATACAGCGACAGCTGCACCCCATTTTACAATACCTATAATTCTGCTGCTCATACCCCATCCTCCAAATACGCTAATAATTGACCTGTGCTAACCACGGGCTCTACAATATGACATGTAATATGCCAATAGTGTCAAAAAATTAATCTAATCGCAACTGCTCGGTCGTAACAGACTGCAGGGGTCCAGTCTCAGGCTGACCTAAAGCATAACAACAAGGCTGGGCCGGACCCAGAGCCACCGCAGGGCAAACCTATGAAATATCTAATTTTTAGCCTGGCGCTGATGCTGTCTGCAGTCTCTCAGGCGGAGTACAGTCGCAGTTTTCTCGACGCCCACCCTCTGCAAATAGCTGAGGTAAATGGTATTGAAATAGCCTACCGCACCGTGGGCCAGGGGGCAGATAAACCCAAGGTAGTCGTGATTATGGGGTTGGGCGGTTCCAATGTAGCCTGGGGCGATACGCTTATCAGAGGGCTGGCCGATGCGGGCTATGAGGTTCTTATGTTTGATAACCGCGACACCGGAGCCTCTACCCGCTTTGATCACTGGGGACAGCCCACCCTGTGGCTGCAGCTAATCAAGCACCGGCTTAACCTGCCGGTCAATGCGCCTTACTCTCTGGATGATATGGCCGCTGATGCGGTTGGCTTGATGGACGCCCTGGGCTATCAGGATGGTCATATTATCGGCACCTCCATGGGCGGCATGATTGCGCAGATAGTGGCGGCCAAATATCCCCAGCGCACCCGCAGCCTGATTTCCATTATGTCCACCACTGGCGCCAGGCATCTGCCACCACCTACCAGCCTGGCCGAAAATCGCCTGCGCAATCTTGCTGAGGGAGAGGCGCAAGAGGACAGAGAGGCGGCTATCAGGGCCAGAGGATTTTATCCAGGGTCCATGCCTCGGCATCTTATGGCGGTGTTTAAGGTTGGCGATCGCTCAGCAGAGGTGGCGACCATAGAGGCGGATACCCTGGTTATCCATGGCGCAGACGATGGCCTGATACCACCTGCCCATGGCGAGCACACAGCAGAGCTAATTCCCTCGGCGCGCTATGTTATTTTTGACAACATGGGTCACAACCTGCCCAGCGAGATAATGCCAGACCTACTGGCCAATATGGCCAGCCATATCAACCGTGTGGAGTCCAGCGCAGCTGGGGCAGGGATCTAGGGCTGCTCCAGCAATGCCAGTGCTGCAATGCAGCGCTCAACGGTTTGATGCCTGGCTTTAACCGCTTTAAGAATCTGCGGCTTCATAGCACTGTATTCCTCTACCAGACCCGCCAGCTCTCTCTCACTCTGTGCTGTGCACTCGCCAGGTAGCATATTGCTGGCAAAGGATCGGGTCAGACCAAGATCACTGCCCTGATTGAGTACAGGTATCTGCGCCAGTATTCTCGCTTTGTAGGGTGCCTCCAATGCAGCCTGCTCCGGTGGGAATAGTCCGTACATAACATAGCGCAACGTCGACAGCTTTAACTTGTCCGGGTTATCTGTAAGCACCGCAAACCATTTCGCTTTTATCTGTGGATCTGGCTGCAAAGTTTCGGAGTAGATAGCGTACTTAACTCCATTGTCCGAATTGTCGCGGAGTTTTTCGTCTCTGAGCAGGGCCATGTAGTCTGCATACTGATAGCGATTTAAGCTGGCTATAATCTCCCAGCGCTTATCCTGGTCAATGGTCAGGCCATCAAAGGTTGTTTCGCCCTGCAAAATCTGCCGCAGATTAGCTAGATGGGCGGGGTTTTTGCTGAGTTCAACATAGTTGCTGTACCAGTATTTCTGCAAATCGGAGCCGGGTTCAGCGCTGCTCAGTAGCTGGTAATGCATGTTTTCAACCTCAGCATAGATCGGGTTAAAGTCCGCAATTTCCAGTCTGGTGGCTGTAGACAGATAGTCCAGTGCCTTGAACAGTCCAGCACCTATGGCGCGGGCCACATTGTAATCTGACTCACCAGTAATATTGGTCATGGCAAACTCTACAAAGGTAGCGGCACTGAGCTTGGCATCGGAGACACTGTCGATCAGACTCTGCCACAGCATTAGACGCATCATGCTGCTGTCCACAGCATTGATGTACTGTTTGGCCACCGCCAGAGAGTTCTCGTCCAGATCCACTTTCACATAGCCCCAATCCTCCTCGTTGGGGTACACCAAATCCGGGCAGCTTATGCCCACTGCCTCAGGTACCTCTGTGGTGGCGCCACTGTAGGTCACAGGCAGGACACTGGTTCGCGACAGCCCGTCCCCCGCGATATGGTAAAAACCAATCTGTACTCGCTGCTGTCGCAAAGTAGGGAAACCCTCCGGGGCTGTCTGATAAATACCCAGCTGGCTGATCTTGTTATTCGCACATTGATAATCGACCCTCATGCTATTCAGGCCAGCCTGGTAGAGCCAGTCCTGAGTCCACTGGGTCAGATCCATGTCTGCGGCCTTGCCCAGCTCGCCAATAAAGTCATCCAGATCAGTATTTTTATAGGAGAACCTTTTCAGGTAATTGCTGACGCCGATACGAAAATTTTCCTCGCCCAGATAGTAGGGCAGCTGCTTTAAGACAGAGGCTCCCTTGCCATAAGTAATGCCATCAAAATTGGTCATGGCCTCACCGGTGGAGGCCACGGATAATTCTATGGAGTGAGTGTTAACCGAGTCATCAGTACGATAGGCCCACTGCTTGGTACGAGAGTAAAACACCTCCCAGACCATATCAAAATCACTTGCCTTGGACAGTGCCAGATTAGCCATGTAAGTGGCAAAGCTCTCATTTAGCCACAGGCCATTCCACCAGCGCATGGTTACCAGATCACCAAACCACATATGTGCCATCTCATGGGCAATCACATTAGCCAGACGCATTTTTGCCAATGTGGATTTTTCGCTTTTGGCAATATAGGCCTCGTTAAAAGTCACGGCACCGACATTTTCCATAGCCCCGGCATTAAAGTCAGGAACAATAATCTGGTCATACTTACCGAACGGGTAGCGGATACCAAAGTAGTCATTAAAGAAAGCAAAGCTCTGTTTGGTGGGAATAAACCACTCATCAGTTTTAACATACTGGGCCAGGCTTTGACGGGCAAAAAGACGCAGGGGAATATCTTCGAATTGGTCTTCCCAGACAGCATAATTACCTGCATGCAGCGAAAATATATAGGACGAGAAAACTGCTGATCTAGCAAAGGTCCAGTGATTTTTATCTCCCATCTGCTCAATGCTGGTCTCACGGGTGGCGCTGATCACCTGCCAGTCTCTGGGTGCGCTTACCTGCAGGCTATAGCTGGCTTTTAGGTCTGGCTGATCAAAGTGCGGAAACAGACGGTTGGCATCATAGGGTTCGAAGTCGGTAAAGAGATAGATATCGCCATTTTCCGGATCAATAAATCGGTGCAGTCCGGATCCGTCATTGGAATAGGGGTGGCTGTAACTAATCACCAGGGTATTGCGACCCGCTGCCAGCTCAGTGGCGGGGATGCTGATAAACCATCTGTCATAGCTGAAGGGCACCGGCATCCCGTTTTTAGTAATTGAGTGAACAGTGCCCTGGCCCAGGTCAATACTGAGGTCATCCCGGTTGTCTGCAGCCAAGTCAAAGCTGATCTCAGTAACCCCGGAAAAAGATTCAGACTGCTTGTCCAGGTCAAACTGCAAACCGTAACTGACATTGCTGATTTGCTCAGCGCGCAGCTCCGCAGTCTGAGCATACAAAAACTCACTGACTTGACGCGGCTTAGCGGCGTTTAACGAGCTTTGACCACAGCCGGTGAGAGCAAAACAGATAGCCATGGCGCCGAGCCATAGTCGAGGTTGGGAGTAAATATATTTCATTCAGTGCCTCTAGTTTTTATTATTTTTTACAAGCCAATAGTCACTCTTTGCTAGCGCTTAAACTCTGTGGGTTTGTACTATTTACAGTCCATGCTGGTTTTTTTTGCGCGCTTTTTTTTCAGCTCGCCGGCGCTCTGTGTCTTGCTGCGCGGCGCTGCCAATATGTTTTTCGCCACGGGCTTTGGCCAGCTGCACCTGCTTTTGGCGCTGGGCAAACCGCTGTTTCTGCTCGTCACTGACCCTGTCGAAGCAGTGATGGCAGGAGAGGCCCTCCTGATAGCTGTCCAATGTTTTTTCCTGTTCGGTAATCGGCATGCGACAGGCGTGACACTGATCGTAGGAGCCGCGCTTGAGATCGTGATCAACAGCTACACGGTTATCAAACACAAAGCACTCTCCCTGCCAAAGAGTCTGATCCTTGGGCACCTCTTCAAGATACTTGAGAATGCCACCCTCGAGGTGATAGACCTCCTCAAAGCCTTGCTCTTTCATGTAGGCGGTAGACTTTTCGCAGCGAATACCACCGGTGCAAAACATGGCAATTTTTTTGGTCTTGGCGCGATCGATATTTTTATTGGCCCAGTCGGGGAATTCTCGGAAGCTGGTGGTTTTGGGATCTACCGCATTTTTAAAGGTGCCAATCTCCACCTCATAGTCATTGCGCGTATCCACCACCAGCACCTCCGGGTCAGAGATCAGATTATTCCAGTCCTGGGGTTTTACATAGGTACCCACCACCTGCCTGGGGTCTATACCCTCAACACCCATGGTGACAATCTCTTTTTTCAGTTTGACCTTGGTGCGATAAAAGGGAATCTCCTTATCAAAGGATTCCTTGGTATCTATATTCTCCAGCCCTGGCTGCTGGCTTAGCCAGTTGAGTACCGCATCTATGCCCGCTCTGGTAGAGGAGATGGTGCCGTTAATACCCTCCGAGGCCAGCAGCAAGGTGCCATAGACCTGATTGTCAGTCATAACTTTTAATAGCGGATGGCGAATGGAGCCATAGTTTGGCAGCGCAACAAATTTATACAGCGCGCAGGTGACGTACTGAGTGGACATAGTAAATCCTGATGTTCGGCTAACCAAATCGTAAATTTGGCGCGGTTTAATTGCGCCGCAGTATACCCCAGGGGCAAGGCTTAGAGCTAGGTGCTGGATTCTGTCAGTGATACCATCTGTGAGCGCTAAGCTAGAGGAGCCCTGCCAATGATCAATACTCGTAACTGCTGGTTGCTAACTGCGCTGTTATTGCTTTCGGCCTGTGACCGCACCGAGCCGCCGTTGATTATAGATAGATCAGACTACGCCGAGCGCCTGCAGGGTTTTTGGCTGGGGCAAAATATTGCCAACTGGACCGGTCTGATCACCGAGATGGATAAAATTGGTACGCCAGAGACCATGCCATTTTATACTGATGCCGACTGGGGTGGCCCAGATCAAAAAGCTTATTGGGGGGAATATGTTCCCCATGCCAATACCATTGATTTTTACTTTGAGCCCGAGGGTCAGCCCTGGGGTTCAGATGATGATACAGATATAGAGTATATGTATTCCTATCTTCATCATCAGTACAGCACTAGCAAGCTTAGCGGCGAGCAGATTCGCGATGGCTGGTTAAGGCATATTTACTCGGAAACCGATGCGCCAATCTTTAAAAAATTTCCCGATTCCCCAGGCCAGGTGGAAAACTTTCTCTGGGTCTCCAATGAGCGGGCAAGACAGTTAATGGAGCAGGGCATGGTACCGCCCCAGACCAGTCTGCCGGTCAATAACTCAAAATCATCTATGATCGACGCTCAGCTCACCACTGAGATCTTTGGCCTACTGGCGCCGGGTAGACCAGATATTGCCCTGCAGATTGCCGAGTTACCCATTCGCACCACCGCCCATGGTGAGGCCTATTGGGTAGCGCAGTTCTATGTAGCAATGCACAGTCTGGCTTCTGTGGTGGATCCCTCTATGGACATGCAGCAACAGACGCAGTGGCTGGCGCAACAGGCCAGTGATAGATTGCCAGAGGAGTCCTCAGCTTATCGCATTTACCAGTTTGTTCTGGCTCAGTATCAGGCACAACCGCAGCAATGGGAGCAGACCAGAGATGCTATCTACCAGCGCTATCAGCTTGAGGGAGCCGATGGCTATGTCTACGCTGAACCCTTTGACGCATTGATTAATTTTGCTGCCAGTCTGGTCAGCCTGTTTCATGGCCAGGGCGATATAGCCAGAACTATTCAGATAGGCAGTCTGGTGGGTTGGGACTCAGACAATCCCACCGCCACCTGGGGTGGGCTCCTGGGTTTTATGCTGGGTCTGGAGGGCGTGAAACAGGCCTTTGAGCAGCAGCAAGTGTCCACCAGTTACTGGATACATCGTACCAGGCGCAATTTTCCTGACTACACAGCGCAGCAGCCGGGCGAGGACAGCTTTGCCCATATGGCTCAGCGTGACCTCAATACGATTGATCTGGTGGTGATGGAACTAATGCTGGGCTCGCTAAAAGCTCCAGACAACAGCTGGGTGATTACCGCCAAAAACTAAGCTAAAAACGACATTTTTTTGTATAAAAATACCAGCCTGCCACAGGGTTATTTTTGTGACGAAATTTTTATGTTAATTTCGCCGAAAACTGATTGTGTAACTCTGTGCAGGAGGCCTTTCAATGGAGGCTGTGTCAGGTACTAAAACTATATACACCACCGCAGATTCGGTAATTATAAGCCGGGCTGGTGGCGCAGATATTATGCTGCCCAATCTGTGGCTGCGGGACAACTGTCCCTGTGATGACTGCCGAGTGATTGAGACTCAGGAAAAACGTTTTATTCTCAGTACTGTGGACGCGGATATAGCACCCATAGAGGTTAGTTTGGATAGCCAGCAGCTGAGTATTCTGTGGCCAGATAATCACAGAACACAGCTCCCCCTGAACATTATTGACCAGCTGCTGATCCCCGAGCCAAAACGCTCGCAGCCCTGGCCAGAGAGTTTTATCCCGCAAAGCTTCGACTGGTCGTTATTTTTAACTGACAATCAGACCACGGTGGCGGCGCTTACTCAGTTTATGCAGCATGGCGTCATTGTGCTCAGGGATACACCGACCCAGAGCGAAAGTCTCGAGCTGCTGGCCCCAGTGTTGGGGCCTATTCGAGAAGTATTGTTTGACCGTATTCACAATGTGTCTGTCACCGGCCATGTCTACAATATAGCCCATACTTCACTGGGTCTGCCGCCTCACAATGACTTTGCCAGCTACAGTTTTCCGCCCTCGGTGCAGGCACTCCATATGCTGCAAAATGAGACTCCCGGAGGCGAGTCAATTGTGGTTGATGGCTGGGCCATTTTGGAGCAGCTGCGCCTGGATCATCCTGAGTACTTTGAGATTCTCTGCGAATTCCCTGTCCCATTTCGGGAGTTTGATGATAACAATGAAACCTATGCCGTGGAGCCCATGGTGCGCTGTGATACTGATGGTAATATCCAGAGTTTGCGATTTTCCAATCAGCTCATGCAGATAATGAACCCCATGCAGCAGGGCATAGCGCAATTCTATCGCGCCTACCGAGAGCTGTGCGTGAGAATCATGCACAGGGACTCGGATGCCAGAGCTACCTTCAGGCTCGAGGGAGGGCAGTTGCTGTTGGTAGCCGCTCATCGGGTGTTACATGCCCGAGAGTCATTTCAGCCTGTGGGGGCTCGCCATTTGCAAGATGCCTATTTTGAGTTGGATAATGTAGCCAATAAATTACGCCAGCTACAGGCTATAGATCGAGACGCACAAAATGTCAGATAAGGTTGATTTTATCGCCATGGAACATGCCTCCAGAGAGGACTACGATCTGGTGTTTGAGCACGAGCGGCGAGAAATACAGGAGCAGGCGGCTCGAGTTATTGGCTGGCTTAAAACCATGGATGGCGACTCGCCCTACCAAATCAGCCGCTTGGATCACTGCCTGCAAACAGCCACCAGAGCCCAGCGCGATGGCGCCGACGACGAGACTGTGGTCTGCGCTCTGTTGCATGATATTGGCGATGTGATAGCGCCAGCTAATCACAGCCAGGTGGCGGCAGCTATGCTAAAGCCCTATATCAGTGATAAAAATCATTGGATCATACTCCACCATGGGCTATTTCAGGGCTACTACTGGATGGATCATTACGATCAGGATAAAAATGCCCGAGATCAGTACAAGAGCCATCCCTATTACCAGGACTGTGTCGACTTCTGTGCCAACTGGGACCAGGCCTCTTTTGACCCCAACTACGATACTCTGCCTCTAGATCACTTTGTGCCTCTGGTAAACGCTCTGTTTGCCCGTACCCCGCAACCCTCTGTGTAATCGACACTATTTAAACCGCAGCTGTAAACCATTTACCTGGGGCCTCTGTATAAATAGGCTCCAGATCCTTGCATCTGGCCCTGCAGCGGGCATAATCCCGACCACCATTTCCATGACAGAAGGCACCCAGGAGCTCGCAGAGGCTGTTGGGGGCTCTCGAGGGTTAACCTTGGCTGAGAACACAGATCATATAGACGCGGCACTGGGCAAACCCCCGGTGCTGCTATCACTGGCCCAGTTTTTAAGACCCTATGGCGGGCGCATAGGGATTTTTCTTTTTGCTCTGGTATTTACCGCTGTAATCACTCTGTCCATTGGCCAGGGTGTCAGATTGGTTATTGACCAGGGTTTTTCCCAGCAGTCTCAGCAACATCTCAATACCGCTATCCTGTTTATCTTGCTGGTATCGGGGCTAATGGCAGCGGGCACCTATGTTCGCTTTTACCTGATCTCCTGGCTGGGCGAGCGGGTCAGTGCAGATATCCGCAGCGCCGTATTTAGTCATGTGGTCAATCTGCATCCGGCATTTTTTGAGACCAATCGCAGCGGCGATATTATGTCGCGGCTGACCTCAGATACCACCTTGCTGCAGTCCATTATTGGCTCTTCAGTATCCATAGCATTGCGCAGCGCCATCAGCTTTAGTGGGGCGCTGATTATGCTGTTAATTACCAACCTTAAGCTGTCATTAATTATAGTGCTGGCGGTGCCGCTGATGCTGATGCCTATTCTGGTCTTTGGTCGCAAAGTGCGCAGTCTATCCCGTGAGAGCCAGGATAGTATTGCCGATGTGGGTTCCTATGCCGGCGAGGTGATTCAGCATATTAAAACTGTGCAGAGTTTTACCCAAGAAACTCAGGAAAAGAGCGCATTCTCTCGCGAGGTAGAGCGAGCCTTTGCCGTAGCCAAGCGCAGGATTAGCCAGCGGGCAATATTAATGGCTGTGGTGATTATGCTGGTGTTTAGTGCACTGTCAGTCATGCTCTGGGTGGGCGGCTCCGATGTGATTAATGGCACCATGACCGGAGGTGAGTTAGGGGCATTTATTTTCTATGCTATTTTAATGGCCACTGCTGTTGCCTCTCTGTCGGAAGTCTATGGGGAGTTGCAAAGGGCCGCTGGAGCCACCGAGCGATTAATGGAATTGCTGCATGCCAAAAATGATATTTTGCTGGCTGATAATGTAACAGCTGCAGCGGGCGATCTGGCGCCTATGCTGGAATTTAAAAACCTCAGATTTTGCTACCCATCGCGGCCCGAGCAGCCTGCGCTCAATAACTTCTCACTGGCCATTGACCAGGGCAAGATTGTGGCGCTGGTCGGGCCCTCTGGCGCAGGCAAGTCTACTCTGTTTGATATGATTCAGCGCTTTTATGATCCGCAACAGGGCGGGGTATTTTTTGGCGGTTGTAATATCCGCGATCTGCATCCCACAGATCTGCGTCAGCAGATTGCCGTGGTACAGCAGCAGCCAACCCTGTTTACTGGTGATGTGATGTATAACATTCGCTATGGCAAACCAGAGGCCAGTGATCAGCAGGTTATTGCCGCAGCCAAGGCCGCCCATGCCGATGAGTTTATTGGCCATCTGCCCAATGGTTATCAGAGCGATCTGGGTGAGCAGGGCGTGCGCCTCTCAGGCGGTCAGCGGCAGCGTATTGCCATTGCCCGGGCGCTGCTTAAAGATCCCCGTGTTCTGTTGCTCGATGAGGCCACCAGCGCGCTGGATGCAGAGAGTGAACACATGGTACAGCTGGCTCTGGACAAGCTAATGAAAGGGCGCACCACGGTAATTATTGCCCATCGGCTGGCCACTATCCTGCATGCAGATCTAATTGTAGTAATGGATCAGGGACAGCCTGTGGCCGCAGGCAGCCATCAGCAATTACTATCCTCGAGCGAGTTATACAGCCGTTTGGCCAAGCTGCAGTTTTCTACCGACAAAGAATAATCGTTTTACACAGCTTTTGAGCTGAAAAACTAATTGCAAATATTTTCTTGCATAACTGAATAATGATTACTATTCTTCATACATGGATAGCTTAAAGGATTTAAGCCAAGGCCCAAGAAAAGGACCAGACACTCAGGCAGCAACAGCGCCTCGGGATTCTTTTGATCATATCATTGTTGTCGTTTTAACTTCTCTATTGACCGCTTGTGGCTCCTCGTCCGAGTGTCCAACTGCAGCTGTTGATAATAATCATGCGCCAGTTATTAACTCTGCCAATACAGTACAGATGCCGGAGCAGGTGCAATCAGTTCAGTCTTTGGCAGCAACAGATATAGATGGTGATCAGCTGATCTGGTCCATTGAGGGTGGTGTTGATTCTGAGCTGTTTAGCATCAATGCCATCGGACAATACAGAGTTAGCAACAGCAGGTAGGGAGTGAAGTAGTAAAAAGCAGTAAAAAGCAGTAAAAAAGCAGTAAAAAAGCAGTAAAAAGCAGTAAGCAGTAAAGGGAGAGTAATCACTAGTTTGGGGTTTTTTCCTGGTTGATCGGCTGGGTCGGGGCAGCAGCGAGAGTCTGCAGTCCCGGCTCAGTCTATTGATTTGTAGACCTGATAATACTGTGATCTTTTAGCTGGCCATCATCGTAAGCAAAACTATATAAAAACAGCTGTTCAAACATCAGCAAACAGCCTGAAAATAGCCGAAAAGAGCTTACTATGAAACAGATAACCAGCCTCCTCAGTATTCTGCTCTGCACCAGCCTTATGTCCTCCTGTAGTCTATTTGGTACCTCAGAGCCTGTCGCACAGCAGCTTGCACAACACAGCGTCAGCACCTCCACAGGAATTACCCAGGGGCAGTCGTTCGCCTCAGGCTCCAGCGTGGTGTCCTGGTTTGATATCCCCTATGCCCAGCCCCCGTTAGGCGACCTGCGCTGGAGAGCCCCCCGTGAATTACAGGCCCCAGAGCAGATTATCGTCGAGCGCGACGACACCTCCTGCGTGCAAAAAGCCAGCCGTTACGCCGGCGTTAGCGGCGAAGGCATGGTCGGCAGTGAAGACTGCCTGTATCTGGATATCAAGGCCCCAGCCGACTTTGCCAGCCAAAACTACCCGGTAATGCTGTGGATTCATGGCGGCGGCAACACCTCCGGTCTCAAAGACTATTACGAATACGACAAACTGGTAGCACGCAAAGACGTAGTTGTAGTGGCAGTCAATTATCGCCTCGGCGCCCTCGGGTGGTTTACCCACCCAGCCATTCAGGATCTCCAAGAGGGGCTGGATAAAACCAGCAACTTTGGACTGTTGGACATTATCGAATCCCTAAAATGGGTACAGCAAAATATTGCTCGCTTTGGCGGTGACCCAAGCAATGTCACCATCTTTGGTGAGTCCGCCGGTGGCCATAATGTGCTGGCTCTATTGGCCTCACCTCAAGCTGAGGGCCTGTTTCACAAGGCTATCTCTCAGTCTGGCTACACCCAGGAAGTCTCAGCGCAAGATGCCTACAACAAAAACGGCAGCAATGGTTTAATCGCCCGAGGCAGCTGGCAAATCACCAATAAACTGCTCGATCAGCCCCAGGCTAGCTACAGCCCAGAACAACTGCGCAGCCTGTTAAAACAGACCGACGCCATAGAATTTATGAGTCTGTATCAGACTGATGATCTCGACTTTGATCGCATGCCCCTGACCACTGTCGACGGCCTGGTGATTCCCCAAGAGGGCATACTGGGCGCTCTGGCCAATCCAGCCTATGCCAAAAATATTCCGGTAATTGCCGGTGCCACAAAAGACGAGGTATCACTGTGGCTGGCACTGCACCGCTACTTTATGGACACCAGCTATATTCTCAGCAAGTTTCTGCCGCCCCGGGTTACCGTAAAAGACCAGGATCTCTACGATCTCTGGGTGCGCACCAGGTCCCATGCATGGAAGATCAAAGGGGTAGATCAACCATTGGCGGCCATGGAGTCAGCTGGGTACAAAGACCTCTATGCCTATCAATTTGACTGGGACCATCAACAAAGCTCCTTGCTGATTGACTTCCCCAGTCTGTTTGGCGCCGCCCATGGCACAGATATCGCCTTTGTGACCGGCAACTTTACCTACGGCCCCATCTCGGCCTATGTGTATCCAGAAACCGAGGCCAGAGATCAAATGGAGGACACAGTCATGAGCGCTTGGACTAACTTTGCCAAGGGTGCAGTGCCAGATATTGAAAAGTCGCTGCAGTGGCAAAAGTTTTCCACCGCCAGCCCACAGTTCCTGCGCCTGGATAAAGACGACGCTCTGCGCATGGATGTCGAGCAAGACAACGTAAACTCATTGTTAAACCGTATGGCTGGCAGCCCCGCGCCCACTGATTTAGAGCGTTGCTACATCGCCTGGGAAACCTTTACCAATGTGGGCAATGCCGACCCAGAGGGCTACACAAGCTGGAACAGCGGCCTGTGCGCCAATGTGGATATGCGAGCAGAGCAGCGCGCGATAGCAGCTAAACTACTGGTCGAACATGGCTCAATCGAAGTGCTGTAAAACCAGCAACCCACAACAGGACCGAGCACCATGGCGACTATCACAAACCTTCTCAATGCAATGCAGCTGCCAGCAGGCTGGTGGAAAAAACTGGTGCTGTTTGGCCTGGCTGCGTTTTTTATCAATGTGGGTGTCGACCATTTTGTAAACCCAGATTTCTATCTCAATATCATGCCGCCCTCATTTCCACTGCATGCAGAGGCGGTTTATATCAGTGGCTTTTTTGAGGTAGTTGGAGGTATCTCCCTGCTGATCCCGAGGCTGCGTAAAATCGCTGGCTGGGGGCTGGTTGCACTATTGATTGCCGTGTATCCCGCCAATATCTACATGGCCATTACGCCACAAGCTTTTCCGGATATCCCAGTAACATTACTCTATGTGCGCCTGGCCTTTCAGTTTGTATTTTTCTACTGGGCCTATTCAGTGACCAGGCCCGCCTATAATCCGGCCCCTCAGGCCGGTTAAATCAGCTCTGATTAGAGGCCCCAGGTCTGGCGGGGGCCATAGACCAATTGGTCATGCTTAGTGGTTTACACCCTCAGCCACACCAGACTATTCTGAGAACTCAACTAGAAACAAAGGCTCGCCGCAGAGCCCATCCAGTACTGAGGAAAGTCTCCAATGTCTGTTTATAAAGCACCGCAAAAAGAGTTTTCATTTCTTTTTCAAGAGCTGGTCAATTATGAAGAGCACAGCCAAATGCCCGGCTATGAAGAGGTGGGCAGCGATATGGTTGAGGCCATTATTCCCGAAGCCGCCAAATTTTTTGAACAGGAAGTAGCGCCCAACAACTGGGACGCAGATACCCAACCAGCTCACCTAAAAGATGGACAGGTAATTACCGCTCCCATGCTGGCCGGTGCCTATCAGCAGATGGTTGAGGCCGGCTGGTGTGGTATTAGCGGCAACCCCAAATACGATGGCGCTGGTTTCCCCGGTGTAGTCGATGTGGCTGTGCAAGAGATGCTGCAGTCCGCCAACTTGGGCTTTAGCCTGCTGCCCATGCTAACTCGCGGGGTTATTCATGCCCTAAATCTGTATGGCTCTGACCAGCAAAAAGAAACCTACCTGGCCAACCTAATTTCTGGAGTCTGGTCTGGCACCATGAACCTGACCGAGCCACAGGCCGGTACAGATCTGTCGGCGGTAAAAACCAGAGCGGTGCCCCAGGGCGACCACTTCTTAATTAGCGGCCAAAAAATCTACATTACCTGGGGCGACCACGACCTGGCAGAAAATATTATTCATCTTGTGCTGGCGCGCACCCCAGATGCCCCAGCCGGCAATCAGGGTATCTCGTTGTTTCTGGTGCCCAAGTATCTTATTAATGCCGACGGCAGCCCAGGCGAGCGCAACGATGTAAAACCCGTGGGTGTAGAGCACAAGCTGGGTATTCATAGCAGCCCCACCTGCACCCTGCAATTTGGTGATCAGGGCGGTGCCGTGGGCTACCTGGTAGGGCCAGAAAACCAGGGCCTGATGTGCATGTTTAGCATGATGAACAATGCCCGTCTCTCTGTGGGCCATCAGGGCGTAGGTATTGGTGAGCGCGCCTATCAGCAGGCCGTGGCCTATGCCTCAGAGCGGGTGCAGGGCAAGGTAGTGGGGGTTGAGGGCAAGGCGCCAATTATTCACCACCCAGATGTTAAACGTATGCTGATGCAGATGCGCGCACTGACCGAAGCCGGCCGCGCGCTGTCTTTCTATGCCATTGCCGAAGAAGACCGCAGCCACCATCACGGCGATGAGCAGGTGCGCGCCAAAAGCGCCAGAGCGGTTGAAGTATTAACCCCACTGGTTAAAGGCTGGTGTACCGAGTCATCTATGGAGTCCACCTCGCTGGGTGTGCAGGTGCATGGCGGTATGGGCTTTATTGAAGAGACCGGCGCCGCTCAGCATATGCGTGACGCCAGAATCTTGCCAATTTACGAGGGTACCAACGGTATTCAGGCTCTAGACTTTATTGGCCGCAAATGTCTGCGCGACGGTGGCGAAGGCCTGGGTGAGTTAATGGCCGAGATGGCAGCCACAGCAGCGCAGGCTGAGGGTGTCGACAAGCAAATTAAGCCGTTAATCCATGGTTTGCAGCAGGCCCTAACCCAGTGCCAGCAGGCGCTGGATTATGTTAAGGGCAACCCCGACAGAGCCTCCTATATTGCACACCACTTCTTAATGCTATATGGCAATTCGGTGTCGTACTGGTTGATGGTAAAACTTGCCATTGCCGCCCAAGCTCGGCTTGAGGCCGGCGCTGACCACAGGTACTACGCGCAAAAAATTGCTACCACCGGTTTTTTTGCCAGCCAAATATTAACCCGTAATTCTGGTTATCTAAGCGCTGTTACCAGCGGTTTGGATAGCCTGGATCAGCTTGACTCGGCTGACTTTCAGACTGGCTAAGACAATATTGTCCCAAGCACATTGCCGGGCACTAAAAAAGACAAGTGCAATGAAACAATTGATCATTGCCTTACAGGAAAGTGCACCGCAGTATTGGTTTGTGTAAAAAAGTAAGAGTCAAAAACCACTGTCAGACAGGTCAGCCAATAGACTGCCGGCCTCGACTTTCAGTGTAACGATTATAAAAATACCTAATATCCCCGGGGGGAATAAATGAGTAAGTTATTAAGCAAGTCAGTTTTGGCCGTTGCTGTCTCAGCAATTGCACTAACTACCAATGCCGCAACACTCGAAGAAATTGTTGTTACCGCGCAGCAGCGTGCAGAGTCACTTCAGGACGTTCCTGTCTCTGTAGCTGCGGTTACTGCAAAGAAAATCTCTGACTCTGGCATTGTTGACCTTCAGGGTCTGTCTGAGTTGGTAACTAACTTTTCGATTAACGAAACAGGTATCTCAACCACAATTACCATCCGCGGCATTAGCTCAGGTATTAACTCTGGCTTTGAGCAGTCTGTAGGTATGTACAACGACGGCATATTCTATGGTCGTGACCAGCTAGCGCGAGTGCCCATGATTGATATGGAGCGCGTTGAGGTGTTGCGTGGCCCCCAGGGTATTCTGTTTGGTAAAAACAGTATTGCCGGTGCAGTTAGCCAAATCTCAGCTAAGCCCACCGATGAGTTCGAAGGCTCTGTAACTGCTCTCTACGAGCCAGACCACGGCGAAACTGACGTGCGCCTGGTGCTCTCAGGCCCGCTAAGCGACAACCTCAGCGGCCGACTGGCAGTACTGACCCGCGAACTTGACGGCTATGTAAGAAATACCGAATTAGGTGTAGACGAGCAAAACGAAGACGAGCAGGTAGTGCGCGCCACTCTGCGCTGGGATGTTAACGACAATGTGAGCGCTACCCTTAAGTCATCAAGGTCTACCTTTGATGTGCTGGGCCGCAACATGGAAGTCTACCAAAGCATTGGCCATATCGAAGCGCTTAACAGCGTATATAACAACCCAACCGCACCCTGGTCAGTTGATGCTGAGCTCAACTATATTGCCGACAACAATGGCCACTTTAGTAACAACGAAGTGAACAACACCACATTGACCGTCGACTGGGATATGGATGGCCTGACCCTGACTTCTGTCACTGGTTATGTAGACTATGAGTTTTCCGAGAACTGTGACTGCGACTTTACCGGCGCGCTAGTCTTTGATGCCGGGCGTCAGGAAGAGTACCAGCAGTTCAGTCAAGAATTCCGCCTTGCCTCAGACCTGGGCAGCAACTTTGACTATATTGCCGGCCTGTTCTTTCAGGATACCGAGCTGACCTATGGCGACCAGATTAGACTGCCAGACCCGACAGTGGTCAACACAGCTCTGGGCCTGCTGGGTGCCGGCGCTCTGCAGCCCTTTGCTCCTGGCTCTTCAACTGACCGTACCTTCAATCAGGAAGGCGAGGTTATAGCGCTGTTTGCTCAGGGTACCTGGTCGGTTAGCGAGGCGCTGCGTTTGACTGTAGGCGGTCGTTACACCGAAGAGAAAAAAGACGCTAACCGTCAGCAGCAACACAAAGCCAATGCGGCCTTTGGCGGGCAGTACCAGCCAGTGGTTACCGCAGACCCAGTGTCTGGCGCTTATAACGTGCTGTACGGTATCTTTGCTATCGAGCCTTACGAGCAGATCAATGGCAGCCTAGACGACAGTTCATTCTCGCCCGTAGTTACTATTGAGTGGGACGTTAACGCCGATACCATGGCCTACGCAACCTGGACCAAAGGGTACAAGTCAGGTGGTTTTGACGCCCGTTCAAATGGCCACCCAGATGCCAGTGTTAACAATGCCCTTAAGAGCGGCAATGCCATCACCGGTTCTTGGGAGTTTGCTAACGAAGAAGCTACCAGCATTGAGTTAGGTGGCAAGATGAGCCTGGCCGATGGTGCGGCTGAGCTAAATCTGGCCTGGTACATGACCGATTACACTGACCTTCAGGTGTCGCAGTTTGACGGTACTCTGGGCTTTAATGTAACCAATGCGGGTGAAGCCAAGGTACAGGGCCTAGAAGCTGATGGTCGTTGGGCAGTTAGCGAAAATATTACCCTGACCGGTTCTGTTGCCTACCTAGACTTTAACTACGAGAAGTTCCCCAACTCTCAGTGTTACTTCCAGCAGGCAGATCCAGATGGTGACAGCCTCTGCGATGCCGGTGGCAAGCGCAAGGAATACACTCCCGAGCTGCAGGCTAACTTAGGTGCAGGCTGGGCTAGCGAAATGTCTAATGGCATGCTGCTTAATGCCTCGTTAGATGTGTCTTTTATGGACGAGTATCTGTACGCCGCTAACCTGGATCCACGCTCCAAGCAAGACGCCTATACCATGGTCAATGCACGCATTGCTCTGGCTGGCTCAGAGGGTGATTGGGAACTGGCGCTGCTGGGTCGTAATCTGACGGACGAAACGGTGATTAACTTTGGTGGTAATACGCCACTGGGTGGCACGCTGACGGGTGGTGCAGGTAATTCGTACTATGCGTTTGTTAATCGTCCTAGAAATATCGCACTGCAGGTTAACTATAGTTTCTAAATGTTGACAGTTTGTTGAGTGGTATAGAAGTACTGAGAAGGGGCTGCATGATTGCAGTCCCTTTTTTTTGGTTGTTGGGTTTGTTGGGGAGATCCTTCGTCTTCACGAAGGATGACGGGAGTAATACGAAGGATGACGGGGGTGGCTAGTTGTTGCTTAGGATAAGGCCAACAATGGTGGCGATGGTGGCGATAAACAGAAAGGTAAAAACAAAGCCGCCAATAATAAACGCCAGAGGGTTACCCTGGGTAAAATCCTTCTCGCGGTTTTTATCTGTCTGCACACCAATCGCGGCTGCTAATATACTTTTGACCAGCGAGCCTACACCGGGTTTGCCTGTCTGCTGCGCGTTACTGTCGTTGTTGGCCATAGAACATTCCAGTTAGTCGTTAAGCACGGGGGTTAGCCAGCGCTCCATATTTGGCAGCGGCAACCCTTTGCGCTGGGCAAGAGATTCTACCTGATCGCCATCGATTTTGCCGGTATTAAAGTACTTGGCATCTGGGTGGCCAAAGTACCAGCCGCTCACTGCAGCTGCCGGGCTCATGGCATAGCTATCGGTTAGCGCCAGGCCAATATTATTCTCCACATCCAGCAGCTTAAACAATGTGCCTTTTTCGGTGTGGTCCGGGCAGGCCGGGTAGCCTGGGGCCGGGCGTATACCGCGGTACTTCTCTTTAATTAGCGCTTCGTTGTCCAGGGTTTCATCGCTGGCATAGCCCCAGTACTCGCGGCGCACGCGCTCGTGCAAGTGCTCAGCAAAGGCCTCGGCCAGGCGGTCGGCCAGGGCCTTGACCATAATCGCGTTATAGTCATCATGGGCCGCTTCGTACTGGTCAGCCAGCTCATCGGCGCCTATACCAGCGGTGACCGCAAAAGCACCTATATAGTCGGCTACGTCAGTTTCTTTAGGCGCCACAAAATCGGCGAGCGAGGCCAGTTCTTCACTAGCACCGGGCTTTTGAATCTGCTGGCGTATATGGTGCAAGGTGGCGGCGGTAGAGCCGTCCTGTGCATAGACCTCAATATCGTCATGATTGACTGTATTGGCAGGCCACAGGCCAAACACTGCGCGGGCAGTCAGGCGCTTATTGTCGATAATATCCTTGAGCAGCTTTTGCGCATCCTCAAAGAGATTTTGCGCGGCTTCACCCACCACCTCATCATCCAGAATCTTGGGGTACTTGCCCACCAGATCCCAGGTGATAAAAAACGGTGTCCAGTCAATATAGGGCACCAGGGCTTCCAGCGGGTAATCATCCAGCACAGTGACGCCCAATGTATTGGGAATCTCCGGCTGGTAGTCACGCCAGTTAATCTGGGGCTTTTGCTTGACCGCATCCGAATAGGCAAACAATGTACCCCGAGAGGTTCTATTGGCCGTGCGCAGGCGCACCGCGTCATAGTCGCGCTGTATCTCAGCCACAAAGGCATCGCGGCTGTCTTTGCTAATCAGCTTACTGGCCACGCCCACAGCGCGGGAGGCATCCGACACATAGATGGTCTGGTTGCGCTGGTAGGTGGGGGCAATTTTCACTGCAGTATGGGCCTTAGAGGTGGTGGCGCCGCCAATCATCAGGGGCACATCAAAGCCCTGGCGCTCCATCTCTTTGCCCAGGGTAACCATCTCATCCAGAGAGGGGGTAATAAGTCCCGACAGGCCAATAATATCGACGTTTTCCTCTTTGGCGGTTTGCAGTATTTTCTCGGCGGGCACCATGACTCCCAGGTCAATCACCTCGTAGTTATTGCACTGCAGCACCACGCCGACAATATTTTTGCCAATATCGTGCACATCACCCTTAACCGTCGCCATCAGAATCTTACCATTGGAGCTGGCCGACTCGTCTTTTTCCGCTTCAATATAGGGCTGCAAATAGGCCACTGCCTGTTTCATTACCCGGGCAGATTTCACCACCTGGGGCAGGAACATTTTGCCCGAGCCAAACAGGTCGCCAACAATATTCATGCCGTCCATCAGCGCACCCTCAATCACATGCAGGGGGCGGTCGGCCTGTTGGCGAGCTTCCTCGGTGTCCTCTTCAATAAAGGCGGTGATACCTTTAACCAGCGCATGCTCCAGGCGACGGTTAACATTGCCCTCGCGCCAGCTCAGGTCTTCGGTCTTGGCCTGAGTCGACCCATCGCCGCGGTACTTCTCGGCAATCGCCAGCAGGTTATCTGTGGCCTCCGGGGTGCGGAACAGCACCACATCTTCCACCACATCGCGCAGCTCTGCGGGCAGCTCGTCGTAAACCGCCAACTGGCCGGCATTAACAATACCCATGCTTAGGCCCTCGCGAATGGCATGGTACAGAAATACCGAGTGAATAGCCTCACGCACCGGGTTATTACCCCGGAACGAGAACGACACATTAGAGATACCACCACTGATCAGCGCATGGGGCAGGTTCTGTTTAATCCAACCGCTGGCCTCAATAAAGTCCAGACCATAGCGGTTGTGCTCTTCAATACCAGTAGCCACGGCAAAGACATTGGGGTCAAAAATAATATCTTCCGCCGGAAAGCCAATCTCATTAACCAAAATATCGTAGCTGCGCTGGGAGATCTGCTGGCGGCGCTCTAAATTATCCGCCTGGCCCTCTTCATCAAAGGCCATCACCACAATGGCGGCGCCGTGCTTTTTGCACAGCTTGGCTTTTTCAATAAACTCGTCGGTGCCTTCTTTTAGGCTAATGGAGTTAACCACCGACTTACCCTGGATACATTTAAGCCCAGCTTCGATCACCTCCCATTTGGAGGAGTCCACCATAATGGGCACACGGGAAATCTCCGGCTCCGAGGCCACCAGATTTAAAAAGGTCACCATGGCCGGCAGCGACTCCAGCATGCCTTCGTCCATATTGACATCGATAATCTGGGCGCCATTAATCACCTGCTGGCGGGCAACCTCCAGGGCAGCATCGTAGTTCTCTTCCAAAATCAGCCGCTTAAACACTGCCGAGCCGGTGACATTACAGCGCTCGCCCACATTCACAAACAGTGACTCAGAGGTAATAGTAAAGGGCTCCAGGCCCGACAGACGGCAGGCCGGCGCTATCTCCGGAATCTGGCGCGGGGCGATAGTAGCCACCGCATCGGCAATAGCGCGAATATGCTCCGGCGTGGTGCCACAGCAGCCGCCGACAATATTTAGCAGCCCAGCGCTGGCAAACTCCGCCACGGTCTCGGCCATAGTGGCCGAGTCCAGATCATAGCCGCCAAACTCATTGGGCAGTCCGGCATTGGGGTGGGCGCTGACCAGGGTATCGGCCACATTGGAAATTTCCAGCAGGTGAGGGCGCAGCTCTTTGGGGCCCAGAGCACAGTTCAAGCCAATACTGACAGGCGTGCTATGGCGCACTGAGTTCCAGAACGCCTCTGGGGTCTGACCCGAGAGAGTACGGCCACTGGCATCGGTAATGGTGCCACTGATCATAATCGGCAGCTCAGTACCCAGTGCCTCAAACACCAGCTGCACCGCAAACAGGGCCGCCTTGGCGTTTAAGGTATCGAAAATGGTCTCCACCATAATCAGGTCCACGCCGCCCTCAATCAGGGCATGGGTGGATTCGGTGTAGTTGTCCACCAGCTCATCAAAGGTGACATTGCGGGCACCGGGGTCATTGACATCTGGCGATAGCGAAGCGGTTCTGCTGGTAGGCCCCAGAATGCCGGCGACAAAGCGCGGGCGCTCAGGAGTCGAGAACTCATCGGCCGCCAGGCGTGCCAATTTTGCCGAGGCAATATTAATTTCCCGCGAGATCGACTCCATCTGGTAATCCGCCTGGGACACCTGGGTAGAGTTAAAGGTATTGGTCTCAATAATATCGGCACCGGCCTCAAGGTAGGCGCGGTGGATATCGCAGATAATATCCGGCTGGGTCAGGCTTAGCAGGTCATTATTGCCCTTAAGGTCGGTATGCCAGTCGGCAAAACGCGCCCCACGAAAGTGCTCTTCCTCCAGGGTATGACGCTGGATCATGGTACCCATAGCACCGTCTAAAACCAGAATACGCTGCTGGGCCGCCTGTGTAATTTTATCAACCATAATGCTTGTCTACGCTAGAAGTTGTCTGCTGTATCAAAATATTTTGATGGATGTGCATCATACCAAAATAATTTCAAAAAGCGACCCTTAAAAACAAAAGAAGCTTTTGCCAAAACCCCTAATACCGTAAAATACGGTTATTAAGCCCGAGTCATTCTGAGCTTGTCTCAGAATCTCTATCACAGATAATTATGGCCCAGGATCAAACTATGCTAAATGTCACCATCACAGAGTCTGCTCAAGTCTACCTCGCCGGTCTGCTGGAGAAGCAAGACTGCGAAGGCATAGGCGTGCGCATGTTTGTCAGCGACCCAGGCACCCCCAAAGCCGAGACCTGCATAGCCTACAGTCGCCCCGGCGAGCACAACGAAGAAGATATGGTGGTGGAGTACGAAGCCTTTAACGCCTACTTCGAGCAGCGCAGCATTCCATTCCTAGACGAAGCCAAGGTCGACTTTGCCGAAGATAAGTTTGGCGGCCAGCTAACCATACGCGCCCCCAACTCCAGACTGCCCAATGTAACCGACGACAGCCCCATGGAAGATAAGGTGAACTACCTGCTGTACAACGATATCAACCCAGGTTTAGCTTCCCACGGTGGCGTTGTGTCCCTGTCTGAAATAGTAGAGGGCATTGCAGTGCTGGAGTTTGGCGGTGGCTGTCAGGGTTGCTCAGCGGTGTCGCTAACCCTGAAAGAGGGCGTAGAGAAAACTCTGATGGAAAAAATCCCCGAGCTGAAAGGCGTGCGAGATGTGACCGACCACACCGATACCAGCAACGCTTATATGTGATAGGCCGAAGGCCCGTCATCCTGAGCGAAGCCGAAGGATCTCTGCCAGCCCAGCCTGCAGTGACTATAAAAACCTCAACACTAAAAAAAGACCCATTGTCTATGCTTTACATATTGTCTGATTCTGCCGTCACTGGCCTAAGTTCTGTTGCCCACCGTTTTGCCCTAATAGCGCTGTTTGGCCTAATGGTTGCCTGTGGAGGCGGCGGGCCCAATATAGAGGTCGACGACCCGGCGCAGAGCACCGAGCCGCAAGATAACAATGCCGATAATAGCTCAGGTACAGATACCGGCACCGAAACAAATACTGGTACCGATACAGACACAGCTGACGGCGACAGCAGCGACAACCAAGAGCCAGAAGTGATTACCGTACCCTACGACAGTGCCCGCGCCGGCTCCATAGACGGCGTAAATATCTGGCAGATGCCAGACGCCCCAGATGGCTCGCGCCCCGACCAAAGCTGGCTGGCCGTGGGCTCAGATGCCAATGGCGAGATTTATATCTCCGGCCACGACCACCAAACCAACTCTATGCTGTACCGCATGTACCAGCACGACAACACATTGCGCTGGGTGGGCGATGCCAAAACTGCCTCAGAGGCCGCCAATAACTGGCAGACCAACGAGAGCGCCGAGAAATTTCACACCAGGCCGATAGACCATAATGGCACAGTGTATGTAGCCACCCTAGATAGCTCAGATATGAACTACAGCTACCAAAACACCAGAGGCTTTCACTGGTATGGCTACAAACCCCAAGACAATAGCTTTACCGACCTCAGCGCCAGCGAACCCAATGGGGTAGGCGCCGAGCAACTGCAGATTGTGAGCATTCAAAAAGACCCGGTAAATAACCTGCTCTACGGCATGTCTATCCCAGAAAATAAACTGGTGCGCTACGATATAGCCACAGGCACCACCACAGTGCTGGGCAAGCCCAGCGCCTGGCAAAATTTCTTCTACAGCAACCGCTTTATGTGGGTAGACTCCCGGGGTCGTGTCTATATCACCGGCGGCTCCTCCAGAAACCAGTGGAATCAGGGCGAGCCCGCCAGCGTATTTGACCATGTGTGGTACTACGACCCGCAGACAGGCTTTGGTGAACTGCCAGCCTTTGCATTGCAGGGGCCCAATGCCATGGAAGTAGGGCAGTGGGACCGCAGTGGCGAGAACCTCTACACCAGCGACGACCAGGGCAATATCTACAAATTTAACGACGCCGCCGCCAGCTGGCAGTTTATAGGCCGCCCAGATTTCTCAAGCAGCCTAAAAACCTGGGTATTTCAGCTGTCTGCCGATGGCGAAAAGATATATATCGGCCTCAGTGACGGCGCCAGAGACAATGCCATCTATGAATACGATATAGCCACAGGCGACTCCTACGAACTGATGATAATTAACCAGCTAGACCCCACCGCAGGCGCTGAAAACTTCATTACCGGCTACGATAGCTGGGATAGCCGCGGCAGCTTCTATATCAGTGATTTCAGCATGTACGACGGCGATAACGCCTATATGCTGGGCATAAACCCAGTGCGCATCAAAGCCGCCAAAGGCCTGCTAGATGAGCTAGTAGAGGTGAGCGTAGAAGGCAGCGGCAGCGATATCCGCATAGCCCGCAGCGGCATCGCCATGGAAAACCTGGAAGTGCTATACGAAATACGCGGTTACAACAACATTGGCGATTGGATCGCCACCAGCCATGGCGAGGTAACCCTAGCCGCGAACCAACCCAGCCTGACACTAGACCCCAGCAGCCTAAGCCAGCCCAGCGGTAGCACAGTGGCAAGCACCCAGTTGTGGATAATTGCCGACGGCAGTGACTATATTGTGGCGGAGCAGAGAAGCACAGAGCTGGGTAATTAATGGGTGGTATCTAGTGGAATACCAAAACCCAGGCCAGCGCAAAGAGAACCTGAGCAATCCCACCGTCATCCTGAGCTTGACTCAGGATCTCCCCCAGCACCTCTTCCACCCCAAAGAGATATTCCGCCTCTGCGCAGGACGACCTGACTGAGTATCCCGCCAGCACCGCGACTGGCATTTCCCCAAAACCTCAACTACGTTTGATAGTAAGGAGCACAGTTAAAAGGCAGTGTTAACTGCACCAAGGCGGTGTGGCCGATAATGCGCGAGCAAGAGTATGGGCGCATTGTGATGATCACATCGTCTAGCGGTCTGTATGGAAATTATGGCCAGTCAAATTATGGCGCAGCCAAGATGGCGGTGGTGGGTTTTATGAACACTCTGGTGCTGGAAGGGCAAAAGTACAATATTCATGTGAATGCTCTGGCGCCGGCGGCGGCAACGCGTATGACTACGGATTTGGGTATTGATGAAACGGCTTTGGAGCTGATGACTCCCGAGGCAGCGACAGCGGGATTGTTAACCCTGTGCCACAACGACTCACCAACTCGATTTATTCTCTGTGCCGGAGCCGGCGGTTATGCCAGTACGCAGATTTATGAAACTGATGGAATATTCTTGCCCTCGGACCAGCAGACGCCGGAGGCGATTATGGCGCTGTGGGATGGGGTCGCTGATGCCGGTGCGCAGAAGGTATTGCACAGTGGTGCCGAGCAGTCGGAGAAGTTTGTTAAGAAGGCAATTGAAGCGCGTATGTCCTCTGTATTTGTTAATGCTTAGGGAGATTTTTAATCTTAGGTTGTTCTTTCCCCGAAGATTTTGCTCATAACATTAATACTGGTGGTGGGTTTTATTCAGCACTGTCGGCCGTGCTCGACTAGTCTACATTAAGCTTAAATAAAAGAATCTAGTTCGCCATCCATTGGTTAGCTTTTAAGTGCACCTAGTTACAGCAAGGAGGCTGATGTGAAGCCAATAGTCTCGGTATTTATTGCCACAAGCCTCGACGGGTTTATCGCCAGAGAAAATGGCGACCTGGACTGGCTGGATGCGGCGAATAAAACGGTTTCAAAGGGCGAGGACTGCGGTTACCGGGCTTTTATGGAGTCTGTTGATGTGCTGGTGATGGGTAGGGCTAGCTTTGAGAAGGGTTTATCCTTTGGTGACTGGCCTTATGAGCGCAAGCCGGTGGTTGTGCTGAGTAGTTATTCGTTGGAGGTCCCTGTTGCGCTACAAGACAGCGTAAGCCATTGCAATAGCTCGCCACAGGCGCTCTGTGCACACCTTGCCCAAGAGGGGGTTGAGCGCATTTATCTTGATGGCGGTATCACTATTCAGTCGTTTTTGGCGGCAGGGCTTGTTGATGATCTTACTATCACAGTAATTCCAGTGCTTCTTGGGCAAGGCAGAGCATTATTTGGTGCGCTGCCAGCAGATATTCCTCTTAAAATTACTGACTCAAAAACCTATGACTTTGGGTTTACGCAGGTTACCTATCAGGTTGTAAAAGATGAATAAATGGTGGCCGCTAATTACTTACAGAAAACCGTATCCAATTCATATTCCAAGAAGGCCCCAGCGCATTAATCCGCAGCACCTGCTCCCCAGCCTGCAAGTCAATAGTCGCACTCAGGGTTACCCAGTTTTGCCAGCCGCCGGTGTTGGGCACGGCTTGGCTGTCTAGCTCTATGCCATTTATTAGGGTGGCAAAGCCGGTGCTGCCGGGTTGGCTGGCTACGCGGTACTCGATCAGGTAGCTGCCGGGGGTTTGCACGTCTATGTTGTATTGCAGCCAGTCGCCGGCGTCGACGTAGCCTATATTTCTGCCACCGCCGGTGCCGCCGCCGCTGTCGGTGGAGGCTTCGGTTTGGATGCCGCTCATGGCGGCATACTGCTCGGCTTCTATAGTGCCGGGCACTGAGAACACAACGTCAGACTGGCCGCCGCCACTACCGGTGGTGTCTAGGTTATCGCCCAATGTGTCTGTGTCTTGGTAGGTTAAGCCATAGCCGTAGGCAAATAGCGGGTCGTAGGTGCTGTCGTTGCGGTTCAGTGCAAACTGGTCGGCGCTGTTTGGCCAGGAGAATGACAACTTGCCGCTAAAGTCATACTGAGTGGCGCCGGCGGCGGTTTGGAATATTACATCGGCTACGCCTGCGCCCTCGGTGCCCGGCAGCCAGGCCGCCACAAAGGCATTGGAGGCATTGAGCTCGGCATTTACCCACAGTGGGCGCCCGGTGAGGAAGATGGACACCACCGGTATACCCTGGTCGCGCAGTGACTGCAGCAGGGCCAAATCGGATTTGTTGCCAGGTTGATATTCCAGGCTGTTTAAATCGCCTACACCCTCGGCATAGGGTGACTCACCAAAGACTACTATGGCCACATCTGGGGCTGTGCCACTAAAGCTGCCATTGGCGCTGAGGCTGGCGGTGCCGCCTGCGGCGGTGACGGCGGCCTCTATGCCGGCATAAATGGAGGTGGCGCCGGGGAAGTCGCTGTTGCTATTGCCTGTACCCTGCCAGGTGATGGTCCAGCCACCGCTCTGTTGGCCTATATCATTGGCGCCACTGCCGGCTACCAGTACATTGGCGCTGGGGGCTAAGGGCAAGAGGTTGTCGCTGTTTTTGAGCAGTACCAGGGATTCACGCACGGCCTGGCGGGCTATGGTGCGGTGGGCTGCTGCGCCGATTAATGCGCTGTTGTTGGCGTGGGTGCGTTCAGAGGGTGTTACTTTGTCGGCAAAGCCGGCGCGTAGTTTTACCCGCAATATGCGTGTTACGGCGTCTTCTATGCGCGCTAGGGGCAGGGTGCCGTTGTCTACCTGGGCTATGGTGTTGGCTATAAACTGTTGCCAGGCATTGGGCACCATGACCATATCGACCCCGGCCATTATCGCCTGGGCGCATTCTGCATCACCACAGCCGGGTACCTGGCCGTGGCCGTTCCAGTCGCCTATTACAAAGCCGTCAAAGCCCATCTGCTGCTTTAACACGTCGGTGAGTAGGTATTGGCTGCCATGCAGTTTGGCGCCGTTCCAGCTGTTGTAGCTGGCCATTACGGTCTGGGCGCCGGCGGCTAGGGCGGTAAGGTAGCCCTGGCCGTGAATATCGCGCAACTCGGCTTCGGTAACTACGGTATTGCCCTGGTCTACGCCGTTCTGGGTGCCGCCGTCGCCAATAAAGTGTTTGGCGGTGGCTATTACATGGCTGGGGCCAAAGCGGTCGCTGTCATCGCCCTGCAGGCCGGTGACTATTTCGCCGGCGTAGGCTTTGACGATTTCTGGGTCTTCAGAGTAGCCCTCGTAGCTGCGCCCCCAGCTGTCGTTGCGCACTACGGCCAGGGTGGGGGCAAATACCCAGTCTATGCCCGTGGCCGCCACTTCCAGGGCGGTGACTTGGCCAATTTGGCGCATTAGGCTGGAGTTGTTGGCGGCGCCCAGCCCTATATTGTGGGGGAAGATGGTGGCGCCAATTACATTGTTATGGCCATGCACTGCGTCTGTGCCCCAGATGACTGGCACGCCCACACCGCCGTCGCTGGTATCTGTGCTGGCTTGGTAAAAACTGTCGGCCAGGCTAACCCAGTCGGCCAGGCTGGAGTTTTTGCCGTTGGGCCAAGAGCCACCGCCATTAAGCACTGAGCCCAGGTTATAGTCACGCAGCTGGTCGGCGCTTACCTGGCCAATTTCTGCCTGCACCATTTGGCCTACTTTTTCGGCCAGGGTCATATCGGCCAGTATGATGGCCACGGCTGCATCTACATCGTCGGTCACCACAGAGTTTACCGCGGGCCAGGTAGAGGCGGTGCTGTCGGCAATCACCTCTATGGTAACTGTAGCTGTGGCGCTATCGCCATCGGCATCGACTACTGTGTAGGTAAAGCTATCGCTGCCGCTGTAGCTGCTATTGGGGGTATAGGTGGCGGTGCCATCGGCATTGACCGCTGCCGTGCCATTGGCCGCTGCGCTTTCAAGGCTGTAGGTTACTGGGGTGTCTTGCAGGCCGCTGTCGTTGGCGCTGATATCTGCGTTGAGCGCTGTGCCTTGGTCAATGCTGTAGCTGTCGTCTGCGGCAACCGGGGTATTGTCTACCGGCGTTGGTGTGGGTGCTGGTGTGGGTGTGGGTGCTGGTGCGGGAGTAGCCGAACCGCCACCGCCACCGCAGGCGCTCAGTGTGGCCGTTATAAGCATTATGCCAGTGGCTCGGCGCACAGAGTCCAGATTGCCTAGGGTTTTATATTGGTTGTTGGCTGGTTTAGACATAGCTCGTTGCACCTTGTAAGCACTGGTCGTATTTTTGATGAAAGGTGGGGCTAAATATAGGGCTTTGAGGTTACAGGTATTGAATTAGAGCTGAATGGGTTGTTGCGGTAATCTGGAGGGATCCTTCACTGCGTTCAGAGTGACGGGGAAAGGGGTTTAGTGCTCCCCAAGTAATTATTAGCTTTCTAACGATCGCCCCAACAAGTAAACAGTATCTTTGCTGAAATCTTGTTCGTTTGGCCATTCTATTGAACCAAAGGCTACCCGTACCTGCTTAAAGTATTGTTCGTCTTTTAACTCAGAAAAAACACCTTTATTTAAATAGGGCGCCACATCAAACTCTTTCAGTTCATTGTTAGTAAACTGAACTTTTAGCTTGTAGTTTGGAAGCGGTTCCGCCACCTTAATATCGGGGTTCATATGCGCACCTATTTCAACGGGTCTATTTTGAATACTGTATCTCCACTCACGGCTAATTGCCAATCGGCCATTAACTCTTCTCGGTGGATTTCTATCCAGGCGTCAACTAATTTCTGCTTAGTTTTGGGGATTTTTCCTTCCAATACACGACCGTCTTGCTCGAGTGGGCGAGACACCTGATGGAGGCCCTTCGACGCTTGACGCTTCAGGATGACAAAAATAAAGAGCTCAGAATGACAGCTCTATTAAGCTGTCACTTCCACTAGTAGTAGCCTTCTTCCATTAGGGTGTGGGCGTCCATACGGGTGGGCGGGCAGATCCAGAACCTGGAGTTTACGGCGCCGACTTGGTCTAGCAGCTTACCGGCGGCGCGGAAGTGGCCGAATGAGACTTACAGGGCGTAATTATAACTTTTCTGCCTCCGTAGGCGTATATTACACGGGTACCTAATTCCGAATTGCACGGTTGTTAATTCCATATTACACGGGTATTAATTCCATATTACACGGTTGTTAATTTCCATATTGCACGCTACCATAAGTCTGTCGAAAAACAGGGTAAACTACGATGAAATATCCAAGGTACATGAAGGCGCCGCTTGAGGCTGCGCTTGCCGATACACCTGTTGTGCTTATTCATGGGCCTAGGCAGTCAGGTAAATCTACGCTAGCTATTGCCGTTGGTGGAGAAAAATATAGCTACATCACTTTTGACGAAGACGCCATTTTGGCCGCTGCTCGAAATGACCCAAAAGGTTTTATTGAAGATCTTCCCGCCTATTGCATTCTTGATGAAATTCAGCGAATTCCAGAGCTGTTTACCAGTATTAAACTAAGTGTTGATAAAGACAGGCGTCCTGGGCGCTTTCTTCTTACGGGGTCAGCTAATATTTTGCTACTTCCTCAGTTAGGAGACAGCCTAGCGGGGAGAATGGAGGTGGTTAGGCTTCAGCCGCTTTCTCAGGCTGAAATTCATGGCAGCAAAACTAATTACTTATCGTTAGCGTTTAATAAACAGCTGAGAGGAAGTTTTGATCAACGTTTGCGTGATGATTTAGTTGATCGTATAACGAAAGGGGGATTTCCAGAACCGCTTCAGCGAAGTAACGAAAGAAGGCGGCGAGCTTGGTATAGAAACTATATAGCGACTACAGTCGAGAGAGAAATTTCTGAAATATCGAATATTCGTTATGGGGCTGAGATCCCTGTTCTATTGGAGAAAATCGCTAACAATACTGCGTGTTTAGTGAATTTTTCCAAGTTAAGTCAGGGTTTGTTGCTCGATCAGAAAACCACCAAACATTATGTAGACCTTATGGCGCAAGTATTTTTAATCCACAGTTTGCGGCCTTGGCACAGTAACCGTAATAGTCGCTTGGTCAAAACAGCAAAATTGCATGTCACAGATACGGGGCTGCTAAGTAATATACTTAGAATGAACAAGCAACAGCTCACCAATGAACGGAAGATTCTTGGGCAGTTTCTTGAGACATTTGTTTACAACGAATTATCAAGGCTTTCGGGTTGGCACGAGCAGGAGCTGCAGTTTTTTCATTACCGCGACAACGATCAGTTCGAGGTTGATATTATAATTTTGAATGAAGAAGGGCAGATATTAGGTGTTGAAGTAAAGTTGGCGGCATCAGTGAGTGAAAAAGATTTTAAAGGCCTCAAGCACTTTAAAAAGCAGTACCCAGAGAGGTTTATGGGTGGCCATATTTTTTATGATGGTGATAGAGTGCTGTCATTTGGTGAGGGTATGTATGCGGTGCCACTGCAATGTTTATGGGCAAGCCCCAACTAATTATCCTTGATTAATTCCTGGCAACAAAAAGCCCCACTCAATTGGGCGGGGCTTTTTGTGGTCTGTCATTCCGACCAGAGAGAACAATCTGATGGAGATCCCTCAATGGGTTCAGGATGACGACCCACTCCGTCATCTTGAGCGGAGCGAAAGATCTCTAGAGTACAAGGAGATCCTTCACTACGTTCAGGATGACGGGAAAGAAGTTCAGGATGACCGGGCCTAAGCGCCGGCCACCTCCACTATCTGCTCTGCAGCAATCAGCTTGCCTTCCTCAGCTGACTTCTGGAATGACTCGATCTGGTCGAAGTTCATATAGCGATAAATCTCGTTAGACATAGAGTCAATCTTGCTGGCGTATTCCATATACTCAGCCGGCGTTGGCAGTCGACCCAAAATACCACCCACCGACGCTAGCTCGGCGCTGGTGAGGTACACATTGGCGCCATCGCCTAGGCGGTTGGGGAAGTTACGGGTTGATGTGCTGAGCACAGTTGCGCCAGCCAGCACCCGGGCCTGGTTACCCATGCACAGCGAGCAGCCGGGCATTTCGGTGCGGGCGCCGACTTTACCGTAAATATTGTAGTAGCCTTCTTCCATCAGGGTGTGGGCGTCCATACGGGTGGGCGGGCAGATCCAGAATCTGGAGTCTACGGCGCCGGCTTCGTCCAGCAGTTTACCGGCGGCGCGGAAGTGGCCGATATTGGTCATACAGGAACCGATAAAGATTTCGTCGACTTTATCACCCTGAACCTCTGACAATAGCTTGGCGTCGTCTGGGTCGTTGGGGCAGCAGACGATGGGCTCTTTGATATCCGCCAGGTCAATTTCGATTACCGCGGCGTATTCTGCGTCGGCATCGGCGGACATTAGGCTGGGCTCGGCTAGCCATTCTTCCATTTTGCGTACGCGGCGCTCTAATGTGCGCACATCGCCATAGCCTTCGGCGATCATCCAGCGCAGCAAGGTAATGTTAGAGCGCAGGTATTCGGCTACGGAGTCTTCACTCAGTTTGATGGTACAGCCAGCCGCAGAACGCTCTGCAGAGGCATCTGAGAGCTCAAAAGCCTGCTCTACGGTCAGGCCTTCAATGCCTTCACCTTCAATTTCCAAGATGCGGCCTGAGAAGAAGTTCTTTTTGCCTTTCTTTTCTACAGTCAGCAAGCCTTCTTTTATGCCGTAGTAAGGGATGGCATGTACCAGGTCGCGCAAGGTGATACCTGGCTGCATTTTGCCTTTAAAGCGCACCAGTACAGACTCGGGCATATCCAGGGGCATAACGCCGGTGGCGGCTGCAAAAGCGACTAGGCCGGAACCGCCGGGGAATGAAATACCCATGGGGAAACGGGTGTGGGAGTCACCTCCGGTGCCCACGGTATCTGGGAGCAGCATACGGTTGAGCCAGCTGTGAATAATGCCGTCGCCGGGGCGCAGTGATACGCCGCCGCGATTCATAATAAAGTCGGGCAGGCTGTGCTGGGTGCTGATATCGACGGGCTTGGGGTAGGCTGCTGTGTGGCAGAAGGACTGCATCACCAGATCCGTTGAGAAGCCCAGGCAAGCCAGATCTTTGAGCTCATCTCTGGTCATGGGGCCAGTGGTATCTTGGGAGCCTACGGTGGTCATTTTGGGTTCACAGTAGGTGCCGGGGCGAATACCTTCGACGCCACAGGCTTTACCGACCATTTTCTGGGCCAATGTGTAACCTGCATCGGAATCAACCGGTGCAGTTGGCTGGCGGAATACATCTGAGGGAGGCAGACCCATATGCTCGCGGGCGCGCTGGGTTAGGCCACGGCCTACAATCAGGTTGATACGGCCATCGGCCTGTACTTCGTCGAGAATTACGTCTGATTTGTGCTCGAATTCTGACACCAGGTCGCCGGCTTCGTTAAGAATTTTGCCTTCGTAGGGGTAGATGGTAATCACATCGCCATTGGCAATATTGTCTACTGGGGCTTCAAACACTAGGGCGCCGGCATCTTCCATGGTGTTAAAGAAGATGGGGGCTACTTTGCTGCCAAAGCAGATGCCGCCAGAGCGCTTGTTGGGTACGCCGGGCATATCTTCACCGAAGAACCACAATACTGAGTTTGTAGCTGACTTACGAGATGAGCCGGTTCCCACTACATCGCCAATAAAGGCAACGGGCAGGCCGCGGGCTTTGAGTTCTTCGATCTGGGTAATGGGCCCTGTAACGCCATGCTCTTCAGGGTGCATGCCGTCGCGGGTCATTTTAAACATGGCGCGGGCATGCAGGGGGATATCTGGGCGTGACCAGGCGTCCTGAGCTGGAGACAGGTCGTCTGTGTTAATCTCGCCTGTGGCTTTAAATACCGCTACTTTAATGCTCTCTGGCACCGCGTCGTTGCTGGTAAACCATTCGGCGTCGGCCCAGCTTTGCATCACCGCTTTTGCGTGCTGGTTGCCGGCGTCTGATTTTTCGGCCACATCGTGAAAGGCATCAAATACTAGCAGGGTACCTTTAAGTTCTTCTGCGGCCTGGGCTGCCAGCTCGGCATCGTCTAGCAGGCCAACCAGGGTCGCTACGTTGTAACCACCGTGCATATTGCCGAGCAATGTAACTGCGGCGCTGCGATCAATTAGGGGGGAGGAAGCTTCGCCATTGACAATAGCGCTTAAAAAGCCGGCCTTAACATAGGCGGCTTCGTCTACCCCTGGGGGTACGCGATTGGCTATCAGGTCGAGCAGAAACTCTTCTTCACCCGCTGGTGGGTTTTTTAATAACTCAACCAGCCCTGCGGTCCATTCTGGGTCCAATGGCTTGGGGGGAATGTTTTGTTCGGCGCGTTCTGCCACATGGGCGCGATAGGCTTCTAGCACTGGGTGCTTCTCCTTTAAAAAATGTGTGGGATTCGGCAGTGGCACAGACCACTGGATTCGGTGCGCGATTGTACGTGAATCTGTAGTTTATTTACAGAATATTCAGTTATAGCCATTATTTGCCAGCAGAAGGCTATAATGACCGCCTGTTAAGACCAACCAATTAGATAAACCATATTTATGACCACCGCTTTAAAACAATCTACGACTGCGAATGCTCTGCAGGAAATTCAGGCCTTTTTACCCTGCGCCACGCCAGATCAATGGCTGGAAAATGCTCTAGATAATCAGGCTCTAATGCTGATCGACCATGCCAACTGTGAAAAAAAGGCCGCCAGCACGGCGCTTAACCTGATCTACCGCTACACAGATAACTTTGAGCTGCTCAACAAGATGTCGCGCCTGGCGCGAGAAGAGATGCGTCATTTTGAGCAGGTGATTGCCATTATGAAACGCCGTAATATTGAGTACCTGTATATCTCGGCGTCGCGCTATGCGGCTGGTATGCGCGAGCAGGCGCGGGCCAATGACCCGGGCAAGCTGGTGGATATGCTGGTGATTGGTGCCTTTATTGAGGCGCGCTCTTGCGAGCGTTTTGCCCGCTTGGCGCCTTACCTTGATGATGAGCTAGAGGCGTTTTACACCTCGCTGCTGAAGTCTGAGGGGCGCCATTATCAAGACTATTTAAAGTTGGCTAAAAAGGCCGCTGGGGGCCAGGGCATTGATGATCGGGTGGCGCTGTTTGCTGAGTGCGAGCAGCGCTTGATTGAGCAGCCGGATTCGGAGTTTAGGTTTCACTCGGGGCCGGTTTAGGTGGTGTGGTTGTCACAAAATGCTAGGCTGTTGGGTTGGGGGGAGTTAGGTATATCACAGATCCTTCGCTTTGCTCAGGGTGACTCAACGGGGGCTTGGCTCAGGATGACTCGCTGAGGCCTACTTAGTTTTATTTTTAATATGGTTTTTATTATGAGCACTAGATTGAAACGCTGTTTATATGCGCCTTTCTTCGTTGTGCTGGCATTTTTGGCGGCCTGTGTGCCCAGCCAAACTGAGTCTGAGCGCGCCAATGCTGTCTTTGATGAGCTGTTTATGGAGAGCCTCAGGGAGAGCCCGGAATATATGGCCTATCTGGGTATGCGCGAGCGCTATGATGAGTGGGACGACTATTCTCAGACCGCTTTTGACAAAAACCTGGCCATAAGCAGAGACCAGTTGGCCCGGTTGCAGGCCATAGATGCCGAGTGGCTGGACCCGTCGGCGGCGCTGAGTTTAACGCTGTACAGGCAGCGCTTAGAGAATGGCCTGGCCGATGCTCAGTGGCGCTATTATGGCTACCCGGTCAATCAGATGTTTGGGGTGCACTCCAGTATTCCGAGTTTTATGATTAACCAGCATCTGATTGCTAACACGGCCGAGGCAGAGGCCTATATTGCCCGGGTGCGCGCTGTGCCCGAGGTGCTGGGCCAGGTGATTGAAGATTTAAATATCCGTGCCGAGCAAGGCATTATTGCGCCTAAGTTTGTATTCCCTCACAGCATTCGCGATAGCCAGAATATTATTGCTGGCATTGGTGCTGGCAGCACCGAACAAAACCCACTGCTGGCCGATTTTACCGGCAAGCTGGATAAGCTTGAGCTAGACGCCGCTGTCAAAGCAGATTTAATAGCCGAGCTCAATGTGGCACTGGCAGAGCAGTTTGCGCCGGCTTATCTGCAGCTTATTGAGGCTCTGCGCGCTCTGGGCGAGCGCTCTGAGGGCAACTTTGGGGTCTGGCGCCTGCCCAATGGTGCTGCCTATTACGCCAATGTGCTAAAGCGTATAACCACCACGGATATGACGCCTGATCAAATTCATCAGCTGGGTCTAGATGAGGTGGCCCGCATTCAGGACGAGATGCGCGGCATTATGCAGCAGGTGGGCTTTGAGGGTGACCTGCAGGCTTTCTTTGCGTTTATGCGCAGCGATCCGCAGTTTTATCTACCTGATACAGACGAGGGGCGTCAGGCCTATTTGGATGAGGCGGCTCGAGTGATTGACGAGATGGAAGGGCGCCTGGATGAGCTGTTTTACTCCAAGCCAAGAGCTAGGGTAATGATTAAGGCGGTCGAGGCTTTTCGCGAGAAGTCTGCGGGGCGGGCCTTTTACCAGCGCCCTGCACAAGATGGTTCGCGGCCTGGCACCTACTATGCCAATCTCTACCGTATGCAAGATATGCCCACCTATGACCTGGAGGCGCTGGCTTACCATGAGGGTATACCGGGGCACCATATGCAGGGCGCTATTTCCCAGGAGCAACAGGGCCTGCCTATGTTCCGCCGCCATGGTGGCTACACCGCCTATTCAGAGGGCTGGGGCCTGTACTCGGAATATATTCCCAAAGAGATGGGGCTCTACAGCAACCCCTATTCAGACTTTGGCCGCCTGAGTATGGAAATTTGGCGAGCCTGCCGTCTGGTAGTGGATACTGGCCTGCACCACAAGCGCTGGACCAGGGAGCAGGCTATTGATTATCTGACTGCTAATACCTCTAGCTCTGTAGAGGCCAACACCAAGGCGATTGAGCGCTATATGATTATGCCCGGCCAGGCTACGGCCTATAAGGTGGGCATGCTCAAGATACTGGAGCTGCGGGAAAAAGCCCGCGCGGCACTGGGCGATCAGTTTGATATTCGCGGTTACCACGAGGTGGTGTTGAGCAATGGCGCTGTGCCACTCAATGTGCTGGAGGCTCTGGTGGATGACTGGGTGGCTGAGGCTCAGGGCTAGCTACCTGAGCTACAGGCAATAAAAAAGGCAGCCAAGGCTGCCTTTTTGGTGCGCTGGATTAACGCTTATCTATCTTCAACCGGGGTGTAGTCGCGAACATCTGCGCCTGTGTACAGCTGGCGGGGGCGACCAATGCGGTAGGGGTGAGTAATCATCTCGTTCCAGTGAGAGATCCAGCCTACGGTGCGGCCTGTGGCAAAGATTACGGTAAACATCTCTACCGGAATACCCAGTGCCTTTAAAATAATACCTGAGTAGAAGTCTACGTTGGGGTAGAGCTTTTTGGAGACAAAGTACTCGTCTTCCAGGGCAATTTTTTCCAGTTTCTTGGCCAGGCGGAACAGTGGGTCGTTTTCTAGGCCCAGCACTTCCAGCACCTCGTCACAGCTTTCGCGCATTACTGTGGCGCGCGGGTCGTAGTTTTTGTACACGCGGTGGCCAAAGCCCATCAGGCGGAAGGGGTCATTTTTGTCTTTGGCCTTGGCGATAAACTCTTCAATATTGTCTTCGTGGCCAATCTCTCCCAGCATATCAAGTACAGCTTCGGTGGCGCCACCGTGAGCCGGCCCCCAGAGTGCCGCAATACCTGCAGCAATACAGGAGAACGGGTTAGCGCCGGTGGAGCCTGCCAGTCGCACGGTCGAGGTAGAGGCATTTTGCTCGTGGTCGGCGTGCAGCAGGAAGATACGGTCCATGGCACGGGCAATAGCTGGCTCTACTTTGTAGGGCTCGCAGGGGGTGCCAAACATCATATGCAGGAAGTTTTCTGAGTAGCCCAGGCTGTTATCAGGATAGATAAACGGCTGGCCGGTAAAGTGCTTGTGGCACATGGCGGCAATGGTTGGGATCTTGGCAATCAGACGGTGAGCAGAAATCTTGCGGTGCTGCTCGTTGGTGATATCCAGTGAGTCATGGTAGAACGATGACATAGCGCCCACCACGCCGCAGAGCATGGCCATGGGGTGCGCGTCGTAGCGGAAACCGCTAATAAATTGCTCAACTGAGCGGTTAACCATAGTGTGGTACTTAATGGTGTTCTCAAATTCTGCTTTCTGCTCTGCATTGGGCAGGGCGCCCTCAAGCAGCAGGTAGCAGGTTTCTAGGTAGTCTGATTTGGCCGCTAGTTCTTCGATCGGGTAGCCGCGATGCAACAGCACGCCTTTGTTGCCGTCGATATAAGTAATATCAGACTGACAGGCTGCAGTGGCAGAAAAGCCTGGGTCATAGGTAAAGAAGCCATGGCTACCAAGGGTGCCTACGTCGATAACATCTTGCCCTCTGGTGCCGCTGTAAATGGGCAATTCAATGGGCGTTTCGCCGTCGATAGTCAGGATTGCTTTGCGATCGGTCATACGGGGTCCTCAGAAAAACCTTGGTGTAATGGGGATGAAAAAACGACTGCAATCATAGATGCTCAGGCTAAATTGTCAACTTAAACCCATTGACCAGCTACCTATAGGAGCCTGTTGTTGAAGGCTGTAATCGCTGCTGGATAGTTGTTATTCACCTTTTGAATATCCTCTGCTGCAGACTAGAGCCTATGCTACTCCCTATCATATTTAATGAGAACCATGAGTCACGAAAACCTCTGTGGGCAGTCTGGCGGTGTATTAGTTTTTTGAATTGGTTTTATAGCTTTTGTGAATTGAATTTAGATGGTCAGGTCACTATACTGCACCGCCATCAAAGTCCCGGTCTGAGCATGACCATCCTGGTTCTGGCCGTTACGCTGTTTACTTAAATCCATTTCCGTTGATGCGGATCATCTTTTTAAGGTACTACCTGTCGTGGATAAAAAAAGACCTGTCAATCTAGATATTGGAACCATCAGGCTTCCAATTACTTCCTATGTGTCAATTTTGCACCGTGTCTCTGGTGTGATCATGTTTTTTGCTGTGGGTATCTTTCTGTGGATGCTGGAGAGCAGCTTGGCATCTGAGCAGAGCTTTAATGATCTGGGGCAGTTGCTCAGCAACCCGATCTGTCAGTTTATTCTCTGGGGCAGCCTGGCTGCGCTGGCCTACCATGCGGTGGCCGGTATACGCCATCTGATTATGGACTTCGGTATAGGTGAAGATAACTTTTCCAGCGGCCGCTGCAGTGCCTGGGCCGCGGTTGTGTTGGCCGTTGTTGCTATCGCTCTTATTACATGGTGGATTTTATAATGGTTACTACAGTAACAAGCCTCGGCCGCAGCGGCCTGTCTGACTGGATGATCCAGCGCATTAGCGCCTGGGTAATGACCGCCTATCTGGTGTTTATTGTTGGCTACTTTATCAGCAACCCAAACCTTAATTACGCTCAGTGGGCAGAGTTAAACAGTTCGCTGCTCATGCGCATGTTTAGCCTGGCTACTATCCTAAGCATTGCCGCCCATGCCTGGATTGGTATGTGGTGTGTGCTAACCGACTATATTACGATCAGGTTGATTGGGCCAAAGGCCACTGCGATCCGTATCTTTTTTCAGCTAGGCATGATTGCAATTACCTTGCTCTACGTGGTCTGGGCTATCGATATCCTCTGGGGAATTTAACTACATGGCTAACATTAGAACGATGAGTTTTGATGCCGTTATCGTCGGTGGTGGCGGTTCTGGCATGCGTGCAGCACTTCAGCTGGCGCAATCCGGTTATAAAACAGCAGTAATCACCAAAGTCTTCCCAACCCGATCACATACTGTATCTGCCCAGGGCGGTATTACCTGTGCGATTGCCAGTGATGACCCCAATGATCAGTGGCAGTGGCATATGTATGACACCATTAAAGGCTCTGACTATATTGGTGACCAGGAAGCCATTGAATATATGTGCCAGACCGGCCCAGAGGCGATCTTTGAGCTGGAGCATATGGGTCTGCCTTTCTCGCGCACCGAGCAGGGGCGTATCTATCAGCGTCCTTTCGGTGGCCAGTCAAAAGACTTTGGCAATGGCGGTCAGGCGGCGCGCACCTGTGCGGCGGCCGACAGAACCGGTCATGCGCTGTTGCACACCCTGTATCAGGGCAACCTGAAAAACGAAACCACATTCCTCAATGAATGGTATGCGGTGGATATTGTTAAAAATGCTGATAACGCTGTGGTTGGTGTTGTGGCGATCAATATCGAGACCGGTGAAACGGTCTATGTAAAATCCAAAGCTACTGTATTTGCCACTGGCGGAGCAGGGCGTATCTATGCTTCCACAACTAATGCACATATCTGCACCGGCGACGGTGTGGGCATGGCACTGCGGGCCGGCTTCCCGGTGCAGGATATTGAGATGTGGCAGTTCCACCCAACTGGCATTCACGGCGCAGGCACCCTGGTGACTGAGGGCTGTCGCGGTGAGGGTGGCTATCTAATTAATAAGGATGGCGAGCGCTTTATGGAGCGTTATGCCCCCAATGCTAAGGATCTGGCTGGCCGTGATGTGGTTGCCCGCTCTATGGTACTGGAGATTCTTGAAGGCCGCGGCTGTGGTGAAAATGGCGACCATGTATTCCTCAAGCTTGATCATCTGGGTGAAGAAACCCTCAATGCCAAGCTGCCGGGTATTCTTGAGCTGTCGCGCACCTTTGCCCATGCCGATCCGGTTAAAGAGCCTATTCCTGTGGTGCCTACCTGTCACTATATGATGGGTGGTATCCCCACCAATGTGGATGGTCAGGCGCTGACCATTGATAAAGATGGCAATGACCAGGTGATTGATGGCTTTTATGCCTGCGGTGAGGCTGCCTGTGTCTCTGTGCACGGCGCTAACCGTCTGGGTGGCAACTCGCTGCTGGATCTGGTGGTGTTTGGTCGCGCCTCTGGTATGTTTATCGAGAAGCAGCTGCGTGAAGGCATCAACCTTAAAGATGCCAGTGAAGAAGATATTGAACGCGCCATGGTCAATCTCAACCGCATTAATAATTCTGAGGGCGGTGAGAAGGCCTCGGTGCTGCGTGCCGAGCTGCAGACTATTATGCAGAACTACTTCGGTGTATTCCGTCGTGGCGACTTTATGAAAGAGGGTATCGAGAAGCTCAATGCTCTGCGCCCTCGTATCGAGAATGTGGTGCTTGAGGATAAGAGCAATGCCTTTAATACCGCCCGTATCGAAGCCCTGGAGCTGCAGAATCTATTTGCCACCGCGGAAGCTACTGCGATCGCGGCTGAGGGTCGCACCGAGAGCCGCGGCGCTCACGCCCGTGAAGACTTCCAGGAGCGCGATGACGAGAACTGGCTGTGCCACTCGGTGTATTTCCCCGAGAGCAAGACTCTGGGCAAGCGCGATGTAAACTTTACGCTGAAAACCCGCGAAGCTTTTGAACCTAAAGTACGAACCTATTAATTGGGGCTGACTGAATTATGTTGAATGTAAGTATTTATCGCTATAACCCGGAAGTGGACTCTGAGCCTTATATGCAAGACTTTGAGGTAGATACTCAGGGTAAAGATGTGATGGTTCTGGATGTGTTGGAGAAGCTTAAAGCCGAAGATCCAACCCTGACCTTCCGTCGCTCCTGCCGCGAAGGTGTCTGTGGTTCTGACGGCGTTAATATCTCAGGCAAAAACGGCCTGGCCTGCATTACCCCGCTGTCAGAGGCGTTGAAGGGCAATAAGCTAGTGATTCGCCCGCTGCCCGGTCTGCCGGTGATTCGCGATCTGGTGATTGATATGAGCCAGTTTTACGCTCAGTACGAAAAGATTCAGCCCTATATGATCAATAACAGCCCGGCACCGGCCATTGAACGCCTGCAGTCTCCGGAAGAGCGCGCCAAGCTGGATGGCTTGTATGAGTGTATTCTGTGCGCTTGCTGCTCAACTGCCTGTCCGTCGTTCTGGTGGAACCCGGATAAGTTTATTGGCCCCTCTGGTCTGTTGCAGGCCTATCGCTTTTTGGCCGATAGCCGCGATACAGCCACTGAAGAGCGTCTGGCTAACCTGGACGATCCGTTCAGTGTGTTCCGCTGCCACGGCATTATGAACTGTGTTCAGGTTTGCCCTAAGGGCTTAAATCCGACCAAGGCAATCGGTCATATTCGCAGTATGTTGATCAGAAGTGCTACTTAATCTGTCAGATTAGCCTAAATCACAAGGCTAAAAGCCCCAAACGGCCAGTTTTTACTGGCCGTTTTGCTAAATGCAGTTTAGAATACGCGCGGTCGAAAATGGCCGAATACACAGTATTTAAATGGGGAATATTTGTAATGCCTGAGGGCTTAATGGAGCAATTCCTGCGCTCCTCCCACTTTTCCGGTGGAAACGCCGCCTACATCGAAGAACTCTACGAAACCTATCTGCACGAACCCAACAGCGTGCCGGAGGAGTGGAGCAGTTTTTTTGACTCCCTCCCACGCACCAATGGTTCCGTAACTCCCGATATTTCTCACGCCACTATTATTCAACACTTTGAACTGCTCGGCCGCCGCCAGGCGCGGCCAACGCCAGCTCCAGGCTCTGGTGGTATCCACCTTGAGCATGAGCGCAAGCAGGTTAAAGTTGTTCAGCTGATTAGCTCCTATCGCTTTCGCGGTCACCAGAAAGCCAATCTAGACCCACTGGGGTTGATGGTGCGTGAGGATGTGCCTGATTTGCATCTGCACTTTCACGGTTTGACCGATGCTGATCTAGATACCACTTTCCAGAGCAGCCCTCTGTATATGGGCAAGCCTGAGGCAACTCTGCGTGAGATTGTCGAGACGCTGGAAGAGACCTACTGTGGCCATCTGGGGCCAGAGTTTATGCATATCACCAGCTTTGCGGAAAAGCAGTGGCTGGCCCAGCGTTTTGAGTCTGTGCGCTCCAAGCCCACCTATGGCGATGAGGCGCGCATTGATGTATTGAGCCGTCTGACTGCTGCTGAGGGCCTGGAAAAACATCTCGACTCCAAGTATCCGGGTACCAAGCGCTTTGGTCTCGAGGGTGGCGAGAGCCTGATACCGCTGCTCGATTGTCTGGTGCGTCGCTCTGGCGAGTATGGCTGTAAAGAGATTGTGATGGCCATGGCTCACCGCGGTCGACTCAATGTGCTGGTCAATATCCTGGGTAAAAATCCAGCGGAACTGTTTGAAGAATTTGAAGGCAAACGTCTGGTCAATACCAGTGGCGACGTGAAGTACCATCAGGGCTTTTCATCCAATGTGATGACCCCTGGGGGTGAGGTGCATATGGCACTGGGCTTTAACCCGTCGCACCTGGAGATTTCCTGTCCGGTAGTGATTGGCTCTGGCCGCGCCCGTCAGGACCGTCGCGACGATGCCAGTGGCGAAAAGGTTGTGCCTATTTTGATGCACGGCGATGCCGCCTTTGCCGGTCAGGGTGTGGTCATGGAGACCTTCCAGCTGTCTCAGACCCGCGCCTATAAAACCGGCGGCACTATCCATATTGTGATCAATAACCAGGTGGGCTTTACCACCAGCCGGCAGGACGATGCGCGCTCTACTGAGTACTGCACAGATATCGCCAAGATGGTGCAGGCGCCCATACTGCATGTCAATGGTGACAACCCGGATGCGGTTATGTTTGCGGCCATGTTGGCCATGGACTACCGCTATGAGTTTGGCAAAGATGTGGTGATTGACCTGGTCTGTTACCGCCGCCGCGGCCACAACGAGACCGATGAGCCTTCCTCAACTCAGCCGTTGATGTACGACATTATTCGCAAGCACAGCACCACCAGAACCCTGTATGCCCAGAAGCTGGCTGCAGAGGGCGTGTTGGAGCAGGATAAGGCCAATGAGATGGCCAATGAATACAGAGCCAGCCTGGATAACGGTGACTTTGTGGTGCATAACCTGGTGCGCGAGCCAGATACCAGCCTGTTTGTTAACTGGAACCCGTATCTTGGCCACGACTGGCGCACGCCAGCGCACACCGGCATAGATCTGAAAGCTCTGCAGGATGTGGCCGCCAAAATTACCCAGATTCCGGATGGTATTCAAGTGCAGCGCCAGGTGGCCAAAATTTACGACGACCGCCGCAAAATGGCCGGCGGTGCTCTGCCTCTTAACTGGGGTATGGCTGAGCTGCTCGCCTATGGCACTCTGCTGCAGGAAGGTTTTCCGATTCGTTTGACCGGTCAGGATGTGCGTCGCGGTACTTTCTCTCACCGCCATGCGGTGGTATTCAACCAGAAAGATGGCGAAGCCTATCTGCCCATGACCAATCTCTACGAGGGTCAGCCGCGCTTTGATATCTATGACTCGGTGCTGTCTGAAGAGGCGGTGCTGGCGTTTGAATATGGCTATGCCACCACAGCGCCCAAGGGTCTGATTATCTGGGAAGCCCAGTTTGGTGACTTTGCCAATGGCGCCCAGGTGGTGATTGACCAGTTTATTGCCAGTGGCGAGCACAAATGGGCCCGTATGTCTGGGCTTACCATGCTGCTGCCTCACGGTTTTGAAGGGCAGGGGCCGGAGCACTCCTCGGCTCGACTGGAGCGCTTTCTGCAACTCTGTGCTGAGCACAATATGCAGATCTGTAACCCGACTACGCCAGCGCAGATATTCCACCTGCTGCGTCGTCAGGCTATACGCCCGATGCGTCGCCCGCTGGTGATTATGAGTCCCAAGTGGATTCTGCGTCACAAGCTGGCTACCTCTTCGCTGGAAGATCTGGCCAACGGCGAGTTCCACAATGTGATTGACGATAATCTTGAGCATGAAAAAGTGCGCCGCGTGGTGCTGTGCTCGGGCAAGGTCTATTACCATCTGCTCGAAGAGCGCCTGGAGCGTGGTATTGAGGATATAGCCCTGATTCGTCTCGAGCAGCTGTATCCATTCCCGGATACTGAGCTGGAAGAGATTCTGCGTCCCTACAGCAATATAGAAGATATTATCTGGTGTCAGGAAGAGCCCATGAATCAGGGTGCCTGGTATAGCAGTCAGCACCATATGCGCCATGTAATTCAGCGCTTAAAACCAGAATTACACCTTAGCTTTGTGGGCCGCGAAAGTTCAGCGGCACCGGCAAGCGGATATATGTCTGTTCATTTGGAAGAGCAGAAACAATTTATTGATCAAGCACTCACAATCGACTCTTAAAGCAGGAATAGATTAATGGCCATTGAAATTAAGGCACCCACTTTCCCCGAATCTGTGCAAGAAGGCACAGTGGCAACCTGGCACAAAAACGTTGGCGACAGCGTGACTCGCGACGAGCTTATCGTCGATATCGAGACCGATAAGGTAGTTCTGGAGGTCGTTGCCCCAGCTACAGGTACCCTTACCGAGGTGCTTAAAGGCGAGGATGATCTGGTGCAAAGCAATGAGGTGATTGCACGCATTGAAGAGGGTGAGGCAACTCAGCCCGCAGCGGCTCCAGCGGCTAAAAAGCCAGAGCCAGATGTGCAGGTGGCCGACGCTCTGGTTAATCCGGCGGCCAAAAAGCTTGCCGATGAGCGCGGTATTGATCTATCACAGGTCACTGGCACCGGCAAAGGTGGCAGAATTACCAAAGAAGATGTGGTCAACTTCACCCCAGCTGCAGCACCAGCGCCTGCTACTAGCGCAGCGCCCGCCGCAGCAAGCGCTGTAGAGGATGCTATGCCAGCCGGTGAGCGAGTTGAGCGCCGTGTGGCCATGACCAGAATGCGCTCGCGCATTGCTGAGCGTCTGCTAGATGTGACCCAGACTACGGCTTCGTTGACCACCTTTAACGAGGTGGATATGTCCGCTCTGATGGGGCTGCGTAAACAGTACCAGGATGAATTTACCAAGACCCACAATGGCACCAGACTGGGCTTTATGGGTTTCTTTGTAAAAGCTGCGGTAGAGGCTCTAAAGCGCTTCCCACTGGTAAACGCGTCGATTGATGGCTCTGATATTGTCTACCATGGCTTCCAGGATATTGGTGTGGCGGTATCTACCGACCGCGGCCTGGTTGTTCCAGTATTGCGCAATGCCGAGAATATGAGTATTGCCACTGTGGAGAACAGCATAGGCGAATATGCTGGTAAGGCCCGCGAAGGCAAGTTAAGTATTGAAGAGATGACCGGTGGTACCTTTACCATTACCAATGGTGGTGTCTATGGCTCGCTGCTATCAACGCCCATTATTAACCCGCCGCAGACGGCGATTTTGGGTATGCACACCATTCAGCAGCGTCCGGTTGCGGTTAATGGTCAGGTTGAGATACGCCCGATGATGTATCTGGCGCTGTCCTATGATCACCGCCTGATTGATGGCAAGGAAGCGGTACAATTCTTGGTTGCGATTAAGCAGTTAATCGAAGATCCAGCTAAGATTCTACTTGAAATCTAACACGTAAGTTATTGATAAATAGGTATTTAAATGTCAGATAAATATGATGTTGTGGTAATTGGTAGTGGCCCTGCTGGTTATGTGGCTGCGATTCGCGCTGCCCAGCTGGGGCTTAAAACTGCCTGTATCGAGAAGTGGCAAAACAGCGAAGGCAAGGGCGTTAATGGCGGTACCTGCCTAAATGTGGGCTGTATCCCCTCCAAAGCGCTGCTGGATAGCTCTTACAAGTACCATGAAGCCAAGGAAGACCTGGGTACTCACGGTATCAGCACCAAAGGCGTGGCTATGGATATTCCTGCCATGCTGGAGCGCAAAAACAAGATTATTAATCAGCTGACTGGGGGCATCTCTGGCCTGTTTAAAGCCAATGGTGTGACTGCGCTATATGGCACAGGCAAGCTGCTGGCGGGCAAAAAGGTTGAGCTCACTGCTAACGATGGCGCTGTGTCTGTAATTGAGGCCAGCAATGTGATTTTGGCCTCTGGCTCTCTGCCGATTGATATTCCGGTGGCCAAGGTCGACGGCGATCTGATTGTTGATTCCACTGGTGCCCTTGAGATTGGCGAGGTACCCAAGCGTTTGGGTGTCATTGGCGCTGGTGTTATTGGTCTGGAGCTGGGTTCTGTATGGAACCGCCTGGGCTCCGAAGTTGTGTTGCTGGAGGCAATGGAAGACTTCCTGGCGATTATGGATAAAGCAGTTGCCAAAGAGTCCAAGAAAATCTTTACCAAACAGGGCCTGGATATTCGTCTGGGTGCGCGAGTCACTGGCACTGAGGTTGTCAAGGGCGCGGTTGAAGTGACCTTTATGACTGCTGACGGCTCTGAGCACAAAGAGACCTTTGACAAGCTGATTGTCTGTGTTGGCCGCCGCGCCTTTACCGACGGTCTGCTGGCCGAAGACAGCGGCGTGCAGCTGGATGAGCGTGGCACTGTGTTTGTCAATGACCAGTGTGCTACCAATGTGTCTGGCGTCTACGCCATTGGCGATCTGGTGCGCGGCCCCATGCTGGCCCACAAGGGCTCAGAAGAGGGCGTTATGGTTGCCGAGATTATCGCCGGCCACAAGGCACAGATGAACTACGATATTGTGCCCAATGTGATCTACACCCACCCTGAGGTTGCCTCTGTGGGTCAGACCGAAGAGCAGATTAAAGCTGCGGGTGAGCCCTACAATGTAGGTGTGTTCCCCTTTGCAGCCAGTGGCCGGGCTATGGCCGCCAACGATACCGATGGAATGGTAAAAATTATTGCCCATGCTGATACCGACCGCATTTTGGGTTGCCATATTGTTGGCCCCAGTGCCGCTGATTTGGTGCAGCAGGTGGCCATTGCAATGGAGTTTGGCTCCAGTGCAGAAGATTTAGGTATGACCGTATTTGGTCACCCGACTTTGTCGGAAGCTGTGCATGAGGCTGCGCTGGCTGTGAATGGCTCTGCTATTCATATCGCCAACCGCAAGCGTCGATAATCTCAGTTTTATAAATACCTTTAACCAGCCCAGGGCGCTATTGCAGTGCTCTGGGGTTTTATCCATCCGAAAGACTTAACGGGAAGACAAGTATGAACCTGCACGAATATCAGGGTAAGCAGCTATTTGCTGAGTACGGACTGCCAGTGTCTAAGGGCATTGCTGCAGAAACCGCACAGGATGCAGCAGCTGCTGCCGATACCATCGGCGGAGACAAGTGGGTTGTTAAAGCCCAGGTGCACGCTGGAGGCCGAGGTAAGGCTGGCGGCGTAAAGCTGGTAAGCTCCAAAGCCGAAATTGAAGAGTTTGCCAATAACTGGTTGGGCAAAAATCTGGTGACCTACCAGACTGATGCCAATGGCCAGCCGGTCAGCCGTATTCTGGTTGAGACGTGCACAGATATAGATCAAGAGCTGTATCTGGGTGCTGTGGTGGATCGCGCGACTCGCCGCATTATCTTTATGGCCTCCACCGAGGGCGGTGTTGAGATCGAGAAGGTTGCAGAAGAGACTCCCGAAAAAATTCTTAAGGCGATTATCGACCCTCTGACAGGCGCACAGCCTTATCAGGGCCGTGATCTTGCCTTTAAGCTGGGCCTTAAAGGGGTTCAGATTAAGCAGTTTGTGCAGATCTTTATGGGTCTGGCCAAAATGTTTAAAGAGAAAGATCTTGAGCTGTTGGAGATTAACCCTCTGGTTATCACCGACGAGGGCAACCTGCACTGTTTGGATGCCAAGGTGATTATCGATGGCAATGCTATCTACCGTCAGCCTGCCATCAAAGAGATGCACGACCCTTCACAGGAAGATGCTCGCGAAGCTCACGCTGCTTCATTTGAGCTCAACTATGTGGCTCTGGATGGCAATATTGGCTGTATGGTCAACGGTGCTGGTCTGGCTATGGGTACCATGGATATTGTTCATCTGCACGGCGGTTCACCGGCTAACTTCCTCGATGTAGGTGGCGGTGCAACTAAAGAGCGCGTTATTGAAGCATTTAAAATTATTCTCTCCGACAGCAATGTTAAAGCCGTACTGATCAATATCTTTGGCGGTATTGTGCGCTGTGACCTGATCGCCGAAGGTGTGATCGGTGCCGTAGAGGAGGTTGGTGTGCAGGTGCCAGTAGTTGTTCGCCTTGAGGGTAACAATGCTGATCTGGGTGCTAAAAAACTGGCCGAATCTGGCCTCGATATTATTGCAGCAACCAGCCTGACTGATGCCGCACAACAAGCTGTTAAAGCCGCAGGAGGTAACTAATATGTCTATCTTAATCAATAGCGACACTAAGGTTATCTGTCAGGGCTTTACCGGTGGTCAGGGTACCTTCCACTCAGAGCAAGCGCTTGAGTATGGTACAAAAATGGTTGGTGGTGTTACTCCAGGTAAGGGCGGTACAGAGCATCTGGGTCTGCCAGTATTTAATACTGTTGCCGAAGCTGTAGAAGCCACAGGCGCTGAAGCCTCGGTAATCTATGTGCCTGCACCATTTTGTAAAGATTCTATTCTGGAAGCGGCCAATGCCGGCCTAAAGCTGGTTGTGTGCATTACTGAAGGTATTCCCACTCAGGATATGCTCGACTGTAAAGTGGTTTGTGACACTTTGGGCGTGCGCCTGATTGGACCTAACTGCCCAGGTGTTATCACTCCAGGCGAGTGCAAGATCGGCATTATGCCCGGTCATATTCATCTGCCCGGCAAAGTAGGCATTGTCTCGCGTTCAGGTACTCTGACCTATGAAGCGGTTAAGCAGACTACCGATTATGGTTTTGGCCAGTCTACTTGCGTAGGTATTGGTGGCGACCCCATCCCGGGTTCAAGCTTTATCGATATTCTCGAGCTGTTTGAAAAAGACCCAGCCACTGAAGCTATCGTAATGATCGGCGAGATTGGCGGTACTGCTGAAGAAGAAGCGGCGGCTTATATCAAAGCCAATGTCACCAAGCCTGTTGTGTCTTATATTGCTGGTGTAACTGCACCTGCAGGTAAGCGCATGGGCCATGCTGGTGCGATTGTTTCTGGCGGTAAAGGTACTGCAGATGAGAAGTTTGCGGCGCTTGAAGATGCCGGTGTTAAGACGGTTCGCAGCTTGGCTGATATTGGTAATGGCCTGAAAGAAATTTCTGGTTGGTAAGGTCTTTGCGGTATTGAAAAGAGCGGCTTTCGGGCCGCTTTTTTTATGTCTGGGGTCTTGGTTTTTAGATACTGCGGGAGCAAAGCCTTAGCTGGTAATCTTGAGACTCGCTGTAAATACTTCCCTGTAAGCTCTGGAGCAGCATCCCTGCTGCTCAAGGTCTCAAGATTACCAGCCAAGGCTTTGCTTGAGCGCTGTTGGAAATACTTCAATGGGGAGAGTTATTGGCAATCGACAATCTTATCCAGCGTGCTTTTTGGGTCATACTGAGCGGAGTGAAGGATCTCTGTCAGGTACAACTCAAAACTCAGGCATTGATCGGCTCACCCATATACTTTGCAACCAACCCATAAACCATCAATCCAGCCAACAGGATGCTGGTGCCATAGGTCAGCAGGGGATTCACCATGCTATGTACATGCTGGGCCTGGGCCAAAAAATCCATGCCCCATAATGCTGCCAGATAGTTAGTCAGATAACCAAAGGCAAACCCAACCCCGACCACAGTGGCCAGATAGATACCCAGCGTACGATTACCCAGCTCGCTTTTGACCATGCCCATAGTGGCTATATTGGTTGCTGGACCCACCAGCATAAATACCAGAGTTGCTCCGGGAGAGACGCCGGAAAACAGCAGGCCAGCAGCAATAGGCGTGGAGGCGGTGGCGCAGATATACATGGGCACGCCAACCAGTGCCATCACTACAAAGGCCAGTAGGCCATCGCCCCATTGCAGTAAAAATTCGGCGGGGACAAAGGTTTTAATTAAGGCAGCAAAGCCGAGGCCAATCACTAGCCACAGGCTAATATCTTTGACCAGATCTATATAGGTAAAGCGCAGGCCTTCTGCCAGCTTGTCCAGCGCGGTGGCTTGCTTTACCTGTGCTTTTTCGTTGCTACAGCAGGGCTCTGGCTCCGGGGTTTTGCTGGCGCAGCAAGTCTTGGCAGGCTGGTCACTGGCACTGGCCGGAATACTATTCTCTTTGCCGACTAATATACCGGCGATAATAGCGCTGGTGATCGCCGCAATCGGCCTAATAATCGCCATAAACGGCCCCAGCATGGCGTAGGAGATGGAAATGCTGTCCACACCTGTCTCTGGTGTAGATATCAGAAAAGAGGTGGTGGCGGCTTTTGAGGCGCCGCTGCGCCGCAGGCCGAGTGCTGCGGGGATAACACCACAGGAGCACAGGGGCAATGGTGCGCCAAACAGGGCGGCTTTGACCGTGGCCATAGACCCGGATGTACCCAAATGCTTGGCCATAAGTTGGCTGGGTACCAGCACTTTCATAATGCCCGCCACTGTCAACCCGAGTATCAACCAGGGGGCTGATTCCATAAATAGGGCGGCAAAGTTTTCCAATAACAGCAAGGTTTTGGCTCCTTTTTTGCTCTTTTTTTGCTCGGGGCAGTGAGAACAAAACTGACAAATAGGTATCAGGGTTACAGTCTAGTGGTTAGCTTTGGTTTTGTATAATGCCTGCCGTATTTTCTATTGCGGCTCGCAATAGCTGATATCGCTCAACAATGGGCTGGAATTGCACCGGGTCATTTTTGGCTTTTTGCCGATAATGGCCGACGGTTCTGTGCCAGTAGTCCTGATGCACTGGGTCTGCCCAGTTCCACATTGGGCTGCCTGTTTCTATCAATGGTTGATCTGCGCTTTTGGAGACATAAATGGCTTCGTAGAAGCGATTTTTATCACAGATAATGCGCTCATCTTTGAGTTTATAGCCCTGATTTATCAACGCCTCTCGCACAGAGTAGTTGCCATGCACGGAGCAGGTTAGCAGATCAAATGGGCGGTCAGGTGCTGAGGCGCAGAGGCTGTCTATAAATTCTATGGTCTGGTGTGGGCCAACCCCGGCGATTATAAATAGTTGGGAGTCAGCATCAGGCACGGCGATGTTTTTTACATCGTCGCAGCGAACTTGCCAGCTGTATTGGTCCTGGGGGAAGTCCCGAGCTAGTCTGTCGGCCAGACTGGCCATCATGTTTTCAAGCACATCGACAAAGATTACTTGGTCGGCACATCGATCTTTAAGCAGGGACATGCCTAGCAGGCCATGATCGCAGCAGCAGTCCCAGACAGTGCTGTAGGGGGCCTGGATCATATTGGCTAATTGGCTTAGCCTGCTGTGGGGTCTTAGGAGTCTTTTCGGTTTATCCATTGGCTGCGGCAGTAAAATGTAATGCGCCATCAGACTCTATAGGTTTGCCAAACAGCGCCCGCTCCTTGCGGAAGTTCTGGCTATTGACCCAGGGCGCCTGATCACCCTGTCTGGGCTGCAGGTGCATACTGCGTTGCATATAGCCCGCGGGGAAGTCGGCAATCCAGTCTTTGGTGGGCATATCTTTTAAGGCGTCTGGTACCACTGGCACCATCTTGGTGGTCTGGGTGCTGCTCATATGGTTTAGCGCTCGGCACACCCATTCGGCGGTCAGGTCGGCGCGCAGTGTCCATGAGGCATTAATATAGCCAAATACAGAGACCATATTGGGGACATCCGATACCATCAGGCCTTTGTAGGTGGTCTGGTTTGAAAAATCGACCGCCTCGCCATCGACGCTAAATGTAGCTCCACCCATAACCAGTAGCTTTAGACCTGTGGCGCTGACCACGATATCGGCATCCAGATGGTCGCCATTTTCCAGCTCAATGCCATTTTCGGTAAAGCGCTTTATATGTTCGGTGACTACATTGGCGCGGCCGCTGTTAATGGCTTCATACAGGTCGCTATCTGGCACCAGGCAGAGGCGCTGATCCCAGGGGAAGTACTTGGGAGTAAAGTGTTTATCTATATTGAAGTCTTTGTCTAGCTGCCTGCGCACGCCGTCAATAAAGAAGCGTTTGGCCGCTCTGGGAAAGGACTGAGCCAGCTTAAAGAGAACTTCCTGAAATAAGGTGTTTCTGGCTCTGGTGATGCCATAGGCCCAGGATGCTGGCAGTATTTTGCGCAGGCCGTTGGCAAACCAGTCTTCGGAGGGTCTGGTTAGCACATAGGTGGGTGAGCGCTGCAGCATGGTTACCTGCCTGGCCTTGTCGGTCATGGCTGGCACCATGGTCATGGCTGTGGCACCGGAACCAATAATCACTACTTGCTTGTCTTTATAGTCGAGATCCCTGGGCCAAAACTGTGGATGGACTAATGTGCCTTTATAGGAGTCCACCTCGGGAAACTGGGGGTCGTGGGGCTGGTCGTAATTGTAGTAGCCGGAACACATATACAAAAAATTGCAGGTCATCTGCACTGGGGTTTCGCTCTCTGACTGGCGGATTTCCAATGTCCACAGCGATTGCTTTGAGCACCAGCTGGCACTGATTAGGCGGTGGCCAAAACGGATATGCTGTTCGATATTATTTTCTGCTGCGGTTTCGCGAACATAGCTAAGAATTGCTGGGCCATCGGCAATGGCTTTTTTGCTTTCCCAGGGTTTAAAGCTATAGCCCAATGTGTGCATATCACTGTCGCTGCGAATGCCTGGGTAGCGGAAAAGATCCCAGGTACCACCTATGGCCTGGCGAGATTCCAGGAGCAGGTAGCTGCGGTCCGGGCATTTGTCATTGAGATGGTACGCGGCACCAATACCGGTGAGGCCTGCGCCTACGATAATTACATCTCTGTGTTCTGTGCCTGTCATTAAGCGGTTTGCTCCGTTGCTGAGGTCTCTTCAGCGGGCATACCTGCAATCGGTTTTTTATTGCGTAACAGGGTCAGGGGCAGAGTAAACAGTGGGAATAGTTTCTCGTAGTGCATGGGGGTCAGACGCTGGGTGAGATCCATTAGCTTGGCGTCGGTGCCGACCATAATGCGGCTGCGGTTTTTGCGTACGCCATTGAGAATAATCTGCGAGGCGCGGCTGGCATGCATACCGTTGTTGCGGAAAAAGGCGGCAAGTTCCTCCTGACTATTGCCCAGGCCCATCACTTTGCCCACCAGGCGTTGCATGGAGTTGGCGGATTCTTGGCTTTTGTTCATGCGCCCGTTGGTAACAATATTGGTGCCTATATGCCCTGGATGCACACAGTGAATCTGCACGGAGCTGTTTTTCATTTCTTTGGCCAGGCTTTCGGTAAATCCGCGCACGGCAAACTTGGCTGTGTGGTAGACCGACTGGCGCTCCAGAGCGATCATGCCAAAGATTGAGGAGGTGTTGATCAAAGCGGCCTCGGGGCGCTGTTTTAGATGAGGCAAAAAGGCGCGGGTGGAATTAATGACGCCCTGCAGGTTGATATTAAACACCCAGTCCCAGTCGTCTTCGGTCATATCTTCAAAGGTGGAGTCAACCGTGACTCCGGCATTGTTAAATACCAGATCAACAGCGCCGTGCTCGGCTACAACCTGCTCTGGCAGTGCTTCGATAGCGGCTTTGTCGGCTACGTCGAGAATATGACTGGATACTTTGACCTGGTAGTCTTTGAGCAGGGCCGCAGTGTCTGCGAGGCTGGTTTTATTGATCTCGCAGGCGGCTATATTGGCACCAGCTCTGGCTAGCAATATGGCCAGATAGCGGCCCATACCTGAGCCTGCACCGGTGATAACTGCGACTTTGTTGGAAAAGTTTTTCATGGCGATTACCCCTTTATATAGCGCTCTGTTGTTTATGTTTCTTATACGGCTGTAGTTGGCGCTTTGATGATTGTCATCCTACTACAGTCAGCAGGGTGGCTGTAGCCTGTGGGGACTATTTATTGACCCGGGGGTCAGTATCCCTTGCCGCTAAACAACTCGATCCTGCGTCAATAGCTCAGAGCAATCGGTTAACTCTTGGGCAATCACATGTATCACCGCACCGTCAGTTTCTACGACGCCTTTAACCATTAGCAGCTGAGCCTTTAATAGTGCCTGACGACAGTTTTTTTGTACGCTCTGCCAGACCACCACATTGCTGTTGCCGGTCTCATCTTCGAGGGTTAAAAACACCACGCCAGAGGCGGTGCCCGGGCGCTGCTTGCCGGTCACTAATCCGGCGATACGCACAAAGCGACGGTGGCCCAACTCGGCTAGATCAATATGGCGTTTGCACTGGCGAAAAACTGGGAACTGCTCGCGGAGGAGTTCCATGGGGTGGCGGCCCAGGGACAGGCCGGTATGGTTGTAGTCTGCATAGAGGTTTTCAGTTTCGCTGGGGGGTTGCAGGTTAATAGACTCCTGATCTGTCGAGGGCAGTAGGCTGGCGCTGCTGTCGGTCACCAGTGCCTGCCAGTGAGCCTGACGACGGTTTTGGGCCAGCGACTTTAGCGCTCCGGCACTGCTTAATAAGCTGAGCTCGGCGCGGGACAGGCCTGTGCTGTCAGTGAACTGGGCAATGGTTTTAAACTGGCGGTCGCTGGTTGTTATTTTCTCCGCTGAGCGCTGGGCCAGGCCTTTGATCAGACGAAAGCCAAGGCGCAGCCTGGGATCATTGCTATCGCCTTCCAGACTATGATCCCAGCGACTGTGCAGTACATCTATGGGTTCTACGTTGATTTGGTGGCGCCGGGCATCCTGTACCAGCTGGGAGGCGGAGTAAAAGCCCATGGGTTGGCTATTTAACAGGGCGCAGTAAAAGGCGGTGGGATAGTGGCATTTTAACCAGGCGGACACATAGGCCAGCAGGGCAAAGCTGGCGGAGTGAGATTCGGGGAAACCGTAGACGCCAAAACCCTGTATCTGGCGAAACAGTCGCTCGGCAAAGTCCAGGTCATAGCCTCTGGTTAACATGCCATTGATAAGTTTTTGCTTAAAACCCAGTAGCTCGTTATTGCGCTCGGAGTTTTTTCCCCAGCTGGCCATGGCGCGACGTAGCTGATCGGCTTCGCCGCCACTAAAGCCTGCGGCGACCATGGCCAGGCGAATAACCTGTTCCTGAAATACCGGAATACCCAATGTGCGTTCAAGTACATTTTTGATATCCGGGTGGGGGTAGGTTACCTGTTCCAGGCCCTGGCGGCGTTTGAGATAGGGATGCACCATGCCGCCCTGAATGGGCCCGGGGCGCACTATGGCAATCTCTATTACCAGATCGTAAAAGCAGCGGGGTTTTAATCTGGGCAGCATGGCCATCTGGGCGCGGGATTCTATTTGAAAAACTCCGATACTGTCGGCGGCGCAGAGCATGTCGTAGGTGTTGCTGTCCTCTTTGGGAATGGCCTGCATACAGAGGTCAACGTTCTGATGGCTACGAATCAAATCAAAGCAGCGATGGATGGCAGTCAACATGCCCAGAGCCAGGATATCGATTTTAAGCAGGCCCAGGGCTTCGATATCTTCTTTGTCCCACTGAATCACTGTGCGCTCGGGCATGCTGGCATTTTCAACGGGCACCAATGTGCTGATGGGGCTCTTGGTGATAATAAAGCCCCCCACATGTTGGGACAGGTGGCGGGGAAAACCGAGAATCTCCTGCACGCGCTGGTAAAAATGCTCGGCCATATGGCCCCGGGCACCGGCCTTTTCAAACTGCTCTTGCAGGTCACCACTGCGGTCCCACCAGGATAATGACTGGCTGAGTTGCTTGATAAACAGGGGGTCCAGACCCAGAGCCTTGCCCACATCGCGCACTGCGCTGCGCGGTCTGTAGGTAATTACCGTGGCGGCCAGTGCAGCGCGCTCGCGGCCGTAACGCTGATAAATATACTGAATCACTTCTTCGCGACGCTCGTGCTCAAAGTCCACATCTATATCTGGAGGCTCGTTGCGTTCGGTGGAGATAAAACGCTCAAATAAGAGGGAGACCTGATCGGGAGAGACTTCGGTGATAAACAGGCAGTAACAGACCACCGAGTTGGCGGCGGAGCCACGGCCCTGGCAGAGGATATGGCGACTGCGGGCAAAGGCCACCAGATCATGGACAGTTAAGAAATAACATTCGTATTGCAGCTTCTCTATCACTTTAAGTTCGTATTCAATCTGTTGGCGCACAGTTTGGGACAAGCCACTGGGCCAGCGCTGCTGCGCTCCCTGTTCGGTTAGAAGTCGCAATTGTTCGGCTGGAGTTAGATGGGCTGGCACCACATCGTTAGGGTATTGATAGCGCAGCTCTTCGAGGCTGAAATGGCAGCGTTTGGCGATATGAATGGTCTCGGCTAACAGCGCCGCTGGATAGAGTTTTTCTATATGAGGCAAGCTGCGCAGGCGGCGCTCGGCATTGGGGAAGCGTCGCTCACCCAGCTCCATCACTGAGCAGCTGTGGCGAATAGCGGTCAATGTATCCTGCAGGGCACGGCGCTCTTTGCAGTGCATATGCACATCGCCGCAGGCCACCATAGGCAGTTGCCAGAGGGCTGCCAGATTGCGGTAATAGTAATACTGGTAGCTCTCGTTGCCGTCGAGTAGGTGCTCGACACCAATCCACAGTCGATCTTTAAACCAATAACTTAAGCGTTCGCCCACCTCATGGTCTGGCTCCAGATCACCACTGGGCAGCCAGATTAACAGGCTATTGCTCATGGTGCCGCTCAGATCTTGCCATCTAAGCTGATACTCGCCTTTGCTGCTGCGCCTGCGGGCCAGGGTAATCAGTGCAGATAGCTCGGCATAGGATTGGCGGTTGCTCACCAGAACAATTAGGCACTGGCCCTCAAGGCGAAACTCGCTGCCAATAATAAGCTGTAGATCGCAGTCCAGGGCTGCCACATGGGCTTTTACTGCGCCAGCCAATGAGCATTCGTCGGTTATAGCCAGTGCGCTATAGCCCAGTGCACTGGCTGTGTGGACTAGTTCTTGAGGGTGGGAAGCCCCGCGCAGAAACGTAAAGTTGCTGACGCAATGAAGTTCGGCATAGGCCATAGGGTATACAACTGCTATTAGAAATAAATACTGTATATATAAACAGTATATCTGCAATATAAGGTTATTTCCAGAGCTGGCTACTTATGTTTTTTTATGCCGGGCTATTGGTAATCCACACTGTCTGGTAAGGCTGCATTTGAATGGCTCTCTGGTGGTTGTCAGGGGACTCAGCAGAGCAGGGCATGTCGGTAATTAAGTCGCGCCACTGTTCGTTGTCGATTAAATTTATATCTGACAGAGATAGTGTTTGCACCTCGGCACTAATATTACTGATGCAAAATATACTCTGCTGGCGATCCAGGCTCTGGCGCCAGAAACCAAATAACTGATCACCCAGATGCAGAGTGAACTGAGTGGCATTGGGATGAAATGCAGACTGCCGTCGGCGTATCTTGAGTAACTGCTTTAGCTGGTTGTAGACCTGGTGGTGAGTACTGTTTTGATCAGCCAGCGCCGCTTCCAGATCATGATAGTCCCATTGATGGCGATTGATGGCGCGGTTGTGGCCACTGTTTTCTACGCGCTGATAATCATTGCCGGTGCCGAGCAAACTGTGGATATAGATTCCGGGAATACCCTCCAGAGCCAGCATAATGGCATGGGCGCAAACAAAGCGCTGAATGCCCAAATCATCTGCGCCATCCACCGTGCCCTGCAGTGCATCAAACAATGAGATATTAATTTCATAGGGCTTGCTGTCGCCATTGTCCAGCGCGCGCCAGGAAACATGGCCACCGAAGCCCTGCATGGTTTTCACCAGAGTGTTAATCTCGCTATCGCTAAGTAGCCCCTCTGCTGGCCTTAAGCCTATGCCGTCATGGGAGGCGATAAAATTAAAGTAAGCGGTGCCATTGCGAGCCGGTGGCATGCTCATCATCCACTGTTTCAAATAGGTGCAGCTGCCGGTAACCAGGCTGTTGACTAATAATGGCGGCAGAGAAAAATTGTAAACAGAGTGCGCTTCGTTGGCATCGCCAAAATAGGCTAGATTTTCGCGGTTGGGAATATTGGTTTCAGTGATAATAATGGCGTTGTGCTGAGCCTGCTCTATCAATGTGCGGAACAGACGCACCATCTCGTGGGTCTGTTCTAAGTTAATGCAGCTGGTACCAATTTCTTTCCATAAAAAGGCAATTGCATCGAGGCGAAAAATGCGCACGCCATTATCCAGATACTGTTTAATAATGCTGACAAACTGCTTGAGCACCTCTGGGTTGCGGAAATTTAAATCTACCTGATCATGGCTAAAAGTACACCACACATGCTGAATACCATCGCTGGTTTGTACTTCGCGCAAAAGCTCATTAGTGCGCGGCCTCACCACTGTACTTAGATCATCTGTCGGGCTGGCGGTATAGAAAAAGTTGCGGCCGGGATCGCGACCCTTGGTAAAATTTTCAAACCAGGGGCTGCGCGCTGAGCAGTGATTGACCACCAGGTCTGCCATCAGTGAATAATTGTTGGCGATGCTGTTGATGTCTTTCCAGTCGCCCAGAGATTCATTAACGCTAGAGTAGTCGAGAACCGAAAAACCATCGTCGGAGGTGAAGGGATAAAAGGGCAGTATATGCACGCCACTGACAGAGCTGCGCAAATATTTATCGAGAAAACGATTGAGTGTTTGCAGGGGTTTTTCATCATCCCGCAATACTGAGTCGCCATAGGTTATGACTAGGCTATGGGTTTGATCCCAGTGATTGATGCGTCGATTTTCAATCAGTTCTTTATCGGTGAGACCCATCAACTCGATAAGCTCGGCGCCCAGAGTTTTTAGATCTGCGGCTGAGCTATCGGTATAGATGGCTCCAAGATGATGTTCTACTTTAGTCTGCAGGGGGCTTGGACTCATGATAAAAATTCTTTGTTGTCTGCCTCAACGGCATCAACTAGCTGCTCAAAAATATCCGGAATTGCACTGACTACTCGGTTCCAGCTGGGGATAAAGGGTCTTTCCATAGGTGCATTAAAAAACACCTCACCAGCTTTAATAATATTTTCAGCAAACATTTCTACGGCCATTTCTTCTTCGTGAATATCTAGACTGAGACCATTCATAATGGCATCGTTGTGACAGTTCTCTACGGTATCTAGCGCCAGTCGATAATAGGTTGCCTTGAGAGAGCGAAACGCCTCAGTGCTAAATACTTCACCCTGGGTAGCGAGTTTGCGAAACAGCGCCTTGGCTATATCAATGGACATTTTGGAAAGACCATCACTGTCGTTATCCAGAGAAAGTTTTTGATGTTTGTGATCATAGTTGTCTGCGATATCCACCTGGCAGAGTCGGTTGCCAGCGTAGTTGCGATACATCTCAGACAGCACGCCAATTTCCAAACCCCAGTCGCTGGGAATACGAATATCATTGAGCACATCGCGGCGAAATGAAAACTCGCCAGCCAGTGGGTAGCGATAGCTGTCCATATAGTTGAGGTAGTCGGTGTGGCCCACAGTCTTTTTGAGGGCACGCAACAGTGGCGAGACTAGTAGTCGTGAAACGCGGCCATTAATTTTGCCATCAGCGACACGGGCATAATAGCCTTTGCAAAATTCGTAATTAAATCTTGGGTTGGCCACCGGATAAATTAGCCGAGCCAACAGTTCGCGGTCGTAGGTAATAATATCGCAATCATGGAGAGCCACAGACTCTGCTTTGTTGGAGGCTAATGTGTAGCCCATGCAGTACCAAACATTGCGTCCCTTGCCCAACTCCTTGGGTGCCAGATCCAGCTTTTGTAATTTCGCATCCAGGGCTTGCAGTCTCGGCCCATCATTCCAAAGCACCCGGTGTTCCTGAGGAAGTTTGCTAAAAAACTGCAGTGCCTCTCGATATTGCTTTTCGTCGGCGCGATCCAGGCCAATCACAATTTGATTGAGATAGGGCACCTGTTTGAGTTCATCGATAATTTTTGGCATAGCCTCACCCTCAAGTTCAGAAAACAATGAGGGCAGAATTAAACCCATGGGGCGGGTTTTAGAAAATGTAGATAGTTCCTGTTCCATCTCCGCCAGGGGTCGATGGGAAAGGTTATGTAATGTGGTGATATTGCCGTTTTGGTGAAAGTCGCCCATAGAGATCTCAGTTGATGATTGTTTAGTAGTGATTTTCCAGCCAGGCATAAACACCCTCAACCCAGCCATTGGGTCCGGTCGCTTTGCTGGCATACAGATTGTTTGTGCGCTGCACATTGGGTGCCCGGTGGTTGGGCGAGCGAACAATCAGCGCTGAGTCTGCAGCCTCTAGCATGCTGATATCGTTGGCGCTATCGCCAATGGCGAGAGTCTGACAATCGCCGTGCTGTTGTTGATACAGATGCAGCAACTGCGCCAGGGCTCTCCCTTTGTCTGTGTCGTCGCCCATACTTAAAAAGCGTCCGCCCTGGAGCAGATGAGCGCCAGCTGCCTTGAGCTGGGTTATAAACTCCGCTTTGCGACTATCGCCGCCCAGCCAGTGAATTGTCTCGCTGTACTCCCGCTGTCGGGCCAGCCTGGCTTGGTCTGGGCTAAGCCCAGTAAGCTGAACCAGGCCATCGGTACCCTTTTCGCCACAGACTGAGCTAAAGGTTTGAAATTCATCCTCAAAGGCTGGGCGGATTTGGTCGAGTAACGCCTGCCAGTGGCTGCTTGGCCGGGCATTGCTGATTATCCAATAGTCTCCGCAATCAACGACAGACCCTGGACGCTGGGAAAAGTAATCCCTGGGTATGCAGATGGCGGCGCCATTTTCAATAATAAATGGATGTTGGTTTTTAAGCTGTTGGCGCAGGGCTAGAACCTCAGCCCGGGTTTTACTGGTGATGGGAATAACCGGTATCTGCTGTGCCTCTAGTCGCTCTAAATAGTTGGCTGCCGGCGCAAAGCTGTAGCTGTAGTGGTCGAGCAAGCTGCCGTCCAGGTCGGTAAAGATAAGTCTCATGCTTGTCGATGCCCTTTTTTGGTGCGGCTTTGCACCATGCTGGACAACAACTGTGGCCTGTGGAGGTTCATTTTTGTTCCCTTAGCTGATAACCGCCTGTTTAAAGGCATTTAATATCCCCTGTTGTTAAGGAATTAGCAGAAAGCATGCCAAGTATCCGCGCAGGCTATGGATATTTTGTCATGTAACTTTTATGCTCCGGTCACAACCATAAGAGCGAGCTGCGTGCAGTGATCGTTTGCGAATAACAATTAATACAGAGGGTTTTTCATGTCCAATTTACAGACTGCGGATATAGGCTTGGGTCAAACTATTTTGCGCCGCGCCACGATTTCACCTAATGAGCCCGCACTGACCTTTGAGGGTAGCACCCTGACATTTGCTCAGCTGGGTGACCGGGTGCGACGTATGGCAGCTGTGCTGCGTGAGGGTGGTATCAGTGCTGGCGACAGAGTGGGTTATATAGGTCTTAACCACCCGGTGTTTCTGGAAATGCTCTATGCCTGTGGCTGCCTGGGCGCTGTATTTGTTCCCTTAAATTTCCGCCTCACTGGCCCGGAGGTGTGTTTTATAGCTAATGATGCGGGCATCAGTGCCATGGTGGCTGATGATATGTTGCGTCCGTTGATCGATAGGGAGAGAGACAACCTTGAGTGCACTCGCTATATCACCGCTGAAACCGATGCTGAACAGTGGGAGGCTCTGGAGCCATTGATGGCTGCCGTTGACCCTATTGCCGACAGCGAGAAGGTCGATGGAGATGATGTGGCCTTTATTATGTACACCTCGGGTACCACCGGATTGCCCAAGGGCGCCATGCTTACCCATGGCAATATATTCTGGAACAGTATCAATGTGTGCTTTGGCGAGGACGGGCTGTCGGATACCACGCTGACCTGTGCGCCGCTATTTCATATTGGCGGTCTAAATGTGACCACGCTATTGTCTCTGGGTAAGGGCATTGAGGTGGTTCTGTTGCGCAGCTTTGATGCCGGAGAGGTGCTTAGGCTGATTGAGAAGCACCAGGTAACTACCATGTTTGGTGCGCCCACCATGTTTTTGATGATGGTGCAGCATGAAAATTTTGCCACCACAGACCTGTCTAGTATTGTCACCCTAACCTGCGGTGGTGCGCCGGTACCAGTGCCCCTGATTAAAACCTATGGCGAGCGGGGCATTAATTTTTGTCAGGGTTATGGTCTTACCGAGACTGCCCCCTTTGCTAGTTTGCTGGCCAGTGATCTGGCTATGGTTAAGGTGGGCTCGGCGGGCAAGGCGCCCATGTTTACCCAGGTGCGTATTGTCGATGAAAATAATAATCCGGTAGCTGCTGGCGTGCATGGTGAGGTCTGCATTAAGGGGCCCAACGTGATGAAGGGCTACTGGAATCGAGAAGATGCTACAGCTGAGGCTATTGACTCCCAGGGTTGGTTCCACAGCGGTGATATTGGTTATCTGGACGATGAGGACTTTCTGTTTCTCTGCGATCGGGTAAAAGACATGGTGATTACGGGTGGCGAAAATGTTTACCCAGCCGAGGTGGAGAGTATTCTCTATGGTCACCCAGCCATTCTTGAAGTGGCTGTGATTGGTCTGCCCAATGATAAGTGGGGTGAGGCGGTCACCGCTATTGCCGTGCTCGAAGAGGGCGCCGAACTGAGTTTGGAAGGCCTGCGCGACTTCGCCGGTGAGTCCCTGGCCCGCTACAAACTGCCCAGCCAGTTACATCTGATTGATCTGCTGCCGAGAAACCCGGCCGGCAAGGTGCAGAAATTTAAACTTAAGGAGCAGTTTGCCAGCTAGCAGGTTAACAAAACCGGCTAAGAAAACAGGCCATGAACAAACCAGCGCCGGTTGCTGGTTTCTCTAAATAACCAGTAGCGAGCGCCTTTACTGTCACAAGCCAGATAGTAATCGCGCTGCTGCTCGCCCTGCCACCAGTTGCCACAGAGGCGCTCGGGTCCACTGATAATGCTCAGGGGTTGATGCCAGTGCAACTGTTGATTGCGTATTTGCACCGGTGCGGGTTCGGTTAATAGCCAGACTGGCTGCGGGGCTTTGACTCTGTTATGGAAGGCTGTCTCGGCCTGATTGCCCGGTGTGGCTAACGTGCTGGCCTGCTCTGGTAGATAATCCTGGTTGAGCACAGGCTGCGACAGAGCCTCTCTCCCCAGACGCGCATTAAGACTATCAATCAGCTCATTGCACTGCTGTGCATCACTGCTATCACCGAACAGATCCAGATTAACCATTCCCTGAGGCGCTTCGATAAACTGGTCGCTAAACAGCACAATCTGTTCAACACTGCGGGGTAATTCCAGACGCTCTAATTGCAGTCGGCTCAGCATCAACAGGCTCGACCAGTTATTTTGACTGCCGGATAGCTGGATGTGCATCTGTGCAGGCTCTCCTATTAAAGGCTCAAACTGCCATTTGATCTCCTGACAATAGCAGTGGCGCGCCATCAGATAGTGGCAGAGGTTCTGTAACAGGGTTTTCATTGGAAACAGCAGGCTCTCTTTATTAAAAATACCCTGGGGGTTTTGTATGAGATCGTGAAAGCTATTGGCCGGCTGAAATCGCGGCGCATTAAAAGGTTTGTCGTTATTGAGCTGAGCTATATAAAGCATAAGGGCTGCATCAAAACGGCGGCTTAAGGCGCTGCAGGGCAGGGCCAGTAAATCTCTCAGTGTCTTGAGACCCAGCTGCTTAAAATTTTGCTGCTGCCGGGCACTGGTTTTTAAATGGCACAGGTCCGTATCTAGCAGGCGCTGCCGCAATTGCCTGGTGCTGGGCAGCTCTGTCTCAAAATCAGTCTGGCAGGCCAGCTGTGCGGCCAGAGGGTTGTTGCCTATACCATTGACGGCAGTAATGCCCTGTGCCTGCAGTCTGGTGTGCAGCTGTTGTAACAGGCTGCTGTAGCCCTTAAATAATTTATAACAGCCAGATATTTCCAGCCACAGGCCGCAATCACTGTGCACTGTAATGATAGGGCTAAATCTGTAGCACAGCAGTGCCAGTTGCTGCAGATACTGTTGCTCCTGTTTGGACTGCCTGGGTAATAGCTGCAATTCAGGGCAGAGTGCCAGGGCGGTGGAGACAGAGAGATCTGGCTCTATGCCCCATGCACTGGCCTGGCTGTTGCAGCAGAGAACAGACTGGGTGTTTCTGTATTGATCAATCACCGCTATGGGTTTGGCAGCCTGCTCCCGTGGCAACTGTGGCAATAGCGTCTCGAGCGGCAGCAGAGGAAAATGCAGATACAGCCAGATATCATTTGCCCGATTATTAGGCTTAGGCATCTAGTTGTTTAACCTAGGTGTAGAGATATCAATATAGCCATGATGCCTGTCTGCAGGCAGTTGTGTCAGCTGGGTTCTCTGCTTATAAGATTCCCCCAGAGAGAGTTGCAGCTGCATTCCCGCGGCGACGCCTCGCATTTTGCGCACGCTCAGCAGTAGCTGATTTACTTCTTGGCTCTCAAGTTCCAGTCGCAATGTTACTGGTGATGGGGTGGCCAGTGCCTTGATTGGGCTAAATAAGAAAGCTGCGCTGCTGCTGTCGGCGGCGGCCAGTTGTAATTTGCGCAAGTCAGCGTAGCTGGGCGCCTGGGGCCTTGCCCAGGCCAGCAGTAAGGCGCCGCTGCGAATAGACTGCTCAGCGGCCCACAGCCATTCTCTGGCATTTTTGCTGCGTACCACTAGAAGTTTGTTTAGGGCAATGCCCGCAGCAGATAGTGCCGGAGCATAAGGCTGATAGGGTGGGTCCAGCCACAGACAGAGGTGGCTGTGACTGCCATGTTCTCTGATAACAGGTAGTAGCAGGCTCAGCTCACCTATACCCATCTGCTGGGGCAAGAGCTCAGTGAGTGCCGCCGCAGGCCAACCACCCTGTAATAGCAGATCTAAACTCTGATGGCCGGTGCTGAGAGTCTGTCTTGGCAGACGCCTGCTGCGACCACGCCAGGTATCCTGGCGGGTTAGTAAACTGGATATTATTTCTGGTTTGGTCATGGCAACAACAGCGACAGCTCGGGCAATTTAATTTTTATTAATACTGTTAATATATACAGTAGTTTGGCAAATGTCATCTCAAATACACACTATTGCTGTCAATATTTGAATGAGTTTCAGTGCTGATGGTAAGCTGAACCTCCTGAAAACAGTAAGACCTCCACACTATGGCCTCTGGCGCAAAAACCACACAGCTTATTGATCCCAAGTGGACGGTATATGCCGCGCCCATTAATACACTGTTGCAGGTGATAGAGCAGCTGGGATTGGATAGCCGGGCTCTGTTGACCAGCGCAGGCTTGGATGTCACTGAGCTGACTATTCCCGATCGTCGTTTTCCAGTAAACAGCTATTACAGGCTCTTTCAGCTAGCGGCTGATGCGACTAACAATCCGGATATAGGCCTGGTTGTGGGCCGGGTAACCTATCTTAAAGGGCTCAATATTCAGCTCTATCTGGCCAGGGTGTGTAAATCCTTTAAAGACTATCTCAACCTAATGCCCAGTCAGCATATTCTGCGCGGTGACATAGGGCAGATTACCGCTCATAGAGAGGGCGAGCTGGTGGAGCTGCGCTGGGAGCCACTGATGCCTGAGACTGGTCGCAAGCGTTTTATCAGTGATGAGATGCTGGCCGCCTCGGCGGGTATTTTTACTTCTCTGTGCGTCAGGCCAGTTCAGGTGGTCAAGGCGCATTTTACCTATGCTCAACCTGGAGATGCCAGCAACTTAGAGGATATCTTTGGCAGCAATCTAAGCTTCGCACAACCTTACAGCAGCCTGTTTTTTGACCGCGAGGCCCTGAGCTTTCCGATGATCAAGCAGGACTATCAGGAAGGTCCGGACCAAGAGCGACCCTTTAGGGATTTTTTTGGTGATGATGACCCGGCTGACCAGCTGTTGGCCGATCTCAAACAGTCTATACTGCAATACTTGCCCGAGGGCGAGGTCACCATTGATAAGCTGGCTGGCAAGCTGAATATCTCTCGACGCACATTACAGCGCCGTCTCTCCGACAGAGATACCAACTTCTTAAATGTTCTCCAGGAAGTGCGCTCCAAAGTTGCACTGCGCTACCTGTCTGATAATCGTTTGGGCATTAGCGAGATTGCTTTTCTGCTGGGCTATGGCGACCAGGGCTCATTCTCCAGCGCGTTTAAAAGCTGGCACGGGGTTTCTCCGCGAGATTACCGCCGCAAATAGAGCTGTCGGGTTGGCATTTTTTCCCAACAAAATGGCGCTGATAAGGTTGCCAGCTACCGGTGGTCAAACTACTATCTCAGGCATACATCCCTAAAACTATAATTATAGGTATTGCTATGTCACTGGACTTCGATAGCGCTCGTCTGCCCAATAAAAACCTCAGCCCCGAGCACCATGAATGGCGCGCCCAGCTGCGACGGTTTATCGATCGCGAGATTATGCCCTATGCGGAAGACTGGGATGAGAGCGGCTCGATCCCCGATGAGCTTTGGATCAAGTCAGCAGAGATAGGCCTGTTGGGAATGGGGTACCCTGAGGAGTTTGGCGGTGTCACCGAAGGTATAGATCTGTGGCACGGGATAATTCTCAATGAGGAAATGGCTCGCGTTGCCGTCGGCGGCGTAGCAGCGACATTGCTGGTGCATGGCATTGGTCTTCCGCCAGTGATTAATTTTGGCAGCGACGAGGTCAAACAGATGGTAGCCCCGCCCGTACTGGCAGGCATCAAACGTATCTCACTGGCCATCACTGAACCTGGCGGCGGCTCAGATGTAGCTCAGTTGCAAACCACAGCTCGCCTGGATGGCGATCACTATGTAGTCAATGGATCAAAAACCTATATCACCGGTGGCATGAACGCCGACTGGTTTACCACTGCCGTGCGTACTGGCGGAGAGGGCTCAGGTGGCGTATCAACCTTGCTGGTCCCCGCCGATGCAGAGGGGGTTTCACGCACCGCTCTGAACAGAAAACAGGGCTGGTGGTGCTCAGATACGGCCACTATTTACTTCGACAATGTGCGAGTGCCTCGGGGTAATTTGCTAGGCCAGGAAAATAAGGGCTTTGCGGTGATTATGAATAATTTTAACTCCGAACGCCTGGCTATGGCCGCCTCCATGGAGGCTTGCTCTCGCGTCTGTCTGGAAGATGCGGTGGCCTGGGCCCGCGAGCGTGAGACCTTTGGTCAGCGCCTGGCTGATCATCAGGTGATTCGCCATAAAATTGCCGAAATGAAGCAGCGTATAAACGCAACTCAGGCTTACCTGCTGATGACTTGCGAGCAAATTCAGGCGGGCACTGAAAATGCCGGTGATATAGCGCTGTTGAAGGTGCAGTCCAGTCAGACTATGGAATTTTGTGCGCGGGAGGCGATGCAGATTTTGGGGGGTATTGGCTACATGCGTGGCAGTCGGGTTGAGCGTATTTATCGCGAGGTACGGGTAAATGCGATTGGTGGAGGCTCTGAAGAAATAATGCGCGATCTGGCGGCTCGGCAGTTTGGCTTGTGATTGGCTGGGGCTGGGTAAGTGGTATTTAGGTGGGTAGTACTCAGGTGGATAGTACTTAGGTTGATGGTATTGGCGTAGGATGCTGTTTGGAGATGGCCCTGATTGATCTCAAGGACATCTCCAAACAGCATCTCAAACAATGTGCCGCATCCAAGAAAACCGAGAAAGAACGCTATCAACTCTAGGTGAAGCTACACTGACGCCATGTTTACACTCAATGAACGGCAGCGCTTAGGACAGCAAGGGCCCCAACTTCATAGCTACGCCCATATCCCCCTGAATCTTTAACTTGCCAGACATAAATGCAGAAGTGCCATCCAGCTTGCCCTCAGCCATATCTTTAAAATTGTCCAGGCTGATTTCTATGGTGCAGTTGGCCTCAGCATCATCGTTGCTAATCTGATTGGGCACCTGAGCTGCATCAAGGAGCAAAATACCATCATCACCAAAATCAAACTTCAAGACCGAACCCAGACCGCAGTCTTCGCCAATCTTTTCCTTTAAACCTGCAGTAACAGCTTCTAACGACATAGCTAAACCCTCTTTTGTTATCTGAGCCCACAGATCACCGGCCCATAAATTATTTTGACAGTTGCACTGTAAAAACAATTGCCAGCAAACTCAACCTCTATTTATGATCCGTGCCTGGACCGGGAAAAATAACAATCGGTCACAGAATTAAGGGTTTTTATCGTTTTTTAGCCCTAAGTCTGCAATAGTGCAGCAACCAATTGAGGCGCCTTACGCAGGGCCCAGAGATAACAACAATAATAAAGGGCCATTATGGAAAAGCCACTTGGGCAGCCGCAAACATCACCAAAAACCACAGCCATACTGCTGTTTCTCCTGTTGCTCAATATACTCAATATGGTCGATCGCACCCTGATCACCAGTTTTGGTACAGCTATTATTACCGACCTCAATCTCAGTGACTCCCAGTTTGGTCTGCTAACCGGTCCGATATTTGTGTTTTTTTACTCCATTATGGGGTTGTTTATGGGTGCTCTGGCCGATCGAGTGCATAGACCCAGGTTGATAGCTGCTGGATTAGTGCTCTGGAGTGCTTTGACCGCAGTGTCTGGCCTGGCCAAAAACTTCGCGCAGATTGGCATAGCGCGACTGTTTATTGGTGTAGGCGAGTCGGCAATGGCACCCTCAGCTATCTCCATGATCGCTGATCTGTTTCCCAAGGCTAAAAGAGGCACTGCCACTGGTATTTATTATCTCGGCGTACCCCTGGGTGCCGGGGCCAGCTTTATAGTTGCCGGCATATTGGGCCCCATGATTGGCTGGCGCAACTGCTTTTTATTATTGGGTGGGCTGGGAATAGGCTTGGCCCTGGTGCTATTGCTGGTCAAAGACCCAGAGCGTGGCGCAATGGAAGAAAAGGGCAGCGGGGAAGAACAGCAGGAGAGTCTGATCGGGGGCAACTGGCGAAGTATAGTCGCCGATGTTTTTAATGTTGTGAAATCAACTCCGGCACTGGCCTGGACCATGATCGGCGCAATATTTCTTCATATACCTCTGGGCGCTGGACAGTTTGCCATAGTTTGGCTGGAGCGAGAGAGAGGCTTTGGTATGGGTGAGATCAGCGCCACCTATGGGCTAATTTATATAGTCTTTGGCACAGCTGGCACCTTTCTGGGGGGTATGCTGAGTGACTGGTACCAGGCCAGATATAGAGGTGGCCGGGTCAGGTTTTTAGCCCTGTTAATGCTGGGAGTGACGCCATTATTGATCTCGTTTCGCTTTGTCGACCCCTCATCTGCGCTGTTCTATATTGGTATGGCTGCGGGTATGTTTAGCCTGAGCTCCTTTTATGGCCCGGCATTTTCAACGGTTCAGGATCTGACGCCGGTGCAGCTGCGCGGGGTAATGACAGGGCTGTTATTGGTTGCCTGTAATCTGCTGGGCCTGGGTATCGGCGCCCTGATGACCGGTGTTCTCAGTGATGTATTCTCTGCCAATGAGATTTTTGAACCTCTGACCAAGGCTCTGTTAAGCGCAGATATTCTGGCTGCCGGGGCGCCCTTGAGCTTTATTATCGCTTCCATCTATCTCGAAAAAATGAAGGCCTGAGCCACCCATTTGGCATGGGGTCTTATATAGCTGGCATAGAATCCAAAGAGTATCCGCACGTAAACCAGTAGTATCTCAGCCATAGTTACTGTTTTGGAGAATAGCGACGATGGTAGACAAAACTTTGCGCATAGCGGGTGCCAGTGGATTCTGGGGCGACGCCGCACGCGCCACGCCGCAACTGCTTAAAGATGGCAATCTAGACTTTATTGCCTACGACTATCTTGCCGAGATCACCATGTCGATTATGGCCCGGGCCCGGGCTAAAAATCCCGACTATGGCTATGCCCTGGACTTTGTCACCGCGGCCATGAAGCCTAACCTTAAAGAGATCGCCCGTCAGGGTGTGAAAATTGTGTCCAATGCCGGCGGTGTAAATCCCCAGGCCTGTGCCAATGCACTGCGCGCACTTATAGCAGAGATGGGGCTGGACCTTAAAGTAGCCTGTGTGCTGGGAGACGATATGATCGCTCAGCGAGATCAGCTTGCAGAGCAGGGCTACACAGAGATGTTTACTGGTGCGGCTTTTCCTGCAGCCGATAAAATCGCCAGTATCAACGCCTATCTGGGTGCCTTTCCGGTGGCCAGGGCGCTGGATGAGGGTGCAGACATAGTGGTTACCGGGCGCTGTGTTGACAGTGCGGTGACCCTGGGTGCCTGTATCCATAGCTTTGGCTGGGGGCGAGATGATCTGGATAAGCTGGCCATGGGCTCACTGGCAGGACATATTATTGAATGTGGCCCTCAGGCGACCGGTGGTAACTTTACCGACTGGGAAGAGGTTGAGAGCCTGGAAACCATAGGCTATCCCATCGCCGAAGTGCATGCTGATGGCAGTTTTGACTGCTCTAAGCCCGAGGGCAGCGGCGGTCTGGTAAGCACGGCAACCATAGCCGAACAGATGGTCTACGAAATCGGTGATCCCCAAGCCTATATGCTGCCCGATGTGGTCTGTGATTTCTCTCAGGTGCAGCTGGGGCAGTTGGACGATAATCTGGTGCGAGTGACAGGTGCCACTGGGTTACCTGCACCAGATACCTACAAAGTCTGCACCACCTATGCCGATGAATTTCGCGGTGGTACCAATATGACCTTCTATGGGGTGGATGCCGACCGCAAGGCGCAAAAGCTCGCCGATGCTATTTTTACTGCCTCCCGCCGAACCCTTACACATTTGGGATTGCCTGACTACAGTGAAACCAGTGTTGAGCTGATCGGTGCTGAGAGCCAGTTTGGAGCCAATGCTCAGATAACTCAGTGTCGCGAACTGGTACTAAAAATAGCCGCCAAGCATCCAGATGCTGCGGGCATTGGCATTATGCTAAAAGAGGCCGTGGGGCTGGGGCTGGCGACACCGCCCGGGCTATCCGGGTTTGCTGGTGCAAGGCCCAGTCCGTCTCCAGTGGTGCGACTGTTTTCCTTTGCACTGCCCAAGGGTACAGCCGAGATTGAGGTGGAGATTGATGGCGTTAGCCATCAGGTACCAGACAGTCCAGGCCAGCCATTTAGCCCGCAGGATCTGCAGCGACCCACTGTGCCTGCCGCGCCCACAGATGCAACCATCCCAGTACCTCTTATCAAGTTGGCCTGGGGTCGCAGTGGAGATAAAGGGGATAAGGCCAATGTCGGCATTATCGCTCGCCAGCCTGAATATCTGCCCTATATCTATGCAGCGCTGTCAGAACAGGCCGTAGCCGACTGCTTTGCCCATTTTTTACCTGCGGAGGCAGCTGGTAATAGTGTCAGCTATGTGGACCGCTACCTGATGCCGGGCAGTCATGCCATTAACTTCCTCATCCATGATGTGCTTGGGGGTGGGGGTATGGCCAGTATTCGCAATGACGCTCAGGGTAAAGGCTATGGGCAGATTCTGCTGGCCCTGTCGATTCCGGTGAGTGCCGAGATCGCCGCGCAACTTAAATAATAAAACCAGTAAGACGGAGATAGACCCATGGCAGTATTTGCCTCAAAAATAAATACCAGTTCAGAGACCTATCTAAAGCAGCGGGCCGAGATGCTCGAATTGGTGGATAAGCTCAATGAGTTGAACAGCCGCGGCCGCGCCATCTCGGAAAAGCGCAAACCGCGTTTTGATAAGCGGGGTCAGCTGACTCCCAGAGAACGACTGGCAAGATTGCTGGATCCAGGTATGCCATTTTTGGAAATCGGCAATCTGGCAGGCTATAAGCTGGATACCAAAGACGAAGCCAAGTCGATTCCCGGCGGTACTGTGATTGCCGGTATCGGCTTTATCTCCGGCGTGCGCTGCTGTGTAGTGGTAGATGATAGCGGCATTCTGGCGGGCTCATTGACCCTGGCTGGTGGTTACCGAATCCGTCGTGCCCAGCAGATTTCTCTCGAGCAAAGGCTGCCTTTTGTGCATTTGGTAGAGAGTGCTGGTGGTGACCTGATGAACTATACCGTTGAGAACTTTGCAGAGGGGGGTGACCTGTTTGGTGCGCTGGCCAAACTGAGTAAAGAGGGGATACCGGTGATATCTATTCTGCACGGTTCGTCTACCGCTGGTGGAGCCTATATGCCGGGACTCAGTGACTATGTTATTGCTGTTAAGGGTACGGGGCGCGCCTTTTTGGCTGGTCCGCCGCTGCTGAAAGCTGCTACTGGAGAGATAGCCACAGAAGAGGAATTGGGTGGCTCTGAGATGCATGCCACCACCTCTGGTCTGGCGGAATATCTGGCGGAAAATGATGGCCATGGTATTCAGATTTGCCGTGAAGTTGTGGCTCGCCTGCAATGGAACGATAGCTGTCAGCTGCCCGAGACTCGGGAGTTTGCCGAACCTATCTATGATCCAGATGAGCTGGCTGGGGTCATACCTGTTGATTACCGCACCCCATACGATATGCGTGAGCTGGTAGCCCGGGTGGTGGATGGCTCTGATTTTCTTGATTTTAAACCGCGCTTTGGTGTGTCTACTGTGTGTATTCAAGCGGAAATCTATGGCCAGGCGGTGGGTATTATTGGCAATAATGGCCCCATAGATCCCCAGGGTGCCAATAAGGCCGCGCAGTTTTTGCAGCTGCTGGATCAGGCCGATATTCCGGCGCTGTTTTTTCAAAATACCACTGGCTACATAGTGGGCACGAAGTCTGAGCAGGCGGGCATGATCAAGCATGGCTCGAAGATGATCCAGGCGGTGCGCAATATCGAAGTGCCACGCATTACCTTTATGACCGGTGCCAGCTTTGGTGCCGGCAACTACGGTATGTGTGGCCGTGGCTATGATCCGGATTTTCTGTATACCTTTCCCAACGCCAAGATGGGCGTAATGGGCGGCGAGCAAGCGGCGAAAACTATGTCTATGGTGGCTAGAGGCAAGGCGGCAGCTATGGGTGTTGAGCCAGACGAAGAGGCACTGGCCGCTCAGGAGAAGGGCCTGGCCCATATCTTTGACTCCCAGTCGGATGCTTTTTATACCTCTGGCCATTTGCTGGACGACGGCATGATTGATCCGCGCAATATGCGCAAAATATTGGGACTGCTATTGGAGACAGTGCGCGAAGCTCGCCATAGAACGGTGCGCCCCAATAGCTTTGGCATCGCCCGCCTATAAACCTGGAGACTGAGAATTACTATGAGCGATTTATCAAAAGCTATATTACCAATCACCCAGTCACTGCTGTTAGAGCGGGATGACTCGGTGTTAAAAATATGGTTTAACCGCCCGGAAGCCAAGAATGCTCTATCGGCGGAAATGACTGAGGAATTAGATACTGTGCTGGATGCGGTGCGCGATGATCGCAGTATCCGCACTATTGTCTTGCGCGGAGCTGGCGGTGTGTTCTGTGCCGGTGGCGATATTAAAGGCTTTAAATCAGGCATGCAGGCCCCAGATGCAGGCGAAGTGGTGGCCAGTAATCGCAGTTTTGGCGATCTGATGATGAAGCTTAATGAACAGCCCCAGGTGGTGATTATTTTGGTTGAGGGCGCGGCTATTGGCGGCGGTCTGGGTCTGGCCTGTGTGGCTGATGTGACATTGGTGACTGCTGATGCCAGATTCCGTTTGAGTGAGACTAGCCTGGGTATTCCTCCCGCGCAGATAGCTCCCTTTGTTGCCGAGCGGGTGGGGTTGACTCAGGCGCGGCGGCTGATGCTGACCGGAGCGCGGTTTAAGGGAGAGGAGGCCGTCGCTCTGGGTCTTGCCCATGGCGTAGCAGAGGATACCGCGGATTTGGAGGCCCAGTGCGAGACCATACTGGGGCATATTAAAGCCTGCGCGCCTGGTGCCAATGCGGTGACCAAAACTATTTTATTTGAATCATTGCGCCGCCCCCGCGCTGAGGCACTAGATTTTGCTGCAGAGGGTTTTGCGCAGTGCATGTTAAGCCCTGAGGGCCTTGAGGGAGTGGCGGCTTTTGTTGAAAAGCGGTCGGCCTCGTGGAATAAATAACAGGAAGAGTATTCATGAAACCCTTTAACAGTATTTTGATTGCCAACCGCGGCGAGATTGCCTGCCGGGTTATTCGTACCGCCAAACAGCTGGGCTATCGCACCATAGCAGTGTATTCCGATGCCGATGCAGGCGCCCCTCATGTAGAGCTGGCCGATGCCTCGGTGTGTATTGGCCCTGGGCCAGTGGGCGAGTCCTACCTGCTGGCTGACAATATTTTGGCTGCGGCTGCCTCCAGCGGGGCTGAAGCTGTTCACCCGGGCTATGGTTTTCTAAGTGAAAATGCCGATTTTGCCGAGATGGTTGAGTCTGCCGGGCTAGTATTTATTGGGCCCACGAAAGAAGCCATTGATGTGATGGGCAATAAGGCGGAGTCCAAGCGTCGTATGATTGAAGCAGGGGTGCCCTGTGTGCCGGGCTATGAGGGTCTGGATCAATCCGACAAGACTCTGCTGGCTGAGGGTAAAAAGATTGATCTGCCCCTAATGGTCAAGGCGGCCGCGGGTGGTGGCGGGCGCGGCATGCGTCTGGTTCATGATTACAAGGAGCTGGGCAATGCCATTAAGCTGGCCCGGGCTGAGGCGGAGAGTGCCTTTGGTTCCGGTGAGCTGATTCTGGAAAAAGCCATTATCCAGCCCCGCCATGTGGAGCTTCAGGTATTTGCCGATACCCAGGGCAATACTATCCATCTGGGCGAGCGAGACTGTTCGGTGCAGCGCCGTCACCAGAAGGTGGTGGAAGAGGCTCCATGCCCGATTATGACGCCGCAACTGCGGGAGCAGATGGGTCAGTCGGCCATTGATGCGGCAAAGAGTGTTAACTATCGCGGTGCCGGCACGGTGGAATTTCTGCTTGATGCCAGCGGCGCTTTTTACTTTCTTGAGATGAATACCAGACTGCAGGTTGAGCATCCGGTGACCGAGTTGGTTACTGGTCTGGATCTGGTGGAATTGCAGATTAATGTGGCTCAGGGTCGCTCTCTGGGTTTAACCCAAGAGGATATAAAACTACAGGGCGCCGCTATAGAAGTGCGCCTGTATACAGAGGACCCCAGTCAGGACTTTTTGCCTGCTTCGGGACCCGTAGATCTATGGCAGCCAGCCACAGGCGTTGGTGTGCGTATTGATGCAGGTATCTGCACTGGCCAGGCAATATCACCGTTTTATGACCCTATGGTAGCCAAGGTGATTGGCTATGGTGATGATCGCGAAACTGCCCGGACAAAACTGATTGCCGCCCTGCAAGAAACCGTGTTATTTGGCACGGCTAACAATAAAGACTTTCTGATTCAATGTCTGGAAAAACAGAGCTTTATCGATGGTGCTGCCACCACAGCATTTATTCCCGAGGAGTTTACTGAGGCGGATCTGGCCCTGGCTGAACCCCGCGTCGAGGATGCCGCTGCGGCGGCGGTGATTGATTTAAACCTTGAATACCAGCGCCATTTTGCCAGCAGTACATTAACTAGCCATAAACTGAAGAACTGGACCATGGCCAGCGGGCTGGTGTCGCGCAAGCAGTATCAATTTGGTGAGAGTCTCTTCGATCTTTCAATCTCACCTGTAGCCAACAGTTCAGACTGCTACCTGGTTAGCTGTGCCCAGTCGCAACAGCAGATTGAAATAGAGCTGCTAACCATGGATGGCAACAATGCCAGCCTGGCGGTTAACGGGTCATCCCTGCTGGCGACCTTTAAATTGCGCCAGCAGGGCCAGCTTTACTGCTCGATTGCGGGCCGCAGTGCTCTGTTTAAAGACCTGATAATTCTCGATGGTGCGGTGGATGAAGCGGCTGGCGGCGGCCGTGTGACAGCCCCAATGCATGGTCTGCTGCTTGAGGTGCTGGTTAAGCCTGGAGATCAGGTGGTCAAAGGGCAAAATCTGGCTGTTTTGGAAGCTATGAAAATGCACTATGAAATTATTGCTGAGGTGGATGGTACCGTGGAAGAAGTTACTGCGGTGGCAGGTACCCAAGTGGCGGCCGATGACGTATTAATTGAAATAAACCAACAACAAGAGGCCAAATAATGGCACTAAAGCTCTGGCACTGCGCCGGTTCAAGATCGATACGCCCCCTGTGGACTTTAGAGGAAATGGGGATTGAGTATGATATCGAAGTGATGAAATTCCCGCCGCGATTTACCCATCCCGGGTACACTGATATGAATCCCATTGGTACTGTGCCATTTTTTACTGATGGCAATGTAGAAATGACCGAGTCAGCGGGCATTAGCCAGTATTTGGTGGATAAGCATGGTCCCACAGATCTTGCCGTGGGGGTTGATGAACCTGACTATGGCCTCTACCTGAACTGGCTACACCGCAGTGATGCTACTCTCACCTTCCCCCAGACTCTGGTGCTGAGATATACCATTCTCGAGCCCGAAGAGAAGCGTCTGCCCAGCGTGGCAGCAGACTATGCCAAATGGTTTCACGCCCGGCTGCGGTCTGTAGAAGAGGCTACAGCAGACCGAGAGTTCCTCTGTGCTGGCCGCTTTACCATTGCCGATATCGCTGTGGGCTATGCCCTCTATCTAGCCGACACCCTGAGGCTGAGCGAGGGCTTTAAGCCCAATACCATAGCCTATTACGAGCGTCTAAAGGCGCGCCCTGGGTTCCAGCGCGCCACCCGTTTCGACTCGGCCCAAATGGTATAAACCGGCAGTCCAACCCAGGGCTGCTGTGGCCGAGCCCTATTATTCGGTGACCGCGCAGTCGTAGCTGAGAGCGGCAATTTACCGCAGATGGCTTATTATCTTTCCTGCAGATTGCGCAGCGCCGCTTAATAAAGCGGCCAGTATGGCGACACCAATAGGTCTGAAAATAGGCTCTGGGCCGTAAAAAAAAGATAACTTAAAGTATATTGACACAATACATGCCATAACCTAAGGTGTGACCCTAATTTATCGAGGAGTAAATTAACGTGGATATTAATTTTTCAGCAGAAGACCTGGCATTTCGCGACGAGGTGCGGGCATTTTTTGCTCAGGAGTACGATAGTGCTATTACTTCCAAACTTAGCAGCACTGTGGGTACAGACTATAAAGAAGGCATGGTTGCCTGGCAGAAAAAGCTCCATGCCAAGGGCTGGATCGCGCCGGGTTGGCCCACAGAGTACGGTGGTACTGGCTGGACTTCGACGCAAAAATTTATCTACGAAACTGAGCGCGGCCTAGCTGGTATTCCCGACGTGGTGCCCTTTGGCCTGAAAATGGTAGCGCCGGTCATCTACACCTTTGGCAACGAAGAGCAAAAGGCTCGCTTTTTGCCGCGTATTTTGGAGAGCGAAGATTGGTGGTGTCAGGGCTATTCCGAGCCCGGCGCTGGGTCAGATTTGGCAGCGCTCAACACAACAGCAGACTATGCCGGCGATAACTATATAGTCAACGGCCGTAAAATCTGGACTTCCTTTGCTCAGTTTGCTGACTGGATTTTTTGTCTGGTGCGCACCAGCAAAGGTATGCGCAAACAGCAGGGCATTAGCTTTCTGTTGATTGATATGAAAACGCCAGGTATTACCGTTAAGCCTATTGTATCTATCGATGGCAAGCACAGCCTCAATGAGGTGCTGTTTGAAGATGTTGCGGTTCCCACCGCCAACCTGATTGGCGAGCAGGACAAGGGCTGGACCTACGCCAAGGCGCTGTTGGCTCATGAGCGCACAGGCATGGCCGAGGTGGCAGACTCCACCCGTATGCTTGACGGTCTCAAGCAGCGCGCCAGTGTTGAGATAAATGGCGGCAAGGCGATGATTGAAGACCCGATTTTTCAGATGCGCCTGTCAGATATTGAAATGGAACTGATGGCGCTGGAATACACCGAACTACGTGTGTTCGCCTCAATGGCAGCGGGCGGCATGCCTGGGCCTGAGTCATCCCTGCTGAAAATCAAAGGAACTGAAATTTCTCAGGCTATCCATGAGCTGCAGCTGCAGTTAGCCTCTTATTATGGTGGCGCATTGCCCTATGACCTCAGTGCCGACGAACTCAAGCACGATTTTGCCTTCGAAGCTCGCGGCAAATATATGTACGGTCGAGCAGCCACCATCTACGGAGGCTCCAATGAGGTGCAGCGCAATGTTATCGCTAAAGCGGTGCTGGGACTATAGGTTTATAAGCAGGCTCCCCGCGGGTTGAGCCAGAAAAGATTTCAGGAGTTTAGACAGATGAATTTTGATTTTACCGAAGAACAAACCATGATCAAAGACAGCGTCTCGCGCTTTGTTCGCGACGAGTATGACTTTGACACCAGACGCGCAATTATTGACTCTGAAGAAGGTATCAGTCGCGAGTACTGGTCTATGTTTGCCGAGCTAGGTTGGTTATCAGTACCTTTTGCCGAGGAGTATGGCGGGTTTGGTGGCTCCGTAGAAGACATAGCTGCAGTGATGGAAGAGCTGGGCAAAGGCATTGTGGTCGAGCCCTATGCGTCAACCGTTGTGGTATTTGGTGGTCTGCTATCTGCTTCAGATAACAGCGCTCTTAAGGAGCAAGTAATCCCCAGTATTATCGATGGCAGCTGTATGGGCTCGCTGGCTTCCACCGAAGCCCAGTCGCGCTACGAAATGGCTGATGTGGCTACCACAGCCACAGCCTCTGATGGCGGCTTTAGGATTAATGGTGAAAAGACCGTGGTGGCCAATGGCGGCACGGCCAACAAGTTTATTGTGACCGCTCGTCACAGTGGTGAGCAGTATGATCGTAACGGTATCAGTCTGTTTATGGTCGATGCCAGTGCTCCAGGGGTTGAGGTAAAAAGCTATAAGATGATGGATGGGCAGAGCGCGGCTACGGTAACATTCAAAGATGTGACTGTGTCAGAGAGCGAGCTACTTAATGTCGACTGCGAAGGTATGGATTTGATTGATCAGGTAATGCCGCAGATTCTTATGGGTCTCAGTGCCGAGGCTCTGGGTATTATGTCGACACTGAATACCACTACGGTTGAGTACACCAAGGTGCGTCAGCAGTTTGATACCCCAATCAGCTCTTTTCAGGTACTGCAACACCGCATGGTAGATACCTTTATGGCCTGCGAGCAGACCAAATCAATGCTCTATCGCGGCCTCTGTCAGGCAGGTGAAGATGATTCTGCGGCGCTGTTAAAAACAGTGCATGCACTCAAGGCCACAGTTGCTCGCTACGGCAAGCTGATTGGTGAGGAGGCGATTCAGATTCACGGCGGTATTGGTATGACTGATGAGTTAAATGTCGGCCATTATGTCAAGCGTTTGATGATGATAAATGTCAGCTTTGGCGATGGCGACTACCACCAGAAGAAGTTTAACCAACTCAGTTATTCAGCCTGATGATGAGTCTGCCCAGTCTGGCTTATGGTCTCGGTGCTGCCGGGCTAGCTTGGCTGGGCTATAAATTGCTGAGCAGAGATGATCTGGCGCAATTTGATTTTCCACTGGGGCGTCTGGCCTCGGTAGATAGCCCAGAGGACAGGCTCCGGTCCGAGCGGGCAATTAAGGATATTAGCCAGCGTCTGCGCAGCAGCGCTGCCAGTTCTAGCGAGCTCTCTATCAAGCAGCGTGTGCCTGTTATGCGCGAAGCCATGGAGACGTTTTTTGCCGAGGCAGAGCAGCAGTTGGTCAGCACTTTTAGCGCTGTGGATGCAGCTGGTGTGCCCGCTGAATGGGTGGTGGCGCCCGGAGCCGATGCAGATAATAATCGTCGCCTGATATATATCCATGGCGGCGCCTTCTTCGCCGGCAGCCCTAAAAGCCATCGCGTGATCACCAGCAAGTTATCAGAAATTACCAATAGCTCGGTGCTGGCCATCGACTATAGGCTAATGCCCGAATACAGCCGCCGCGATTGCGTTGAGGACTGTAACACTGCCTATCAATGGATGCTCAATAATGGTTCTCAGGGTGCCAAGCAGGCCACCAATATACTGGTTGCCGGAGATTCGGCGGGGGGTAATTTAACCCTGGTGTTGTTAGCTCTGCTGCGAGATAGTGGAGGTCGCGCCCCCAATGCCGCTATCTGTCTGTCGCCAGTGACTGACTGCCGCTTTAATAGCCCGAGTATTTTTTCCAATCTGAGGACAGATGTGATGCTGAAGCCCTTGGCCAGCCGCATTGTCAGGGTGCCCAGGATTCTGTTGCGTCTAGCCGCGCGCCATCTTGCCAAGGACAATCCCAGTGACCCGCTGATTTCACCTCTGCTAGGTGATCTGTCTAATCTGCCACCTACACTGGTGCTGGCGAGTCACGATGAAATACTGCGTGATGATGGGCGCCGCTATGTGAACAAAGCGGTAGCTGCAGGATCAGAGGCTGAGTTTGTTTACTGTATCAATATGCCCCATGTATGGCCCATCTTTTACCCCGAGCTCCCTGAGGCAGAGTTGGCCTTTGCGGAGGTCAGCGCCTTTCTGGAACGTCACAGCTAATTGCAGTTGGCGCGGTCTTAAGCTAGCCTCTTGGCTTGCGCAATATGAGGGCAGGGGTGCTTTCTGTGTAGCTGATAAACTCCGGCTCCGAGCCCCATTTCTTTTTAGCCATTCTCTCTAGCAGCGGTATACCGCTAATTTTGGTCAGCAATACATAGACAAAAATAGGGGAGATCATGGTGGCCAGTTGCCAGCCGGAAAGTACCGGCAGGGCGACCAGGGCCAGCCCCAGCCACAGAGTAATCTCGCCAAAGTAATTGGGGTGTCTGGACCAGGCCCAGAGACCTGTGGTGATGAAGCGGTCGCGATTCTCTGGGACTTTTCTAAACTGGGTTTTTTGGCTGTCTGCCACCACCTCGATTAGCATGCCGGCAACCCACAGAGCTATGCCCAGATAGGCCATGGGTCCCAGGGGTATGCTGGCATCTGAGGTCATGGCCGCAAGCCCTGCTGCCATGGTGACCAAAACCCAGAGGCCACCCAGTGTCCAGGTCATCAAGAACCAGAAAAATTGGGTTTTCATCACCACAAAGCGCTTGTCTTGACCATCTTTTTTAATCCGCCAAAATAGAAATGACCCCAGCCGCGCAGCCCAGATAGCAATCATGGCGCAGATAATCATGTCGCGAGTATCCAGGTTGGGGCTGAGATAAATGGCTGCTAGCACGGTACTGATGTAGGACAGAGAACCAGTGAGGTCAAAGTAATGTTCGGTTTGGAAGGCGAAGCTGGGTAAAAATATGATCCAGTGCATCACAAAACCTATGGCGCCACAGATAAAGAACAGCGGCAGGCCATTAACCTGGGTACTGCCCTGGCTTCCCGCCAGCAAGATCAGACCGCCAATGGCTAGTGAAATTAGAATACCTAGGATACTTTTAGCTTTTGTCATTATTATTTTTCTCAGCCGGTTTGTGAATTCTAGCAGATATACGCGGATTGCCCCGGCCTCGGATGCATAATCTGCATAGTCAGTGCCAAAAAACCTCGCTGGTAACAGCTGCCAGCAACTCCAGGAGGCCCAGGTTGCCCCCTAGAGTTTTGCCGGGCATTATTTAGTCCAATAGCAAAGTCGCCAGATGGCTGCGATGGTGTTGGACATCACCGTACTGATGCTGACTCCAGAGCGCTCTGCGCAGGTACAGTTGGGCGTCGCACTCATAGGTAAATCCCATGCCTCCGTGGAACTGAATAGCCCTATCACCGGCGTACAGTAGCGCCTCAGTGGCCTGCGCCTTGGCCATGCGGCAGGCGATCTCAGCGTCCTGATCCAGGGGTTGCTCGTTAACCACTGTGGCTGCGTGGTAAACCAGGGTTCGACCAGAGTCCATACCTAGTAATATATCCACTGTCGGGTGCTTAAGAGACTGATAGGAGCCGATCAAACGGCCAAACTGGATTCTATTGGTCAGATAGGAAACCAGCAGATCCAATGCCGCAGCACAGCTTCCAGTAGATTCGGCTGCGGTGAGCAGGGCGCCGAGCAATTTAATGTCTCGCAGTGCTGTCTCTGACTGGGGCAAAATAGCCTCAGCAGTAACAGATACGCCATCGAAGCTGATATTGCAGGCCCGCTTGGTCTCATCGATCAGCACCTTGGAGCTCAGGGCACCTTCGCCTAGCTGCGCAGCCTCCACCAGCACCAGCACCTGATTGCCACTTTGGTTGGCGGAGACAATAAAAAAATCAGCTACCGCGGCATCATTGACCAGCATCTTAGTGCCCTTAAGTTGCCCATCTGCCGATAGCTGGCAACTGGTTGAGCTGGCGCCCCAGTCCTCGTTGTCGAGCAGGGCTAGCGTACCTATGCTGCCCTCGGCAACTAGTGGCAGCCATTTGGCTTTTTGCTCTTCAGAGCCGCCGCGCAGTATCGCCTGCGAGGCAATGGTGGTAGAAATATAGGGCGTGCTTAACAGGTTTCGGCCCATGCTCTCTACCAGTGGCACGGTCGAACCTATACCCAGCTCTGAGCCGCCGTACTGTTCGGGAATTGCGATACCAGTCCAGCCTAGGCCGACCATTTCTGCCCAGATATCTTGGCTGTAACCATTATCTGAGCCCAGCAGGCTGCGCACTGTACTGATGTTGGAACGATCGCCACAAAAGCCCTTGGCACTCTCGAGAATCATGGCCTGCTCATCGGTAAAAGCGAAGGCCATATTGGTTGTTCTTGTCATAGTCTCAATCCTCGCTTTAATCTTTTGGCAGGCCGAGCACATGCTCGCCGACAATATTGGCCTGTACCTGGCTGGTGCCGCCGCCGATGGTAGTAGAAAAGTTGTTTAAATAGGCGCGCTGCCAAAAACCACCATCTATCGCCTCCTCATCACCTACGTAGAGTGAGCCTCTGGCACCCTGAAGGGTCTGAGCATACTGGCGCATGCGCCTATAGAATTCGGTACTGCGCAGCTTGCCAGACAGGGACAGGGAGTTGGGGTAGTCAGCGCACAGGGCGGGGATGCCCAGGCGCTTTTCAGTCAGATACAGGGCCTTTTCTTCGATCAGTAGCTTGACCAGATTATCTCTGGTGACCGGGTCGTTGAGTAGTGGTTGGCCCTCACGTTCAACTTCTGCAGCCATCTTTAGCAGATCGTTCATCACGATGGACAGAATTGATATACCACCGGCTGCGCCGGCTTCGGCGCCACGCTCATACTGTAATGTCTGCATGGCAATGCGCCAGCCCTGACCCTCTTCGCCCATAATGCAGTCGGCGGGAATGCGCGCATCGGTAAAGAAGGTTTCGGTAAATCCGTATTCCCCGGTCAGTTTCTGGATGGGCTGGGTGCTGATACCTTCAACGCCCATGGGAGCGAGGAAAAATGATAGCCCGTTGTACTTGCGCTCGGCTTGACTATCAGTGCGTGCCAGCAAAATCATGTATTTGGCATAGTTGCCCATGGTGGTCCAGATCTTGCTGCCGTTGACCACATAGTCAGAGCCGTCACGCTCCGCTCTGGTTTGGATGCTACCCAGATCTGAACCATGGTTGGGCTCTGAGAAGCCCTGACACCAGATGTCTTCGGCATTGAGAATGCCTTTCAGATACTTCTCACGCTCGTAATCTGTGCCCTTGTCGAGAATAAGGGGTCCGGCCCAGCCCAGCCCGATCACATTAAAGCAGATGGGTACCCGGGCCATTTTCATCTGTGCATCCACCAGGTTCTGGTGAGCCGGGCTCAGGCCGCGGCCGCCATATTTTTCTGGCCATGCCATGCCCAGATAGCCTGCGGACCAGACTTTGTGTTGCCATTCGCGGAGGAAGTCGAGAACCTGCTCGGACCCCACTTCCATAAACGTTTGCGGTAGCAAAAAGCCTGGATCTGCTGGTTTATTATGTTTTATCCAGTCAGTGACTTCCGCACGAAGCTCTGCCAACTCGCTCTGCTGTTGTTGCTGTTCCAGCTCATTGCTCATGGGTTATGTCCCCTCGATTTACAATTTTTTATACTTTAACCAGAGCCTAACTCAGTGTCTCTTGAATCTGTGCCATTGGATGGAGATTTGGCGCCAATTCTACGCCTAATTGTTGCCTTGGCTTTACGCGCGTCTGGGCAAAGTTCAGCTTACCTGCAACAGCGGTCTGTGCTAATGTCTGAGACGTCAGCTCGCTGGCATCGATTGCGGCGACAATAACAATTAAAAGCTTATCAATTGAAGGAACCTCTCTATGGCTGAGTCAGCAGAAAAAACCATTCTGGGTCATCCCCGTGGTCTTGTTATTCTATTTTTGACAGAAATGTGGGAGCGCTTTTCGTACTACGGAATGCGCGGGTTGCTGATTATCTATCTGACCCAGCATTTTTTGATGTCCGATGAAAGTTCCAGTGTGCTCTATGGTGCCTACGGGGCGCTGGTTTATGTAATGACTATTATTGGTGGATCACTGGCCGACCGCTATTTGGGGGCCCGCAAGGCGGTGACTTTTGGTGCCATATTGCTGACCTTTGGCCACTTTGGTATGGCTTTTGAGGGCGAGGGTTCAAGGCAGCTGATCAGTCATGGTGACAAGCAATATGAGATTGTACTGGATGGTCGCGGTGGCGATGCGCGCCAACAGATTGTTACGGATCTGGGCTCGTCCTACGTTAGCTTTACAGAGACCAGCATGGATATTGCCGAGCCACAGGCGGTTGGGCTGGCGTCTAGTATTGATCGTTCAGAATTTACCATAAGCGTTGAGACTGAGGAGACATACCTCAATATTCTGTATCTGTCGCTGGCATTGATTATCGCCGGTGTGGGCTTTTTAAAAGCTAATATATCAACCATCGTGGGTTCCCTTTATGGATTTGGCGACGCGCGCAGAGACTCAGGTTTTACCATCTTCTATATGGGCATCAATATAGGTGCATTTTTGGCCTCTCTGTCCTGTGGCTACCTGGGTATTGTCCATGGTTGGAAGTACGGCTTTGGGCTCGCCGGTGCCGGAATGCTGCTGGGTCTGGTTATTTTCCTGTCGTGCCAGAGCTGGCTCGATGGCAAGGCTGAGCCGCCCAGTATTGAAAAACTCAAACAAAAAGTATTTCTGGGTATCAATGTAGAGTGGCTCTGCTATTCGGTGGGGCTGGTTATTATTGCCGTCTCTATGCTGCTGGTGATGAATGCTGATTTGGTTGGCGGAATACTGGGTCCCATAGGCATATTGATGTTCCTGTGGTTGGTGAGCCATGCCTTTACCCAGCTTCAGGGTGATGAGCGCTCGCGCATGCTGGCGGCGATCTATTTTGTATTGGCGCAGATTCCTTTCTGGGCGCTGTTTGAGCAGGCCGGTTCATCACTGAACCTGTTTACAGCTCGCCTGGTAGACCGCGAAATTATGGGTTGGTCGGTGCCAGGCCCGGTGTTTCAGTCTTTAAATGCCGGCTTTATTTTTCTGTTTGCGCCGATTATGGCCTGGCTCTGGGTATGGCTGGCCAGGCGCCAGCTCAATCCCTCGACGCCGGTTAAGTTTGCCCTGGGTGTGGCTATGGCCGGGCTGGGCTTTTTGGTACTGGTTGCAGGTATGCAGGGTACGGGTGCAGTGGGCCTTACCCCGGTGATCTTTATTTTTCTGATCTACTGGATTCATACCATGGGTGAGCTGATGGTATCTCCTGTGGGCCTGTCTGCGGTCACCAAACTGGCGCCCGCCAAAATTGTGGGTATGACCATGGGCGCCTGGTTCCTCTATTCTGGCCTATCCAACTACCTGGCTGGTGCGATCGCACGAACCACTGGAGCGGAGACCATTGGTGGTCAAATGACCAATGTTGCAGCGGCCAAAGCCGGCTATGTGGATGTCTATTCTCAGGTGGGCTACATAGCTCTGGGTATTGCGCTGCTAATGCTGTTGGTAGCGCCTGTGGTCAGTAAAATGATGCGCGGCGCAGACTGAGTATGCGGTGCCGGGGAGAGAGCTATGAGATTTAAATGCACAGTGTTACTGGCCGCTGTTGCCCTGCTTGGAGGCTGCGGTCAGTCTGCTGATAAGGGGCCACAGGAATCCGCAGCAGACTTTGTGGCGCGAATGGAAGTTGAGGGCCGGGAGCTTGCCCGTGAAGCGCGTGCTGCCTACTGGGTGCGCAATACCTATATCACTGGAGATACTGCTATTTTGGCCGCTGCGGCTGGAGAGCGTGGCCTGGCCTTTGAGAGTGCCATGGTTAAACAGGCCAAGCAGTATCTGGGCACAGAGATGGATGCGCAAACAAGCCGTGCCATTGAACTTATGTTGCGGGGCTCATCGGCTCCGGCTCCCGATGATGCTGAGTTACAGGCAGAGCTATCGGCTATTCTTACTGATATGGAGGGGCAGTATGGCGCTGGTAAGTACTGCAATGCACAGGGTGTCTGTCGAGAGTTGCAGGAGCTGGAAGCGGTGCTGGCAAAGTCGCGAGACTATGACGAGCTACTGGATATCTGGCAGGGCTGGCGTCAGGTCTCGCCGCCTTACCGTGCCAGCTATCAGCGTTTTGTGGAGATTGGCAATCTGGGTGCCCAGGAGTTTGGTTACAGAAACCTGGCCGAGCTGTGGCAGGGCGGCTACGACATGGACAGCAATAGCTTTACCATTGAGTCGCGTCGACTCTGGGATCAAGTGAAGCCTATCTATGACGAACTACACTGCTATGTGCGCGCCAAGCTCAACCAGACCTATGGTGCCAAGGTAGCTCTAGATGCGCCTATACCAGCGCACTTGCTGGGCAATATGTGGTCGCAAACCTGGGATAATCTCTACGATATTATGGAGCCCTATCCAGGGGTGTCTGCGGCAGATGTTACCGCTGCCCTGCAGGCGCAGGGCTGGGATGAAATTAAGATGGCCAAGACCGCGGAGGGCTTTTTTACCTCTCTGGGTATGCCGGCTCTGCCCGACAGCTTTTATAAAAATTCCATGCTTAAAAAACCCCGAGATCGCAATGTAGTCTGCCATGCCAGTGCCTGGGACTTTGACGATGGTAATGATCCAAGGGTCAAACAGTGCGTGGAGATCAATAGCGAGCAGTTCGGTACTCTGCACCATGAGCTGGGTCATATTTACTATTATCTGCTTTACAAGGACCTGCCCTCGGTCTTTAAGGGGGGTGCCCATGATGGTTTTCATGAGGCTATTGGCGACACCATTCAGCTGTCTATGACACCTGCTTACTTGCAGAGCAAGGGGCTGATGGGTGAGATTACTGAGGGCTATGAGGCGACTATTAATAAGCAGATGAAGCTGGCTCTGGAAAAAATTGCCTTTCTGCCCTTTGGCAAGATGATTGATGAATGGCGCTGGAAGGTGTTTACCGGTGAGATAGCGCCTGAAGACTACAATGCCGGCTGGTGGCACCTACGCGAACAGTATCAGGGCATAGCGGCACCTGTGGCGCGCACTGAAGAGCACTTTGATGCCGGCGCCAAGTACCATGTGCCAGGCAATACTCCCTACACCAGATATTTTCTGTCATTTATTATGCAGTTTCAGTTCCACAAGGCTCTGTGCGATGCTGCGGGGCACGGGGGTCCACTGCATGAGTGTTCTATTTACAACAATAAGGCTGCCGGTGAAAAGCTCGGCAATATGATGGCTATGGGACAGAGCAAACCCTGGCCAGATGCCATGGAGGCAATTACAGGTCAGCGCAGTATGGATGGCAGAGCCATTATTGATTACTTTGCTCCCCTCAATAGCTGGTTGCAAGAGCAGAACCAGGGGCGCTCCTGCGGCTGGTAGCTGACTCCGGGGTCATAAAAACCAGTCTAGGGGGACTGTGCTTGTCTTTTATGTATTGGGCGTTTTGGTTATATATGGCATTATTAGTGCCAATAGATGATCAGGCTCTAAAATAATTCTTTTTCCCGGCTCGGAGCCTATGACTGGAATTAGTTTCAGTGATAGCACCTGCGATGTGCAAGCACTATGATTGGTGGGATATGATCTTCAGGCGCTGTGGAGCCCACATACATGTAACAGGTGCTAAATAACTATTTGGCGCCAAAAAAAACGGACTAACCAAGGACCAAGCTTATGCCACAAATAATTAAAAAATCTGAAATCGAGCAATATGTTGGCCATGTCTGCGAACCCACTGATTGGTTTGAGGTGACTCAGGACCAGGTCAATGAGTTTGCCGAGTGCACATTGGATCGCCAGTTTATTCATGTAGATCCGGAAGCCGCGGCGAAAACCCCATTCGGCGGAACCATTGCCCACGGCTTTTTGACTCTGTCTATGCTGTCGTATTTTTCCGAGAGCTATAATCTGCTGATTGAAGGCATCTATATGGGTGTCAACAAAGGTTTCGACAAGGTGCGTTTTGTGGCTCCTGTGCGTGTTGGCAGCAAGATTCGCTGTCATGCCACAGTGCTTGATATTAGCGAGAAACGCCCAGGTCAGTACGACTTTAAGGTCGAGGTCTCGGTGGAGATTGAAGGCGGTGACAAACCTGCTTTAGTTGCTGAATGGCTCAGCGTACAGATGGCTAATTAAGCTGTACTAATAATTTGTTTAATGAGGTAGGCAATGAGTATTAATTTTGAAGGGCAAGTGGCTATTGTCACCGGTGCTGGCAATGGTCTGGGGCGCTCCCATGCGCTGGCGCTGGCTGAGCGCGGTGCCAAGGTTGTGATCAATGACCTGGGTGGCGCGAGAGATGGAACTGGTGCCTCGTCTGATGCGGCGATGGAAGTGGTTGGCCTGATTGAGGCGGCGGGTGGTGAAGCTTTTGCCCATGGTGCCAATGTGGCCAAGTTTGATGAAGTTCAGGATATGGTTGCCCAGGCTATGGAGAAGTGGGGCCGGGTAGATATTTTGATTAACAATGCCGGTATTTTGCGGGACAAGTCTTTTGCTAAAATGGACCTGGCGGATTTCCAGCTGGTAATGGATGTCCATCTAATGGGCTCGGTCAACTGCACCAAGGCGGTGTGGGAGATAATGCGTGAACAAAACTATGGCCGCATTGTAATGACCACCTCGTCTAGCGGCATGTACGGTAACTTTGGTCAGACTAACTATGGCGCAGCCAAAATGGCGGTGCTGGGCTTTATGAATACGCTTGTGCTTGAGGGTGGTAAAAATAATATTCATGTCAATGCTCTGGCGCCAACCGCCGGTACCCGCATGACTGAGGACCTTATGCCTCCAGAAGTGCTGGGCATGTTGACAGCTGAGTCAGTTACTGCCGGGGCACTTATTCTGTGTGACAAGAAAGCGCCAACCCGAACCATTCTGTGCGCCGGTGCAGGTGGTTACGCCGTGGCCGGAATGTACGAGACAGACGGGATCTTTATGTCTAAAGACGAGCAAAATCCTGATGCCATTGTGGCTCAATGGGATAAGCTCAGTGATATCAAGGATCACCAGCCACTGGAGTCAGGTGGCAAGCAGACCGAGAAGTTTTTAATGAAGGCCATGGCGGCTCTTCAGGCCTAATTTATAATTACAAACTGGTTTAAGTTTTAACTATAACATACTAAAAATTAAGGATTTTATTATGAAAGAAGCAGTAATCGTTTCAGCAGCTCGCACGCCGATTGGTCGAGCCTTCCGCGGTGCATTCAATGACTTGGAATCACCCTCTATGAGCTCCCATGCTATCACTGCAGCTGTTGCCCGTGCCGGCGTTGACCCAGCTGAAATCGACGACTGCATTATGGGTGCGGCCATGCAGCAGGGTACTCAGACCATGAATCTGGGTCGCCAGGCGGCCATGGCCTCTGGTCTACCTGTTTCTGTGTCTGGTATGACTGTTGATCGCCAGTGTTCGTCTGGTTTGATGGCAATTTCTATAGGTGCCAACAATATTACTAACGATGGCGCTTCGGTGATCGTTGCTGGCGGCTGTGAGAGCATCAGTCTGATTCAAAATGAAAAGTTTAATGCCCATCGTGTAGCTGATCCTCTGGCTATGAAGCACGCGCCACTGATCCATATGCCTATGCTGGACACCGCTGAGACTGTAGCCAAGCGCTACAATATCTCTCGCGAGGTTCAGGATGAATACTCGGTTATCTCTCAGGCGCGCACTGCAGCGGCCCAGGAAGCTGGTCACTTTGCGGATGAAATTGTGCCTGTTACTGCCACCAAACTGGTGACCAATCGCGAAACTGGTGAAGTGAGCAAAGAGGAGGTGACTCTGTCGCTTGATGAGGGCAATCGTCCAGGTACCTCTATCGAGAACCTGCAGGGCCTTAAGTCTGTGCGCGAGGGTGGCTGTATTACGGCGGGTAATGCCTCGCAGCTGTCTGACGGTGCTGCGGCTGTGGTATTGATGGATGGCACACTGGCTTCCCAGCGCAATCTTGAGCCTCTGGGTGTGTATCGCGGTATGGCAGTTGCCGGCTGTGAGCCTGATGAGATGGGTATTGGTCCGGTTTTTGCGATTCCCAAGCTGTTGCAGCGCAATGGCTTGAAGATGGACGATATTGGTCTGTGGGAGCTCAATGAAGCCTTTGCGGTGCAGGTTTTGTACTGCCGCGATAAGCTGGGTATTCCTATGGAGCGCTTGAACGTTAATGGTGGTTCTATTTCTATTGGTCACCCATTTGGTATGAGTGGTGCGCGTATGGTGATGCATGCGTTGATGGAAGGTAAGCGTCGCGGTGAAAAGTATGTGGTTATCACCATGTGTGTTGGTGGTGGTATGGGTGCTGCTGGATTGTTTGAAGTTTTGTAAAACTTTTAAGCTCAGTTGTATTTAGTCCTCGGCGCCATCGGATTCTTTTGGATTCGGTGGCGTTTAAGTATATGACAAGCCGGAATTTCTGGTTAATCTTGTCGATATTGAACAACAGTAGCTTTTTTAAACAGAGCACAATTAGTGATCGCAAGGCAGGTTTTATATTCAATGCGTCGTTATCATTAAAACCGCTAAATTTTAAAAACAACAAAAACTGGAATAAGACCAATGACAACCAATATGCGCAATGGCCACCTCAAAGCTAGTGCACTTCTAGTTGTTTTAGCAATGCTTGCTGCCTGTGATCAGCCAGCAGATTCAGCACAGCAAGCTTCAAGTTCAGCGGTGGCCAGCGAATACACTATCGCCCGCAATAAGGCCTTTGCCGAAAATCTGGATCTGGATAATCAACAAGACTTTGAAGATGCTCGGCGTGGCATGATTGCTGAGGCACCCAACAGGGCGCTAACCGGCGAAAATGGGCTACAACTCTGGGATGCTGGCGCCTATGATTTTATTCAGGGAGAGGCCCCGGATACGGTCAATCCCAGCCTCTGGCGCCAGGCCAAGCTCAATAATATCCGCGGGCTGTTTAAAGTGGATGAAGGCATCTATCAGCTACGTGGTTTTGATCTGGCCAACACCAGCCTGATTAAAAGCGATAATGGTTGGATTCTGGTGGACCCCTTGACCACATTGGAAACCACGGCGGCAGCTATGGCATTTGCCGAGCAGTATCTGGGCAAAATTAATCTGACCGGTGTGATATTTACCCATAGTCACATCGATCATTTTGGTGGTGTGCTTTCGTTGATAGATGCTGAGCAGGCAGCGGCTAACAATGTGCCTATTATCGCGCCATCTGGATTTATGGCCGAGTCAACCAGCGAGAATATTATCGCCGGGCCAGCTATGACTCGACGCGGCACCTATATGTTTGGCAATAGCTTGCCGCGCTCTGTAACCGGCCATGTGGATACCGGGCTGGGCAAGCAGGTGATCTATGGCAGCACTTCCATTTTGCAGCCCACGCTGGTGATCGATAGACCGGTGATGAGCCTCAGTGTCGATGGGGTAGCCTTTGAGTTTTACAATATGCCCGGCTCCGAGGCACCAGCAGAATTAACCTTTTACCTGCCTGAGCTAAAGGCTTTTTGTGGGGCAGAGATACTCTCCCATGTGATGCACAATGTGTTAACGCTGCGGGGCGCCAAGGTGCGCGATGCGCTGCTGTGGAGTGATTATATTGGTCAGTCTATTGAACGCCTGGACGATGTGGAGGTGTTCTTTAACAGTCACCACTGGCCCACCTGGGGACATGAACGAATAATCTCCCAGATGGAGCAGCAGCAGGACATGTACAAATTCACTCATGACCAGACAGTACGTCTTGCTAATCTGGGCTATACCCCCAGAGAGATTGCTGAGCGGCTGAAGCTGCCTGAAAGTCTGGCGGGCAATTTCCATCTGCGCGGCTATTACGGCACTCTGAGCCATAACAGCAAGGCGGTATATCAGCACTACTTCGGCTGGTATGAGGGTAATCCAGCGCAGCTTAATCCGCTGCCGCCTGAGCAGTCTTCGCGACGCTATGTGGAGTTTATGGGCGGCGCTGAGGCTATGCTGGAAAAGGCTACAATGTCTATGGAGCAGGGCGACTACCGCTGGGTCGCCGAGGTGTTAAATCATCTGGTATTTGCCCAGCCAGACAATATTGCCGCCAAACAGTTACTGGCAGAGGCTCATCGACAGCTGGGCTATCAGGCGGAGTCTGGTCCCTGGCGGGATATTTATCTGTCAGCTGCTCATGAACTCGAGTTTGGGATAGCGGAACAGTACTATGACCCAGCGTTGAACAAGGCTTTTTTGCAGCAGGTACCAGCAATCCAGTTTATGAAGGCTCTGTCGGTGCGACTGGATGCCGATAAAGCAGAGGGCGAGCGTCTGGTGATCAATGTGCTGTTTACTGATCAGCAGCAAAACTTTGTACTCACAGTGCGCAACTCGGTGATGTATTACCAGCAGTTGCCTGCCGCGCCCAACGCCGATGCCAGCATTGCGGTAAGCAAAGATTTATTTGTGGATTTACTGGTGGGTCAGGTGGGTATTCAACAGCTGTTGACCACCGATGAATTAGAGGTAGATGGCAGTGTTTTGAAGCTGCTAAAGTTCTTTTCCCTGCTGGGTAAAAACAACGATAACTTCAATATAGTGACGCCATAATACTGCTGGACAACAAGCTAAGGGCATAGCCGGGTTGTAAAAGCGCCCCGGTTATCATGGCGCAACTCAGTCTATGCGAAGAAAGAGATTATCTGTGAGTGAAAAACACCCAATTTTTGGCGATCACGAAACCCAATACCTACAGTCCAATGGTCTCAGGATTGCCTACGAGACATTCGGTGAGCCGAAGAATCCGGCTATCTTGCTGGTGGCGGGACTCTACAACCAGCTAGTGAGATGGCCGGTGAAATTTTGTCAGTTGCTGGCGGATCAGGGGTTTTATGTGATTCGCTTTGATAATCGCGATATTGGCCTGACGGACAAAATGGATGGCGTTAAAGCCCCAGGGCTGTTTCGTCTGTTTCTGAAAACCTATTTTGGTATACCAGTTTCTGCGCCCTACAGTTTGGAAGATATGGCGGCAGACACAGTGGGTGTGCTGGACGCTCTGAATATAACCCAGGCCCATATTGTAGGCATGTCTATGGGTGGCATGATTAGTCAGCTAGTCACTGGACTGTACCCGGATCGTATTCTGTCACTGACTTCGATTATGTCTACCAGTGGAGAGCGAGGGAAGGGGATCCCTTCACTAAAAGTCTCTGCGGAAATGATTAAACCGGTGACACCAGAGCGCAGTGCCCTAGATAATGCGGTGGATATCTGGCAGATGATCGGCAGCCCCGCCTATCCCCTGTCTGATAATGAGGTGAGGGCTATAGTCAAAGCTGAGCACAAGCGCTCCAGTAACCCGGCGGGCTATATGCGCCAAATTGCGGCCATTCGCACGGCCCCCGGGCGCAAAAAGCTGCTGCAAAAGATCCAGGTGCCAGTGCTGGTGATACACGGTGTTCAGGATGTGCTGGTGCCAGTGAGTGGCGGCAAGGATACGGCGAGGCATATAGCTCATGCCCAGCTGGAGTTGTTTGAGGGTATGGGCCACACATTGCCGGAACAGCTGCTCCCCGAGTTTGTGTGCCTGATTGTCGCCAATGCAGCCAAGGCCTGAATCGGACGCTAATTAAAAAAGGGGCCCTACTTGTACCAACGTAAGACCCCTTAGGGGGAGAAAACCGGTTGTGTTTAGGCTGGTTTTATCTTTCGATAATGGCTGTTACACCCTGACCACCAGCAGCACATATAGAGATAAGACCCCGGCCGCCCCCCTTTTGTTCCAATAATTTTGCCAATGTTGCAATTATTCTCGGTCCTGTGGCTGCAAATGGGTGACCAGTGGCAACGCTGGAGCCATTCACATTAAGTTTTGTACGGTCGATACTGCCCAGAGGCGCATCCAAGCCGAGCTTGTCTTTACAGAAGGTTTCGTCCTCCCAAGCCTTCATGGTGCACAGAGCCTGGGCTGCGAAGGCCTCGTGAATCTCATAAAAATCAAAATCCTGGAGCCCCAGGCCGGCGCGGGCCAGCATTCTTGGTACGGCGTAAGCTGGGGCCATTAGCAGGCCTTCGCTCTGGTCGCCCTGGCTGTAGAAATCTACTGCGGCCACTTCACTGTGAGTCAGGTAGGCCATTACCGGTAAGTTGCGCTCATGGGCCCACTGCTCGCTGGCCAGCAGCACGGTGGCTGCACCATCGGTCAGCGTGGTGGAGTTGGCTGCGGTCAGGGTGCCATTTTCGCGATCATAGGCGGGCTTTAAAGTGGCCAGTTTGTCCAGCGGTGTATTGCGCATAATGCCGTCGCGCTCCACCCCGTTAAACGGGCTGACTAGATCGTCAAAGAACCCGCGGTCATAGGCGGCGATTAAATTTTGGTGGCTGTTGTAGGTGAGCTGATCCTGGTCTTCCCGGCTAATACCCCATTCTTTGACCATCAGTTCACAGTGCTGCCCCATGGACAGACCAGTGCGTGGCTCGGCATTGGCCGGTAGATTGGGCGCCATAAAACTCGGGCGAATACTGGACAGAGCCCTGAGTCGCTGGCCCAGGGTTTTGGCGCGGTTAAGGCTGAGAATCATCTGGCGATATTTTTCATTTAGGGCAATGGGTGCATCACTGGCGGTATCTGTACCACCCGCAATACCCGAGTCAATCTGCCCTAGAGCGATTTTGTTAGCTACCAATATCGCTGCCTCAAGTCCTGTGCCACAGGCCTGCTGCACATCATAAGCAGGGGTCTGGGCTGATAGCCCTGAGTCTAATGTGGCCTCGCGAGCCAGATTAAAGTCTTTTGAATGCTTCATTACAGCACCTGCCGCCACTTCGCCCAGCCGCTCCCCCTCGAGGTCAAAACGCTGCACCAGGCCCTGCAGAGCAGCAGTTAACATCTGCATATTGCTGGCATGGCTGTAGAAGGTGTTGCTGCGCACAAAAGGAATTCGGTTGCCGCCAACAATGGCTACTTTGCGAATATCACTCATAATAAGATTCTCGTTTAATAATTGGTTATTGCGATAGGATAGGGGATTGCAGCCCGGAAGCCAATGACAGGAATCCCAGCTAATCTGTCATTTGGGTCAATCCTATTTGCCGCTCTGAGGGTAGAATGGCCATAACCTCCGTCAACAGGGAAAAATAAAATGTCTGATACCTACTTAGAACTCGCAAATTCCACATTGGGCAAGAAGCTTTTTGCCGCTATGGGACTGCCAGAGCCTGTAGTGCTGGATCGCGAGGACCCGACACAACCCCATGTGCTCAGTGGCCAAGTGCTGATTGGCTGTGCTGAGGGCTCCCGGTTTGCTGATCAGGTTAAAAATTTTCTGCAGGCCGCGGACGTGCAGGTAATTCTCAGTGCCGGAGACCAGAGGGGTCATCTGTTATTTGATGCTTCGGGTATTGCCAGTGCAGAGCAGACGGCGCAACTGTATGAGTTTTTTCATCACAATATAAAATTTCTCAAGCCCTGTGGTCGGGTGATTGTGATTGGGTTAAAAGCATCAGCCGCGGAGTCCAGTGATGGAGGTACAGTGCAGAGAGGTCTGCAGGGGTTTATTAAATCTCTGGCTAAGGAAATTGGTCGCAATGGCGCCACAGCCAACCTGCTGCTGGTGGAAAAAGGAGGTGAAGCTGCTATTGAAGCGCCTGTGCGTTTTCTACTGTCGGCGGGCTCCGCCTTTATGAATGCTCAGATATTAACCGCGGCCAGTCCGGTAACCCGGATTGAAGGAGACTGGCATCGACCATTGCTGGGCAAAATGCTGGTTGTGACTGGTGCTGCGCGGGGCATAGGTCTGGCTATTGCCGAGGTTTTGGCCAGAGATGGCGCCACAGTCATTGGTGTGGATGTGCCTCAGGCTGAGGAGGATCTGGTAACCAATATGCGCAGGCTGGGTGGCCTCGCACTGGCTCTGGATATCACCAGTGATGGCGCAGAGACTGTATTGCGAGATTTTTGTGCAGCCCAGACGCCAGTGCTGCACGGCATTATTCACAATGCTGGTGTGACCAGAGACAAAATGCTGACGCGTATGACAGACCACCAGTGGAATATGCTGATGCAGGTCAATCTGGGTAGTGTTCAGCGCATCAATGCAGCTTTGCTGGAGACTGACCTGCTGGATAATGGTGGCAAAATAATCGGCGTTGCTTCCATCAGTGGTATTGCTGGCAATGTAGGCCAGACCAACTATGGATTTTCCAAGTCGGCGATTATTGGCATGGTGGAGACATTGGCTGAGCCCTGCGCTGCCAGAGGTATTACCATAAATGCGGTGGCACCTGGTTTTATTGAGACTCAGATGACGGCTGCTATTCCCTTTGTCACCAGGCAGATGGGCCGCAGACTGTCCTCGCTGGGACAGGGTGGTCTACCCATTGATGTGGCTGAGGTGATCGGTTTTTTTGTCAGCCCACAGGCGGCAGGCATTAATGGCAATGTAGTCAGGGTTTGCGGCCAGAGTTTATTGGGCGCCTAAGCTAATAGAAATGGGGGAGAAGCTCTCCCCCGTATATCACTGCTCAATTAGCCGAGTGCAGAGCCTCATTGAGCTCAACAGCGCTCTTATTGGTCAGGCACTCAACTGCACCCGTCACCGAGTTGCGCCTAAATAGCAGGTCGCTTTTACCGGAGAGGTCTCTCGCCTTCACTTTGGCTGTCACCTGCTTCTGATCATCGAGCATGGTCACCACTGTGCCCGCCGTTATATACAGGCCTGCCTCTACGGTGCAGCGGTCTCCCAGAGATATGCCTAGTCCAGCATTGGCACCCAGCAGACATTTCTCGCCCATGGCGATTACCATGCTGCCACCACCAGAGAGGGTGCCCATAATGGATGCGCCGCCGCCAATATCGGAGCCTGCACCGCAGAATACACCGGCTGAAACCCGACCCTCAATCATATTGGGGCCCTCGGCGCCGGCATTAAAATTGATAAAGCCCTCGTGCATCACCGTGGTACCTTCTCCCACATAGGCACCCAGCCTCACTCGAGAGGTGTCGGCAATGCGGATGCCGCTGGGCACAACATAGTCGACCATCTTGGGAAACTTATCGACACAGTCGACTGACAGACTGTGGCCAGCCATGCGGGCCGCCAGCTGACGCTCGGGAAGCTCTTCAATATCGATGGCGCCGACACTGGTCCAGGCAATATTTTTTAGTACCCCAAAGATGCCGGTTAAATCTGTGCCATGGGGTTTAACCAGCCGGTGGCTGAGCAGGTGTAGTTTTAAATAGCCCTCTGGCACTGTGGCCGGTGCGCTGTTCTCGGCCATCATAACTGCTATCACTGGGCGGTTTGATGCTGCCAGTGCCACAATGGTTTCAGCTAACTCGGAATGGCCATTGTGACGCAGGGCTGACTCCAGGGCGGCCAGCTGCTCGCTGCTGGGTTCGATTTCGCCAGCATCCAGACCCAGGCTAACGCGGAAGATATCGCCTATGGCCTCATCCGGGTTGAGCAGCGGGGCGGGATAGAAAACTTCCAGCCATTCACTGCGACTGTTTTTGGTGCCAACACCAACGGCTAAACTGTACAGACTAGTCATGCTATTACTCTTGTTTAAAGGTTAAAAATGCTTCGGTATATATCGGGCTTAAAACCGACGGTAATATCACCATCGATATCCAGTATCGGTCGTTTGATCATTGCCGGGTATTCGGCAAGCAGGGCGGCTACATTGTCTCTATTGGTACTGTCCTGAACGCTGCTGTCGAGTTTGCGCCAGGTGGTGCCACGGCGATTCAGCACAGTTTCCCAGCCGGCCTGTTGAATCCAGTTTTCAATTTTTTCTTGATCTATGCCATCAGTGCGGAAATCGTGGAATTGATACTCAATGCCCTGGTCGCTCAGCCAGTTGCGAGCCTTTTTGATGGTATCGCAGTTCTTAATGCCGAATACTGTGATCACTGGTTGTCTTCCTTGTTATCTGGGTGGGTAAGCATAGCAAAACTGTCAGGGCTTGTGCGCCACAAAGGGCTGTTTGCGGTTGGGGTAACAGCTGGTGCAGATATCGCAGACTCGGCCATCACAGCCATGTGCAGAGCAAAATTCACGGCCATAAAAAATTATTTGTAAATGCAGGGCATTCCATTCGTCCCGGGGAAAGAGTTTTTTGAGATCACGCTCTGTCTGGGCAACGCTTTTGCCTTTGGTCAGCCCCCAGCGCTGAGCCAGGCGGTGAATATGGGTATCCACGGGAAAGGCGGGATGGCCAAAACCCTGAGACATGACTACGCCTGCGGTTTTATGGCCCACACCTGGTAGGGACTCCAGTGCCTTCCAGTCATCCGGGACCTCGCCTCCATGCTCCTCGACCAGAATCTTTGACAGCTTGGAGATAGCGCTGGATTTCTGGGGCGCCAGACCACAGGGGCGGACAATATTATAGATACTGTCGACTGGCACATGTTGCATATCAAAGGGATTGTCGGCTAGGGCGAAAAGGGCTGGTGTTACCTGGTTGACGCGGATATCCGTGCACTGGGCGCTGAGTAGCACGGCCACCAGCAGCTCAAAATTATTACTGTGGTCCAGGGGCACAGGGGTCTCTGGATACAGCTGCTTGAGTCGTTGCAGGATAAATTCAGCACGTTGTTTTTTTAACATAAGTCAGGGTCACAGTCTCAGGCTGTCGACATAGCGCACTATGCGCTGAGCGGCTTCAACACATTCATCAATATCTGCCACCAGAGCCATGCGTACTCGATTCTGTCCTGGATTGCCCGTGGCGGTGGATCTGGATAAATACTGGCCCGGGAGCAGGGTAACATTTTGTTGGGCGTAGAGCCCCTGGGCAAACTGTGCATCGTCGATCGGGGTTTTTGGCCACAGATAAAAGCCGGCGCTGGGTTCGGTGAACTCCAATGTGCCATGCAGAATTTCGGTGACTGCGGCAAATTTTTCCCGGTACAGGCTGCGGTTTTCTGTCACGTGGGACTCATCGCTCCAGGCAGCAACTGAAGCTTCCTGGGTGGGCAGCGACATGGCACAGCCGTGATAGGTGCGGAATTTTAGAAAGTCCCGCAGCAGACGCTGGTCGCCGGCGATAAAGCCAGAGCGCAGGCCGGGCAGATTGGAGCGTTTTGAGAGGCTGTGAAAAACTACACAGCGGCTAAAGTCTGTGCGACCTAGCTGCCAGCAAGCGTCGAGCAGCCCCAGCGGCGGGTTAGTCTCGTCAAAGTAGACTTCGGAGTAGCATTCGTCGCTGGATAAAATAAAGTCATATCTATCTGCCAGCTCAATGGCCTGCCGATACTGAGCCAGGGACATTACTGCCCCGGTGGGATTTCCCGGAGAGCAAATCTGCAATAGCTGACAGCGCTGCCAAACTTCTTTTGGCACTAGATCCAGATCGGGAATAAAACCATTGTCAGGGTCGCAGTCGAGATAATGTAACTCGGCACCCGCCAGAATGGCTGCGCCCTCATAGATCTGATAGAAGGGGTTGGGCGAGACTACCAATGGGCTCTGCTCGGTACTGTCTACTACCGCCTGGGTAAAGGCAAATAGGGCCTCCCTGGTGCCTGTAACTGGCAGTACCTCTGTGTTTGGGTCGATCCCGTCAGCAGGCAGTGAGAAGCGTTGTTGCAGCCAGCTGGCGATGGCTTTACGCAGCTCTGGGCTGCCAGCGGTGGTGGGGTACAGGGCTAGCTTGTCGACGCTGTCGCGCAGGCGCTGTTTGACAAACTCTGGAGCCGGGTGTTTGGGTTCGCCGATCGACAGGGCTATATGGTCCAGCCCTGCTGGTGGTTTTATCCCGGCCTTGAGTTGCTTTAGCTTCTCAAAGGGGTAGGGGTGCAGCAACTGGAGATTAGAGTTCATGTTGTGTTCGCATAGTCTGGCCTAATTATCCTCGGCGTTGCGGGCGTCCAGTTCACTGCAGATAGTCTGCTGAAGCTTTTGGCCAAAGGCTGGATCAGTCAGGGGTTTATGGCTGAAGTCAGTCAGGTAAAAAGTATCCTCAACCCGCTCGCCCAGGGTGGAGATTTTAGCATTGTAGAGATTGAGGCCAAAGCGCAGGAATATACTGGCTATATGGGCCAGCAGACCCGGGCGATCTGGGGTGATCACTTCAAGGATCGTGGTGTTGGTCTCACTATCATTACTCAGGGAGGTCTGAGTTTTAAGGGTAAAGTTTTTAAGCTGCCGTGAGGTGCGTCGGGAGATATCAAACTTGACCGCGCTGGGGTCCATTATAGCCTTGGTCAATGAGTCAGTTATCAGGGCGCAGAGGTTGGCGTCTCTACCAATAGGACGATTTTCGTCATCGAGAATATAGAACACATCAAAGGCACGATTATCATTGGTGGTGTGCAGGCGGGCATCCTGAATATTTAGCTGCAACTGGTCGAGTACAGCGGCAATAATGGAGAAAATATTTTGTCGATCCGGGGCATGGACAAAAATCTGTGTAGCCACCGGTACCTCGACACCCACATCTCTGAGCACCACCACTGGAGTGCCCGGGTGCTGGTTGGCGATAATCGATTGGGTAAAGCTGGCAATATCTTCAGCGCGCTCACGCAAAAAGAATTCCTGATCTACATCGCTCCACACGGCCAGCGCCTGCGGTTCGCTAATATTGTTTTCGGCAAGCATTCTTAGTGCGGCGGTCTTGGCATATTCAACCCAGACAGACTTATCTACTGGAACACCCAGCCCCTGCTGCAGAGCCCGTTTGGTCTCAAAATACAGATTGAGCATCAATGAGCCTTTCCAGTCGGTCCACAGCTGTGGGTTGGTAGCATTAATATCAGCGACGGTGAGCACATAGAGTAATTCCAGGTGCATGAGATCGCCGCAGTGCTTGGCAAACTTGTAGATCACATCCGGATCTGAGGTGTCTTCTCTCTGAGACACGGTGGACATCAGCAGGTGATTTTCGACCAGCCATTGCAACAGTTTGATCTCCTGGGGCCGCAGGCCGTGACGCTCGGCAAAATCAGCAATATCCACTGAGCCCAGCACTGAGTGATCACCGCCACGGCCCTTGGCAATATCATGATAGAGTGCGGCAATGATCAGCAGTTCAGGTTTGGGTAAGTTTTTAAAGATATGGGCAGCCACTGGAAACTGCTCGGCTATCTCTGGTCGCGCCAGTCGTCGGATATTGCGCACAACCTGCAGAGTATGCACATCCACCGGATAGATATGAAACAGGTCATGTTGGGTCTGGCCGACAATTTTGCCAAACTCCGGCAGATAGCTGCCAAGAATCCCATAGCGATTCATGCGCTGCAGCTGCAATGACAGCATATAAGGGGCACGCATCAGCCGCATAAATAAACCGCGGTTAATGGGGTCTGCTCTAAACTGATCGTTAATCAGATTTCTGTGCAGACGAATCTGGCGAATAGTGGAGGCACGAATATCTTTGATATGTTCGTTCTCACCTAAAATCACAAAAAGCTCGAGCAGGGCAGAGGGCTGATTGATAAAAACATTTTCGCTGGTGGTATCTATATAGTCATCGCGAACTACAAACCGCTCATTGACCTGAGTTATGACCTTGGCTTTGTTTTTTCGGTAGATAGCCTCGTCCAGATATTGCAAAAGTACATCGGTCAGCTCGCGTATCGATAGCACTGCCTGGTAATAGCGCTGCATAAACTTCTCAACAGCCAATCGACCCTCACTGTCGCGAAATCCAAGCATGGTGGCGAGCTTGCGCTGGTAATCAAACAGCAGGCGCTCCTCGGGTCGATCGGCTATAAGATGCAAGCCATAGCGAACCTTCCACAGAAATTCCTCTTCCCGGCGCAGCGTCAGGTACTCTTCTTCAGAGAGAAAGCCAGCCTGCACCAGCAGCGAGCGTCTATGCACATTAAAGTGGCGCTTGGCAGTCCAGTTAATCAGCTGAATATCCCGCAGGCCGCCGGGAGCCTCTTTAACATTGGGCTCCAAATTGTACTCTGTATCCGCATGTTTGCGATGGCGGGCACGCTGCTCATCGATCTTGCCGCGGTAGAAGTTGCTGGATGACCAGATTTTGTTGGGGCCAGTCTTTTTTAGCATGCTCTCACGCAGAGCTTTGTCGCCGCACAGCAGCCGAGTTTCCATCAGATTGGTGGCTATGCTGATATCGGCTTTGGCCTCATCTACGCACTGGGACAATGAGCGTACGCTGTGACCGATCTTAAGTTGGATATCCCATAAAAAGGTCAGAAATTGCTCGATACTCGCGCGATATTTTTGCGGCCGGTTGCGGCGCATAAGGATCAACAAATCTATATCGGAGTGGGGATGCAGCTCACCTCTGCCGTAGCCTCCAACGGCAATCAGGCTAATATTGTCGTCCCATTCAAAACGGCTCCAGGCATAGCACAGAATCAGATCCGCAAAACGAGCCGCCTCATTGACTAGGCTGTGCACCTCTTCGCCCTCATGGAAGCGGGTGGAAAAATGATTTTGAGCAGCGCCGAGGGCGTCCCGAAACACGGTGACCGGATTTCCGGTGGCCAGATCGGCGACAAAGCGCTTTTGATCAAAAAATAATGGCACTGCCAGGCCCGAGGGCAGATTTACAGATTTACTCGACATTAATTCAGTTTCTCGTGGTCTGGTCCTGAGCTATGCTGGCAGTCGAACCAGAGGGCTAATCAAAAAATATTAAAACGATTCTTCACCGCGGGCGGTAAAAACTTCAACGCCATCGGCGGTCACCAGCATGGTGTGCTCCCACTGGGACGACAGTCGACCATCTTTGGTCTCGACGGTCCAGCCATCCGGCTTGAGCTTGGTCTGGTGTTTCCCTGCATTGACCATGGGTTCTATGGTAAAGGTCATGCCCTCGACCAGCTCGAGGCCTGTATCTGGCCTGCCATAATGGAGTATTTGCGGCTCCTGGTGAAACTCTGGCCCTATGCCATGACCGCAGTAATCGCGAACCACTGAGTAGTAGTTAGCCTCGGCATGAGTTTGAATAACATGGCCTATATCACCCAGGCGCACACCGGGACGCACCATCTCAATACCTTTGTACAGACATTCCTGGGATACTTTGATTAGTCGTTCGGCATGGCTGGGGACCTTGCCAACGGTATACATCTTGCTGGTATCTCCGTACCAGCCGTCTTTGATTACGGTGACGTCTATATTAACAATATCGCCGCTTTTAAGGATCTTTTTGTCGGCGGGAATACCGTGGCACACCACCTGGTTGACAGAGGTACATATGGATTTAGGGAAGCCTCGATAACCCAGGCAGGCTGGGATGGCTTTTTGGATATTAACAATATGCTCATGGCAGATTCGATCCAGCTCTTCGGTGGTCACTCCAGGCTCTACATAGTCGCCAATAAGCTCCAGCACTTCAGCGGCTAATCTGCCCGCTATACGCATTTTGGCTATTTGGTCCGGGGTACGAAGTTCTACTGTCATTGATACTCTCGTGCATTCACAAAGTGCGGCTATTGTACGCATCTATTGAGCATTGAGGGAGTGTTGCAGGCAAATTTCCCGGCCAAATTAGCACCTGAGGGAAATTTTAGTCTCCAGCGAGTGCTGATGTGGCCGCAGTGAGCTGCAAGAGGGCGGTTGGAACATCAAATCTATGGGTGTTTTTGCTTTATATGGCTGTTTGGTTATGGTATAAAGCGCGCCGTTGTAAGGATGTCCTTGCAGCGGTATTTTTAAACTAAACGACACACACATTCCGACACGCTAATCTGGGTGCCTGTAAAGCGCGAGCAAAACTGCTTAACGGGTTGATTATCGGGGGATGTGGAGGCTTAACCCCTAGAGGAAAACTTATGTCATCTGTCAGTATGCGAGATATGTTGCAGGCTGGTGTGCACTTTGGCCACCAAACCCGCTTCTGGAATCCCAAAATGAGCCAGTACATCTTTGGCTCACGCAACAAAGTCCATGTAATTAACCTTGAGCACACTGTGCCAGCTTTCAATGAAGCGCTAGAGATTCTGCGCGTGCAAGCTGCCAAAGGTAATCAAATTCTTTTTGTTGGCACCAAGCGCGCCGCACAAAAAATTGTTAAAGAGCAAGCAGAGCGCTGTGGCATGCCCTATGTCAGCCATCGCTGGTTGGGCGGCATGCTCACCAACTACAAAACTATTCGTGCTTCAATCCGTCGCTACCGCGAGCTGGAAACTCAGGAAGCTGATGGCACCTTTGAAAAGCTGACCAAGAAAGAAGTTCTGATGCGTACGCGCATGAAGGACAAGCTTGAGAACAGCATCGGTGGTATCAAAGATATGAACGGTCTGCCTGATATTCTGTTTGTTGTTGATGTTGACCATGAGCGCATTGCTATCAATGAAGCCAATAAACTGGGTATTCCGGTTGTGGGCATCGTTGATACCAACAGCGACCCGGACGGTGTTGACTATGTAATTCCTGGCAACGATGACTCGATTCGTGCAATCAAGCTGTACGCAGCCTCGATCGCCGATGCTGTGCTTGAAGGTAAGGCTCAGTCTGCGACCATCACCAGTAAAGATGAGTTTGTTGAAGAAGTAGCTGTTGAAGCTGCTCCTGCGGCTGCAGAGGCTCCAGCAGCCGAAGCGCCAGCCGAAGAAGCGCCCAAGGAAGCCGCAGCGGAGTAATTTCGATTGCAGCCAAACAGGGCAAAGCACTGGTAATAAGTAAAAAGGGGGCCACTGCCCCCTTTTTTCCAACTGATTAAATGTTTTAGAGAGGAATATAATGTCACAGGTAACAGCATCTTTAGTGAAAGAGCTGCGAGATCGCACGGGTTTGGGCATGATGGAGTGCAAGAGAGCGCTGACTGAAGCCGGAGCCGATATTGAGAAGGCAATTGAAGAGCTGCGCAAGTCAAGCGGCATGAAAGCAGCCAAGAAAGCTGGCCGTACAGCGGCGGATGGAATTGTGCTGGTTAAGTCTGAAGGCGGCTACGCCATGGTGATGGAAGTTAACAGTGAGACGGATTTTGCCGCTCGCGACGAAGGCTTCCTCAACTTTGCCAATACAGTTTTGGACGCTGGGTTCAGTGCCAAGGAAACTGATATTGCTTCTATAATGGCCGGTGATCTGACCAATGCTCGCGAAGCTTTGGTGCAGAAGATTGGCGAAAATATTTCGGCTCGTCGAGCTGCCAGTCTGGAAGCGCCGGTAATTGGTGCCTATGTGCACAGCAATAACCGTATCGCCGCACTGGTTGGTATGAGCGGCGGCAATGAAGAGCTGGCCCGAGATGTGGCCATGCATGTTGCCGCGGTTAACCCTGCTGTTGTCAGCTCCGATCAAATGCCAGCAGAGCTGATTGCTGCGGAAAAGGAAATCTTCGCCGCCCAGGCTCGTGAGAGTGGCAAGCCGGAAGAGATTATTGAGAAGATGATCGGTGGACGAGTGAATAAGTTCCTCAAAGAGAGTAGCCTACTCGATCAGCCATTTGTTAAAGACCCCGATACCACAGTGGGCAAGCTGGTTGCCGCTGGCGGTGGTGAGGTAACCTCCTTTGTGCGCTTTGAAGTGGGCGATGGTATTGAGGTTGCAGAGGTGGATTTCGCTGCAGAAGTAGCAGCACAGGTAGCAGGTGCTAGCGACTAGGATTGCCAGAACAGGTAGGCTGCGAAAGCCTTAAACAGACAGGAGCGGATATGCCAACCACGGGTAAAGAGAAAAAGTACAAACGAATCCTTCTCAAGCTGAGTGGTGAGGAGCTGATGGGCGAAGAGGGCTTTGGAATTGACCCCAAGGTTCTCGATCGCATGGCTCTGGAAATCGGCCAGCTAGTCGGTATTGGTGTTCAAGTGGGTCTGGTAATCGGTGGTGGTAATCTGTTTCGCGGTGCTGCTTTAAATGCAGCGGGTATGGATCGAGTGACTGGCGATCACATGGGTATGCTGGCTACGGTAATGAATGCGCTGGCTATGCGAGATGCCTTGGAACGCACCAATATCTCTTCCCATGTTATGTCATCTATACCTATGAGCGGCGTGGTCGAGCACTATGATCGTCGCCGCGCTATCCGCTATATTAAAGATGGTGATGTGGTTATATTTGCTGCCGGCACGGGTAACCCGTTTTTTACCACTGATTCAGCGGCCTGTCTGCGCGGTATTGAGATTGATGCCGATGTGGTATTGAAGGCTACTAAGGTAGATGGTGTGTACAGTGCGGATCCGATGCTTGATCCCAACGCTGAACTCTATGATCATCTAACCTATGATCAGGTGCTGGACAAAAAGCTTGGGGTCATGGATCTAACCGCCATATGCCTGTGCCGAGAGCACAATATGCCGCTCAGAGTTTTCCGTATGTCTAAACCTGGCGCTTTGCTTAACCTGATAGTGGGTGGTGCCGAGGGCACGCTGGTTGAAGAGGGATAGGAGGTCACAATGATTGAAGAACTAAAGCAAGACGCTGAAGAGCGCATGGCCAAGGCACTGGATGCGCTGGGCAATGCCTTTAACAAGATCCGCACTGGCAGGGCACATCCGAGCATTCTCGATGGACTGTCTGTGGACTACTATGGAGTGGACACTCCCCTGGCTCAGGCGGCATCCATAGCCATTGAAGACGCCCGTACTCTGTCTGTGACTCCCTGGGAAAAGTCCCTGGTACCAGAGATTGAGAAGGCCATTATGAAGTCGGACCTGGGGTTGAACCCCTCGACTGCTGGCGCAGTGATTCGAGTACCGCTCCCGGCTCTGACTGAGGAGACTCGCAAGCATTACGGCAAGCAGGCCAAGGCTGAAGCAGAGGGCGCCCGTATTTCAATTCGCAATATTCGTCGCGATGTAATCTCTGATATTAAAGAGCTGCAAAAAGCCAAAGATATCAGTGAAGACGAAGAGCGCAGAGCCCAGGATGATATCCAGAAAATCACCGATCGCTTTGTGGCGAAAGTCGAAGAGGCCCTGCAGGCCAAAGAAAAGGACTTGATGGAGATTTAATCTCCGCAGGCTGAACTTATGGCTGATCCAATACCAATGGTATCTCCCCATCCCTTAAAGCATGTTGCGATCATTATGGATGGCAATAATCGCTGGGCCAAGCAGCGCGGACTGGGAGGTATCACTGGTCACGAGGCTGGTGTTGAACGTATCCGCGGCACACTTGAAGCTGCTCGCAGCAATGGTATAGACACTGTGACCCTGTTTGCCTTTAGCAGTGAAAACTGGAAGCGACCAGAGCTGGAAGTGCGAGGGCTGATGTCGCTGTTCTCCTCTTACCTAAAAAAGGAAGCCAAGGCACTGCGCGACGATGGAGTTCGTCTCAAAGTGATTGGCAGTCGCAGTCATTTTAGCGATCGTTTAAAGCGCCTGATTAGCGATACCGAGACTATGACTGCCAGTGGCAAGTTCACTCTCAATCTGTGTGTCGATTATGGTGGTCGCTGGGATATAGCGCGCACTGCTCAGACCCTGGCCTCTGAGGTGCAGATGGGTCGTCTGCGCTCCGCTGACATCGATGAAGAGACGTTTAACAAATATATGCAGCAGGGCGGTATTGCAGACCCAGATCTCTGTATCCGCACTGCAGGGGAGCAACGCATCAGCAACTTCCTGCTGTGGCAAATGGCCTATACCGAGCTGTATTTCGCTGACTGTTACTGGCCGGATTTTGATGCCAAAGCTCTGCAGATAGCTGTCGAAGAGTACTATTCACGCCAGCGGCGTTTTGGCCTGCGCGAAGAAAGCGGCAGCCACTCTGAGCTGGATGCCGGTGAAAGCGCCCATGCTTAAACAGCGGGTTTTTACTGCTATTGCAATGGTCGCTGTGCTGCTGGGCATGCTGATAACTCTCTCGCCCCTGTGGTTCTCCCTGTTAATAATGCTGCTGGTTATGGTCGCCGGTTGGGAGTGGAGTCATCTGCTTAAAATTAGCTCTGTGGCTGGCAGAACAGGTTACCTGGGGCTATTGCTGCTCTCTCTTTTGGTCTCTGGCTACTGTCTTGGGCTTCACTCAACGTTTGATTTTGAGCTAGGCCAGCAGATTAGTCTGCTTGCTGTTGGGCTCTGGGCCATTATTTTTCTGTGGATTCAGGGTTATCCTTCCAGCGCCATTCTTTGGTCGCCCAAGCCAGTGTTGGGGCTTATTGGTCTGCTGTTGCTGGTGGCTACCTGGGCTGCTGTGGCCTCTATATTGCACAGCAACAATGGCCGTTGGCTGCTGTTAATGGCTATTTTGGTTATCGCGCTCGCCGATATTGGCGGTTATATCGCCGGTAATTTGATGGGTAAGCACAAGTTGGCTCCTATAGTTAGCCCGGGTAAAACCTGGGAGGGGTTTGCCGGTGGGCTGATACTGCAGTTGCCGCTCATTATCGCTCTGGCCTGGTTGTTGCCCGACACAGACATAAAAAACTGGTTTATTCTGGTGTTCCCCGTCGCCCTTTACTCTGTTCTGGGTGATCTTTTTGAAAGTATGATCAAACGTCACAGTGGTGTTAAGGACAGCAGTCAGCTGCTGCCAGGTCACGGCGGTGTGCTCGATCGCATCGATGGCATTATGGCGGGCATGCCCCTGTTTGCCCTGCTGCTCAGTCAGTTAAGTCTGCGTTAATTTTATGCAAGCCATTACTCTGCTAGGGGCGACAGGTTCTATTGGTGAAAGTACCCTGGATGTGATCGCCCGGCACCCAGATAAATATTCGATATTTGCCCTTACCGGTAACCAGCAAATTGAAAAACTCGCCAGCCAGTGTCAGCGCCACCGGGCTCAATTTGCCGTGGTTAACGATGCGACAGCTGCAGCCCAGTTACGGAAGCTGCTCAATGAAACTGGCTGCAAAACCGAGGTGCTCCACGGTGTAGAAGCTCTGTGTCAGGTGGCCAGCGCGGTCCAGGTTGATACAGTAATGGCGGCTATTGTCGGGGCAGCGGGTCTGGTGCCAACCATGGCTGCAGTTAAGGCTGGTAAAAAGATTCTTCTCGCCAATAAAGAATCACTGGTTATGGCTGGTGATCTATTTATGCGTGCAGTGGCGGCCTCCGGGTCTGTGCTGCTACCCATTGATAGCGAGCACAATGCAATTTTCCAATGTCTGCCTGGTGACTATAAACAGGCAGAGCAATCCGGGATCAGCAAGTTGCTGCTGTCCGCTTCTGGTGGCCCGTTTCGCGGTTGGTCAGCCGGGCAGATGACTGAAATCACACCAGAGCAGGCCTGTGCCCATCCAAACTGGAGCATGGGGCGCAAAATATCGGTGGATTCGGCTACGTTAATGAACAAAGGGTTGGAGTTAATCGAGGCCTGCTGGCTATTTAATGTGAGTCCCTCGCAGATTGAGGTGGTGGTGCACCCGCAGAGTGTGATCCACAGTCTGGTGCAGTATAGAGATGGCTCTGTGTTGGCCCAGCTGGGCAATCCGGACATGCGTACACCCATAGCCCATGCGCTGGCCTGGCCCGAGCGCATTGAGTCAGGTGTGGCCGATCTAGATCTCTTTGAGGTGGCCCGATTAGACTTTGAGCAACCAGATATGCAAAGCTTTCCCTGCCTGCAACTGGCCTGCGATGCTGCCAGTGCTGGTGGCGATGCGCCAGCTATTCTCAATGCAGCCAATGAGATCGCAGTACAGGCTTTTCTGGATAGGCGCATAGGCTTTACCCAGATTCAGCAGGTTGTTGACAATACGCTGTCTGGGCTAGATATTTCTGAACCAGACTCATTGGATGGAGTCCAAGAGTCCGATCAAAAAGCGCGCATCCACAGCGCAAACTATATTTCGCAGATTGAGCTCTAGTTTATGGATTTACTGCAGACCATTTTTTACTTCTTTGTGGCCCTGGGGCTGGTGGTAACTATCCATGAATTTGGCCATTTTTGGGTGGCGCGCCGCTGTGGTGTCAAGGTGGAGCGTTTCTCTATTGGGTTTGGCAAAGCGCTATTGACCTGGAGAGATAAGCACAACACCGAGTTTGTATTTGCGCTATTGCCCCTGGGTGGCTATGTGAAGATGGTGGATGAGCGTGAGGGCAATGTGGATCCCGCAGACTTGCCGCATTCGTTCAATCGCAAGACTGTATGGCAGAGAATGGCTGTGGTAGTGGCTGGTCCTGTGGCTAATTTTCTACTGGCGATAGCATTTTTTGCGATAATTTTTAGCGGTGGTGAGCGTGGTCTCGCTCCGGTAGTAGGGGAGGTTGAAGAGGGATCTGTTGCCAGCCTGTCTGGCTTTGAACCCGGAATGGAGATACTTGCCGTCAATGGGGTTGCTACCAATACCTGGACCTCAGTGTCCCGCCAGTTGCTGGATTTTATAGGCACCACAGGGGATATTCCCTTTACTGTACGCTATCAGGACTCAAATCTTAAATATGATCTCAACTTGCCTGTGGATCGCTGGTTGCGCGATGATGATCAGCCTGTGCCTCTGCGAGACCTGGGTGTAAGTCCACCCTTTGAGCTCAGCAGTCTATCTCTGGCCTCGGTATTTGAGGATGGCGCTGGCTATGCTGCCGGCCTGCAAAAAGATGACCAGCTGCTGTCAATTGATGGTCAGCCAATTACCAGTATTAATCGGTTTGTGGAGAGGATTTCCCGAAGTGTAGATCAGGCAGTGGTTTTGCAGGTTCAGCGCGGTTCTGAGCAGTTGAGCGTTGAAGTGCGGCCCCAGGTGGTAAATCGCGATGGACAGTCTGTGGGACAGCTTGGCGTGCAGTTGGCGTCTCGCGGCCAGTATCCGCCAGAGCTGATTCGCACTACCCAATATAGTCCTGCAGGGGCCCTGGCCCGTGGTGTAAAAGAAACCTTTGATACCAGTGTTTTTATCGTCAAATCAATCGGCAAATTACTTGTGGGTGATTTGTCGGCCAAGAACTTGAGTGGCCCAATCACCATAGCGCAGGTAGCAGGTGATAGTGGCAAGTCTGGAGTAGACAATTTTATTCGTTTTGTCGCAATGTTCAGTATAATGCTTGGCGTTATGAACCTGCTGCCCGTCCCAGTTTTGGATGGAGGGCATCTTATGTACTATGTAATTGAAGTTATAAAAGGTTCCCCGGTCTCTGACCGGATTCAGATAATGGGGTATAAGGTAGGGCTTGCACTGGTGATGAGTTTGATGGTCGTGGCCACCTACAATGATATAGCGCGGACATTTTGATCCGCACAAATTAAATTAAACTGGGTTCTTTTTTTTACATGAAGCGACTTTTATCAGGCTTACTTGCAGTCCTATGCTCCCTATCATTTTCGGTCAATGCCGAGGTTTTTCAGGTCTCTGATATTCGTATCGAGGGCCTGCAGAGAGTCTCTGCCGGCACCGTATTTGCCGCTCTGCCGATTAGCACAGGGGATCTGGCTGATGAGCCGGCCATTCGCAACGCTACAAGATCATTGTTTCGCACTGGCTATTTCTCCGATGTGGTAATGGCGCGAGAGAACGGCATTTTGGTTATTGGGCTGGCCGAGCGCCCGGCGGTAACCGAGATCAATCTAGACGGTAACAAAGCGATAGAGACTGATCAGCTGTTGGATGCGCTGCGCGACAATGGTCTGGCGGAGGGGCAGATTTTCCGCCAGGTAATTCTTGAGGGCATGACTCAGGAGCTGCAGCGGCAATATGTCTCTCAGGGTCGCTATGGAGCTCTGGTAAAAACTGAGGTAAAAACCCTGCCTCGCAATCGGGTCGCAGTAAACATAGATATTGACGAGGGTGATGTGGCCAAAATCCGCCATATCAATATTGTTGGTAACAATGACTTCAGCGAAGAAGAGCTGCTGGATACCTTCGAGCAAAACACCACTGGCTGGCTGTCATGGATTTCAAGTGATGATAAATACAGCAGGGAAAAACTATCCGGTGACTTGGAGACTCTCGAAACCTGGTATCTGGATCGCGGTTATCTGAAATTTGCCGTGGAGAGCACGCAGGTTTCAATTAGCCCAGATAAAGAGTCAGTGTATATCACTATTAACATCAACGAGGGCAATGTATACACCATTGGCGGTATCGAACTGTCTGGAGAGTTAAAAATTCCCGAGGCCCAGGCCCGTGCGCTGATTATTATGCGCGAGGGTATGACTTTCTCACAGACATTAATGACCACGTCCAGTGAGTATATTACGCGACGTCTGGGCAACGAGGGCTATACTTTTGCTGAGGTCAATGGCTATCCAGAGGTCAATGAAGAGGACAATACTGCCACTATTACCTTTGTGGTGACTCCTGGTATGCGCGCCTATGTGCGCCGCATCGAGTTCCGTGGTAATACCAAAACTGCCGATGAGGTTTTGCGCAGAGAGATGCGCCAGATGGAGGGCGGGTCGGCTAACAATGCGTTGATCGAGCACTCCAAGGTGCGCCTTGAGCGACTGGGGTTCTTTAAAGAAGTCAATGTTGAAAACCTGCCAGTAGCCGGAACCAATGATCAGATTGATGTGGTCTACACAGTTGAAGAGCAGCCCTCTGGTTCTGTGGGTGCCAGTGTGGGTTATGCGCAGGGCACTGGACTGATTCTCGGTGGTAACCTCAGCGAGAACAACTTCCTGGGTACGGGCAAGCAGGTGGGTATAGGTCTTAACCGCAGCACTTACCAGAGTTCGCTGAACTTTAACTTTTCAGAGCCCTACTTTACTGTAGATGGCGTCAGTGTTGGATATAACCTGTATGTCAGAAAGACTGATTATGACCGCATTAACGTGGCCAGCTTCTCCACCAATACCTATGGTGGAGGGGTTAACTGGAGTTACCCGATCTCCGATATCCAGCGTATTGGTCTGGGCATAGGCTATGAAAATCTTGATCTAAAGACCGGCTCATTTGCCTCCAAGGAAATCAGCGATTTTGTCCAGGACAATGGCAATAACTTTGATGTTTTCAGTTTCAATATCAACTGGGCCAAGTCAACCTTGAATCGGGGTATATTTGCCACCCGCGGTACTTCGCAGCGCCTTGCTCTGGACCTGGCATTGCCAGGCTCCGGGCTGGAGTATTACAAAGTCAACTACAACGCCGAATACCTGCGTGGTCTAACCAGGTCACTGACTCTAAAGTTAAAAGCGGATCTGGGCTATGGTGAGAGTTATGGCGATACCACCCAGCTGCCGTTCTTCAAAAATTTCTACGGTGGTGGTTTTGGCTCGGTGCGCGGTTTTAAACGCAACACCCTGGGTCCTCAGGATACTCCATGTAATCTTGTAGATCCCCCCTGTGTCACACGCTATATTGATGATCCAGATCCGATTGGCGGTAATGTGAAGGTAGAGCTGGGTGCGGAAGTTATCTTCCCTCTGCCATTCCTAAAAGATCAGCGTTCTGTGCAGTCCTCGCTGTTTTTGGATGCGGGTAATATTTTCAACACTAAGTGTGGAGAAACTCAGGTTAACTGTTTTAAGCCTGATGCGGGAGAACTGCGCTATGCTTTTGGCGTGGGTGCAACATGGTTGAGTGGCTTTGGTCCAATTACATTTAGTGTGGCCAAACCTCTCAATAGTAACGACTTTGATAAAACTGAAGTATTTCAGTTCTCACTGGGTAATCAATTTTAATAATAGTAGGGAGAAGTATTGTGGGTAATGTAAAAGCACTTGTTTTGGTTGTTTTGGCTGGGTTTTCTGCGCTGGTATCATTGAGTGCAGTGGCCGAGGCTAAGATTGCTGTTATTGATATTAATTCGGCAATATTTGCATCAGAGCCAGCACAGGCACGTGTTAAGCAGGCGATTGAGAGTGCCGATTTTGTGGCCCTGAAAGCCAAGCTTGAAGGAGCTTCGGCAGATTTTCAGGCGCTGGCGAAAGAAGCCGAGAGCAAACGTCTGACCTGGTCACAGGAAGAGGCTGCAGCCCATCAGAAGAAAATGGAGTACGTAAAAGCAGATGCTGATCTGGCCAATCGTAAAATTCAGGCTGAGCAGCAGCAGTTGCAGCAGAATATTCAGCAGGAGTTCATGCCTCAGCTACAGACGGTTATCCAAGAGATAGTCAAAGAAGAGGGCATCAGCATTTTGTTGCGCCAGGAAGCGGTGATAACTGCTGCAGGAGAGAACAATCTGACCCCCAAAGTGATTGACCGGCTAAATAAAATGGCTAAATAATTTAAAGGCTAAGTTAGTCTCTGACAGAGCACTGTAATGAAACGGGATTATAGTCTGGCTGACATTGCCGAGTTCCTCGGTGCAGAGTTGCGCGGCGATGGCTCGACGCGCATCAGCGGCTTAAATACGCTGCAAAATGCCGGTGCCGGTGAGCTGGCGTTCCTCGCTAATCCCAAATATGCCAGTCAGCTGTCAGGCACCAGAGCTGAAGCGGTAATACTCAGTGCAGACCAAGCCGCTGCGGCTGCAGGTAACTGTCTGATTCTGGATAACCCCTATCTTGGGTATGCCAAAATTACCGCCTGGTTTACTACGGCCTCCTGTCAGGCGGCCGGTATTCACCCCAGTGCCGTTATCCATGCCAATGCCATGGTCAAGGATGACGTTTATATAGGCCCTAATGTGGTGATCGAGTCAGGTGCCAAAATTCAATCTGGCTGCTCTATTGAAGCCAACTGTTTTATAGGTAGTGGCTCTGTTTTAGGCGAGAACTGCCAGTTGTCTGCCAATGTCTCCGTATATCACGATGTGTCGCTGGGTAACCGTGTTAGGGTGCATAGTGGGACTGTGATAGGGGCTGATGGTTTTGGTTTTGCTCCCAATGGTCAGGGAGGATGGCAAAAAATACATCAGATAGGTGGCGTCAGAGTGGGTGATGACGTTGAGATCGGTGCCTGCACAACAATTGATCGTGGCGCCTTGGGTGACACAGTTATAGGTAATATGGTGATCATAGATAACCATGTGCAAATAGCTCATAACTGCGTGGTTGGAGACAATACGGCAATGGCAGCCTATTCTGGGATTGCCGGTAGTTCTGTGCTGGGTCGCAACTGTATTCTCGGAGGCAGTGCCTGTGTGGTTGGTCATATAGAGATCTGTGACAATGTGATGTTGACGGCGAAGACGCTGGCTACAAAAAATATTACTCAGCCGGGATCCTACTCCTCAATAGTAACGCCATTGATGACAACGGCAGAATGGCGCAAAAATTCGGTGCGGATCGGTCAGCTTGATGATCTGATAAAGCGCCTCAAAAGGGTTGAGCAGAGTAGCGCTGCTAAACCAGATAAACAGTAACTCAGTTACTGCCGTAGCCCAGCGATTTTTGGGCGATTAATAGATTTGGGTTTTTAAATGAATGTGAATGAAATAATGGATCTGCTGCCACACCGCTATCCTTTTTTGCTGGTCGATAGAGTCACTGAGATCGTGCCAGGTGAGCGTATCGTCGCCTATAAAAATATTTCGATTAATGAAGAGGTATTTAATGGTCATTTCCCTGGCGCGCCTATCTTTCCAGGCGTGATGATGGTGGAAGCCATGGCTCAGGTGTCGGGGCTGCTGGGTTTTGCCACCACTGGCGAGAAAGCTGATGACGGCAAGCTATATCTGTTTGCCGGCGTCGATAAGGTGCGTTTTAAGCGCCCCGTGGTACCCGGGGATCAGCTGGTGCTGACCTCAGAGATAGATACAGTAAAGCGTAATATATGGCGTTTTAAAACCACGGCTTCGGTCGATGGCAAGACCGCCTGCGAAGCCATGTTGCTGTGCGCCTATCAGGACAGAGATTCTCTAGCATGATAGATCCCAGTGCCATTGTTGATCCCTCAGCTGTACTTGGCAAAGATGTCAGCGTCGGCCCCTGGACGATTATTGGGCCTGGTGTTGAAATTGGTGATGGCTGTGAAATAGCCTCCCATGTGGTAATCAAGGGTCCGACCGTAATAGGGCGCAACAACAAGATCTTTCAGTTTTCTACAGTGGGTGAAGACACGCCGGATCTAAAATATAAAGGCGAGCCGACCAGGCTGATTATTGGCGACAACAATGTTATCCGCGAAGGGGTGACCATTCACCGCGGCACAGTTCAGGATAACAGTGAGACTCGTATTGGCAGTGATAACCTACTGATGGCCTATGTCCATGTGGGCCATGACTGCGTGGTGGGTAACCATGTAATTATGGTCAATAATGCGGCCATTTCCGGTCATGTTTATGTGGGCGACTGGACAATCCTGTCCGGCTACTGCCTGGTGCATCAGTTTGTGCACATAGGTCCTCACTGCTTTGTAGGCCCAGCAGCTTTTGTCTATCACGATGTGCCTGCATTTGTGACTGCCTTTGGCAGTCCCGCAGAGCCCCGCACAATTAATCGCGAAGGCCTCAAGCGCAGAGGCTACAGCGTCGAACAAATTGCCTTGGCTAACAAAGCCTACAAGCTGCTCTACCGTCGCGGCTTGCAGCTAGACGAGGCTCTAGAGGCTATTGCGGATTTGGGTGAGGATGACGTAGTCAGCATGCTGCTCAGCTCGCTAGAGAACTCCAGCCGCGGCATTATCCGCTAAATTATGGGTCAGGTACCGCAGGTCTTCGCCATCGTCGCTGGAGAAGCCTCTGGTGATATTCTTGGTGCCGATCTAATTCGGGCGCTGCGCAGGCAGTTTCCTGAGGCCACTTTTGAAGGCATAGGTGGCCCCAGAATGCAGGCCGAGGGTTTTCACAGTCTATTTCAAATGGACCGCCTGTCAGTGATGGGGTTTGTCGAGCCACTCAAGCGGCTGCCCGAGCTGCTGAGTATCAGGCGCAATATTGTTAAGCGCTACACTGCCAAGCCGCCAGCGGCATTTATCGGCATTGACTCTCCAGATTTTAATGATGGCATCGAGCTCAGGCTGCGCAGTGCTGGAGTGAAAACTATTCATTATGTCAGCCCCTCAGTCTGGGCATGGCGTCAGGGCAGAATCAAAAAGATAAAAAAGTCTGTTGACCTTATGCTCTGCCTGTTGCCATTTGAGACAGAGTTTTACCGCCAGCACAATGTGCCGGTGCGTTTTGTGGGGCATCCATTGGCTGGACAGTTTCCACCGCAGCCCGATAGCCTGGGCGCTCGACAAAAATTGGGGCTGGATCCAGCGGCGCCAGTGCTATGCATTATGCCTGGCAGTCGCTCAGGCGAGGTGGAGCTATTGGCAGGGTTATTTCTCGATGTTGCCCGACAGGTGCAGGCAACTTTGGGAGCAGAGCTGCAACTGGTGATTCCTGCAGCCAATCAGGCCAGGTACAGCCAGTTGAGTGAAATATTGGCCGCCAAGCCAGATATTAATGTCTGCTTGCTTGAGCAAAATTCTCATCTGGCTATGGAGTCAGCTGATGTGGTGTTGCTGGCTTCCGGAACCACTGCTCTTGAGGCTATGTTGCTCAAAAAGCCGATGGTGGTGAGCTACCGCTTGGGCGCCTGGACTTATCGTCTGGTCTCGCCCTTTATTAAGACCCCCTATGCTTCGATTCCCAACCTGCTGGCCGATAAGATGCTGGTGCCGGAGTTTATTCAGGACCAGGCTACCGTAGACAACCTGGTTAGCGCTGTTGTGCAGGCCTTTGATCCCTTAGAGCAACAGGCTGTGATTGCTGAGTTTGAGCAGTTACACCAGCAGTTGACTGTGGACTCCGGTACTCTTGCCGCCGCCGCAATTGGCGAGGTTCTGCAGCAATGAAAGCGGCTAAAGCAGCTTTACTAAAACCCTGGAAGCCACCAGCTGGTGTCAAGTTGCTGGCTGGTGTTGATGAAGTAGGGCGGGGGCCCCTGGCGGGCGATGTGGTTACTGCAGCGGTTATTTTGCCAGCCAGCCATCCTATCGAGGGTCTGGCCGACTCTAAGGCGCTATCATCGCGACAGCGAGAAAATCTTTATAAAGATATTATCAGCCATGCCACTAGCTGGTGCATTGGGCGCGCCTCGGTGGAAGAAATTGATCGCTTTAATATTTTACAGGCCACATTAATGGCTATGCGTCGCGCAGTGATGGGGCTAAAAATTCAGCCTGACTATATTGCCGTGGACGGCAATCGCCTCCCTCAGTGGGAATATCAGGGAGAGGCGGTGGTTAAAGGTGATGGTCGAGTTGAGGTGATCAGTGCTGCATCTATCTTGGCCAAGGTTGTTCGCGATCGTGAGATGCTTGAGATGGACGCAAAATATCCCGGCTATGGCTTTGATAGTAATAAAGGTTATGGCACTGCTCAGCATCTGGAAGCGCTCCAGAGACTGGGTGCTACCCCTATTCACAGGCGTTCATTTGCCCCGGTTAGGGATGAGTTGCAGCTCGAGCAGTCACCACTCTTCTAGCTATCTATCTGTTTATGAATAATCGTAGTCTGTAAGCCTATAAAAGCGAGTTAGAGCTTGAGTTAAAACTGCTCAAGCTTTACATTCAATGTAATAAAAACAAACACATGTTTCGGGGTGCACCGATTGAATTATGCAGAGATCACAGGTTGGGGCAAATATGCGCCACCTCTGTTAATGACCAATGATGATATGGCCCAAATCGTAGATACCAGTGACGAGTGGATATTTTCTCGCTCCGGTATTCGTCAGCGTCACTACAGCCATGTATCTACTGGTGAGATGGGCTGGTTGGCCGCGGAGAGGGCCCTGGCCGCCTCCGGTGTCGAAGCTGCAGATATTGATCTGGTGATTTTAGGCTCCACTACGCCTGAAGAGATTTGCCCCAATACAGCGAGCTTTATTAAAAACAAATTGGGTGCAACCAAGGCGGCAGCCTTTGATCTCAACTCTGCCTGCACCAGCTGGCTCTATGCCATGAATGTTGCCACAGATATGATTAAAGCCGGGTCGGTTAAAAAGGCTGTGGTGATTGGCTCCGAGCGCATTTCTCTGGCTATGGACTGGAGCAAGCGCGAGTCCTGCTTTCTGTTTGGTGACGGCGCCGGTGCAGTTGTGATTGAGGCCACTGATCAGCAGTTGGGGCTGTTGTCAGCCCATATGAGTTGCGTGCCCGATAGTCGCGAGTGCCTGCATTTGCCGAGCTGGGGTATGTCGCCCATGCACCTGACGGGAGATATTCATGTGTCTCTGAATTTTGAAGGGCAAGAGATATTCAAGAGTGCGGTGAAAGGCATGGCCGACAGTATTGCCGAGGTTCTGCAGCGCGAGGGGCTGAGCCCCAACGATATAGATCTGTTTGTGCCTCATCAGGCCAATTTGCGCATTATTCAAGCGCTGGCCAAACGGCTCAACTTCCCCATGGAGAAAGTGGTGGCCTGTATAGATGAATATGCCAATACCAGTGCTGCGGCCATTCCTCTGGCACTCTGTGACGCGCTTGCAGACGATAGGGTTAAACCGGGAATGACTATCCTAACCGCTTCATTTGGCGCAGGGCTGACCTGTGGCGCTGGCGTGATCCGCTGGGGGCAGCGTGTTGAGCCTGTGGCAATCTCTGATGCTGAGATTGCGCCATATGAGGGCACAGTGTTTGATCTTATGGAAGACAGCTTTAAATACTATGGAGTTGATGCTCAGCACCTATTATCTAAATGACCGCACAGTTCGTTCACCTAAGGCTACATTCTGAATACTCCCTGGTAGATGGTTTAGTACGCATAAAGCCGCTGGCCAAAAAGGTCGCGGAAATGGGTATGCCAGCAGTGGCGCTCACAGATTTCAATAATTTTTTTGGTCTGGTTAAATTTTACAAAGCCGCCCAGGGGGCTGGTGTAAAGCCTATTTTGGGGGCAGATCTACTGGTGCAGGATGAGACCGGTGAAGGCAGCCCCACGCAGTTGCTTCTGCTGGTAGCAGATCAAACCGGTTATCAAAATCTCACTAAATTAATCTCCAGAGCCTACCAGGAGGGTCAGCGTCAGGCGGTGCCTATGATTATGAAATCATGGCTCAATAACCACAGTGACGGCTTGATCGCTCTGTCTGGAGGGCGCAGTGGGGAGCTGGGAGTTGCTCTGATTTCAGGTCGCAGTGCCGAAGCTGAGCAGATGCTGCTCGACTATATGCAGCTATTTCCCAATCGATTTTATCTGGAACTACAGCGTACTGGCCGTGCTGGAGAAGAGGATTATCTGCATGCTGCAGTCGATCTTGCCAGCCAGTTTAGCTGTCCGGTGGTGGCCACCAATGATGTTCGTTTTATCGATGCCGCTGAGTTTGAGGCTCATGAGGCACGAGTCTGTATCCATGAAGGTCGCGCTCTGGATGATCCCCGCCGCGAGCGCCGCTACTCTGAAAACCAATATTTGCGCAGTGCTGAGGAGATGGTCGAGCTTTTCTCGGATATCCCCGAAGCTATACAAAACAGTGTTGAAATAGCCAAGCGTTGTACTCTGGATCTGCGTCTGGGAGAGTACTTTCTGCCGGACTATCCTATACCCGACGGGCTGACCATCAATGAGTTTTTTATCAAGCTCTCTGAGGAGGGGCTGCAGGAACGTCTGGTCAGATTATTTGATCCCCAGGCCGATGATTTCCCGGAGACGCAAAAGCTCTATGCAGAGCGGCTCAGATTCGAGCTGGATATTATTATCCAGATGGGTTTTCCCGGCTATTTTCTGATTGTGATGGACTTTATTCGCTGGGCTAAGGACAACCAGATTCCGGTGGGCCCAGGCCGAGGTTCCGGAGCCGGTTCACTGGTCGCCTATGCGCTAAAAATTACCGACCTGGACCCCATAGAGTACGACTTACTATTTGAGCGCTTTCTCAATCCAGAGCGAGTGTCCATGCCTGATTTCGATATCGACTTCTGTATGGAGGGTCGCGACCGGGTGATTGCTTATGTAGCCGAGCAGTACGGGCGCGATGCGGTCTCTCAGATTGTCACCTTTGGTACCATGGCGGCCAAGGCGGTGGTGCGCGACGTAGCTCGTGTGCAGGGCAAGTCCTATGGCTTGGCTGACAAGCTATCCAAGCTAATTCCATTTGAAGTGGGCATGACTCTGGAAAAAGCCGTGGAGCAGGAGGAGGAGCTGAAACAGTTTCTCGATCAGGATGATGAGGCCGCCGAGATATGGGGTATGGCGCTGCAGTTGGAAGGTGTGTCGCGCAACTGTGGCAAGCACGCCGGTGGCGTGGTAATTGCCCCCACCATAATTACTGATTTCTCGCCCGTATATTGCGATGACAGTGGTGGTGGTGTGGTCACCCAGTTTGATAAAAATGATGTCGAGGAAGCGGGTCTGGTGAAGTTTGACTTCCTGGGTCTGCGTACCCTGACCATTATCGACTGGGCAGTGCGCATGATTAATCGCACCCGTGAAGCCCAGGGCGAAGAGCTTCTGGATATTGAAAAAATACCATTAGACGATGCTGCTACTTACGAGATGATGCAGCGAGCCGAGACCACGGCGGTGTTCCAGCTTGAGTCTCGGGGTATGAAGGAGCTGATTAAAAAGCTGGGCCCAGACCGCTTTGAAGATATTGTGGCACTGGTTGCCTTGTTTCGCCCGGGACCGCTGCAATCCGGTATGGTTGATGACTTTATTAATCGCAAAAAGGGTCGTGCCGAAGTTAGCTACCCCCACGCCCAATATCAGCATGAATGCCTCAAGCCTGCTCTGGAACCCACCTACGGAATTATTCTCTATCAGGAACAGGTGATGCAGATTGCCCAGGAGATGGGTGGCTACACTCTGGGTGGTGCTGACTTGCTGCGTCGCGCAATGGGTAAGAAAAATGCCGCCGAGATGGCCAAGCAGAGAGAGTTGTTTACTCAGGGAGCGGTAAGCAAAGGCTTTGCGGAAGATCTGGCCTCGAATATCTTTGACCTGATGGAAAAGTTTGCCGGCTACGGCTTTAATAAGTCGCACAGTGCTGCCTATGCGCTGGTGGCCTATCAGACTGGCTGGCTTAAGGCTCATTATCCGGCTGAATTTATGGCCGCCACTATTTCCTCTGATATGGATAAGACCGATAAGGTGGTGACCTTTATCGATGAGTGTCGGGCTATGAAGCTGGTGCTGCTGCCACCAGATGTCAACCAGGGTCAGTTCCATTTTAGTGTTGATGCCCAGGGGCGCATAATCTATGGTCTGGGCGCAATTAAAGGTTTGGGCGAAGGGCCGGTAGAAAATATCATAGCCGCCCGAAACGAGGGCGGCCCGTTCAAAGATCTGTTTGACTTCTGTGCCCGAGTGGATGGCCGCAAGGTGAATAAGCGCGCATTGGAGGCCATGATCCGCAGTGGTGCTCTGGACGAAATCGGCCCGGATGGCGAGATGGGATATCGCCGCGCTGTGATGCTGGCCGGGATGGATGAGGCGGTGAAATTAGCCGAGCAGCATGCACGCAATACCAGCAGTGGCATGGGTGATCTGTTTGGCGAATCAGTGGTGGAAAGCGCCTCTGATATCAACTACAACAGCTATAACGGAGCGCGCTCCCTGTCAGTGCGCGAGCGTCTTAACGGCGAGAAGGAAACTCTGGGACTGTATCTTACCGGGCATCCCATAGATGAATATGAAGAGGAGCTGCGCTCCATGGTGCCTAACCGTATTGTCGATGTGCGCCCGGGCAAGGAAAATGTCACATTGTCTGGCATGGTGATCGGTATGCGGATTATGAAAAACAAGCGCGGTGACAGCTTTGCTTTTCTTACCATCGACGACAAAAGCGGGCGTATCGAACTCTCGGTGTGGGCTGAGAAATTTAATGCCTACAGGGATATTTTAACCAAAGATGCATTGCTGGTGATCCAGGGCGCAGTGTCTGAGGATAGCTTTACCGGCGGTCTTAAAATGGTCGCTGAATCCATTCAATCTATCTATGAGGCGCGCTGCAGCAAGCTGAGTCGGTTGGAGTTATCTATTCCGCAAAATGACAGCACTGATAACTGGGTGGATAAATTTCATGACACTCTGGGCGAGTTTAAAGATGGCAACTGCCCGGTCACCGTGCAGTACTCTGTACCCAGCGCAACAGGGGAGCTAAGGTTAGGCAGTCAGTGGCTAGTACAGCCGAAGGATGAGCTAATCAGTCGTCTGCGAGAAGATTTTGGTAAAAATAGCGTCACCTTGCACTATCATTAGGTTAACAATCACTTTGGCGCTTTTCTCTGTAGATGTTAAGATGCGCGCCATCAATTATCAGGGCACACCATCATATGAATTTGAACTACCTTTCTTTTGAGCAGCCGATTGCCGAGCTGGAAGCAAAGATTGAAGAGCTGCATCTGGTGGGTAATGACAACGAACTCAATATTGCTGAAGAAGTTGCCAAGCTACGCGATAAATCTCATAAGTTAACCCAGAATATCTATGCCAAGCTCAGCCCCTGGCAGGTTGTGCAGGTGGCTCGGCATCCGCAGCGCCCCTACAGTCTGGATTATATTCAGCGCATTTTTACCGATTGGGAAGAGATGCATGGTGACCGCCACTTTGGTGATGACAGCGCCATTGTGGGCGGGGTGGCGCGTCTCAATGGCAAGCCGGTAATGGTGGTAGGTGAAGAGAAGGGGCGTGGTGTCAGCGACAAGGTGATGCGCAATTTTGGTATGCCTAAAGCTGAGGGATACCGCAAGGCTCTGCGTCTGATGGAAACTGCCGAGCGCTTTAAAATGCCAGTACTGACCCTGATTGATACTCCGGGAGCCTACCCGGGAATTGATTCCGAAGAGCGCAATATATCTGAGGCCATTGCCAGAAATCTAGCGGTGATGTCGCGTCTGAAAACGCCGATTATCTGTACTGTGATAGGCGAGGGTAGCTCCGGTGGAGCGCTGGCCATTGGTGTAGGTGACAAGCTCAATATGCTGCAGTACAGCACCTACTTTGTTATCTCTCCTGAGGGCTGCGCCAATATTATCTGGAAGACCAGTGAAAAGGCACCTCAGGCGGCCGAAGCCATGGGTGTTACCTCGGATAATTTAGAGAGTTTGGGTATTGTAGATGAGACCATCCCCGAGCCCCTGGGTGGCGCTCATCGCGATATAGAAGCCATGAGCAACACCTTGAAGACACGTCTTAGCGAGCAGCTCGATGAGCTACAGGCTGTGCCTATTGACGAGCTGCTAGAGCGCCGTTACCAGCGTCTAATGTCTTACGGCAAGCCAGACTAGGCTTGGCTCGCGGGCTTTATACAGACCTCGCCTAACTTTCTTCGAGCAAGGATATAGCGGCCAGTGCCTCTGGGTCCTGAGACTTTAGCTTGTTGGCTATATGGTGCTGGAAGAAGTAGCGAAAGTCATCCTTCTTATCTGCCGCATAGAGGCACTCATCACCTGGTAAGACAGGTGTGCTAAGTATCTTGTCTTCGTCTATCAGCATGGCCTCCATAGAGCCGTCATGGAGCAACCGCCAGCTGATTACCTCTTTGAGTGTGATGCTGTGAAAGCCATCGGCAGATAGCACTGCATGGGTACCAATGGTATCTGGTACCTCCTGAATTATTTCTCGCCCAGTCTCACATTGGTACTCGTAGTAGTCGGCCGCTGTTTCCAGTTCGACCACCTTATGCAGTGGCGCAGCAAAAAATAATTCATCGACACCCTGATCATAATAGCCCTGCCACTGGCCATTTAAGGGGTCGTTTATTTCATCGCAGGCCACCAACTCATCGAGCCAGGGAACCAGACCTACGACTTCTCCGCTCAGACGCAGGCCCCAAGCCAATACCTTGACAGAGAACAGCTTTTCCGGGTTTTCGGAATTGCTGTAAAGCATTTCAAGGCCATCGAGTTCAGGGGCTATACGAATTAGTTTGTTGTTGGAAAGTTCAGAGAGAGGTTTGCGGGTGAAGATATCAATCACGTTGTCAATCGGGTGATCAAGAGCCGGTGTGGGCATAAATACTTCTCCTTGAGACAGTTGAAAGCAAAGAGGCAGCTATTAGCAAAACAACACTAACACTACATAAGGTACTCCAGAATTTTATAAAGCACAACAATTAGTGTTTCATTGTTGCCCCTGCTCAAGAGATACCTGCGCATCAGCAGATATACAAGCTAACCCTGCCCATCCCTTTTGCTGTAAAATAACGCGCTGTTTTCAGCATTACCCATAACCTGTTGCGCGGTACCTGACTTGGACAACATAAATGCAGCTCAGTTTAATCAAGCTCCAGGCATCAATGGGCAAGGGCAGTCTGTGCCCGATAATCTACAGCTAATAATTAGACTATTTGAGCAGCAATTTTTTCCGCGGTTTAATACCAGGCTTGAGGCTGGTGCCAGTGAGCCCATTTATTTGCCAGCTAGTGGAGACTGTGCATGGCATCGTCTATTCTTTCGAGAGGATTATATTGCCAGCGCGCTCCATGAAACTGCCCACTGGTGTATCGCTGGGCTTGAGCGGCTTAAATTAGAGGACTTTGGTTACTGGTATAATCCCGACGGCCGCAGTGCAGAGCAACAGCAGCTGTTTGAGGCGGCAGAGGTTAAGCCTCAGGCGCTGGAATGGATGTTTGCCAACGCCTGTGGTCAGCCCTTTCGCCTCAGTGTTGACAACCTTGATGGCGAAAGTGCGCTGGCTAGCGAGGGCTTTGCCCGGGCTGTGAGCCAACAAGCGATAGACTATTGCGAGCCAGGCCGCTTGCCGAGCAGGGCAGCACTGTTTATCCATGGATTACGCCAGTGCTTTGATGGCCCTGATGTTCTGGATCCCGCCGCGTATCAAAGTTATAAACTCAATTACAAGCAGGACCTATGCAAGCCTATTTGATCGATTCCTCTATTTATATTTTCCGCAGTTACTTTAGTCTGCCGGAAAATTGGCACGCTCTGGAGTCGGGCTATCCTACCCATGCTGTCTATGGGTTTACCGGGTTTTTATTGGATATACTGCGGCACAAACAGCCCCAGCACCTATTTTGTGCCTTTGATGAAAGTCTGGGCTCAGGTTTTCGGCATCAGCTCTGTGCTAATTATAAGTCCAATCGTGAATTGCCTGATGAGGCTCTTGCATTTCAGCTAAACGCCTGTCGGCAGCTATGTCGTGTGCTGGGGATCAGCGAAATGGCTTCTCATACCTTCGAGGCCGATGATCTGATTGGCGGTGTTGCCAGTAAGCTTAGGCAGGTAGCTGTGCAGCCGGTATTTGTCAGCCGCGATAAGGATTTAATCCAGCTAGTTCAAAGTGGCGATTTATACTGGGATTTTGGCAAGTCGCAGCCTAAGAGCCAGGCTGAGCTCGAAGCTGAGTTGGATATTGGTTGTGGGCAGATGGCGGACCTGCTGGCTCTGGTGGGCGATAGCAGCGATAGTATCGCCGGGGTGCCAGGTATAGGGGCCAAGACTGCCCGTCAGCTGCTATCCCACTATCCTGGAATAGATGTCATTATGGAGCACCTGGATCAGCTGCAGGATTTACCTATCCGTGGAGCTAAAAAGCTGGCGGATAAGCTTGATGCTCATCGCGACCAGCTTTTTTTAGCCCGTCAGCTGGCCACCATCGTGACCGATGTTGATGAGGCACCCGGGCTGCAGGAAATTAGCTGGCAGGGTATCTACCAGGATGCCTTTGAATTATTTTGTGAAGAGATGGGTTTTGGGACAGTATTCGCAGCGCGAGCCAATAACCTTAAACAGCGCGGCTATAGTGCCCCTGGGCGCTAAGCCCTGTATTTTTAAAGAGTAGTGAAGCTGAAAATAATCGTCGATCAAAATATGCCTTTGGTGGCTGAGCTGTTTGCCGAGTACGGTGACATTCAGCTATTGGCCGGCCGCGATATCAAGCGCCGACATCTGCTTGATGCGGATGTTCTGCTGGTGCGCTCAGTGACCCGAGTCGACGCTGAGCTGCTTGAGGGCACTAGAGTGAGGTTTGTAGGCTCTGCGACCATAGGCACAGATCATATAGATAGAGATTATCTGGATCAGGCGGGAATTACGTTTGCCCATGCTCCTGGATGTAATGCAGAGGCCGTGGTGCAGTATGATCTAAGTGTTATGACTCGTTTAATACCTCAATGGCAGAGTAAAACCATCGGCATCATTGGTTGCGGCAATGTGGGTGGTCGGCTTTACCAGAGGCTGTGCGAACTCAATGTCGACTGTCTAGTCTATGATCCATTTTTAACTGCAACTGCTGTTCCAGATTTGACTCAGCTAGATAATGTGCTGGGCTGCGATATTATCTGTCTGCATACACCACTGACTCATGGGGGACCATTTCCCACTTATCATCTGCTCGACTTGGAGCACTTGCGGTGCATAGAGCCTGATACATTGATTATTAATGCTGGTCGCGGGGCTGTTATCGATAATAGTGCGCTTCTCGAGCTGTTTCAGGCCGGTCATCAGTTTAGGGTTGCCCTGGATGTCTGGGAGACCGAGCCCGTCATAAATAGGGATCTAATGGGCTATGTGGCCATGGCGACTCCGCATATCGCAGGATATAGCCATGAGGGCAAGGTTAATGGCACAAAGATGGTGTTCGAGGCATTTGCGCAATGGGCTGGTCTAGCCGTTGCTAAAGACAGGGGAGCTGAAAATACACAACCGCGACCATTGCTTTGTAAATCTGTAAACCAGGCTATTTTGCAAAGTTACGATGTGGCTGAGGATCATCAGCATATGGTTGAGGCTATGGCTGCGTCGGGCTCAGAGCAAAGGGATATTGCACAGACATTCGATCGATTGCGCAGAGATTACCCGATTCGGCGGGAATTTAGTTACTACGGTATTGATTCAGCAACAGAGAATCTAACTCAGTATCGCAGCTTAGGTTTCACTATCGTCTAGCGTTTCACAGGCAGTTTGCACCATCTCTTCGGTGATCGGAATCTCTTCACCCTGTTCATTAATAATTGCTGCGCCATTAAAATTAGGCTGTTCTGGCAGTGTTTCCTGCTCTTTATTGTTCATTATTGATCCTATTGTTACTGTCTTAACCGCTCCAAAAATTTGGCGAATCTCGCTATGGACTCGGTGAGTTGTTCCTGATCAGGCAAGAATACAATACGAAAATGCTGCTTGCTATCAAGATTAAACGCTGAGCCCTGAACCATTAAAATACGCTCTTCCTTCAATAAGTCTAGCATCAGTTGCTCATCGTCGGCGACTGGATATATCTCCGGATCCAGCTTGGGGAACAGGTACATTGCCGATTTAGGCATAACACAGCTGACCCCCGGAATCTCAGTGATCAGCCTGTAGGCCACATCTCTCTGGGCTAAAAGACGTCCCCCAGGCAGAATTAAATCTTCAATACTCTGGCGTCCTCCCAGGGCTGTCTGAACTGCCAACATAGCCGGCGCATTGGCGCAAAGGCGCATGGATGCCAGCATTTCCAGACCCTCAATATAGCTGCCAGCTCGCTCTTTGGTGCCTGTAATCAGCATCCAGCCCGATCGGAAGCCGGCCAGGCGGTAGGTCTTTGACAGGCCATTAAAGGTCAGGCAAAGGCTGTCTGTGACCAAGCTGGCCAGCGGGATATGTATGGCGTCGTCGTAGACTATACGGTCATAAATCTCGTCGGCGAAGACTACCAGATTATGCTTCTCTGCCAGAGCCGCAAGCTTTTTCAGGGTATCTTCACTGTAGACTGCGCCCGTGGGGTTGTTCGGATTTATTATGACTATGCCGCGGGTATTGGCTGTTATTTTAGCCTCGATATCCGCAATATCGGGCTGCCAGTCATCTCTCTCGTCACAGCGATAATGGATTGGTGTGCCGCCCCCCATGGAGACTGCCGCAGTCCATAGAGGGTAGTCGGGGGAGGGTATAAGTATCTCATCCTTAGGGTTGAGCAGAGCCTGCATGGCCATAACAATCAGCTCGCTGACGCCATTGCCCATAATCACGTCTTCAACATGAATACCGTCTATGCCCTGAGCCTGGTAGCGCTGCATAACTGCTTTGCGTGCGGAGAACAACCCCTTGCTGTGACAATAGCCCTGTGCTTCACGCAAATTTTGTATCACATCCTGAAATATCTCATCTGGCGCATCAAAGCCAAATGCACCTGGATTGCCGATATTAAGTTTAATGATCTTTTGTCCCTGATCTTCCAGCCAGTTGGCATGATCGAGCACGGGTCCGCGAATGTCATAACAGACACCAGATAACTTGTGGGATTTCAATAAATCAGTCATTATTCACTTTCACATAGATAAGGAGATTGCCGAGTGACCATTGTAGCCAAAAGCTCAACAGTTTGGGATCAACTGGAGAAAATAATCACCGTTTTGGCGCAGCTGTGTATTTTGCTTATGTGTTTGGACGTTCTTAGCTTCCGCATGGGTGTTCTTCCCGGGTTTATAGCTGTGTCTGGCCTCTATTTTATGTTTGTTGGCTGTGTACTGCTCTGCTTGGCTGGCTTTGCTCTGCTGGTCTATCGGTTTATTGCTTTCCGGCGAGTCGGCACTGAATTTATATTGCTGCTTCTCTTACTCTCGGCGCCGATTGTTGCAAGACTTCCAGCTTTTGGTTACGGCAGCATGCTACCGTCCTATACCAACGACGTTAGCACCAATATCTATAGTCCTCCAGAGTTTGCCTATGCGGCTGCACTGCGCAGCGAAAGCCAAAATAATCTCGAGGCGCAATCGGCCAGATACAGTCAGGGGCTAGCTTCTCAGGTCGCCGGAGTTGAGTCTCTCATAGTTGATATGCCGCTTCGCGAAGCTTTTCGCCGAGCTAGCTATGTGGTGGCCCTTGAAGGATGGACGGTGGTAAAGGAAGACTTGGCCACCGGCTGCATTGAGGCGGTGTCAATATCACCTATTATGGGGTTTGAATCTGATGTGGTAATCCGCATAGTCCCTATCAGTACAAATCGTAGTCTTATAGATATGCGTTCCTCGTCAAGAGATGTGACTGATGATTACGGCTTAAATGCACGTCAGATCCAGCGTTTTTTGTCTAAATATCGAGCACTTTAAATAAAAGCCCCTAACCCCAGAAAATTAACGCAGCTAAGGGTTGACACTGTACCTGAGGCTACTTATCATGCGCGCCTCCTAGCCAATACGTCCCGTTCGTCTAGAGGCCTAGGACACCGCCCTTTCACGGCGGTAACAGGGGTTCGACTCCCCTACGGGACGCCAATTTAAAATGTGCCATTTTTGGCATGTGCGGGAATAGCTCAGTTGGTAGAGCGGTACCTTGCCAAGGTACAGGTCGCCGGTTCGAACCCGGTTTCCCGCTCCATATTAAAAACGCAAAACTTCGGTTTTGCGTTTTTTTTTGCTGTTTTTATGAGGGCTTTCAGAAATCACTCGTCCTAGACTTAAGTTTTAGGAATTCCTCTTGTTATTGTTACTGTTACTATTTTTAAGTCGGTGGCTAATAATAAGACAAGAGGGGGAGAGCCGGCGGGCCCGCAAGGGTCCGCTTTTTTTTCGAGAGCGAGATGCGTTCCTGCGGGTTAGTGACTTAGGTAGGGGTGCTCTATGGGCTACTTGCTGGGGTTCTTCTATGAACACTGGGCCTTTCTGGCGCCAGTTAATCTTCAAAAAAAGTTTCGATTGCGTCCTGCTGGGTCAATGCGTCCTGGTATCCAAGTTCGATGAGCTTGCGACAGAAGCCCGGCTCAAACAACAGATAACTTGCCGCACTGGTGCCACCACCCTGGGCCGTTGCGCCAGTAAGGCGCAAAAATAGCTTAAGTGAGCGGGGTAGCTCATGAATATGCTCCTGAGCAATCTGATCTATTGATTGGCTTGGCGAAATCGATAATACATCAATGGGGTTGAGGTCAGTAATGCCATTGTTGGCGCGAATGGATTCCGGTAGCGCACTGGCAAGACGATTGATAGAGCGCAGCGTTTCCAGGTCACTCTCAATCGAATCAATAAACGCACTATTAAACATATGGCCCACAATCTGAGCTATGGACGGCGAATGTCGCTCAGGTGCGGCCCCCTGGGCTGTTGCATTATCACTTACACCAATAATTAATAGTTGTCTGGCCCCCATATGCAGCGCTGGGCTAATTGGCTTCAGTTGACGCACCGCGCCATCACCAAAGTAACCTTCGTTTAGCTGCACAGCAGGAAATAAGCTAGGTATTGCCGTGCTGGCCATTAAATGGTCAATATTGAGAGCCGTTTTCTCGCCGCGTCGACGGGCTCTCTTCCAGGGCTCGATATTTTGATGTCCCTGGAAAAATGTGACGGACTGACCTGAAGCATAGCTCATGGCGCTTACGGCAATGGCCTCGAGCTCACCATTGGTAATAGCAGTGTCCAGATAATCGAACTTGACATAGTTGTCGAGCAGCTGTCGAAGAGGGGTATTGTCGAGCAGAGATATGGGTCGACCTATGCCATAACCGCTGTGTAAAAACGAGGCCAGCACATGGAAAGCATTGGCTGAGACTCCCATAAAATCGGTGCGATAGACATCTGAGGCCCGCAGATTCTGCCAGATGGTCTCGAGTTTTTTAGTGCGCAGCCGAAATGGCCCGGCGCGCCCTGCAATTGATAGGGCATTGATAGCACCAGCAGAGGTACCGCATATGATGGGAAATGGGTTGTATACAGCGCGGGGCAAAATGGAGGCTATGCCTTTAAGTACGCCCACCTGATAAGCTGCTCTGGCTCCACCGCCGGTTAAAACTAATCCTCTGCTCATTGTTGTACCAATATCCTTTTACAGTTTGCGGGGCTCAAAAAATCCCCAAATCCAACCCGGCGGCCATTGCCAGACCGAACTCGCGGGCGAGACGCAAATGCTCCGCATTAATCTCACCCTTGGCAATTAATGGCTCGCTTATTAGACGCAGAGGGTAGCCCTTTGCTATGCGCTGTATCTCTCGGACTGCGCCGCTGCCGTCATTGCCGGCGCTAATAAAAATCCCATAGGGTAGATTCAACTTGTAGGGTTCGGCCGGATAATAGGTGCGATCAAAGAAGTCTTTTAGGGCGCCGCTCATGGTGCCAAAGTTCTCTGGAGTACCCAGCAGCAGACCATCGGCCCAGCGCAGATCTTTGAGCCCGGCATCAAATGCACCGAGCAGGCGACTCTCCACGTTTGCTTCATCCCTGCATCCAGCCAGCACCTGGTCAGCCAATTGCTGCGTGTTGCCCGATTGGCTGTGATAAATAATCAGCAAATTTTTCATTATTTGTGGATGCCGTTGTCGGTGAAAAAATAGCTTTGCCTAAACTGATGCTCAATCGCTTACACAGGACTGTACCAGTCTGTGTGCGATCTGCAAGCAGGGGCATAGCATGGGATTTCTTTTGGCGGTCAGTCTGGGAGTTTTTTCGGTAGCCTGGTGGCAACAGCTTCCGGATCAGACTGTTTATACAGTAGCTGTGGCTATGCTGACTCTGGCATTTATCCCTCTCGCGTGGCGGTGCGGCCCGCAGCGATGGGTCCAGGCTGTCGCATTGATAATCGGCTGTCTTTGGGGCAGTGTCTGGGGGTTGCTGGCTGCTTATCATAGTCTTGATAATCAATTACCGGAGACACTGGATCGACAGGAGCTGCTGGTAACCGGAACCATTGTCGGGTTGGTTGAGAGTAGCAGTCAACGCAGTAGGTTCGATTTTCGGGTGGATAGCGCCCGTATCTCAACTAGCTCACAGAGACCAATTAGTCTTCAGTTACTGAAGCTAAGTAGTTATAACAGATCGGTTGCAGACCCTGTTTTTGTCCCCGGAGACCACTGGCAGCTCAGGGTTCGTCTCAGGCGCCCCAGAGGGTTTGAAAACCCTGGGACCTTTGACTATCAGCGCTGGTTAATCCAGCAGGGCGTATCTGCTACTGGTTATGTTGTGCCCGCTGAACTCAATAAAAAAATCGGTCTGCCAGAGCATAGCTATTGGTGCAGATTACAGGATGGCATTAGCCGCTGGAGAAATCAGATTGCTCTGGCTATAGATATGGCTGGGCTATCGCAACTTGGCAGCGCCGTGCTGGCAGCTCTAACCATAGGAGATAAGCGGCGCATAAATAATCTGTGGAACAGCTTGGTGCGCCTGGGTATTGTTCATCTAATGATTGTCTCAGGTTTGCATGTGGGATTAGTGGCGGGGTTTGGCTTTGTTTTGGGCGCGGTGGCGGTCTCGGTTTTAACTCTGACTAGCCGGCTTTTTAGGGGAGTCTTTGATCTATCGATTGATTACAGGTGGTTGCCACCTCTAGCCGGATTGGCCGCGGCAGGCAGTTATAGCCTGTTGGCGGGTTTTTCCCTCCCTGCGCAACGAGCTTTGATAGCAGTTATTGTGGTTATGATTGCCAGGCTGCGGATGCGCCGGATTAGGCCTTTGGCATGCGTTGTATGGGCGCTGTTGCTTATTTCACTCAGCCAGCCTCTGGCGGTTTTGAGCAGTGGCTTTTGGCTTTCTTTTGTAGCTGTGATTATTTTGGTCGGCTGGTTCTATCCCTGGCATTCAATAGATATAAGATTTCGCCTTAAGCGGGCTGTCAGTGCTCAATTGGCGCTGACCCTTGGTTTGCTGGTGCCCAGCATTGTCTTGGTGGGTATGGCCTCATGGCTGGGGCCTATGGTAAATCTACTGGCGGTGCCCTGGATCTCATTGATTAGCGTGCCTCTGGCTCTGCTGGGCTGTCTGGGGCTTTTATTCTCCTCCAGATTAGCTGAGATGCTGTGGCAATTGTCTGATTATTCAATCTCTGGGCTCTGGTATCTGCTGGATTTAATACCTGAGCAGCTCGGTATAATTACTACGCCTGTGGCTGTGACGCCTGTGGCTGTGACGCCTGTGCTGGCTGCCTGTGCGCTGATGGCAGCCATAAGTTGGTTGTTGCCTCGAGGTCTGGGAATACGACTGCTGGGCATGCTGCCCCTAATTACCTACTACTGTGCACCGGCAATAGACAAAAATACTGCAATGCAACTTACTGTGCTGGATGTGGGCCAGGGTTTGGCTGTGGTGCTTGAGACAGCAGACTTGGTGATGGTCTATGACGCTGGCCCAGCTTACGGCGATAGATTTAATGCTGGGGCCGGCATTATTGCACCTTATCTTCGTAGTAAAGGTCATTCTAAAATCGATCAACTGATTATTAGCCATGAGGATATGGATCATGCTGGAGGGCTGCAGGGTCTTATGCAATCCATAGCAGTTGGCGAGCTTATACTGGGGCCAGGGCTGAAATTGCCAGCAGAGCAGGCTGAAGATGTTGGTTATATGCCTGCTGCAATCAAGGTCTGCGCTGCTGGTCAGAAATGGAGCTGGCCCATCAAGTTGTCGCAAGGTGCCACTGAGACAGTATATTTTCATATGCTGGCACCGCGCAAACAGTCCTCTGATTACCAGCGTGCCAAAGGCAATAACTATTCCTGTGTGCTGCAGATAATCTGGCGAGACAAGCAGATACTGCTGCCTGGCGATATAGAGCGGCAGGTTGAGGCAAATTTGTTGACTGAGCATAGGCTCCCTGAGGTGGATATTTTGCTGGCCCCGCATCATGGCAGCAAGACCTCATCCACAGCTGCCTTTGTGACAGCTATTAAGCCTGCCCACGTGGTATTCTCAGCTGGTTATCGTCATCAGTTCGGTCATCCTCATCAAGATGTGCAGCGCCGCTATGCAGAGGCAGGTAGCCAGATATGGACTACAGCACAGCAGGGGGCTATAACTTTTGTCTGGTCTGAATCTGGGTCGCTTTCCATCAGGCCTACCAGGCTTGATAAACCAGCCTTTTGGTGGCGTGCTGCAAGTGTTGATCCCACTGGGATTATGCTAGAGTTCGCCTCTGCGGCCCAAAGATCACCCGGCATGGCAACCCAGAAACCCCGAGAGCAATAGTTTTATGATCCAAGACTCAGCCACAAGTGGCGTTCAAACCTACGCCAGACTTCTTGGTTATGTCAGGCGTTACTGGCTGGCCTTTGTTATCAGCATAGGAGGCCTTGTGCTGCATTCCGCTGCAGAGGTCGCTTTTGTTGATCTGCTCGGCTATATCACCGATACGGTGGCTACTATTACTGGCTCGGGTGCCCCAGATTCCGATTTACCCTCCACGGGTATGACTGCCTTTTTTGCCGACATGCTATTTGGTGAGTCTATCGTCGATCGGAGCTGGATGGTGATTCCAGTATTTTTGATCCTGGTCAGCCTGGTGCGCGGACTGGGCTATCTGATCGGTAGTTATGGGCTGGCCTATGTGGCTAATTTTCTGGTGCACGCTATGCGCGTGGATCTTCTGGATAAATATCTCAGGCTACCCTTTGGCTTTTTTGATCGCTCTATGGCCGGTCATCTGGTATCTGTGGTGACCTTCAATGTACAGCAGGTCACCGAAGCGGGCACCAAGGCACTCAAAACCCTGTTGCAGCAGGGTAGCCTGGTAATTGGATTGATGAGCTATTTATTTTATGTAAATTGGAAGCTCACCTTATTTTTTATTGCCATTATGCCGCTAATCGCCCTGCTTGTTGCCCTCGTCAGCAAGCGTTTTAGAATGATAAGTACCAGAATTCAGTCGGCCATGGGTGATGTAACCCATGTAACTCAGGAAGTGGTTAATGGCTACCAGGAGGTGCGTGTATTTGGCGCTGAGGACTCTGAGAGGCAGCGAATGGAGCTGGCCAGTCACAGCAATCGCCGGCAAAATATGAAGATGGCTCTGACCGAAGGTATCAGCAACCCTCTGGTTATGTTGATAGTGTCTCTGGCATTTGGCGCTATTACCGGGTTTATGCTTAATCCAACCATCCTGCAGACTATGACCACCGGCAGCTTTATCACTTTTTTGGTGGCCTCTGGTATGTTGATTAAACCTATTCGTCAGCTGACAGAGATTAATAGCTCCATTCAAAAGGGCATTGCTGCAGCGGCATCAATCTTTGAGATTATTGACTCAGAGGCTGAGGTGGATAGCGGCACTCTGGTCAGGGATTCTGTTCAGGGAGAGTTTAAATTTAGCAATATAAGCTTTGCTTACGAAAATACTGACCGCCTGGTGCTAAGCAATATCAATTTTACCGTTAGTCCCGGTGAAACCATTGCGCTGGTGGGTTCCTCGGGCAGTGGTAAGACCTCTCTGGTGGGCTTAATTCCCAGATTCTACAATCATGGGGAAGGCAGTATTTTGCTGGATGGGGAGGATGTTAATAACTATGCTCTGGCTAATCTGCGCCAGCATATTGCCATAGTCAGTCAAAACGTCACTCTGTTTAATAGCAGTATCTTTGACAACATAGCCTATGGCGAGTTGGCAGGCTGTGATCCCAAGCAGGTGGAGGCCGCAGCCAAGGTGGCCCATGCCCATGATTTTATTAAACAGTTACCCCAGGGTTACCACACAGATATTGGTGATGATGGAGTTATGCTCTCCGGCGGTCAGCGTCAGCGTATCGCTATTGCCCGTGCAGTGCTGAAAAATGCTCCTATTCTTATTCTTGACGAGGCTACTAGCGCTTTGGATACAGATTCTGAACGCCATATTCAAGCGGCACTGGAAACTCTGATGAAGGACCGCACCACCTTTGTGATCGCACATCGCCTGAGCACTGTTGAGAAGGCCGACCGGATTCTGGTAATGGAAGCGGGCGAAATCATTGAGCAGGGTAGCCATGCTGATCTGCTGGCTCAAGAAGGGCGCTATGCTCAGCTATACCAAAACCAGTTTGATGAGTCTGAGGCGGTCTAGATTTGTCTGCGGCCAATGGTTTGTCTATCGAGCAACGATTGCTGAGAGCCTGGCATAGAGATAGCTGGTGGCTGCTGTTTATGCGACCCATTAGCTGGTTGTTTAGTCGTCTGGCAAGCTCGAGGCGCCGCCGCTTACAGAAGAGATTTCAGGGTAAGGCTTTTAGCGCGCCGGTTGCAGTGATAGGCAATATTTCACTGGGTGGCAGTGGCAAAACCCCGATGATTATTGCTCTGGTAAAGGCTCTGGCCGCGCGAGGCATCAAGACAGGCATAGTTAGCCGTGGTTATGGCGGCCGTGCTCAGCGATATCCCCTTGAGGTCACTGTTGATACAGAGGTGGCCGCGTGCGGTGACGAGCCCAGGTTACTTGCTCTGGAGTTGGCCTCTGTGGGCTGCCCGATTGTGGTAGCACCAGATAGAGCTGCAGCGGTGGAGTATCTGCTGGCCCTGACTGATGTGGATGCTGTGCTCAGTGACGATGGTTTGCAGCACTATGCAATGCACCGAGATATCGAAATAGCCCTGATTGATGGCGCCAGAGGTCTGGGCAATGGCCGCACTCTGCCAGCCGGACCACTGCGAGAGCCTGCGGCGCGCCTGTTAGAGGTGGACTTTGTACTGATCAATGGTGCGCAAGAGATTCCCGGGCTTCGCGCTGATGGGACTGTTGAGTTGCAGCCCAGAGTATTTCACCATTTAGCGTCTAACACCCAGGTTGCTGCCGCCAATTGGCGTCAATCTAAGGTTGTTCATGGGGTGGCTGCCATAGGCAATCCTCGGCGCTTTGCGGCCAGTCTGGAGTCTCTGGGCTTGCAGGTGCATCTGCACAGCAAAGATGATCATCAGGATCTAAGTCACAGTGATCTGGAATACAATGATCAGTTGCCGGTGATAATTACCAGTAAAGATGCGGTGAAGCTGGGCGACCCCTATCCTGACAATCTCTGGGTACTGGAAGTAGAAATGGTTTTGGACGGCAGCTTTGTTGATGATTTTATTGCTAAAGCTGGCCTTGAGGCTAAGGATTCTCCTAAAAATCAGCCCGTCAACAATGATGCACAGGATTAACATATGCAGTTTATGGTTGTGATACCGGCGCGTTTTGCGTCGACCCGATTGCCGGGCAAGCCTCTGCGAGATATCGCGGGCCTGCCCATGATTCAGCGAGTCTGGCAGCAAGCCTGCAAAAGCGCCGCGGCGCGGGTGGTGATAGCTACAGATGACAGCCGTATTGAGGCCGCCGCTCTGGCCTTTGGTGCAGAGGTCTGTATGACCAGTGCAGAACACGTTTCTGGCACCGATAGACTGCAGGAAGTGGCGCAGATACTGGGCTTGGAAGATAACCAGATACTGGTCAATGTGCAGGGTGATGAGCCTCTGATACCACCGGCGGTGATCAATCAGGTAGCGTCTAATCTGGCGGCCAATACTCAGGCTGGCGTGGCAACATTGTGCGAACCCATAGAGAGCGTTGAGGATTTTTGCAATGCTAACGTGGTTAAGGTGGTGGCCGATGGTCAGGGTCTGGCAAGATATTTTAGTCGCGCGCCAATTCCCTGGCCGCGGGATCAGTTTGCCAATAATAGCCAGGCAATGCCCGAGGCCAATCTAGCGCGCCGTCATATAGGTATCTATGCCTACAGAGTAGCGGAATTAACTAAATTTGTTAGCTGGCCAGTGGCGCCTACAGAGCAGGCCGAATGTCTAGAACAGTTGCGTTTTATTTGGAATTCTGTAGCTATCCATGTGGCCGATGCCCTTGAATCGGTCCCTCCCGGTGTAGATACTGCAGAGGATCTAGATCACGCGTCCAGAGTAATAGCCTCTGCGTAAAATATTAAATTAAAAAGCTATATAAAACATATAGTTAAAGAATTTAATTAATAATATACGTTAATTGTTAGCGGTTTGTTGTATGAATAAAATTTCTGTGCTTTTTGTCTGTCTGGGAAATATTTGCCGTTCACCCACTGCCCATGGTGTGTTCCAGTCAATGGTCGATCGTCGCGGGCTGGGCCAGCAGATAGAGGTAGACTCCGCCGGTACTGGTGACTGGCATCTGGGTCATGCTCCGGATAAGCGCACCAGTGCTCAGGCAGCGCAACGGGGCTACGATCTGTCCAATCTGCGCGCCCGGCTGGTAGAGCCGGATGACTTTGCCCGGTTCGATTATATTATTGGTATGGACCATGAAAATATCAGTAATCTAAGTCTTATGAGACCAGAGGGGTTTCAGGGTCAGCTTGAGTTATTTCTCAGATATTGCACAAAAGCCGAAAACAGGGACCAGGCGGTGGTTCCGGACCCCTATTATGGTGGTGAAAATGGTTTTGCGCTGGTGCTGGATCTTGTTGAAGACGCCTCAGCTGGCCTGCTAGAGCGTATAGTTGAGCAGCTGAATCAGGACAGTCAGTGATTGAAATAGCCTCTAATATCAGTCTGCAGGCTTACAATAGCCTGGCACTGCCTGCCCGTGCGGAGTATTTTTGCTCAGTGACTAGTGAGCAGCAGATTGCTCAGGCCCTTGACTATGCGCGGACAAAGGGTCTGCAGGTGATGGCCCTGGGTGGTGGCAGCAATCTTGTACTGGCCGGTGATATAGCTGGGCTGGTTATCTGTATGGATCTAAAAGGTATCTCCTGTGTCGAGAGACTCGATGATACCCTGCATATTGAATTTGCCGCCGGTGAGAATTGGCATCAAGCAGTTGAGCACTGCCTGCGACAGGGCTGGTATGGGCTGGAAAATCTGTCACTTATCCCGGGCAATATGGGTGCAGCACCTATTCAGAATATCGGCGCCTATGGTGTGGAGCTCTGTGATGTTTTTGTCTCTTTGCGGGCCATAGATATTGTCACCGGCGAGGCTGTGACCATGGACCGGCAGGCTTGCGAATTTGGCTATCGCGAGAGCATTTTTAAGGGCAAATACAAAGATCGCTACCTAATTACTCAGGTGACTCTGGCACTGTCGCTGCAGCCCCAAGTTAATCTTCAATATCCAGCTCTGGCTCAGGCGCTGGTTGCTGAGGCGCAACCCAGTCCACAGGCTGTGAGTGCCGCTGTCTGTGCCATACGCAGCGCCAAACTGCCAGATCCGGTCGATATTCCCAATGCAGGAAGCTTTTTTAAAAACCCAGTGGTAGGCCCGCAGCGGCTTGAGCAACTATTGGCTGCCAATCCACAGATGCCTTATTACCAGGTGGCTGATGATGAGGCCAAGATTCCTGCAGCCTGGCTGATCGATCAGTCAGGGTTTAGGGGCATGCGCTCCGGCAATGTTGGCGTGCATCAGCATCAGGCATTGGTGCTGGTGAATCAGGGTGGTACTGGGCCTGAGTTGCTAGGCCTGGCGCATCGCATTCAGTCTGAGGTGCTAGAGCGATTCTCTGTTGCGCTGGAGATTGAGCCACGCGTCTATGGCCAGCACTGATAGGTTTATAGTCTTGGATCTATTTGATCAACAGATAATCCCAGTACCTTTGAGTTCAGAGGCTGGCAGTGCCGAGATTAGATTTTGGCCAAACTGGTTGTCTGCCACTGAGGCGGATGAGCTACTGCAAACTGCTATTGATAAAACTCCCTGGCGTGAGGACAGCATAAGAATTATGGGGAGGATCATTCCGCTGCCCAGACTGCAAAATTGGTTCGGCGACCCTGAGACCAGCTATACTTATTCTAATATTCGGCTCCAGGCTGTGGCGTTCCCAGGCTGGATGGATAGCCTCAGACAGGCTGTGGAGCAGCACACAGATAAGCCCTTTAACCGTGCGCTGGTAAACTATTATCGCCATGGCAGGGACAGTGTCGACTGGCATGCTGACGATGAGGCCGAGTTGGGGCCGGCACCAGTGATCGCCTCCCTCAGCCTGGGTGCTGAGCGAGTGTTTCAACTGCGCCACAATCACAGTAAACAGAGATTATCTATCTCCTTGCCCCATGGCTCACTGTTGCTGATGGGCGCGGGAATACAGGCTCACTGGCAGCACCGCATAGCCAAGGTTGCGGGACTGCAGGAGCCAAGAGTTAACTTTACTTTCAGATATATGGAGAGCAGCTGAGAATGACAGGATGCGATTGTGAAACTATCTAATTTTGGCGAAAAATTCACCGCGGCAACCGGTATTGTCGAGCTGATGGATGACCTGGGCACCGCGCTCAATGAAAACCCGGATATGATTTTTATGGGCGGAGGCAATCCCGGCCGTATTGCCGAGGCTGAGGCAATTTTTAAGCAGCGCCTGGAATCTGTTTTGGCCGATCCGCAGCAGCTGCATAGCCTGATGGGTATTTATCAGTCACCTCAGGGAGATAAGGTATTTCGTGGTCAGATCGCCAGTCTGCTCAAAAAAGAATTTGGCTGGAATCTGTCGGAGCGCAATATTGCCATTTCCAATGGCAGTCAGTCGGCGTTTTTTATTCTCTATAATATGCTCGCCGGCAAGATGCCCGATGGCAGCCATAAATCTATCCACCTGCCCCTGGCGCCGGAATATATTGGCTATGGCGACATAGGTCTTGAACAAAACTTTTTCAGTGCTACCAGGCCCGAGATTGAGCTGCTCGACGGCAACATGTTCAAATACCATGTGGATTTTTCCAGGCTGGACATTAGCAGTGAGACTACAGCTGCTCTGTGCGTGTCACGGCCGACCAACCCCACGGGCAATGTGCTGACCGACAGTGAGATAGAGCACCTGGATCAGATCGCTACGGCCGGCGATATTCCCTTTATTATCGATGGCGCCTATGGTTTACCATTTCCAGGAATACTTTTTAATAATGCAAAACCCCATTGGAATGACAATACGATTTTGGTGCTGAGTTTATCCAAGTTGGGGTTACCCGGTGTGCGTACTGGCATTATTGTCGCCCGCGAGGAAATAGTGCGGGCCTACAGCAATGCCAACACTGTTGTCAGTCTAGCCTGCGGTAATCTGGGGCCGACCATTGCCCGCGAACTATTCAGCTCTGGCGAGATACTCAGTCTCAGCAGGCAGCTGGTGGGGCCATTTTATAAGCAGCGGGCCGAGCAGACGGTAAGCTGGTTTAGGCAAGCCCTTGGCGACCTGCCTTATCGTATTCACAGCCCCGAGGGCGCAATATTTCTGTGGCTGTGGTTTGATGGCCTGCCGATTACTAGCCAGGAGCTTTATCAGCGCTTAAAAGCTCGCGGTGTGCTGGTGGTTCCCGGGCATAACTTTTTCCCCGGCATGGATTCAGACTGGCGCCATCAACAGGAATGTATTCGCGTTTCCTATGCTCAGGATGGCAAAACCGTTGAGCAGGGTATTCAGATTATTGCCCAAGAAGTGGCTGCTGCCTATCAGCAAGCCAGTCAGCCGGTTTAGACAGAGACAGGGCCTGTGACCATAGAGCGCTTTAATAGGGTAGTCGAGGTGCTTAGCCTGCGCCAGCCTGATCTTACGGTGGTTAGCGACTCTGTGCACAAAGGCCAAAACCTTTCGGCCATTGTGCGCACCTGCGATGCTGTGGGTATTATGGAAGTGCATTCAGCGCTGGATGACGCCACTTTTCGCGCCCATACAGGTACTACTATGGGCACTCATAAATGGGTCGAGACTCATGTTTATCGGGATGTGACTGAGCCACTGCAGGCTCTGAAGGCCAGTCAGTATCAGGTCGTCGCTGCGGATACTGCCGGTGATTCGGTGGACTATCGAGAGATTGATTACAGCCGGCCAACAGCGTTGCTATTGGGCGCCGAAAAATATGGTATCAGCGATGCTGCTGCGCCCTATATTGATCAGCGCATTAATGTGCCCATGCTGGGCATGGTGGAGTCATTTAATGTCAGTGTGGCCTGCGCCATCATTTTGGCGGAGGCGCGTCGGCAGAGAGAGGATGCGGGGTTTTACAGTCAGCGCAGATTACCAGATGATCGCTATCAAAAAATACTGTTTGAATGGACTCAGCCCCTGTTAGCCAGATACTGTCAGAAACACAACTTGGCTTACCCACAGCTTGATGAAAAGGGCGATATCGCTGACCCGGATTGGCGCGAGGGACAGCCGGTCTGATACTTGCTTCGGCGCTATTTTAGAGTGCTTCCAGACAGTTGAGCAGCGCTCTAATTTTATTCATAGATTCTTCAAATTCAGCGTCGGCCTCGGAATCCGCCACAATACCGCCGCCGCCCCAGCAGTGTATGCTGGATCCATCAGCTACCAGGGTGCGAATAGCAATATTGGTATCCATGCGGCCGGATGCACTGATATAGCCAATACTGCCGCAGTACACAGAGCGCCTTACCGGCTCCAACTCTTCAATAATTTCCATGGCGCGCTTCTTGGGGGCGCCTGTAATAGAGCCGCCGGGAAAACTATCGCGCAACAGATCTATAGCTGACCGATCGGAGCGCAGTACGCCATTCACTGTGCTTACCAGATGATGAACATTGGGAAAGCTCTCCAGGCTAAATAGCTTGGGGACACGAATACTGCCGGGTTTGCAGTTTTTACCCAGATCATTGCGCAATAGATCCACAATCATCAGGTTCTCCGCACGATCTTTGCTGCTATTAACCAGCTGTATGGCATTCTCCTGATCTTCCTCAATACTGGAGCCACGCAACATGGTGCCCTTAATGGGTTTAGTTTCCACGTTGATCTGTTGGTTTTCGATATCAGTCTTGATAAAGCGTTCAGGTGATACAGACAGGATGGCCTGGTCTGACCACTGCCAAAATGCACCGTAGGGGGCCGGTGTCGCTTCCCTCAGTGCTAGATAGGCCTGCCATAAATCCCCCTGATAGGGTGCGCTAAGATGCTGGGTAAAGTTAGTCTGGTAGCAGTCACCACTGGCGATATAGTCCTTAATGGTGGCTATAGATTGGCGATAATCATCCTTGGTAAGCGTCGCCTTAAAGGGGCTGCCTAGTTTAAATCCTTGGCTTTTGGATAAATCATCGCTCTCTATCTTGGCAACTCGTGCACTGATATCGGCCTCTAGTGATTGGGGGCACAGAGGGTGAAAAAATAACTGGCTGCGCCGCGCCTGATGGTTGACTACCAGACTCCAGAGATAGCGTCCCACTCGCATATCAGGCAGATCAGCAACTATGGTCGCGGTACTGGGTATATCAATAACAGAGCGCCCCAGATCATAGCCAAAGTAGCCTAAAGGCCCCCCACAAAGGGTATCTCAGCACAGGGCTCGATAGCGAGCATGGGCTCAAGCAATTGCCTGGCTAGCTGAAAGGGGTCTTCGCTGGAGTCGCTGGTGCCATTGGCATCAGTGACTCTTGTTGCTGAGCCCCTGGTTTCCAATAGTTGGTCTGGGCAGGCTGAAATAATATCAAAGCAGCCCTGCAGGCTTCGCGGTTTGCCGCTATCCAGCCAGATAGCCTCTGGCAGGTCGCGCAGCCCGTTAAATAACTGCGCGCTATCCTGTTGGTAGGCAATATCCTTGACTCTAACTGGCTGCATCTTGACTCTGTATTGTTTGGCTTGGATTGTTGGCTAGGCGGCTACTCTAAGTTCTCCCATGGCTTTACGCAATGGCCAATTGCTGGCATCAATGGTTTAATTTGATCACTGATAACCCATTGTTCTGAGGACGACCTAAGATGTTGAAAATACGCACAGCCAGCCTTGAAGATGCTCAGTTATTGAGTAGCCATAACTGCGCTATGGCTCTGGAAACAGAGGATAAAATACTTGACCCTGTGGCTTCCCTGGCTGGTGTTGAAGGGCTTTTCGAGCGCCCCCAGTTTGGTTTCTATCTGGTTGCTGAGGTCGACTCTGTGCCAGCAGCCACATTGATGGTGACCTATGAATGGTCTGACTGGCGCAATGGTTTGTTCTGGTGGATTCAGTCGGTGTATGTCAAGGCAGAGTATCGTCGCCAGGGCATCTATCGCGCCATGTATCAGCAGCTTCAGGCCATGGCTGAGGCTTCATCTGTCCCAGTCTGTGGTTTTAGACTCTATGCTGAAACCGAAAACAGCAAGGCTCAGGCAACCTATAAAGACTGCGGTATGAAGCTCTGTGACTATGTTATGTTTGAACAGAGCACTGCTTAGACGCTGCTCTTGCAGGGGAATTAAACCAGCAGTTCCACCAGATGAAATACCGCCAGTGCTGCTGTGTAGGCAAAAATACTGTAGCTGACGAAAAGCTGTGCTGGCAGTCGCCAGGAGCCAGTTTCCCGTTGCAGTACTGCCAACGTGGAGACGCACTGTAATGCGATGGCAAAAAATACCAGCAGGGCAGCGCCAGCGCCTAAGGGTAGCCCGCTCTCCTGAATCTGTTGGGCCAGAGAGGTGAAGTTTTCTTCGGCGCCTTCAATGCCAAATAGGGTTCCCAGGGTGCCGACAAATACTTCTCGCGCCAGGAATGATGAAAGGATAGCTACGCCATAGCGCCAGTCCAAGCCAAAGGGGGCAAAAACAGGCTCAATCCATTGCCCCATGGTGCCCAGCCAAGAATCACCCAGAGAGGTTCCGTAGTTAGGGAAATAACCCAGTACCCAGATAACCAGGGTAACCGCAAAAATAACTTTGCCAGCCTTGGTTACAAAGTGCTTGCTGCGATTCCAGGCATTGATAATTAATGGCCGCCAGGAGGGCAGGCGGTAGGGTGGCATCTCCAGCACAAAAGGCAGGTCGGTCTGCAGCTCGGCATTGCTGCGTGACACCACAGCAGTGACTAGCAGGGCGCAGAGAATACCAAAAAGGTAGATACCAAACATAGCTAGACCCTGCCAGCCAATTAGTCCACCCATGGCCTTTTGCGCCGGTATAAACGCGGCAATAATCAGGCTGTACACAGGCAGTCGAGCAGAACAGGGCATCAGAGGGATTGCCAAATAGGTCAGCCAGCGCTTGCGTGGTGACTCTACAGTGCGCGCTGCATAGACGCCGGGAATAGCACAGGCCACGCCGGATAGCATAGGGATAAAACTCTTGCCAGTGAGGCCAAAAAAGCGCAGAGGCTTGTGGCAAATAACTGCTGCACGCGCAAGATAGCCGCTATCTTCAAGCATGCCCACTACCAATGTCAGCACAAATATCTGCGGCACAAATACCAAAAAGGCGCCGATGCCACCAAACAGCGCATCGGATGTAAAGTCGCTGACAACGCCTACGGGCAAAAGGGGTAGAACCACAGAGGCCAGCCACTGGATAGAGGCCTCTACAGCATCCATTACCGGTGCAGCCCAGGTAAAGATAGATTGGAAAAGCAGATACATTATGACCAGGAAGCTCAGCCCACCGAGCCAGGAGTGCAGAAAGAAACTGTCCAGTCGCGTCTGAGTGTTTATTAACAGATCCCCTTTGGGGCCATATTTTTCCGCCAGCTCCTGGGCGTGCAAATGATTTACTGAATCATCACTGGCAATAATATCGCTCTGAAACTTCTCTGGCGGCACATTGGAATCAGCCAATGACTGGGAGATTTGCTCGAGGCCTGCACCGCTCTTGGCTGACAGGGGCAACACTGCTACCTTAAGAGCCTCACTTAGACCAGAGCCATCAAATCGCATGCCATGCTGATCCAGTACATCGACCATATTCGCGGCGATCAGTACAGGTTTGTTGTATTTATGGCAGGTTTCTAGCACCTGCAGGGCGAAGATAAGACCTTTTTCCAACCTGGTGCTATCGACCACACAGATCACGGCATCCAGCAGATTGTCTTCGAGGGCATTGGTAAAGGCTTCAACAGCGACCTTCTCCTCGCCGGAGATTGCCTGCAGGGAATAGACGCCAGGGAAATCCAGATACTGAATGCTGTTGTTATCCAGACTTTGCCCTGAGGCTATATTAACGGTGATACCTGGAAAGTTGGCGACCTTTTGATTGAGACCGGTCAGACGATTAAACAGCAGACTCTTGCCGCTGTTGGGGCTGCCAATAAGGGCAATCCTGGAGGCTTGAGTCGAAGACATCAGGGGAGGGGTTTACTTAGGCAACTTCGATTAACGAAGCAATACTGTCATCTAATGAGTAGACGGTGTTATTGACGCGATAGAGCTTGGGTGCACCCAGGCTGGGTGACAGCACGCAGGCAATCTGCTCGCCTGGGTGAAAGCCCAGCTCGCTGAGGCGAGTGCGGTAGCCACTTTCAATGCTTGATTTAAAGCGGCTGACTTTGGCGCTGGCGCCCTGTGTAAGATCCCAAAGAGTCATAGTCTGTCTCTAATTAAACTGTTGATTGGTCAATCGATTGCTGGGTTAAATGGTAATAATATTGATTCTCATTTGCAAGTACTTTTAAACAACCGTTTGGATCTATCAAATATCACTCATTGACAGACTAAATCCGCTACAATGGCGCCGATTTTTGACAACCCACCTGTGATAACAGCGGATTCCAGTTATGGCGGCATTTTCAGCTAACTCAAAATCACTCTTCGACTACCCCAAGTACTGGGCAGAATGCTATGGCCCGGCGCCGTTTTTACCTATGAGTCGCGCCGAGATGGATGAGCTGGGCTGGGATAGTTGCGATGTGATTTTGGTGACAGGCGACGCCTATGTTGACCATCCTAGTTTTGGTATGGCAGTAATTGGCCGTGTGCTGGAATCTCAGGGTTATCGAGTAGGTATTCTGTCGCAGCCGGATTGGCGCGATAAGGAAGCATTTCGTGCACTGGGCAAACCCAATCTTTACTTTGGGGTGACCGCCGGCAATATGGATTCAATGATTAATCGTTATACTGCAGATCGCCGTCTGCGCCATGACGACGCCTATACGGCGGGGGATGAAGGGGGTAAACGTCCTGACCGCGCGGTGACTGTGTACACTCAGAAATGTCGGGAAGTATTTTCGGACGTACCCGTAGTTATTGGCGGCATTGAGGCCAGTCTGCGCAGACTGGCGCATTACGATTACTGGTCCGAGACTGTAAAGCGCAGCGTGCTGATGGACTCTACGGCAGATATTTTGCTGTATGGCAATGCCGAGCGCGCCATGGTTGAGTTAACTCATCGCATGGCCAACGGTGAGAATATTCGCCAGATTACAAACCTGCGTGGCAGCGCATTTCTCTGTCGAGAGATACCTGAGGGCTGGAGTGAGATTAATTCGACCTCTGTAGATCAACCTGGGCGGGTAGATAAGCAGAAAAACCCTTATGAGGGTGCTCATCCCAGTGATTGCGATGACGCCAAAGAGATTCGCGTAAAAGCCGATAAGGCTCAGGCCGAAGCGGTGCCAGAGACTGAAGCCAAGCCTCTGTCGATTATTCCAGATACTCAGGCAATAAAGACCGATCCCAGTACTACCTATATCCGTATGCCGTCCTATGAGCAGGTTGTGAATGACCCTGTGCTCTATGCCCATGCGGACAGGATCTTTCATCGTGAGACCAATCCGGGCAACGCTCGTCCACTGGTACAAAATCAGGGACGCAACGATATCTGGGTTAATCCGCCGCCCATCCCTTTAGAGACCGAAGAGCTGGACTGGGTGTTTGAACAGCCCTACAAGCGTGTACCTCATCCATCCTACGGCGAGAGCAAGATACCTGCCTACGATATGATCCGTTTTTCGGTGAATATTATGCGTGGTTGCTTTGGGGGCTGTACCTTCTGTTCGATCACCGAGCATGAGGGGCGTATTATTCAGAGCCGCTCTGAGCAGTCGATTCTCGACGAGGTGGAAAAGATTCGCGATCTAACTCCCGGATTCACTGGCGTTATTTCCGATCTGGGTGGCCCCACCGCCAATATGTATCGCTTAAATTGCAAAGATAAAAAGATTGAAGAGACCTGTCGTCGACCTTCCTGCGTGTATCCTAGTATCTGTGTAAACCTAGAGACCGACCATAAGCACACTACCCAGCTATACCGAAAAACACGCGAGTTGGAGGGGGTTAAAAAGGTAGTGGTAGCCTCTGGGCTGCGCTATGACCTGGCCGTAAAAGATCCGGAATATGTCAAAGAACTGGTTACCCACCATGTGGGCGGCTATTTGAAAATTGCTCCAGAGCATTCTGAGGATGGCCCTTTAACCAAGATGATGAAGCCAGGCATGGGCACCTACTACGAATTTAAAGAGATGTTCGAGCGCTTTTCTAAAGAGGCAGATAAAAAGCAGTATTTGATTCCCTACTTTATCTCCGCTCACCCTGGTGCCACTAATGAAGATATGATGAGTCTGGGTCTTTGGTTAAAGAACAATGATTTTCGTGTGGACCAGGTGCAAAATTTCTATCCCTCGCCCATGGCCTCTGCAACCACCATGTATTACACCGAGAAAAACCCGCTTAAACCCCTGGGGCGCAATAATGATGAAAGGATATTCAGCGCCAAGACCCAAGAGCAGCGCACTTTACACAAGGCGTTTTTGCGCTACCACGACCCAGACAATTGGCCGATGTTGCGCAAAGCGCTGCGGCGTATGGGCAGGGCAGATTTAATTGGCTCTGGCGCTTCATTCTTGGTACCGGGCGAGTCTCGCCGAGAGAAAGAGGTGCAGAGGCGTGAGTCCAGAAAGCCCCGCGCCCAGTCCAGATCATCGCGCTCAGCGCCGCGACGCCGCAAATAAAACTGTCTGTTGGCTCGGCCTAGGCCGGGAAAAGTCGGGAGAGCAGGGCAGGCACCGCATTTTCCACCCGCAGTATTCGCTGCCCCAGATGCACAGACTCAAAGCCGGTCTGGTTGAGCTTGTCGATCTCGTAGGGGATAAAGCCCCCCTCTGGCCCTATGGCGAGGGTGACTGGGCTCTGGCAATCTACGGGACAGCCTCTATCGGCTATAGGGTGCGCCACCAGTGCCTGTGAGCCAGCAATAATTTCTGCCAGCTCATCTTCCACAAATGGCTTAAAAAGTTTGCGCTGATGCACCGCAGGCATAGAGGTGTCTCTGGCCTGCTCCAAGCCTAAAATAAGCTGCTCCTCTATAGCCTCAGGCGCAAGAAAAGGGGTTTGCCAAAAACTTTTTTCAACCCTAAAGGAATTGATCAGGTAGATAGATTTAACCCCCATAGCCGCCACCGTCTGCAGTGTGCGACGCAACATCTTGGGTCGTGGTAGGGCAAGAATTAATGTCATCGGCAGGGCCGATGGCGGTTCTGTATCAAGCTCAATATCCAGCAAGGCCTGCTCTGAATCTATGGCGCGGATGCACCCCTGGCCCATCAATCCATTTAGCATGCCCAGTCGGACTGTATCGCCAACCGCAGCTCTCTGCACTTTTATTAGATGCTCGAGTTGGCGTCCAGCAATGGATGCTTGGTTGTTGAAGATTTGATTGGGCTCTAACAGCAGCAAGTTCATAGCGCGGATTGTAAAGGATATTAAGCCTATTAGGGACGTTCTGTGCTGGCGGTTTTTGTCGGGTACCTTATACTATGGACTATGTCCCGTTCGATTAACTGGATAAATCCGTCGCCTCCTAAGCGACTGCTGGGGGTTCAAGTCCCTCACGGGACACATATCCTGTTTGTTGGTTAAAGCCATTTTCCTGGCAGAGTCCATTCCCTTTAAGTGCTATCCATCATTGCATTACCGGCCTAATCAGGTTTAAATCAAACTGTATCAAGGACTTAGTATCGATTGACCAAGCGTAAAAGCCTGTGTCAGCATAGGTCGCTGGCATTAGGTACGATGAAAAATCTTATAACTAATAATAAAACTGAGGGAATACCAATGAAAAATTTACTGACCTTAACCGCACTGCTGGCCCTGTTAGCTGGCTGTGCAAAAGAAGAAGTATCTGTAGCGGCTGTCGAAGAGCCAGCGGCTGAGCCGTCAAATATGCTGGTTGAATATATGTGGTGCAAGGCGGGTGAAAACTATTCCCAGGAAAACCACATGGCACTCAATGCTGATTGGAATGCGCGTGAAGCGGCCTCACAGCATCAAACCTCTGGTGCCTTTGGATTGATTCCAAAAGAGCCCAACGACAATTACGATGGCATCTGGGCCAATGTTTGGGCCAGCCAGGAAGCACGTGATGCGGGTTGGCAGGAGTGGCTTGAAAATGAAGCTGCTGATTTTGCCGCCAAGCATGATGCTACTCTGACCTGTGATCCGGAGCGAGTATTCCTCTTTGAGGTTGAGCAAGTGGTTGCTCCGGCCGCAGAATGGGAGGGGACAGGACCGTTCCAGGCTATGTACCAGTTCTGCAAGCTTAATGAAGGTATGACCATGGCCAATGTGGATTCTGCCCAAGCAGTATTTGTTGACTGGGTTGCCGCTGGACGTGCAGCCGCAGGAGCCAATGGTTTTATGAGCACCTCGCTGACCCCTATGTTTGATCCTGCTACTACAGAGGGCGCTTATATAGGTGCTGACTTCTACCAGGGTGCATTCTGGCGCAGTGAAGAAGAGAAAGCGGCCGGCATGGCTGGATGGATGGCCGAGGGTGGCGAGGCTCGTGAGATGTTTGAAGCCACAGCTACCTGTGAAGACTTTCACTTTGATCTCTACGGCATTAAAGAGATGGGCTAGTCTACAGGCTATCTAGCTTGTAAAAAGTTGAGTAATAAAAAAGGCTGCCTTGGCAGCCTTTTTTATATCTGAACCTAAGAGGCTATGGTGATTTTTATCTCCCGTTGAGGTCTTGGTTGATTGGAGTCTATTGTTCAAGTGCATCTATATTTAGCAGTGGTATAGCATCACCACCGGAGAATTTTGGCAGCTGGCCGTCCCACTTCTCAGCAATGCGCAAATCAATCAGCTGGGGATTATCTTTTAGCGCCTCCGCCTCTAGCTTGATTGCGTTAGCTCTGGCCTGTGACTCCACCTTGATTTCATAAGCCTTGGCATCAGCGGCAAGAGTCTTCTCTGCAGCAGCTGCCTCAGCCTGAGTGACTCTGCGCAGCTTCTCATTTTTGGCTTTTAGTGCCTCCTGCTCTGCACGTACTTTCTCCTCAATGGCGCGGTTAAATTCCTCGGAGAAATCGAAGTCAGTAATTGCCACATTGGCTATGGCCAGCGCGCCCATCAGCTCTTTCTCTTTTAAGGTTTCATTGAGAAAGCTATTTATTCTGTCCTGAATCTTGTTTTTTACCTCCGCTCGCTGAGTAATCAGCTGCTCAGCTGTATACAGAGCGGTAATAGCTTTGACCGATTCCATAATCGCAGGTTCGATCAATGTGCGTTCTACGATTTTTCTGGTGCCAATTTTTTGCAGCGTCATTGGTGTTAGGTCCGCGATCATAGAATACTGCACAGCAATCTCAGTGGTGATTACCTGCAGATCTCTCGATGAGGCGCCAGCAATTGTCTGCACCTTGGCTAAGCGCACATCGAACTCCTGAATGCCCTCGACAAACGGCGTCTTTATATGAAAGCCTTCGGGCAGGTAGTCTGGCTGAACTGCCCCCAGACGTTTAACAACCCCTACATAGCCTGCATCTACTATGACAAAAGATGAAAAAATTACGATTAGGGAAAAAAGTGCGGCGGCGGCACTGAGTATTTTACGTGGAGTAAAGTCCATGATGAGATCCTTTAGTGTGAATTCTATGCTGGGATATCTGCTCTAGCGAAACATATGCATAACTGAATAGCAAGTTAGTCAGCTCTGCCTGGATGATGCTTAGTGATCCCAGGGTGAGACTATTCAGTTAAATATTGACCATAAAAAAAGCCCCTTAAAAAGGGGCTTTTTTAAAATGGCGGTGGGATAGGGATTCGAACCCTAGATACGCTATTAACGTATGCCAGTTTTCAAGACTGGTGCATTCAACCGCTCTGCCATCCCACCTGATTCTGCTAATTAGGATATATTTTCTCTACCCTGACAATCTGAAGGCGCTGATTATACAGCGCCTTTTTGCACTGACAAGCAACAATTACTCCTTTGGTGATTTTTCGTTACTTTGCGCGCTTACAGCATCATCTGTAGTGGTCTTTGGCTGTGCTTTTTCAGCGCTGCGCTTTTTGCGGGGATCATTGGATGCCCGTGCCACTGGTGGTTTTGGTGCTGCGGTTAGCGGAGTACTTGAATCCGCAGCCTGTGGAGCTGGGATAGTGGGCCGCTCAGTGCTGACCTCGACCTTAGCCACTGGCTTGGGTCGCTGGCGAGGGTCATTACTGGCGCGAGGTCCCTCTGCTGGCTTGTCTGCGGCAGCTGGCTTCGCTTTTGGTTTGGCCTTGGCTTTAGCTTTTGGCTTGGCCTTTGCTTTGGCCTTTGGCTTATCTTCTGCCGCTGGCGCTTGAGTCTCAGCATCGGCCTTGGCCACTGGCATATCTGCTGCAGAGACGCTGGCTGTTGTTTTATTGGGAGCCTCAGCCGTCTCTTTAGCGGGAGCCTCAGCCGTCTCTTTAGCGGGAGCCTCAGCTGTGTCTTTCTTGGGAGCCTCAACGGCATCTTTCTTCGGAGCTCTGGGCTTGGCAGGTTTACGCTTAGGCTTTGCCGCTGGTTTTTCTGCTGCGGTTTCCGGGCTGTCTGCAGTCGCCACCGGCGCCTCGCTAGTAGTCGCTGGCTTTACCTCGGCAGAGTTTTTAGCAGCCGCTGACGCTTTGCTCGGCTCAGCATTATTTGCTTTGGCAGGTGCCTGTGTTGCAGTCTCTGTCTCATTGGCTGAAGCAGCTGTAGCTGTTTTGTCCAGTATATCCTGAGGTACATCCTGTCGCTGGCGACGACGGCGGGGGCCGCGACGCTTGTCATCTGGGCGACGTTTTAACTGATCGCCCTGAGGTGCTGCGCTGTTGTTCTCTGGAGTTTCGGTCTGCTTATTTTCCTTGGCTGCATTGCGCGACTCAGCATCATTATTTTTTGTCTGGTTGCGACGATTGTTACTGTTGCGGCGATTTTCATTGCTGCGCGAGTCACCATTGCGAGACTCACTATTCTTGCCACGGTTACCGTTATTGCGGCCTTCGCCCTGGGCATCCTTGTTTTTACGGCTGTCATCACTACGGTTATTCGACCGGCGATTGTTATTGCGATTGCGATTGTTTTGCCCGCCGCGATTTCTGTTGTTGCGGTTATTGCTTCTGGGTTTGGGCTTTTCTTCCTCTTCAACTTTGGTTTCACCAAACATGCTGTCCCAGAGGCGCTTAACCAGGCCCGGTGTCTTGGTTTCTTCAGGCTTGGACTGTGCCACCTGAGGGGCAGGTTTGGATGGCACTATGGTCTTTACTGCTGGCTGTGCCAGAGCTTTTGCGCCATCGGCCGAATCGGATACAACCTCAATTTCTGGCTTGCTTAACTCCTGGGCCATTTTGTAACTAAAGTCTGATGTATCTTCGTCTTGATTGCGAATACGCACCACTTCATAGTGTGGCGTATCCATCTCTGTGTTTGGTAATACGGTTACCCGGATCTTATTGCGTGACTCTATATCTGAGATTTCTCTGCGCTTCTCGTTAAGCAAGAATGTGGCTACAGGCACTGGCACAATGGCACGGATTTCACGGCTGGATTCTTTTTGAGCTTCTTCCTCAACCAGCCTTAAAATCGACAGTGCCAGTGATCTGGTACCGCGAATGGTACCCTGACCATTACAGCGAGGACAGACCCTGGACATGGTTTCTTCCAGAGAGGGGCGCAGGCGCTGGCGAGACATCTCCAGCAGGCCAAAGCGCGAGATACGACCCACCTGAACTCTGGCGCGATCTATTACCAGCGCATCGCGCATTTTATTCTCAACGGCTTTCTGGTGCTTGCTGTTGAGCATATCGATAAAGTCGATAACAATCAGGCCGCCAACATCTCGAAGACGCAGCTGGCGGGCAATTTCTTCCGCAGCCTCTTTGTTGGTGTTAAATGCCGTTTCTTCGATATCACCGCCTTTGGTGGCACGCGCGCTATTGATATCGATTGAGACCATGGCCTCAGTCACATCGATAACGATTGAGCCACCAGAGGGGAGGCCCACTTCACGACAAAACGCGGTCTCGATCTGGTTTTCAACCTGATAGCGGTTAAACAGTGGAATCTCTTCCTGATAGAACTTCACCTTGCTGGTAAAGTCTGGCATCACAGTGCCAATAAAGGCCGCAGCAAGGGCATAGGCCTCTTCGCTATCAACTATAACTTCGCCTACATCCTGACGCAGGTAGTCGCGAATAGCGCGGACAATCACATTGCTTTCCTGGAACAGGAAATGGGGAGCTTTGGAGCCATCGGCTTCCTCTGTGATGGTATTCCAAAGCTGCAGTAAATAGTCTAAATCCCACTGCAGTTCCTCTGTGGCGCGACCAATACCAGCGGTGCGAACTATAGCGCCCATGCCATCGGGAATATTTAAGCCGCGCATGGCTTCACGCAGATCGGCGCGCTCGTCGCCCTCAATTCTGCGTGAGATACCACCGGCTCGAGGGTTGTTTGGCATTAGCACCAGATAGCGTCCGGCGAGGCTCATAAAGGTAGTCAGCGCTGCGCCCTTGGAGCCGCGCTCTTCTTTCTCTACCTGAACCAGAACTTCCTGGCCTTCTTTAATAGCGTCCTGAATACGAACACGACCACCCTCAGAGGCGCCTTTTTTAAAGTACTCTCGAGAGATCTCTTTGAGGGGTAAAAAGCCGTGGCGCTCGGCGCCGTAATCGACAAAGGCCGCCTCTAGGCTGGGCTCTACTCGGGTGATTTTGCCTTTGTAGATATTGGATTTTTTTTGTTCTCTGGTACGGTTTTCAATGTCCAGATCATACAGCCGCTGGCCATCGACCATGGCAACTCGCATTTCTTCTGTATGCGAGGCGTTAATTAACATGCGTTTCATAGTTCACCTATTCTCATTGTTGAGAGTGAGAGCCAGATGAAAAAAGTCAGAAGGGGAGGTCAAAGCGAAAGGGCTAGATCCCGTAACCACCAGCCTGCGTTTAGCAGTACCAAAAACCTTAAAAGCCATTAACATCGGGGCTTTTAAGGAATGGGCTGGCCAGTCCAAAATAGATCTGTAGCCTGTTAGACAGCGTTATTAAACAGATTAATGCTGATATAAAAGTCGCAATTGCTAGTGCTTGAGCGCCTGGTTATCAGCTTTCAGCGACGTTGGGTAAAAGCCTCAATCGACGCAGATTAATAACAATGTCTTAAAATTCTTTCGTTTCTTAAACAGCCAGATGCTGTGACTCAACGTTTTGAGTGGCTTATTTCGTCTTATATACAGTCGATAAAGATAAATACAATCGATTGTTTTTTTAAAGACAGCGCTCTAAAACGGCAGTATCTGGTCTCTAATCCTGTTTCTAAACTTATTTTCACTGGCTGAGATCACTCAGCTATTGTTGATTACCTGCGAATGCCTTGGTCATTTACATGACCTAATTGCATAGCTATGGCAGGTAGTCACTTATTCTTTACCCCATTAAACCTGGGAGCAGTCTCACCCGGGGCGGCCAATTTTTGGCGTCTGGTCCGGGGACATCGCGGCGCAATATAGCAACAAATGCACGCAGCTACAATTGAAACCCATAATTTAGTTGGGTGATTCTAATTGAGGTAGGTACAATGGCGCGGTTTTCTAACCTCTATAGTTGATTTATCTTGTCTGAATCAGATTCAAAATCTCAGTTTAATAACCAGTCTAACCAGCAGCAGGATAGTTCTGCGGCGGATTTCTCCAGGGTGTCTTTTACTGAGATTGGCCCCGAGCATGAGGGCCAGCGCCTGGATAATTTTTTAATACGCCACCTTAAAGGGGTTCCCAAGTCGCGTATCTACAGGCTGCTGCGCAAAGGGGAAGTGCGGGTTAATAAAGGCAGGGTGAAGGCAGATACCAGAGTTAAGCGAGGTGATATTGTCAGAATCGCGCCGATAAGAGTTGCCGAGCGTGGAGCCGCACCGGTTCCCGGCAAGCAGCTTAGGCGTTATTTAGCCGAAAATATTCTCTTTGAGGATGAGGGTCTACTGATTATTAATAAGCCCAGTGGGCTGGCGGTTCATGGTGGCAGTGGTATTTCCCTAGGAGCTATAGAAGCACTGCGTGCCGAGCGTCCAGAGGCCAGATTTCTTGAGTTGGTGCACAGGCTGGACCGAGATACCTCGGGCTGCCTAATGCTTGCCAAAAAGCGTGCCGTGCTACTGGAGTTACAGGCAGCTATGCAGCGCAATCAGATTGAGAAGCGCTATCAGGCGTTGGTGAAGGGTCAGTGGCCCAAGGGCAAAGCGACTATTAATGCACCCCTAAAGAAAAACCAGCTATCTTCAGGCGAGCGGATTGTGCGTGTAGATGCAGAGGGTAAGCCCTCGGTGACTCATTTTAAAATTGCTCAACGTTATAAAGATGCCAGTCTGCTGCATATCAGGCTTGAAACCGGTAGAACCCATCAAATAAGGGTTCACTGCCAGTTCTCGGGCCAGCCAATTGCCGGAGACCCTAAATATGGTGATGTGCACTTTAACGAGAGCTTGCGTGATGCGGGGCTAAAACGCCTGTTCTTGCATGCCAGCAGTCTGCGCTTCCGGCATCCTCTTTCTGGAGACTGGGTGGATATTGAGGCACCATTATCAAAAGAGCTGGCTGCTGTGCTGAGTAATCTTATTTAAGAAGTAAATATTCATAAACAAGCAACTAAACAACCATAAGCCTTCAGAAAAAGCTATGCACAAGCAGCCGACTGCCACAAAACTGTTAATCTTTGACTGGGATGGAACCCTTTCAGACTCTGTGGCGCGCATAACTCGATGTATTCAGCTTGCCGCTGAAGAGCATCAGCTTCCCCAGCCCAGTTTTGATCAGGCCAAAGAGATTATTGGACTGGGACTCAGCGAGGCGGTCAGGCATCTGTTTCCGTCCGCTGATGCGCCTATGGTTGCAGATTTTAGTGCCAGCTATTCGTCGTATTACCGCCGTGAGGACAGCAGTCCCTGCAATTTTTTCCCGGGGGTGATGTCCAGCTTGCAACAGTTGCGAGACTCCGGTTACCTTCTGGCAGTGGCTACCGGAAAAAGTCGCGCAGGGTTAAACCGAGTATTTGAGGCCACAGACCTCACTGGCTTTTTCCATGGTTCTCGCTGCGCTGACGAGACTCGCTCCAAGCCTCACCCGCTGATGCTGGAGGAGTTGCTGGCAGAGCAGGGCATAGCGCCGGATAATGCAATAATGGTGGGTGACACTGAGTTTGATATGCAAATGGCAGTAAATGCCAAAATGCCGCGGATTGCTGTTAGCTATGGTGCACATGATGGCTCCAGACTAATGAAATATCAGCCTATCGCCTGCCTTGATGACTTCTCTAGAATTTTAGAATATATATAATAAACATATAGTTACGAAATCTATCTAAAGTAATTTATAGTTTATCTAGAGTACGTCCATGTCAAATTCCCTCAATGCTGTGCATAGACTTATCAGCGGCAAGCCAATTAGTGAGCTGGGATCCTGGCTGGAAACGCCCTTAAACAGGCTAATGCCGAGGCCCTCCGCTTTAAAGCTACCGGCGCAATCATAGGGTTGCTCGCGCTCCAGGTAGCGCTCTATCTGATGGTTATCGAGCTGCCTAAAACTTACCTGGGTGGTATCCACCAGCTGTATCTGCTTTATATTGCCGTCGGCAAGCTGCTGCACCAGTGCCAGACCAGTGTGAAATAGCAGTGTTTGACCAGACTGAGCGCGCAACTGTTGCTGAGCGCGCTGATGATTACCGGGCTTGCCAAGCATCTGGCCATTGAGCTCGGCGACCTGGTCTGAGCCTATCACAATGGCCCCGGGGAATTTTTCCGCCACTGTTTTAGCTTTCTCGGTGGCCAGTCGCTGAGCTAGTGCCTCTGGCGTCTCAATAGGGTCTGGCGACTCATCTATATTGGGCGAGTAGCAACTAAAAGCAATATCCAGTCGCTGCAAAAGCATTTTGCGGTAGGGGGAGGAGGAGGCCAAAATTAGCTTGCTCATATATTGTCTCATTGACGAGTCTGGACTTTAGGATCGTCATATTACCTTTTTTGGCCCTTGCAGGCAGCGCTGGCCGGTTGGGAATTTTACGAGTTTTTCTTTGACAGATCATAGTCTTGACCCTATTATGCGCGCCTAACTGGGTACCACCGATATTATGGCACTGCCGAATCAAATTGATCCGCGTAAACTGGCTCTTCAGGGCAACCTTCTTGAAGGAACGGTAAATGTAGCTGATCTTACCAGGCTGGAATCGTCGGTAAGTGCGATTTGTGGCCCTTTAACGGCCCGTATCCAGTTTGGTCTAGATGAGTCCAGAGCCAAAATTGCCGAAGGCAAGGCTCAGGTAACAGTAGAGACAGTTTGTCAGCGCTGTCTTGATCCAGTTAAGCTCAAGCTGCAGGCTAACTTTGCAGTTCAGGTAATCTGGTCTGAAGACCATTTAAACCGGGTCGCGGCTAACTATGAGCCCTGGCTTGTGGTGGACAAGCTGGCCAACCTCTATGAGTTACTTGAGGATGAGATTTTATTGGCGCTACCTCTGGTTAACTATCACCCTGTGGGTGAATGTACCGGGGATACCTTTATAGAGGTAGAAGCCACTGGTAATGAGGTTGTTTCGGACAATCCATTTAATGTTTTACTGCAGTTGAAGAAATAGTCAGCTGCGCTTAATTTTTGCTTAGGAGTTCCCATGGCTGTTCAGAAAAGTCGCAAAACCCGATCCAAACGAGGCATGCGTCGCTCTCACGATGCATTGACTGCTGCCACTGTATCTGTAGATTCAGTAAGCGGTGAAAAGCACCTGCGTCACCATGTGACTGCGGATGGCTTTTACCGCGGTCGCAAAGTTGTTGAGACTAACGCCGACTAACTGATAGATCTCTCTTGGCAACTTCGCTCAGAATTGCCGTAGACGCTATGGGCGGGGACTTTGGTCCTCGCGTTGTAGTGCCCGCGTTGGTAAAGTCGCTTCGCAAACACCCAGATGTCTCTGCACTGGTTACTGGTGAGCAGCGGGCTCTGGATCTGGCGCTTAATGACCCTGCTGCCGTGGACGTGCTATCGCGTATAGACACCTGTTACAGCCAGTATTCAATAGGCGACGATGACAGCCCCTCCAGTATAATTCGCAGCAAACGTGACTCCTCTATGGGCCTGGCGCTTCAGGCAGTAGCCGATGGTCAGGCTCATGCTTGCATTAGTGCGGGTCATACTGGTGCACTGATGGCACTGGGGCTGGTAATCCTCAAGACCCTGCCTGGTATTTCTCGTCCCGCTATCTGCACCACATTCCCTACCAGCGCTGGTCGATCCTATATTCTCGACCTGGGCGCTAATCTCGATTGCTCGCCTGCTCAGTTAACCCAGTTTGCTGTGCTTGGCTCTCTGACTACCCGCGAGTTAGATGGGATTGCAAGGCCCAGGGTCTGCCTGCTCAATGTTGGAGAAGAGGCCAACAAGGGCAATGGTGTAATTAAAAAGACAGCAGAGTTGTTGAAAGCAGAGCCGCTGATTAATTACTGCGGCTATGTTGAAGGTGACGGACTATTTGGCGGTGATGCGCAGGTAGTTGTCTGCGATGGGTTTAGTGGCAATGTTGCGCTGAAGGCTACCGAGGGCGCAGCGCGCATGGTCAGTGCTATGGTGGCAGACCTATTTACCAGCAATTGGCTAAACCGCCTTGCTGCACTACTGTTGGGCGGGTCAATGGAGGCTCTAAAATCGCGACTGGACCCCGCACATTACAACGGCGCCTATCTGCTGGGTTTGAATGGCGTAACGGTTAAAAGTCATGGTGGAGCTAATGAAATCGCCTTTGGCTGCGCCTTGGATGTGGCCATTGAGGCCGCTAAACACAATCTGCCAGAGGTTTTGTCGCCTATACTTCAGAGCATGATCGAGCATAATCAGACGGCCAAAACTAACTAGAGGACCTATGACAAAAAGTAATTTAGCGTTTGTATTCCCCGGCCAGGGGTCGCAAAAAATTGGCATGCTGGCAGAGTTAGCCAGCCTAAACCCGGCAGTTGAAGCAACTTTTAAGGAAGCCTCGGATGTCCTGGGTTATGATCTTTGGCAGATGATTCAGCAGGGTGAGCAGGCGGATATTAATCTGACTGAGCGTACCCAGCCTATGCTGCTGGCAAGCAGTGTGGCTATCTGGCGCCTGTGGAATGAAAAGGGCGGCCCAACTCCCGCTCAGATGGCTGGTCACAGTCTCGGTGAATGGTCTGCTCTGGTTTGTGCCGGGGCTGTGGAGTTTGCCGACGCAGTAAAAATTGTTCGCGCCCGTGGTGCCTATATGCAAGAAGCCGTTCCGGTGGGTGAGGGTGCCATGGCTGCTATTTTGGGACTCAGCGACGAAGTGATTACTGCTGCCTGCGACAAGGCGCGCGACGATGGCATTGTGGATGCAGTGAACTTTAATGCTCCCGGGCAGGTGGTTATTGCTGGTTCTGCTGCCGCCGTTGATCGTGCCATTGCTAATTGCAAAGAAGCTGGCGCCAAGCGCGCCTTAGCCCTGCCGGTCAGTGCACCATTCCATACTTCTCTGATGCAGCCAGCGGCCGAGCAGCTGACTGAGCTGGTTGAGAGTACGACATTTGCGAGCCCGACCATACCGGTGATCCATAACGTTACCGCCAAGCCTGAACAGGACGCAAAGGCTATTAAATCGTTGATGCTTGAGCAGATTTACAAACCTGTACTCTGGGTGGACTGTATTCTCGCGCTCAAGGCTGCTGGAGCTGAACATTTTGTCGAATGTGGCCCAGGCCGCGTACTTAACGGCCTGACCAAGCGAATTGATCGCGACCTTAAATCGCTGTCGACTGATGATATTGCCAGTCTCGACAACGCACTAACCTCTATCTAATGACTTTTGGGAGTAAAGTATGACCGTTGAACAAAAGGTGGCTCTGGTCACCGGAGCAAGTCGTGGCATAGGTGCGGCGATTGCCGATGACCTGGGTCGCTCTGGCATCATTGTGGTGGGAACAGCCACTACCGAGGCTGGTGCTGAAAAAATCAGCCAGCGTTTTGCGGAAAAAAATATAACTGGCAGAGGTATGGTGCTCGATGTCGGCGAGGCCAGCTCAGTAGAGACTGTACTCAAGGCTATGAACGAGGAGTTTGCTGCGCCTACTATCCTGGTAAATAACGCAGGTATCACCAAAGACAATATTCTAATGCGTATGAAAGACGATGAGTGGACAGATGTTGTAAACACCAATCTTACCGCGGTCTTCCGTCTTTCTAAAGCCTGTGTACGAGCCATGACCAAGGCACGCTGGGGAAGGATTATTAATATCAGCTCTGTTGTGGGCTCAATGGGAAATGGCGGCCAGAGCAACTATTCTGCTACCAAAGCCGGCGTTGAGGGCTTTGCCCGGGCATTGGCGAAGGAGTTAGGTTCCAGAAGTATTACAGTTAATAGTGTAGCACCGGGCTTCATAGATACAGATATGACCAAGGAGCTGCCAGAGGCCAATAGAGAGGCTATGCTTAATCAAATCCCTCTGGCGCGCCTTGGTGCCCCGGAGGAGATTGCCGCCGTGGTCAGTTTCCTTACATCGGAGGCTGCAGGCTACATAACAGGTGAGACTATCCATGTGAATGGCGGCATGTACATGGCGTAAACTGTTGATTTTAATGATTTAACTGCCTTTTTTTAAAAGGGCACTAGCATTTTAAGATTTGTTAGGTAAAATGCGCGCCCTAAGTAAGGATTATCAAATAATGAGTCGGTTGAGCTCGTTATCAAGTTAGACATCAGATCCCCTATAGGAGTGGAATTACGATGAGCAACATTGAAGAACGCGTTATCAAAATGGTTGCAGAGCAGCTGGGTGTTAAGGAAGAAGACGTTAAGACGACTTCGTCTTTCGTTGAAGATCTTGGTGCAGACTCACTGGACACCGTTGAGCTAATCATGGCCCTGGAAGAGGAGTTTGATGCTGAAATTCCCGATGAAGAGGCCGAGAAGATTGCTACGGTCCAGGATGCCATTACTTATATCAGCGCCAACGGCTGATTGTCTCGCATTCAAAAAAACCGCTCCTTTTGGGGCGGTTTTTTTATGCCTGAGAGTTTTGTCATAATGCCGCCTATAATGTGCCCCTTTAGGTGGATCCACTCTCAATAGATATCAGGCAGCAATGCATGTTCTATCATAGTATTAATGGCCAGTTTTTGGCCGTCTCTAAAGATGTCGCCATAGGACCTGCAGATCGCGGGCTGTCCTATGGACATGGTCTGTTTGAATCTATTGGCTACCAGGGGGGTCAATTACCCCTCAAACAGCGCCATCTGCAGCGTCTATACACTGATTCAGCAGCTCTGGGGATCGAGCTAGAGCCGCCTCTAATCAATGATTATCTGCATGACTTCCAGTCCGAGCTTGCCACAGCGGGAATCATTGATGGGGTAATTAAGCTACTGATCACCGCTGGCTCTGGTGGGCGGGGTTATCAGAGCCCGGCATCGATTTCTCCGCTTATTATCTGTCAGTATGCTGAGTTTGATACTCAGCAGGCGCGGCAGCAGAGACAGCAGGGTAGTAAATTATGGCGCTGCAGCTACAGATTGCCCATAAATCCGCCTCTGGCAGGTATCAAACATCTCAATCGCCTAGATCAGGTGATGGCCCGCAGCGAATGGAGCTCTGATGAATATAGCGATGGCCTAATGCTGGCAGCTGATGGCACTGTAGTTGAGACTACCTCAGCTAATATATTTGCTCTTACAGACTCTGGATGGGTGACTCCATGCCTAGACAATGCCGGTGTGGCCGGCGTTATGCGCGCTGTGGTTATTGAAGACATATTTCCAGCCACAGCTATAGCTGTGTCGGTTGAGCCTCTATCTCTGAGTCAGTTAGAGCAGGCCAATGAGATATTTATCTGCAACTCCCTTAGGGGAATCATACCCGTCACCCAGATAGGCGAGCCTGATTCAGGTGCTATGGTCAGTAAACTTATAGGTAAGCAGACAAAAATACTTCAATCTGCACTCGCGCAGCAGTATTCTTGCTACTTATGAATCGATCGGTTGTTCGCCTGTTAATTATCTTTTTACTGCTGCTGACGGTGGCTGGTGCTGGCCTCTATGTCTATGTTCAGTATCACCTCGAGCAGCCGGTCGTGCTTGCCCAGCAAGCAGGGGAGCCAAAGCGACTGTGGACTATTAGCAGAGGCAGTAATCTCAGTCAGGTTAATCGAAAGCTGCATGCTGAGGGGATTCTTTCAGGCCCCAAACTGATGGCCAGATACGCCAAATTTTCCGGCCGCGCCTCAATTCAGGCGGGTAGCTACTGGATTGAGCCCGGTGACAATATCAAATCCCTGCTCGACAAGTTTAATCGCGGCGAAGTAGTGCAGTATCAGATTACATTTCCTGAGGGCTGGTCATTTAAGCAATGGCTGGCTCAGCTGCAAAAAGTACCGCAGTTTGGCGCTATAGCCGATCTCACAGTTGGGCAGCTGCTGGCGGATGCCGGTATTGAACTAGCTCACCCCGAGGGTTGGTTTTTTCCGGATACCTACAGTTACAGCACTGCGGATTCGGCAGCTGATATATTGCGTCAGGCTCATCGTCAAATGCAGACCGTCCTCAATAGGGCCTGGGAAGACCGGGAGGATAATCTGCCCTACAAAACTGCCTACGAGGCGCTGATTATGGCCTCAATTATCGAGAAAGAAACTGGCTTAGCAGCAGAGCGAAAAGAGATTGCTGGTGTTTTTGTGCGCCGCCTGCAGAACAGAATGCGCCTGCAGACAGACCCCACGGTAATCTATGGTCTGGGTGATGCCTATCGCGGTAATATCCGCAAGGCTCACTTAAAGCAGCGGACTCCTTACAATACCTATATGATTAAAGGCCTGCCCCCTACACCTATCGCCATGCCCAGCGAGGCGGCCATTGTTGCGGCGCTGCACCCGCTGCCTGGTTCTAGCCTATACTTTGTGGCGCGGGGCGATGGTGGTCATTATTTTTCGGATACTCTGGACGAGCATCTCAGAGCAGTCAGGCAGTACCAAATTAATCAGCGAGCGCAGAATTATCAGTCTGCACCTCAGTAAAACCTATACCTAGGGATCATAAATGCGCGGAAAATTTATCACTATTGAGGGTACTGAAGGGGTCGGCAAAACCACCAATATTCAGTTTATCCAGGACTGGCTGGAGTCCAAGCAGCTAGCTTATCTGTGTACCCGTGAGCCCGGCGGTACGCCATTGGCAGAGCAGATCAGAGAGCTGTTATTGGCTCCGCGAGAGGAGTTAGTCTGTGATACCGCGGAATTACTTCTGATGTTTGCCGGTCGTGCGCAGCATCTTAACCAGGTGATTGAACCAGCGCTTGGCGAGGGTGCCTGGGTACTCTGTGATCGTTTTACCGACGCCACCTACGCTTATCAGGGTGCGGGTCGTGGTATGAGTGGTGCCCTTATTTCAGAGCTTGAGCTTATTGTGCAGGGCAGCCTGCGGCCAGATCTGACCCTGATTCTGGATGTCCCGGTTGAGCTGGGTTTAAAGCGCGCCAGCGCGCGCAGCGACCCAGATCGCTTTGAGCAGGAAAAGACTGAGTTTTTTGACCTTGTGCGCAATGGTTATCTGGAGATAGCCCGCCAAAACCCAGATCGCTGCGTGGTTATTGATGCCTCAGAGCCCCTGCAAACAGTGCAGAGAGAGTTAAGTATCGCCCTGGAAGCGTTTTGGTACTCATGTGAGGAATCGGGCTAATGATCGGGCAAGAGTCTCAGGACCAGGTTTCTCTGGCGCTTCCTCTGCCCTGGCAAGAGTCGTTGTGGCAGGGCTTTATCTCGCGCCTGGATCAGGGCCGCTTGCCCCACGCCATAATGCTTACTGGCTCACCAGGTATCGGGGTTGAGCGCATAGCCAATGCCATGGCACAGCGCTTGCTGTGCACCGCGGAGCTGAGCAAATATGCCTGCGGCTCCTGTAAGGGCTGCCAGTTAATGATGGCGGGCAATCACCCGGATCTTTCCATACTCGAGCCCGCAGAGCAGGGTAAAGCCATACTCATAGATCAGGTGCGCGAGCTTATGGGCAAGCTAAGTAAGACTGCACAGCAGGGAGGATGGAAGGTTGCCCTGATCGCCCCGGCAGAGACCATGAATATCAGCGCCTCCAATGCGCTGCTCAAGAGCCTGGAGGAGCCCCAGGGTCAAACCCTACTAATTTTGCTCTCCTATCGCCCCAGTCTGGTATCTGCGACTATCCGCAGTCGCTGTCAGGTGGAGGCTTTGCCGCTGCCCGACTCAGCTCAGGCGAGTCGCTGGCTGGCTGAGGTCAGTGGCGATCAACCACTGGCGGAGCAGACCTTGGAGATCGCCGGTGGGCGGCCGCTATTAGCCCTGGATTATATGCAGGGGGACAGCCTGCAGCAGCGCCAAGCTTTCGAGGGAACCGTTGAGCAGGTGCGCAGGGGTGATCTGTCTCCTGTGGATGCCGCCCAGCAGTGTCACAAGCTCAATAGCGACCAATTGCTTGACTGGTTTATGAATTATTTACACAGGCTGGCAACCGGTGAGTTGCAAAATAGCCCAAATCCAGCGCTATTTGATTTTTCTGATAAACTGCGCAAAGCCCGTAGCTGGGTACTATCCGGCTCGAATATAAATCCCCAGCTACTCTGGGAAGAGCTGTTTATGGATTGGCTGCAGGTATTTCGCCGCAGAGGAGGCTGACTGCTCTGAGCTATGTGCTAGTCTTTTAGTAAGTACCAGCTATTGGCAACCTCGGTCGCTGGGCGGTATTAGAGTCAGGGAGATAAAAATGGCAAAAGGAAGTGGCTTTAGTGGCGGTAAAAGCGGTATTTTGGCGCTGGAAATCAAGGATGAACGAGAGCTCTATGAGCACTATATGTCGTTTGTGGATGGCGGTGCACTGTTTGTCCCGACCAAGAAAAGCCATGAGTTGGGCGACGAGCTGTTCTTTCTGCTGAGTATCTACCTGCATTCAGATCCCATACCTATGACAGGCAAGGTGATATGGGTGGCGCACCAGGGCACAGGGAGCTCGCAAAAGGAAGGGGTAGGCGTGCAGTTTACCGATGAGCAGGCAGAGCTTAAACTACAGATAGAGCAAGCTTTAACTGGTACGGTGCATGCTCAGCATCCTACCTTAACTATGTAACCTAGAATAAAAACAATCTATGTTGGTAGACTCTCATTGCCACCTCGATCATTTAGATTTATCCGATCGACAAGCTGGCCTAGATAGCGTGTTGGCTGATGCCCGCGCCCGCGGAATTACTCAGTTCCTCAGTGTTGCTGTGGATCTTGCCACGTCTGCGTCTCTGGTTGACCTCACTCAGCGACACGACAACGTTTACTCCTCTGTGGGTGTGCATCCACTGCAAAAAATTGAACAGCCTGTACCTCAGGTGGAACAGCTTGTACACCTGGCCAAGGCACCCAAGGTAGTGGCCATAGGTGAGACTGGGCTGGATAATTTTTATAGCGCTGATACCCATCAATGGCAGAGAGACAGTTTTATTAACCATCTGCTGGCCAGTCAGCAGACCGCCAAGCCGATCATTATTCATACCAGAGATGCCCGTGAAGAGACCATCGCGCTGCTAGAGCAATATCCTGTGCAGGCTGGCGGCGTAATGCATTGCTTTACCGAGACCTGGGAGATGGCAGAGGCGGCCATTGAACTGGGCTTTTATATTTCTTTTTCCGGCATTGTTACTTTCAAGAGTGCCGATGAGCTGCGAGAGGTGGTACGCAGGGTGCCTGTGGATCGCATTCTGGTAGAGACCGATTCTCCCTGGCTGGCGCCAGTTCCCCACCGAGGTAAACAGAATGAGCCCCAGTATGTGCGCGAAGTGGCCGAGACCGTCGCTGATTTAAAAGGCATGAGTCTCGAGCAACTGGCTGAAATTACCACGCAAAATTTTCACCAATTGTTTAGAATACCCTCACTATAGATTTTCCCACTGAGAACCCATATGTCCGAGCTAGGCACTGCAGAATCACAGTTTATTATTCGCACATTTCCCGTTGGGCCACTGGGCTGTAACTGCTCGGTAATAGGCGATCGCCTGTCCGGGCGCGCTCTGGTGATTGACCCAGGCGGTAATGCAGACCAGATACTGGGGTTGATCACCGAGCTAAACTTAAAAGTGGTGGCCATTATTCACACTCATGCCCACCTCGACCATATTCTCGCAGCCGGTGAAATTAAAAATGCCACTGGTGCGCCTATCTATCTGCATAAAGATGATCAGTTTCTGTGGGATATTGTGGAAGAGCAATGCGCGCGCTTTGGCGTACCGCCGGTCAAGTTGCCGAATCCGGATCACTATCTGCAGGATGATCAGGATCTGGGCTGCTGCGGTGGGGTGGCTATCCATACTCCCGGGCACACTCCAGGATCGATTAGTTTTTACTTCGAAGAGTATAAAACCCTGATTGCCGGTGATACATTGTTTCAGGGCAGCATAGGCCGCACCGATTTGCCGGGAGGTAACTTCGATCAAATTATCAGTTCTATTAAAGAGCGAATTTACAGTCTCGACGACGAGGCCGTAGTGGTGACTGGGCATGGCCCTAACACCAGTATCGGCCATGAAAAAATGGCCAACGGTTTTGTCCGCGCATAAGGAATAACAATGAAACAACAGCTAGCAACCATGCTTGAATTGCAGGGTGATATGAATACCAAGGTACATGCCGAGTGGCGCGACCAGAATTTTGAATGGTACAGAGCCATCTGGGTTGAGTGCGCAGAGCTGTTAGATCATTACGGCTGGAAATGGTGGAAAAAACAGACTCCGGATGTAGACCAGATCGCTCTGGAATTAGTCGATATCTGGCATTTCGGTCTCAGCTTATTGCTGCTGTCGGGTGATTCGGTAGATACCATAAGTGAAAGAGTAGTTGCGGGCTTTGATGGCCAACAGGGCAGCGATAACTTCGCTGTTGATCTAGAGGAGTTCACTGCACAGACTCTGGTTACCAAGGAGTTTGATATAGCAGGTTTTGCCCGTCTGATGGACGGTATTCAGATGGATTTTGAAACACTCTATGTCGGCTATGTAGGCAAAAATGTGCTGAATTTCTTTCGCCAGGATAATGGCTATCAGGACGGTAGTTACCATAAGCAGTGGGGCGGCAAAGAAGACAATGAGCATCTGGTGGAGATCGTTGCTCAACTGGACACCAGTGCGGCCACCTTCAAAGATGATCTGTACAGTCAGATGCAGGCTACTTACCAGCGGCTTAACGACTGATAGTTGGGCCTGTTATTCGTTTAATAAATAAACTCTATAGCCCAGTAAGCGCTGTTTAAACATCTCTCAGAGATGCATTTTTCTGCTGTGGCACTATAATAACGGCCTCTCTGGATACTAGTACTCAGAGCCCCCCCAACCATCGATTAGATTTACGGAGACAAACTGTGACCTCACCCGTTCGCGTTACTGTTACAGGTGCAGCAGGACAAATTAGTTATTCCCTGCTGTTCCGCATCGCCGCAGGCGAAATGCTTGGCCCTAATCAGCCTGTTATTTTACAGATGCTGGAAATTACGCCTGCTCTCGAAGCGCTCAAAGGTGTGGCTATGGAATTGGAAGACTGTGCATTCCCACTGCTGGCAGGGATGGTCTGCACTGATGATGCGGCTGTGGCATTCAAAGACTCCGATTACGCGCTCTTAGTTGGCGCTCGTCCCCGTGGCCCAGGTATGGAGCGCAAGGATTTGCTGGAAGCCAATGCGGCAATATTTTCAGCCCAGGGCAAGGCACTGAACGACAATGCCTCTAAAGATATTAAAGTGTTGGTAGTGGGCAACCCGGCAAATACCAACTCATTGATCGCCCAGCGCAATGCGCCGGATATCAATCCTCGCCAGTTTACTGCGATGACGCGCCTGGACCACAACCGTGCCCTGAGCCAAATCGCCAATAAAACCGGCACTACAATCAACGATGTCACCCACATGACAATCTGGGGCAACCACTCGGCCACCCAGTACCCGGATCTCCATGAAACCAAGGTTAATGGTCAAGCAGCTATAGATATGGTTGACCAGAGCTGGTACGAAGATGACTTTATTCCCACAGTGCAGCAGCGCGGTGCAGCTATCATTAATGCGCGCGGCGCCTCCAGCGCAGCCTCTGCGGCCAATGCAGCTATTGCTCATATGCGCAGCTGGGCTCTGGGCACAGCAGAGGGCGACTGGGTAAGTATGGGCGTCTATAGCGACGGCAGCTATGGCATTGCTGAGGGTCTAATCTACTCCTTCCCCTGTGTCTGCAAAGATGGCGACTGGCAAATTGTTCAGGGTCTGGATATCAATGATTTCTCACGAGCCAAAATGCAGGCCACCGAGACAGAGTTGACCGAAGAGAGAGATGCAGTACAGCACTTGCTGCCATAGATTATAGGCCGCTGTACTATAAAGACTGCCCAGTTACACTGGGTGGTCTTTTTTTTTGGCTGTTTTATTTGCTCTACACAAAATAAACCATGGTTTCATTGGCGGAGTTCTGGAAAAGTTTGCTAAAGTACTCGACCTCAGCAACCAAACTGGATTAAGGAGAAATTAGTGGCATTTGCTCAAGTCGGGAAAGTCGCTCCGGCCTTTACGCTTCTGGACCAACGAGGCAACAAGGTCAGTCTTAAACAGTTTCGAGATGTTAAAAATGTTGTCCTGTATTTCTATCCCAAGGCTATGACGCCAGGCTGCACGGTGCAGGCCTGTGGGATTCGCGATACTAAAGCCGAATTTGATGCTTTGGACACTGTGGTCTTGGCAGTCAGCCCTGACTCCGTGGATAGACTGGTCAAGTTCGAGGACAAGCAAGAGCTAAACTTCACTCTGCTCTCTGATGAAGATCATGCAATTACTGAAAAGTACGGCGCCTGGGACCTAAAGAAGTTTATGGGTCGCGAGTTTATGGGCGTGTTACGCTCGACCTTTATTATTGGCAAAGACGGTCGTATTGCCCACGTAATGGCAAAGGTCAAAACTAAAACCCACCATGAAGATGCCCTTAATTGGGTAAAAGAAAATCTCAGTTAATAGCAATTTATTTTAATTTAATCCCCTTTAAGGAACCCTACAGATGTTTTTTATTTCAAGTGCCTATGCCCAGTCAGCCGGACCCCAGGAAGCCAATCCTATGGTCACTCTGGTTATGTTTGGTGGTCTGTTTCTGTTTATGTACTTTTTGATTATTCGCCCACAGCGCAAGCGTCAAAAGGAGCACGCCAATCTGGTCGAGGCTCTCGGCAAAGGTGATGAGGTGGTAATGACCAGCGGCATGCTAGGCAAGATTACCAAGCTCGAAGGGGACTATGTGGTGCTTGAGGTCAGCAACAACCTGGAGCTGAAGTTCCAGAAGGCCGCAGTTCATGCGGTGCTGCCCAAGGGTACCATCAAAGCAATATAACCGGTTTGTAACCACGGCCGAATTGGGGCCGCACAGGTGGCCCCATTACCATGATTCTCTTCCCAGACCGACTCAACCTGGCTCAGATACCAACACCATTTTATCGTTTGGATCGCCTTACTGAGCAACTTCGTGCCGAGGGCGCGGACTGCCCGCAGCTGTGGATTAAACGCGATGATCAGACTGGCAGCCTTACCTCCGGAAACAAGGTGCGCAAGCTTGAGTTTCTGCTGGCCGAAGCCAGATCCCAGGGTTGCGATACTCTGATTACCTCAGGTGGAGTCCAGTCCAATCACTGTCGTGCCACTGCAGTGCTCGGCACTCAACTGGGCTTTAAGGTGCACCTTTTGTTGCGCTCCGATACCGACCCCCAGCCAGTGGGTAACTTACTGATTGATCAACTGGTGGATGCCAGGATTTCCCATTACAGCCCCCAGGAGTTCAGAAAGCTGGATGCACTGTTCGCCCATTGGCAGCAACATTATATCGAGCAGGGTCGTAAGGCCTATAGTATTCCCACTGGAGGCAGCAATGGAACAGGACTCTGGGGTTATATAGCTGCAGCTCAGGAGCTACAACAGGACTTCCAGCAGCAGGGTATTTCTCCCGGTTATATTATTCACGCCACAGGGTCTGGCGGCACTCAGGCAGGCCTAACCCTAGGCTGTAATCTACTGGGCATGGAGACTCAGGTGGAAGGATATGCTGTCTGTGATAACAACGCATATTTTCACCATAAGGTGACCGAAGATATCCTGCACTGGTCTGAACAGAGTTCAATAACAGTGGATATCAGTGCGTTATCTATTGTGACCGAAGACAATTATATAGGCCCAGATTATGGCCAGGCCGGCCCGGAGATCTTTGCTTCCATCAAGCAGTTAGCCTCTCTGGAGGGGGTAATTTTAGATCCGGTCTACACCGGAAAAGCCTTTTATGGCATGGTTGAAGAGATTCGCAAGGGGCGCTACGACAGTGCCTCTGATATTGTATTTGTCCACACTGGCGGGCTTTTTGGGCTATTTGCCCAGCAGCACAGGCTTAATTACTAAAAACAATAAGAGGCATCTATGTTTGAGCAAATAGTAGATACGGTAAATGGTTTTGTCTGGGGTCCAGTAATGCTGACCCTGCTACTTGGCACTGGTATCTATCTGACCATCGGCCTTAAGGGAATGACAATCAGCCATATCCCCTATGCCTTTCGTCAGCTATTCAAGGGCCGCGAAAGCAGCGGGGAGGGCGAGATCACGCCTTTTAATGCTCTGATGACTTCACTGTCCTCCACCATAGGTATGGGAAATATTGCCGGAGTAGCAACGGCCATTGGTCTGGGTGGGCCTGGTGCGCTCTTCTGGATGTGGTGTGCCGCGTTTGTGGGCATGGCCACCAAATATGCCGAGGCTGTGCTGGCGGTCAACTATCGAGAGACCGATGAGCTGGGCCGTAAAGTAGGCGGGCCCATGTACTATATTAAAAATGGTTTGGGTGGCAACTGGAAGTGGCTGGGTATGGCGTTTGCCCTGTTTGGCTCGCTGGCCGGTTTCGGGCTAGCTAATACAGTACAGTCCAATGCAGTGTCCCAGGTACTTGAAACCAACTTTGCAATACCCACTGTAGTCAGTGGATTACTGATGGCGGTTTTGGTGGGTACGGTACTCCTGGGAGGTATCAAGCGCATTGCTGTGGTGGCAGGTAAGCTTGTACCGTTTATGGCTCTACTGTATATCTCCGCCACTCTGCTGATTCTGATCATCCATGCCACGGATATCCCCGCTGCTGTGGTTCTGGTGGTGGATAGTGCCTTTAATGGCGCTGCGGCCACTGGAGGCTTTGCCGGGGCCACTCTAATGTTGGCGCTGCGCATGGGTATAGCCAGGGGTATTTTCTCCAACGAAGCTGGTCTGGGTTCAGCGCCTATTGCCCATGCCGCAGCAGAGACCAACAGTCCGGTGCGGCAGGGCACCATTGCTATGCTAGGCACATTTATCGATACATTGGTGATCTGTACCATGACAGGTCTGGTACTTATAGTGACCGGTGTATGGAGCGGTGAGCCCCAGGGTGCCGCAATGACGCTGGCTGCATTTACTGGTGCGCTGCCGTTTGGTGATCTGTTGCTGTCGATCTGTGTGGCTCTGTTTGCCTTTACTACCATGCTGGGCTGGAGCTACTACGGGGAGCGCTGTGCAGAGTTTCTTTTAGGGCCAAAAGTTATTACTCCATTCCGAGTGCTCTGGGTGATAGGTATTTTTGTAGGTACCCAGATGAGTTTGGAGTTGGTGTGGAAAATGACCGACGCCCTGAACGGGTTGATGGCCATCCCCAATTTAATTGCACTTATTTTTCTGTCGCCTGTGGTATTTAAGCTCACTCAGGAGTATTTTGCCGATGAGGCACAACTGTTAAACGAAAACAGTTAAATTATTAGGCAGGGGAGCAAAATGTCCCAATCAGCAGGGCCAAAGTTAGTTATTGCCATATCATCCACTGCATTATTTGATATGCGCGAGAGCCATAGCATCTACGAAAACCAGGGCGTAGCTGCCTATTCTGTATATCAGCGCGAACACGAGGACGATATCCTCGAGCCCGGTGAGGCTTTTCCTCTGGCTGCCAAGCTGCTGCGTATCAATGAAAAACTGGGTGGCGAGCCTAAAGTCGAGATTGTTTTGCTATCGCGAAACTCCGCTGACACGGGTCTGCGGGTATTTAATTCCATAGCTCATCACGGGCTAAATATTTCCCGGGCAGCCTTTTCCGGTGGCAATAGTCCCTATAGATATGTCTCTGCCTTTGGCTGTGACCTATTTCTATCTACCCATGCAGAGGATGTGCGCAGCGCTCTGGACAGCGGTATGGCGGCCGCTACCTTACTGCCATCTCAGAGTGGTCCCAGCGAATCCGATGAGCTGAGATTTGCCTTTGACGGCGATGCGGTACTGTTTTCCGATGCCTCCGAGAGAATCTTTAAGGAGCAGGGGCTAGATGCCTTTACTGCCAATGAAAAAGCCTCCGCTCACATGCCCCTGGATGCGGGCCCATTTAAGCGCTTTTTGCAGGCGCTCCACGGTTTGCAGGCAGAATTCCCGGCTGGAGAATGTCCTATTCGCACTGCTTTAGTCACCGCCAGAGCAGCTCCGGCTCATGAGCGAGTGGTACGCACTCTACGAGAATGGGATATTCGAATTGACGAAAGTTTGTTTTTGGGAGGCCTGAGCAAAGGAGATTTCTTAAATTCCTTTGGCGCCGATGTGTTTTTTGATGATCAGCAGGATCACTGCAGTTCGGCCAGCGAATATGTGGCCACAGGGCATGTGCCTCATGGCGTTGCCAATGAGGCCAGACAGGAAGATAACTAGTCTTGGACAGTAGCCGCCTTATCCGCTCAAACAAGCTGAAAACACTCAGCGATGCTCAGATCCTTAAGCGCTATGCCGACACACCAAAAGGCGAAGAGCGCCACTTTCTGGAAATCGAGATTGAACAGCGCAGTCTTCGTGATCAGGCAGACAGCGCCGCCAGACAACAGAAGGTGCGCAGCCGTCACTCGCCATTTTATTATCTGTTTTACGCCTTTTTATTTGCCATGTTTCTCGTCCGCTTTGGCCCAGGACTGTTTAATTTCTGACTAAAAAGCGGCAAATTTAATCCCCATACCCAGCAGCACAGTGGCTATGGCTGTCTGTAATAGATTGCCTGGAATCCTTGAAGCCAGGGCGGTGCCCAGATGGATGGCTGGCAGTGAGCCGATCAACAGGCAGCCCAGCAGCATAAAGTCGACATTACCTAACAAGAAGTAATGCCCCAGCCCGGCAATTAATGTCAGTGGCACGGCATGGGAGATATCTGTGCCGATAATATGTAGCGCCGGCAGCCTGGGGTACAGCACCATAAGTATGGCTGCGCAAAATGCCCCAGCGCCTACCGAAGACAGGGTGACAAAAATACCCAGAAACACACCGGCAAAAAATACCACAGCATCGTTATGGCGACCAACAAAGTCCCCGCTAGAGCTTGGGCTGGTTACTCTCGATTTACGCAACCGTCCATTAAGCAGAATCACGCCAGCGGTAAGCACTAGCATAACGCCAAGACTTCGGGTGAGGATGGCCTGGTATTCGGAGGAATCAGTAAACAGGCTGTTGAGAGTAAAGGCCGTGACAATAGAGGCCGGTATGCTACCTGCTGCTAGAAAGCCAACAACCCGCCATTTAACGGTCTTGCGCCTGGCATGAGAAGCCATGCCACCCGCCTTGGTGATAGCTGCGTAGAGCAGATCTGTGCCGATCGCCACATTGTAGGGGAAACCAAACATTATCAGTAGGGGAGTCATCAGCGAGCCGCCACCAACACCGGTTAAACCTATGGCCAGGCCAACAGCTGCACCAGCTGCTATATAGAAAATAATATCCATCGTGAGGGGACCGAAATAATGGGTGGCTATAATCTGGTTACTCTAACAACTGAGGGGTATTCTATGAAGGAATAAATTTGTATATTTTTATAGCTTTAGAGTATATTACTTTTAAATGGCGGTTTTCTAGGCAGGTTCTGGTTAATGGATGCAAGCGCGATGATCGATCAACGATCAGCACATAAAACATAGAGAGGAAAAAGCATGAAGTTACAACAGCTCCGATATGTATGGGAAGTGGCCCATCATGATCTCAATGTTTCTGCTACAGCGGCCAGCCTATACACCTCTCAGCCCGGTATTAGTAAACAGATTCGTCTTCTCGAGGATGAACTGGGAGTCGAAATATTTTCTCGCAGCGGTAAACATCTTACCAGAGTAACACCAGCCGGCGAGCAGATACTTAAAATAGCCGGGGAAATACTGGGTCAGGTCGAGAGTATTAAGCAGCTGTCCCAGGAGCACAACAGCCCGCACAGCGGTAGCCTGTCTATCGCCACAACCCATACTCAGGCGCGCTACGCGCTGCCGCCGGTAATACAGGGGTTTATTAGTAAATACCCGCAGGTATCTCTGCACATGCATCAGGGGACCCCAATACAGATTTCCGAGAAAGCAGCAGATGGAACCGTGGATTTTGCGATTGCTACTGAGGCTTTGGATCTGTTTTCTGACTTGCTGATGATGCCCTGTTACCGATGGAATCGATGTGTGCTGGTACCCAGGGATCACCCGCTGGCCAACTGCTCTAATCTTACCCTTGAACAGGTGGCTGAGTATCAGATAGTCACCTATGTTTTTGGTTTTACCGGTCGCTCAAAGCTGGATGATGCCTTCAGCAATAAAAACCTGAGCCCCAAGGTGGTTTTTACTGCGACAGATGCCGATGTGATCAAGACCTATGTGCGTCTCCGGCTGGGGATTGGGATTGTGGCTCATATGGCCTATGACCCGGAGGTGGATACCGATTTGGTAGCCATAGAGGCAGGCCATCTATTTGATGCCAGCGTGACCAGCATAGGGTTTCGCAAAGGCACCTATTTAAGGGGCTACATGTACGATTTTATCAGCGCATTTGCACCCCATTTGACCCGGGATATTGTAGACAGAGCCATGGCTCTGCCTACCAAGGAAGCTCAGGAGAGCTTTTTTGCCGATATGCAACTGCCGGTCTACTGATCTATATTGACCGCATGCAGGCCACATTCTTTTTTGGTGGCTTCTTCCCACCACCAGCGACCTTCGCGTTCATGCTGGCCGGGCCCAGTTGAGCGGGTGCAGGGTTCGCAGCCAATACTGGTAAAGCCACGATCATGAAGTTCGTTGTAAGGCACCTCGAAGGCACGGATATAGTCCCATACTTGCTGCGAACTCCAGTTGGCCAGCGGGTTATACTTGGTGAGTTGGTCATTGGGTCGGGCGAAGGCTTTGTCGTCCTGGATAACCGGCACGCTGGCCCTGGTACCTGGACTCTGATCTTTGCGCTGACCTGTGATCCATGCATCCACGCTGAGCAATTTTTTGCGCAGTGGGCTGATCTTACGGATGCCACAGCATTCCTTGTGATCATCTTTATAGAAACTAAACAGTCCCTTTTCCTTTACCAAGGCCTCAACTGCGGCTGATTCAGGCATAACCACATCAATTTGAATGCCGTAATGATTGCGAACCGTATCGATAAACCTGTAGGTTTCTGCATGCAGACGTCCAGTATCTAGCGAGAAAACCTGAATGTCAGGGCGAATTTTATGAGCCATTTCGATTAGTACCACATCCTCTGCACCACTGAATGAGATAGCAATATTGTCATGGCTCTGCAGGGCGTAACGCAAAATTTCCTGAGGGGACTGGTGGGACAGTTCAGTATCAATATCAGTTAGGTCGATTGCCGCTGTGTTGCTCATTAATAGATCTCTCTAGATGCTTTTTGGAAACGGGTTGCCTAGGCAACTTTACGAAAGATACCGGGGTGGTATTGGCCGGGACTATAACAAAACCACCAAATAGGTAAAAAGAATTAGCGGCTATAGCCTTATAACCATTTGCTTCAATTGCGGAGTTTGAGGATTTTGAGTAGAGTGCAGCTTAAATTTTTTGTGAGGTAAAATTGTGGAAATTGCATGCTTGGATCTGGAGGGCGTTTTGGTCCCCGAAATTTGGATAGCCTTTGCGGAAAAGACTGGTATAGAAGAGTTAAAGAAGACTACCAGAGATGAACCAGACTATGATGTGCTAATGAATTATCGATTAGACCTGCTACGTCAGCACGGTCTGGGCATGAACGAAATTCAAGAGGTGATTGCCACGCTCAAACCATTGGACGGCGCCATTGAGTTTATCGATTGGTTGCGCGAGCGTTTTCAAGTGGTCATCCTGTCGGACACTTTTTATGAGTTTGCCAGCCCACTTATGGAGCAGCTGGGCTATCCCACCTTGCTCTGTCATAGGCTGGAGACCGATGCTGATGGCACAGTGACAAATTACCGATTGCGCCAAGCCAACCCGAAAAGGCAAGCTATCGTTGCACTTAAGAGTCTATACTACAGAACTATAGCAGCGGGCGATTCGTACAATGATACAACCATGCTGGGAGAGGCTGATGCCGGTATACTGTTCCATGCACCGCAGAATGTTATCGATGAGTTCCCCCAGTTCCCGGCAGTGCAAACATTTGCAGCGCTTAAACAAGAGTTTGTCCGCGCCAGCAATCGAGATATTAAGCTTTAGCTTTAGAGTCATAGTTGTCAATAAATAAGGAATTAACGCCTGTATTATGAGCAATAAAACCTCCAGTGCTGACCGAATTCGGGAGAAAAAGAAGCTGTTTCTCGCCCGTGAGCAGAAAATTATTGATGCTGCACTGGAGCTATTTTTAAAGCAGAGCATCGACTCTGTCACCGTATCTAAGATCGCTGCTATGGCCGGTATTGGTAAGGGCACCGTCTACAAGCACTTCTTGACCAAAAACGAGATTCTTGCGCGCATTATGCTCGACTACGAGCGCAACATTACCAACTGTCTGGCGGCAGGTATAGTCAAGGCGGAGAAGGGCGATCCAGGGGCTGCAGCCAAGGGTTATTTTGAGGCGCGTCTAGAGCGACCAGAGCTCGATCGGCTGGTGCAACAGCTTGAGGGCAGATTGTTAGATGCCCCGGATATCGCAGATCAGATCGACGAACTGCACAGGACCAGGCGCTCCAATGAAGAGTCTCTCAGTGAGCTGATGAACGGCCTGATCGGCCAGGGCATTCTTGAGGATGTGCCACCTCATTTTCACTATCTGGCCTGCTGGGCTCTGGCTCAGGGTGCAGTGGAGCTGTGTTTTAATGCCAGCTGGAACTACCGAACTGACACCAAAGAGCTGATGGACTTTATCACCAATATTGGGGTTACCATGGGCAATCGTGGCCAGTATCGCAGCCCTGACAGACAGGCTAAGCCCAAAACTGGGCCAAAAACCAAGGCCAGCCCAAAAGTAAAGTAATGACCCCATCCCATACCTCTGCACTAGAGGATCTATTTGCCGACCTGCTCGAGCAACAGAAACAGTCTGCCGACAGTTTGCCGCCGGTGCATCTGTGGCACCCACAACTCACAGGGGTTATGGATCTGCGCATTGACAGAGAGGGGCGCTGGATCCATGAAGGTGGTGAGATCAGGCGCCAGGCCCTGGTCAAGCTGTTTTCACGTATTCTGAGGCGTGAGGGCGACAGCTATTTTTTGTTGACGCCAGTGGAGAAGTGGCAGATTACCGTTGATGTAGCGCCATTTTTTATTGTCTCGGCCAGTCAGGAGGTTCGTGAGTCCCAGCAGGCCATAGTGCTCAGCAGCTCCACCGAGGATCAGTTTGTGGTCGGCGAAAATCATCCGCTGTGGATTGATACTGAAGAGGATATGCAGACACCGATTCCACTGGTCAGCGTAAGGGATAATCTGGCGGGCCTGCTCAGTCGCTCGGTGTACTATCAGCTGATAGATTGGGGCCAGGAAGTGGTAGATGAAAAGGGTGATACTTACCTGTGCATCACCAGTATGGGCCAGCAGTATAGATTGGGGGCCGTCTCTGAGTAGGCTGTTATCTAGGTAATTAAAAAAGGCGGCCATCTGCTAGGAGGCCGCCTTTTTACTGCCTCGCGAGATGCCTACATATTGGGGTAGTTGGGTCCACCAGCCCCCTCGGGCACCACCCAGTTGATATTCTGGCTGGGTTCTTTGATATCGCAGGTTTTACAGTGCACGCAGTTCTGAGCATTGATCTGGAATCTGGGGCTGCCATCGTCATTGGCCACTACTTCATAAACCCCGGCAGGGCAGTAGCGCTGAGCGGGCTCATCATATAACTCAAGATTCTTGTTGATGGGCATATCTGGGTCCGCAAGCACCAGATGACAGGGCTGATCCTCTTCATGGTTGGTGTTGGACATAAACACAGAGGAGGCCTTGTCAAAGTTCAGAACACCGTCGTACTTTGGATAATCAATCTTGGCGCACTCGCTAGCTGGCTTTAGAGTTTCGTGGTCAGCGACCTTGTCACTCATAGTCCAGGGCAGCAGGCCATTAAAAATATTGATATCGATAAAGGCGTAGGCCGAACCAATAATATTGCCAAATTTGTGCTGGGCTGGACCGAAGTTACGCTGGGTATGCAGTTCCTTGTAGGCCCAGGAGGCCTTATAGGCGCCGGCGTACTCTTCAAGATCGGTATTATTGCTGCCGGTGGCCAGTGCTGCGGCCACAGTCTCAGCGGCTATCATGCCCGATTTCATTGCAGTGTGGCTGCCCTTAATCTTGGCAAAGTTCAATGTGCCGGCATCGTCACCAATCAAGAGACCACCAGGGAAGGACATCTTGGGCTGGGACTGCAAACCACCTTTTAGAATAGCTCGAGCACCATAGGTTAGCCGCTCTCCACCTTGCAGGTATTGCTTGATCTCTGGATGATGCTTGTAGCGCTGGAACTCATCGTAGGGGCTAACATGGGGATTACTATAAGAAAGATTAGTGATCAGACCAACTGCGACCTGATTGTCTTCCAGATGGTAGAGAAAGCCACCACCCTGGGATTTACTCTCGTCCAGGGGCCAGCCCGCACTGTGTACTACCAGCCCTGGCTTATGCTGCTCGGCGGGAATCTTCCACAGCTCTTTGATCCCTATACCATAATGCTGGGGGTCTTTACCCGCATCCAGCGCATACTTGGCAATTAACTGCTTACCCAGATGGCCGCGACAACCTTCGGAAAATAGGGTGTACTTAGCGCGCAGTTCCATCCCCTGCATATAGGAGTCTTTGTTCTCGCCATTGTGGCCAACACCCATATCACCGGTAGCAATACCCAGTACCTGGTTATTTTCGCCGTAGAGCACCTCTGCCGCAGCAAATCCAGGGAACACTTCCACTCCTAGGTTCTCGGCCTGCTCTGCCAGCCAGCGGCACAGCCTACCCAGGCTAATCACGTAGTTGCCATGATTGTGCATTGTTTTTGGTGCAAACAACCCGGGGACCTTGATGCGTTTTTCGGCACCTGTCATCACAAAGATATGGTCGTCGGTTACTGGAGTGACCACTGGTGCACCCATCTCTTTCCAATCTGGAAACAGTTCATTGAGAGCTGTAGGTTCTAGGACGGCACCAGACAAAATATGTGCACCAACTTCAGAGCCTTTCTCTACTACACAGACACTGATATCCGGGTTGACCTGCTTAAGACGACAGGCTGCGGCCAGGCCTGAGGGGCCGGCGCCGACAATAACCACATCGTAATCCATAAATTCGCGTTCCAAACTCTCTCTCCCAAGGTGATTTGCTTTGATATGACGTATTTTACGCACAACATATAGGCATAGCTATAGTCAATATCAATAACCACAATTTGTAGCTGGCGCCTGCGATTCAGCCTGACTGGGTAGTCGCTTTTGGATATCTCAGTTGCTTGATTTATTGGGGGTTTCTAGGCACTATGGCGGGCTCAAAAATACCTGGCTGCGGTGGTTTACCGGGGCTAAAAATAACGTAGTTTAATTACTAATCTAAAAAGGATGACCATGAAAGTACTGGTAGCCGTGAAGCGCGTTGTGGACTACAACGTCAAGGTTAGACCCAAGTCCGACAACACTGATGTCGACTTGGCAAATGTCAAAATGTCTATTAATCCGTTCTGCGAAATCGCGGTTGAAGAAGCCGTGCGCCTCAAAGAAAAGGGCGTGGCAACTGAGATCGTCGCAGTGTCTATTGGGCCCCAGCAGTCTCAGGAGCAGTTGCGTACCGCGCTGGCTCTGGGAGCAGACCGTGCCATTTTGGTTAACACTGATGATGTTCTTGAGCCTCTGGCTATTGCCAAATGTCTCAAGGCTGTGTGTGACTCTGAGTCTCCAGATATTATTCTTATGGGCAAGCAGGCCATCGATGGCGACAACAACCAGACTGGCCAAATGCTGGCTGCTCTGGCTGGCTATGGCCAGGCGACCTTTGCCTCTGAGCTAACCATAGACTCTGGCAAGGCCACAGTGGTGCGCGAGATCGACGGAGGCCTGCAGACACTTGAGCTCAATCTACCTGCTATTGTGACTGCTGATTTGCGGCTTAACGAACCACGCTATGCCTCGCTTCCCAATATCATGAAAGCTAAGAAAAAGCCTTTGGATATGTCAACACCGGCAGATCTGGGTGTCGACACAGCAGCGCGAGTAAGCCTTTTGGGTGTTGAGCTGCCCGCAGAGCGACAGGCTGGCATCAAGGTCGACGACGTTGCAATGTTAGTAGACAAACTTAAAAATGAAGCGAAGGTGGTCTCATGAGTATTTTAGTTATCGCTGAACACGACAATAGCAGCCTCAATGCTGCTACCCTGAACTCAGTTACCGCAGCTCAGGCTATTGGTGGTGATATAGATATTTTGGTGGCTGGTGAATCCTGTCAGGATGCTGCTGCTCAGGCAGCTCAGGTATCCGGCATAGGTAAAGTGCTAGTCGCTGATAATAGCGCCTATGGCAATGCGCTAGCCGAAAACATTGCACCTTTAATTGCCGAAGTTGGTGCCGGCTACAGCCATATTTTAGCCACTGCAACCACCACAGCAAAAAATATTATGCCTCGCGCTGCAGCTCTTATGGATGTTCAGGCGGTTTCTGATATCAGCGCTGTGGTCAGTGCGGATACGTTTAAGCGTCCTATCTATGCGGGCAACGTAATTGCCACTGTGCAGTCCGCTGATGCAATCAAGGTTTTGACTGTGCGCGGCACAGCCTTTGATGCAGCTGCTGCAATCGGCGGTTCGGCCAGCATTGAAGCTGTCTCTTCAGCTCATGATGCTGCGCTGTCCTCGTTTGTGGGCGAAGAGGTGGCGGTATCTGATCGTCCAGAGCTGACTGCTGCAGAGATTGTTATTTCCGGTGGTCGCGGTATGGGCAACGGCGAAAACTTCGACATGCTCTATAGTATTGCCGACAAGCTGGGTGCTGCTGTAGGCGCATCGCGAGCTGCGGTGGATGCCGGCTTTGTACCTAACGACATGCAAGTAGGGCAGACAGGTAAGATAGTTGCCCCGGATCTGTATGTTGCTGTGGGCATTTCCGGTGCAATTCAGCATCTGGCTGGCATGAAAGATAGCAAGGTGATTGTTGCTATCAATAAAGATGAGGAAGCGCCAATCTTTTCAGTTGCCGATTATGGCCTGGTAGCAGATCTTTTTGCTGCATTACCTGAGTTTGAGGCTGCTCTTTGATAGCACTGCACAGATAGCAGATGCAAGCGCTGTAAAAAAGGCCCCTGAAGGGGCCTTTTTTTATTGCTGGTTTTTTTCTTTATCAGCTACAGGCGGCTTGTCTATCTGACGTTTAACCTCTTTGAGAAACTCTCGGCGCTCCCTGGGGCTCATATTGCGCACTTTTTCGCGTATCTCTTTCCGTTTCTCCTCAGATAGCTGTTGATATTGATCAAGTGCTCTATCTACCCTATGGCGCTTTTCAGCCGGCATATTGTTCCAGCGCTGACGAAGTTTCTCCCGTTTATGGGGTGGCAAATTTTCAAACCTGCGGATGGCCTTGCGTACCTTTTCGCGCTCCTCGGATGGCAGCTCTTTCCAGTGATTAGCATGGCGCTTTATACGCTTGCGCATGTCAGCATCTGCATCTTTGGAAAATCTGATTAGCATCTGTTGCCGCTGAGGTTTGATGTTTTCCCATGTGTCGGCAAAAGGGGACAGGGTGTCCTGAATCTCATGAGGGAGCTCTTCAAATGCAATAGCTTCCGGTTTGGCCAGTGCGCTACACGCGAAGGCAATCGCGCTACAGACAATAAGCTGTTTAATATGGCTGCCCTTAAAAAAGCTACCAGAGGTTTTGTTTAGAGAGCCCATAACCTAACTCGTGCTACCCATATCTGTATCTGCCAGCCAATAATAAAAGTCCAGATCCTCATAGAGATCTAAATACTCATCACTGGTATCCAGCAGCATTTCATCGTTGGCGACCTCGTTGCCAAGGTTGCCCTTAATGCTGGCCTCTTGTTGATTATCCAGCCCCATCTGTCCATTAAGCATAACGCCGACCAGTGCCAATGAGGCCAGAGAAACACCAAAGGTCGGCCATAAAATCTTTGGCTGTGAGTGTTTTTCCTGGGCCATTGCACGGCGTCGGGCCTGTGCTAAACGGAATATTTCAGGCGCTGCTGTGGTCTCCTCCAGTGCAACGAGATCCTGATGTAGATGCTGTTCAAATGAGGTTGGTTTAGTCATGACGGTAATCCTCCAGCATGTCTCTCAGTGCATGCATGGCTCTTGAGTAATGGGTTTTTACACTGCCCGTGGATATTTCCATGGCGTTGGCAGTTTCAATAGTGCTCAGGCCCTCCCAGCAGCGCAGCATAAAGGCCTGACGTTGACGGTTGGGTAGCTGCTGTACTGAGTAGTTGAGCCGCTGAATACGCTGACTGCGCATCATCATCTCATCCGGTGTTTCAGAGCGCCTTCCTTCAGCTCTGTCTATCTGGTCTGTGATCTCAGAGTCACAGTCTGTAGCTGCTGACTTTGACCAGACAAACACCCGATCTCTCACTGCTTTGCGGCGGTAGTAATCAGTTAATCGGCTGCTCAGAATGCGATAAAAAAGTGGCCTCCATTCGCAAGCCTGTTTTGTAGAATATTTTTCTACTAGCTTGTACATGCTGTCCTGCACTATATCCATAGCACTGTCAGCATTCCCGGTGCTTATTCGCGCCATATGAAAAGCTCGCCGTTCAATATGCTTAAGGAACTGCTCCAATGTACGGTAGGGCAGTTGCTTATCTACAGCTACAGTTGCTGTATCTTCCATACTTGCCGGCCTTGGGTAATTAGTTTCGGAGTCAACTCTCATAGTATTTGCATTATCAGCATCTCAGTGGTGATCTGAGTAAATATTATCGAGCAGCGCCATCACTGATAACCACTCTAGGTAATCGCTGCCGTGGCGGTGATTATGGGAATGACGACTCCGCGGGTAATAATGCCGCCGATTGTCGGGGCCATAATAATGGATATGGATCTCCCTGGGGCTTGCAGCATACCTCCTGTGATCGCGACGATGCTTGAGCCGATAGTCGGCAACCCGGCGTTTGACGCCTCGATGACCAGTTTTAATTACCCGGTGATTATATAGATTTCTATGGGGGATGGCATCGCGCCTATGTTTGCGATGGGACTGCCAGTCCTGTTGCTGTTTGTAAAAATGACCAGCGCTGTGTTTCACCGCAGATCGCTCTGCGGCAACAGCCTGTAGAGGAAGTAATAAAACGCCCAATGTGATTGCAGTGGTAATAACGGCCCTGTTCATAATCGTCTCCAATCGAAGCATTCGGAACTAGGAACGCTGCGTAGCTCTATTGGTTGACCCACTATCGCCCAATCAGTCGGATAACGAAAAATCCGCCCAAATAGGGCAGTGGTCTGAGGGTTTTTCTGATGAGCGCGCCTCAAAATCGATACCTGTTGTCTGCAGCAACTGCATGGCCGCATCAGAAGCCAGTATCAGGTCAATACGCAGCCCTCTTTTGGGGTCTTGTTCATAGCCGCGACTGCGATAGTCAAACCAACTGTAGGATCTATTGTCCTCTGGGTTCATAGATCTGAAGCTGTCCTGCAGGCCCCAGTCGCGTAACCTCTGTAACCATTCACGCTCCTCAGGCAAAAAGGCACACTTGCCGGTCTTTAACCAGCGTTTGGCATTTTCCGGCTTGATACCAACATCTATATCTTCAGCTGCAACATTCATATCCCCCATCACCACGACTAGGTCCTGAGTACTAAAATTATCCTGCAGATAGGCTAGTAGATCGGCATAGAACTTCTGTTTGGCGGGAAACTTGGTGGGGTGAGTCCGTCCTTCCCCCTGGGGGAAGTAGCCATTGATAATATGCAGAGTCTCACCCTTAACTCTGTATTCACCGTGAATCATTCGCCGCTGAGACTCTTCGTTGTCGGTGGGGTATCCCCTGGTTACCCGGGCGGCCGGTATCTTGCTGAGTAGAGCCACACCGTAATGGCCTTTCTGACCATGGATATCCACCTGATAGCCCATGGCGTTCACGGCCTCCATGGGGAATTCTTCATTGCTGACCTTGGTTTCCTGAAGGCCAATAATATCTGGGTTATGCTGATCTATAACAGCCTGCAATTGATGTAGACGCGCACGCAGTCCGTTGACATTAAAAGAGATTATTCGCACTGGGTTTTAGCTCGCTTTTTGTTGTTCTATTTGCACAAGTTGAAGTTGACGCCGCTTGGCCTCTGCTTCAAGACGTATCTGGTCAGTTAGTATATGCCCGGCCTCCTGCAGCATTGGGTCGGTCTCGGCTATATTTTCCTCTTTATCCGGCTCCGCTGTGTCTTGATCTTCACTGCCAGAGTCTAGAGCGGGTTCTGAGTCGTCTTCAGTATCGCTCTCAGACTCTTCTCTCCAGGCGTCAATATTTGCATAGAGTTCGAGGCCTTTATTCTTGCGTCTGGTGTTCTCCAGTTGAAACAGCTGGTTATCCCATTTTTCGCTGCGAGCACGCCGAGCATCAATATTCAGCGACAGAGTTTCCTGTTGGCTCCAGCTTTTGGTCAGCTCAAGCTGACTGAGCATATGAGCGTAATCAGGGTCCTTTTGGCTGCGCTCTCTATGTGCATCTAGCAGCGGTGCAATCAGTGGTTGCAACTCACGGGTGCTGCTGTGGGGGACTGCGCGAATACGGTCCCAGGGCAGGGCATGGTCCTGATGACTTTCACCCACTTCCTCTGGATCATAGGCCGAGGGGAAGGCTATATCAGGCAACACTCCGCGATGCTGGGTGCTATCCCCAGATACCCGATAAAACTTGGAGGTGGTCATCTTTAGCTGGCCTGCAGATAGACCGGTAACATCCTGAACAGTGCCCTTGCCAAAACTCTGGCTGCCTACGACCAGTGCACGGCCATAGTCCTGCATGGCGCCGGCAAAAATTTCTGATGCCGACGCGCTCAAGCGATTGATCATGACCAGCAGCGGACCATTGTAAACTGGCGGCCTGGTAGCGCGCTGATTGCGATAGACTCGCTGGTTGGCATCTCGGATTTGCACCACTGGACCATAGCCGATAAACAGGTCGGTGAGGGCAGTGGCCTCATAGAGAGAGCCTCCGCCGTTGTTTCTAAGATCCAAAACAATACCATCAACTCCCTGCTCATCAAGCTCACCCAGTAATCTATAGACGTCTTTGGTGGTGCTGCGATAATCCGGGTCGCGGTTCCTGTAGGCCTCAAAATCCAGATAGAAAGCTGGTATATCAATAACACCAAGTTTGTACTCTCTGTTACCCTGCACTATGTCTAGTACCTTGCTCTGGGCAGACTTTTCCTCAAGTTTAACCTTGTCGCGGACAATTGAAATCACCTTGCTGCTACCAGCGCCCGCACCTTTTGAGGATATAACCTGTAGTTTCACTACCGAGTCTTTTTCGCCCCTGATCAGGGCCACCACATCATCCAGTCGCCAGCCTACAACATCGACAATCTCCTCATCACCCTGGCCAACTCCGGCGATCTTGTCTGAGGCTTTTAACAAGCCCTGAAGGTCAGCAGGGCCCCCGGGAATAATTCTAACCACTCTGGTGTACTCATCCTCTATGTTGAGCTCGGCACCTATGCCGGTCAGAGACAGGGACATATTGATCTGAAAATTTTCAGTGGTACGCGGCGAAAAGTAGGAGGTATGAGGGTCATACAGAGATGCCAGCGCATTGACATAAAGCTGAAAGACATCCTGACTATCGCGCTGCTGGTACTGGGTAATCTGATTGCTATATCGCTTGATCAATAGTTCTCGGGCAGCATCTTCGTCCTTGTCGTTGAGTAGCAGCCGGATCATCGAATCCTTGAGACGCTTGCGCCAAAAATCATCTGCCTGCTCCGCGGTCACCGGCCAATCGCGGATATCGCCATCGAGAATAATGCTCTCATCGAGACTGTAGTCAAATTTATGCTGAGGGTTTTCGAGAAGGGCGATATTTGACCTTAGGCGCGCCGTTGCCCGCTCACGGAGACGATTAAACATAATAAACCCAGGGCTGACATCACCGCGTTTGGCGAGATCGTCCAGGCGAGTTTGCCACTGATTAAACTCATCAATATCAGACTTTAGAAAGTAGCTCTTTGTCGAATCAAGCTGGTCTATATAGTGCTCGAGGTAGCGCTTGGAAAGCTGGTCATCGATTACTTGACCACGATAGTGCCTGGTGGCCAGCCGATCAAATATCTCTCGATAAAGCGCTGTCTGCTCTGACTGTTTTTCAATTGGTATAAGGCCAGCATCCGAGGTGGTGGCTAACACCGCTGTACTGAAAAAAATACCGGTGAGTAGGGCTGTTATAGCGCGCGACATAGTCTGTTCCTTGTATCGGCCTGAGAGTTTAGCAAGAACTGGAATTACTGAATATAGACCATAGGTTAGATTGTTAATTTCAAGAGATTTAACATGGATTGCTGGTTAGGGCACCGTTGCGCTCCCTGGGGCTATACTTCATGTCCTCTAATCTCAATTAGTGGACATAAGTAGACTTTAATAAATTAGCCTGATACAGTGCATCTCAGCCAAATCCCAGCGCTAATGGCCTCTGTGGCCTAATAGCTGAGTTTAAACAACGACTGTATCAGAGACCAGTTATGTCACAAGCATTTAATGCTACGCCGCTGTTTGACGCGCACAAAGCCTTTGTTCGCTTGCCCATGGGCATGGCAATGTTTGACGACTATCCCGACTCTAAACATTTTATTGATACGCTCTGTGAGTCCATTCCAGATGTCCGCGACGATGTGTTGCATACCCAATCTTTTCTTAAAAGTTACAGTCGTAAGTCTGAGGCCACTTATCGCGGTTACCGCAACGAGGTCGAGCGTCTATTGCTATGGGCCTGGACCATCGCGAATAAGAGCGTGATACAGCTTAAAAGACCAGATCTGGAGGCATATTTCGATTTTGTACACAGTCCAAATCCAAGCTGGGTGGGTTATTCAGTGCAGGATCGCTTTAAAATAATCGGCGGAGAGTCCCGTCAAAATGAAAATTGGCGGCCATTTGCCGCGAAAATCGCCAAGGAAGACCGTGCGGAGGCTATGGCAGCAGGCCTGGAGGTAGCGATTACTAGAGACGGGCACTTACTGTCCCATGAGGCAATGAAAATCTGTTATTCGGCGGTATCCTGCTTTTATGACTACCTCACTGACGAGGGTTATGCATTTGGCAACCCCATTCCTGCGATCCGCAAGCAGTCTGCCTATCTTATTAAAGGTGCCACTCAAAAAAACATTAAACGACTGTCAGACCTGCAGTGGGAAACTGTGCTTGAATGCGCTCAGGCAGCGGCAGATAAGGATCCTGGCCATGAGCGTACATTGTTTATTATTGCCATGCTCAAAACCCTGTATCTCAGGGTTTCCGAGCTGTCAGAGCGCGCAAACTGGCAGCCAGCCTGGAAGCATTTCTGGCAGGACAGTGATGGCAATCAATGGCTTAAGGTGTTGGGTAAGGGCAATAAGATTAGAGATATCTCGGTTCCAAGCGCCCTCTCTCCCTATATTCAGCGCTACCAAAAATATCGTGGGTCTCTAAGTGCTAATTTTGGGGCAAACAGCGCTTTGGTGGCCAAAAACCGCGGTACAGGTGGCATGACTTCCCGCCAATTGCGCCGCATAGTGCAGCAGGGTTTTGATCTGGCCTATGAAAAAATGCGCTCAGAGGGCTTCAGTGATGAGGCCAGGGCGCTACGTGAGGCAACAACCCATTGGTTGCGACATACTGGCGCCTCTCAGGATATAGCCACCAGACCACTAAAACATATGGCAGATGATTTGGGTCACGCCAGTATGGGGACCACAGACCAGGTTTATATCCAGTCGGATATGAAAGAGCGTGCACGCTCTGGAAAGACAAGAGAAGTATAATAAAAACAGTAGCTTGAAATGATTAGTTAAAGTAAATTATTGATATAAGGCGGACTTATAATCCGTCACTAAGGGGGACAGTAATGAGTATAGATGCACAGATAGAGTCTTGGGTAAGGCCCTTGGCTCAGGGACTTTCCGAGCTGGTGTTCTACCCTATCCAACTATTCGATCAGGATTTCCCATTAATTGTGCTATGGCTGGCGATCGCAGCCCTGTGGTTTACCTTTTATCTGCGCCTGATCAATCTACGCGGCTTTGGCCATGCCCTGAGACTGTTAATCAATCCCCCAGCTAATTCTGGCGCAAGTGGTGAAATCTCTCATTTTAAAGCGCTCTCCACGGCAATATCGGGCACCGTGGGTGTGGGCAATATTGGCGGTGTTGCTGTAGCTATTGCCATAGGCGGACCAGGGGCTGCTTTTTGGCTGTTTATGGCGGGCTTTCTAGCAATGTCTACCAAGTTTGTGGAGTGCACATTGGGGGTTAAGTACCGGCGGGTCAACGCTGACGGCTCAGTCTCTGGTGGCCCCATGTACTATCTGGAGCGCTTTTTTCAGATTCGCAACTGGCCTAAGGTTGGCAAGTTTTTGGGTAGTTTCTATGCTCTGGCGCTGGTAATCGGCTGTCTGGGGATTGGCAATATGTTTCAGTCCAACCAGGCCTATGTTCAAATGCTCAGTATTACCGGTGGTGACAATAGCTTTTTGCATGATCGCGGCTGGCTGTTTGGTCTGCTTATGGCGTCTACAGTGGCTCTGGTCATTGTTGGCGGCATTCGCTCAATTGCCGCCGCAGCCTCGCGCATAGTACCTACCATGGCTGTGCTGTATATCTTTTCAGCACTGTTGATTATAGCCATGAGTGCAGAGCATCTACCGGGCGCCATAGTCTTGATTTTTAACAGCGCGTTTACCTGGAGCAGTGTTCAGGGAGGCATGGTGGGAGCTATTATCGTTGGTTTTCAGCGCGCCTTATTTTCCAATGAGGCGGGCATCGGCTCGGCATCCATAGCCCATTCTGCGGTCAAGACTGATGAGCCGGTTACTGAGGGCCTGGTGTCGCTGCTGGAACCATTTATAGATACTATGGTTATCTGCACCCTCACCTCTCTGGTGATTGTCACTACCGCTATTCCCAATGGGTTACTTGAGGATGGCCGAGGGCTGGAGGGTATTGCGCTGACTTCAGCCGCATTTGCCCACCATATTAGCTGGGCTCCCTATATTATTGCCGTAGCCGCCCTGTTATTTGCCTTTTCTACCACGATTGCCTGGTCCTACTATGGGCTCAAGGGCTGGACCTATCTATTTGGTGAATCCGCCCTGACCCAGATGATCTTTAAGATGGGCTTTTGTGGCTTCGTTGCCCTGGGCTGCATGATCCAGTTGACCGCAGTGCTGGACTTTTCTGATGCTATGGTATTTTTGATTGCTGTACCCAATATTATTGGTCTCTATCTGTATGGGCCTGAAATTAAACGCGATCTTGCCGATTATATGGCCAGATTTGGTCACAAGAGGTAAGCAGTGAAATTAACTCTGGGCATATTGCAGGCCGATGATGTTCTCAGCAACTTAGTTGAGGATCATGGTGAGTATCCATTTATGTTTGAACGCCTGCTGCGGGCAGCAAATAGCGACCCGCAGCTGCACCTGGAGTTTATAACCTACCAGGTTAACAAAGGGGTCTATCCGGCCGATATAGATGAGGTCGATGCCTATATCATGACCGGCAGCAAAAGCAGCGTGTACGAGCAGACGCCCTGGGTGCTTGCGTTAGCCGACTTTGTAAGAACTTTGCATCAGCATCAGAAAAGATTTATTGGTATTTGCTTTGGTCATCAGATGGTTGCCCATGCTCTGGGCGGAAACGCCGGGCCAGCCAGTGCCGGCTGGTCCCTTGGTGTCAAGCAGACCAGCCCCTGCCAGGCAGCAGAGCCCAATATATTAGCGGGAAAACCGTTTAAATTAATATACAGCCACCAGGATCAGGTATCTGTGGCTGCGCCAGGGTCAGAAGTTCTGGCTTCAACAGACACCTGCCCCATTGCTGCTACCAGCCTAGGCAAGCATATTTTAACCTTTCAGGGCCATCCCGAATTCTTCCCGGATTACAGCCGCGCCCTCTACCAGTTTCGACAGCCAGCCTACCCAGCCGAGACCTATGAGTCTGCCATGGTATCTCTTGAGCAGAGCGCCGATCAGGATTGGGTGGCTAGGCTAATGATTAATTTCTGCCTTGGCCCTCAGTAAGGCCTGTCTCCATCAATCACTATTCTTTCCAGGCAGCGATAGGCCGGAAAGTAGTCATTGACTGGCTTGTGCTGGGTACTGCGATTATCCCAGATGGCTATGCAGTTGGCCTCCCAGCTAAAGCGGCAGGTAAATTCTGCGGTGGTATTGTGCTGGTATAAAAACTGTAAAATTGCTCTGCTCTCATCTGCCGGCAACCCAACAATATGCGTTGTGAACAGCGGGTTCACAAAAATCACTTTTTTACCACTCTCGGGATGGGTTCTGATCAGCGGATGAGTGACCGGTGGATTATCTGCCACTGCCTGCGCCAGGCGTTCAGAGCCACCCTGCTCGGCCAGGCTCTCTTTAAATCCATAGCAAAAATCATGGACTGCGCTAAGCCCACCTAAGAAAGCCTGCATCTGTGAGGACAGGCCTTCGTAGGCCGATGTCATGCTGGACCAGAGGGTATCTCCGCCCTTCTCAGGAATCACTCTGGAGCGCAGCACAGTGCCCATGGGCGGGTGTTGGCGAAAAGTCATATCACTGTGCCAGCACTCAATCTTGCTTGGTTTTTCGGCGGTGCTCTCAAGGATGGTGATCTCTGGAAAACCCTCCACAGTCGCATAGGCGGGATGGGTTTGCAGCGGCCCAAAAGACGATGCCAGGGCATGCTGCTGAGCCGGGGAAACATCCTGATTGCGAAAAAATATTACCTCATGCTCCACTAGCAGGGCCCTGATTTCTTGATAATCCTCCGCCCTTATATCAGCGGTTAAATCAATGCCGCTTATTTCCGCACCAAGAGCGCCTGCTATAGGTTTTACTTTCATGGTCTTTGCTCGATTAGGTTTATTATTGTAGAGAATCTCTGAGCCTTGCCGCAGCATTGTCCTGTGGAAATGCTATCACTAGTTTATCTGCAAAGTCTCGTGCCTGTTTAGATCTGCCCATATCCCTACTGATAGTGACCAGCGCTAATAGCATATCTCTGTTGGGCTGCGCCGGCTTTAGAGCCCCGTTAAGGATATGAATTGCCTCTGCACCCCTACCCTGTGAGTTTAGCGCCAGAGCGTAAATATAGACATATCTGTCATTGTCTGGCGCCAGCTGCATTGCCCGCTGCAAGCTGGCTAGCGCCTCGAGAGGCTGTTGGCTACGAATCTGCGCCAGCCCCAGGCCATGATGAGCCTCAGGGCTATCTGGGTAACCAGACCTTGCTTGCAGTAACCGCTCAATTGCCAGCTGTTCGCGACCCTGAGCGCGGTAAAGATCGGCAAGATTTAACAGTGCAGGTAGCGATTTGCTATCTAGCTTTAAAGCTTGGATATAAGCCTTCTCCGCCTCTTGGTATTGCCCCTGAGCAATATAGGCGCTGGCGAGATTTAGCTGGCCACCGGGCATGTCGGCACTGACCCTCAGTGACTCCATATACAGGGCGATATTGCTATCCAGCTCTCGCTGCTGGTAATTATTCAACCCGGCTAGCCCCAGAAGCAGTCTGGTGGCTTCGAATCTCACAGAGGCGACCTGATCTTTTAGCAGTGGCGAAATATCTTGCCAGCGCTGCTGTAAGGGTAGCATTTCCAGTGCCTGCAGCGCCGCGATTCTAATCAGTGGATCCTGGTTATTTAACTGCTTGCGGGCAGCGTTGTAGCTGGCTGAATGAGCATAGTTTTCCAGCAGACCCAGAGCCGTGGCTCTAGCTATGCCGCTAATACTTGGGTTGTTAGCCAGCTCGATCAGCAGCTGGTGTGCATTGGGCTGCGAATATCTGGCTGCAGAAAGTGCTGTGGCCACCAATTCTGGAGGCCTGGTGCTGTCGTGCAACCAGCTCTGAATAGCAGAGGCCGACCAAGCGGCGGTTTTATCTGTATGGCAGCTATTGCAGGCATTTGGAGCGCCAATCGACCCGGTAATATCTGGCCGCGGGATACGCATGCTGTGGTCTCTGCGACTATCCACACCCATATAAACAGTAGCAGGCATATGGCAATTTACGCATTGAGCGCCGGCACTGTTGTCCCCCTTATGGAAGTGGTGGCTGGGCTGATTATAGGTCTCAGGGGCATGACATCCAGCACAGAGCTCATTACCCTCAGCCACAGGCTCCAGGCTATGAGGATTGTGGCAGTTGCTGCAGGTCACCCCTCGCTGATACATTTTGCTCTGGATAAATGAGCCATAGACATAGACCTCACCCTGAATCTGACCATCCGCATGGTAGACCCCCTGCTGCAAAGTTTGCAGGCTGTAGTGATCGAGAAAGGTATGACCCTCAGTATGATTGTTAATCGGGTCATTGCTAACCTTACTGCGCCTTGAATGACAGCCCGCACAGGACTGGGTCTCGGGAATTGCAGCCTGATGCGGGTCGCCCTGGGCGCTTGCGATAGAGGCTCCATTGGCAATAATCCAGTCAACAGGCTGGCCATATTGCACCTGTAGGCCATTAGCGGAAGCAGGCCGATTGGCAGCCTGAGCCCATTCGCGATGATCAGACCCTGGCCCATGACAGGACTCGCAGGCCACATTGATCTCAGACCAGATAGTGGCATAGGTATCTGTCGACGGTGAATAGTTTTTTTGTAGCCCGGTTGAATGGCAGTCGGCACAGTGACTATTCCAGTTATAGTAAGCCCCGGTCCAGTGCAGGCTTTCGCCAGGCTCACCTTTATCATTGGGCATTAACTGGTACCAGCGCTGCCCCCCCTGCTGTTTGGGCCGGCTATCCCAGGCGGTGGTCAACGCCTGAATTCGGCCATCCGGAAAGCTAATCAGATATTGCTGTAAGGGCTCAACACCAAAGCTGTAGTCAACTTTAAAGTCACGATACTTGCCGTCAGCTCCCTGGGTATTGACATAGTACTGGCCCTGTTTGCGGGTAAATGTCGAGACAACTCCACCATGGGCAAAGGTGGCGTTATTAAAATCCCCAAGAACCGTCTCTGGGGATGCAACTTTCATTGCCCAGTCATGATGTGAGCCCTGCCAGTCATCAAATTCTTGCTGATGACAGCCAGCGCATTCTGAGGCCCCAATATAATCGGCGCCCTGGCTATTAACAGACAGGCTGATCAGCAGAAAAATGACTAAGTAAGGCACGGCAATAGAGGGCCATATGGTTGTTGTCCAGTGCCCTATTCTAAGCGCAAAGCTTCACCAGTGTAACCATAAAAGGCTACACATTAAGCAGAAGATGCTCGCGCTCCCAGGAGGAAATTACATGGTTAAATTCCTCAAACTCAACCAGCTTGATTGAGGTATAAAGCTGGATAAATTTCTCGCCAAATAGCTCAAAAACATCCTTATCCTCTTGCAGGCCGCGCAGAGCCTCCTCGAGCGTTCTGGGCAGTGCTAACTCTTCCTCATAGGCGTTACCCTCGTAGGCAGCTGAGGGCTCAATCTTGTTTTTCATACCCAGATAGCCGCAGGCCAAGGTCGCTGCAATAGATAGATAAGGATTTACATCTGCACCGGGAAAGCGATTTTCAATACGATAGTTTTTTGCGTTGGCATCAGGCACCCTAAGCCCGGTGGTGCGATTATCAAAGCCCCAGTGCAAATTGATTGGCGCAGAGACCTCACGGGTAAAGCGACGATAAGAGTTTACATTGGGCGCAAAAAAGCTCATCACATAGGGGGTATACTTCTGCAGACCTCCTAAATAATGATAAAACGCCTGACTGTACTCGCCATCTGCAGTGGCAAATATATTAGAGCCATCGGCAGCAGAGAGGATGCTCTGATGAATATGCTTAGCAGACCCGGGTTCGGAGGCCATAGGCTTGGCCATAAAAGTAGCGTATATATCATGCTTTAACGCCACCTCACGCACCATACGCTTAAAAGTAAACACCTGGTCGGCCAGGTTAAGGGGATCGCCGTGAATAAAGTTAACTTCCAGCTGAGCAGCCCCGGATTCATGAATAAGAGTATCGATATCCAGACCCATGGCTTCACCATAGGCATACATGTCTTCAACAAAGGGCTCAAACTCATTGGCCGCGTCAATGCTGTAAGACTGGCGAGCAGTCTCAGGGCGCCCAGAGCGACCCAGTGGCGGCTTTAGAGCCATATCTGGGTTGGTGTTCTTTTCTACCAGGTAAAACTCCATCTCCGGTGCTATTACCGGCTGCAGGCCATCCTTTTGATATAGCCCAAGGATATGCTTGAGTACTGCTCTGGTGCTAAATGGATGAGGTTTGCCATCTTTGGTGTAGCAATCATGAATAATCTGCCCGGTGGTTTCATTGGCCCAGGGAACATTGCGGGCAGTCGAGGGATCCGGTTCCAGCAGCATATCGCCGTCTATGGTACCCAGCAGCTCCCAGTAGTCATCGGAGAACTCGCCGGTAACGGTCTGAGCCAGAATGCCCTCTGGTAGACGGCTGTCCTCTTTGAGGAATTTTTTCGCCGGTATAAATTTGCCCCTTGCATTGCCTGTCATATCAGGCACCAGGCATTCTACCTCGGTGATTTTATTTTGTTTTAGCCAGTTTTCTATTTCCATTTGCGACTGCATGAGACACCAGATTAAAGTTTGATTTCGAATAATTATTCAATTAATGTTGAATTATTGTTCGAAAAAGTGCTAATGTCAAACTTTATAGGTTTATAAGGATTAAATGTGAGCTCTTACTATCTTGCCAGCACCGTAAAATCGGATACCTATGCCCCACTGGAGGGTGAACATCAGGCAGATATCTGTATTGTCGGCGCAGGCTTTACCGGTCTCTCATCTGCCCTTCACCTGTCTGAGCTAGGCTATAAGGTGATCGTTTTGGAGGCTGAAACCGTGGGTTATGGCGCCTCCGGTCGCAACGGCGGTCATGTCGGCATAGGTCAGCGCCAAGATCAGTACTATCTGGAAGAAAAATTTGGCCATGATATTGCCAGCACCCTCTGGGCCATGGGTCTGGAGGCTGTGGATACAGTAAAAAATCTGATTGAGAAGCACCGCATAAACTGTGATTTAAAGCACGGCGATGTGCACTTTGCTCATAAAGCCCGGTATAGCCGAGAAATGGAAGAGGAAGTTGCCTTTCTCTATGATCGCTATGGTTTTGATCAGATGGAGTATATCCCCAAGGAACGCCTGAGCGAGGTGATTGGTAGCGAGGCTTATCACTGCGCAGTAATGGATACTGTTTCCAAGCACCTTCATCCTCTCAAGTTTGTTCAGGGTCTGGCTGCTGCCGCCAGTCGCGCAGGTGTTACCATCTGTGAGCAGTCTCGGGTCACTTCATATGGTGGCTCACCTCTGGTGGTAAACACCGCCAATGGCAAGGTAACTACCAGTGAGCTAGTTTTAGCCTGTAATGCCTATATAGAGAAGCTGGAGCCGAAGATAAATGGGCATATTATGCCAATTAATAACTTTGTATTAGCGACGGAACCTCTGTCGGACGAGCTGGCGCGGGATATAATTCCGCTGGATACGGCTATGGCCGACAGTCGTTTTGTAATTAACTACTGGAAACTATCTGCCGATAATCGACTGCTGTTTGGTGGTGGAGAAAATTATCGCCGAGGATTTCCATCCGATATTAAGAGCTTTGTGCAACAGTATATGTTGCAGGTATACCCGCAACTGGCCAACACTAGGATAGATTACGGCTGGGGTGGCAGAGTGGCTATCACCATGAACCGCCTACCCCACTTTGGTCGCCTGCAGGATAATATTTGGTATATGCAGGGCTATTCCGGACATGGCGTACCCACGGCCACCTTTGCAGGCAAGCTGATCGCCGAGGCCATCAGCGGCAAGCTAGAGCGCTTTGATCTAATGGCCAACCTGCCCAGTCCGAAATTCCCTGGCGGAACATTGCTGCGCTGGCCAGGAATGGTTGCAGGCATGCTCTATTACGCACTTAGAGATCGCTTCTAATGAGCAATTTACGCAAAACATCACCGAGAACCCAGCCCGTTCAGCAGCGCGCCCAGAAGCGCCGCAATCAGATTCTCGAGGTAACTGCAGAGCTGCTTGAGGAGGTTGGGCAGGATGACTTGACCACTATTCTGGTAGCCAAGCGCGCCGGGATGTCCGTAGGCACTCTCTATCATTACTTTCCCAATAAATACGCGATTATGTACGCCCTCGCGGAACAGTGGGTGGGGGAAATGGATATAGCCCTTCAGGAACTGGAGTCAGAGGCCATTGAGTCTCTAAGCCTCAAGCGCTTTGTTGAGCGCTGTGTAGACCGTATGCGCCTGGTATATATCAATCAGAGAGGCCTATTGCCTCTAGTGCAAGCCATGTATGGTGTACCTGAGCTTGTAGAGCTCGATTTAATTCATGATGAATTGATAATTGCTTCCATGGCACGTATGTTTGAGCGTATGGATATTGCCTCCAAGCCAGCTGAACTCAGGCGCCTGGGGCGAGCCTATCTAGAGATTACCCATGCCCTGCTGGTGGTTGTGGTCAATCAGAGCCCTCAGGATGGAGACAAAACTCTAGGTGATCTGAAATATCTCAGCCTAAGTTTACTGGAGCGAGCCAAAGGCCAGTTTTGATATTGACCGCACCCTGTAAAACTTAGAAATAGAATTAAGTTACAACAATAACTTATTGATATAAATAGATTATCTTGCTCTTTCTCTCATGGTCACAAACTCTTCAGCAGCGCTGGGATGTATGCCTATAGTGGCATCAAAATCTGCCTTGGTAGCGCCTGCCTTAAGCGCTATACCCATACCCTGAATAATCTCTGCCGCATGCTCCCCGACCATATGGCAACCCACGACTTTGTCTGAGGCTGTATCAACGATCAGTTTCATGGTGATGCGCTCAGCGCCGCCACCCAGGGTCTGCAACATGGGTTTGAAGTCTGAGATATAGACGGCAATATCCTGATATTCAAGTCGCGCCTGCTCTTCACTGAGACCCACAGTCCCCAGTTCTGGCTGACAGAAAACTGCGGTCGGGATATTGCTGTAATCTATACTTGCCTGACCCTCGCCGTAGAGATGATCTACCAGCACCATGGCTTCCTGAATGGCAACAGGAGTGAGCTGCACGCGGTCAATCACGTCGCCCAGGGCATAGATACTGGGATCTGCCGTGGCAAAGTTTTCATCCACCAATATAGCGCCATTACCATCAGTTACCACAGAGCTAGTCTCAAGCCCCAGCCCCTGGGTATTGGGACGACGACCTGTGGCGTACAGTACCAGTCCAGCCTCCAGGCTACCCTGGCCATTTAATGAGACAGACAGATCTGTAGCGGATTTTTTGATTTCATCAATCTCGGTATTAAGGTGCAGATGTATGCCCTTGGCAACCATGCCTTCGGCGATTTTTTCTGCCATTTGCCGATCAAATGATTTTAGTAGCACCGGTCCACGATAGATCAGATGAGTCTCTACCCCCAGTCCATTTAAAATACCGGCGAACTCCACTGCTATGTAGCCACCGCCCACTACCACTGCGGTTTTGGGCAGCTCTTCGAGAAAGAACATCTCATTGGAACTGATAGCATGCTCGCTGCCGGGAAACTGCGGAATATAAGGCCAGCCGCCGGTAGCCACTAGAATAGTGCGCGCCCGGTAAACCTTACCGTTTACGCTTACCTGGTGAGGGCCAGCGATGGTTGCTCTGCCATCAAACAGATCGGCACCACTGTTGTCGATAAGACTGTTATAGATGCCGTTTAGGCGTTGTATCTCAGCTGTTTTATTGTCTCTGAGTGTCGCCCAGTCCAGAGTGGGCTGCTGTGGGAGGGTCCAACCAAAGCCCGCACTGGCATGGAATAATTCTGGAAACTGCGAGGCATAGACAAATAGTTTTTTGGGCACACAGCCCACATTGACACAGGTGCCGCCCAGATAGCGCTCCTCAGCCACGGCCACCTTTTTACCTTTAGAGGCCGCCATACGGGCAGCGCGCACACCACCGGAGCCAGCGCCAATGACAAACAGGTCATAGTCAAAGCTGTCACTCATATTTCACCACGCTTATTAGATCTCGTTGTTCTTATTAATAACGCCTTCGAGTTGATTGCCGGGTTTGCTAAACCAGGCCAGTTTGCTGTGCAGACTCACCACAGTGCCGACAATAATCAATGTTGGCGCCTTGGCGCCTGCGTCACGCACCATCTCTGGGAGACTATCCAAATCTCCGACAAATACCTGCTGTCTGTCTGAGGTGCCCTTTTCAATAAGTGCCGCTGGGGTACGCGCATCCAAACCATGCTCCTTAAGCTGCTGGCAAATAGTTTCCATACCATTAAGACCCATGTAGAACACCAGAGTCTGATTGGGTTGCACCAGTTCAGGCCAGTTGAGATCCATTTTGCCCGAGCGTAAATGGCCGGCAATAAACCGCACTGACTGGGCATGGTCGCGATGGGTAAGAGGAATACCAGCATAGCTGGCACAGCCCGAGGCTGCGGTAATGCCTGGGACTACCTGAAATGGAATGCCATGCTCAGCCAGAGTTTCAATCTCTTCGCCACCGCGGCCAAATATAAAGGGATCACCGCCCTTCAACCGCACCACCCTGTTGCCCTCAAGGGCGTAGTCCACCAGTTTTTGATTGATATTATCCTGGGTTACCGGGTGGTCACCGGCAGTCTTGCCCACATAGATGCGTGTGGCATCTCGCCGCACCAGGTTTAGTACCTCTTTGGAGACCAGGCGATCATAGAGAACTATATCGGCCTGCTGCATTAGCCGCAGCGCTTTAAAGGTAAGCAGGTCTGGATCGCCTGGGCCGCCGCCAACCAGATAGACTTCGCCGGTTTTAAAACCGTCGGTATTGGCGAGCTTGTCCGCTAAAAGGCGCTCAGCCTCATCCAGATTATTGGCGTAGGCCTGCTCGGCAATAGGCCCATAAAATACATCTTCCCAAAATGCCTTGCGGTCGGCGCCACTGTCAAACTTGGCCTTGACCCGCTCGCGAAAGCTGCCAGCCAGGGCACCCAACTTAGCCATGCCTGCTGGCAACAGGCTTTCAAATCTGGTCCGCAAGAGCCTTACCAGTACTGGTGCATCACCGCCACTGGAGATCGCCACTTGAATCGGCGAACGATCCACTATCGAGGGAAATATCACCGTAGAAAAACCGGGATCATCCACCACATTAGACAGCATATTTGCGGCCTGAGCATGTTCGGAGACCTGACGGTTTAACTCGCGATCGTTGGTAGCGGCAATCACCATCACGGTATCCGGATAGTTAAGCAGGTACTGGTGTTGGTAAGCTGCGGTTATCAGCTCAAGACCATTACAGCCGTCGGCCCTGTCCTTAGCATCCATCTCTAAAAGATCTGGACAAAATTCTTTGGCCACGATGGTGATCAGCGCACTGGCTTCCTGCACCAGGCGCACTTTGCGCAGGGCAATTTCGCCACCGCCAACTACCAGAATACGACGACCTCTAAGGTTATGAAATAAGGGTAGATAATCCATTATTTGATATGGGTCTGCCCATTCATTAGAGGCTGCAACACCTCAGGAATAGCAATTGAGCCATCGGCCTGCTGATAATTCTCCATTACCGCCAGCAAGGTCCGCCCCACCGCTAAACCGGAACCATTTAGGGTGTGCAGCAGCTCAGGCTTGCCATCGGCATTTCTATATCTGGCTTTCATTCGGCGCGCCTGAAAGTCGGCAAAATTACTGCAAGATGAGATCTCCCGATACCTTTCCTGGGAGGGTACCCAGACCTCGATATCATAGGTTTTGGCTGCAGAAAAACCCAGATCACCGCCGCACAGCACCACAGTGCGATAAGGCAACTGCAGTTTTTGTAAAATAACCTCTGCATGGCCAACCAAGCCCTCGAGGGCATCCCATGATTCCTCCGGGCGCACAAATTGCACCATCTCGACCTTTTCAAACTGGTGCTGACGGATCATGCCTCTGGTATCTCGACCATAGCTACCAGCCTCACTTCTAAAGCATGGAGTATGAGAGACAAACTTGATCGGCAGCTCATCGACAATCTCATTGCGGTAGATGTTGGTGATCGGCACCTCAGCCGTGGGAATCAAATAAAACTCACGCTCATCATCAAGCTTAAACAGATCTTCCTCAAACTTGGGTAGCTGCCCTGTTCCATAAAGAGACTCGCGATTGACAATATAGGGTACATAGACCTCTTCGTAGCCATGGTCCTGAATATGGGTGTTGAGCATAAACTGGGTCAATGCCCGGTGCAGACTGGCCAGCCCACCGCGCATTTGCGAAAATCTTGACCCGGTTATTTTAGACGCCGCATCAAAGTCCAAACCATTGATCGCAGCGCCGAGATCTACATGATCTTTAACCTCAAAATCAAAGGCTCGGGGCTCACCCCAGCGACGAACCTCTACATTGTCCTCTTCGTCTGAGCCAGCTGGTACAGAGTGGTGAGGAACATTTGGGATACCCTGTAAAAGTCCATCCAGCTCTTCTTGCACAGCTGCAAGTGCAGTATCAGCGGCAGCGGAATCAGTTTTGATCTGCTCGCCTCTAGCTTTCAAAGGCTCTATATCTTCACCATTGGCTTTGGCCTCACCAATCAGTTTGCCCATAGACTTGGAGAAGCTATTGCGCTCCTGCTGTAGACTCTCAGCAATCAATTGACGCTCTTTGCGCTGAGCTTCAAGGGCCAAAAAAGCCTGGGTATCTAACTGGTAGCCTTTTACTTGCAGGCTGGCTGCAATGGCGTTTAGGTCCGAACGTAACAGCTTCGGGTCGAGCATGGTGACTTCCTTAAAATTAAATCAAATACAAACGTGTTAGCCAGACCGCCACAACTATGGCAGCCAAGCATAAAATAACCGTACCCAGAGCGTAAACCAGGGCCAGAAAAAGGTGGCCATTTTGCCACAGACCTAGGGCATCAAGCGAGAATGTTGAGAAAGTAGTGAAGGCGCCAAGAAAACCTATCATTAGGATGCTGCGCATCTCTGGTGGCAGTAGGCCCTTTTCTAGAATCACAACAAACAGCACGCCCATAATAAAACTACCCAGCACATTGACCGATAGTGTGGCATAGGGAAACCTATAGCTGGTGGCATCAAACACCAGGGTGCTGACGGCATAGCGAGCCATGGCTCCCAACGCGCCACCAATTGCAACCGCAAACCAATGCATTCTCATGTATCCTTGTTGTGTTGTTGACTGTGCTGCTGATCCAGTGATCGCAGCTGTTTGAGCTTGTCGCCGATCTGTTTTTCCAAGCCATTATCTGTGGGATAGTAGTATTGCTTATCGCCCAGCTCTTCGGGTAAATATTGTTCTCCGGCAGCATAGGCACTCTCTTCGCTGTGGGCATAGCGATAACCCTTGCCATAATCCAGCTCTTTCATAAGTTTGGTGGGTGCATTGCGCAAATGCATAGGAACCTCGTAGCTGGGCAGAGACTGCACATCGGCCATGGTCGCCTTAAATGCGCTGTACACGGCGTTGCTCTTGGCGGCTATGGCGCAGTAAATCACGGCCTGAGCCAGGGCTAACTCACCTTCCGGGCTACCTAGACGCTCTTGGATATTCCAAGCATTGAGCGCTAACTCAAGGGCTCTGGGGTCTGCGTTACCAATATCTTCTGTGGCCATTCGCGCCACTCGCCGGGCTATATACAGAGGGTCACAGCCGCCGTCCAGCATACGACATAGCCAGTAGAGTGCCGCATCTGGAGATGATCCGCGGACTGATTTGTGCAGCGCAGATATCTGATCGTAAAAATATTCGCCGCCTTTGTCGAAGCGCCTGGTATCACCCACTAACACCTGCTCAAGCACAGCGGTGTCAATTACCGCCGAGTCAGCCTGCTCAGTGGCCAGATCATTGGCAATCTCAAGTAGATTGAGAGCGCGGCGAGCATCGCCATCTGCAGCATCGGCGAGTAGCTCTAGAGCGGCCTCTTCCATTTGCAGGGGCCGCTGCCCCAAGCCATCCTGCTTGTTGAGCATGGCTTGCTGTATAACTATTTTAATCTGCTCTGTGTCGAGACTTTTCAACACATAGACACGACAGCGTGACAACAGTGCGTTATTTAATTCAAAGGAGGGGTTTTCCGTAGTAGCACCTATAAACACCAGGGTACCGTCCTCTACAAAGGGCAAAAATGCATCCTGTTGGGACTTGTTAAAACGGTGCACTTCATCCACAAACAGTATGGTTTTGCGCCCCCGCAGGTCTCGCTGCTCCTCGGCCTTGGCAATGGACTCACGAATCTCTTTTACCCCGGACAATACTGCCGAAATACTCTCGAAGTGAGCGTCGGCAGAGGCGGCAATAATCTTTGCCAGTGTGGTTTTGCCTACCCCCGGCGGACCCCAGAAAACCATCGAGTGCAAAGTTTGGCTTTCAATCGCCTCTCGCAGCGGCTTACCCGGGCCAATCAGATGTTGCTGACCATAGAAGCCATCCAGAGTATCAGGCCGCATGCGGGCTGCCAGAGGTTGGTACAGTTGCTGGCTAAACAGATCAGTCATTGCGAATAACATCCACGCCAAGCGGAATCTCAAAGACAAATAGATCTGCGCCAAGAGGCGGATTATATTCGAGCTCAGAAAAACTAATGCGCGTGACCTGACCAAGATTATCGGTCAGAGCTATGAAGGTGGGTAGCAGATTATCAAAATCAATCTGCACTGAGCTAAACAGGCTAGTGCCCTGCTCTGCTGTCAGTAAAAATGATCCCGCTGAAAGCTGCTCGACCAAATAGGCGCTGTCCAATGCCTGCAGATCTCCAGAGAACAGCATAGCGGGCGCAGATTGAATATCGCCTGTAAAAGGCTGCACCATAACCTGCTCTAGGTCAGGGTCATAGACCCAGAGGCTGTTACCGTCTGAAATCACCTGCTGGGGCATGGGCTGCTCTACTATCCAGCGCAAGCTATTGGGTTTGGCGACCTGAAACAAGCCATTGGATTGCTGCAACTCAACACCATTGGCATCGACCATGTGCTGTTCAAACTGCGCAGACAGACTGACAATAGGCTCCAATAAATCGCGGAGCTGTTGAATATCTCCGCCATCGTCACTGGCATAGGCGCCAAGAGCCAATGGCAGGCTAAGAAGCGAGACTATAGATTTTAAAAGCTGCATATTAGATTATCTCTGTTTAAACAGCGTTTTCTATGACTTGGGCGCCAGAATATCCCTGCTGCCATTGCTGCTCATGGGGCTAACCACACCAGCAGCTTCCATTTGCTCGATGAGCCTTGCGGCACGATTGTAGCCAACCCGCAATTTACGCTGCACCGAGGAAATTGAAGCTTTGCGACTCTCCAACACAAAGGCCACTGCCTCATCATAGAGTGGATCGGACTCAGCGTCCTCTTCCCCCTCCTCGCTACCACTAAAGCCAGGTACAGGGATAGATGCCACCGCTGATTCGTCGATAATTTCATCCAGGTAATTGGGCACGCCTCTGCGCTTCCAATCAGCCACTACCTTATGCACCTCGTGATCATCAACAAAGCAGCCATGGACTCGCTCTGGCACACTGGTGCCAGGCGGCAGATAGAGCATATCGCCATGGCCGAGCAGCTGCTCTGCCCCGCCCTGATCGAGAATGGTTCTGGAGTCGATCTTGGAGGATACTTGGAAGGCAATTCTGGAAGGCACATTGGCTTTGATCAGGCCGGTTATAACATCGACCGAGGGTCGCTGAGTGGCCAGTATTAGGTGGATACCTGCCGCCCTGGCTTTCTGGGCAATGCGGGCAATAAGTTGCTCTACTTTTTTACCGACGATCATCATCATATCGGCAAATTCATCAATCACCACCACTATGTAAGGTAATGTCTCAAGACTCGGAGCCTCTGGAGCCTCCTGACTGGCATCCCAACCCATTTCATCTGGATTAAAAGTCCACAGAGGATCACTGATAGGGTTGCCCGCTTTAATAGCATCCTCTACTTTGCGGTTATACCCCGCCAGATTGCGCACACCCAGTGCGGCCATAAGCTTGTAGCGCCGCTCCATTTCACCGACACACCAGCGCAGACTGCCGGCGGCGTCTTTCATATCAGTAATAACTGGTGTCAGTAGATGGGGAATATCGTCGTAGACCGAGAGTTCTAGCATTTTAGGGTCGATAAGAATCAGCTTGACCTCTTCCGGCGACGACTTAAATAGCAGACTGAGCAGCATGGCATTAATGCCCACAGACTTACCGGAACCAGTGGTACCTGCCACTAACAGATGGGGCATTTTTGCCAGATCAGCTACTGAGGGAACACCGGCAATATCATGACCCAGAGCCAGCGTTAAGGGCGAGTTGGAGCGATCATATGCCTCAGATGACAGCACCTCACTCAACCGCACCATTTCACGTTTTTCATTGGGGATCTCAATACCGACCACCGACTTGCCCGGAATCACCTCGACCACTCGCACACTGATAACGGCCATGGAACGAGCCAGATCTTTGGCCAGACCACTGATGCGACTGACTTTTACGCCAGCAGCCGGTTGAATCTCAAACCTGGTAACCACGGGTCCGGGCAATACTTCAACCACCTCAGCCTTGATCCCAAAGTCCTGTAACTTTAGCTCCAACAGTCTCGACAGATGCTCAAGAGACTCCTCTGAGTAACCAGTGTCATTGGATTTGTCTGAGGGGTCGAGCAGATTAAGAGGCGGCAGTGAGCCCACAATCTCGGTATCAGCAAACAAGGTCTGCTGCTTCTCACGCTCAATTCTGGGACTAACTTCAGGCTTGGCCTTGGGCGCCTGAATGGTTGGAGGCTTGCGCTGTTTAGTGCTCTTTACCGCAGCCTCTACCTTGACCATGCGCTCAGCCTGAGCTTCTTTAGAAGCTCGTAGCTCGCGCTGCCGCCGCTGTCGCTCTGCCAGGGCGTCGGCCATGGTGGCTATGCCATTGAGTGTAAGATCTCCCAGGCGATCTATGGTACGAATCCAGGAAATATCAGCAAATACAGTGAGTCCGAAAAGAAATAGCGCCAGCAGTAACAATGTACTACCGGTGTAACTGAACGCTGCTATGACCGCTTCGCCGATTTTGCTGCCCAAAATACCGCCACTGCCAAAGGGATAGTAAGCCAGGTTGTCCAGATACTGAATATTGGCCAGCGAGGTGGCGCTTATCATTACCAAACTAAAGCCGATCACTCGCAAGATAAAACTGACCGAGTCAAAGTCCTCTCGCTCAGATAGAAAGTGGGTTCGCAGAATCTGCATGGCACGAATGGCAAGCAGCAGCGGAAAAAGATAAGCCATGCCACCAAATAAGGAGAAAAATACATCGGACAGCCAAGCACCTACAGGTCCTATCAAGTTGGCTACATCGGCTCGAGAGCCAGTATGAGACCAGCCAGGATCCTCTGACGAGTAGGTAAGCAGAGCAAGCAATAGGATAATACACAGAGCTATCCAGCCTATCAGGGCGCCTTCTGCCAGCAGCTTTTTACTGCGGGATTGCGCTTCGCTGTCGCTGGCTGGCGCTCTATGCGCTGTTTTATTTTGGTCAGTGCTCAACGGCCATTTTCCCTGTAGTTTTTGCGTAATCAATTGTAGCTGATTCCAGCATAAACGCCATGCTGGAGCGCGATAATAAGCAACTATGCCCTAAATATAAAAAACCAATTGGTGATGCCAGCGGGATTCTTTATGATAGCGCCCTATTCGCGTTCCCCGGCAACTGTTAGCCGCCACTTTTTGAAAGGTAGAATCTGTTTTATGTCTGAATCACAACATTACCCTCTGATTATTCTTGGGTCTGGCCCCGCTGGCTGGACCGCTGCTGTCTACGCAGCACGCGCAAACTTAAATCCGGTGGTTATCACTGGCATTCAGCAAGGTGGACAGCTGACAACCACCACGGACGTAGATAACTGGCCTGGGGATGCAGATGGCGTTCAAGGCCCTGATCTGATGGTGCGCATGCAGAAACATGCCGAGCGCTTTGATACCAAGACTATTTTCGATCATATCGACTCTGTTGACGTATCCAGCAAGCCCTTTACCCTGGTTGGCACCAGCACCTATACCTGCGACGCGCTAATTATCGCCACTGGAGCCTCTGCGCAGTATTTGGGTCTACCATCCGAAGAGGCGTTTATGGGTAAAGGTGTATCTGCCTGCGCTACCTGTGATGGTTTCTTCTATCGCAATCAAAAAGTCGCTGTTATAGGTGGCGGTAACACTGCAGTTGAAGAGGCCCTGTACCTGTCCAATATCTGCTCAGAGGTTGTGCTGGTGCATCGCCGCGATGCTCTGCGCGCCGAAAAAATGCTCCAGGACAAGCTTTTTGAAAAAGAGAAGAATGGCAACATCAGTATTGAGTGGAATCAAAACCTCGGCGAGGTTTTGGGTGACGATGCCGGCGTGACCGGTATCCAGCTGTTTGATACTCATTCTGGAGATACCAAACAGATTGATGTGACTGGTGTATTTATTGCGATCGGTCATAAACCCAACACTGATATCTTTGCCGGTAAACTGGACATGAAAGACGGCTATCTCACCATCGCCGGAGGTCTGTCGGGCAATGCTACCGAGACCAGCGTACAGGGTGTGTTTGCTGCCGGTGATGTTGCCGATCATGTTTATCGCCAGGCAGTTACCTCAGCCGGCAGTGGCTGTATGGCCGCTCTGGATGCCGAGCGCTATCTCGATAGCTGATGAATCTGACTCTTTTAGATTCTCAGCAACCGCAATTCCCCAACCCAAATCTTGCTGTCAGGGAGCCCGATGGGCTCCTTGCTGTAGGCGGCAATCTCAAACCTTCGACTCTTTTGGACGCCTATCAACAAGGGATTTTCCCCTGGTATCAGGATGACGACCCTATTCTATGGTGGAGCCCCAGCGAACGCTGTGTTATTGATATGGATGGCTTGCATCTCTCTAAAAGCTTGCGTCGTAGCCTGCGCCGGCAGCAATATAGGGTCACCACAGATCAGAGTTTTGCCGCTGTGCTGAAAGCCTGCGCTGCCCCCAGAGACGGAAATACGGGTACCTGGATCACCGAGGAAATGGCTGAGGCCTATATGCAGCTTCACCTGCTGGGACATGCCCATTCAGTGGAGGTTTGGCAATCAGAGCAACTGGTGGGTGGCATCTATGGGGTGGCTGTGGGCGATATCTTCTGCGGAGAGTCCATGTTTAGCCGGGTAACTGATGGTTCAAAAATTGCCATGGCCTACCTTTGCAAGGCACTTCACCAGCTCGGCTATAAGTTACTCGACTGCCAATTGGAAAATAGTCACTTGATGAGTATGGGGGCCTATTTAATGCCTCGGGAGGAGTTTTTGGCCGAGCTCCAGACGGGTAACAGCAATACATTAGGTTGGCCCCAGGCTGGCACTTTAAGGGTAAATATTGAGTAATAGCTATTGATCTACTAGGCTTAGGAACTATAGCAACAATATTTTAGACTGTACTTATGACCAGAGATATTTCACCCGATATTGGCAAAATCAGGCTACTTTTAACCGAGCCCCACGATTGTAGCTATCTGGATAACCATAAGGCTACTACGGCATTTGTGGATCCCGAGACTGAGATTGATACAGAGCTATATGGACGCATGAGCGCCATGGGCTTTCGTCGCAGCGGCCTATATCTCTACTCCCCCCTGTGCAGTACCTGCAACGCCTGTGTGCCAGCGCGCATTCCCGTGATGGCTTTTCGCCCCTCTCGCTCTCAAAAGCGCTGCTTAAAACGCAATGGCGACATTACAATTAAGCAGCTCAGCCATATTAGTTTTGATCAGCACTACCCAGTTTATGATCGCTATATCTCCAGCCGCCACCATCAGGGAGATATGTTTCCACCCTCTCAGGAGCAGTTTGAGCAGTTTTTGGGCAATGCCTGGGATTGCACCAAGTATCTAGAGTTTCGCATGGGTGGCCAGCTACTTGGCTGTGCTGTGGTCGACCGGCTTCCCAATGCCCTATCTGCCATCTACACCTACTTTGACCCCGACCATGCCGAGCGCAGCCTGGGTACTCTGGCGGTGCTGTTACAGATCCAACTTGCGCAGCAGCTAGGCCTGGAATACCTCTATTTGGGGTACTGGATTGAACACTGTCAGAAAATGAACTACAAGACCAATTATCGTCCCCTGGAGTTACTGCGGGAAAATAACTGGCAACTTGCGCCTTAAGCCCCACACCGCAATCGCTGCGAAGGGCTACAAAGCGAATAATACAGATGCAATTGACTTTGCTATAACCGGCGTTTTAGGGCAAACTGCGCCCTTTTTTACAGGCATGAAAGATTTCTATGGCGAAGGAAGATCACATTGAGTTTGACGGTGAGGTAATTGATACCCTGCCAAACACTACTTTTCGAGTGAAGCTCGAAAACGACCACGTTATTATTGCCCATATCTCGGGCAAAATGCGCAAGCACTATATTCGCATTCTCACTGGCGATAAGGTCAAGGTTGAGATGACACCTTACGACCTGACAAAGGGCCGCATTACCTTCCGCGAACGCTGATCAGTACTGAGCCCACCCAGGCTGCAGGTTCCAGCTCGAGCAATCTTCACAGCTATAAAAAAGCGAGATATCCCTGAGAGATATCTCGCCTTAATATTTTCTGCCAGCATAGCGTCAATTTCTGCGCTAGCTGACCGTCACCGCCTTGGGCTCTGTGGTTACTGAAAGTTCGCCATCTTCCACAGAGACAAACACAGTGCCGCCTTTGTCAGCCAGACAGCCAAACAGTACTTCCTCGGCCAGAGGCTTCTTAATTTTCTCCTGTATCAAGCGGTCCATGGGTCTGGCGCCCATCTTAGCGTCGTAGCCATGCTCCGCCAGCCACAGACGGGCATCGTCGTCCACGTCCAGAAACACTTTCTTCTCATCAAGCTGTGACTGCAGTTGCACCAAGAACTTGTCGACCACAGTTTTTATCACATCCAAACTGAGCTCACCAAACTGTACAATGCTGTCCAGCCTGTTGCGGAACTCAGGAGTAAACATTTTCTTTATGGCCTCCATACCGTCAGTCGCGTGATCCTGCTGAGCAAATCCCATAGATGCTCTGCTCATCAGCTCGGCGCCAGCATTGGTGGTCATAATCAGAATAACATTGCGGAAATCCGCTTTGCGGCCATTGTTGTCGGTCAATGTGCCGTGATCCATAACCTGCAGCAGCAGATTAAACACGTCAGGGTGGGCCTTTTCGACCTCATCCAGCAGGATAATTGAATGGGGCTGTTTGGTTACCGCCTCGGTCAATAGTCCGCCCTGGTCATAGCCAACATAACCAGGAGGTGCCCCTATTAGCCTGGAGACAGTATGACGCTCCATATACTCTGACATATCAAAACGAATCAGCTCTACTCCCAGCACATTGGCCAGCTGTCGGCTCACTTCGGTTTTACCTACCCCAGTGGGTCCTGCAAAAAGGAAGCTGCCAATAGGTTTCTCACCCTCTCTCAGTCCGGCTCGTGCCAGCTTGATTGAGGTGGCCAGAGCATCAATAGCAGGGTCCTGACCAAAGACCACCATCTTGAGCTTCTCTGCCAGACCTTTAAGCTGGGCCTTGTCTGAGCTGGATACGCTTTTTGCCGGTATTCTGGCAATCTTGGAGATGACCAGTTCGATATCACTGACACCAATGGTTTTCTTGCGACGGCTCTCGGGCTGCAGACGCTGGTATGCGCCAGCTTCATCAATCACATCTATGGCCTTGTCAGGCAAAAAGCGGTCCGTGATATGGCGGCTGGATAGCTCTGCTGCCACCTTGAGGGCCGGGTTGGTAAATTTTAGATCATGATGATCTTCAAACCTTGATTTAAGGCCTTTGAGTATCTCGTAGGTCTCCTGAATCGTGGGTTCAGGCACATCAATCTTTTGGAAACGGCGAGAAAGCGCGTGATCCTTCTCGAAAATCCCTCGATATTCCTGGAAGGTAGTCGAACCCACGCATCTTAATTGACCTGAAGACAGCAGAGGCTTTAACAAATTAGAGGCGTCCATCACACCGCCGGAGGCTGCGCCTGCACCGATAATGGTATGTATCTCATCTATAAACAGGATGGATTTTTCTTTCTTCACCAGTTCGGCAATAATGCCTTTGAGGCGTTTTTCAAAATCACCCCGGTACTTGGTACCTGCCAGCAATGAACCCATATCCAGGGAATAAACCGTGCTATCGAGCATGGGTTCGGGCACCTGCTCTTCGACAATCAATTTAGCCAGACCCTCGGCGATAGCAGTTTTACCCACTCCAGATTCCCCTACCAACAGAGGGTTGTTCTTGCGCCGGCGAATCAAAATCTGGCTGACACGCTCAATCTCGGCACTGCGACCCACCAGAGGATCGATCTGGCCCAACTTAGCTTGCTCATTGAGATTGGTAGCAAATTGACTAAGCAGGCTCTCTTCTTGATTTTCAGAGCCCCCAGCAGCGGAGTCAGTCTCTTCATGCTCGCTGTGACGGTGCTCAGAATGATCGGCATACTTTGAAATCCCATGGGATATATAGTTGACCACATCTATGCGCGCTATATTCTGCAAACGCAGGAAGTAAACAGCCTGACTCTCCTGCTCGCTAAATATAGCAACCACCACATTGGCACCTACCACTTCACTGTTATTGGCCGAGTTAACCTGGAATACCGCACGTTGCAAAACACGCTGGAAGCCGTGTGTTGGCTGGGTTTCCTGCTCCAACTGAGTCTCGGGAATGGTGGGCATGGTAGAGTCGATAAATTCGGTCAGATCCTGCCGCAGAATATCCAGGTCAGCGCCACAGGCTTTAAGCACATTGGATGCGGAGGCGTCGTCCAACAGTGCCAGCAGCAGATGTTCTACCGTCATAAACTCATGACGCTTCTCACGGGCTGTTTTAAACGCCAGGTTAAGGGTGACTTCAAGCTCTCTACTTAACATATCTAAGACTCTTCTTCATCGTCGCAGGGTTCTATTTCACACAGTAGCGGGTGCTGATGGTCCATCGAGTATTGATTTACGACTGCCGCTTTCGTCTCTGCTACATCTTCAGTATAGATGCCACAGACGCCCTTTCCCTCGGTGTGTATCTTAAGCATGATCCGAGTCGCATTCTCTCGCGACTTGTAAAAAAACTGCTCGATTAGTTCAACTACAAATTCCATGGGTGTGTAGTCGTCATTTAACAGTACTACTTGAAACATACGGGGCTTCTTTAACTTTGGCCTTGATTCTTCGACCACAGTATCGCTGTCGCGTTGCCAATCTGGAATATTTTTTTCGTCGCTCATGTAAAAACAGCCGATTATTTAACAATAAAATAGTGCCTGTATCTTACAACAGAACTCCTGACCCAGTGAACTGATGAGCGGTACTTGTGAAGAAAGATACGGCAATTTAGTCTTTCCGAACCCTTATTGACAGTGGTCGCGGGTAAAAACAAGATGTTTGCTCTGTTTTACGGCCTCTCAACTGTTATCTCTGAATGATAACCACTCAAGGGTATCGGAGATTGATTCGGTACTGCTCTTATATAGTTCTGAGTTAATTCTTAATTACTTCAATGGATGAAGGCAGAAGGTCATGGTAAAAATAGGAACCATAAAATGGTTTAGCAACGCAAAAGGGTTCGGCTTTATTCTCCCCAATGACGGTGAGGGAGATATATTTGTTCACTATAGTGCAATTAATATACAGGGTTACAAAACATTAAAGGCGGGGCAGCTGGTCCGTTACGAGACTGAGCGCGGCGATAAGGGGCTCCATGCTACTAATATAACCCCTGTTGAGTCAGATAAAGATCTGACTAAAGTCAGAGCCAGACCAGTTATCGCTGGGGTAGTCGCATAAGCTACTTTGCAGAGGCGAAAAAAAACCGGCCCTCTAAACCAGGGCCGGTTTTTTTCAACAGACAGCCTGGGCTGCTTGCCAGAGTTACATGTTATCGATCATTGCATCGCCAAACTCAGAGCAGGACATCAGCACGGCATCTTCCATTAGTCGCTCAAAATCGTAGGTGACTTTCTTTTCAGAGATAGCACCTTCAATACCTTTGATAACCAGATCCGCAGCTTCACCCCAACCCAGATGACGCAGCATCATTTCAGCAGAGAGAATTAAGGAGCCTGGATTAACCTTATCCTGGCCTGCATATTTTGGTGCCGTACCATGAGTAGCCTCAAAGATCGCTACATCGTCAGACAAATTAGCGCCCGGCGCAATACCAATGCCGCCTACCTGAGCAGCCAGAGCATCAGAAATATAGTCGCCATTGAGATTCAATGTGGCCAGTACACTGTACTCGTCTGGACGGAGAATAATTTGCTGCAGCATGGCATCAGCAATGACATCTTTGATAATAATATCTTCGCCAGTCTTAGGATTCTTAACCACATGCCATGGACCGCCATCCAGAGGCTTGCCGCCAAACTGCTCTGCAGCGACTTCATAACCCCAGTCACAGAAAGCGCCCTCGGTAAACTTCATGATATTGCCTTTATGCACCAGAGTCACAGAGGGCTTGTTCTGGTCTATCGCATACTGGATTGCCTTGCTGACAAGACGCTTGGTGCCCTGTTCGGAGACTGGCTTAACACCTATACCACAGTTTTCATCGAAGCGGATTTTGCTAACGCTCATTTCGTCCTGGAGAAATTTGATTACCTTATTGGCTTCATCTGTACCTGCGCGCCATTCGATGCCTGCATAGATATCTTCTGAGTTTTCGCGGAAGATACACATATCTACTTTATTAGGCTCTTTTACTGGTGAAGGCACGCCCTCAAACCAGCGTACTGGGCGCTGGCAGACAAACAGATCAAGTTCTTGGCGAAGTGCAACATTTAAAGACCTAAAACCACCTCCCACTGGCGTGGTCAGTGGGCCTTTAATCGAGACGGCATAGTCTTTAACTGCTTCTAGAGTCTCAGCGGGGAACCAGTCACCTTCGTACATCTCAGCGGCTTTTTCACCACAGTAGACTTCCATCCAGGAAATTTGTTTGCTGCCACCATAGGCTTTAGCCACAGCAGCATCGATAACCTTTACCATAACTGGGGTAATATCGACGCCGATACCATCACCCTCAATAAAAGGAATAATTGGATTATTCGGTACATTTAAAGATAGGTCGGCATTGACTGTAATTTTTTCACCAGATTGTGGAACCTGGATATGTTGGTATCCCATTATGATCTCCGAGAATTAAAAGCTTAGGTTAAGAATGTTTTGTAAAAAATTTACCAGATTGGCAGTATTTTACAGTATTTCGCGCCTTTTTTGTAACCTTGTTTCATTTACAATAGCTCTAAATGGAGAAAAAAATTGGCCAAATTGATCATATTTAATAAACCCTACAAGGTGCTGAGCCAATTCACCACTGACAGTGACAAACCTACGCTCGCAGATTATGTATCTGTTAAGCAAGTCTACCCAGCTGGCCGTCTGGATTTTGACTCCGAGGGCCTGCTATTACTGACTGACAATGGGCAGTTACAGGCACATATCAGCGACCCCAGGCATAAGTTGACCAAGACTTACTGGGTACAGGTGGAGGGCCAGGCGACAGAGGACCACTGCAAACAACTCTGTCGGAATGTAGAGTTAAAAGATGGGCCCGCTGCCGCACTGAGCTGCGAGCTACTGGCACCCCCCCAACTTTGGGATCGCAACCCGCCTATCCGGGTACGTCAGTCGATCCCAGACAGCTGGCTAGCCATTACCATTGCCGAGGGGCGCAATCGGCAGGTACGGCGGATGACCGCAGCCGTTAATCTGCCAACACTGCGACTGGTGCGCACACAGATCGGCGAGTGGAATCTCAGTAATCTGCAGCCTGGAGAGTATCGTCAGCTCAGGGTGCCCTCTCCCGCTAGTAACCGTCGCCCACAGCCTGGTCGCAAAACCCGGTCCAAGCCAGCAAAAAAACCAGACTAGAGATTCCAATATGCCAGATAAAATACATCTTACGGTGGCTACAGTGGTGGAAAAAGACGGTCTTTTTCTGATGGTTAGGGAGACGAAGGCTGGGGTGCAGTTTATCAATCAGCCCGCAGGTCATGTTGAGCCCGGAGAGGATATTTTACAGGCCGCCCTTCGCGAAACCATGGAGGAAACTGGCTGGGAAGTAGCAATCAGCGGCTTTCTCGGCTTCTCAACCCACTTCGCCGCCGCAAATGGGGTTACTTATTACCGCATGAGCTTTGTAGCTCAGCCGGTGCGTTTTGATAGTCAGGCAGTGATTGACGAGGATATAGATCAAGCCCTTTGGATGTCACTGGACGAGATACGGGCCCAAGATCAGCAGTTGCGCAGCCCTATGGTGCTTGATTGCATAGAGGATTATCTCGCTAAGCGTATTTTTCCTTTGGATATATTTCGCAACAGCTTATAGTGTCGCCTTAAAAATCGCTGAGCCAAATTGCTGACGGCAACCAGAATACCCATGAACAGATCCCAAAAAGTTATTGTAGGCATGTCCGGTGGAGTTGACTCCTCGGTAGCCGCTTTTTTGCTTATTGAGCAGGGCTACCAGGTGGAAGGCCTGTTTATGAAAAACTGGGATGAGGACGATGGCTCCGAGTACTGCACTGCCAAAGCTGATCTGGCTGATGCCCAACAGGTCTGCGACAGGCTGAATATCCCTCTGCACACCGCAAATTTCGCTGCCGACTATTGGGACAATGTCTTTGAGTACTTTTTGGCCGAGTATCGCGCCGGTCGCACACCCAACCCGGATATTTTGTGCAACCGGGAGATTAAATTTAAGGTGTTTTTAGACTATGCACAAATTATGGGTGCCGACTACATTGCCACCGGACATTACACCAGAGTGAACTCACAGGGCCAGCAGTCCCAGCTACTTAAGGGCTTGGATAATAACAAAGATCAGAGCTACTTTCTGCATGCAGTCGCAGAGAGCGCCTTCTCCAAATCACTGTTCCCTGTGGGCGAGCTTGAAAAGCCAGAGGTGCGGCGGATTGCCGAAGAGCAGGGTTTTGTAACCTCATCGAAAAAAGATAGCACTGGCATCTGCTTTATTGGCGAACGTCGATTTAAGGATTTTCTTGAACAGTACTTGCCAGCTCAGCCCGGCGAGATGCGCACGCCCGAGGGCTTGCTAATGGGTGAGCACCAGGGGCTGATGTTTTACACCCTGGGACAGCGCCAGGGTCTGGGTATCGGTGGCGTAAAAGGCAGTAGCGACGAGCCCTGGTTTACCCTGGATAAGGATCTGGACAATAATATTTTGATTGTGGGTCAGGGAATCAATCATCCACTGCTGTTTACCAATCAACTTGCTGCAACAGATATTAACTGGATCAATGGTCAACCTGAGTCACCACTGCAGTGCTCTGCCAAAACACGTTATCGACAACCAGATCAGCTTTGCTGGGTCTCACCTACTGCGGATGGTGGCTGCGAGGTGGTTTTTGATCAGCCCCAGCGGGCTGTGACACCTGGACAGTCTGTGGTGTTTTATCAAGATGATCTGTGCCTGGGTGGCGGTACTATTGAGCGCGCCTGGAATGCTGAATCACATGGTAAAGGCCAGGAGTTCGCTTGATATTTTCTCGTCCAACCCAGGAGCAGGCTCTAGCACTGGCTGCAGTGTTTCAAGCCTGTGAACTGGTAGCTGAGCTTGCCCATGGGGGTGAAGTGGACAGCACCAAACTTGAAATGGCCATGACTGCCCTGCTCAATCAGACCCCAGACTCTCTCGCAGACCTCTATGGTCCGGTGGCCAATCTAACCACCGGCATCAACTCAATGAGCAGCTTTATGGGTCCGCAAGCATCCAATGCCAGGCATCCAGAAGTTATGCGTTATGCAATATCGGTGTTATATCTGGCGCGCAAATTATCTGCCAATAAAGTCATGCTGGGCAAAATTGCTGAGGGCATTGCAGGGGCGGCACGCCAGGCGCAGCATTTTTCCCCTACCCATGACAATGTGATTGGCAATATCGACTCCCTATACCAGTCCACTGTGAGCACCATGCGTCTGCGCATCCAGGTTGGCGGTTCGGGCAACTATCTACAGCAACCGGCGATAGCTCAGCGTATTCGCTGCCTGCTATTTATGGCAGTTCGCAGTGCTTTTCTTTGGCAGCAGCTGGGGGGCACAAGAATTCATCTTATGCTTCATCGCAAGAATCTCGTCAGATTACTGCCTCAGTTATAGCCTGTAATCATCAAATAGTCCTGCAATTGAATTCTGAAATCAAAGTTCAAATCCGTTATTATTAGCGCCCTCTTACACCCCACCAGACTGGAAGCCAATATGGACAACACTGCACTCTCCTCGCTAACCGCTATTTCACCTATCGATGGTCGCTATGGCTCTAAAACACAGAGGTTGCGAACCGTCTTTAGCGAGTTTGGTCTGATCCGCTATCGCGTTTTAGTCGAGGTCCGCTGGCTGCAGCATTTGGCAGCAAATCCCAAAATAAAAGAAGTGGCCGCGTTTTCCAGCGAAGCCAACAATCTGCTCAATAATCTCGCAGAAAACTTTACCGAAGAGCAGGCTCTACGCATCAAAGAAATTGAGCGCACTACCAATCACGATGTTAAAGCAGTGGAATATCTGATCAAGGAAACCATTGCTGACAACCCCGAGCTACAGGCCGTCAGTGAGTTTGTTCACTTTGCCTGCACCTCTGAAGATATTAACAATCTATCCCATGCGCTGATGCTTAAAGAGGGTCGTGATCAGGTTGTGCTACCAACTCTACAATCGATTGCTGACCAGCTGGCAACCATGGGCAAAGAATACGCCTCGGTGCCCATGCTATCACGAACCCATGGCCAGACTGCTTCGCCAACCACTGTGGGCAAAGAGTTTGCCAATGTTGCCTACCGTCTGCAGCGGCAGATTGCTCAGATTGATCAGGTGCCACTGTTGGGTAAAATCAATGGTGCTGTAGGTAATTACAACGCCCATATCTCCGCCTACCCAGAAGTTGAATGGGCTGCCAGTGCCAAGCAGTTTATCGAACAGCTGGGACTGGACTACAACCCCTACACGACTCAGATTGAACCCCATGACTATATGGCGGAGCTATTTGATGCACTGGCACGCTCCAATACTATTCTCATCGATTTTGCTCGCGATATCTGGGGCTATATCTCCATGGGTTATTTCAAGCAGAAAACCATTGCCGGTGAAGTAGGCTCCTCAACCATGCCTCACAAGGTAAACCCAATCGATTTTGAAAACGCCGAGGGCAATATGGGTATTGCCAATGCTCTGTTCGGTCACCTGGCTAGCAAGCTACCTGTATCCCGCTGGCAGAGAGATCTTACCGACTCTACAGTACTGCGTAATATGGGAGTGGGTCTGGGTTACAACCTGATTGCCTATGCCTCATTGGAAAAGGGCCTGGGCAAGCTGCAACTCAACAACGACAGACTAGCGGCCGATTTGGACTCCAGCTGGGAAGTTCTGGCAGAGCCCATTCAAACAGTCATGCGTCGCTATGGCATCGAAGAGCCCTACGAGAAACTCAAGGCTCTGACCCGAGGCAATGTTATGGATCAAGCGACCATCCAAAGCTTTATTGATAGCCTAGATATTCCTGACAAGGCCAAGGCTGAACTCAAGGCCCTGACTCCGGCCAGCTATATCGGCAGCGCCGAACAACAGGCGAGAGATATTTAACTCCGATGAATGACCAGCTTGCGGTGCTTGGCGATATAAGCCCTGAGGAATTTTTAAGGGATTACTGGCAGAAAAAACCGCTGTTGATCCGCAATGCTGTACCGGGTTTTGAACCGCCCATCGATGGAGACGAGCTGGCTGGCTTGGCTCTTGAGCCTGAGGTTGAGTCTCGCTTGGTGCTGGGCAGCAACTGGCAACTGGAAAATGGTCCATTCACAGAGGAGCGCTTTGAGACATTGCCCTCCAGTCACTGGACTCTGTTGGTACAGGCTGTTGATCTCTGGATTCCAGAAGTGGCGGCCCTGCTCGAGCGGTTTAGCTTCCTACCGCCCTGGCGTCGAGACGATATTATGGTTAGCTACGCAGAGGATGGCGGCAGCGTAGGACCGCACTTCGACTACTACGATGTATTTCTTTTGCAGGGTGCCGGTCAGCGCCGCTGGCAGATTGGCCAGCCCTGCAATAGCCAGAGCCCATTAGTTGATGGCACAGACTTAAAGATTCTCAGCGAATTTAGGGCCACTGATGAATGGCTGCTTAACTGCGGAGATATGCTCTATATACCGCCCAAAATTGCCCACCATGGCGTGGCCATAGGTGAGTGCACTACCTTCTCGGTGGGGTTTCGGGCGCCCGCGGCCACAGAGATGCTCGATGACTTGGCCACCGAACTACTGAGCCGTGGCCTGGCGCCCAGCTATTTAACCGATCCTCCGCTGACACCCGCTATGGCTAATGGCAATATACCCAGGGCCTACATTGCCAAGATAAGATCGCTACTGTTGGAGCTTTTAGAGGATGATCAGTTGCTGGCGGAATGGTTTGCCCAGTATATGACTGAGCCCAAATACCCCATGCTGACAGATATTACCGGAGAGCAGCGGCGCGCTAGCATAGGCAGCGCAGATGAGCCCGGCGGCGAACGCCATTTTATTAACGGATTGCAGCAGGACCAGCTGTAGGCTCGGCCCACAAACAGGTTGACTATTCAGCCTGTGACACTGCTCCAGAGCCCTCTCGGCGATAGTCTGAAGCGCCAAAAAGTCTGCTGCCGGTTTTTCTTTGGATGCTCTGGGTAGCCCCCAGACGGCCAGGCTTATCACTGATTCTGTGGCCCATTTCTTTTAGGCGATTGATAGTATCCACTGAGATACCGGACTCATAAAAAATATTATCCGGCAGCCATTGGTGATGGATTCTGGGGGCAGCAGTTGCCTCCGCCACACCCATATCGAACTCCACCACATTGAGAAGTAGCTGCATGGTGATGGTGATAATCGTGCTGCCTCCCGGTGTGCCGGTGGCCAGAATAGGATCTCCGTCGGCATCGAAGGCAATGGTTGGCGTCATAGATGAAAGTGGCCTTTTGCCCGGTTCAATGGCATTGGCCACTCCCCCCACCAAACCATAACCATTGGGCGAGCCAGGTTTTGAGGAGAAATCATCCATTTCATTGTTTAACAAAAACCCTGCCCCGGCTACCGAGATACCGCTACCGTAGGAAAAATTGAGAGTATAGGTATTGCTTACTACGTTACCCCACTGATCCCAGGTGCTGAAGTGGGTAGTCTCAATGCTCTCTTTGGCGGCCTGGGGGGTTGGCGCTGAGTCACTGAGGCCAGGTTTAATATCGGCAGACCGGCTGGAGTGCAGAGGATCGATTTGATCTCGCAACATAGCCGCATATTTTTTATCCGTAAGTTGTGCCACTGGCACTGGGAAGAAGTCCGGGTCGCCCAGATAGAGACTGCGGTCTGCATAGGCCCGACGCATGGACTCTACCAGGCGGTGGATATAATCTGCGCTATTGTGGCCCAGACCTCTGAGGTCCCAGCCCTCCAGAATATTAAGCATCTGAACCATATGCACACCACCTGATGAAGGCGGGGGCATTGCGCAGACACGGGTTTCCCGATAATCGCCACATATGGGCTGGCGCTCAACCACTTGATAGTTGCTCAGGTCGCGATGACTAATCATACCGCCAGATGACTGCATCTGGGCAACGATCAAATCCGCGGTTTTTCCCTCATAGAAGTCCTCAGAGCCACCTTTGGCAATGCGCGCCAATGTCTTACTGAGATCGGCCTGCACCAATTTCTCACCACGCTCATACATAGCGCCCTGAGGCTTAAAGAAATACGCTTTACTGGCAGGGTCTTGCTGTAATCGTTCAGCTCTGGATTTAAGAGAATCGGAGAGATCGGCACTCACCGCAAAGCCGTCGCGGGCAAGCTTAATAGCCGGTTGCATCACCTGCTTTAGTGTCAGTAGGCCGTATTTCTCCTGGGCATGAATCAACCCAGCCACGGTACCAGGTACACCGGATGATTCGATACTGTAGCGGGCTTTCTGGTTGTCTACATCGCCCTCTCTGTCAAGAAACATATCCCGGTGAGCTTCAGCGGGGGCCATTTCTCGATAGTCAATTGCAATAGTTTTATCGGCCTCTGCCAAATGCACCAGCATAAAACCACCGCCGCCCAGATTACCGGCACGCGGCAAGGTTACCGCCAGTGCAAAGCCGGTGGCCACAGCAGCATCTACTGCATTGCCTCCGGCAGAGAGAATATCAGCACCTACTCGGCTGGCAATAAGCTCCTGGGAAACCACCATACCGGTCTCGCTGATAACCGGGTGAAAGCGCGCCTTGGAATCTAATAGAGCTGTGCTATAGGCAAATAACGAAAAGAGACTGCAGACTAAGGCAGTAATAGGAAAGATCAATAGGTTTTTCATACAGAGCTCTGTGGTTAATCGTCTTTTGCTGATGGGGCGACATTTTTTATTAATTGCCGCGCCAAGGCAATCATAAATGCAACAATTTAATGCACATAGGCGACAATTTCACAGATTAAGCAGTATTCAGGCTAGAGGTTCGACAGAGACAATGACTCCGTTGTTGTCAGCGTAGAGATATTCTCCGGGATTAAAAGTAACCCCGCCAAAACTTACCGCAATATCCAGCTCTCCAACCCCTTTTTTGTCGGTTTTCATCGGGTGGAGTCCCAGCGCCTGAACCCCAATGTCTGTAGCCATTATCTGATCTATATCGCGAATACAGCCATAGATAATCAGCCCCGCCCAACCATTTTCAGCGGCCTGCTCTGCGAGCATATCGCCGAGGCAGGCGCGGCGCAGACTGCCTCCTGCATCGACCACGATAACCCGGCCGTCTCCAGGCGTGCCAACCAGCTGTTTCACCATGGAGTTATCTTCGAAACACTTCACAGTTACAATCGGCCCGCAAAACTGCTCACGCCCACCAAAGTTGCTCAGCATGGGTTCGACAACACGCACCAGTTGTGGGTACTGATCGCAGAGATCGGGAGTTGACTGCATACTAACCCCTGGCCTTGGCTTTTTGACGGTAGGCGTGCAAAAGCGGTTCGGTGTAGCCACTGGGCTGCTCAAGACCCTTAAAGATCAAATCGCAGGCAGCCTGAAAGGCAATGCTCTGCTCAAAATTGGGCCCCATGCTCACATAGTCGGCATCGCCAATATTCTGAGCATCGACTACAGCAGCCATGCGCCGCAATGTCTCTCTAATCTGATCTTCGCTACAGATACCATGGTGCCACCAGTTAGTCATGTGCTGACTGGAGATGCGTAGGGTAGCGCGATCTTCCATCAGGCCTATGTTGTTAATATCTGGTACCTTAGAGCAACCAACCCCCTGCTCAACCCAGCGCACTACATAACCCAACAGGCCCTGGGCATTGTTGTCCAGTTCCAGTTGAATCTCCTCTGCACTTAAAACCCTGTCCCCCAATAGCGGAATATTGAGAATATCATCCACATTGGCAGGTTCGCGCTGGGCAATTTGATCCTGCAAACTGGCAACATCGACCTGATGATAGTGCATGGCATGCAAGGTGGCTGCGGTTGGCGATGGCACCCAGGCGGTATTGGCGCCTGACTTGGGGTGAGCGATTTTCACTTTCATCATATCTGCCATATTGTCCGGTACAGCCCACATGCCTTTGCCTATCTGAGCCTTGCCTTTAAGCCCGCACGCCAGCCCAATATCCACATTCTGGTCTTCATAGGCGGAGATCCATGGCAGAGCTTTTAAATCCCCTTTGAGCGCAAAGGGACCGGCCTGCATGCTGGTATGAATCTCATCCCCTGTGCGATCCAGGAATCCGGTATTGATAAATACCACTCGATCCTTAGCGGCGCGGATACATTCTTTAAGGTTGACCGAGGTGCGGCGCTCCTCATCCATAATGCCCACTTTGATGCGGTAGCGCTCTAGTCCCAGGGCATCTTCGATGCTATTAAACAGATCATTGGTAAAAGCGACCTCTTCCGGACCATGCATCTTGGGCTTAACTATATAAATACTGCCAGCTCGAGAGTTGTTTTGGCTGCCTGAGACGTTAATGTCCTGCAATGAGATAAGACTAGTAATCATGCCGTCCATAATCCCTTCTGGAATCTCTGCGTCATCGCCATAAAGAATCGCCGGATTAGTCATTAGATGGCCCACATTGCGCACAAACATCAGGCTGCGACCACTGAGCGTCATTTCAGAGCCATCTGCTGCCAGGTATTGCCGGTGAGGGTTCATGCGGCGAATAAAACTTTTGCCATTCCTTACAATGGTCTCTTCGAGGGTTCCAGAGATTAGGCCCATCCAGTTTGAGTAAGCCAATGCCTTATCTTCAGCATCCACTGCAGCTACTGAGTCTTCGCAATCCATAATGGTAGTCAGAGCAGCCTCTAGAACAATATCTTTCACTCCGGCCCTGTCAGTTGCTCCAATTTGATGACTAGAATCGACTTGAATTTCCAAATGCAACTCATTGTTTTTTAACAATATAGAGCTAGGTTTTTCAGTCTCGCCTATGAAGCCTACAAACTGCTCAGGCTGACTGAGACCAACGACTTGCCCATCGGTCAAACTGGCTTGAAGGCACTGATTAGCCACAACATAGGCAGTGACATCTTTGTGGGAGCCGACGGCTAGAGGCGCAGCCAGATCGAGAAACTCACGACCATAGTCAATTACCTTATTGCCGCGCACCGGGTTATAGGCTCCAGCTTTCTCCGCTCCGCCGTCCTCTGAGATAACATCATTGCCGTACAGTGCATCATAGAGACTACCCCAGCGGGCATTGACGGCATTGAGAGCAAAGCGCGCGTTCATAATGGGCACTACCAGCTGGGGCCCGGCTTGGTGGGCGATCTCACGGTCCACATTATTGGGTGAAATAGTAAAATCATCTCCCTCTGGCACCAGATAGCCGATCTGCTGTAAAAATGCTTTGTAGCTGCCAAAGTCAGCACCTGACTGCTGCTGATGCCAATTATCTATCTGAGCCTGCAGAGTCTCCCGTTTAGCCAACAGAGCCTGGTTACGAGGCGCGAAGCTGTCGATAATCCCTGCAAAACTCTGCCAGAAGCTGTCTGCATCGACACCCACCTGAGGGCAGATGCGGTCAGTAACCAGGTCATATATGGGTTTGGCGATCTTTAAGCCTGAATGCTCTACTCTGATGGTCATTTAAATGCTCTCCAGCGTTCCATTTGCACAGGACCCCGAGTCTATTGACTGCGCTCTAATTTTCCAAATCTATGGCCACTATGCTTGGTATTCAAGAAACTGATATCGAGCTGTGGAATTTATTTTAATATTTCCACAGACACAGACTTAATTAGTTGGCGCAGCCATCTGTGGCCTGGATCGTGCTGCAATAGCGGGCTCCATACCATTTTCAGCCGCATGCGCTCGATCTCAAACGGCGGATCCAGTATCACCACCTTGTCACTGTTGGCGATCGACTTGGCAGACATGCTGGGAATAGTAACAATCAAGTCATCTTGCTCCGCCAGCAGCAGCGCCACCTGATAATGTCTTGTAAACAGCGAAATATCTCGCTTGACACCCTGCTTGCTTAACGCCTCATCCACCCAGCCAAGCCGCTGCACATCGTCTGGAGTCATGCCGACACCCACACCCATGCCTGTTTTGCTGACCCAGATATGCTTGCTGGACAGATAGCTCTCCAGACTCCAGCGATCTTTAACCGGGTTATTAGCGCTCATTATACAGCTGAAACTATCGTCCCAGAGATGCACCTGATGAAAGGATTGTGGCAGCGAATCAAACCGATTGATAACCATGTCTACCTTGCCCCTCTCAACATCGTGAAAGCTGACATCACTGGGGGTCATAATGTCCAGACGAATATTGGGCGCCTGCTTGCGCAGTTGCCGCAACAACACCGGCAGCAGCGTCGATTCCGTATAGTCACTGGCCATGATGCGGAAAATTCGGTTCGACTCCATAGGCTCAAATTCAGTCTTTGGCAATATAGCCTGTTCCGCCGCAGACAATACTTTGCGCACCATGGGTTGTAGCTCAAGAGCTCGGTCAGTGGGCGTCATACCATCGCTGGTACGCACCAAAATAGGATCGCCAAACAGGTCGCGCAGGCGCCTCAGGCTATTGGACATTGCCGGCTGACTAATCCCCAGCTCCTCAGCGGCACGGGTGACATTGCACTCTCGTAACAGTACATCTAGGTAGACAAGGAGGTTTAAATCGACTCTTGCTATATTCATTTTGATAATGCCCGCAATAGAAGCTATTGATTAGATTTATGAAGCCATGATACCTAAACTTCCTCAACAGTCAAATAAGCAAATTAACAGGTATTCTACAAAGGGGTTAGAGATGTCGACTTATCAATCAAACATAGCAGCAGTATCCAAGCTTAAAGAGGGGCAACCAGGCTGGGGTGCGATCAGTGCCGAGTCTGCAGCTCGCATGCGCCTGCAAAACCGTTTTCAAACTGGGTTAGATATAGCCAGGTATACTGCGGGCATAATGCGTGCAGATATGGCTGCCTACGACGCCGACTCATCGGCCTATACGCAGTCACTGGGGTGCTGGCACGGGTTTATCGGTCAGCAGAAGCTTATCTCGATTAAGAAACATTTTGGTAGCACGGATAAAAAATACCTCTACCTCTCTGGCTGGATGGTCGCTGCTCTGCGCTCAGAGTTTGGCCCTCTGCCTGACCAGTCAATGCATGAGAAAACCTCTGTAGCCTCACTTATTGGAGAACTCTATACATTCCTGCGGCAGGCAGACGCCCGTGAGCTCGGCGGCCTATTCCGCCAGCTAGATGAGGCCGAGGCTGGGGCTAAGGCAGCTATCCAAGATCAGATCGACAACTTCCAAACCCACGTGGTACCCATTATTGCCGATATTGACGCTGGCTTTGGTAATGCCGAAGCTACCTATTTGATGGCCAAGCAAATGATTGAAGCTGGCGCCTGCTGTATCCAGATAGAAAACCAGGTGTCTGATGAAAAGCAATGTGGTCACCAGGACGGTAAGGTAACAGTTCCCCATGAAGACTTTTTGGCCAAGATTAATGCAGTTCGCTATGCCTTCCTGGAGCTGGGCGTAGATGACGGCGTCATTGTTGCGCGTACCGATTCCCTGGGAGCTGGTCTGACCAAACAGATCGCTGTAACCCGCGAGCCTGGCGATCTGGGTGATCAGTACAACTCTTTCCTTGATGTTGAAGAGGTTTCCGCTGCGGATATGCAAAACGGCGATGTGGTAATCAACCGTGGCGGCAAACTGCTGCGCCCCAAGCGACTTCCCAGCAACCTGTTCCAGTTTAAGCCGGGAACCGGCGAAGCTCGCTGTATTCTCGATAGTATCACCAGCCTGCAAAACGGTGCCGATATGATCTGGATCGAAACAGAAAAGCCTCATGTGGGCCAAATCGGCGGCATGATGGACGAGATTCGTAAAGTAGTACCCAATGCCAAGCTGGTTTACAACAACAGCCCTTCGTTTAACTGGACTCTTAACTTCCGTCAACAGGCCTATGACGCCATGGTGGAAGCCGGAGAAGATGTCTCAGCCTATGATCGCGGCGATCTGATGAATGTCAGTTACGATGACAGTGCCCTGGCTGCTGCCGCTGACGAGAAAATTCGCACCTTCCAGGCAGATGCTGCCAAGCACGCTGGCATCTTCCATCATCTGATTACTCTGCCCACCTACCACACTGCCGCGCTGTCTACCGACAATCTGGCTAAAGAGTACTTTGGTGATCAGGGCATGCTCGGCTATGTAGCCGGCGTTCAGCGCAAGGAAATCCGTCAGGGTATTGCCTGTGTTAAACATCAAAATATGGCTGGATCAGATATGGGTGATGATCATAAAGAGTACTTTGCAGGTGATGCGGCACTCAAAGCTTCAGGCAAAGACAACACCATGAATCAGTTTTAGGGTTCACCGAAAAAAGATTCAGCTGCAAGATCCAACAGTCCGTTACCCGCGGCTATCGAAAGCGGCCCCTATCTCAAAAGGATATGGGCCGTTTTCTATTTAGCGCCTAAAGCATAAGCCCTTGTAAAAGAAGTAAAGCAAACCACAGAGAATCAGATCGATAATCTCTACAGGCTGCTTGAGCTCCCCAATAAAAAAGTCAATGCCCTGGCCAAAGGTCTGCCCGGATAGGAAACTCATCAGGGCTGACATCAGCATAACCGCGACAACTGCACCGGCGATCTCAAAAAATGTTCGGAACTGGTAATCCATCACCTTCTCCATCATCAGTTATATATTTACTGGGATTAAATCCATTATCCACAACTATATGACCCACGAATGGATTTTAGTGCCTAAATGATTCATCCTTAACTCCGGATCCATTATCAGCACTCTGGAGGCCGAATTAATTTGCCACCAACAGCCAAATCGGAGCAGATTAATTTTCGGAAATCGGTATAATCGTCGACTGCGTAAATTCCACCATAAACCAGCTTGAGCGATCCCAGTTGAATACAGAATTTCTTGGCAAAACAGTCTCCGGACCCTTCACAATACCTTCGGGCATTGTCACCACAGCAACCTCGATTATTCAGTATATGTTTGACCATATGCCTCAGATTGGTGTGATTACGACTAAGAGCGTCGGACCTGAACCAAGAGCGGGCAACAGAGAGCCGGTATATAGCCAATATGCACCCGGTTGTTTTGTCAATGCAGTCGGCCTCACTAATCCGGGTGCCCAAGCCGCAGCTGATGCCATGGCCCAGCTGCGCATCCCTGAGGACCGCTTTCTACTGGTATCTATCTTTGGTGGCAGTGTCGAGGAATTTGTCGAGGTAGCCAAAATAATGGCCCCAGTGGCCAATGGCCTGGAGCTTAATCTGTCCTGCCCCCATGCCAAAGGCTACGGTATGGCCATGGGTCAGGACCCGGAGATGGTAAAAGAAGTCACGGGCGCGGTTAAAGCGGTTGTCGATATTCCTGTTATACCCAAACTCACACCAAACACCGACAATATTTCCGATATTGCCCTGGCGGCCGTTGCAGGTGGCGCCGATGGTCTCTGCGCCATCAATACCGTCGGTCCAGGTTATACCTCCTCCCATGGTGAGCCAGTGCTTAGCAATGGTGCAGGCGGAATGTCTGGTAAAGGTGTATTGCCCATCGCTCTCAAATGCGTACGCGAGATCGCCGCAGTCACCGACGTGCCTATTATTGGCTGTGGTGGCGTAAGCAGCGCAGCAGATACCAGAGAGTTTTTAAACGCAGGTTCTACCATAGTCGGCGTAGGTTCGGCTCTGACTGGTTTGACTACGGACGAAATTGGCAGCTACTTTAACCAGCTGGAATCTGACCTCAGCTTTGACTCGGACAAAGCCGAAGGCCACATTCGCTACGATATAGATATGGACTTTGCACCTGTGGTGCTGGTTGAGAACAAGCGCGTCTGTGAGGACATATGCGTACTGACCTTCGATCGAAAAATTAATATTCAAGCCGGAGAGTTTGTTTTTCTGTGGGTGCCTGGAGTTGGCGAGAAGCCTTTCTCAGCCCTATCGGATGACCCCTTTCAGCTAGCAGTAATTGATGTGGGTACCTTTACCCATCACCTGATGGATCTAGCCGTGGGTACTGAAGTCTATGTGCGAGGCCCCCATGGTATACCGGTATCCCCTGCAGACGACGCCAAGATTATGGCCGTGGCCGGGGGCACAGGTTTGGCGGCTGTCTACCAGCTGGCCAGGGACTTTGGCAATGCTGAAGTATTCACCGGCGCCCGCACTGCGGAGCGCCTCTACTATCTGGAAGAATGTCAGCAGATAGCCGAGGTGCATGTGGCCACTGATGATGGCAGTCAGGGCTTTAAGGGTGTAGTCACAGAGCTATTGCGCGCTCGCCTGCAGGAGATGACTCGGGCTGAGCTGGATAAGCTGGTTTTCTATAACTGTGGGCCTGCGCCCATGGTGCATGCAGCCGCAGCTGTGCAGCGAGAGTTTTGTGGCGATGACCAGATCTTTAGCGCCATTGATTATCTAACCAAATGCGGCGTGGGTATCTGTGGTGCTTGCGCTGCGCCGGATGGTCAACGTATCTGTGTAGATGGGCCATTTTTACAGGGATCTCCCGCAAGACCAGAAGCAAACTAGTGCATCTCAGATTTACCTTGGATTGTCGGCTAACCTGTGCAATTAGGCCTCCAAGACAGGACGTGAATACGTCCCTGTAGTCTCGAGGCCTAATTGCACAGGTCAGCCTAGATCGAGCGAGATTTTAGGGAAAGAACGATTCGCCTTTGGCAGCCATTTGGCGAAGCCTTTCAGTAGGACGATAGAGTTCGCTTAAATGTGCGTATTTATCACCGCGATCGACTATAGATTGCAGGCCCTCCTCGTCCATCCAACGACAGATTCCCCCTCTAAACGCAGGGAAGCCAACACCGTAAATTAGCGCCATATCAGCTTCAGCCGGAGAGGCCACAATGCCCTCCTCCAGACAGCGCACCATCTCCATAGCCATGGAAACCAACAGGCGATCAACGATCTCATCGGCATCTACCTGATGGGCTGGTCCGGCAATAGATTCCAGTAGGGCCACAGCCTCAGAGTCCACCAGCTTAGCTGGCTTACCCTTTTCATTAAGCTCGTATTTATAGTAGCCAAGGCCATTTTTCTGCCCCAGGCGACCAGCACCGTGAATGGTTTCTGTGGGCCAGTTATCACCCTTGATATAGCGCTCAGGCAGGCCCTCAATCATCGAGCTGTAGCAATGGATGATGGTATCAATACCAATCACATCCATAAGATAGGCCGGCCCCATTGGCAGTCCCCAGGCTTCCATCACCTTATCCACCTGCTGGAAGTCTGCACCCTCTTTGAGCAGAATCTCAAGACCAAAGGTCATGGCGAAGAGAACGCGATTGACCAGAAACCCCGGACAATCATTGACCACAATAGGTTTCTTACCCAGACCCAGAGCATAGTTGCATACCGCTGCTATAGTTTTATCTGAGGTTTTTTCGCCGCGAATAATCTCCACCAGTTTCATCGCATGGACCGGATTAAAGAAATGCATACCACAGAAGTTATCTGGACGGGTCAGGGATTCAGCCAGACAGTTAATACTAATAGTTGAGGTGTTGGAGGTAATGATCGCAGCAGAGGAAACCTGAGACTCTATTGCAGGCAGCACCTGCTTCTTAACCGATTCAAGCTCCACCACTGCCTCAACCAGTAGGTCGCAATCAGCAATCGCCTTGTCATCAAGGGTAGGCGTTATTCTAGCGAGAATCTGAGCTGCGCCCTCTTCATTAAGCTTGCCTCGCTTGACCGACTTACCCAGCAACTTATTAGCCTCGCTGATCCCCAGCTCCAGCGCTGGCTCGGCAATATCCTTCATCACCACAGGAAACCCTCTGACCGCATTTTGGTAGGCAATGCCTCCTCCCATAATACCAGCGCCTATTACTCCAGCCTGGGCAACAGGCGACAGTTTCTCACCCAGAGCCACAGCATAGCCTTTGGCGGCTTTGGCAATAAACTGTTCATTCAGAAACAGCCCTACCAGAGCGCGGGCCTGAGGGGTCTGTGAAATCTCGTAAAAGGCCAGGTTCTCCATTGCAATGGCCTGATCCCGACCCACATTCGCTGCTTGGGTCATTAACTCAACCACCTTTAAGGGCGCCGGATAATGATTGCCCCCTGAACCCTGAACCATCGCCTGAAACTTGGCAGATAGACCGCTGATCTCCTCGGGGGCCTCCGACAGCGCACTCAGTTTCTGAGCGCGCCGGGCGCTGAAATCCTGGCTACCATTAGCCAGCTCTGCCAGCAAGCACAGCGAGGCTTCTCGCAGCGACTCTGGGGCTACAACAGCATCAACCGCACCTGCCGCCAATGCCGCCTCAGGCTTTTGCTGCTGGCCAGAAGTGACCCATTGCACGGCAGTAGAGAAGCCAACTAGGCGCGGCAATCGCACTGTGCCACCCCAGCCGGGCAAAATACCCAGACCGGTTTCAGGTAGGCCTACCGCAGCATTTGAGGCGATAACTCTGCTATCGCAGGCCAGACAGACCTCAAACCCACCGCCGAGGGCAAAGCCATTAATGGCCGCCACTGAGGGAAAGGGCAAATCTTCGATCTGGGAGAAAATCCCGTTGGCGTGCTCAGCGCCCTGTAAAAACTCCTGTTTGGGAGCAGCAAACATCTGGGTGAATTCAGTAATATCCGCGCCCACCACAAAGACCGACTTGCCGCTGGTCAGCAACAGGCCACGAACATTCTCAGCACCCTCTACTATATTTACGGCCTCTTGAAGCTCACCCAGAGTTTCCTGATTAAATTTGTTGACTGAACCAGATTGGCTATCAAAGTTAATTTCGACAAATCCATTTTCAATGGCTTTAAGGCTTAGGGTTTTTCCGTTATACATAGAGGTATCCAATGGGGTTTATTTTGCTGTGATCTGCATTCTAACTTTGTTAAAACTTTAGTCTATGATTTACTGCAAACTAATTTCCAGTATCAAAAATAGTAGGTTAAATTGACCATGAGTCTGCGGCAAACAATGCAAGCTGAACAGCAACTAAAGACTCTCTACGATCAATCTAGGGACTATGCTTTTGAGTATGCGGAGGCAGTTGCAGATCGTCGAGTATTTCCAAGCCAGCAGGCTCTAGCAGACCTGGAGACTTTTGTGGAAAATATGCCGAGCAACAATGGTGATGCCGGCAGTATCCTCCAGCAACTTCATCAATATGGTTCACCTGCATCTGTGGCGCAAACCGGTGGCCGCTATTTTGGTTTTGTTAACGGCGGCGCACTTCCCGTGACCCTGGCCACCAAATGGCTGACCGATTTTTGGGATCAAAACACGGCTCTGCAGGTGATGTCTCCTGTCACCTCCAAGCTGGAAGAAGTCTGCGAGCGCTGGCTACAGCAGTTATTGGGTTTGCCGGAAGCTACAGCAGCGGGGTTTGTCAGTGGCACCTCCTCAGCAATATTCTGTGGTCTGGCTGCCGCACGATGGCGCCTTTTCGCCAATCAGGGCTGGGACTTTAATACACAGGGGCACAATGGTGCACCACAGATTCGTATTATAGCCGGCCGTCAGAGCCACGGAGCCGTGATCAAGGCCATTGCCCTGCTTGGATTTGGGCTGGACAATATTGAATGGGTTGAGGCCGACGATCAGGGTCGTATTATTGCTGATCAAATGCCAGCCCTGGATAGTAGGTGCATTATTTTACTGCAGGCGGGCAATGTTAACTCTGGAGCCTTTGATCCCTTCGAAGATATCTGTAATAAAGCTAATGCTGCAGGCGCCTGGGTTCATATTGATGGTGCTTTTGGTCTCTGGGCTGGCGGGACAGAGCGGCTTAAATATCTGACCCAGGGTATGGAAAAAGCCCATTCCTGGTCTGTAGATGGCCATAAAACATTAAATACTCCCTACGACAGCGGGATTCTGCTGTGTCGCGACAAAGACGCACTTATTACTGCGCTGCAAGCCTCCGGTGACTATCTGACCTCAAGCTATGGCGATAAGCGCGATGGCATGATGTACACCCCGGAAATGTCGCGAAGAGCCCGAGCTGTGGAGCTGTGGGCGGCGCTTAAGTATCTTGGCAAATCCGGTGTCGATGAGCTTGTCTATGGCCTGCATGAGCGAGCAGTGCAATTTGCCGATGAGCTTAGGGCGGCGGGCTTCGATATTCTCAATGATGTGGTGTTTAATCAGGTAATCGTATGGCCGAACCCTGAGGATAAGATTACCCAGCAAATTCTTGACCATATACAGGCGTCCGGAGAATGCTGGATGGGCAGCTCGATCTGGCAGGGTAAAAAGGTGATTCGTATCAGTGTCTGCTCCTGGGTAACCAGCGAACAGGACATCAGCCGGTCTGTAGCGGCTTTTGTTGCGGCCAGACAGGCTATTTGCGCAAAATAATGACGTCGCTGCCTATAAACTCAACACTGGCACTCCAGGCTTTGGCTAAATAATGAAAGGTCGCTTTGGAAAAAAAGCTGATATGGGTAGGGTCATTTTTATAGTGCCAGGCGGCAAAACCACTGTGGTCTGTCACCAGTTTAGTCATTAATCCCAGATAGCCCCCGGGGCGGAGTATTGCCCACAGCCTGTTCAATTCCTGCCTTGGGCTGGCCAGGTGCTCCACTACTTCAGTGCTGGCAATAAAATCGTATTGGCCCTTTAACACTTGGGGATCATCTGCATAGTAGAGATCATAAACAGACATTTGATAACCCTGTTCCGCCATCATCACTGAAAGCGTCGGCCCTGGCCCGCAGCCGAAATCCAGCCCCTGACTCTGGGGCGCAATAAGCTTTGTCAGAGGCTTGGTTAACCGGCTGAGGAACTTGCGATAATTGTGATCATCGGGGGAATTCTGATGATGATCATAGATGGCTTTCTCTGCTTCTGGACTCAGGTGTTGATCACTGGTTACAAACACCAGACGACATCTGGGGCAACGCAGATAGCGTCGGGTCTGATCCTCAGCATAGGGTTCCGCTCCTGCGGTCAGACACAGCGGGCATGTAATCGCGCTGCCCTGTTGTAATCCCATAGTCGGATCTAGGCCAGCTTTAGGGGCAGAGCACTGAGGCGCTTACCAGTTGCTCGGCAGACCGCATTAGCCACAGCGGGGCCCACCGGCGGCAGCCCTGGTTCACCTACGCCAGTCGGAGGTTTGTCACTATCTACAATGATTACATCAACCGCAGGTGCCTCATTCATACGCAGAATTTTATAATCATGGAAGTTACTCTCCTTTACTGCGCCTTTGTCAATCTGAACATCACCGTACAGCACTGCGGTCAGGCCATACATTATGGCCCCCTCTACCTGGGCGCGCACAATATCCGGATTGACCACCTGGCCACAGTCTATGGCACAGAGCATGCGGTGAACGCGAATCTTACCCTGCTCAACCGAAACTTCTGCAGCCTGGGCAACGTAGGATTGAAAAGAGCCGTGGGCCGCAATACCTATATGCCGGCCAGCACCAACCTCCCAGCTTTTAAGCCGCTGCTCAATAGCCTCGAGAGTGCCCAGTAGCCGCGGATTGCCCTGTAGATTACGCCTGCGAAATTCTATGGAATCCAGCCCAACCTGCTCGGCCAGCTCATCCATCACCGTCTCTTTGGCAAATGCTGTAAACGAATGGCCCACGGAACGCCACGCCGCCAGAGGCAGCCCATGATTAACTGACACATGACGGAGACGGTTATTAGGGAAATCGTAGTCAGCAACCAGCCCTTCAACACCAGAACCATCTATAATCCAGCCGTCATAGAGACTCTCCAGTGCGCTCACCGCCATGTTATTCACCAGCTCCGGAGTACCGGTAAACACACCGGGCAATAGGCCGGCAATGGCATGGGGAGTCAGGTCACCACCGGCCCTGGCAGCATCCCAGGCGGTTACCAGACCCTGGGAGTCTACAGCCCCATGAATCTTCATAATAGACGCCTGTCGATACCAGCCATTCTTAATATCATCTTCTCTGGTCCAGATCAGTTTAATCGTCTTGTCCGTTGCCACGGCTACCTGAGTGGCTTCCGTGACATGACTCAAGTATGTTCTGCGACCAAAGCCACCACCAGAAAATAGCGAGTGAACGGTAACCTTTTCCACCGGTAACTGCGCATGTCTGGCAACCAGGCCCCGAGCTGTACTGGGGCTTTGGGTCCCTGCCCACAGCTCAGCCTCACCGTTGGCAATTCGCACTACAGCATTAACCGGCTCCATCGGCGCATGAGCCAGATAAGGGGTCCAGAACTCTCGATCCACCTGCCTAGATGCTGTCTCCAGGCCCTCTTCTATACTGCCCAGGCCTTGTGTATCGCCCTTTTCACCATCTATGGCAGCTTGATAATCGGCCTTGATTTGGTTGGAGCTATAGTTCGCAAGCTGTGGCTGGTTCCAAGTAACTTGGAGTAAAGCAATGGCTTTTTTGGCCTGCCAGAAAGACTGAGCCACTACAGCTATACCTGAATCAATCTGCACAATATCTGTGACACCAGTGGTGGCTCGGGCTGCACTATCATCAAAGGATTTCACCTTGCCACCGGCTACTGGACTGCGGCTAACCAGCGCGTAATGCATATCCGGGAGATCTATATCAACACCATAGACCGCTGTGCCAGTAGACTTTGCCATGGCATCATTTCTGGCAATTTCCCGACCTATATATTTGAAGTCTGCCTTAGCTTTTAAAGGGCTGCCAGCAGGTAATTCCAGAGTTTGTGCGGTAGCAATAAAGTCGCTATAGGGGTATGCCTTGCCATTACTAAAAATATAGCCATTTTCAGTAGTTAATGAACTGGCAGGCACACCTAAATCCTCGGCGGCGGCGTTGAGCAAAAGTACTCTGGTATCAGCAGCAACCTGGCGCAAGGGCAAATAATGAACCCGCAGGGACGAGCTGCCACCTGTGCCCTGCACGCCGTATTCTGGGTGTTTATAGTCATGGTGCACAGAGGCAAACTCTACCTGAATCTCCTGCAGTGACACATCCAGCTCCTCGGCAACCAGAGTGGTAAGCCCCATGTAGACTCCCTGACCCATCTCATCTCTGGGACTATAAAATATAATCTGATTATCTGCGGTAAGCTGAATATAAGCATTGGGGCTTATTGCCCCTTCAGTGGGGGTCACCGCAGGCGCGTTGTTTCCCGGCATAGCCACATAACCTATTAGCAGGCCACCTCCTACGATGCCCGTGGTTTTAAGAAAGCCACGTCTGGTCAGTTTAATGCCGCTCATGCCTGTACTTCCTCTGATGTAGCCACTGGATTAGCCAACTGGACTGCACCGGGCTGGCTCTGCTCTGCGACAGTCAAAATGGCGGCTTTAATTCTTGGATAGCAGCCGCAGCGGCAGATATTGCCGGCCATAGCTTCCTCTACCTGGGCTTCACTGGGGTTGGGGTTTTCATTGAGCAGAGAGGCGGCAGTCATTATCTGGCCTGATTGGCAGTAGCCGCACTGAGGCACGCCCTGATCTGTCCAGGCCTGCTGCAGCGGGTGTAGATTATCTGGAGTACCCAGACCCTCAATTGTAGTGATACTTTTACCAGCCACGGCAGCCACAGGCATTACGCAGGTGCGCTGGGCCCTGCCGTCTATATGCATGGTGCAGGCACCACACTGGGCCATTCCGCAACCAAACTTAGAACCCTTTAGCTTAAAGTTGTCTCTTATTACCCACAGAAGAGGAGTATCCGGCTCAACGTCGGTATGCACTGGGTTACCATTTAGACTGAATTCGATCATTACTACCTCCGAGTTGGATCGCGTTGACCGCATTATAGCATGTCGTATGACATGCTATAATGCTTTTTACTTTAATTCCGATTTTACGAGATAAGAGAGGATAAGTATTACAACAATTAAAATTAGCGGATATCATGAATTCGCATTGACGCAAACCGGCTCTGTCAGTATTATGCGCGCTCTCGAAAGAGACCGCATGGAGACACATTCGGGGATTAGCGCAGTCTGGTAGCGCGCCTGCTTTGGGAGCAGGATGTCGGGGGTTCAAATCCCTCATCCCCGACCATTTGTCGGCTTTTATTGTGCGCCCGTAGCTCAGTTGGATAGAGCAACGGCCTTCTAAGCCGTGGGTCGCAGGTTCGAATCCTGCCGGGCGCGCCACTTTTTCAAGTCGGTCACGCTAGCGGCAGACTTCATTTTATGAAGGTCTGGTTCAATAAAGATACAGCTTTTAATGGTGGACGTAGCTCAGTTGGTAGAGCCCCGGATTGTGATTCCGGTGGTCGCGGGTTCAATCCCCGTCGTCCACCCCATTAATTCCCGCTTCAGCACAGTCTAACTCTCGCCGTTTATACAGCGCCATATGGCACTCCGTAAGAATGGAGAGCGCGATCTCCTCAGGAAACTCGCCCTCAATATTTATACCTGCAGGGCCTGACACCCCGGTGCGCAGACTGGCCTCGGTCAGCCCTGCTGCTTCTATCACCTCGACTCTACGATGAACTGGGCCTAAAAGGCCGACATAGGCGAGATCCAGAGACTGCATGCTGCTCAGGGCCTGGGCATCCATAACTATGTTATGACTCATGATGATGACTGCATCCGCTGACTGCACCTCTGACTGCTGATGAATAATGTCAGCGGGACAGCGTATTATTTGATCAGCAGCAGGAAAGAACTCCCGTCGTGCATTAGCTGGGCGTGAATCCCAAACTGTGACCATCCAGCCCATTATCTTTGCCATCTCGACCAGAGGCCGAGCATCAACGCCACCACCAACTACCAGTATATGTGGGACTGGGGTCTGATAGCTTACAAGCCAATTTTGATTCTGCGTACTGAGTAGCCGTGCTCTTTTGTTTGAGCCTGAAAGATCATCTTCAGCTAACTTTTGTTGATGGTCTTTAATATTCATCCACGAGGCCTCTGCCTCTGTACCGGCTTCTATTGCCTGCCAGTAATAACCCTGCTCGCGACTGTGCAAATTTTCGTAGACAGTCATCAGATCCAAATAATTATTCTTCGGTAAGACCGCCTGCAGAATAATGTGCACCACACCGCCACAACCAATGCCTAGCTGAAATGCAATATCATCCTCATCAGCACCGTCATAGCAAAGGGTCATAGACTTCTCTGTACTCATGACCTGAGCGGCCCGTTGTTGGATATTTGCCTCGAGGCATCCTCCACTCAACAGACCAAACTGCTGCCCCAGGCTATTAAAAAACATCATTGCTCCGGGCTTGCGATAGCAGGGACCTTCGGTTTTATAAACAGTACCAAGCACCCATAAACACTCATCTTTTTGCGCATACCAAGTGTCTAAAAGATGCTGCAAATGGCTTGGACTCTTAGCTGTGTTGATCATTAAAATATCTCTGCTCAAAGTTTTATGCGTTTACCATAAAGACATACTGAGTGCCTTGAACACATGCCTTTGGACCATTCAGAACTGAGCGGGCTTAAATCCCTTACTTGCTGCTGATCTTATCAATCATTGCAGCGATTGAGTCTCGAGCATAGGGCTGATTAATCGACCATATCTGCTCCGTGGTTTCGATATCCAACATTTCTCTATGGCTATTGGTGCCCCCGGCTTGCCGTAATGTCTGCTTGGTACGCAGCAATAGCTCTTTTGGTAGTTCTCTAATGTTCACAGTAAAGGCAAATGCTTCATCCAGCAGTTTATCTGCCTCGGCACATTTCCAGGCCAGGCCCTTCTCCACTGCCTCTTGGCCGCTGAGAGATTGAGAAAACAGCAACATGCCAGCCGCCGTATTCCAGTTGACTAACTGCCGCAACATCCAGGTATTGCCACCGCCGGGGTGCAGACCCAGGCCAAAAAACCTGGGTTCAAAGCGTGCCTGCTGGGTAACAATACGCACATCGCAGCCCACCGCCATATTAAATCCTGCGCCCACAGCTGGCCCATTAATTGCTGCAATGGTTGGTAGTGAGCAATTGGCGATACTCAAAAAGCCGCTGTAGATAGTCTCTAATATTTCTTGATTTGGCGTTAGGTCAGTAAGCTGGCCTCCGGCACAAAAGGCTCGACCAGTACCTGTAACTATAAGCGCCTTTACCTCTGGGTGCTGTTCCGCTTGAGCCACATAATCGACAATCTGTTTGCAGACCTCGATGGTTAGCATATTGCGCTTATCAGGGTTATTAAGAGTTATCAGTGCGACATTGTCGCGAACTTCGAAGAGCACCAGAGACATAAATTGATCCTTTAATATTTCTTTTAATATAACAGCGGGCAAGGATACCATTAGCCCTGTCAGTAATGAATCAGGCCATAGTCATGATCCACCCCAGTCAGTTGGTAGCCCACCGCGGTTATCAGGCAAGGTATCCGGAAAATACAGCCCTATCCCTCAGTAAAGCTATAGAGGCCGGTGCATTGTTTATTGAGCTGGATATTCAGTTTAGTGAGGATCAGCTGCCTGTTATCTACCATGATACTGACTTACAACGGGTGAGCGGTCGTTCTGGCTCAGTGTTGACTATGTCCAGAGCTGAATTAATGGATTGCCCTGCCTACGAACCACAGCGACTGGGTGATGCCTTTATTGATGAAAAAATTTCGCCACTCGAAGCCCTGGTGGATATTCTTCAAGCCAACCCTGAGGTCACAGCCTTCGTTGAGCTAAAAGAAGAATCTATAGAGCATTGTAGCCGGGCATTAATCATTGCCTCTGTAACGGAGATTTTGCAGCCAGTCGCAGAACAGACTGTGCTAATGAGTTTTGACTATGCCCTGGCAATCGCCGCCCGGGAGACCGGTTGGCCCCAAGTTGGGGTTGTGTTGCAAAGCTGGGATGATCTCGAGAGTGCTCAGGTAGCTCTGGCCAAACCAGACTATATCTACAGCAACTATAGAAATATTCCCGAGGACTGCGATTTAAGCAGCATCAAGGCCTTGCACAATGTGGTGCTGGTTACCTATGAAGTGGCAAGCCAAGAGCTGGGGCAACAGCTGCTGGCCCGCCAGGTGGATATGCTGGAAACCTTTGAAATAGAGGCTATGCAAAGCCCCGGATAACCGCCTAGCTGCGGCGCCAAGTGGTACCTTCACGGCTATCTTCAAGCACTATGCCCTGGGCTAGTAAATCCTCGCGAACCTGATCCGCGCCTGCATAATCCTTGTCCGCCTTAGCCTGCTGTCGCCTGGCAATTGCCGCTTCTATCTCAGCTTCGCTTATAGACTCTGCATCGCCGCCTCTGGCCTGTTTAAACCACTGCTCGGGATTCTGCTGTAACAGTCCCATCAGACCGGCCAAACCCATTAGCTGACTATGTAGCTGGGCTTTAGCTTCGCCATTGGCCCCATGCATCTCTTTGGCCAGACGATAGAGCTCACTGATTGCCACAGGGGTATTGAGGTCATCCAGCAATGCAGCATAGCCTGGGGAGTTTTTATCCAGTGTCGGCGCAACATCAGCCTGCCCGCGCAGATAGCCATAGAGACTGTCCAGGGAGCGCCAGGCGCTATCGAGGAGATCCTTACCAAAATTCTGCTCGGAGCGATAATGAGCCGACAAAATCACATAGCGCAGCACTTCCCCCGGGTACTGATCAAGCAGATCATTAACCATGCGGAAATTGCCCAGGGATTTGGACATCTTCTCCCCTTCGATATTAATAAAGCCATTGTGCAGCCAGTAATTGGCAAAGGGCTTGCCATCATGGGCGCAGCAGCTTTGGGCAATTTCATTTTCATGATGGGGGAAGACTAAATCCTGACCGCCGCCATGAATATCGATGGTGTCACCCAGATGCTTTTCGATCATTGCCGAGCATTCCAGATGCCAGCCAGGGCGGCCTCGGCCCCAGGGACTATCCCAGCCTGGTTCATTGTCGGCGGAGGGTTTCCAGAGGACAAAGTCACCGGCATATTTTTTGTAACTGGCAACTTCTACCCGCGCACCAGCCAGCATATCTTCCAGAGATCGACCAGATAGCTGTCCATAGTTAGCCATGGACTGCACAGCAAACAAAACATTGCCTTCAGCGGCATAGGCATGGCCCTTGGCAATCAACCGTTCAACCATATTGATCATTTCAGGAATATGCTGGGTGGCATAGGGAATAATATTGGGGTCGAGACAGTTTAGTGCCTCCATATCCTCAAAATATGCCTGGGCATAACGCTGGGATAGCTCGGTGATATCCTCACCCAGCTCCGCTGCTGTATTCATAATCTTGTCATCAATATCGGTGATATTGCGGGCATAAACTACATTGGGATACTGGCTTTGCAGCACTCGATATAAAGTATCAAACACCACGGCTGGTCTGGCATTGCCTATATGTACGCGGTTATAGACAGTAGGGCCACAGACATACATGGTCACCCGCTCAGGGTCCAGCGGAACAAAGGCCTCTTTGGATTTGGATAGAGTGTTATATAAAGCTATGCTCATTTAGGCCTTCCAGTTGTCCCGCAATCCAATGGTGCAATTAAAAACCAGATCTGCGCTCTGGCTATCGCGAGTAAAGTAGCCCTCGCGCTCGAACTGATAATGATCGCCCGCCACCGCGTTAGCCAGCCCCTTCTCAACTTTGCAGCCGCCAAGTAACTCTAATGAGTCCGGATTGATATGGTCGAGAAAGCTTCCCTCTCCCGAGTCCGGCGCCGCCTGATTAAATAGCCGATCATAAATCTTCACAGTGCAGTCTGCGCTATCGGCAGCAGATACCCAGTGGATAACGCCTCTGGGTCTTATACCCTCGGGGGCATCCTGACCCACAGTATCTGGCACTATGGAGCCAACAATCTCAGCAATATTACCCTCGCCATCGCGAATCACCTCGTCAGCCCTAATAATGTAGGCGCTGCGCAGACGCACATAGTCGCCAATCACTAGACGTTTAAACTTTTTACGCGACAATGAGCTGTCCTCGCTAAAGTCATTGCGATCAATATAGATTTGTTGCCCAAAGGGCAGACTGCGCTCACCCAGATCATCACGACTGGGATGGCCGGGAGCGCTAAATATCTCAGGCTTATCTTCATGGTAATTAGACAGAGTCAGCAATAGCGGTCGCAGCACACACATGGCTCGCTGTGCGTTATTGTTGAGGTCGTCGCGAATAAAATGCTCAAACTGAGCCATATCCACTACACCGTCGGTTTTGGCGACCGCCAAACTATCACAGAACTCACGAATAGCCGCGGCACTGACGCCGCGACGTCGCAACCCGCTGATGGTTGGCATGCGGGGGTCATCCCAGCCTTCCACATGCTGCTCATCCACAAGCTGCTTTAGCTTGCGTTTGCTGGTTACTGTGTAATTGAGATTAAGGCGGCCAAACTCATATTGGTGAGGCGTTGATGGCAGGGGCAAATTGGCTACAAACCAATCGTACAGAGGGCGGTTAGCCGCAAACTCTAATGTGCAGATGGAATGGCTTACGCCTTCAATAGCATCTTCCTGACCATGGGCAAAATCATAGGAGGGGTAAATATTCCACTTGTCACCTGTACGCTGATGAGCCATCTTTTTAATGCGATACATAACCGGATCGCGCATATTAATATTCGGCGATGCCATATCGATGCGAGCACGCAAGGTCATTGCGCCCTCGTCTACTTCGCCGTTTTTCATCTGCTCGAGTAACTCTAAGCTCTGATTCGCTGGGCGATCGCGGTAGGGACTGTCTTTGCCGGGCTCGGTCAGGGTGCCTCGATACTCGCGCATATCCTCTGCATTAAGTTCACAGACGTACGCTTTGCCTTGATTAATCAGGTACTGGGCCCAACTGTACAGCTGATCGAAGTAGTTTGAGGCATAGCAGATATCACCCTGCCACTGGAATCCCAGCCAACGAACATCTTCAATAATCGCCTTGACGTACTCCTCATCTTCTTTTTCTGGGTTGGTGTCATCAAAGCGCAGGTTACAACCGCCGCTATACTGCTGTGCAATACCAAAATTAACGCAAATCGATTTGGCGTGACCAATATGCAAATAGCCATTGGGTTCGGGAGGGAAACGGGTTATCACCTTTTTGACAGTGCCAGCTTCCAGGTCGGAATTAATGATTTGCTGGATAAAGTTAATCGGTTTTTCAGTATCGGTCATAGCAACAATTTAGGCTGGCAAAATAAGCCGTCGATTATAGCCTTGAGCTGGAGCGCAATAAACAAAAAGCCCCGATAAAGAGTGAAAATCATAAACATTAGTTTAAATTGCCACGTTTACAAACTAAAATATGCGCAGATTCAACACTCACCTTACTTTTGGATTTCTTATGATTACCTTCCGCACCAATATGGGCGATTTTTCCATTGAACTGGATTTCGATAAAGCGCCAATTACCGCCGCTAATTTTTTGCAGTATGCCCGCGATGATTTTTACACTGGCACCATTTTCCACCGCGTAATTAACGGCTTTATGGTTCAGGGCGGGGGCATGGACTCCGAAATGAATGAGAAAGCCAGTCGCGCGCCAATTGAAAATGAGGCAGACAATGGCCTGAAGAACGAGATCGGCACCCTGGCAATGGCTCGCACCGGAGAGCCTCATTCGGCGTCTTCTCAGTTCTTTATCAATGTTGCCGACAACGGCTTCCTTAACCACAGTGGCAAAAATATGCAGGGCTGGGGCTACGCTGTATTTGGCAAGGTAGTCGATGGTATGGACGTTATAGAGACTATAAAAGGCGTAAAAACCGGATATGCAGGTCACCACCAAGACGTGCCTGTAGACGCCATAGAGATTACAGAAACAGTCGTTAGCGATGCCTACGCTGCACTGTAACTGCTGATATCGAGCCATGTCTGTACTGTTTATTTCAGATTTGCACCTATCTCCAGAACGCCCGGCAGTGACCCGGGCGTTTTTGGTTTTTCTGCAAACCAGAGCCATTAAAGCTGAGGCTCTCTATGTGCTTGGGGATCTATTTGAAGCCTGGATTGGTGACGACGACCCCACAGATCTGGCCCTGCAGGTGCAAAAAGCCTTTGCAGAGCTTGCGAGCACTGGAGTGGCACTCTATGTACAGCATGGCAATAGAGATTTTCTGTTGGGCAACCGATTTGCGGCCAATACCGGCGCTGTGATTATCGGCGATGAGACTGTTATAGAGCACTGTGGTCATCGCGCCCTGGTCATGCATGGAGATAGCCTGTGCACAGACGATATTGACTATCAGCGCTTTAGGCGCAAATCCCGCAATCCCATCTATAAATGGTGCCTGCGCGCCCTGCCCCTCAAGCGTCGACAAAAACTGGCTGCAGATTGGCGAGCAAAGAGCATGGCAGCTAACAGCAATAAGGCCAGTTCCATTATGGATGTCAATGGCGAGGCCGTGGATCGGGTGATGAGCAAGCATGGTGTAAAGACACTGATTCATGGCCATACTCACCGCCCCGATCAACATTATGTGGCGAATGGCGAGCGCATAGTGCTGGGTGACTGGGATAGTATGGGCTGGGCCCTTGAGATGAATAGCGCTGGCTACAAACTGCAGAGTTTTCCTCTGTGGGAGACTGAACAATAGAAGAACTATCCGGTCGAAAGGTTGCTGGATATTTCCGATTTTATTGGTATTATTAATCTATTAATCATAGTTAACTCAGGACCCTGATATGGATAGCAACAACCGCACTAAAACCATGCCCAGCGGCATTCAAAGCACCGCTCTAGACCCAGCTGTTGCCAAGGTTTTAAAGAACACCTATTTTCTGCTCAGCCTGACACTGGCATTCAGCGCAATTATGGCCGGTGTATCCATGGCTATAAATGCCCCTTTCTTTGGCCTCTGGACTCTTGTCCCCTATGTGCTCTGCCTGTGGATGACCGAGAAGAACAAAAATAATGCCAGTGGTATTGTCTGGGTTTTTGCCCTGACCGGCTGGATGGGATTTACTCTGGGGCCAATCCTCAATATGTTTCTTGCCATCCAGGGTGCTGAGCCTATTATGATGGCACTGGGTTCCACGGCATTGATATTCTTTGCCTCCTCAGCCTATGTACTGACCACCAGAAAGAACCTCAGCTTTATGACGGGTTTCTTGATGACCGGTCTACTCTTGGCCTTTGTCGCCAGCATAGCTAACTACTTCCTGCAGATTCCGGCTCTGTCCCTAACCGTCAGCGCTGTGTTTGCTCTGCTGTCGACCGGCCTGATTATGTGGCAGACCAGCGCTATTATTCATGGTGGGGAGCGCAACTATATCTCTGCAACCGTTACCCTGTTTGTGATGCTCTACAACCTGTTTGTCAGCCTGCTGCAAATCTTTGGTGTGATGGGCGGTGATGATTAATTCAGCCTCCTAGACCATCGATAAGCGGTATAATAAAAAGCCCTGTTAGTCTCAGGGCTTTTTTAATGCATCAGTCTTAAGGCGCAGTGCAACATTATGAGTGAACAGCATCTAGATAAGTTGCCCAGCTGGAATATTGAGCTGGCACAGACGAGAGCTCAAGCTGAGAACCTCTCTCTGTCTGCCGCCCATATCGAGATATTGCAGGTGGCTAGAGCCTTTTATGCCGATTATGGGTTTTCTCCCTCAATGCGCCCCCTGTGCAAATCTGTGACGGCGGAGCTGGGCGTGGAAAAAGGCCGCAGCATCTATCTTAATCAGCATTTTCCCGGTAGCCCAGCAAAGCTGGTGGCACTGCTGGCTGGGTTGCCCAAGCCAAAAAACTGTCTATGACTCAGCTATCTGACCTCCAGTGCAAAGCCACAGCCGCAGATGCGGCCTTACTCAGTGCCGAGCAGATTGCTGAATTGCTGCCGCAGATTCCCGGCTGGACAACCAGCAACCCTGGCCAAATACTTCAGCTGGAAAAAACCTATAGTTTCAACAGCTTTGTAGCAGCTATGGACTTTGCCAACCAGCTCAGCCTAATTGCCGAGGCCAACGACCACCATCCCGCACTATTAATTCAGTATGGGTCAGTCACTGTTAACTGGTGGTCCCACAGTATCCGCGGTCTGCATCTCAATGACTTTATTCTCGCAGCAAAAACCAACAAGGCCTACAGCAGTTTATGAGTACAGATCAGCAAGACCCTGCGCAGTATCAAAACCAGCTGGATAACAAGATTGCTAAGTACAGGCTTAGCATGGAGCAAGCCGGCGTGGATATTACTGAGATTACAGTGCACAGATCAGCGCCACTGGGTTTTCGTATGCGCGCAGAATTCCGCGTCTGGCACCAGGATGGTCAGGTGTTTTATGCCATGAATCGCCCTGGCGAGAAGCGCCCCTATATTATTCATGACTTTCCTATTGGCGCCCCTTTAATTGGCAAAACTATGCCTCTGTTACTGCAGGCCCTTAACAGCAGCGCAATACTGAGTCGCAAATGTTTTTCTGCAGAGTTCCTTACCACCAGCAGCGGCCAGGTGCTTATTACTCTGATATACCACCGACCGCTTGACTCAGAGTGGGAAGCTCAGGCCAGAGCGCTTCAGGATCGGTTGGGCCTGAGCATTATTGGCCGCAGCCGCAAGCAAAAGGTTGTGTTGGATAAAGACTATGTCACCGAGCAGCTCAATATCGAGGGTCGCAATTACAGCTATCAACAGGTGGAATCCGGGTTTACCCAACCCAATGCAGGTATTAACTGCCAGATGCTCGAATGGAGCAGCAAGCAGCTAGCTGGTAGCTCTGATGACTTACTGGAGCTGTACTGCGGCAATGGCAATTTTACTGCCGTGCTGGCACAGCATTTTAACCAGGTGTTGGCCACAGAGATTTCCAAGGTATCAGTCAATTCTGCGCTGACCAATTTTGCGGCCAACCAGGTCGATAATGTCAAAGTGGTCAGGATGTCCAGTGAGGAGTTTACCCAGGCACTAAATAAACAGCGCCCCTTTCGACGTCTGGCGGACATTGACTTAGAGAGTTATAAGTTTTCGACTATTTTTGTCGATCCACCCAGGGCGGGATTGGATTCTGAGACTGAAAAGCTAGTCTCCAGATTTGATAATATCCTGTATATCTCCTGCAACCCAGAGACATTGGCCAGCAATCTCAGCCAGATAACCCAGACTCACAACATAGAGTCAGTTGCGGTATTTGATCAGTTTCCATGGACTGATCACCTGGAGTCTGGCGTGCTATTGAAGCGTAAAGTCTAGACCCTAGCCCCAACTATGTTTGCTGCCTAGCCCTGTCTTATATTTGCCAGCTGCTCTGCTCCCGCCTGAATAAACTCAGCATAGACAAGCTCAATCTCTGTACGCTCTTTGTTGAGCCGGCGCTTTTCTGATTTCTCAAGCATCTGCCAGTCATCGAGAATAGGAATATGGGCCGTAGCCTCCGCCAGCTGCAAAAACACAGAAAACTGCTCGGCCTCAAGCTCCGTGGCATTTATCTGCTGTGATAGATAAGCAATGCGCATAGCGGCCTCAGTATCAGATAAATCTTTCTGCAATAGCGCTCGGGCAATAATTTGAATGGACTGCCGCGCCTGCAGATTCTTTTCCTGCAACTCAGCCTCCAATTTTAACTGCGCCTCCTTGGCTCGGCTTGCCTGTTTGCGCAGCTGCACAAATAACCAGCCAGCATAGGCTCCCAGAGCTATGACTGTCGCCGTGGCAACGGCGCCAGCGATCATGATTAAATCCATAAAACCTCTAATTTTTTGCATCAGCAGCTGCAACAAACGCTGATTGTAAATCTGACAGGCTAGTGCCTAGTTGGACTGGTTATCCTCCAGACTCAGGGTATCTGTATCATCGCCCTCATCTAAATCAGCCTGATTATCAAGATCCTCAGGCATGCTCTTTTTAGTTTTCGCCCCCAGTTTTTTTAGCTCCTGGGTACGGCGCACCAGGTTGCCGCGGCCCAGGGATAGCCTCTTGCGCGCGGTATCCCAGGCATCTTTGCTTCTGTCCAGATGACGACCCACATCGTCGAGAGCCTCCACATAGAGCACAAATTGGTCATAGAGTGCACCAGCCTTATCGGCTATCAGCTGGGCATTGCGATTTTGATCTGCATAGCGCCACAGATTTTTGATGGTTCTCAATGTCACCATCAATGTACTGGGACTCACCACAATTATCCCGCGATCATAGGCATCGCGCATCATATCCGGATCCTGATCCAGCGCCAGCATAAAGGCTGCCTCCACAGGTACAAAGATCAGCACAAAGTCGAGGCTGTTAACACCCTCAAGACTCTCATAGTCTTTGCCGCTAAGGCCTTTAATATGGGCGCGCAATGAGCTGAGATGCTGGCGCAGGCATTGCTGTTTACTGTCTTCATCTTCAGCGTGGAAGTACCGTTCGTAGTCAACCAGACTGACCTTGGCATCAATAACAATATCCCGCCCCTCAGGGAGATGGACAATCACATCAGGGTTTTTGCGTTTACCACTATCGTCTTTTAACGCCACCTGGGTGTCATACTCTCGACCCTTGGTCAGGCCGGAATCTTCAAGCAGTTTTTCGAGTACAAATTCACCCCAGTTACCCTGGGCTTTATTATCTCCGCGTAGCGCATTAGCCAGGCTTACAGCATCTGCAGATATCTGTAATGTCTGCTTTTGCAGCTCGCTGATCTGGCCCACCAGCTTATTGCGATCAGCGTTTTCTTTATCGTAGACAGTTTCAACCTGCTTGCGGAAATCACCTATATCTCGACGCAATGGACTGAGAGAAACCTCCAGCGCCTCTTTGCTCTGGGTAGAAAACTTGGCCTGCTTATCATCAAAAATCCGGTTGGCGAGATTTTCAAACTCCTGACCCAGTGTAACCTTGGCCTCCTGCAGCAGTTTGAGCTGAGCCTCGTACTGAGCCTGCTGACCACTGAGCTTTTCTTCAAGAACTCTATTGGCGGTCAACAGCTCTGATAACTGGCCGGCCTGTTTCCGCGCCGAACCTGCTAAAGCCAACCACCAGCCAAGCCCAATGCCCAGTGCAAAGCCCAGACCAGTCAATAAAAGCAAATGAATACTAATAGATAATTCCATAGCGCTATTGTATCAGCCTACTGTCAATTACACTGCTGTTTTGCGATTATACTGAACACCAAATTTAAATATTAAGTTGCCCTCTCACGGATGCTGCCACCATTAGTTGATATCACCCCTTTCTGCGCTGCTATTGAAGCCGAGCAGCTGATTGTTACCTCAAATCAGCGACTGGCCGCAAAGATCACCCAGGCCTGGGGAGAGCGCATGGCCAGTAATAACAAAACCGTCTGGAAGGCGCCTCGTGTTTTCGCCATTGATCACTGGCTAGCTCGGTGCTGGGAAGAACTTCAGGATCAAAATGACAGTCTGGTCGAGGGTCTGGCTGTGGTAGGCAAGCAGCAGAGCAGCTACTACTGGGATCGAGCCATCAGTCAGCAAGACCCTGATCTGGTGGGCAGTTACGTGAAAACCGCCGAGAAGACACTGGCCATAGTACATAATTGGCAGCTGACCACAGAGCAGATCCCCGATAGTAGCCCCTCAGTGGCTCATTTTAAAGCCTGGGCATCTAACTTCGCTCTGCTGCTTAAACGCAATGGTTTGGTTACCATCCAAGAGAGTTGGCAGCTGGTCGGCAAGGGCTTCGATAAGGGAGCACTGTGCACAGAGAAAAGCATTTTGCTCTATGGCTTTCAGTCAATACCACCATTGCAAAGCGCAATTTTGCAGCAGGCAAGCTCCAGCGTTATAACACTGCCTATGCATGGCAGCTCTCAGGGGTGCTCCTCAGAATTTAGTCAACGGCCTGATAATCACAGAGCAGCATCGCTGGCCTGTGGAGATGCCAATCAAGAGCTGGTGATGGCAGCTAACTGGGCAGCCACTGAATTGGCAGCCAATCCCGAACAGCGAATTGGCTTGGTGATTCCAGACCTTAGTAATCGTCTGCAAGCCAGCATCAGGCATATCTCTGAAGCTCTGCAGTCCCATGCAGTGCAGATACCAGTTAATGTATCTGCCGGTGTACCCCTTTCGGAGACACCCCTGGTTCAGGGAGCATTTCAGCTGCTGGGCCTGTTTCGGCATAAGCGGCCATTGCAAGAGTGGCTAGACAGCCTCTACTCGCCCTACTCAGTGTTTGCCCAGATGCCCGTTCAGGCTCGCACAGATATAGAGTTGGCACTGCGGGCAACACGACGATTCGACTTTACCCTGGATCAGTTTATTGCCGCGGTTCGCAGCGCCGAAACTGGACAACTGGACACCGTAGATAGTGAGAGCCCAGAGCAAGAGTCTTCCAGCGACTCTCTGCTAACTCCACTGATAAGACTGCAACAGAATCAGCGCCAGCAGAGCAGCGGGCTGAAGAGTTTTGCCAGCTGGGCGCAGTTTTTTGATCAGTTTCTCGAGACCTTTGGCTGGCCGGGCACCAGAACTATCAATAGCCTTGAATATCAGCAACGCCAGCAGTGGAAGAATGTCCTTGAGCAGCTGGCGGAGCTGGATAACCTCAATTTTGAGGTAGGAATAGTCAGGGCCATAAGACATCTGCAACAGCTGGCTCAGGACAAGGTTTTTCATCCCCAGACCGGCGATGCGCCGCTGCAGGTACTGGGGTTACTTGAAGCCTCTGGGCTAAGATTTGACCAGCTGTGGATTCTCGGCATGACCAGTCACAACTTTCCCGCATCGGTTTCCATTAACCCCATGCTGCCAGCAGAGTTACAGCGCCAACATCAGATGCCCCATGCTCTGCCCCAGAGAGAGTTGGAAATTGCCCTTGATTTACTGAGCAGCTTTAAGGCCAATAGCGATCGACTGATTGTTAGCTATTCGCAGTTTAAGGACGAGGAACAATTAGAGCCAAGCCCGCTATTGCGGGATTTACCCAAATTAAACCCCGCAGATTTTGCGCCCCTGGCAGTTGCCCATCCCCGCTGGTTAGAGCAGTCAGATGTAACCCAGCTGTTTGATGACCCAGGACCCGGCTATCGGCCAGATGCTGAGCGCATAAAAGGCGGAGCCAGCCTGCTAAAAAATCAGTCCGCCTGCCCCTTTAACGCCTTTGCTATACATCGTCTGTGGGCCGAACCATTGGAGGAGCCCAGCCATGGACTCTCCCCAGCAGACCGTGGCTCGATACTGCATGAGGCTATGTACCAACTCTGGGGTGTCTGGCAAAACTCCAAGATATTGCAGGGACTGTCTCCACAGCAGATCGATCAGCAAATAAGCCAAACAGTGGCCACCACTCTGGCTCAATTTGCCACACAGCACAGGGTGCTACAGGGAGCTCAGTATTTAGCACTTGAGCAGCGGCGGTTGCATAAATTAATAGCACAGTGGCTGGAGCAAGAGATTCAGCGCCCAGCCTTTGAGGTGGTGCAGCGCGAGCAAGAGGTCAGCATTAATTTTGGCGATTTAAACCTCTCAATGCGCCTCGACAGAGTCGACAAAATAGAGGATAAACTGCTAATTATTGACTATAAAACCGGTGAAGTAACGCCGGGAAACTGGCTGGGAGAGCGCCCCAAAGATCCACAGCTGCCCCTCTATCTACTGGCCAGTAATCCCCCTGCCAATGGCTGTGCCTTTGCCCAGATTAAAGGCGGAAAAATAAATTTTGTTGGTCACAGTGACAGCCAGTTAATTGTCGAAAAGAAGCCCCTAGACGACTGGCCCGGGCAGATAAATCAGTGGCAGCAGGCACTATCAGCTCTGGCCGCTGAGTTTACCTCTGGTTATGCTGCTGTAGAGCAGTATGACCAGTCCGCTTTTCGTCATCAGTCAGCATTGCTGCCCTTAAACCGCTGGTATGAGCAAGCAGATGGCGAACTGGACTTGGACGCCACAGCTACCGGGGGTCATACAGACTTATGACAGACCAGGCACAGAGGCTTCAGGCACTAGACCCCCAGCAGAGCTATATTGTTAGCGCTCCTGCGGGCTCAGGCAAGACCGGATTGATTACCCAGCGGCTGCTTAAATTGTTATGCAGCGTGCAAAACCCAGAGGAAATACTCTGTATTACCTTTACTAAAAAAGCGGCGGCAGAGATGTCCAGCCGTGTACACAGCGCTCTGCAAAATGCCGCCTATCAGCCCAGACCCACAGATGATTTTCAGGCCCAGACCTGGGATCTGGCCGCTGCGGCACTGGCGCGCAATACTCAGCAAAGCTGGGGCCTGCTTGAAATGCCAGCGCGACTGCGCATCCAGACCATAGACAGCTTTTGTCGTTATGTGGCCAGTCAATTTGCACTTGAGACCAGTCTCGGTGAGCTCCCAGAACCCATGGATAACCCAGAATCCATGTACCAGGCAGCAGCGCGCTCTTTGCTTGAGGCTGTTGAAGAGGACTCGGAGACCGCACAGCAGCTTCAGCTGTTGGTGGCTCATACAGGAAATGACCTGTCCCGCTGCGAAAAACTGCTGGCCGATATGCTCCCAAAGCGCGACCAGTGGCTGCCCTATATCTTTGGCGTTAAAGATAATCGCCAGTATTTTCAGCAGGTCGTTGAGCAGACCATTTATGACCATCTGATGCAGCTGGAAACCGCTCTGGCACCTATTGCTGGCGAACTTATTGCAATGGCCGACTTCGCCGCGCAGCATCTGCCTGAAGACAGCGCTTCAACTCTGTCCCAGCTGGCTGGTATTGACCAGCTACCGGAGCCTAGTCTGGAGGGAATTGCAAAGTGGAAAGCACTGCTCAGCCTGCTGGTAACCGCTGACAAAGACCCCAGCCCGAGGAAAACCATCACCAAGGCCCAGGGTTTTCCCAGTGATCAAAAACAAGCCAAGGCGCGCATGCTCGAACTGCTCGACTGGTACCGTGATCAACCCGCAGTCCATGAATTAGTGGTCAACTGCTGTTACCTGCCGGACGCCGAAACTGATCAGTCGCAACAGGCCCTGGTTGATGCTCTTGGCCATCTGCTGCCGTTACTGGCGGGGCTATTGAATAAATTATTTGTCGAGCACAGTAGCTGTGATTACACCGCGATTATGCTCGCCTCACTGCAAGCTCTGGAGCAATCATCTGAGGATCAGACGATCTCAGATATTACATTGCGACTGGATTATCAATTGCAGCATATATTGGTGGACGAATTCCAGGACACCTCCAGCTCACAGATAGCTCTAATTGAACATCTGATCGCTGGCTGGCAGCCAGATGACGGGCGCACCTTATTTTTGGTTGGCGACGCCATGCAGTCTCTGTACAGGTTTCGCAATGCCAATGTCGGGCTATTTCTCAATGCCCAGCGCTATCCCATTGGCAGCGTCCAGTGTCTACCCCTAAGTCTGGAAACTAACTTCCGCTCCCAGGGGGGTATTATTGACTGGGTTAATAAGGCGTTTTGCAGGGCATTCCCCAGTGAGCCGGACAGTAGTCGCGGGGCTATTCCCTACAGTCCCTCTGTCGCCTTCAAGCGGGCAGAACATGACCAAGCTGTCGAGTTCTATGGGTTCAGCGCTGAGCACAGAGACCTATACCAACAGGCAGAGGCACAGCATATTGCCAACCAATGCCAGACTCTGAGTACACAGCACCCCGAACAATCCATAGCTGTTCTGGTACGCAGCCGCAATCTGTTAAAGACTATAGTTCCGGCCCTGCGCCAGGCAAATTTAAACTGGCAAGCCATAGATATTACGCCGCTGGCCAGCCGCATGCCTGTAGTGGATATGCTGACATTAACCAGAGCGCTAATCTCCCCCGCCTATAGAATTGCCTGGCTGGCCCTGTTAAGAGCTCCATTCTGCGGGCTTAGCCTGGCAGATTTGCTGGTAATTTCAAACACTGGCGATGTCAGCCGCAAAAAGCCAGAGGCTATTCTCAATCGCCTAGAAAAGATGACTGGATCCAATGCTACGAGTAAGTTATCTCAGCAGGGGCAATTGATACTGGCGCGAATAGCGCCTGTTATCTTGGCCGCTTGGCACGATCGCGGGCGCGACAACCTGCGCAATTCCGTAGAGTCTCTATGGACAGCTCTGGGTGGGCCAGCCACCATCAACAGCAGCAATGATTTGACCGATGTCCGTACCTACCTGGATCTGCTGGAAAAATGGCAGGTCGCAGGTCGTGTGCCAGACTGGGATGGCTTTCAACAGGCAGCAGATAAGCTCTATGCCGCCCCCTCCCCAGTCCCAGCCGATGATAAAAGTACACCTGTTATTCAGATTATGACCATATTTAAAGCTAAGGGCCTGGAGTTTGATCATGTATTTTTACCAGGACTGGCCAATACCTCGGGGCAAAATGATAAACCACTGCTGCGTTGGCATGAACAGGTAGATGAGCATAACCAGGCCAGCCTGATGATGGCCACCCTGGGTGCCCATGATGAAGAAGATGATTCGGTCTACAGGTATTTGAAGTATCAGGAAAAAGTAAAATCCAGACTGGAAAACACTCGAATTCTCTATGTTGCCGCCACCAGGGCTATCCGCAAACTGTACCTCTACGGCAAATTAAGCCCAACCAAAACTGGCTACAAAACCCCCTCCAGGGGGACTCTGCTGGCCCCTATCTGGAAGACTATAGAGAATGGAATTGAGGCCGATATCTATCATGTTACAACCCTGGAAGGCAGCTTGGAGCAAGCTGCAATCTCTCCTGAAACCAGTACTAACAGGCCACCAAAAAGCCATAGTCTGCGCCGCCTGCCCGCTGACTTTAGGTCTCAGACTGTCCCCGTGACTGGTATGAGCACCGGCCTTGAAGCCCTCACAGCAGCCAGCAATCCGCAGGCTAAACCAGAGGCAGCTGAGACCATGACTGCACGCCACCTGGGCACAGTGTTGCATAGATCACTTAAACAAATAGCCAATGAGGGAACTGAGCATTGGCCACAACAACGCAGAAGTAGGTTGATCACCTCCTGGACAGCTCAGCTAAAACAGCTGGGTACAGTGGCCAGCGAGCAAGACTTGCAACTATTGACCAGAGCAGTGGAAACCATGGTCGCAGACCCCAGGGGCCAATGGATTTTGCAACAACATCCCCAGGCGCAGTCTGAACAACCACTGGGCTATTTGCACAGTGAAACCCACAGTATCTCTACCTCGATTATTGATCGCACATTTATTGATCAGGGCATCCGTTGGATTATTGATTACAAGATGGCACAGCCAGGGCCAGCTGAATCAGAACAGGATTTTACCCACAGACAGTCCCGTCAATATCAAGCCCAGCTGACCCATTACGCAGACCTGTACCGCAGGATGGAGAATAAGCCAGTCAAATGCGCGCTGTATTTCCCTCTAATACCTATGTTTATTGAGGTTAGCGCCATTTAGTCTTCACCTCTGTGCATTTTTGAGTACAATATGCGGCCGCAGCAGACGCTGAATATCAGGAATTACACCATGGACCCCCACGCAGTAGAAAATATTAATATCGAGCCACCAGAAATTCTGATCACGCCATCAGAGTTAAAGCAAGCAATACCATTGTCAGAAAAGGCTCGTGAGACCATTGCCCAGGGTCGCAGTGCGATTGAAGATATTCTTGAGCGCAAAGACCACCGCATTATTGTAGTAGTGGGCCCCTGCTCTATCCATGATCTAGACGCTGCCAATGAATATGCACTGCGCCTCAAGGCGCTGGCCGATAAAGTCAGCGATACACTGCTGGTGGTGATGCGTGTGTACTTTGAAAAGCCGCGCACCACCGTGGGCTGGAAAGGTCTGATCAACGACCCCTTTATGAATGACTCTTTTAAGATTACTGACGGTCTGCATATTGGTCGTCAGCTATTACATGATGTTTTGGAAATAGGTCTACCCACCGCCACCGAAGCTCTGGATCCAATTTCACCACAGTATTTGCAAGATCTGATTGCCTGGTCTGCTATTGGTGCTCGCACCACAGAGTCGCAAACGCACCGCGAGATGGCCTCGGGGCTGTCTTCTTCCGTGGGCTTTAAAAACGGTACCGACGGCAGTCTGACTGTAGCCATTAATGCCCTGCAGTCCGTTGCCAGCCCTCACAGGTTCCTGGGTATTAATTCCGATGGCCGGGTATCAATTATCACTACCCGCGGAAATCCTTATGCCCATGTGGTATTGCGCGGCGGCAATGGCAAACCTAACTATGACTCAGTGAGTGTTTCCATCTGTGAGCAGGAGCTTGAGCAGGCCGGAATTGCAGCCAACATTATGGTCGATTGTAGCCATGCAAACTCCAATAAAGATCACAACCTTCAGCCGCTGGTTTTGGCCAATGTGTCTAACCAAATCCTTGAGGGCAACAAGTCCATTATTGGCGTGATGATTGAAAGCCACCTCAAGGGCGGCAATCAAAAACTGTCGAGCAACCCCGACGATATGGAGTATGGCGTCTCGGTAACCGATGCCTGTATCGACTGGGAGACCACAGAGGCCTCCTTGATCGGCATGGCCGACAAGCTCAGAGATACCTTAAAGGACCGTTAAAACTGGCAAAAATATCTTGAGTTTGCTCAAGATATTTTGCTGGTGGTAGCTTAACTCTTATGGCGTTCATCGCCCGGTTCATAGAGCTCTGTGATGTCTACATTTAGCGCCTGTGCCAAAAGAACGACTTCTTCATCATTGACTCGTCTTACCTGAGCTTCAATCTTGGCGAGAGTACTGCGGCTGATATCCCACCTCTTGATATTGCAGCGAGCAGCCAATGCTTCTTGGGTCATTCTTTTTGATGCTCTCAAGGCTCTAACTTTGGGTCCAATTACATTCATCCAGTATGCTCCATGCGCGGAGCTTGATTCTGCCAAATATTACTGTCAACATTGCTCCACATACGGAGCAGCAATTTTATGGACAGAGTAACTCTTCAGACCGTTATTATAGCCAGAGATATCCAGACCTTTAATGACAAACTTGACGATTTTAGTCGCGACTGCGGCTTTCTAAGCGATGCATTTACCGACCTAGTTAATACAGAACCCCATAAACCAGACAGTACCGCGGCAGGACTGACTATATTTTCACATTGGGTGAAGTCCAAAACCAATGAACTCAATCAGGATATGAGAGAGATTAAAGCCAAGTCCAATACAGTTTTGAGGCAGTGCACCGGGCCAAGTGAAAACTAAGATTGGCACTGAAAGTTAGGTGTTAACAAGAAAATACTCTGTTAATGGCTCGATCTGTCGTGCATAAAAAGGTATTGTTACCGCTTTAAAATCGGCGGTAAACATCCATGCCTAAATTACTCTTGCTTGTCGCTATCATCAGTTCGGCCTGGTACTGGTGGTCGGTGTTTAAACGCAAGCCTGGCGATCAGCGAAGGCCCTTTCTGTGGCGCACTGCGTTTTGGGTTATCCTGGGGCTATCTATCGTGCTGGTAGCCACAGGTCGTATGCATTGGCTGGGGGCTGGCCTGGCTGCCCTAATTCCGATTGGCAAGGGGGCACTTGCGCTGGGCTTGCGTGCTCTGCCCTTTCTAAATATTCTCAGTCGCTTTAAAACCAGCCCATCCCAATTCCGATCAAAGTCTCTATTGGTAGAAATTAACTTTGCTACCAGACAGATGGATGGAGAGATCCTACAGGGCGACTATGCTGGCAAGAGACTGTCAGAACTCAGCGAGACAGACCTGCAAAACTTTGCAGCCTGGCTCAAAGAGTCGGATCGCGAATCTTTTGTTTTGCTGCAGGCCTATCTGCTACGCAGCGGTAACGGTCAATACAGCCCCGGAGATGAGCAGCCCACCAGCTACGCAGACTTTTCCACAGAAGAAGCCTACAAAATATTGGGTCTCGAAGATGGAGCCTCATCTGAAGAGGTGATTAAAGCCCACAGGCGCCTGATGCAGAGAATGCACCCGGATCGAGGAGGCAGCGATTACTTGGCCGCCAAAATCAATCAGGCAAAAGACAAACTGGTCTCATAATTAGAGCTCAGCAATCTGGTTCGGCAGTCCCGGGGTGGCAACCGATTGATCCTTCAATAAGTCTAAGAGTAACCTGATGCGACCTGGGGACTATGGCTCGGACAGCCAGAGCAAAATAAGCTGGAAAGTGTTTGCCATTATCTGGCCCTACCTGCTGGAGTATAAGCTGCGGGTGGCCATAGCGATTAGCTGCCTGGTGCTGTCCAAAGCGGCCAGTGTCAGCGGTCCCTTTCTGCTAAAACATATTGTCGACGACCTTAGCGAGAACCCAACGCTGACGTTATTAGCTGTACCTGTCGGGCTCATTGTCGCCTATGGCTTTGCGCGCTTCTCGATGATTATGTTGGGTGAAATCCGCGATACCGTATTTGGTCGAGTCACAGAGCGGGCCATGCGACGCATAGGACTGCAGGTGTTTCAGCATGTCCATGGATTAGATCTGGACTTCCATCTCAATCGGCGCACCGGCGGCCTGGCACGGGATATTGAGCGTGGCACCAACGGCATTAGTTTTTTAATGCGCTTCTTTGTATTTAATATTGCTCCTACATTGATTGAAATTGGCTTGGTTATCGGGCTGTTAATGTACAACTATGGCATTGCCTTTGCTGCTATCACCCTCAGCTCTGTGCTCCTGTATATCGCCTTTTCCATGGTTACCACCGATTGGCGCACCCAATTTGTCCGTGAAGCCAATGCCGCAGACAACGAGGCCAGTACCAGGGCCATAGACAGCCTGTTAAACTATGAGACCGTTAAATACTTCACCAATGAGGATTTTGAAGCCAGCCGCTACGACCAGTCACTGTACAAATGGGAAATGGCGAGACGCAAGAACCGTCTTTCACTACTGTCTCTCAATGGCGGCCAGGCACTGATTATCACCACAGCTATGACCGCCATGATGTGGCTCGCTGCTCAGCGAGTCGCAGAGCAGACCATGACCATTGGTGATTTTGTCTTAATCAATGCCTTTATGATGCAACTGTTTATGCCCCTTAACTTTCTCGGGTTTGTCTATCGGGAAATTAAAGGCTCCATGGCCAATATTGAAAATATGTTTGCTCTGATGGATCTACAGTCAAAGGTGCCCAACAATCAGGGAGCTGCGCCGCTGCAAGTCACCAGTGGACGCCTGGTGTTCGACAAACTGTCCTTTCAGTACCAGCCAGACCGACCCATTTTACATAATGTCAGCTTTACCGTTGAGCCTGGCCAGAAGGTTGCGATTGTCGGCGCCAGCGGCGCGGGTAAATCCTCCCTGGTCAAGCTACTGTTTCGTTTTTATGACCCCGGCACCGGCGCAATTAGTATTGATGGTCAGGATATTAGTCAGGTCAGTCAACAGTCATTGCGACAGGCCATAGGTATAGTGCCCCAGGATACTGTGCTGTTTAACGACAGCATTATCGAGAATATCCGCTATGGTAATCCTCAGTCTGCGGATGCAGACGTCTATCAGGCACTGGAGTTGGCTCATCTAAAAACCTTTGTGGATAAACTGCCCGAGGGAGTCGACACCCTGGTGGGAGAACGCGGGTTAAAACTCTCCGGCGGTGAAAAACAGCGCATCGCTATAGCCAGAACCATTTTAAAGCGACCGCCTATTCTGGTATTTGATGAGGCCACATCCTCGCTGGACAGCAAATCAGAACGCAGCATACTGGCGGCACTTGAGGAAATCTCCCAGGGGCACAGCAGCCTAGTTATAGCTCATCGTCTATCGACTATTGTAGATGCCGACAAAATACTGGTGCTGGATCAGGGCACTATTGTTGAGGAGGGTACCCATGGGCAGCTACTCAGTCTAGGCGGTCGATACTCAGAACTCTGGACTTCGCAATTGCGCCTGCGCCAGTAAAGCCAACCAGCGGCATCAAAAACTGGACATAGGCGACGCTAAATCCAGGCATAACTGCTGTAGTTGGCAATAAAACGATAACTGGTTCACTTTTCTGATGGCCACAGGTTGCACTGCGTCAGGGGCCACATAGAATCGTCCCTGTTGAGATCAGATTGGGTTGGCGGGATGCTGACAAGGAGAAGAGACTATGAGCAAGCGCACCAGTGCACCATTGGCAGGGATCGCCAGCACTATTCTTATGTGCCTATTCAGCTCCATGGCTGTGGCTGGCACCGTAGAAATCACCTATGAGAACAGTGGAACCTCCAGCAATAATGCCGGACTCCATGAGCTCACCATAGATGGCGTCAGTACCTACGCCATGAATAGCAAAGCCAAGCCACCCAAAGTGGGTAAAACCTGGACAGCGACTGTCAATTCCTACGAGGATGTGCAGGCCGGCGCAGGCAAGTTTAATAGAAAGCCCGGTGATGCCACCAAATATAATCGCACCGGCTATCTGTTTAGCTATATGGATTTCCGCGATGAGCTGAGTTCTAGCAGCACCGCCTGGAATGCAGCCATTAATCAGGCGGTATGGAAAATTATGGGCAAGAAAGGCAAGCTCAGCTCTCTGGCAACCAGTATTTATAACTATGCGACCAAAGGTTATGGCTTTATCGACAACTATAACTGGAGCAATAGCATGACGGTCTACACCGCCACCAACCTCAGATCCGAATTTTATGCGCCTATAGCGCCAATACCCAATCCGATTCCCAGTGCGATCTTTCTGTTTGGCTCCATGTTTATCGGCCTGTTCGGACTCCTCAGACGCAATGCAAACAACCAGGCACTAGCTGCCTGAATGCTTCAAGCTCACACTCCTAGCAGTTAAAACCTTTAGGGCCTTTCCAAGGCCCTTTTTTTATATGCAAGCAGCCAGATTATTTGACCTGTCGGCCAAAACAGAGCAATGGATATATAGCTTACAAACCAATTGGACATTACAATAGGCACTCACCCGCCGTTCCCTAATCTGTAAAGGTCTCTGTATGTCCAGTGAATCGCCGACGCTGACTTTAACCAAGCAGCTAATTGCTCGCACCTCAGTTACTCCGGATGATGCTGGCTGCCAGCAGCTTATGATCGAGCGTCTGCAAAATCTTGGCTTCACCGTGACCAATCTGCGCTTTGAGGATGTGGATAATTTCTGGGCTATTCGCGGAGACCAGGGCCCTATTCTTTGCTTTGCCGGACACACAGATGTGGTGCCAACAGGCCCTCAGGAAAACTGGCGCAGCCCTCCTTTTGAGCCCACAGCCATAGACGGTCAGCTCTATGGTCGCGGCGCTGCAGATATGAAAGGCTCTCTGGCGGCCATGGTTGTCGCTGTAGAGCAATTTGTAGCAGAGTACCCTAATCACAGTGGCCGCATTGCTTTTTTGATTACCAGCGACGAAGAGGGAGTGGCCAAAAATGGCACCGTCAAGGTAGTAGAGTGGCTGCAGCAACAGCAAATTATTCCGGATTACTGTCTGGTCGGCGAGCCGTCCAGCAGCTCGGCCTGTGGTGATATTATCAAGAATGGCCGCCGCGGCTCCCTGGGCTGTGCCCTGCGCATTAAGGGTCGTCAAGGGCACGTAGCCTATCCACATCTAGCCAGCAATCCCATCCATGTAGCTGCACCTGCGCTGACTGAGCTAACTGAGGAGGTTTGGGATCAGGGCAATGAGTTTTTCCCGGCGACCAGCTTTCAGATTTCCAATATTAATGGGGGCACAGGTGCCACCAATGTAATTCCCGGAGAGCTTAACCTGCTATTTAATTTCCGCTTTTCAACCCAGGTAACAGATCAGCAGCTGCGCGAGCGCACAGCGGCGATTCTCGATAAACACGGCCTGGACTATGAGCTAGACTGGTCTCTTAGCGGGCAACCCTTTCTTACTCCCGAGGGTGAACTGGTAGATGCCGCAGTTGCCAGCATCAAACAGACCACCGGGCTGGATACTCAACTATCCACCGCCGGCGGTACCTCAGATGGACGCTTTATTGCGCCTATGGGTACCCAGGTTGTAGAGCTCGGCCCAGTCAATGCAACCATTCATCAGGTGGATGAAAACGTCAGCATTAAAGATCTGGATATCCTCACAGAAATTTATCAGCGACTACTGCAAAACCTGTTCGTCTAGTTGCTGATCAGCCTATGAACGCTACCAGCGCTTTCTTATACGTCTCCACTGTGTTGATCTGGGGCTCGACATGGATAGCCATCACTTTTCAACTGGGCGCTGTCGATCCTCTGGCTTCAGTTATTTATCGAATGAGCCTGGCCTCCGGATTACTTTTCGCGCTCTGTAAACTGCGCGGCATACCATTGCGACTGAGCGCCAACGATCATCGCTTTGTAGCCCTGCAGGGGGTCTGCTTATTTGGCCTTAATTACTGGGCTATCTACCATTCAGAGCTGTATCTGCCGAGCGGTATTATCGCGATTATTTTTTCTTTAATAGTGTTCTTTAATATCATTAATGGGCGCATATTTCTCAAACGGCCCATAGCCATTAACTCAGTGATCGGCGGTATGATCGGCCTTTCCGGTATCTGCCTGCTGTTTTATCCAGAGCTCAATAAACTGTCGACGACGGCTGATCCGCTTAAGGGCTTTATACTGGCATTCGCTGCGGTCTTTGTCGCCTCTCTGGGTAATATAGCGGCCACCCGCAATGGATTACTGGGTACCTCCGTGTGGACCATCAATGCCTGGGGAACCCTCTACGGTAGTCTGGCACTGATAATCGTGGCACTGTTTAGTGGCACCGAATTCAGCTATGACGCCAGTTTCGAGTACACCGCCTCCCTGCTCTACCTCTCTGTATTTGGCACCATATTGGCGTTTGGCGCCTATCTTAGGCTGCTGGTAATACTGGGACCGGAAAAAGCCAGCTACAGCGGGCTGTTGATTCCCTTTTTTGCCATTCTGCTATCAACAATCTTTGAGGGCTACCAATGGACTCTGATGGCTGCCATCGGCTTTTTCTTGGTGGCCACAGGTAACTATCTAGTAATGGGAAGGCGCTAAAAACCCATAATACGGAGGGCTCAATTAGCCGGGCAGCTTTTGCAGAGCAAAGATATCAAATCTGGTGGACTTGCCCTCCAGAGAGTAGCTGGGCGCCATGCCCGCCAAATAATCGGCACTGGCTGAGCGCTTTACTACTACTCTATATTTGGCGCGCTGCAGAGCCAGATCGAGAAGCTCCCCCGCATCCGGGTCAGCACCTACGATTAGATGAAAGGCCTGCATCTCTTTTTTTACCTTGGCCGATTTTTTGCGCTCGGGAAACATGGGGTCCAAAAATACAATATCCTCCTGCTCGCCAGCTGTCAGCTGCGACAGAAAATCTTTGGACTCCCCCTCAATCAATGTGATTCGTGTGACAATATCAGCCAGCTCAGAATCATGCTCTCCGGCAAGCACTGCTCGGTCCAGTCCATCCCTGAGTAGACTGTGCACTATAGGATTACGCTCGAGCAGTCGCACCCTGCAACCTAGGCTGGCCAGCACAAAACCATCGCCCCCGAGACCAGCGGTCAAATCCAAAACACCGGGGAGAAACTTGCCAGACACGCCCACTGCTTTGGCGATGGCCTGACCATTGCCGCCACCAAATTTACGTCTGTGAGTGAAGGTTCCGCTATCAAAATCACAGCGCACTGGACCGTGCAACTTGCGCCTGATGGGTAGTAGAGACAGGCCTTCGGGCGCCAACTGCAGATAATAACCGGGACATCCGGCGGTATGATCCGCAGAGCGATCAGCTCCCTGACTGGCTGCTCTGCTGATACAAGCAATCTCATCGTGACTGATAATGGCCAGACCCAGGCGGCCGGCCATCTGTTCGGCAGCAGGCTGAAGCTCTGGCTGGGTAAAAGAAACTTTAATACTGGTCATGCCGTTATTTAAACACATATACTTTGATCACAGGATCAAGGGACTGCTTATGATGGTAAAAAAATTAATGACTGGCCTGGTACTGCTGATATTAGCGGGCTGCGAAAACTATCAGCTAACCCTCAACCAACGAGAGCTCTACAGCCCACCGACCCTATTTACCGATTATCAGGTTACAGATGCTGGTCTCAGAGCCTGTATTAAACAGACCATCTCAGATCAAGACATTGTTCGCGCCGAACAACTGACTGCGCTGATCTGCACCTACTCTGGTATTGAAACACTGTCTGGCCTCGGCCGCTTTACCCAATTAGAAACAGTTAATCTGGCAAACAACAGGCTAAAAAATATTAAACCACTGCTGTTTTTAGGTCAGCTGCAGCGCGTCAATATTAGCGACAATCCAGATTTGGTCTGCGCGGATATTAAGCCCTTGACAGATTTATTGCCAAACGCGCCCGTGACCAGCCTGAATTGCCCAGACTGAGTCGCTCGGGGGATTGCACCCCAGGGCTCCTCTGCTATCTGCATTATCCTGGTGCAAAAGTTTTCCACACAAGCTGTGGATAACTTTGTGGATGAAGCACAGAACAACTGTTTTAAAGCCACAAATACAGGGCCTTTTTGTTAAATTGGTCAAATTTTAATCAGTTAAAAAACACTATTAATATCAATAAGTTAGCGATATCGCAACTAAATATCAATGACTTACAGCAGTTTCTTAAAATAGTTGTTAGAAAGATTGCCTATCTGTGGAAAAAAAGCAAAATAATCATAAAAAAAATGTTTTTTTGTCGCAAATCCTATTGCCATGCCGGAAAAAAAATGCTTCTGAGGGCCTTTACAGAAAGGCCATATCCGCTCTATATCAGCGTTAGCCAATCAAAACCTTCCTGCTGACAGGCGTAAAAGATACTGCCCTCGGCTCTGTAAACCTCTTCAATCGCAGACTTTACCCTCTCGAGACTGTTATTTTTCTCGCTGATATGGCCAATCACCAAATGCTGCAACCTTTCCTGAGCAACCACAGAGATTAGACGAGCGGTCTGTTGATTATTAAGATGCCCCCACTGACCACCAACCCGCTCTTTCAAAAACGCCGGATAGGGTCCTGCAGCCAACATATCCAAGTCATGGTTGGCCTCTACCAGCAGACCATCACATTGGGCGTACTGAGACTCTACATGGGGCGTTAGTGAGCCTATATCAGTAAGCACACCCAACTGATGACTATCACTGTTAAATACGTACTGAACAGGTTCTCGCGCATCATGGGGCACCGGCACCGGCGTCACGGTAATATCACCCACCATGAACTGCTGGTGACTATCGATCACTTCAAAACAGGTGCTGGGATTGTCCAAATTGCGGCTTTTTAGGCAGCCGGCGGTCAGATAGACCTTGAGATTATATTTATTGGCCAGGGGCACCACACCCTTCCAGTGATCACTGTGCTCATGAGTCACCAGGATGCCACTGAGGTCCTCTGGACTCCGGCCCAGCCGGGCCATACGCTGAACTGTGTCACGTATCGAGAAGCCGCAGTCGATCATTAGGCAGGTATCCCGCCATTCAACCAGAGTCGAGTTACCTTTACTGCCACTACCCAGAGATGCAAACCGCATAACGACGGCGGCTTAAGACATATTTAAACGCAGCACTTTAAGCAGACGCAGGGATTCAGCCTGGCCCAGACTCTCACCATCGGCACCCACTATACGCACCTCTACATTGGCACCCACTGATTGCACCAGCACCATATAGTTAGTCTCCAGCACCTCATCCTTTGAGCTGCCACCAAACCAACGGCTAAAGAAGCCAGTCGCTTCCTCAACAGGCTCGCTGTAGTTGACGTACATCAGGCCTTCACTGCGATTCTGATCAACAGAGGTAAACCCGCCTCGATCGACGGAATAGCTAATCGAGGCCCAGGAGCGGTCAAAGCCCAGCTTAACCAAAATATAGGGGTCTGCGGCCTCTGGGGTGATCACTTTCACTTTGGCTTCACCACCAATTTTTTGAGCCAACAGAGAGACGCTGGCAAAGTTTTCTGCGGCAGCCAGATCATTGGCCACTACAGTCAGCATATCTCGCTCCCTGCTATCACTGTCAGAGGTCTCAGGCCATTCAGCCTGATCTTCAGAGCCCCTGGCAACCTGCTGATGTAGCGCAGAGATCTCGGTGGAGTCTACCTGGACACCCGGAGCTATAGAGAAGCGGAATCTATGGCTGTTTTCTTCATCACTATTGAAGGTAACCCACACAGTTTCAATAATTCCCGAGGAGCCCTCTGCTACAGCCGATGGAACACCATTGCGATTTAACAGATTGCGAACTCGCGGCCAGCTCTCACTGGGCGAGATATTAATCAGCACCCAGCGTCGACCATCGATTGACTGAATTTTGACCAGCTGCTCAAAGGTATTTACCGAGGCCGGCTGAGGTCTCGGCACCTCGAAGCCCTCCACCTCAACAGAGGTTGTGGGAATTGCAGGTATAGGATAGATCTGCCCCAGCGGAGCGGTGCTCTGACCAGCTTTCATTTCTCCTGGGATCACCGTTGGCGCTGTCTCTTCCGCCAACAAATAATCATTGGTGCGATCTCGCAGACCCAGCCAGCCGCAGCCGGTCAGATTTGCCATTAAAACTGCAATCAATACGATATTGGTTTTTTTCATCGTTTCGCTGTGCCCCTTTCGGCGGTTATTGGCGCTCAGGCCAATCAACTGTTTAAAACTGTGCAAAATTTATAGTAGCCCGGCACCCTTTAGAGCGGCACGTACGGGTTCTTGATATTCTTCAGCCAATGGCGTCAATGGCAGCCTAATAGCACCGTCCATAAAACCAAGCTCAGACAGCGCCCACTTGGCAGGAATTGGGTTGGACTCCACAAACATAGCATCATGCACTGGTTTGAGTCTGCTATCTATCTGTTCTGCCAGCTCGGCGTCGCCGGCCAGAGCTGCAGCACAGAGCTGGGCCATCATAGCTGGAGCCACATTGGCGGTCACCGAAATATCGCCATTGCCACCAAGCAGCATTAGCTCTCTGGCACTGTGATCATCGCCAGAGTAGACAGCAAAATCCTCCGGGCGCTGAGAAATAATCTGTTGGGCTCTAGGTAAATCGCCAGTGGCTTCTTTGATGCCGACAATATTGCTGATAGCACTGAGTCTCAATACAGTCTCTGGCAGCATATCGCAGGCCGTACGTCCCGGGACATTGTAGAGAATCTGATCTATAGCCACGGCGCCAGCTACAGCCTTATGATGCTGATAGAGACCTTCCTGAGTAGGCTTGTTGTAATAGGGAGTTACCAGTAGACAGGCATCTGCGCCTGCCTCTTTGGCTCCCTGAGTCAGCTCTATGGCTTCGCTGGTGCTATTGGCACCCGTGCCTGCGATAACAGGAATACGTCCTGCAGCCTGCTCCACTACAAAGCGAATCACGGCGCTGTGCTCGGCAACATTTAAAGTCGCAGACTCGCCGGTGGTGCCCACAGCTACAATGCTGCTGGTGCCCTCGGCAATATGCCAGTCCACCAACCGCGCTAGAGCGTCCCAGTCCACTTCCAGTGAACCTGTATGCATTGGGGTCACCAGGGCGACAATACTTCCGCTTATCATCTCTGTTCCTTGCTAAAACTGGTTGCAGCTACTTAATTCTAGTTAATAGGCAGCGCTTTAAATAGCGGCCAATGTTACTGCCGAGGTTCCCGGGACACAAGCGAAACCTGCCTCACCTGAGCCCTATTGACTGAGGTACTAGCTGTTTCTCTCACTCCGCTTTTTGCGCGCCACCGGATAGAGATCGGCCTCACCCTCCGGACGGTTCTTAAAGCGCCTGTGCACCCACAGATACTGATCGGGCTGCAATAAAATAAACTGTTCAATAATCTTGTTAATTCTGGTGGCATCAGCCAAGTCATCGCCAGTGGGAAAGTTGTCCAGAGCCGGATACACAGTGATTTTGTAGCCCTGAGAGCCTGGCAACCTGATATGACTAAAAGGCACCACAGCGGCTCCAGTTTTCTCCGCAAATCTAGCTGTAGCATAGACAGTCGCCGCCTGAATACCAAAGAACGGGGCAAATAATCCCTGACCCAGGCCATAATCCTGATCGGGCCCGTACCACAGAGAGCGACCAGACTTTAGAGCTTTCATGGTGCCCCGCACATCGCGACGCTCGAAGACCACCCCATCGCCCAGGCCCTTGTGTAGACGCCCGCGCGCCTGCAGAAAATCATACAGTGGGTTACCGTGAGCTCGATACATACCATCCATCTCAAACACGGTGGATATAGCTGCGGCACCAATTTCCAATGTGGTGTAATGAATGCCCAACAGCATTACACCGCGACCTTTGTGGGCTTCCAGATGTTCGAGACCCTCGAACTGCAATAACTTTCCAAAGCGCTTTTTCGACCACCACCAGGCCATGCCCACTTCCATCAGTGCAATGCCCACATTGATCAGATTAGATCGCAACATGGCGCGCTGCTCTTGATCACTTAGATCGGGAAAACACAGTTGAATATTGCGCAGGGCAATAGCCTTGCGACGGCTCGGAAAGCAGTGGACCAGCAGGCCTATGCCTTTACCCAGTTGCAGCAAGACTGGATATGGCAATGTGGTAATCAGTCGCCATAGGCCAAAGGCCAGCCACAGAAGCCAGTGACGTGGATGCAGTAACTGAGCCTTAAACTGGGTCGCTTTGGATGTCATCGAGCCCACCGCAGAAATAGTCTAGACAAGATTACTGATCTCAACTTCGGGATTTACCTCGGCCTGGTAGTCGACGCCATCCAACTCAAAGCCAAACAGGTTTAAGAAATCCTGTTTGTAGCCCTTAAAATCTGTACTGCTAAGCAGATTTTCCGTGCTGATCTCTGACCAGGACTCTGCCACTGCAGACTGCACCTGCGGATCCATCTCCAACTCGTCTACACGCAGTCGACCCTCTTCGTCGGTGCGCGGACTATCGCTGTACAGGCATTCGGTAAACAGCCGATAGAGTTGCTCGATACAGCCCTCATGGGTGCCTCGGGCTTTCATCTCTTTAAACAGCATGGCCAGATACAGAGGCATAATGGGAATCGCCGAACTAGCCTGAGTCACCACGCCTTTCAAAACCGAGACTCTGGCATCACCGCCATGGGTGGCCAGTTTCTCACGGATACCAATAACCCGGGCGTCCAGGTCTTTCTTGGCCTGACCAATGGTGCCATCCCAGTAGAGATCCCAGGTAATCTTCTCGCCTATATAGGTAAAGGCTGTAGTCTTGGCACCATCTGCCAGCACACCGGCTTCGGCCAGAGCCTCCATCCACATCTGCCAGTCTTCGCCACCCATTACCGCAACAGTGTCATCAATCTCTTGCTGGCTGGCGGCCTCCATACTGAATTCTTGAATCTCTTCTTTATCGGTATTGATACCGCGCATGCTGATATTTTTGCCCACCGGCTTAAGGGTAGAATTAAATACTTCTCCAGTAACCGGGTGTTGTCGACGCGGTGCCGCCAAGCTATAGACCACCAGATCAACCTGACCCAGATCTTCTTTGATGGTGGCAATAGTCTTTTCTTTTATCTCACTGGAAAATGCGTCACCGTTGATGCTTTTTGCGTAGAGGCCGTCGGCCTCAGCATAGCGATGGAACGCAGCACTATTGTACCAACCCGCAGTGCCTGGTTTGCGATCTGTTCCAGGCTTTTCAAAGAACACACCAAGGGTTGAAGCACCGCCACCAAAGGCTGCGGTAATACGTGCCGCCAGCCCATAGCCTGTGGAGGATCCAATTACTAAGACGCGCTTGGGTGAATCAATAGCACCCTGGCTTTTAATATACTCAATCTGGTTTTTTACATTCACCTCACAGCCAGTTGGGTGGGTGGTGATGCACATAAAGCCGCGGACGCGGGGCTTAATAATCATCTAATTGTCTCCATACTTTCAGGTGTTAAATACACTAGGCAGCGGCACTGCCAATTAGCTGGGCATCATACAGCAAACAGCGACAAATCTCGTTCCCGACAATGAGTTTTTTTTACCGGCAGACGGCACTGGGAGCAGCACTTTTTGTATCTATGAGTAAACAGTTGCCCCGGGTTACCCGTATACTCTCAAAAGGTTGCATCAATCCATCTCAACACAGGCACATCTGATTTATGTCTTCGACAGAAAAGTCCACACTAGAGTATCCATTTCTGCGCGAAGAATTTATCCAGGCACTGGAAAATAGCTCAAGTGCCTGCACCAATACTGGCTGGGAGCCCATTCATCTCTCCCTGAGCTGTGACGGTGAGGATGCATTTATGCCGCTGTACCTTAAAGATCACAGCATGGGCGAATATGTCTTTGATTATGCCTGGGCCAATGCCTACCACCAGAATGGGCTGGATTACTATCCCAAGCTTCTAACCGCGGTGCCATTTACACCCTCGGAGGGACCCAGGGTGCGCGTCGCAGATAGCAGCAGCCTCAACCAGGATCACTGCCTGCAACTATTTGAGGAGGTGTTGGCGGTGGCTGCAGATACTGGCGCCTCCAGCTGGCACTGTCTGTTCCCCGACAGCAGCCACAGAGCTCTGTTTGATGACCCTCGATTACTGCAGCGCAGTGGCGTCCAGTATCACTGGCACAACCGCGACTACCAGTGTTTTGACGACTATCTGGCCGCTCTAAATTCGCGCAAACGCAAAATGGTGCGCAAGGAGCGCGCAGAGGTTACCGCCCAGGGCCTAAATGTTGAGGTGCTGGAGGGAACACAGATCAGCCCCAGCATCTGGCAGCTGTTTTACCAGCTCTACGAGCGCACCTATGCCAAACGCAATGGCACCAGAGGTTATCTAACTGAGGGCTTTTTTAATGAAATCGCCGCCAGCATGCCAGAGCAGATCGCAATGGCCGTGGCCTATAAAAATGAAATCCCGGTAGCCTGTGCTCTGTACTTTTTTGATGAGGATACTCTGTATGGGCGCTACTGGGGCAGTGCCGGCGAGTTTTCCTGCCTGCATTTTGAGCTCTGTTATTACCGCGGCATAGAGTTTGCCATTAAAAAAGGCCTGCACAAATATGATGCCGGCGCCCAGGGTGAGCACAAAATTATTCGCGGCTTTGAGCCTGTAACAACCCATTCTCTACACTGGATTGAACACCCAGAATTCCACAGCGCCATAGAGCGCTTTCTGGAATCTGAGCAGGGCTCTGTACAGCAGCACCTACAGCAGGCACGAGAGATATTGCCCTATCGCAAAACAGGCTAGTTACCATTCACCGACATTTTCCATAGATACCCAAGGCTCCATGGCCGGCAGGCTTTCTCCGGACTGTAGAAGTTCAATTGAGATATTATCCGGTGAGCGCACAAAGGCCATATGGCCATCCCTAGGCGGGCGATTAATCACCACACCAGCGGCCATTAGCTTTTCACAGGTGGCGTAAATATTGTCGACCCGGTAAGCCAGATGGCCAAAATTGCGGCCGCCGCCATAGGCCTCCGGATCCCAGTTATAGGTTAATTCAATAACCGGGGCGCTATGGCTCTGAGCTGAGTCCAGATCGGAGGGAGCGGCAAGAAACACCAGAGTAAAGCGGCCCGCCTCGCTATCTTTGCGATAGACCTCGGTGAGCCCCAGTGCGTTGCAATAAAAGTCCAGTGACTGGTCGAGATTCGATACTCGAACCATGGTGTGCAAAAACTGCATGGGTCTGCCTCAGGTCTGGAATGGGCCTGTGATTATAGACTCAAACCCTGGCCCCATAAACTCTCAGACTATAGAGCCAAGTGGCGAATATCGCTGAGAGACTTAACCAGATGAGTCATAAAGCGCCCGGCGTCACCACCATTGATCACTCGATGATCATAAGACAGACACAGCGGCAACATTAGACGCGGCACAAACTCCTGACCATTCCAGACCGGCTGCATCTGAGATTTGGAGACACCCAAGATACCCACCTCAGGGCTGTTGACTATAGGCGTAAAGCCTTTGCCACCTATGGCTCCCAGGCTCGATAGCGTAAAGCATCCACCCTGCATATCTGCGGGCTTTAGCTTGCCATCTCTGGCGCTGGCAGCCAGTGCCATAATGTCGGCGGAGATATCCCAGATACCTTTTTCATCGGCATGTTTAATCACCGGCACCACTAGGCCTCTGGGAGTGTCTACTGCCATGCCTATATTGCAGTAGTGCTTCTGAATATAATGCTCACCATCGGCGGCCAGAGACCGGTTAAACGAGGGGTTTGCCTGCATGGCAGCTGCCAAGGCCTTAATCAAAAAGGCCACGGGCGTTACCTTGATACCGCGTTTGGCGCCTTCATCGGCAAGAGACTTTCTAAAGTCTTCAAGCTCGGTAATATCAGCGTCATCAAAATGGGTGACATGGGGCACATTGAGCCAGTTGCGCTGCATATTAGCTGCAGTTAACTTTTGGATTTTGCTCATGGCTATGGTTTCGATTTCGCCAAACTGACTGAAATCAACTGCCGGCACTGTTGGGATACCAGAGCCAGTTGCAGGCGTGGGGGCCGATTTGAGTGCTGTCTTCACATACAGATTAACATCATCTTTTTGTACTCGACCTCTGGGACCAGTGCCAGCTACCTTGCTGAGGTCCACACCCAATTCACGAGCTAACATGCGCACTGCAGGCCCAGCATAAACCTCGGCCGACTGGCTGGCTTCAGTTGACTGGGCGCTGTTTTGCACTGGCGCGACCACCTGAGAGGCAGCTGGCTGAGCTGTGGGCTCCGGGGGTTTTTCGGTCTGGGGCTCTGGCGCTGCCACGGCGGCTGTGTCTTCAGCAGACAGGCTCTGGGCAACCTCAAGAATTGCCACCTTTGAGCCCGTATTGAGCTTGTCACCCTCGGCGGCAAGAATTTTAACCACTGTGCCACTGTGGGATGAGGGTACATCCATGGTTGCTTTATCTGACTCTAGCACTACGAGGGTATCGCCCTCTTCTATCTGATCACCAATGGCTACAGAGACTTCAATTACATCTACTGGGTCTTCACTGCCAATATCTGGAACCAGAATAAGCTGCTGCGCAAGGCTATCTTGTGTAGCCGCGGACTCATGCTGTTCGCTTGGCTCAGGCTGTATATTCTGCTCAGGCTGTTTATTCGGCTCAGGCTGTTCCTCAGCTGCTGTTGCCGCAGGCTCATCAGCGGGTTCAGCCTGCTGCCCTGACACTTCAATTTCTGCTATGGGATCGCCAACTTTTACCGTATCACCATCAGCCACCAGATACTTCACCAGGCTGCCCTCAAAGGGACTGGGCACATCCATAGTCGCCTTATCGGATTCTAAAACCAGCAATGAATCCTCCAGTGCAACGCTGTCGCCCTGAGCCACACTCAGCTCAATCACATCGACGGTCTCTGCGCCACCTAGGTCTGGAACTGTTACAATTTCTACGGCCACTTGTTATCCCTTTACAATTAAATCTACAGTTTTATCTGAGCTGTCTTAAAGATACAGCGGATTGCTCTTCTCTGGATCTATACCAAACTCTTTGATCGCCTTGGCGACAACAGCTGGTTTAATAGCACCCTGATCTGCCAGCGCCTTAAGAGCCGTGACCACTACAAAGTAGCGATCCACTTCAAAGAAGTGACGCAGTGCTGCGCGGCTATCACTGCGACCAAAGCCGTCAGTTCCCAGCACATGCATAGGCTGCTTCACATAGGCGCGCATCTGCTCGCCGTAGCTCTTCATATAGTCCGTGGCGACGATCACTGGCTCTGAGCCATCACCCAGCTGTTCAGCGATATAGGACTGCTTTGCCTTCTCAGAGGGATGCAAAAGGTTCCAGCGGTCCACGGCCTGACCTTCGCGCACCAGCTCATTGACGCTGGTTAGGCTCCAGATATCCGCAGCCACATCAAACTTATCACTCAGTATCTCAGCCGCAGCACGAACCTCATTGAGGATAGTGCCCGCACCCATCAGAGTCACCCTATGTTTTGCCGAGCCAGCTTCAGCCAGCTTATACATACCTTTGATAATACCCTCTTCGGCACCTTCAGGCAGCGCTGGCTGGGCATAGTTTTCATTCATAGTGGTCAGATAGTAGAAGCAGTTCTGCTTATCTTCGAACATGCACTTAATACCATCCTGAACAATCACTGCCAGCTCGTAGCTAAAGGCAGCATCGTAACTTTTACAGTTAGGAATAGTATTGGCAAGGATCAGGCTGTGGCCATCCTGGTGCTGCAGGCCTTCACCATTCAATGTGGTGCGACCCGCGGTGGCACCAATCAGGAAACCACGGGCCTGACTGTCGCCAGAAGCCCAGGCCAGATCGCCAATGCGCTGGAAGCCAAACATGGAATAGAAAATATAAAACGGAATCATTGGCACCGCATTGGTGCTGTACGATGTGGCCAGAGCTAACCAGGCTGACATGGCACCAGCTTCGTTAATGCCCTCCTCCAGGATCACACCTTTCTTATCTTCCTTGTAGTACATAATCTGCTGGTGATCATGGGGTACATACTTCTGTCCCGCCGAGGTATAGATTCCCAGCTGTCGGAACATGCCCTCCATACCAAAGGTACGTGCCTCATCGGGCACAATAGGCACTACATATTTGCCAATATTTTTATCTTTAACCAATGCCGAGAGCACGCGCACAAACGCCATGGTGGTGGAAATCTCGCGCTCACCAGTGCTCTCTAACTGTTTCTTAAAACTGCTCAACGCAGGCACCTGCATGGGTTCAAAATGGTGCTTGCGCGATGGCAAGGGACCATTGAGCGCATCGCGACGGCGCTTCATGTAGGTAATTTCTGGGCTGTCCTCTGCGGGGCGGTAATAGGGAACTGTCTCCAGCTCTTCATCTGCCACCGGAATACCAAAGCGGTCGCGGAAATAACGCAACTGCTCAGAATCCAGCTTCTTCACCGAATGAGTGTCATTGGCCGCCTGGCCATCACCCAGACCATAGCCCTTAACAGTGTGGGCCAGAATGACTGTGGGCTTGCCTTTACTGGCTACTGCCTCTGAGTAAGCCGCATAGACCTTATAGGGGTCATGACCACCGCGGTTTAGAGCCATAATCTGGTCATCGGTCATATCCTTGACCAGCTCCAGAAGCTCTGGGTACTTGCCAAAGAAATGCTCTCTGGTATAGGCGCCGCCGTTGGATTTGTAGTTCTGCAGATCGCCATCGCAGACTTCATTCATGCGCTTGATCAGCATGCCGCTCTTATCTTTTTCCAGCAGCGGATCCCAGTGACGGCCCCAGATCACTTTAATTACATTCCAGCCAGCACCGCGGAAGACACCCTCCAGCTCTTGGATAATCTTGCCATTACCACGAACAGGGCCATCCAGCCGCTGCAGGTTGCAGTTAATTACGAAAATTAGATTCTCAAGCCCTTCGCGACCAGCCAGCGAGATGGCACCCAGGCTTTCAGGCTCATCACACTCACCATCACCGAGAAAAGCCCAAACCTTGCGATCACCGCGGGCCGACAGATCTCTGGCCGACAGATAGCGCATAATATGCGCCTGATAGATCGCCTGGATGGGGCCCAGCCCCATAGACACCGTGGGGAACTGCCAATAATCCGGCATTAACCAGGGGTGTGGGTACGAGGATAGACCTGTGCCGTCCACTTCGCGGCGGAACTTGTCTAGCTCCTCTGTGGTAAATCGCCCTTCTAAAAACGAGCGCGCATACATACCAGGCGAGCTGTGCCCCTGGAAAAACACCAGGTCGCCCATATCATCGCCATCGGAACCGCGGAAGAAGTAGTTAAAGCCCACATCATAGAGAGTAGCTGCAGAGGAGAAGCTGGCGATATGGCCGCCAATACCTTCGCTCTGCTTATTGGCACGCATAACCATGGCCAGTGCATTCCAGCGCACTAGAGAGCGGATTCGGCGCTCCATAAATAGATCGCCAGGCATGGTTTTTTCCTGATTGACAGGAATGGTATTGCGGAAAGGCGTGGTTACCGACTGAGGTAGCTGGATACCTTCGTCTGCGGCGTGCGCCTGCAGCTGAGAGAGGATATAGGTCGCGCGATCATCCCCCTGAGCCCGACAAATTGAATCAAAGGCATCAAGCCATTCTTGAGTTTCAGCTGGGTCTAAATCCTGCGACATGCGGCACCAATCAAAGTTAGTTAATGGCGAGTTCAGCAGCCTGTTATTGCTTAGATTAACCCTGGGTCGAGTAACCCGCAAACTGCCTGTCTCTGTGGCGCAGTATCTTAATGTAGCTAAGCTACAAATTCAACCTATTTAGCGAGAAGTATTAAAACCCATAAATCTATAATTCAAATTAAATATATCCCATAACTATATGTTTTAAAATTATTTTTTTAATTATTAAAATCAAACTTAACAAGTTAGTTTAACTACAAATTAGGCGTAATTCCCTATGATTTAGAAATCATAACTATAGGCAGTGTCATCTTTGCGCAGATCCAGCGCAGTACTTTCGCTGCCTGGCTCGGCGGTTTGCAACCACAGACCGCGCGACCCTGTATCCAGCAAGTCGCTGTAGGCCTGCTGCAGCTCAGCCACAGTCAAATTGCGAATGGCCGAGGCCAGCTGAGGGCGAAAATCAAAGTCCGGATAACCCATTTCAAGAGACTCTATAAAGCGGCCATTCATCTCGCCAAGATTCTTGGGTTTTTCCTCGAGTCTCCCTAATAGAGATAACTGATAGCGCTCTAAATCCGCCTCGGTCAGCTCATCAACCTGCTCAGTGTAATCGGCCAAAAAGCCCTCAAACTCCTGCCGCAGGGCTGCTTCATCGGCCACTGGCGACTGAGCTAACAGCGCCAATCCAGGCACAGGGCCAAAATGGCTGGCAAAGGCAGAAACCACATAGCCCAGCTGTTTTTCGGTGCGCAGACTATTATAGAAAGGCGCCGATAGCATCTCTGCCAACACCGCAAAGCGTGCGCGCTCTTGTAAGCTATCGTTGGCACCCTGCTTATACAGCACAGCTACCGAGTCGGCATGATCAACAGGTATCTGAGCCTCGGCAATGCCCGCCTGCAGCCTGGCAATAGTCTGTGGGTTATTAACTTGCTTTAGCGCCAGCGAGCTAGAAAGCAGATCAACCACAGCCAGAGCGCCCTGCTCTGTATGGTTACCGCTGACCAAAAGCCTAAGCTCAATATCTGTCAATAGGTCTGCAGCAAACAGCTGTAGCTGCTGCATTGTCACCGGCTCCAACGCAGGCGCTTTGTGTAGCGGGGTCCATCGACCATTGACCATCGCTGACAGTGCGGACATGGTTTGCCTAAAGGGATACTCGCGCTGGAAATTACTCCAGCGGCGCAGCCTGGACTGTTTTAAACGCTCAAACCGCGCCTGGTCCCAGTCGAGATTGTTCATAACGTTGAGAATATCGCCCAACAGTACCAGCTGCTTATCCGAGTAGCCACCAACCACTATCGACAGCTCCTGATTATTGGCGCTTACCGAGAAGCGTAGGCCGGCCTCAGAGGCTGGGTACACCTTGGCATTGAGCTGATCAGATAGCATATCCAAAAATAGCTCTGCCTTAACCAGCCCGGCAACTGTGGCTGTCATATCTGTGCCCAGAGAGGCAATAATATGCGCCTTGGGCACAGAGAACCTAGTATCCAGCAGATGCCAGGCTCGCAGGCCCGGGCGATCCATAATCAGAGCGGGCTGTTTGCCGCTGCTATCCTGCTCCACCAGCTCAAGACTGTCAGGTAGATAGGGGTTTTTCTCGGCAACAGCAAGCCCTGGCACAGCTCTGGGCGACCGCCAGGCAGCCAGGGTTTCTGCGCCAACAGGAGCCAGGGCATAATCCGCCTGATAACGCTGGGACCGCTGATTTGTCTCCACCTCGGGGGCCGACACCATCATAATCAGATTGTCAGGCGTCAGGGCGCTAGCGGTCTGGGCTATAAGCTGCTGATCCCAGCCAGACATCATATAGCTGGCCTGCAGTACCTCGGCCACGGGATACAGTTGCATCATGCCAGACAGAGAAGACACATAGCCCATGGGGCTCTGCTTCTCCTGAAACCGGAAGGCCACATCGCTCATCTTAGCCTGCTCGTCGTAGCGCCACTTTTGCAGTCCTTCAGCGCGCAGTTTTTCAATCCAGGCAAATAGCATCTCCACTATTTGATCGCGCTGGGCAAAGCCCTCGGGGGTCAACCCAATATCGACGGAGAACAGACTAGAACTGCGATCCTCCAACCCTACACCAGCACTTAGACTCTCAATAAGCCCCCTGTCCTTGAGCACCTGCACCAGACTGCCCTGCCCCTCATGGCCAATCAGTCCGGCCAGATAACCAGCAGGCTTCACCCGCCAATGGGGCTGCATTTTTGGCAGCTGAAAGCTCAGGCTAAGCTCGCGCAGCTGTTTAAGCGGCTTAAACTCAATTACCAATGGCAGGCGCGCGCTCTCTATAAGCCGGTCCACATGGGGCTCAACCTGTACATCACTATTGGTGATTATTTCAAAGCGGGGCACCACCATGGCTTCTAGCTCATCCAGGGTCTCGCGCCCGAGCACCACCAGCTTCATTAAATTAGCCGAATAATACCGCCTGTAGATATTTAGCAGATCATCGCGCACTGGCCTAGCGTCCAGGTCTGCCAAGGTCTCCAGATTGCCCACTGTAAACTTGGCCATAGGGTGGGCGGGATCTATCTGAGTTTGCAGCACCTCCCATTGGCGGCGACCATCATCTTTAATTTTTAACCTATATTCAGACTCGACAGCGTTGCGCTCGCGATCCACATATTTGGCATCAAAATTTGGGCTGGAAAAAAACGGCGCAAAGCGATCCAACGCCTGCTCGAGATAATCAGCATTAATATCAAAAAAATAGTTGGTATTCTCCAGACCAGTCCCTGCATTGTGGCTGCCACCATGCTCGGAGATAAAGGTCTGATATTCGCCGGGAACCGGGTAATCCTTGGTGCCTAAAAACAGCATATGCTCAAGAAAATGTACTAGCCCCTCGCGATCGGCGGGGTTCTGATAGCTGCCTATATACACATCCAGAGAGGCCGCGGAAGTCTCGGCCTCGGGATCGCTAATCAACAGTACATCAAGCTGATTCTTAAGTTTAATATGGCGATAGTCGCGCTGGTCATTGGGACTTTTTACCACGGCTGACAGACTATCCCCCTGGCTGTCCGCCACAGGGTCTCCCCCGCTGCAGCCCTGCAAAATTAACAGCGTACATAGCACAGCGACCAGATGCACTGCCAACAAATAACCTGATTTACCTGAACAAGACCATACGGACATGGAGGGTTCCCTTATTATTGCGCCCCGCGAGGCTATAATTATTAATCTGGCTGAGCGTCGGATTGCACAGCTGATTGCTGACTAGGGCTCAGATCATTGCGCGGCCAGGCGTTGTAAATTGCCTTGACCAGAGTGGCCAGAGGAATGGCAAAGAACACGCCCCAAAAACCCCAGATGCCTCCAAAAAACAGCACTGCGACAATAATCGCCACCGGATGTAAATTAACCACCTCAGAAAACAGCAGCGGCACCAGCAGATTGCCATCTAGAAACTGAATAAAACCATAGACCACAAAGAGCCAGAAAAACTCAGCCGAATAACCCCACTGCATATAGCCCACCAACAGCACGGGCAAAGTCACCGCCGTCGCACCAATATAGGGAATCAGCACCGACAGCCCCACCAGTAGCGCCAACAGCGCAGCATAGTTGAGACCAAGAATTAAAAAAGCGACATAGGAGGTAGCACCCACAATAAGAATCTCGATCGCCTTGCCACGCACATAGTTGGCGAACTGGATATCCATTTCAGTCCAGATAGTGGTCATCACACTGCGCTCTCTGGGAAGCAGCTTGGTGACAAAGCCGATTAAAATATCCTTATCCTTAAGCATAAAAAACACCAGCATGGGCACCAAAAACAGGTACAGCAAAATGCCAAATAAGCCGGGAAAACTACTGATCGACAGGCTGAGAATCTGCTCTGCAAGACCGGCCACTTCTTCAGAGGCCCGGGCCACAATAATCTGAAACTGCTCTGGGCTCACATATTCCGCGTATTTTTCAGGCAGCGACACCAACAGATCGCGAATTCTGCCCAGCATATTGGGCAACTCCCCAATAAACAATGAGGTCTGGCGACCCACTATGGGGATCAACACCACCAACACAGATACAAAACCAACAAAAAACAACGTAAATGCAATGGTAATTGCCAACCCCAGAGACACTCCGCGACGGCTCAGCGAATTGACCAAACCCTGGAGCAGAAAGGCCAGTATCATGGCCGTAAACACAGGCCCCAGAACGGCACCCAGGGTGGTGGCCACTACTAGCAGCACAACCAGCATCAAGGCCAATAGCACCGTCTCTTCGTTGTTAAAGTACTGCTCTTGCCACTTCTTAAAAACCTGCTTCATGCACAACCCTCAAAAAACTCTGAGTCCATTTAACTGCCTGCCGTGGTGCAGGGTCAACCGATTTTGACCTCAACCCTTTATGGCTCCGTATCTGACATGAAACCAGAGCATATTTCAACTGTCGAAATCCGTAACATTATTCGCTACAGTGGTACGAAACAATCAATTGCTTATCAGGCCATAAGATTCAATTTTGAAATCACTCAATCTACCCAGTCTTCGCAATCGGCTAGCAGGCACAACCAAACAGCCCAGTAGCAGACTATCGACAAAAATTTTGCTCGCTATAGTTTGCACTCTGTTTTTGTTGGCTCCGGCACAACCGACATTAGAGGCTGCAGAGATCAAGCTACCCCTGCTGGGTGACAGCACCTCAGGCATTGTATCCAAACAGCAGGAATATGAGCTGGGTAGAACCTGGCTCAAGGCATTTCGCAGCCGTGTGCGCGAACATGATGATCCCCTGATGCAGCAGTATCTCGAACAACTGCTCTATAATCTAGCCACCTACTCCGATCTTGAAGACCCTCGACTTGAGCTGGTGATCGTCAACAACCCCACCATGAACGCCTTTGCGGTACCCGGTGGTGTGGTAGGTTTTCATACCGGTGTATTTGCCCTGGCCGAGACCGAAGATCAAATGGCCTCTGTACTGGCTCACGAACTGGCTCACCTGAGTCAACGGCACTTTGCCCGCAGGCTCGAGGCTCAGCGCTCCTCAAGTATGGTAAGTCTAGCCGGATTGCTTGCCAGCCTGGTAATTGCCGCCACCGCAGGAGGCGACGCTGGCATGGCTGCAATTACCACAGCCCAGGCCATAACCATGGACAGTCAACTGCGCTACAGTAGATCTAATGAGCAGGAAGCAGACCGCATGGGCCTGCAGACTATGGAGCGCGCCAATCGCGACCCTGGCGCTGTGGCCGACATGTTTGCCACATTACTTAAGGCCACCCGCTACTCAGGTAGTCGCCCACCAGAATTTCTCCTCACTCACCCCGTTACCGAGAAACGTATATCTGATGCCCGTGGCCGCGCCATGGGTAGCGCCATGCGTCACTATCCCCGCAATCCGGAGTTTCATCTTATTAAGGCCCGGGCTCTGATAGCCATCTCCAACCGGCCAACCGATGCCATCAAACGGTTTAACGCGCAACTTAAGGCCAACCCCCAAAATCCTGAGGCCATTTATTACGGCTTGGCATTGGCCCATACCAAGGTGGGCAACTATAAACAGGCACGGCAGATTCTGGATTCACTGCTGAGAGACAACCCCTATCAGCTGTCTTATCAGTATGCGGATCTGGAGCTGGATATAGCCATGAAACGCTATGATCAGGGCCTGGCCAAGGCAGACAGGCTGCTGCGCCTAAGCCCCAATAGCTATCCGCTCACTACCATAAAGTCAGAGATTCTCTGGCAGGCCCATAGCTACGAAGAAGCTGGTGACATATTGACGGCACTGAGCCGGATGCGCCCCGAGGACCCAATGATCTGGTACAAACTGGCTGAGGTACGTGGTCTGGCCGGCAATATCTCCGGGGTCCATGAGGCCAGAGCTGAGTACTTTATTTTGGTAGGCGCCTTCGACAAGGCCAGAGAGCAGCTAACGCTTGCAGTGAAACTAGTAGCAGCTGACTTTAAACGCTCGGCCATTGTTCGCCAGCGCATAAGAGATGTAGCCGCATTGGAAGATCGTATTGAAAAGCTTTAGCCTTATTTAGGCTAGGTTTTGAAGTTCATCATCCGCTCTAGCGAACGATAGGCCTGGCGTCCCAGGGCTGGCTCAACCTCAATCTCATTGCTGCCCTGCTCGAGACAGTCGAGCAGGTTTTGCAGACTATTCATACCCATCCAGGGACAGTTGGCACAGCTCCGGCAGGTGGCTCCACTGCCACCAGTGGGAGCAATCAATAACTCTTTATCTGGAACCGCCTGCTGCATCTTGTAAAAAATACCCTGATCGGTTGCCACGATCAGTTGTTGCTGAGGTAGGTTTTTGGCTGCCGCAATCAGCTGCGAGGTAGAGCCGGCAACATCTGCTATATCGACCACCGACTCCGGAGACTCGGGATGCACCAAGACAGCGGCGTCTGGGTACACCTTTTTCAGGTCTAAAATACCCTTGGCTTTAAATTCTTCATGGACAATACAGCTACCGTCCCACATCAGCATATCGGCGCCGGTATTTTTCTGCACATAGGCGCCCAGATATTTATCTGGCGCCCAAAGAATCTTTTCGCCCTGAGCATCCAGGTAGTCCACCACCTCCAGGGCAATGCTCGATGTAACCACCCAATCTGCCCGAGCCTTCACTGCGGCAGAGGTATTGGCATAGACCACCACAGTGCGATCTGGATGCTGGTCGCAGAAGGCAGCAAATTCATCGATGGGGCAACCCACATCCAGCGAACAGGTGGCCTCTAAAGTGGGCATCAACACACGCTTTTCTGGAGTCAGAATCTTGGCCGTCTCACCCATAAACTTAACCCCGGCAACCACCAGAGTCTCAGCCTTGTGGCTATTGCCAAAGCGCGCCATTTCCAGTGAGTCAGACACTGTGCCCCCGGTCTCTTCAGCCAGAGCCTGAATAAGTGGGTCGGTGTAATAATGGGCAATAAGTACCGCATTTTTTTCAATTAACAGGGCTTTGATTCTGTCCTGCAACAAAGCTCTGTGCTCAGCATCAATTTCAGTACTCACGGGAACCTGGTTGAGATAGCTCTCAACCAACTCTCGCGGGCTCTGCTGCTCTGCTGTGGCTATGGTCTGCTGCTGATCGGTCATAATCGGATTAACACTCAAAGTCTGTTGGCAGGCAGTCGGCTAGAATCGCGACAGCCAGTAAACCACTGCAACTAAAATAATACTGAGTACGGAGATAACGGCAATTGCATCCGCTTTAGAATCACCTGTTGTGTCTGGTTTTGTTGCCTTAGCCATAAATAGATTCCTGAGTTTCAACTGTAAATTTAAGGGGTTTTCAAAGACGCGCATTCTAACAACCAAATCTGTGACTGTCTTGCATTCCAGGCCTCAGAATCCAATCAGTGCAGCATATATAGCCTATTTGGCCATCATTGGGGCAAAACCCACTGCCAACAGCTGCTTATTACCAATAAGTATCCATATATAGGTAAATAATAATTCAAAAGAATAACCCCTGACGGTATCATAGCGCCCCTAAATTAGCCGCACGCATACCAGACCTTCATGTATAAATACGACCAATACGATCAAAAGCTTGTTGATGAGCGCGTCGAGCAGTACCGCGACCAAACCCAGCGCTACCTGGCTGGGCAAATCTCGGAGGACGAATTTCTTCCCCTGCGCCTGCAAAACGGACTCTATGTTCAGCGCCTTGCCCCCATGTTACGCATAGCTGTTCCCTATGGCCTTCTCAGCAGCGCACAGGTGCGTAAGCTGGCTCATATCTCGCGCCAATATGACAAAGGCTATGTACACTTCACCACCAGACAAAATATTCAGCTCAACTGGCCCAAACTTGAAGAGGTGCCTGATATTCTGGCAGAACTGGCCAGTGTTGAGATGCACGCTATTCAAACCAGCGGTAACTGTATCCGCAATACCACCACAGATCAGTTTGCCGGTGTTGCCTGTGACGAGATAGAAGACCCCAGGCCCTGGTGCGAGATTATTCGTCAATGGTCTACTCTGCATCCTGAATTCGCCTTTTTGCCGCGCAAATTTAAAATAGCAGTGTGCGGCTCCGAGGAAGACCGAGCAGCATTTTTACTCCATGACATTGGTCTGCAACTGGTCAAAAATGACCAGGGCGAAACCGGCTTTCAGGTATATGTGGGTGGTGGACTTGGCCGCACGCCGGTAATAGCCTCATCAATTCGCGAATTTTTACCCAAGGAGCATCTGCTCACCTATTTGGATGCCATCCTAAGAGTCTATAACCGCTATGGGAACCGCGATAATAAATACAAGGCGCGTATCAAAATCCTGGTGCGAGCCTGGACTCCGGCAGTTTTTGCCGAGCGGGTTGAAGCCGAGTGGGCCCACCTTAAAGACGGCCCGGCAACCTTAAACGGCAGTGAAATTGAGCGCGTTAAAGGCTTCTTTACCCTGCCCGACTATCGCACCATTGACGATGCCAGTGCAGACGCAAAGGTCAAGGCGCTCGCCGCAGATAACAGAGCATTTTCACGCTGGCTGGATCGCAATGTCAGAGCTCAGAAGCAGCCAGGCTATGCCTCGGTGAGCCTATCTCTCAAACCAGCCGGGGTGGCTCCGGGCGATGTCACTGATCGCCAGCTGGAGACCATTGCCGATCTCGCCGATCGTTATTCCTTTGGCGAAATCCGCTCTACCCACAGCCAGAATGTGGTGCTGGCCGATGTCGCCAAAGATGAGCTATTTGAGCTATGGCAGCAGGCTAAGGCCTCTGGCTTAGCAACACCCAATATAGGCACTATTAACGATATGATCTGCTGCCCGGGTGGCGACTACTGCTCTCTGGCCAATGCCAAATCTATACCTGTGGCCGAGGCTATTCAGCGCAAATTTGATGACCTGGACTATGTCTATGATCTAGGCAACCTGGAGCTAAATATCTCCGGCTGCATGAACGCCTGTGGCCACCACCATATCGGCCATATAGGCATTCTCGGCGTGGATAAGAAAGGTGAGGAATGGTACCAGATACAGCTGGGTGGCAGCGCTAATAAAGACGCCGCACTGGGCAAAGTACTGGGTCCCTCCCTGTCCAGAGACGCTGTCACAGACAGCGTCGAAAAACTACTGGATGTCTATGTCGAGAACCGCATCGAAGGCGAGGCTTTTCTGAGCACATATCAACGTATTGGTATAGAAAAATTTAAGCAGAGGGTATATGGCACAGCTTCTTAAAGAGGGTCAGGTTATAGATAACAGCTGGACCACAGTACTTGAGGATGCCGGCGACCTGCCCTCAGGCGACATTTTGCTGCCGCTGCAGCGCTGGCTGCAACAGGACAGCAATCTGAGTCAGCATCAGGGCAGCGTCGGCGTATGGATCGATGGCAATGAGGAGATCGAGTCGGTCGCAGAGCAACTAGTTTCAGCACCTGTGGTGGCTATTCGGTTCCCCAAGTTTGTCGATGGCCGCGGCTTTTCGGTGGCGCGCCTGCTGCGCGAGCGCTATCAGTATCAGGGCGAGATTCGCGCCATTGGCGAGATTATTCGCGATCAGTTATATTTGCTGCAGCGCTGTGGCTTTAATGCCTTTGAATTTGGCGCGGAGGTTAATTTAGCCGAGGCCAGCAAATCCCTTGCAGATTTTTCTGATGCCTACCAGGTGGCAGTAGATCAGCCGGTACCACTGTTTAAGCGTCGCTAGGCGAGCTCATGGACCATGATGTAATACAGACATTTTTTCTTATTTTTAGCGGCGCCGCAGCCCTGGCCTCTCTGGCTCTGGTGGGCCGCCAGCCGCTACTGGTAGCCTATATTGCCCTGGGTGCTATCCTTGGCCCTCACGGCCTCGGCATGGTCGCCGATGTTGAGCTGATAGGTCAGATCGCCAGCATAGGAATTATCTTTCTGCTGTTTCTTCTGGGTCTGGATATGCAACCTCAGGCACTGTTAAATGTGCTGCGTCAGGTCACCCATATTACGCTGATCAGCTCCCTGCTATTTGCCGCTGTCGGCTATGGCACTGCCTATCTGTTCAATTACTCTCACCTAGAATGCATGATTATTGGCACCTCTATGATGTTTTCCAGCACCATTATAGGTATCAAACTGCTGCCCACCACAGTGCTGCACCACAAGCATTCTGGTGAGCTTATGATTGGTATGCTGCTGATGCAGGATTTCCTAGCCATCTTTGTGCTGCTGGTGCTTATATCCGGAGTATCAGACTCAAACAGTGAAAACCTGATTATCTTTGGCAAGAGCCTAGTTGCCCTGCCCCTGTTGATAGGTGGTGCCGTGGTGGCAGTTCGAGTAGTGTTGCAACCGCTGTTTGCGCGCTTTGACCGGATTGGTGAATATGTGTTCCTGCTGGCCATTGGCTGGTGTCTGGGTGTCGCCGAACTGGCTGAGATTGTGGGCCTGTCTCGAGAAATTGGCGCATTTGTAGCAGGCATTTCCCTGGCTACCAGCCCCATCGCCCAGTATATAGCCCTGAATCTGAAGCCTCTGCGCGACTTCTTTTTGATACTGTTCTTCTTCTCTCTGGGTGGCGCTTTCGATCTGGCTCTGATACCACACATTATAGTGCCAGCGCTGGTATTAGCTGCTGCTATGCTCTGCGAAAAACCCCTGATCTACAAATTCCTGTTGGCCAAAAGTGAAAGCAAAGCTCTGTCCTGGGATATTGGTTTTCGACTGGGCCAAAATAGCGAATTCTCCCTGTTAATTGCCTATCTGGCCTTTAATACCCAGCTTATTGGCAATAATGCCTCGCATCTCATTCAGGCCGTCGCCATTATCACCTTCCTGATATCCAGCTATATAGTCGTATTTAACTTCCCCAGCCCTATCGCCATCAGCAGTCGCCTGCGCCGCGATTAACCGATTAGCCCTGCGCAGCAATTATTTTCTGCTATCCTCATATTGATCTATTGTTAATGGACTATTAATTCAGATTTAGCAGCACAGACAAACAGGATGTCTAGTCATTATGAATCACAGCTCCGCGGCACAGAGAGCCGCCACTGATATCAGCCTTGCCAGCGAACTGGCACAAAAATCCCTGACCCAGTACAGCATAAGTACCGACCTGTCCTCCGAGCTCAGGGTCGGCACCCTGGCTTACTTTAGTATCCAACAGGAGTTTAACCGCATCAGCAAGGCCATAAAGTCTGACAAACCGCTGCAGATCGAGCGCATAGATCCCCTGCTCAAGGCTCTGATCGAGAGTATTATCCGCAATCCTGCCGCTGGGGTGTGGTTGGCCCGTCTTAAAAGTAAAAGCAGCTACGCACACAGGCACTGTATTTCCTGCGCTATCCTGTGCGCCGTAATGGGTCGTCAACTGGGCTTTGATATCGAGTCGATGCACAGGCTAAGCCTGGCAGGGCTATTTATGGACAGCGGCAAGATGCTGTTGCCCGAGAGCCTGTTGCGTAAGACCGAGTCCCTGAGCGCAGAGGAGCAACAGGAGACTCACAGGCATACCGAGCTGGGGCTCCAGGCTGTGGCCAGTGCAGCTCTGCCGAAGGAGGTTCTGCAGGTGATCCGCCACCATCATGAACGCTTTGATGGCAGTGGCTACCCGGATCAACTCAGGGGCACAGAGATCCCGCTGTTGGCGAGGATTGCCGGTATTGTCGACTGCTACGATGCCATGACCAGTCCAAGATACTATGCAACACCCATAGTGCATTCAGAGGCCATTATGAAACTGGCCGGCTGGCGCAAAACCCTGTTTCAAAAGGAGCTGGTGGATACCTTTATCCAGGCCATTGGCCTCTATCCCCCGGGCTCACTGGTTGAGTTGACCAGTGGCGAGGTAGCCGTGGTTAGTGACTTTAAAGTAGGCATGGGCAGAAAGCCGGAGCTAACGGTGATTTTGGATGCCAGCAAAAAGAGACTGTCGAGAAAGAAGGCCCTCAAGCTGACCGGCAAAGAGGGCAATATAGATATAGCTAAAAACCTGCCGCCCGATGCCTATAATCTGGACCCGGAGGCACTGTTTTAACTGCTGCCATAATTAGCAGCTTTACACCTGCTTGTTAGTATCCTGTGTCAGACGAGTCCACCATTTCAGCAACAGGCGATCGGCGCTCTCTTCAGCAGCTATACCCAGCTTCTCATGGAGTTTTTTCTTGTGCACATAGGCCACTTCGTAAACATCGGCCTCCTTAATACGTGACACCAAATACTCGTCACTGGTCTGCACATCATCAACCATGGCCATTTCCAGAGCTTGAGAGCCGTACCAGGTCTCGCCGGTAGCTATTTTATCTATATCCAGCTGTGGACGACGCGAAGACACATGGGCCTTAAAAAGCTGATGTACATCTTCCAGATCCTCAACAAACTTCTTGCGACCCTTGGGGGTATTCTCACCAAACATAGTTAGGGTACGCTTGTATTTACCGGCGGTAAGAATCTCATAGTCTACATCGTGCTTCTTTAGCACCTTATTAAAGTTGGGCAACTGAGCTACCACGCCTATGGAGCCAATAATGGCAAAGGGCGCTGCCAGAATCTTGTCGGCCACGCAGGCCATCATATAGCCGCCACTGGCCGCTACTTTATCAACACAGACTGTAAGCGGTATCTGCGCCTTGCGAATGCGATCTAGCTGACTGCTGGCCAAACCATAGCTGTGTACCATGCCACCTGGGCTCTCCAGCTTAACCAAAACCTCGTCATTGGCAGTGGCCTGGGTGAGAACTGCAGTGATCTCCTCACGCAGATGGCTCGTCGCCGAGGCACTGATATTGCCGTTAAAGTTAAGCACAAATACCCGACTCTTGGACTGAGCCTCTTCGCCATCACCCGCTTCTTTACTAGCTTTTTTGCTATGCTTTTTATCCAGTTTGGCCTGCTTCTTTTTAGCCTTGTGGAGTTTCTTCTCCTCAGCTTTTTGCACCGCTTCATCCATGGTGGCGATCAACATGGCTTCGCTCATATCATCAAACTGTTGATTGAGTGGGGTGATTTCCAGATGGCCTTTATCGCCCTGTTTGTTCTTTTGGCTGGCACCTACCACCGCAGACACAATAATAACTACAGCAATCACTACAGTCGCTACCTTGGCCAAAAACAGCCCATATTCAGCTAAGAATTCCAAATTACACTCCAACAATATTCAAAAGATAAATTATAGTTCAAATTGACCGCTACTGACGCGCCGCAGCCTCGTCGACAAAATGCTTAATCAGGCGACCCGACATAATAGTTGGCGGCGGCACATAATGGGGTAGATCGTCATAGTGGCACCAGTGCGCTTCACTAATTTCCACACCGTCCACCACAATCTCATCAGTAACAGCATCGGCAATAAAGCCCAGCATTAGCTGCCCCGGGTAAGGCCAGGACTGGCTTCCCAGATAGCGGATATTGGTGATTTGCACACCAACCTCCTCGAAAACCTCGCGATGCAGAGCCTGCTCTGCGCTCTCACCAGCCTCAATAAACCCAGCCAATGTGCTAAACATACCATCGGGCCAGCTTGGCTGACGCGCCAATAAACATTCGTCGCCGCGGGTGACTACCACAATAATACAGGGAGATATTCGCGGATAGTTATTGATATCACAGGGCTCGCAGCGCATAGCATGCTCTGTGGCCGAGGATTCCATCTTGGTGCCACAGCTACCGCAGTACTGATGCTTATCCTGCCAGTCGAGCAACTGCACAGCGCGACAGACCATGGTAAATTCTTCGTCCCCAGACTTGGCCAGCAAACTGCGCAGCTCTACAGCACTAAACTCAGTGGCCGCTCTGGCATCCTCAGACAGCGCCCAGACCTGACAGTCCACTCCCTGCCACTGGCCCAGTATTAGCTTGCGCTCACAGAAAAACTTCAGCTGGTCAGCCATCTCATGGTCGATCAGTACAGCCGAGCCTTGCCCGTGGCCATTGGGCACCAGTATCTCTCGGCCAATCACGGCAAGAACCCATTGCTTTTCAGTATTGAGAGGTGTGGGGTTGGCATGAAAGCCATTGAGAATCTGTGGGTTGGACAACGAGATAACGCCTTCTATTGGGGTTTTTAAATAGCCACTCTGAATGGCCCTTGTTATGGCTCATATTGCTTGCAAACTGGCTGTGCTGAGGCTAAGGTTTGAGCTTGATTTTGGGTTAGTCTAACATGAATAAATCCAATGGACTCCCCGGTCTGCAAGACAATTAAATCTAATTACACAAACTTGAGGGATACTTCATGACTCCAACTTTGCCACAGGCATTTAAAAAGAACTTTCTTGGCAACTCGCCCGGGTGGTACGAGACGGCAATTATTGCGTTTTTAATCCTTAACCCCATCTGCCTCGCCCTCTTTGGCCCCTTTGTCACCGGCTGGATGCTAATCGGAGAGTTTATTTTTACTCTGGCCATGGCCCTCAAGTGCTACCCACTGCAGCCGGGTGGCCTGCTCGCTATCGAAGCCATAGCCCTGGGCATGGCCAGCCCAGAAGCCGTGTATCTGGAGACGGTCAGCAATTTCCCAGTAATCATGCTGCTGATGTTTATGGTCGCCGGCATCTATTTTATGCGCGATATACTGCTGTTTACCTTTACCAAAATCCTGCTCGGGGTAAAGTCCAAAACCACTCTGTCATTTCTGTTTTGCTTCGCCGGCGCAGTACTCTCCGCCTTCTTGGACGCACTGACAGTTACAGCGGTTCTGATCACCATTTCAGTGGGTTTTTACTCGGTCTACCACAAAGTGGCCTCAGGTAAGAAAATCGTCGATGAAAATCATGACCATGGCAACGACGAAAGCCTGATCTCAAACCATCGCCAAAATCTCGAAGACTTCCGCGCCTTCCTGCGCAGCCTGATTATGCACGGCGCTGTGGGTACAGCACTGGGCGGTGTAACCACCTTGGTAGGCGAACCACAGAACCTGCTGATAGCAGAGCGTGCCGGCTGGGAGTTTATGGAATTCTTTATGCGCATGGCGCCAGTCACCATGCCCGTTTTTGTCTGTGGTCTGATTACCTGCATAGTGCTGGAGAAAATCAAGATTCTCGGCTACGGCGCCACCCTGCCTGAAGCTGTTCGTCAGGTGCTTAAAGAGTCCAGCGAACACGAAGACTCAAAACGCACCCAGCAGGACAAAGCCGCGCTGATTACTCAGGCCCTGGTCGCCGGTATTCTGGTTCTGGCTCTCGGCTTCCATATCGCCGAAGTAGGTATTATTGGCTTGATGATTATCGTCTTGCTCACTGCCTTTAACGGAATTACCGAAGAACACCGTATAGGTCACGCCTTCGAAGAGGCTCTGCCCTTTACTGCTCTGCTAGTGGTATTCTTTGCCATTGTTGCGGTAATTCACGAGCAACATCTTTTCTCACCAGTGATCCATTGGGTGCTGGCAATGGATGAAGCAGTGCAACCAGGCATGTTCTTCCTGGCCAATGGTCTGCTGTCTGCGATCAGTGACAATGTGTTTGTAGCCACGGTTTATATTAATGAGGTACGCGCAGTGCTGGATGCCGGCGATATTAGCCGCGAGCACTTCGACAAGCTGGTTATTGCTATCAACACTGGTACCAACCTGCCAAGTGTTGCAACGCCAAACGGCCAGGCTGCTTTCCTGTTTCTGCTGACCTCTGCGCTGGCTCCGCTGATCCGACTGTCTTACATGCGTATGGTGATTATGGCTCTGCCGTACACTGTGGTACTGACAATAGTTGGACTGCTTGGTGTTTTATACAATATCTAGCAACCCCTAGTAAGCAAAAGGCCCGACTAGCAATAGCCGGGCCTTTTTTTATCTCTTCAAAACAACTAGGCGTTGGATAAAATAACTTTACCCTTGGCTCGACGTTCGGAGATTGAGGCAAATGCCGCCTTATAGTCATCAAGAGAATAGACCTCGGTGACCAGAGGGGAGAACTTGCCACTATCAATCATCTCGATTAGCTCATCAAAGTTTTGGCGTGACTCCATGGGAGCACGAGCAGCCCAGGAGCCCCAGAATACACCGATCAGTGATGCACCTTTAAGCAAGGCTAGGTTCAGTGGCATAGCGGGAATTGGGCCAGAGGCAAAACCAATCACCAGAAAGCGACCATCCCAGGCAATAGCGCGGAACGCCTGTTCAGAGAACTCACCACCCACAGGGTCATAAACAACATCTACACCTTTGCCGCCCGTTAGCTCTTTAACCTTATCTTTAAGGCTCTCGGTGGAATAGTTAATACGCAGATCAGCGCCGGCCTCGCTGGCAAAATCAAGCTTCTCTTCAGTGCTTGCCGCGGCGATCACAGTGGCCCCCATGGCCTTGGCAATCTGAATAGTGGCAATGCCGACACCGCCAGCAGCACCCAGCACCAGCAGAGTCTCGCCTGGCTGAATATTAGCCTGCTGCTTTAAGGCGTAGTAAGAAGTGCCATAGGTAATAGCAAAACCCGCCGCCTGCTCAAAGGACATGGTATTTCCCATCTCAAAGGTGGTGTGCTCATTGACCACGCACTGCTCAGCAAAGGCACCAATCTGAGTGGTGGCAATCACCTTGTCGCCCACCTTGCGGCTGGTGACGCCCTCACCTACAGCGGTGACTACGCCAGCCAGTTCCGCACCAGGTATAAATGGCAGCTCTGGCTTAAACTGGTATTTACCCTGAATAGTCAGCACATCGGGAAAGTTAACTCCGGTGGCTTTAATATCCATCAAAATCTCGCCTTTACCTGGCGCAGGGGTATCTACTGTCTCCAGTACCAGATTTTCCGTGGGGCCAAATTCTTTACAGACTAGTGCTCTCATAATCATGTCCTGGTTTTTTCTAGTTATTTTCGGTTTTGTAGGCCAGGGCTTTGCCAACAAACTTATTGGTTTGCTGAAAGCCGCCCACCAGTACTTCCTGACCCTCTGGGTTGTCTATGCTGTCCATCTGAGCACGCACATTTTCAGGTGTCTGCTGCTCTGGGGGCAGATAGATACCATCGGTCTCATAGATATGAGTGCGAGCATAGCCGCCGGCACCGGCACAGAGAATGGTGCGGTTGGACGCATCTTTGTCGCACAGCGTCAGCAATGCCGCGGTTACCGATTCCACGGTCATAATATCCGACTGTTCCTCAGTCACCAGGCCCTCGAGCATTCTGGTGCCCGCAGTGGGTGACAGGCAATTCACCTTAATATCGTATTTTTCACCCTCAATACAGAGCGTATTCATCAGCCCAACCACAGCCATTTTGGCGGCACCATAATTAGCCTGACCAAAATTACCGTACATACCGCTGGATGAAGTGGTCATTACAATGCGCCCATAGCCTTGGTCGCGCATTAGATCCCAGACAGCCTTGGTGCAGTTAGCTGAGCCCATCAGATGGACATCGACCACCAGCTGAAAATCGGCAACTTCCATTTTGGCAAAGCTCTTATCGCGCAAAATTCCGGCATTGTTAACCAGAATGTCCACACGGCCCCACTTCTCCACTGCCTGGGCAACCATGGCTTCAACTTCGTCCATGTTGGCCACATTGGCACCATTGGCTATGGCTTCGCCACCAGCGGCTTCGATCATGGCCACGGTTTCCAGGGCTGCATCGCTTGAACCGCCGACACCATTGACGGTGCCCCCGAGGTCGTTGACCATCACCTTGGCACCGCGAGCCGCCAGCGCCAATGCATGGGACCGTCCCAGTCCATTGCCAGAACCCGTAACTATGGCCACCTGCCCGTCATATCTAATTGTCATAGGTCTCTCTCCTTTGAGTGTGAAAATTACCCTCTAGCTTAACGATATTGACTTAGCTCTCGGCGTGCAATCACCATGCGGTGAACCGCATCCGGACCATCGGCAAAGCGCAGCGTACGCTGGCCACCGTACCAGATAGCCAGAGGCGTATCCTGAGACAGGCCCAGACCGCCGTACATCTGTATAGCTTCATCGATAATTTTAAGGGCCATATTGGGCGCCGCCACCTTAATCATAGAGATAAATGGCTGAGCGGCATCAGTGCCTTCATGGTCCATTAGCCAGGCAGCTTTTAAGCACAGCAGCCTGGTCATCTCGATATCAATACGTGCCTGGGCAATGATATCAACATTGCCTCCCAGTTTGGCCAGCGGACGACCAAAGGCTTCACGGTTAAGAGAGCGCTCGCACATCAATTTAAGGGCGGCTTCAGCCAAACCCAGAGAGCGCATACAGTGATGAATACGACCAGGCCCGAGCCTGCCCTGAGCCACTTCAAAACCACGACCCTCACCGAGAATCATATTTTCTTTGGGTACTCGCACATCGGTAAAGCGCATATGCATATGGCCGTGGGGAGCATCATCGACATTAAAGATTTCCATAGGGCGAATATTGACCACCCCTGGAGTATCAAAGGGCACCAGCACCTGGCTGTGCTGAGCATGGCGCGGGCCGCCGGGGTTGGTGTTGACCATCACAATCATAATCTTACAGCGGGGGTCGCCAGCACCGGATATCCAAATCTTCTCACCGTTAAGCACCCATTCATCGCCATCGGCAACACAGGACATGGAGATATTGGTGGCATCTGAAGAGGCCACATCGGGCTCTGTCATGGCATAGGCAGAGCGAATTTCACCGGCAAGCAGAGGCTTTAACCAGGTCTCTTTTTGCTCTTCGTTGCAGTAGCGGGCCAGCACTTCCATATTGCCAGTATCTGGAGCAGCACAGTTAAATACCTCGGGAGCCAGATGCGAGCGACCGGTTTCCTGGGCAATATAGGCATACTCAACTGTGTTCAGACCATGGCCACCCTCATAATGCGTGAGAAAGAAATTCCATAAATTTTTGGCCTTGGCCTTGGCTTTTAGACCTTCCAAAATCTCTGTCTGGCGCTCGGTAAAAGCCCAGCGGTCGCCCTTAGCAACCTCTTGGTGATACTCGTGCTCCAGAGGCAGTATCTCGGTATCAATAAAATGCTTAACCTCTTCAAGAATAGGTTTTAATTTGTCGCTAACGCCTAAATCCATAGTGCTCTCCCTCTAAAAATTAATCTGTTCTGGCCCGGGCCCAACTGCTCAGGTCAGTTATATCTAAAACTAGTAACCGCTTAGCTGCGCAAAACGATCTGTGTGATAGCTGTTATCACCAAACAATGTCTGCGCTGGTCGGGCGCGCTTAATAAAGAAACCTATATCATATTCGTCGGTCATACCGATTCCGCCATGCATCTGAATCGCCTCGTTGGTCGATAGCTCAGCCACCTCAGATAGCTTGGCCTTGGCAATACTGGCCAGAGCTGGAGCGCGCTTATCGCCCTCGTCTGTAGCCTGCAGCGCCTTTAACACCACTGACTTGCACAGCTCAATCTGGCTCCACCAGTCAGCAGCGCGATGCTGCAGAGCCTGGAAAGACCCAATCAGCACTCCAAATTGTTTGCGCTCTTTAAGATACTGCAGGGTGCGATCAAAGGTCTCCTGAGCCATGCCCAGCAGTTCCGCAGACAGATAAATATTGCCCACATCCAGAGTGGCCGACAGAGCCTTGAAGCCCGTGCCCTCTTCACCCAGCAAAGCAGCCTCTGCCACCTCTACATCGTTAAAATTGATATTGGCATAGTTGCGGCCATCGGTCACTGCAGTGCGCTCAACCTCAACTCCGGCTGCTGTGCGGTCCACTATAAACAGGCTAATACCCTGTGCATCGCCTGCTGCACCAGAGGTGCGGGCGGCCACAACCAACTTGTCGGCAGTACCGCCGTCGACAACAAAGCGCTTGCTGCCAACCAGTCTATAACCACCCGTCTGCTTGCTGGCGTTCATGCTAATCTGCGCTGGTGCATGATGAGCTGTCTCATCCACTGCCAGGGCAGTGGTAATTTCACCGCTGGCAATGGCGCCTAGCAGCTCAGCCTTTTGCTGTTCGCTGCCCGCTGCATTAATTGCAGTAACGCCCAACACTGCAGTGGCAAATAAGGGTGATGCCGTGAGGGTGCGACCAGTCTGCTCGACAATCTGGCCCATGCCCACATGGCCAAACTCCAGACCACCATAGGCCTCTGGGACCAAAATTGCCGCCCAACCCATCTCGACCATCTGAGACCAGAGATTGTCGGCATAGCCAGCGGCGCTGCCTGCATCGCGCTGCTTGCGCACCTCTGACAATGGGGCATGCTCAGCTAAAAAGCCCTGAGCAGATTCTTTGAGCATTTGTTGCTCTTCGTTTATTACTAATGCCATGTTTCTGTACCTTTAAATTCTATTAGCGCTGGTGCAGCTCGATTAGCCGAGGCCAAGGATATTTTTAGCGATCACATTAAGCTGAACCTCGGAGGTTCCGCCCTCGATAGAGTTACCCTTGGTGCGCAACCAGGTGCGCGGCAACCAGCCCTGATTAGACGCTTCACCCTCCCAAACCATGGCATCGCTACCATTGATCTTGAGTAATGTTTCAAAGCGGCGTTTATTGAGCTCGGTACCGTAGTACTTCAGCATGGCAGAGGTAGCACCTACGCCATGGCCCGACTTAACTTCGTCGGTGACACGCTCTGCGGTTAATGCAAAACAGGCGCCATCAATTTCCCATTTGGCCACCTCAGCGCGCAACAGCGGGTTGTTCATGCGACCCTGCTCAACACCCAGAGCCTTCGCTGCGATCTGACCCATGGTTTCTGCGCCCGCATCAGTCATACCCATGCCGCCGATCATCTCGCGCTCATGGGTCAGCAGATACTTGGCAATGGTCCAGCCCTGATTGATCTCACCCACCACCTGATCTTTCTCAACACGCACGTCGTCGAGGAAGGTTTCGCAGAAAGGTGAGCTGCCAGAAATTAGCTTAATTGGCTTGGGGGTTACTCCCGGAGTTTCCATGTCAAACAGCACCAGGCTTATGCCCATCTGTTTTTTGGCATCCGGATCGGTGCGCAACAGGCAGAACATCCAGTCGGCCTTATCGCCATAGGAAGTCCACACTTTCTGACCATTGGCAATAAAGTGATCGCCCATATCCTCCCCTTTAGCCTGTAGGCCGGCCAGGTCAGAACCTGCGCCAGGCTCAGAATAGCCCTGACACCAGCGAATTTCGCCGCGAATAATAGGCGGCAGATGCTGTTGCTTAAGAGCCTCAGAGCCAAATTTCAGCAGCGCCGGACCAATCATCCAGATACCAAAACTGCTCAGGGGTGAGCGGGCATTGATACGCGCCATCTCTTCTTTTAACACTTTGTGCTGGGCCTTATTAAGGCCGCCACCACCGTATTCCGCAGGCCAGTCCGGAGCGGTCCAGCCTTTAGCGCCCATGCGCTCCATCCACAGCTTCTGATCTTCGCTGGCAAACTTAAAGTTGCGCCCGCCCCAGCACATCTCTTCATCGCCTTTGGTTGATTTGCGCATAGATTGGGGGCAGTTTTCTTCTAGCCAGTCTCTGGTCTCTTGCCGAAAAGCGTTTAAATCACTCACATTAGGCTCCTGCTTTTAGGTGTTTTAATTAATGCCAAGCTATGTTTTGGGCTATCTGGAAGCTTGCTGTCACAGCTATAGAACGGTGCAAAAAATCGAAAATTGAACTTACAGTATGTTATTGTTCCTTTCAAGTATAGCGAGAATAAATCTCGTTATTTGCCCAGGTAATGCAGGTCTAAGTCGACGACATAAGTCGTTATCAGTTACAGTACTTTGCAAAGGCCAAAGATTCACCAGCAAACCCAGTTAATCCGAGAATCCCCCATGACCAAAGCACTGCAACAGCTACTAGACATCCTGACGCTAGACAAAATAGATGAGAATATCTATCGCGGCCAGACCCCGGAAACATCCAATACAAGGGTATTTGGCGGCCAGGTGTTTGCTCAGGCCATGCGTGCAGCTCAGGATACCGTGCCAGAAGATCGCATGGTGCACTCACAGCATGCCTATTTTTTGCGCCCTGGTGATCCCTCTGTACCCATACTTTATCAGGTTGATGGCATTCGCGATGGTAGCTCATTTACCACGCGCAGAGTGGTGGGTTCTCAGCGTGGCAAAGCTATCTTTAATACTGAGCTCTCCTTTCAGATACAGGAACAGGGCGTCAGCCACCAGATTGATATGCCCAACTGCCCGCAACCAGAGGAGCTGGGCGACGACAATGCGCGCTGGCAAGAGATGATTGCCAAACTGAGTACCAAAAAGGGTGACAGAGCAGCGCAACGCCCCTCGCTTCGGCCTATCGAAATGCGCTCAGTACAGCCGGTAAACCATGAAGATCCCAGTATTAGAGACCCGGAACAGAAAGTCTGGATCAAAGCCGCTGGCTCTATCGCCGAGCTGGCGAAGACCGATACCCAGCCACTGCACCATGCTATTTTGGCCTATGCCTCTGATTTTAATCTGATGAGTACATCACTGATGCCCCACGGTCTCAGTATTATGAATCCAAAGTTGCAGCCAGCCTCGCTGGACCACTGCATCTGGTTTCACGATAGCTTCCGCGCTGACGAGTGGATGCTGTATGTCATGGATAGCCCAAGATCAAGCCATGCAAGGGGCCTGAGTCGCGGCTCGTTTTTCAGTCGCGATGGTCGTCTGGTAGCCAGCACCATCCAGGAAGGCCTGATCCGCCTACATAAAGACTAGTAGCCGCACCAGCGGCTACAAATTGAGATACTTCTTCTGTTTGGCGCTGACCTTCTTGAGGTAATTTCGGGTTTCGCCGCGGATATGCCGGTTGGTCAAAAACCAGTAAAACTCACTGACAGTCATATTGTTTATACGCGCCAGCGACTTGGTCTTATTGCCATTTTTATCCAAACTCCGCCACAGATTGCCGGCACCGCCGTTGTAGCTGGAGATAATGGCGTACTCGCGTTTTTTCGGATGCTTAATCCCCGACAGATAGCGAGTCCCGAGAATACGCAGGTACCCCGCCGCCACCTCGATATTATTGCTGGGGTTATACAGGTAAGACGAGCTGGGCGTGTGCTTGTAGCCTTTGATAATTGAAAAATAGTCCCGGCCCGCGGTATTAGCTTTAATCTGCATAAGTCCCAGGGCATTGGAGCCAGAGCGCGCCAGTGGGTTAAACGAACTCTCGGTTTCCATAATCGCCATCATCAGCGAAGCAGACACATTGTGCTGCCGACCAGCGGCTTTGACATATTGAATGTATTTGCCACCGGCAATGTTCTTATGCTCCCTGACCATACTGATCTTGGATCGGTAGCGCCCTTTAAATCGCTCTGCACTCTGGGCCAGATGGTCAGCAAAAAGCTCTGCTGTCCAGGGATGCTCAATGGGCTTGCCCCGGTGATCAAGTATCTGTTTCCAAAAAAAAGGTTTTCTGGTGTTCTGGTTTACCAGACCAAAATCGCTAGCGGTCTTGGCATCTATGACCGAAGGGTCTATCTGAGTAAGCAATATCTCAACAATAGACTCCTGCAGCAGCTGCAGATCAGTCGCCGTCACAATCACCAAGCCGCTCTCAAAGTCGACCACCGTATCGCTGTCGGCGACATCGTTAAATACCAGCACCGAGGGTCTTATAGATCTGGCTTGGTCGGGACCGTTTTCGTACTCCCACAGCAACGCCGCCACATCTTCATCATAGGCATCATAATCTATAGCCAGTGCTTGGATCGAAACAACAAGAGCAAAGACAACAAAGAGCCCGCAGCGTTTAAAACAGAACGTCATAATGGCTGCTTACACCTTGTAGGCATAATCTGGATGCTGCTCGAGCATGCCCTCGCGCATGCGCCGCATACCTCTAATCCAGCGATCGTAATCCGCCCCTTTGTGCCGCACATACTCAGCTAGTTCGGCATGGGGTTGAATCATAAAGCTATCCTCAGCCATACCGGCAAGCACAGAATCTGCCGCTTCGTCTGCAGTCATCATGGTGTCAGCACCAGTCACGCCGCGGCCACCCTCGGTCATAGCTGTGGCCACATACAGCGGGCAGACCACCGAGACTTTAATATTGTCATCACCATGGGTAATGGCCAGGGATTCCGCAAAACCCACAGCGGCGGTCTTGGTTGTTGAGTAGGCCGCATCGCCCAGCTGGCAGAGCAGCCCTGCCCCAGAGGCCACGTTGACCAGATAGCCACCACCGCGCTTGATCATACCTGGCACCACAGCGCGCGCGGCAAATACATGGGCCATCACATTGACATTCCAGCAGGTCATCCAATTGTCATTAGAGCCCGAGGCCGCCATCCAGCCAGGGCCGTCGCCAAAGGCCACACCGGCATTGGAGACAAAGATATCAATCGGCCCCAGGCGCTCTTCAGTCTCGCGCACCAGCGCCTGAATATCCTCCTCGAGCCCAACATTAGTCGCCACCGCAATACCACTAATTTGCTCGGCCACCTGAGTTGCAGGCTCGAGGTTTAAATCGGCTACGGCTACCTTGGCGCCGGCCGCGGCAAATTTTTCACAGAGTGCGCGGCCAATACCGCTGGCACCACCAGTGACCACCACAACTTGATTGTTAAGATTCACAGAATCCCCTATTTTTATATTTTGTTAGACTAATACAGCTTCCAGAGCTGCTCTTATCTGCGCCGGAATAGATACAGGTTTATCTGTATTGCGATCCACAAACACATGGGTAAAGGTGCCATGGGCTGAAGCAGCCTGCTGACCCTTTTTAAAGATACCAATACCGTATTCCACCGAGCTATTGCCCAGACGGTTGACCCTAAAACCCGCCTCCAGTTTTTCCGGGTAAGCTACCGGTGACTTGTACTCACAGCTCGAAGCCACCACAAAGCCAATAATCTCGGCACTGTGAATATCCAGGCCACCCTGCTCAATCAGATACTGGTTGGCTACAGAATCAAAGTAACTGTAATAGACCACATTATTTACATGGCCATAAATATCATTATCCATCCACCTGGTGGTGATATCGGCAAAGTATTTATAGCCTGAGCGCTGATCTGGTTGAGTCATAATTAAAAAGCCTCCTGATAAATGGCCAACGCGTCTTCCAGACTAACCTCGCGGGGATTATTAATCAGCAGCCGCTGTTGCAACATGGCCTCTTCAGCCAACATTGGTAAATCAGCCCTGGCTATATCCATTTGTTCCAGTCTGGTCTGTAATCCCAGATCGCTAGCCAGAGCCAAAAAGTAATCTGCCAACAGCTCAGTGGTGGCCATCGGGTCTTTTGGCAGTTGTTGATGGGGCAAAATAATCGCCGCAAGCTGCGCATAGAGCTCTCCCGCCTGGGGCCCATTAAAGCGCAGCACATGGGGCAGCACCAACGAGTTACTCAGGCCATGGGGTATATGGTAGTTGCCTCCCAGTGGGTAGGCTAATGCGTGCACGGCCGCAACTGGTGCATTGGCAAAAGCCTGGCCAGCGAGCATGGCACCCAGCAACATGGCACTGCGCGCCTCAAGATTGTTGCCCTGTTTTACCGCAGTCTCTATATTGCCCGCCATCAGCCGCAGCGCCTCAAGGGCAAGCATATCTGACAATGGATTCTTTAGGCGCTTGCTGGTAAATGCCTCGATCGCATGGACCATGGCATCTATACCAGTGGCAGCAGTGACGGCCGCAGGCAGGCCAGTGGTCAAACCGGCATCGAGAATAATTTTATCGGCCAGCAGAGTGCGACTGACCACACCGGCTTTGGTGGTCTCACCAGTGGTAATAATCGAAACCATGGTAGCCTCGGAGCCTGTACCCGCGGTAGTGGGCACCTGAATAAGCGGCAGTCGGCCACCGTTGATCTGGTCGACACCGTAGATATCCGCCAGGGCCTGCTCGCCCTTAATCAGCACAGCCAGCAACTTGGCCACATCCATGGAGCTGCCCCCACCAAAGCCAATCACCCCGTCGCATGCAAAATTTTGTGCAGTTTGCACCGCGTCCATCACCACAGATTCTGGTGGGTCTGCCACCACATCAGAGTAAATATGATGTTCAATACCCTGAGCGTTAAGGCTATTGATCGCGCCATCCAAAAGACCGAACTGAATAATCCCCGGGTCAGTGACCACCAGTGCTCGCTCAATGCCCAGGCCCGCAGCCAGCTCGCCCAGCTGCCCCGATGTACCTGGTCCAGATAGCACATCAGGCACCGTACTAAATAGAAAATCGCTCATAGGTTGCTCTTATAATTATTATGATTTTGACCGCCGCGACAGCCCGTTGATAAATAGATGCAAATAGGCGCCAGAGACCTCTGGTGGACGGATATCTGCCACCCAGCTGGCCAGATCCGGGCTAGCTTCTACTGCACCGGACAGCATATTTTGGGCAATATCAATATCCAGCTGACGCAAGGTCCCGTCGGCAAACCCCTCACCCAAATAAGTACCGAGGATTTTACTGTTATTTTTACTGGCCTTTAAGATCGCTTTGCGATGTTGCTCGTCCAGCGAAGGCAATGCGCGATAGCGGATCAGTGGCCCCTCTTCGCTAAACTGAATATTAAATAGATAACGCAGTGACAGCTCGACTTTTTTAAGCCCAGTATCCTGGCTGGCACCGGCGTCATTTAGCAGCCTGTTCTCAACAGCCAATGTACGGTTAAAACACTGATATAGCAGCTCTTCCTTGTTTTTTATATGGTAGTAAAAGGCACCTTTGGTGACGTCCAGCGAGCTGGCAATTTCATCCAGAGAAGTGCCTTTGTAACCCTTCTGGTTAAAGAATATGGAGCCCACCCGATAAAAGGCTTCGCGCTTAATGCGGCTCTGGTATTCGCGGTCAAAGCTGTCCAGCTGCAGACCCCTGAGCTGGGGAAACTGAATATCATCGAACTGATGCCTACTGGCAGAGAGGCCATTGACCAAAATGTCCAGCACAGCCTCGATTACTGGCTCCGGATTGGCCCCGTGAGAGCGGTTAAGCCACACCGGAAACCACTGGAGAATCGAAAAAATCCCCGAGACAATTACCGCCGGATCCAGATCCTCAATCAACCCCTCTTCTATACCCTGCTCGACAATCTCTTGGCAGCAGGCAAAAATATGGCTCCAGCGCTGTTTAATATCCTCAGCATGGGCCGCGTCTAGCACAGATACCTCTGACAGCGTGGCGTAATGAGGCCCCATACCCCGCAACGTATCCATGTACAGATAAAAGTGTCCCTTCACCAGGGCTATAATTTTTTCCAGACCATTGTCTGATAGCTGGTTGGCAGACTGCACCTGATCCAGCCACATGTCGCAACTGGATACATAGCACTGATAAATCAGGTCTTCTTTGGTTTTTACATAGTAGTAAACGCAGGTTTTGGTGAGCTTCATGCTGCCGGCAATATCTGCCAATGTGGTAGCCCGCGAGCCCTGCCAGTTAAACAGCTGCGCCGCCCCAGACAAAATCGCCTGAAACTTAAGTTGATGCTGACGGCCTTTGCTAAAGGGCGAAGCCACCTGGCTGCTAATCACTGAGTTCATAAGAGCAAAAATACTCGGGTCAATGTTTATACTTGGCAGAAGAATAACATACTCGAGTACTAGTCCAAGGGGAAATGGCCACAGTTAGTGCTAAATCAGCGCGGTGTAAACCATCTTAATTGAGGCAATTGCCAGCACCAACGCCAGCATTTTTTGCAAGGTAAGAGATGAAGCCCGATGGGAGGCGAGCTCTGCACCAGCCAGGCAGCCAATAAATGCCGCCACCAGTAACCAGCCTGTACCCATAGGCCAGGGCTGATCACTAACCAGATATCCCGCCAGCCCACCAATAGAATTTAGCAGTATAAAACCAGCTGCCACTGCGGCGCTCTGGCGCATGGAACACCAGCCAAAAATTAAGAGAATGGGACTCAAGAACACCCCGCCACCAATACCGGTTAAGCCTGAGGCAAAACCCAGACCAGCACCCAGCAAAATACCTATGGCTACTTTGGGCTGATAAATCACGGCCGCTTCTTTGGTCACCATCAGCATACGCAGCGCCGCCACTAACAACAAACCGCCCACCAACAGTCTGTAAGCCACAGCATCAAGGTTGATCATGCCGCCAATAAATGCCAGAGGTGTCGAGCCCAATACCAGCGGCCAAAACAGCCTGTGGGGGAGTAGCTGATAGGGTTTAAAGCGGTAGAGTAACCAGCAGGTAACCACAATATTCATCAGCAGTGCCGCCGGGCGCATGGTCTCAGGAGCCAGCCCCCAAAGCGCCATAGCAGCTAAATAGCCAGAGGCGCCGCCATGGCCCACAGAGGAATAGAGAATGGCCATCAGCAGAATGGCGGCCAACAGCCAGTAATCGTAGGCCAGGATAAAAAACTCAGTCACAGAGACTAGCCACCAGTCATATTCATAAAGCGCACAATATCCACCTGCTCCGGGTCAAAATAATGGCGCTCTGGCTTATTGCCCATGGCCTCAACAATACTCGCCTTGAGGCGCTGGGTATCGCCGGGGTAAGTGCGCAGTATCTCGCGCAGATCTACACTGTGCTCATTGCCCAGACAGAGCAGCAGGCGGCCCTCTGCGGTCAGCCGCACACGGTTGCAGCTGCTGCAAAAATTATTCGACATAGGCGAGATAAAGCCTATCTTGGACTGGCTGCCAGCCACAGCGACATAGCGGGAGGGCCCGCCAGTAGTCTCGGCACTGTCAAGCAGATTAAACGCCAAATCCAGCTGCTCGCGAATCTGCTCGCTGGTAATCTGGGTATTGCTGCGTTTATGAGAGGAGATTTCTCCCAGAGGCATCTCCTCGATAAACGAGATATCCATATTGTTATCCACCGCAAAGCGCGCCAGATCCAATACTTCATCATCATTAAACCCGGCCAAAATCACCGCATTGAGCTTGATACGCTTAAAGCCGACCGCAGCCGCCGCTTTAATGCCGGCCAGCACCTCATGCAGGTTGCCCACCCGAGTCAGGGCTTTAAATCGCTCAGGTTTAAGGCTATCGATGCTGATATTGATGCGCGACAGGCCTGCATCTTTTAGAGGCTGAGCCATGCTGGGCAACATAACGCCATTGCTGGTCATGGCCAGCTCATCCAGCCCAGGCAGGCTGGCCAGTGAACCCACCAGCTTAAGAATATCGCGACGGATAAGCGGCTCACCACCGGTCAGGCGAATCTTGCGCACACCCAGATCCACAAAGGCGGCCGCCGTATCCCGCAGCTCCTCAAGCGACAGAATCTGCTGCTTGGGCAAAAAAGTCATATCTTCAGCCATGCAGTAGGTGCAGCGCAGATTGCAGCGATCTGTTACCGACAGGCGCAAATAGTTAACCTCGCGCCCGAAGGAATCAGTCAATTGCGCAGCTGTGGAGGAGTTTAAATTCAAGACGGCCTCAATACTGGTTTAGAGGCTGTAGGGTAGCACATCAACCAGATCCCCCACCTCTATAGATTGACCACTTTTTTGTACCACAAAGACATCACCCCAACAGGCCGACGACAGCACCCCACTGCTTTGATTGGGATATATCTCAGCACCGCTTTCAGTAAGACGGCCCCGCAAATACACCTCGCGTTTTTCCCCGGGTTTGGAAAACTGCGCCCTGGACTTTAATCTCTTGGGGCTCCCCGCAGGACAGCCCTGACAGGCCAACAAAAAGGGCCTGGCAAGAATCATAAAAGTGGCAAATACCGAGGCAGGATTGCCCGGCAACCCTATAAATGGGGTGTTTTCAACATGACCAAAAGCCAGCGGCTTACCGGGTTTAATAGCCACCTTCCAAAACTCTACGGCACCCAGTTTTTCCACCGCGGTTTTAACATAGTCCTCTTCACCCACAGAAACACCACCAGCGCTAATAATCACATCGCCGCGCATAGCGGCTTTTTTAAGCACATGCTGGGTAGCCGCCAAACGGTCGGGCACCACACCCAAGTCCACCGGCACCATGCCCAGAGACTCAATAAGACCAATTAATGTAGCCCGGTTGGAGTTATAAATCTGCCCGGGCTGGAGTGGCATTCCAGGCTCTACCAACTCATCACCGGTAGAAAATATCGCCACCTTCAAAGGTTTAAACAGCTCCACTTTGGCAATACCCACCGACGACAGCAGCCCCAGCTCCTGGGCCCGCAGCCTGGTGCCCGCCTTGATAATAACCGCGCCATGTTTGATGTCCTGACCCCGATCACGGACATTGTCACCAGCCACAGCTTTTTTATCGACCTTAACCCAGCCCTCAGTCTCAGTGCAGTTTTCCTGCATGGCCACAGTATCTGCACCAGCTGGTATCTCGCCACCAGTAAAGATACGCGCCGCAGTACCGGGCTGCAGTGGCTCGGGTGCAGTGCCGGCCGGTATGCGTTGGCTAATCGCCAGCTTATATTTATGGGCAGCAGCATCAGCTGCACGGAAGGCGTAGCCATCCATAGCACTATTGGCCGCAGGTGGCACATCAATCTCAGAGACTATATCTGTAGCTGGTGCTCTACCCAGAGCCTCAGGCACAGGTACAGATTCAAGCCCAGCCCGACGCCGGTCATCGACCAGAGGCTGAGCCTTGGCTATCAGTTTTTTTATCGCACTGGAAACTGTCAGCATTATTGAGACTTTCTGCGCACATGCTGCACAAAATTACAGGGCTGAAAAGTACTGTCCAACTGCTGGCGAATAATGCCATTCCAGGCAGTTTTACAGGCGCCCGTAGAGCCGGGCACACAGAAGATAGCAGTGTTATTAGATAACCCCGCCAAACAGCGAGACTGCACAGTAGAGGTGCCTATCTCGTCGTAGGAGAGCTGGCGAAACAGCTCACCAAAACCTTCAATATGCTTATCAAATAGGGGAGACAGGGCCTCTGGCGTGCTATCCCGCCCAGTAAAACCGGTACCGCCAGTAGTAAGAATAACCTCCACTTCCGGGTCCGCAATCCAGGCCGAGACTATAGCGCGCATCTGATACACATCATCAATAACCAGCTGGCGGTCGGCCAGCTGGTGGCCCTCCTCCTCCAGCGCCTGCTGCAGGTAGGCACCACTGGTATCTGTGTCTAGATTGCGGGTATCGGATACGGTAAGTACCGCGATTTTGACAAAACGTCTTGGGGCTGTTGCATCATGAGCCACTGATTACTACTCCTGGTTTTGGTGTTTTGTTTTAGTACGTTGTAATGTTTGCTGCACTCAGGGTGCCTAGGGGGCGCAAACAGCACAGTCTTTATCTGCCTGGGCCCTAAGCTGCAGCCACTGGCCAGACTTGCCATCATACCGCTGAACCTGGCCATGTTGTTTAAAATAACCTAGCAATACTCTTATTGCGGTGGTTGCCTGCAGACTGCCCATGGCCCCCAATACAGGCCCCACCACCCCGGAGTTGCCGCAGTTCATTATGGGCTCGGCCGAGTCTTGGTCAATAATACAGTTTAGACAGAGCCTAGGGTTATGACCGAAATCAAAGGCCATTAATTGCCCTTCCCAACCCAGCGCCGAAGCACTGACAAAAGGAATTTTGCGCCGATAACAATGGGCATTTAACTGCTGCCGCGCCGCCAGATTATCGGTGCAATCCACCACCAAACTATAGTCCACTGCCAGTATCTGCTCAGTCACTTTTTCAGCATAGGCGCTTATCTGCACCTCAGGATTTAACTCAGCCAGGCGCTGAGCCGCGCATTCAACCTTGGGCTTGCCACAGTCATCGCCGGTATAGAGCACCTGCCGCTGCAGATTACTCTGGTCGACAGTATCTCCATCGCAGATCGACAGCTGACCAATACCCGCCGCCGCCAGATACAGACTGACCGGACAACCCAGGCCACCCATACCCACTATCAGCACATGGGCATTGAGCAACTTTTGCTGCCCCGCCTCGCCAATATCATCCATCAGCAAGTGGCGGCTATAGCGCATAAACTGCTGGTCATTTAAGGGCATAGTAATGTCTCTGCCAGCGCCAGATCCTGTGGCGTATTAATATTAAAAAACGGGCTGGGGTTCTGCTCCGGCCAGTCCAGATACAGAGTATTTAAGCGCTGCAACAAGGGCTTAAAGCCACCATTTTTTTCCACTAATAGCGCCTGCTCAATATCAGGCAGTGCCCGCTTATGCCACAGCGAAAACGTAGGCTGGGCAAAACCCTGGTAGCGCACACAGGCAATATCTGCATCCGCCTGCACAATCTGCTGATGCAACTTAGCAACAAGGTTGTCTGGCAGAAAAGGCCCATCACAGGGCACCATCATCAAATAGTCTGCAGCGGATAGCTGGTCGCTAAGCAAGGCGGTAAAGAGCCCCATCAGCGGCCCCTGAAAACCCTCAATCCGATCAGCCAGTGCCTGCTCACCACAGAGTGCCGGGTCGCCATTAACCACCAGAGTATCCACCTGAGGGCTCATTTTCTCCACTGCAATCTCCAGCAGCGAACGCCCGCCCAAACTGGCCAGCACCTTATTGGCCCGCCCCATGCGGCTAGACTTTCCTGCGGCCAGAATTACCCCATCCACATTAATCATCATTAGCCCAACGCTGACTGGCCGCCTGATCTGAGTCTTTGCTTTCGACCCAATGCTGCTGGCCATCCTGATCGACCTTTTTCCAAAAGGTCGCCTGGGTCTTTAGATAATCCATCATAAACTGCGCCGCCTCAAAGGCATCGGCCCGGTGTTGGCTGGCCACGCCTACAAACACAATCTGGTCACAGGGCAAGAGCTTGCCCACGCGGTGAATAACGCAGGTGCCAAGTAGATTCCAGCGGCTATTGGCCTGATCCACAATCTCTTGCAGTAGCTTTTCAGTCATGCCCGGGTAATGTTGCAGCGACAGTGAATCAATAGACCCCTGCCCTTCAAAATCCCGCACCAGACCTGTAAATGTCACTACAGCGCCCACAGCCGATGACAGCTGGCGCAGAGACTGGTACTCCGCTGCCAAGTCAAAATCTTCGGCTTGGATACGCAGGCTATTCAAGCCATTAGCCCCCGGTCACCGGCGGCAAAAAGGCCACTTCACTGCCCTCGGCGAGCTTTTGGTTCCAGCTAACAATCATCTGGTTAACCGATACCAGCACCTGGGGCTCGTGCAACTCCGCACCCAGCGCAGGAAAATCCGCCGCCAATAGCTCTCGAATCTGCGCTGGCGTGGAAGCCTCAATTGAGGCGGGTACATCCGCAGCAAAATCACCCAGACGACCAAAAAACAATAAATTAACCATTAGGCACTCCAGTCCCCAGACTTGCCGCCAGACTTTTCCAGCAACTTGGTGTCGCGGATAATCATGCCCTTATCCAACCCTTTGCACATATCGTAAACCGTAAGTGCCGCCACCGAGGCCGCAGTTAAAGCTTCCATCTCCACACCAGTTTTACCCGTGGTTTTGCACAGGGCAGTAATCAACAAGCTATTGCCCTGCAGCTCAATATCCACCGTAATCTTGGATAGCGGCAATGGGTGGCACAGAGGAATCAGGTCGCTGCATTTTTTAGCCGCCTGAATGCCCGCAATGCGCGCGGTCGCGTAGAGGTCACCTTTGGGCAGATTATCATCGGTAATCGCCGCCACAATAGCAGCTGTCAACTCAACCTGAGACTGAGCAATGGCAGTTCGCAGGGTATCCGCCTTGGCGGACACATCCACCATATGGGCTTCGCCGCTGGGGTTTAGATGGGTCAGTTTGGACATAGATTTCAATAACCATAGAGAGGCTTAATTGCCCCATATTATGGCAAAGTCTGGACGCTAATACATGATTTAAACCGCTGTTGGCGTACAAAAGCCCGCCTAGATAAAGGTGGCAATCTTATCCAGAGGCAGACGCTTGATATCAGGCACCAGAGTGCCCGCGGCAGGATAGCCAGTGACCAGCAACAAAAAAGGCCGCTCATGGCTGGGACGCTCAAGAATTTGAGACAGAAATTTCATCGGGCTGGGGGTATGGGTCAGAGTCGCCAACCCCGCATTGTGCAGGGCTGTGATCAGCATGCCGGTGGCAATGCCCACAGACTCAGAGGTGTAGTAGTTTTTATGTTTCTCCCCCTGCTCATCAATGGTGACCTTTTTGAGGAAGATAGCAATCAGAGCAGGTGCAGTTTCCAAGAACGGCTTATTGGCATCTGTGCCCAGAGGCGCCAGCGCATCCAGCCACTCCTCAGAGGCGCGGTTTTCATACAGCTCCCGCTCCTCAATCTCAGCCGCCTCACGAATCTTTTGTTTAACCTCTGGATCCTGCACCACCACAAAGTGCCAGGGCTGCATATTGGCGCCACTGGGCGCAGTGCCCGCCGCCAAAATGGCATCTTCCAATACCGAGGCCGGAACAGCCTGATCAGAGAAATCCCGCACCGAGCGGCGCTTGGACATTAGCTGATAAAACTCCCTGGCCTGCTGTTGCATAGAGGCCTCCTCCTGCAAGGAGAAATTCAAAGGAATAAATGCATCTGACTTGGCCATAGAATTATTTTTATTATCGATAAGTGGAGCAGAATAACTTAGCCGTCCTCAATCACCAAATAGATCGCTCGTTGCAAACCGAGCCTGGGGCCGAGAGCCCGCTGCAGCGTCAGCACGCGCCTCTTACTGAGCAGACCACCGCCCCCCGTAATTTGCGATATCTGAAATTCCGCCGGCATAACTTGCCCTCAACAGACCCCAGAACAAATGCAGTAACCTTTGTTTTATAAAACTGGATTTAACTACTGTATTAACATACAGTTAAATAACCAGATCAACTATTTCTCTTTCTCCGTTTTTTGTCTTGGGGAATCTCTGAGAAACTCTGTTAGTTTTCTTTATCTGTCAAAGCCTCTAACCAGAGGCATGTAACTAAATGCGCCCGCCTGGGAGCCATAACTCCACAGGCAGACGACTTTCCATAACCGATAAAAGAGTATCAATTATGAACAGAGTTAATAGTAGTCAAGCCAGCCCCTATCTGCCCGACCATTTTGATGTAATCACTCATCCATTGGTGCACTTTTGTGAACCACCCTCTTTTACCAACTGCCTGGATATTTTGCACAACTGCTGTTATCTGGTGGATTTATTTGGCTGTGTTGATCTGGATGGGGAGACTGAGGATGGGCTATCTGAACAGGCGGCCAATGCGTTTTTTTGGCAGACGCGCACGCTGGAGAGTACATTGCGGTATGTGGCACTGTGTTTGCGGGATGTAGGGGGGAGTCAGTTTGAGCATCTGGATAAAATCAAGAATTCACCGTTGGCTAAGGTGCTTAAGGATAATGATCCTGACTTTCAAAAAGCTCTCTCAAAAGCCTTCGGGTCGACAAAAGGCATTAGTCAGAAAGATGTCGATGCGTTCATAGAGTTACTAAAAAAATAACTGAACATGGACAAGACATATATCTGGCTTGTCCAATAGAGATCAGAGCCATGCTAGGGGGTTAACCTTATTATCAACCTATGCTTCAGTGCTTTTAGCATTATCAGGTTTAACAGCACCTACCATATATGCCCAACAGAAAAACGTACGGCTCTGGGCTCTATGGGATGAAAATGTACATCCTCGGTTGCTGTGCCACTTAACTCTTTTGGTAATCGCGATTCATAAAAGTAATCAATATCATGATCATTGCTGTTAGCGATATTCAACACATCAAAAGTGGCTCGCCATTTTGGACGCTTATACCCTAGACGAAGACTCAATGTGCCGCTGCCATCAGACGTAACTGATCCATCTTCGATCAATGGGCGCTCACCAAAATAGCGATACCTAAGGCTACCAAACCAAGACTCGCCCGTATCCAGGTTTAACCCTAGCTGCAATACATCAAGCACAGCACCGGGAATATCCCGACCTTCGGGCGCACTGTCGCGAAATTCGGCATCGGTATAGGCGTATTCCAGATCTGTACTGATCTGGTCGGTAAAACGGTAGTAAGCCACTAATTCAAAGCCCTTGCGGCTGGATGGTCGCGATGCCTCGGTATTCCCTGCATCACCTACAAATAGCAACTCGCTATCAAGCCTTAGTAACCAAAGCGCTGCAGACAAATTTAGCTTGTCGCCGATAAAGCTGCGCACGCCAAGCTCATATCCGTTAGACCGCACCAGCGGGTCTACCCGATCGGCCGTAGCACCAGTGGACGGGTCAACGATGATGGTTGTGCCCCTAGCATCGTTTGAGTGGAAGCCCTGACCAGCGGATAGATAGGCTTCCCATTCATCATTAAACTGATAGATAAGACTGCCTTTTAGGGACAGCAACTGATCGTTTGATTTTCCTCCGTTGGACATCAAATTCACACCAAACCTGTTCACTCCCGCCCTATCATTGACATCAAATCTCAGGTTGTCGTAACGGGCACCATAGACAGTTCGAATATGCTGATTCCAGTCGATGCGATTCTCCCAAAACAGGCTCACACTGCTCTGATTAATCTTATCGCTACGCGTCACGCCCAATCGCTCTCGACGTTGGGTATGATACAAACCTACTTCTTGAATATCATCGACTCTAAACTGCACACCGAATCGGTTACTCATAGGTCGCTCGGCCAGTGAAGATGCCATTGCGTATTCAATTTGGCCGCCATAAATTCGCCGATCATCGACTTGCTCAAATTGATCACCATTGCTCTCGTCTTCAAGGAAGTAGGTAAAGTTGGACCACAGATTAAGGTCATAATCGATTACATAAGCCGACCCACTCCAAGGACCATCTTGCACATTAACACTTAAACTATAACGACTTGATTCGCCACCAACACTGTTATCAATAGAACCCAACTCGCCAATGACATCTCGCTGAATAGCCCGCACTGGAATTTGATCGGCGCTGATCCAGGAATTGTCATAACCCATCAACACCAGGCTGAACTGACCATCGCCCAGCGGTTGACTATGCTTGAGTAACAGGTTGGATTTTTGGACATCTTCTTCAATATCAGTCCATGGACCATCATACTGCTGGCGCTCTATGGCAAATACTGTATCGCCAGTCCCCAACTTAACATCAGACATTACCAACGCCCGCTGATAACCGTTTTCACCCATAGCGAGCTTGGCTAGATTACGCTCAAGTCGATCGGCGGTTTCCATACTGGCCCCGCCTGCCCCACTAAAATCACCGATATCTGCATAGTAAGCACCTTTGCGATAGGTCATCTTTGCGATAGTTTCAGGAATCAGAAAGCTTAAATCTGTGTAGCCCTGACCATGGCCATGGCTGCGCATATTTACCGGCATACCGTCAACGAACGTTGCAAAGTCGGTACCATGATCGAGATTGAATCCGCGCAGAAAATACTGGTTGGCTTTGCCGCTACCGCTGTGTTGCGTAACAACCATGCCTGGAATCAGCTCGAGAATCTCTCCTGTTCTGGCAATCGGGCGAATGTCGATTTCGGCCTGACCGACAACTCCTTCAGAAGCGGAAACCGCATCCCCAACTAGATTAATCTCTCTTCCTTCAATGACGATTTCTTGCAACGCTATCTCATCATGGGAACAAACATAGCTCGCCATCAAAAGTAAAAAAAGACTTACAGTAAGTTTTTGCATCGCTCTATCTTCCATGGTGGTTTTCCAATATTTCCTTTCTTAATGGCGTGTAATATCAGACTCAGTTAGTGATATACAATTAAAAGTACCCATCAATATAGACTAAAACTCGTGGGGCTGAGCTTGAGGATTGGCTGAACATTAGCGGCTTACTAGAACCACCGCAAAGGCTAGGCCGAATCTAGCGAAGGAGAAAGAGTTATTTCGCAGCTCTTTGGCTGCAATATGGTTTGAGAGATTTAGAAGAAAAGACTAACCCCGCTTGGCTTCCTGCATAACCAACAGATTCTTAACTGCCAACTGGGCAATAGGCGTAAGCCCAATATCAGCCCCAGCTGCCTGTTCAGTAATCAAGTTTTTCATCGGCGGTGACCAAAACTTTTCCAGGTGCTGAGCCACCTGATCGGCCACCATTTTATCAGTGCCATTGGCACTCATATTTAGAGCAATCTGATTCACCATTTTTACTAAGCGGTCGAGTTTTGATGCTGACATGTTGTTTCTCTCAGTTAATTCTTTGGCCATGGGCATAGATTACATGCCGGCCTGTTCTGCTAAAGCCTACCAAGGTTAAACCCGCTGTCTCGGCCAGCTCTATGGCCAGAGATGTGGGGGCCGATACTGCGGCCAATAAGGGGATATTGGCGCTGGCGGTTTTGGAGACCATTTCGTAGCTGGCTCTGCTGGTGACCAACACAAAACCCTCGGTGGGTTCCTGTTTGCTTATGGCACCTAATAGTTTATCCAGGGCATTGTGGCGGCCTACATCTTCTCTCAGCAGCAGTATCTCGCCCTCTTTGCTACACCAGGCAGCACCATGGACTGCGCCGGTTTGCTGCTGTAGCTGCTGCTCACCGCCCAGTGCGGCTATGGCTCGCTGCAGGGCACTGTGGCTGATGCTTAGCTCGGCGCTAATGCTGTTGGCTGTGGTGATCGCCTGCTCTAATGATTCGGCGCCACAGAGCCCGCAGCCGGTGCGCCCTACCAGATTGCGGCGGCGCTCTTTGAGTTTGGCAAAGGGTTCGGCGGTTATGGTTAGGGCCAGCTCTATGCCTTTATCAGTTGCTATCTGTTCGCAATCCAGCAGCTGTTTGGCTGAGGTTAATATGCCTTCACTGAGGCTAAACCCCAGGGCAAAGTCTTTTAGGTCTGCGGGGGTTGCCATCATCACTACATGGGAGATGCCGTTGTAGACCATGGCCACGGCTGTCTCTGTGGCAACATAGTCGGAGCCCTCGCTGATCTCTCCGGCATTCCAGACGGCGCGCGCTACCTTATCTGAACTGCCTGTGCTCACTTTAGTTACGCGCTTCCTGCAACTGGGCTTTCTGTAACAAGCCTTGCTGTTGCTTATCAAAAGACTGTTGTCGCGACTGCCAGTTGGAGGGCGCTGTTACCTTACTCAACTGCACGGCGGTCACTTTGTACTCTGGGCAGTTGGTGGCCCAGTCGCTATTGTCGGTGGTGATTACATTGGCGCCGGATACCGGGTGGTGAAAGGTGGTGTAGACCACACCGGGTTTTACCCGCTCAGTGATATTGGCGCGCAGCACGGTGTCGCCCACCCTGCTGTTAATGCCTACCCAGTCGCCCTGGTTTATACCGCGCTCTTCAGCATCGTGCGGGTGAATCTCTATCAGATCTTCGCCGTGCCACGAGCTATTGTCGGTGCGTCTGGTTTGGGCGCCTACATTGTACTGGGACAGTATGCGACCGGTGGTGAGCAGCAGCGGGAACTTGCGGTTGGCGCGCTCTTCGGTGGGCACATACTCGGTCATGGCAAAGAAGCCTTTGCCGCGCACAAATTCATCAATATGCATGATGGGTGTGCCCTCTGGGGTGTTGTCATTACAGGGCCACTGAATGCTGCCCTGCTGTTCCAGCTTGGCATAGGAGACGCCATTAAAGGTTGGGGTCAGGCGCGCTATCTCGTCCATAATTTCTGAGGGGTGGCTGTAGTTCATCTCGCAACCCAGTGCATTGGCCAGGGCCATGGTGCCCTCCCAGTCGGCTTTGCCGCTTAGGGGTGGCATGGCTTTGCGCACTCTGGAGATACGGCGCTCGGCATTAGTAAAGGTGCCGTCTTTTTCCAAAAACGAAGCGCCGGGTAAAAATACATGGGCAAATTTGGCGGTCTCGTTAAGGAAGATATCCTGCACCACCAAACAGTCAATGGCGCGCAAGGCTGCCTCTACATGCTGAGTATTGGGGTCAGACTGGGCTATATCTTCGCCCTGACAATACAGGCCTTTAAACTCGCCTTCGATAGCGGCATCAAACATATTGGGGATACGCAGGCCGGGCTCTGAATCCAGACTGACGCCCCACTCCCCTTCAAATAAAGCTCTGGTGGCGCCATCGGAGATATGGCGGTAACCGGGCAGCTCGTGGGGGAATGAGCCCATATCGCAGGAGCCCTGCACATTATTTTGGCCGCGCAGTGGGTTGACGCCAACGCCATCGCGACCAATATTGCCGGTCAGCATGGCGAGGTTGGCTATACCCATAACCGCAGTGGAACCCTGGCTGTGCTCAGTTACACCCAGGCCATAGAAAATGGCGCCATTGCCGGCGGTGGCATAGAGCCTGGCCGCAGCGCGCAGATCAGCGGCGGGTACGCCACTAAATTGTTCGGTGTTCTCTGGGCTATGGCGCTCGTCCTTTATAAAGGCCAGCCATTGTTCAAACTCGGGCATATCGCAGCGTTGTTCAATATAGGCGCGGTCTTCCAAGCCTTCGCTAACAATCACATGGGCCAGTGCATTGAGCACTACCACATTGGTGCCCGGGCGCACTGGCAGATGATGGTCGGCTTTAATATGGGGCGCGCTAACCAGTTCAATTTTGCGCGGGTCTATAACAATTAGTTTGGCGCCTTCTCGCAGGCGTCGCTTTAGTCTTGATCCAAATACCGGATGGGCTTCTGTTGGGTTGGCACCCATCACCACAACAACATCGGCATCGGCGACTGAGGCAAAAGTTTGAGTACCAGCCGACTCACCCAAGGTGGTTTTTAAACCAAAGCCGGTGGGGGAATGGCACACCCGGGCGCAGGTGTCGACATTGTTATTGCCAAACCCGGCGCGGACCATTTTTTGTACCAGATACACTTCTTCATTGGTGCATCTTGAAGATGAGATGGCGCCAATACTGGTGCGGCCATACTCTGCCTGAATCGCTTTAAAACGTTTGGCTGTGTAGCTGACTGCTTCTTCCCAGGACACTTCTTTCCAAGGATCATCAATGGAATCGCGAATCATGGGTACGGTGATGCGGTCTTTATGGGTGGCATAACCAAAGGCAAAGCGGCCCTTAACACAGGCATGGCCCTCGTTGGCCTTGCCGTCCTTGTAAGGGGTCATGCGCACAACTTGATTGCCTTTCATCTCGGCTTTAAACGAGCAGCCCACGCCGCAGTAGGCACAGGTAGTGGTGACGGCATGCTCGGGCTTGCCGGCTTCAATAATACTTTTTTCGGTCAATGTGGCGGTTGGGCAGGCATTGACACAGGCACCACAGGAGACACATTCGGAATCCATAAAGTCTTCGGCCTGACTGGCGCTCACTTTGGATTCAAAGCCACGGCCGTCGATGGTCAGGGCAAAGGTGCCCTGCACCTCTTCGCAGGCACGCACACAGCGTGAGCAGACAATGCACTTGGAGGCATCGAAGGTGAAATAGGGGTTGGACTCATCTTTTTCGGCCTGCAGATGGTTCTCACCCTCAAAGCCGTAGCGCACCGAGCGCAGACCCAGCTCACCAGCAGTGTCTTGCAGTTCGCAGTCGCCATTGGTTGGGCAGGTCAGGCAGTCCAGCGGATGATCGGAGATATACAGCTCCATCACATTGCGACGCAGCTTGGCAATTTCATCGGACTGGGTTCTGACTTCCATACCTGCTTCTACATTGGTGGTGCAGGAGGCTGGAAAACCACGGCGACCTTCAATTTCTACCAGACAGACGCGGCAGGAGCCAAAGGACTTTAGTTGGTCTGTGGCACAGAGGCGCGGCACTTTGACACCGCTCTCGGCGGCGGCGCGCATCACTGAGGTGCCTGCCGGCACTGTGACTTCTACGCCATCTATACTCAGGGTAACCAGCTCGGTGCTGGTGCTTTCTGGGGTGCCGTAATCTGCTTGGGGTTCGTAAAATTCTAACATCTTAATTATCCCCCTTACCTTGTCCGGTAAAGTCAGTCGCAAAATGGGTTAAGGCGCTGCGTACAGGGAATGGGGTCATTCCACCCATAGCACAGAGGGAGCCCATCTCCATGGTATCGCACAGATCGTGCAACAGAATTAAATTATTATCCCGATCTTCATTGGCCACTATGCGGTCGATAACCTCAACGCCACGCACCGAGCCAATGCGGCAAGGGGTGCATTTGCCGCAGGACTCGGCCACACAGAACTCCATGGCAAAGCGCGCCTGGGCCGCCATATCAGCGGTGTCGTCAAACACCACAATACCGCCATGGCCAATCATGGCTTTAATTGCCGCAAAGGCTTCGTAGTCCATAGGTGTATCCCACTGGGACTCGGGCAAAAATGCCCCCAGTGGCCCACCCACCTGAATGGCGCGGATAGGACGACCACTGTGAGTGCCCTGCCCATAGTCTTCAACCACTTCACGCAGGGTCACACCAAAAGCCAGCTCGATCAGACCGCCGCGTTTAATATTACCCGCCAGCTGGATGGCCAAGGTGCCCCTCGAGCGGCCCATACCAAAGTTCTGATAGGCCTCTGCGCCCTGCTCCAAAATAGTTGAGATTGCAGCCAGTGTCAGCACATTGTTGACGACTGTTGGCTTGCCAAATAAGCCTTCAATAGCAGGCAGCGGCGGCTTGGCGCGTACCATGCCGCGCTTGCCTTCAAGGCTATCCAGCAATGAGGTCTCTTCGCCACAGATATAGGCACCGGCGCCGAGACGTACTTCCAGATGGAAGGTTTTACCGGAGCCCTGAATATTGTCGCCAAGAAAGTTGGCTTCTACAGCCCTTTCAATTGCAATATTTAATAGCTTGTGGGCGACCGGGTATTCGGACCGCAGATAGATATAACCCTGATTGGCGCCTACTGCCAGACCGGCGATAATCATGCCTTCGATCAGTTGATACGGATCGGCTTCCATTACCAGCCGGTCGGCAAAGGTTCCGGAGTCTCCTTCATCGGCATTGCAGACAATATATTTTTGCTCTGAGTCGCAGTCTAAAACCGTCTGCCATTTAATACCGGCGGGAAAAGCTGCGCCACCACGACCGCGCAGGCCGGAGTCTTTTACTTGGTCAACAATCTGCTGACCATCCATTTGCAATGCATTACTCAGGCCCACAAAGCCATTCAGGGCTTGATAATTATCCAGACAAACCGGATCACCCAGCCCGGCACGGGCATAGGTCAGGCGCTGCTGACTGGCCAGATATTCAATTTTCTCAACCTGCCCCAGATACAGGTGATGACTGCTGGCATCGGTTTCTAGGGCATCGAGAATACCGGGAATATCTTTATTGGTTACCGGCCCAAAACCAATACGCCCATTCTCAGTATCAACTTCAAGCAGAGGCTCTAACCAGAACAGTCCGCGAGAGCCATTGCGCACTGGCTCGACACCAGCGGCCTGCAATGCACGGGCCACAGCTTCCGCACCAAGGGCCAGCGCAGTGGTATCCTGAGGGATATAAATACTCATTTGGGCTCTCCTGCAGGAGCACTCAGATCAGCCATCAAATCATCAAACCGCTCGGCATCCACACGGGCATGGATATCATTATTAATTCGTACCGAGGGTGAGCAGGCACAGTTGCCCAGGCAATAAACTGGCTCCAGAGTAATGGCACCATCGTCGGTCGTCTCATGGTAGTCCACCCCCAGCAGTGCCTTGGCATGGGCTTCCAGCTGCCTTGAGCCCATAGACTGACAGGCTTCGGAACGGCAGATCTGCACTGTATGGCGGCCCACTGGATGGGTTTTAAAATCATGGTAAAAACTGATTACGCCATGTACTTCGGCGCGGGAGAGATTAAGGCCGCTGGCAATACTGGGCACCACTGAGTCTGGCACATAGCCCAGCTCTGCCTGAATGGCATGTAGCAGCGGCAATAGACCGCCGGGCACAGTCTTAAACTGAGCCACAAGATGACTGATATCAGCGGTATGTTGTGCGCCTGTGTCCACGTCTAAATAACTCCTGTTGCTGAGCGGCTCCTGTGCCCTAACCTTAGAAACGCTAAGCTCGCTCTTAATGCGCCGCAGTCTATCACCATCAACCCTGTGAATTCGGGCCCTAAGCGACTCTTATTTATCTAATAAGGACCCCTACTCTATGCCTTGCCAGCCCCCATTGCACGGGCGTGAAATGCGATATGCTCCCCTATAAACGTAGCAATAAAAAAGTAGCTGTGGTCGTATTCCGGGTGCAGGCGAATATCCATAGGGAAACCGGCCTTTTTTGCCGCCTCAATCAGCAGTGGCGTTTTAAGCTGCTCCTCAAGAAAGTTATCTCCTTCACCCTGATCTACCAGCACCGGCAGATGCTCTGTGGCCTGACCTACCAGAGCTACAGTATCGTACTGGGCCCAGGTATCGCGGTTGCTGCCGAGGTAGTTAGTTAATGTCTTATCACCCCAGGGGCAATTTAACGGCGAACAGATCGGTGAAAATGCCGAGACCGATTTAAACTGGCCCGGGTTCTTTAACGCTAGGGTCAGCGCGCCATGGCCACCCATGGAATGCCCTGAAATTGAAGCTCGTGCGCCGTCCACGGGGAACTGGCTATTAATCAACGCTGGCAGTTCTTCCACTATGTAGCTGTACATCTGGTAATGCTTGGCCCAGGGTTGCTCTGTCGCATTGACATAGAATCCGGCCCCCAGACCCATATCGTAGGCACCCTCCGGGTCATCAGCCACATCCTCACCTCGGGGACTGGTATCCGGGCAGACAATGGCAATGCCATGCTCTGCCGCATGCTGCTGGGCCCCGGCCTTTTGCACAAAGTTTTCATCTGTGCAGGTGAGGCCAGATAACCAGTACAGCACGGGCACTGGGCCCTGCGCAGCCTGAGGCGGCAGATAGATCGAGAATGTCATCTCGCAATTAAGCACAGCGGACTGGTGTTGGTAGCGCAGCTGTTGGCCGCCAAAGCTCTGGTTGGCGCCGATCTGTTCTATAGCCTGGGGCGCCATTTAGAACTCCACCACGGAACGAATACTCTCGCCCCCATGCATTAAATCAAAGGCTTTGTTGATATCTTGCAATGGCATCTTATGGGTAATCAGATCATCGATATTGATCTTGCCATCCATATACCAGTCCACAATCTTGGGGACATCAGTGCGACCGCGAGCGCCACCAAAGGCGGTACCGCGCCAGGAACGGCCCGTCACCAGCTGGAATGGTCGGGTAGCAATCTCTTTGCCGGCACCAGCCACACCTACAATACAGCTTTCACCCCAGCCTTTATGGCAGCATTCCAGTGCCTGACGCATTACCTCTACGTTGCCAATGCACTCAAAGCTGTAATCTACACCGCCGCCGGTCATATCAATAATATGGTCGACCACATTTTCCACATCGCGAGGATTAATAAAGTCCGTCATACCAAACTGCTTGCCTAGAGCCTGACGAGCCGGGTTTAAATCAATACCAATAATTCTGGTAGCGCCGACCATTTTGGCGCCCTGAATCACATTAAGGCCAATACCCCCAAGACCAAATACAGCCACTGTGGAGCCAGCTTCAACTTTCATAGTAAAGGCCACTGCACCAATTCCGGTGGTGACACCGCAGCCGATATAACAAATCTTGTCGAAGGGCGCATCTTCACGCACCTTGGCCAGAGAGATTTCTGGCAACACGGTGTAGTTGGAGAAAGTGGAGCAGCCCATATAATGAAGAATGGGTTTGTCCTCAAAAGAGAAACGGCTGGTGCCATCGGGCATAACCCCCTGGCCCTGGGTAGCACGCACCGCCTGACAGAGATTGGTTTTTGGGTTGAGGCAGAAATCGCACTCTCGACACTCGGCGGTATATAGAGGAATCACATGGTCGCCGGGCTTTAGATTTTTTACCCCCGGGCCCACATCAACCACCACGCCTGCACCTTCGTGACCCAAAATGGCCGGGAAGGCACCCTCTGGGTCATCGCCAGACAGGGTAAAGGCATCGGTATGGCACACGCCTGTTGCTTTAATTTCTACCAGCACTTCCCCTGCTCTGGGGCCGTCGAGATCGACTTCTACTATTTCCAGCGGTTTTCCTGCTCCAAATGCAACGGCGGCTCTGGTCTTCATATTAGATTCCTCTCTTAAAACTCGGTGACTGCAGCTATTGGGACTAACCTGCTATTTTTATTTTGCCTACTTGCCATACTAGGTCAAAACAGGCTATTTTGGCTATCAGAATACGGCGTCTAATTACAAAAATAATCAACCGGCGGGGCCTATGAAATCGATACTTAATCTTGCTGTGCTATGGCTTTTAACCGCCTCTCTATCCTGGGCCGCTGAAATATCCCCAGATTCAAAGCCGCTGGATAATCTGGTGATCTATACCGCTAAAAAGATCATCACCATGGAGCCTGCACTGCCCGAGGCAACTGCTGTGGCTGTGGCCGATGGCCGCATTGTAGCTGTGGGCTCTCTGGACTCTCTGGGCAGCTGGAGGGAGCAAAAAAACTCCCGTATCGACCGGCGCTTTGAGGGCAAAATTATAATGCCCGGCTTTATTGAGCCCCATGTGCACCCCTCGCTGCCTGCGGTGCTAACCCAGTTTCCATTTATTGCCCCGGATGACTGGTCCCTGCCTACGGGTAAATTTCCCGGGGCCACAACACCTAAAGCCTATATTGCACGGTTAAAAGAACTGGTTGCCCAGCACAATAACCCAAATATCCCCTTTATCACCTGGGGCTATCACCCGCTCTGGCACGGCACGCTATTTCGCCAACAGCTAAGCGAGCTGTTTCCGGATCAGGCGGTGATGCTGTGGCATCGTTCATTCCACGAGTTGATTGGCAATGATGCGGCAATGGATTTACTGGGCGTCACTGAGGCCCAGTTGGCAGACAACCCTCTCACCAGCTGGGAGCGTGGCCACTTCTTTGAAAATGGCATGTATGTGCTGATACCCAAGATGCCCTTTATCTTTGAGCCAGCGCGGTTTGCTCAGGGCATGCAAAATTTTATCCGTATGGTGCATCAGGGTGGTGTGACCACAGCCCTGGATATGGGCACTGGTGTATTTGGAGATCCGGCCAGCGAGATTGCTATGATTCGTCATGCGGTTGAGACCGCCAAAGCCCCTGCTCGTTTGATTCTTACCCCGATTATTACCGACTTTCTTGGCCGCGGTGTCTCCATAGAAGACGCCTTTAAGGAGATTGACCAGTGGCGCTCGCAGAACAGTCACAGGGTAAAACTGGATCGACGCTTTAAACTGATGATGGATGGCGCTATCTACAGTGGGTTGGCCCAATTTGACTTTCCGGGCTATATCGATGGCCACGAGGGCGTGTGGATGGTGCCCGAGGATGTGACCACCCAGTGGGCCCAGGCATTTTGGGATGCGGGTTATCAGCTCCATGCCCACACCAATGGTGATGGCAGTGCTGCGCGGCTGATCAAACTGATTAAAACATTGCAGGCCAATACCCCCAAACCAGACCATCGTCTGTCTCTGGAGCATTTTGCCTACACCACCGAGGACCAAAACCGTCAGCTAAAAGAGCTGGGCGCTGTAGTGTCTGCCAACCCCTATTACCATTTTATTCTCAGTGATATTTACAGCGAGCAATGGCTGGGTGCCGACCGCGGCAATCAGATGGTGAGGCTGGGCTCTCTGGAGCGGCTGGGCGTACCCTTTGCTTTCCACTCGGACAGTCCTATGGCGCCGCTCGAACCTCTGACCCTGGTGTCTGCCGCGGTAAACCGTGTCACCATTAATGGCAACTTGACCGGTGAGCATGAGCGGGTCAGTTTGGATGCCGGACTGCGAGCAATTACCATTAATGCCGCCTGGGTGATGGGTTATGAAGATGAAATTGGCTCAATACGGGCGGGTAAAAAAGCTGACTTTACTATTCTTGAGGCCGACCCCTATAAAGTCAGCCCCAAGCGCATAAAAGATATTAAGATCTGGGGTACTGTGTTTGAGGGCACCCCGGCACCACTGTCGGCCAACTAGTTGCGGCGAATACAACCCGGCAGGCTACAGAGCATTTCAAAGAGCAGATTGGCCGCCAACAGCGAGGTATTGCCTGTGGTGTCATAAGGTGGCGACACTTCCATCAAATCACAGCCCACCAAATTTAAACCGAAGCAGCCTCGAATAACCTCCAGCCCCTGAGAGGCTGTAAGCCCGCCGGGCTCTGGGGTACCTGTGCCAGGTGCCACTGAGGGGTCCAGGCCGTCAATATCAAAGGATAGATAAGCCGGGGTGTCAGGGCCTATGGTGTCACGAATCTGATCCATTAATGGCGCCAGGGATTGATACCAGCATTCTTCCGCGGTAATCACTGTGGCCCCCTGCTCTCTGGACCAGTCAAAATCATCTGCCGCATAGCCGGTAGCCCTGAGGCCAATCTGAAACATCTTGCTGGTTTCTATTAGTCCCTCTTCGATAGCACGGCGAAAGACCGTGCCATGGGCAATTTTTTCCCCAAACATCTCGTCATTGATATCGGCATGGGCATCAATATGAATCAGTGCCACTGGGCCATAAACCTTGGCAATGGATCGCAGTATTGGCAAGGTACAGGTATGGTCTCCACCCACAGACACGGGCTTGGCCCCGGCGGCTAAAATCCCATCCACGGCAGTCTCAATAGCATCTACGGTTTTTAACAGATTGTAGGGATTAACCGCCACATCACCAATATCCGCTACCTGAAAGGAGTCAAAGGGCGCAGCCTGGGTGGCCATGCCATAGGGGCGCACCAGCACAGACTCTGCTCTGATCTCCCGGGGACCAAATCTGGTGCCGGCGCGATTGCTGGTGCCTATATCCACGGGCATACCCAGCAGAGCGACATCCAGTCCATTGGCGTCCTCTTGTACAGGTAATCTGAAAAAACTTGCCTGACCCGCAAATCTCGGCATCTGATTGCCGCCTAGCGGCTGGTTATAACTGCTATCTGCTTTATCGGCCATGGGTCTCCCCCTGTCTCTGTCCGTTGCTTATAAGCAGCAGTCTATCATTCCAATAATTGGTGTATAGATACGCCAAAAGGGTACGACGGGAGTTTGATTGTTGCTAAGCTGTGAGCTATCACCAATAACAATAAGGAAAACCTCCATGAGCGATATCATTATCTACACATTGGCACTGACACTGTTCCAAATCTGGCTGCTGCCAATGCTCCTCAATCTGAAAAATTCTGCCTGGTTGTTCTCCAGCCGGGATGACGCTGTTGAAACCTCGATTATGTATGAGCGAGCGAGCCGGGCCTCTGCCAATCTGCAGGCCAGCTTGCCGGCATTTTTAGCCCTCTGCTTGCTGGCTATGCAGTTACAGCTAGATGTCAGTGGTGCGGCGATGATCTGGCTGGCTCTGCGCGTTGTTTATATCCCACTGTACCTGTTTGGCATCAATATGCTGCGCTCAATCTCCTGGGTGGGCTCTGTAGTTTGTATGATCGATATGGCACTTACACTAGTATAAAAGTCAGAAGCTGTGTTTGCAGTCAAAAGCCCTCTTCGGAGGGCTTTTTGCGTTATGCCCAACAAGGATTCACTTTATGAAAATGCCTCTGGCAAAACTGAAAAAGTATTTTGTGGTCGACAAGCTGATTTATCACTCTGTGGACTTAAGCCTGTATATGGTGTCTGCCGTGGTGGAGGGAGAGGAGTACTATATTGCCGATAACAGCGGCAATTTTCTCAAGTCTCACAAGTTAATTGAGCTGCAAAAGTCACTGGCCCAGGTAAAGGCAACAGAGACTGTGCTGCGCCACACCAGCCCCTATGATGAAATGGTGGGTGGCCCAGACAAAACTAACTGCAATGCCCTGGAAGTGCCTCTGGGCGATAATCAGCTGTACTAGCCCCGTTAGTGGTTCACTATTTGGAGCCCAGTTTTGCCTGCAATATAACGATTCAGTCAACTAGGCCCTAATGGTAGAGCCGAGAGCCTGGTCGTTATCTTACTCGGCGCCTATCTGCACCACCGCATTGAGTTCAGTCACCACCGATCCATCCGCATCCACCATAGGCAAAGATGTGGTCAGGGAAACATGGTAGGTGCCCGCGCCCAGCAGAGAAGCTGGAGACAGTGCATCCACTTTATTCAGAGCCGAGAGCAGCTTTAAATCAAGCGTGGCTGGATAAACAGGTCCACCAGATGTGATGGACAGGGTATCTGCATCCAGATTTTCCACGGCAATTTCCACAGCAATGCCAGCGGAAGTGACATAGAACGCATCTACCGTTTGCGCAGGAACGGTGATCGATGCGTTGGCACCGTCAGAAACCCAGTCAACAGTGAACTCCACAGCAATCTGGCGCTCAGCGGATGATTTAATCTGGTCATCTCCATCGATAAGATTAATAGCGACAGTAGCCGTGCCCTCACTCACTGGGAGACTGTCTAACCCGAAACTTAATGTGGGTGTCTTAAAGTCACTGCCAGCGGTCGCATTAGTCATATTATCGATATTGAGTGGGCTGGCACTGAGATCAATAGACATTGAGCCCCCACCCGACACCACATCCACATTACTGACCACCACCGCCTGACTGTCCGGGTCATAGTCATTTAACTGTATCGAATCACCCGCTAATTTAAATGCATTGACTCCAGATGGTGTAAAGGTGAGTGCTTCCGCAAGCTCATAGCGCCTGGTGCTATCGACTATAAATAGCGGATCCACTATTCTCATTTCATGTTCAGCTCCACCGATCAGACCCTTGGATGAAGCATATACAGTGACCTGACTGCGATCACTGGTCCACAGTTCTTCTCTCGCCAAAGGCACGGTAGCGCTGCCATTCCAGATCTCAAAACCAGGCAGTGCGGCGTACTTGGATAGTGGCTGACCAAAGTCGATACTAAACGTTTGGGTGGACAACTCAGTTACAGTAACGCCTTCGAGGTTCAGTGGACTCAGAGGTGCCAACTTAGTGGCCGCGGCGATTATATTTACTTCACCCGCGCCATTTTCTGCCAGGGAAAACTCAAGTGCAGACTCCCCTTCATCCATAAACGACGAAATGGATGCTTTGGCTTCGTAGTATTTATGGTCTGTGGAGTCCTTAAAATAAACGCGAAGCACGTCATCCGTTATAACTATATTGGAGACACCGGGAAATGCGTTGCAAGACCCATCAGGGCACACTGCATCATCGTCGTACCTGGTGGATCTGTCACTTTCCATATCAAAGGCGCGAACATCGTAATCTGATAATTGCACACACTGCAGAGCTTCAGTCTTATAGGCGTAGGCACAAAACCCCTCAATCTCAGATTCTGGCAGAGCCCAGTTTATATGATCAGACGCATTATCATCGGCACGCCAATTCTCTAAAACCTTTGCGGGAATGGTAATCGCCCGGGACTCTAAACTACCGTTCACTGCGACCTGGTAGTTAAGCGTAAGATCAGATACAAGACTGTCACTCGGGAAAAGTTTGAAGGTGTTCATGCCATGCAACTCGAGCGAACCGCGGCCATCTGACAGTTCCAAAGTGGTGCCACCACCAGCCCAGCTGGTACCCTCAATGCTCTGAATAGGGGCCGCCGGTGGGTGTACTTTCATGTACCCGATATAGTCTTCTGAAAAGGCAAGGGGCGTATATTTTATATCTGTACCAACACCGCTCTGCTCTTGCCAGTTATAGGATTCGGCACCATCTGCAATAAGATCCAGCACAATGGATCCGTCGGCATTGGTAACAGTCTGCTCGCTAAAGTAGAAAAGCTTTGCTCCAGACTGGTCAACAATGGGGTAGCCATTTTGTCCACTTTCTGTTACCTCAAGAGTGTCAGGGTCTAACCTATGACCACTCCAGTGCAGGGCGCCGCTCGCTCGCAATAGCGAGAGCACAACCCCATTAGCACTGTTATCATCGATAAGCTGAGTGCGTGTCAACGTCTCGGCACTGTAGATTGCAATACGTTCCTGACTAGCATCCTGAATATCATAATTAGACTCTGGAACAGCGAATAACTCATCATTAATCCACACCGCTGTTGCCGCCTCCCAGCCCACATCGCGTGGCAAATCGGTGATTTTCCCATCTGGAGACATAAACCAGACACTGCCCGAGGCACAGCCACAGGGCTCTGGTTCGCTGTTGAGACGCTCCCAGTTGAACCCATGAATCAATGCAGCACCATCGGCTCTAAATACCATGCCACCCCGAGAATTATCAAACCTGAGAGCACTATTTAGTGAGCGAGGCTGGACATCACCACTCTCGACATCCAGTAGACAGGTATGGGAACTATCAACGAGATCCACTCTATAAATAGAACATGATTCTGGATCTACATTCTGCAGCGCTCGCTGAATATGAGCACTGGTGAGTAAATAGAGATACTGCCCATTGGGCGATACTGCCGCCTCAGCGATAAACTTGGTTTCATTGGAGAGCACCGTATTGGCGACCAAGTCACCATTTTCATCCCAGCCAAGCGCATTGGTTAGTGCATCCAGAGTTACATCATTTGCCCAGGCCTTGGGAAAGAGTGCTGCAGCGATTAGATGCATTAGCTTTGGATTCTGACTGTTATCAAAAACGGAGGCCACATTCCCAATGGAGTCACGATCGATTGCAGAGCCAAGTCCCAATGCATTTGCATCAGAGAAATCTAGCTGCATAGCACCTGAAATAGCACTGTCATTTGGCGCTACGTCGTCTCGATCAACAATACCATCGCCATCTGAGTCGACGATATTGCCGGCGTCCAGAGGGAACTGATCATTGATATCGGCTACACCGTCATTATCATCATCAGTATCCGCATTATTACCCAGACCGTCACCGTCAGTATCTAGCCACTCATCAACATCGCGCGGAAACACATCACTGGCATCCGCAAAACCATCATTGTCATCGTCTGGATCAATTGAATCCGGTGCGCCGTCCGCATCAAAATCTGGTGCAGGGCAATTGTCCCAACCGGGCACAGCATCGATGGTAGAAACCTCCACAAGTGAAGTGCCATCTTCGAATTCGGTGCGGCGCTCATAGCTACCGTCCTCGCTACGCGATAGCGTGATTTTTTTACCATTGATGGTTTCAGAGCGCGAGCGAGTCACTCCGTATGCCCCAGCAGAGCCCGAGTCACAGAAGCCATAGGGCAAGCTCTGGACATAGTTCACGAGGCTATCAGGCGATAGCGAGGCCATGTTGTCTACCAGATTAACCCATTGGTTAAGTGCCGGAAACTTGTCCTCTTTCGGCGCAAAGGCAAACTGGGCTCCAGAGTCTATGCCATTAACAATAGAGCGATAGAAAATATACCGGCCCGTTGACTGATCAGAAAAATCAGGAAGTTCACAAGAGTCTATATTCGCAGGGTCGCTATCACTTCCGAGATTTACCAGCTGGTACTCGACGCCTCCAGTCGAGATTGATACTTCTTCTTTATAGTTGCAGGAGTAGCCTGATTCATCGCCACCTCTAGACTCATAGCCTATTTCCTCTCGCAGGTTGGCTCCATCAAACGAAGAGAGAGTAGTTTTCTCATAAAGAATTGTCCGAATTTCTTGACTTAGATCATCGGATACTTTTACGACCTTTTTGGTAATCGAGTCGCCATTGGATAAGTCCAGATCGCGATACCATGCATTGGGATAGAGCTCGCCCCCATCTAACTCGCTAAAGAAGTAATAATTGACTTTCGCCCAGGTGGCATTTGGGTAATTTGTTTGCAGTGCAAGAGTCTCGGTCAGGCTCTTTTTTAATCCCTTGACCATCTTGACAGCAACCGCTTTTGCCTCAGCATCGTCCTGCGCAATAAAGTCATCGAAAAGCTGATCCGCAGACACATTGTAATGAGATACCACATCAGAAGTAGCGGACGCCAGGACCCCCATCACCTGCTCTCTCTTAGACTGATCATCCGCCAGCGCCTGACAGCTAAGTGCGGTCAAATCGCCCTTAAGCTGTGTTTCAATCGCACTCCATACCAGAGATGTCAGTGGGGATACATTGAGAACATCCTCATCAGTCAATGCCTCAAAACGGGGTGGAAGCACCATTTGATAGGCTTCCGTTACCTCGCCAAACTCAGAGTCTATGGCGCCTACAGGCACATTAACCACTGTTGGCACATAGCTGGCACACTGCAGCTGATCATCGGTTAAATCAAATGTGAAATCACCGTTATTACGAGAAACAGCGGAAGGCTCACCCTCATCAAGAGTGCCATTAAAGTTGATATCGAGAAATGCAGTGGCTCCGGAGACGTAGCCATCAATCACCTTGCCCAGTAAAGTATTATCGCCTGCAACTGGTGGTGTGTAAGAGGTATATATCTGATTATCAGCGAAAAGAGTATCCAGACTGGTCTCAGCATTAAACTCACTCAGGCTGATTTCCGAGTCAACCAGATCAGCTATTGAATCCAGGAGCTCTGTCTGGGTGGTTTGGATAAACTCAATGGCGGCCTCGGAGGTAGGATCCACGCTCGCCCCGTCTAAAAGTTCATTGATATCCGCCATGGTCTCGGCCACGGCCGCAATCACTTGCACCGATAGTGAATCAAGATCTGGCAACGCCATGTTGACAACTTCAATCAGCTGGCTGGTGGACTGCATGTCTATTGCACCGGTATTACTAATCTGTGTTGCAATTGCAGCGGCGGCTTCCTCAGCAAGGCTGGGTAGTTCTGATGTCACCTGGTCTTTGTCAAGAGATTGAATAGTTGTCATAACCAGCGCTATCTGCTGATTGACCCGCTGCAGACGCAATCCGTCGCTGTCCTCAGCTTCTGCCAACGCCCAAAGGTCCATGGCCAGAAACTCATCAACTGTGCCGTCAATGCCTAGCGCAGTTAAAATCAGCGCCTTGTCCTCATCGCTGTCCGCGCCAGCGATCACCGAACTGATCGGAGAAATAACTGCCGAGCTGACCAGATCCCCGGGCAAATCTGCAATTAGCGCTAACTGACTAAGCACCGTATTGGTGCTGATATCGGTACCACCCAGAGCCACTAATCGAGCAGCACCATCGCCCGCAGGCTCGGGGAGGGCAAAATATCCCTGACTGTCAGTCTGGGCTCTAGGCTCAGCTGAATCGGCCAGTAAGTTATTATTGAGATCAATAAATACCGTGCTGCCTGACAGTGGGCCATCAACAACACGCCCCTCTACTGCATTGGTTACCCTTACCACCATGCTTTGGCTATCTGTGGCACCCTGACTATCAGTCAGCAACACCGTGACCTGATAACTGTTGTTGCCATCAGTATCCCCAGGGGTTTCGAAGTCAGGTGCATCAATAAAGCTAATGCTTCCGGCAGAGGATATCTCAAATAACTCTCTATCATTCCCTGCCGAGAGACTGAACGTCAGGCTCTCATTTTCAGGATCCGTACCACTGGCTGTGGCAACCTCGATAGACCCCTCAAGCACCGAAACCTCCGCAGCCAGGTCCAGAACTGGCGGCTGATTTGTTGTCACTGGCGGTATGACAGGTGGCGTCACAGACGAACCACCGCCTCCTCCACCGCCGCAAGCTGACAAAACTGAAATACAGGCGACCAAGGATATCCAGTGAAAAGTGATACGCATAAAAAATTCTCGAGCTATTTAATTATTATGTATGAGTCCGCTGTTTAATCAGCGGCATTCTATCTATTCTTGCATAACCAGTATGTATTATTCAAAAACAATAAACCATACTAGCGAAGCAGAATATTTAGCTCATGCAAGGCCTAAACTTTTAGTGATTCCACCAGGGTAGGTCGGTAAATGAGCGCAGATCTAACTCGTGTGTCCAGGTAGATCTGTGCTGCTGGGCCAGGTGCAGATAGGTCTCGGCAATTTTGTCTGGCAGCATTAGGCCATCATGCTCGAGCCCCCTGCTCTCTCGTAGCGCCTGAAACTGTTCTGGGCCTAGCATCTTACCCAGGGTATCTGGTGCATCTACTGCGCCATCGATAAGCACATGGGCCACATGAATTCCTTTGGGACCCATTTCTGCATTGAGCGACTGACACAGCATGCGACGCCCGCCCATGGCTGCAGCATGGGAGTGCTGGCCTGCATTGCCGCGCACCGCAGCCGTGGCAGAGGTTACTATAATTGTGCCCTGGCCTCGTTTTTCCATCAGCGGGCAGACCGAGGAGGCAACGCGAAATAAACCCTGGGTAGCAATGCGCCACCCCATTTCAAAAGCTTTGTATGAAGTCTCTGCCAGTGAGCGATCGCCGATCTGGGCACCCAGGTTGTAAACCACCACTTGAATGGGGCCTATATCCTTTTCTACATTCTCAACCATTTGCTCAATGGTATCTGGCTGTATCGCATTGAGTAGAAAGCCCGAGGCATCTCCACCCTGTGCCTGAATGTCGGCCACCAGTTTGTTAAGCCCGTTTTGATCGCTGCGACGGCAGAGCACTGCATGATAGCCCTCGGCCGCAAAACCCATACCCACGTTACCGCCAATACCTGCGCCGGCGCCGATCACTAAACAGACTGGTTTCATAATTTACCTTTTATCATGACTGGACTTACACTGCCTAAATAGACTGTAACTCAGGGTTCGAACACAGATCAAGACTACCTTATATGACTAAAATCTATAGCGAATTTTGGCTATAACAGACTCTACCTGAAGGCCATCCCAGCCATGTTTTAACAGGTTTCTCGGTCCAGTGTCGGCCTCGTCAGTATCGAAATAGCCGCCGCGGCTATAGACCAAAAAAATATCGGACAGAGGCGCCAGCTGATACCTGTAGCGCAGCTGCAAGGCAGTATCCCTTAAGCTAAAATCCGCGGCCTGGATATCTGAAGACAGCAGACGCCCTGCATTGCTCAGCTGATAGCTGTTTATCTGGGCCGATTCTATGCCTACCCACTGGAATTTTAGTCGCACTTCCTGGCGGCTCGAGGGGTACCAGTCAACCCGAATATCCACATTGAAATGATCGGCGTTATAAGCTGCCAGCTGCTCTGTAGCAAAGTCCCAAATCAGCCATTCCTGAAGTTTTTTATAGCTAAATTTACCACCCAGAGTAACGGTTTCACTGAGGTAGAATTGGGGCTTAAAATTCATATCCAAAGCCAGTTTTTCGGTGTCGCTGTATTCCAGATTAACCCTGACACTGTAGGTAAAATTGTTCCCTCTGGGGCTGGCATATCTAGTCTCCAACCAATAGCGCGCCGAGCCGGCCAGCATCCCATTGCCTCTGGTAATCTGATCATCCCAGCCAGGAGCCGCAGCACCTCCCTCAAGAGCCAGCTTGCGGGTAGACCTGTAAGTCCAGCTGTGATCCAGTTCTGCCCATAGAAAGAGGCGGTCGCCGTCGGTAGTTTCTGTGGAGCCATATTCCAGTACAGTGGAGCTGGAGAGAAATGGCGAGCTGTCAGGAAACTGCAAACGGTCATAGCGGGTGCTGCCAAAAAACTCTCTAAAGTCATTGCGCTGCATATAGCCCATATCGTTCATATCAAAGCTGTCGCCATAATGGGACAGATATAGAATGTGATACCACTCATCATTGGGTGCATAGGACCAATTGACCCAGCCGGCAAAGTCCTGATTACTAATGCTGGCCTGGTCATTAATGCTGTTACCCTGCTGACGGATATCCGAGTGGAGAATCTGCCCGCGAATTTCTGTAGTGTCACTTTTTTGCCAGATCATATCGGCCACCTGCACTCTGGCCTCTCTATTCAGTGCAGATCGCTCGACATAAGTCAGCCGATGACCCAGAGTCAGACCAGCGACCTTACGCTGTAGCCTGGTCGACAAGAAGTCTCCACCCAGACTGCTATCTGCACTATCTTCGCTCACCGCAAATAGGCCCAAATCTGTAGTCTCGCCAAAATAGGTCAGTTTGGCGGCCAACTCTATGTCTACAAGACTGCTCGTATAACTTGCAGGCCCCGCGCCAATACGCCTGGTATACAGGGCCTGATCGCCGTTGGGGATATTAGCGCTAAACAGCGATTGGTTTTCTGTAAAGAACGGTCGCTTCTCGGTAACAAAGGTTTCTACAGCAGAGAAATTAACCACCAGGTCGTCACTCTCCACCTGCCCAAAATCCGGGTTAATAGCACCGGTGAGCTGGGTGTTGCTGTTGGGGCGCCAGACAAAGTCTAGACCGCCATCAAAGTCATTGCTACCGCCTGACTCTGAGGCTTCGCCATCATAGAGGTCACTGCTGTAACTAATATAGGGAAACCAATCCATGGTAGAAGTGGTTACCTGGCTTACCTCCAGCGGCTCCCAGTCCTCCATAAACCTTGTGCGGGTGAAATAGGCATTGGGGAAAGCAAAGCGCAGAGACTCATCAAATACCACCCGCGAAAACCAAAGACCTATATTTTTGCGGCCATCTGGTGAATTGGTCATGGGCGCAACTGTCCAGGGAATATGAATTTCGCTGTACCAATAATCCGCCTCTGAGGAGGTCTGGGAGTACCAGATACCATCCCAGTCGGCAGAATAATTACCAGGCGTCACTATGCCATCCTGCTGTGAGTTAGCCGAACCTACAGTGAAGTCATAACCTGCCAGGGCAGTGCCATCAAAATCAATGCTGACAACGTTGCGGTCTGCTTCAATTTCAGCATCCCGGGGAAACTGCCTGTTAACTCGCTTTATCGTGGCAGGCTGATAGTTGGTAAAACCAATAAAGATACCTTGCTCATTGGTAAATAAACGCGCCTGAGTACTGTATTTTGCCGCCTCCCCTGTGAGGGGCTCTACGGTAACAAAATCGCTATAGAGCTGTGCCTCGCTCCACTCTGGCTCGTCTAGCACACCATCTATGCTGATAGCTGCACAGGTCTGTGAGGTCAACAGAATACTGATATACAGGCTTATTAATGGAGCTTTAAAGGGAGTTTTTAACATAGTTTATTCAAACAGTGCTTCGAGCCGTTCAAGGCTGACTTTATGAGAGTACCTTAGACGCACGGTACTCTTCTGTAACTCTTCAATCTCTGTGGCTATACGGTGAAATTCTTCGTTTTCAATTTGCAGACTCAGCTCTTTAATCAACGACTCGCTATTTAAAACTTCATCATGGCGGGTTCGCAGATGGAAATTTAAATTTTCATGAGACCTGTGGGTGCCAAAAAAAACCAGCCCACCAAATAATACCGTACCTGCAATAGTAGCCAGGATAGACAGTGAGAGTTTATGGGACGCCATGCTGGGAAATACCAGCAAAATTGGAATTAAGCTTAATAAAAAATGCAATCGACGCCAGAGTGACTGCCCAGGATAAAGCCTGTGCCAGCTTGCCCTCAACATCTATTTCCGCCTTTTGCTGCAAAACAAGACTGCTCTTAGCCGCCTCTATAGACTCCGGGGAGGGTTCGGTTTGCAACTCACCGAGATTATTTTTTAAGTTGGTCAGGGTCTCCTGCACCCAGCCCATTTCAGTTTCAATACTTCTTATTCTCGTAGCCTGTCCAACAATAGAATCTTTGCGTTTTGATAACTGCGCGGTTCTACTGTGGAGATAGACGCCTCGCCCATGATCATCTTCCAGCTTATCTCTGAGCCCAAGACTGCGCAGCAATTCATTATTTATATCGCCCCCCTCTAACTCATGCTTCACAGCGAGTCGCAGTGAAGATTCAAAGTCATTGTTGTATTTGCCAACAGCCCAGTGTTGGTTAAATACTTCCATTGTTGATTGAGTTTTAGTAAGCATAAATATCTATAAAGCCCTAGGCGCGGCGCACTGGCTCGCCCTGTCGTTGTTGCTGCTTCCAGTCCCTATCTGTATATGTCGGTGCCGACCTAGAAAGCTTGAGGCTATGGCCTTTAATTAAATCTGCTCCTCGCTCCGCCAGCATCATGGTAGGTGCATTGAGATTACCATTGGGCAGCGATGGAAACACTGAAGAGTCGATAACCCGCAAGTTAGCAACCCCCCTCACCCGCAGATCTGCATCAACCACGGCCATCTGGTCAGTGCCCATTTTGCAGGTACCAGCCGGATGATAGGCACTATCGACTGAGTTGCGAACAAAGGCGTCAATCTGCTGATCAGTCAGCACCTCAGAGGTCGGTTGAATGGCCTCACCACGATAGGCATCCATAGCCGGCTGATTCATTATTTCTCTAGTAAGATGCACGCACTGGCGGAAACCCTGTCGATCTTCCTCGGTCTGCAAATAGTTAAACAAAATCTGCGGATGCTGGCGGACATCAGCTGATAGCGCGCGCACATAACCCCTGCTGGTCGGCTTGTTATGCCCTACATGCACCTGAAATCCGTGGCCTTTAAAGGCGACCGAGCCATCGTAGGTAACTGCACCAGGCAGAAAGTGGTATTGAATATCCGGTGACTCAACCCCAGCTCTGGAGCGAATAAAGGCACAGGCCTCAAAGTGATTGGTGCGGCCCAGACCAGTCTTAAACAATAGCCAGCGGGCGCCAATAAATGCTTTCTGCAAAAGCCCCAGCTTGCTATTGAGGCTGATGGGCTGTTTACAGCGATACTGAAAATTAAATTCGAGATGATCCTGAAGGTTTTCACCCACACCTGGTAGCTCATGCACCATGTCGATATCTGCGGCTTCTAATATCTCTCTGGGCCCCACACCAGAAACCTGCAGTAAATGCGGTGAGCCTATGGCGCCAGCGCAGAGTATGACCTCCCGACGAGCACTAGCCTGTCTGATTTTGCCACCCTTTCGGTATTCAATACCGGTCGCAGTTTTACCCTCAAACTTAACTCCAGTGACCAGGGCACGCTTAATGATAGTCAGGTTAGGCCTTTTCTTTGCCATTGTAAGGTAGGCACGGCTACTGGAGGCACGCACTCCAGCATCGACGTTCATAAACTTTTGTCCAAATCCCTCTTGCCGGTAACCATTGTAGTCATCAGTTTCGCCATAACCCGCCTCGACACCAGCATCGATAAAAGCCCGGTACAGAGGGTTGCGCATATTATTACCAGCAGAGATCGCCACAGGGCCATTTATGCCAGTATATTCACTGTTTCGGCACTGATGGTTTTCCAGCTTTTTAAAGTATGGCAGGCAGTTTTGGTAATTCCAGCCAGCGGCACCTAATGACTCCCACTCATCGTAATCTCTGGCGTTGCCTCTGACATAGACCATGCCATTGATTGAGGATGAGCCCCCCATCACCTTGCCTCTGGGACAATTCATACGCCGATTGTTGAGATAGGGCTCAGGCGCGGACTCAAAACCCCAGTTATATTTATTGCTGTTCATGGGAATACCCAGAGCTGAGGGCATGCGAATAAATACACTGGCATCAGAGCCGCCGTATTCGACTAACAGGACAGTGCAATCCGCGTCCTCAGATAATCTGGACGCAACAATGGCACCAGCTGAACCAGCCCCAACCACTATATAATCGTAATCTGTTGTCCGTCGCACTAGTCAATACACCTGGGTTAAGCCCGCTGATCGAGCTGAGACTGAGAAAAATCTTTGCCAAGCAGGCTTCTGTGCCTAAATAGCAGTGTATAAATCACCACATATAAGCCAATTACCAGCAGTCCCACCCATTCAATTTTAAGCGGGGTCAGCTGATACAGTAGCACCAGCAGGCTCATTAATAACCAGTTTCCGAGAATATACTTAAGCCGCCCCAGTTGCTTCACTGTTATTGACAGATTATCTGTATATAAACGCATTAATGAATCCAGTGAATTAATCACAAAAATAATACCCAGGGTTACCATTGCAGTTCGCAGTATGCCAGCCACAGCAATCTCATTGGAAAAATAGTAATAGAGCACAGAGAACCAAAGGCCAATGGCAATGGAAGGTATAACCAGTAGCGCCAGCAATAGCTGCCAGGTCTTTAGACCACTGACAAACCTGGCCACAAACTGACCAATCATAATACTCCATGCAAACCACCAAAATAGGTACCAACCGTGATAATCACTGATTGGACTCACAAAGCGATGGAGGTTTTCAAAGTACCCAGCAATATTAGCCATTGAAGACAAATAGCCCTGCATAGAGGCTCCTGAAGCTAGTAGCATTACCAGAGTCAGTAGCAAAAACAGAGCGCTGGAGCCAAGGCTTAAAATCTTTACATAGCGAATATCCGTACTGGAGAACACAGCCATCAAAATAATTAGCCCCACCAGCATGTACTGCTGTAAATCAGTAATGCCCTCTATATAGCTGGGCACATAGCTTAAAAACAAAAATGCTGTAAAAGCACAGGTAGCGACAATAATGGCATTATTGATCCAGCGAATAGCGGGCAGCTCAAAGAGCTTTACCCTGGGCTCGACAACACAGAAATAAAAGGTCGTCAAAAAGTAAAACGCCCACACCAGAAAACCCCAAAAACCAAACTCAATCGCCAGTGGGTTGGTGAAGCTATAGGCCGCCTCAGATGCATAGACCGGGAACTCAACCAGAGGAAACATAATCAGGCCTACATCGAGACCGGAGGTAAACAGGATGGCTGAGAAGGCCAATAGAGATAAGGGCGTGGGCCCTGTCACTACCAGATTGCGCCATTTTATGCAGATAAATAGCGAAGTGCCCAGAGTGATGGCAATAGCCATGGAAAGTAAGTCATACATCTCAGTTGCACCTAGTTAGCTGCTATCAACAACCGAAATCTCTGAATATCCTGTTATCGTAGCTTGATTTTAATCGCTAGAATCTTACCTGAAGAGTCTAGTATAAAGATAATTAGATACTTTGATAGCAGCCCGTTAACAGTTTAGACTGCAAAAGGGCTTTCAAATGTTGCAAAATTATACTTTCCACAACGTCTTGCCTGCATACTAATAAGCGCTTTACCCGCGGAGGGACCATGACACTAAAAGCCATAAAAAATACTATTATTTATCTTTGGCTCGCGGCTTTGTGTTCATTGGCCAATGCAGATTTTGACTTCCTTAATATTCAACTACTCGAACCCAGCGAAGCTACTGTCGCGGCTGCAGAATATAGTTATTTTGATATTTCTTTGGATTTCCTCGATTTTGCTTCGAAGGTAAACAGTAGCTCTAGACCCGAGCGCGCCTACGCTAAAGAGCTAAGCCTGCTAGCCCCCGTCGGTAAGCGGCTACGCGTAGGATATGAGTTCAAAAACAGCTCGGCGCTGGTGTCACGGGCAGTGGAACCCTTTTCAATAAAGACTCAGGGTGATGAGCATCGCGTGGTTGCAAGCTACCACCTAGGCTACTTTATTGACTTTCCTATGTATATCAATCTATCCGCTTCAGTGGTTGAGCAAAACTCGATAGATATAGACTGCTACGCTCACAATGGGGTAGTTCTGGGCGGCGCCTGTGAAAATGCCGATATCCGACTTTTGGATGGTGAGGCTTACGTTAATGAAGGTGTAACCAACTACTACCCTGCGATGACCATTGACGGGCGAGCACAGGTTTACCGACTAGGAGTAGAAATCAGAGGCGAGCTGTTTGGTGGCCTGCCCTTTTATCAGAAAGTTGACTACCAAAGCTCGCGCACCGATTTGAGTTACAGCTCAAAACTATTGGAGATAGACGATCCAATCTTACTCAACGCATACTACAGAGGAGTTACTTTGGGAGACACTATTACCAGCCTTAGTACACAGCTGCCTCAGCAAACTCCGTGGACCGAACAAGCTTTAATAATCGATTTTGGCAGTAAACTTGGATTGACCGAAAAACTGTCTGCAAGCCTCTCTCTTAAGCATTATTTAATTAATAGGCACGCCTACCAATATGGCGCAAATGAAACCAACTATAAAGATAATACAGCGCTGGATCTGGCGTTGTGGTTTCAGCCAAATGTAGGAGTTATGCTTTATCTCAGGGGTCAGATATCCCAACGCAATCTTCTCGGTATAGATCCGCTCGCTTACAACCGTAAAACTAGCAAGTTTTTCTCGCAACCCCACGGCCAGATTTCTGCTGGCATTAGTTACTCGTTTTAAATATACAACAGAATCAGTATCTGGCTTACCCGCACATAAAATTTCTCGAAAACACAGTTGCCCTCCGTTTCTTCAGTGTTAGTGCAATCAATCCAATCATAGGGGTCCGTAGTATTACTGTAATGGATATTACCGATCGACTACTCAAGTATTTTAATCGAAAAAAATCAGACTCCACCGACAAAAACCATACCAGGTACAGGAACGATATCTGTAACCACTGGGATCTGGATTATATGTCGCTGGAGGAGATTGACAGGCGCCTCCAGGGCGGTGACCTGGAGACAACCATCGCCCGCAAGAAAAAAGACCACTGAGGAGATCAGCGTGAAATTAGCAATCTGGTTAGCCATGTTTCTACTCAGCGCCTGCGGCGGTGGCGGTTCCTCTGCTCCATCACCACAGCTTCAGGCTGCAGCGCCATCCCCTGCGCCTGCAGTCGCCCCCGTATCTGGCCAGAACCTGGTCAGTCAAAGTATTGATGGGCAGTTAATTGACAGAACCTTCCAGATCCGTGCACCTGCAGATCAAACTGAAGATAGCTATCCTGTGGTATTTTTCTTTTATGGGGCCGGTGGCTATGGTGAGGGGCTTCTCAACGCTCATCCCGAAATAGGAGATTTAATTGACTCGGGAGAGTTTATAGGCATTTTTCCCGATGGTTACCAGCAACAATGGAATGTCAGCGGCGAAAACAGCGCCGATGATGTGGCGTTTGTGTCACTGATCGTCAATATTCTTGAGGCCGATAGTAAATTCAATCTGGACAGGATCTATGGCGTAGGTATCTCAAATGGTGCTGGCCTGGTCAATAAAATCGCCAAAGAGAGCGCAGTGTTTAAAGGTATTGCGCCATTGATAAGCCAGCAGACGGTGACGATTGGGGGCTTGGTACCCGCTCAGGCTGTGTCTGTCTTCCAGGTAAACGGTGCCAATGATGAACTGGTACCGTTGGACGGTGGTGCCGGTGTTGCCAACAGCAACTTTATGTCAGCCCAGGCCAGCGCTGCAAACTGGGCATCAAGTTTTAATTGCGATATGACCACCTCAAGCCGGGCCCAAACCTGGGGTGAGCAGACAGTAGAGGAATTAACCTTTACTGGCTGCCTAAATAACAAAAAGGTGCGTTACTTTATCGTTGAAGATGGCGAGCACAGCATTGACTTAAAGGTTATCGCCAAGACCGGCTGGACTACCTCTGATTTATTAGGCGCCATAGAGGCAGAGGACCCAGCCACTGACTTTGACTTGGTGACTCTTCTAATTGGCGTGAATAATCAATTTCAAAGTAGGCCTTTTGAAGTTTATGAGACCGAATTTATAGAGCTGGTAGACAAGGCTATTTCTTTTGTTGGTGGAGACCCCAGCAAGTTAATTGTGATGTCAATTCCTGACTATGCCTTCACTCCTTTTGGCGAATTTAGGAATCCCAGCCGCATCAGTGCGGGTATAGACCTCTATAACAACTATGCTCAAGACTACTGCGAAGACAATGGCCTGAGCTATGTCTATATCATCGACATCACCAGAGAGGGGTTGGATAACCCCAGCCTGGTTGCCAGCGATAACCTTCATCCCTCAACTCAAGCCTATAGCGGTTTCGTTGAGCGGCTATTGCCTTTGGCATTGACAAAGTTAGAGCAGCGCTTGGCATCCCAGTGATTCCTCTGTATGGATTGGAATCTGAATACTGGCAACAAGAATTTTCGTCAAGGCGGCAGATGTGCAGCCACAAGAGCTCTGCAAAGCTTTCTGACAAGCCGCTCAGCTGGTTATCTAATCAATGTTGATGAGTAAAACGCTGCAAACTAAGGCACAATGTGCGATTGGAACTGACTACCCCTCGCCGGTCGTCGATCATGCCTCGGCTATCCGAGCGGCGCAGAAATATAGCACACAGATGTCTCTGTTCCACTAAATAATTTGCTTGGGCATCTTGAACTTAACATTGGCTGACAGAGTCAGCTCTTTGGAGTAACTTTGGACATAATTATTTCGACAATTGTATTTTTAACCATAACTACGCTAGTTTATTCGCGAGTGGGCTTTGCTAACATCAGCAATAGCTACAACCTGTGGTTTCAAGATGGCTACTGGGTAAACTACAATGTTGTCGAGGCTGTAGCCTGGATTGCCAAGGCGGCTGTAATACTACCGGGTCTGGTATGGCAAAAAGAGATCTGGCAACTGCACATAGTCACATTGTTTACCTCTGCACTGCTAATATGGGTATCTGAGCGCAAGCTGCTGCCCACTATGGTGGCGTTTAATACATTGTGGATTGGTTTATCCACTGTGGTTATAGTGCGCAATCTAATATAAAAAAACGCCAGCCTATGTATTTAGGGAGTTAGTTGTGCGCTACACGCTTTTTTCTACACCTCTATTAAGTCCGATACTGCGTCTTTTTTCCAAGCTGATGTTAAAAATTATTCGCTGGCGGGTGATTGGCTCGCTACCCAAAGACCATAAAAAGTATGTGCTTATTGTGGCGCCTCACACCTCAAACTGGGACTTTTTCCTATTTGTACTAGCGGTTTCAGTGCTGCGCCTAAAACCCAGCGTGCTTATCAAAAGCACCCTGTTTGTCGGCCCTCTGGGCTGGTTTTTGCGCTATTGTGGGGCTATTCCAGTCAACCGTACCCAGGCGAGCTCATTGGTCAACTATATAGCTGATATCTACTCAGAGCGCGAAGAGTTTGTTTTGATTATTACTCCAGAAGGCACACGCAGTGCAAACCCCAATTGGAAGCTCGGGTTCCACCATGTGGCTACTACCGCTGATGTGCCCATACTGATTGTCTACGTGGACAGCGCAACCAGAACCATTGGCATAGACGGATTAATGCAACCCAGCGAAGATATCGATGGCGATATGCGCAAAATCAAAGGCTTTTTTGATACTAAGAGTGGTTTAAGGCCTGATAATTATTCGTCATAGCTGATCATATGGGCAAATATCCTTGTTTTTAGCTAGGTCGTACTCTTTTCACTAAATCTGTAATACAACTGTAATACTGTTGTCGCACTCTGGTAATTATCTGCCGTATTTATGTATATTAATAGCTAAAAGGCGCACACGTTAAAATAGAAGAGCAGATGAAATGAACATTGAGCCCACAGATCATTCAAGGCTAAGAAATAGGCTAATAACCTCTCTATATAGCCTTTACGTGATTTTCTTCACCAGTTTATTTATTGCTCGGCAATTTATTAGCAATGGTGATGATCATCAGTATGTTGCCTTTACAGATACACTGTGGCTCGTTGCCGTTTTGCTGTGTTATTCAGCTGGCCTCACATCTGCCATAGCTTTAGACAACCCAAAATCCAAATGCCTGATTAAGACCCTTGCCATAGTGGCAACTGCGATCCCCGTGAGCTTGACTGGCGCCTACTCGTATGGACTTGAGACTTCAACTAGCATCCTTATCGGTTATTCATCCATAGCTCTTGTGATCGCCGGTTATTATTATCTGGCCCAAATTAGTCTCATTGCTACCTTCTCTGCCCAGGTCGCAATATTTCTCAATACTGGGGAGCTTTCCATCAACAATATGCTGGTGGCCGATGAAATAACTCAGGGCTCAAACACTCATTTGGACCATTTGGGCACCCCAACGATTGTCCCTCTTTTTGCTCATATTATAGGCCCTACCTGTCTGGGTTATATTTTAAACTATGCCATAAATACCTTTTTAGTGAGTATCCAGAAGCTGGTTAATGAAGCTAATGAGGACATATTGCGACTTAGCGATAAGACCTCCAGAGACCCTCTCACTGCACTCAAAGGTCGACAGTCTCTTTTTGAGGACTTTCCATCACTGAGGGCAACTGCATTAGATAAAAAACTGCATCTATTTATATTAATGCACGACCTGGACGATCTCAGGGCAATAAACCAAAAACATGGCCATGTTGCTGGTGACTTAGCAGTTGTGGATTTATCTCAAAACATACAAGCGTCAGTAGATTGGCAAGCATCCTTCTATAGGCTGGGTGGCGATGAATTTATTGGAGTCCATATCATTGACAGAGAAACAAATCAGTTTATTGACTATCTGCGCAGCCAGGAAACGTTAAAGTTCATAACATATGGAGATAACCGAATTACGTACAAATCCAGCATTGGAGCATACTGCGATGATCAGAACGAGCCCATATCTACACTTTTAGCAAAGGCAGATAATGCTTTGAAAAGAGCAAAGGAGGCAAATAGAGACTCGTTCCAGGAGTTATCTTCAACGCAACGATTCGGCGAATGGAATCAGAAAAACATCTATAAAGATATAGAGGGCAAAACAGCCATAAATCTTACCGGTGAATGTTCCGAACCCTCTATCGAAGAAGGCATTCTAAATAATGAGTTTAACTTTTACGGTCAACCCATTGTAAATTGTAAAACCAATGAAATTATTGGTGTGGAGGCGATAGTGCGCTGGGATGATCTCCAGCATCAAACCATACCTACCGAAGCCTATTGGGAAACCTTCAACAGGTTACAATGGGAAAACCCCTATTTTCAAATAATACACAACGCCAGGAAGGCATTTGTCACGCAAGTCCGTGAATCACTCAACGTTCCAGCCCATTTCTCTATTGATCTAGCACTGTCTCTTGAGAAAGCTACCTCATCATCAATTGTCTATGAAGAAATCACTACTGATGATCTATTTTTGGATCACTGCGTGTTGCAAATAATCAACAGTAAGTTCTTGCCCGACAGCCTTTATCAACATGATAAATTTAGCAGCATTATTGCAGCATTAGAGAATTCCAGGCTTAAATTGGCTTTGGATGACTCAGGCTCAGAGCCCATCAGTTTGTCCGCCATCGCTAAATTCGATATCGGAATATTAAAAATAGGAGCGGAGCTTACACGGGGGCTAGATAGATCTGTAAGAAAGCAAGAGATCTGTTCAAACCTGGTTGATTTAAGTAAAAAATTAAACATAGAGTTAATTGCTAAAGACGTCACAAATTCCGCCCAAGCAAAAGCTCTTCAGGAAATAGGGATATTTCTCCAACAGGGGTCGTTTTGGCATGAACCAAAGCCGACAGACAAGCTCGAAAAAATGTAGATAACCCAATGCTATCGAATTATTACAATACACCCAGGGCTCACCTGCATAGAAAGGTTTATTATTCGCTTTTGCAAAAGGATCTAATCTCATTCCCTCTAGAGACTACTGACGATGCGCTTTTTACCAGCGAATACTTTGCAGAAATACTGATTTCTAGAGGGTGGGTGAGGCGCATAGATTATTATCAAACACTATCTGAAATCTTAAACCTCGACCTGTTTGACCCTAACAGAGCTAAATTTGATCTAAGCTTATCTGTCGATTCACTGTATGCCGAGTATAAACGATATAGCTTCTTGCCAATTAGCCAATCCGCTAATGGCACAGTTGCAATTATCACCAATAGAATGTCTACGGACCTGATTGAGTTACTAGGCAACCTTTATAAGTCGTATAAAATCATTATCGCTTCTCCTGACGACCTGAGCTGGTTAATGAGAAAACGCTTCGAAAATATAGATTTGTATAATTCGTCTAATTTACTCCATGAAATAAACCCGGATGCCTCTGCTAAGGTACTGGTGTCGAAAACTTCCATTGCTGTCGCCGCAGTGTTAATAGGTTTGTCTGCCCTTTTCATGGATACTATTGTTGTTGTCTATTTGGCATTGGCAATTTTTGTGTCAACTCATCTTTTAAAAATATATTTATTTTTGTCATCACTTGAATTTTCCTATGAGTTTCTTATGGATAACTCTTTGATAGATCAAGTGGACATCAACAGCCTCCCAACCTACTCGATTATTGTAGCCTTATATAAGGAAAAAGAGGTGGTACCTCAACTGATTAAAGCATTAAGTCGATTAGATTACCCGCAGGAAAAGCTCGACATAAAGCTTGTAATTGAAGAAGAAGACGAGGACACACTTAACGCAATCAATGATTCACGTCCACCGCAAAATATGGAAACAATCATAGTCCCGGGCACCACGGATATAGAGATTTCAAAAACGAAGCCGAGAGCCTGTAACTACGCATTGCCTTACTGTACCGGCGAATATGTTGCTTTGTATGATGCGGAGGATGTCCCTGACAGATTACAGCTGAAAAAAGCAGCTTCCTATTTTAAAAACTCAAAGGGAGATATTTCCTGCCTTCAAGCAAAACTTAACTTTTATAACTCCAAACAAAATATGTTAACCGAGATGTTCGATATGGAGTATAGAATATGGTTCAAGTTATTTTTACCTGGACTACATCTGATGCAATCTCCTATCCCATTGGGCGGAACATCAAATCATTTTAAAAAAGATGTTCTAGAGACGCTCGGTGGTTGGGATGCCTATAATGTGACAGAAGACGCGGACCTGGGGATCAGAATGTTCCTTGAAGGCCATAAAGTGGGCTTACTTGATTCCGACACTCCTGAGGAATGTCCCTCCACATTTGGAAGCTGGATAAAGCAGAGATCAAGATGGATCAAAGGTCACCTCATCACTTACTTGGTTCATAACCGCAATCCGATTAAATTGCTTCAGAAGCTCGGATTTAAAAACTATATGGTTTTGACCCTCTTTATCTTTTTTCCGGTAGTTTCATTTTTACTCTATCCCGTACTATGGGGTATTTACATTGCTGACTTATTCAATCTCGATGTCTATGGCCTAGATTCGCTTCTCTTTCCTGCCGAACTAGAAGGGACCTTGATGCTGGCACTACTTATACCCAACCTAATTTACATCTTTCTAGCAATGGTTATTTCCATAAAGGACAAAAGATATTCAGATTTACCTCTCACACTGCTTCAACCCCTGTATTGGGTCCTACATTCGATCGCTGCATATTACGCAGTATACGAGGCTATACGCAGGCCTCATCACTGGAATAAGACTGCTCACGGAGTTAGCTTTTATGATGGCTAGCTCCCTTAAAATTCGACCTCTATTTTTTTTCGCGCATATAATATTATCCGCCAGCTATTCAACAAAGGGGATAGCGAGTGCTTGGTTGGAAAATCCAGAGAGTCTTAAGCTGATTGCAAGTCATGGTACCGCCGATAATATTTTTAGACTATTGGAAAATCCAGCCGAACTTGGAGAAGCAAGGCAGCAATTCAATAGCCTGTTTTTAGAATATGGATTGACTGACGACATCGCCATTACAATGAAGCATCTTGATAAAACAACAGAGTCTGGCTTAACAGTCTTCTCTAATAGCAATAGTCAAATTGGGATAAAATTTGACGTTTCATTTTTGAACCCTGGGCTGATCCCTCTAGGCTTTACGGGTCCAGTTAATAGGGATAAGGTCGCGTCGATTAGTTTGCACAAAACTGCAACATCGTTTAAGGAGAAAAACTCCGACAATAGGTTTCGAGAAAATGCCAATTCATTTTATTTAGAGCTAGCAGATAAATTTATATACACAGATTTTAATGTCATTCAATCAGTAGGTTTTGGGCAGGATTTTTTTTCTGGCACTAAATGGTCTCGACAACATGGCTTCTTAACAATTGAGCTAGATAAGTTTTACTTTGGCGTAAGAAGCGATTTTTTCGATGATTCATCTAGCGGGTATCGAGAGATAAACCGCAACTGTTATGTCTCCACAACCATTTTTGAGCACATTGGCGTTACCCTGCTGAAGGGAAAAACATCCTGGAAAGGCCTAAAAGCAGAGGCAGATACCTTAGAGGTACAGTTTCAATATAGATTTGAGTAGCAATCATATGACCAATAGCATCTGTGCTTCTCGACATACAGAATCTAGTCTCTAAATGACATCACCGAACTGATGTGGGAATAGATTTTAGATACGGTTTTAGGTCGCGGGACTGTAGAGCTTTTGCAGACTAAATATGACGGTGAGAGAGGGATTCTACTCTTTGCATGTAAAACAATGATTTTAAGACATATATTATATATCAATTAAGTCAGCATTACTTTGTTGTACCTTTCGTTGTACCCTTTGGTCGCTTTATCCCTACCCTCCTCCTCGCTCTAGCCCTGATTTGACTGAATGGGCTATTCGGTTATGAATATCCTTTCAAAACTCAATGGAACAGGCTCATGGCCGCACGACTTGGCAATTTCATCATCTTCTTGATTCTCACAGTCATTACTCTGGGTATCTATCCTCTTTACTTCTTTGTTACCAGACAGCAGGAGAACACCGAGTTGCTTAAAGAGATAAGAGACGAATTACAAAAGCGAGATTAGATATGAAACGATTAATTCTACTTACAGCGGTATTGTTAACTGCTTGTGCCTCAGGTCCGAGATCTGAATATGAGCTTAGTCAGGTCTACAGGTCAGATGGTTCATATGGCGCATGGAAAACTACTAATGTTTCAAATGAGCTCAATAGGTTTGTGGACAGCAGGGCTATGGGTGAAAAGCATAATTGGTCTGAAAATATTCCATTTGTCCGAGTCGTAGATGACAACACGTAGGGTTTAACATTGGTGATGGATATATATGCGCCCAGGTCCGACTTCGGGTCAAGATCAGCTGGTCAAAAAGAGGAGAGGCGTCCTATATAGCTGAGGAACTTTTCGTGATCTCGGATGACCACACTATACTCGAGATAGAATGGGACCCCTTAAGAGGAACACGCACGACTGACCGACTTATGTATATGTTGAATTATTTTGATCAGTTAGCGATGCAGACATCTGATGACTGTGGCGAAACGAGAATTACTCGATATGACATTTCAGGCACGCATGATGTCACGACAAAGCAAACTGATGAAAATGGAGCTTCAAAAGTCGTCGAAGCAGAACATTTAAAGCCAAAGTCCTTTTGATAATTAAATTAGCTCGCATTCGACTGCCCTAGAGTCCACAACAATCTGCACAGGCGGTATCTCCCTCAAAGGCTCTGGCTGATTTTCACCCCAGTTCTCTCTGTCTCTGACCTTCAGGTAGTAAATCATAGCCGTAACATTAACCTGAGTGGCCTTCTCAAAGAGTGCGTTAGAGACCTTATTCAAACCCTCGGCGCGGCCCTTTTTTATAGCATCCATAAACTCCTTATATTCGTTCTGTTTGCCGTATAAGGTTGATTCCGATATACCTAAGAATCGGCTATTTGAGCCACTGTAAGGCCGTTAGAAGCCATTACAAGAGCTTCCTGACATACTGTTTTAGTTGGTGTCCATGCGGGTCTACCAGACATATAATTATCCTTTGTAAATATTCTTTCGGTGATAATCTAAATATGATTTCTGTTCGTCATGAAACGATCCAGTATTTCGCGCTTCAATTGACCATGCCTCAACAATAGACTGATCACAGTGCTTACTGATCAGTAGATCACCGTCACCATCAAACGATATCAATCCTTTGTCAAACAAATAATCAGTATTTATGTATATTACACAGATAAATAACGATACACTAATGGATAAACGGCATTAAAAAAATACAACCTTAGGCGAAAATTACCTTTGAATATCTTTGTAATCAATCTCGATAGCTCTAAGGATCGGCTGGAGCACATTAGCTCTGAAACGGACCGTCTGAAATTAGAATTCACGAGAATCTCTGCAGTGAATGGATCCCTACTTGATGCAGCCAGTTTATCCAAACACTACAACTATTCCCTTAATAGAAAAATTTATCGCCGTCCACTTTCATTGGGTGAAATTGGCTGTTACATGAGCCATATTAAGTGTTGGGAGAAAATAATTAGAGATGATTTATCCATGGCGCTAATACTAGAAGATGACGCTGAGTTAGACGATCATTTAGAGGTTGTATTGACGGAGATTGAGAATCTTTCGGAAAGCTGGGATATTATAAAGTTGTGTGACCCACCAAAGAAGAAAAAGCACTTTGTTCTTGATAGGTTAAGTGAGCATTTTTATCTATGTAGATACAGAAAAATTCCATCAAGAGCTACTGGATATTTAGTGTCGCAAGAAGGTGCATTGAAACTAGTCGAGGCGAGGTCTTTTTTCGGGAGGCCAGTAGATGACGACATGCAATTTTATTGGGAATTTAACGGTCGTGTATTGGGGGTCGAGCCCAGTGTCATCTGGTGCTCTCCTGCGAGTATTACAAGTGATATTGACGGCATTAGTAATAGACGGAATACTAAAACCATCATTTCACAATTAAACGCCCCCCTTCTACGTTTTATTTATGAGTTGAAACTCAACTATTATAATTGGACCACAAAACAAACCAAATATTGATGACGCATGATTCATTCAGGGTTATATAAAAGGTGGATTTTGAAAGAAACAGGCTGGATGAAATAAAAATCAAGAGTCCCGATCTAACCATATCAATTCTGTCATCGACCCTGTAAACTTTTCTGTGTAACTGCCCAAGTTAAATATAATCCGTTAAGCGGTTTTCGAACTCGATCATAAATCGATTCAAGGCTGCTTTCCAGTTGCGGATTGGCATGGTCCATTTTTTGGAGGCTGCCTGAATGGCCAGATAGATGACCTTTTTTGCCGAATCATCCGTGGGAAACAATTTTCGTTTCTTGATAGCCTTACTAATAACACTGTTTAACGACTCGATGGCGTTGGTCGTGTAGATTGCTTTTCGGATCTCCTCCGGATAGTTGAACAAGGTGTTGAGATTCTCCCAGTGAGTACGCCATGACTTACTGATCTGGGGGTATTTATCATCCCACCGATCAGAGAACCGATCCAGCGCTAGTAAGGCTTCTTCCTCGATGACAGATTGGTAGACCTGTTTCAAGTCAGCCGTGACAGCCTTGTAGTCTTTCCAAGTGACATACTTCAACGAGTTGCGCACCATATGAACAATGCACAGCTGTATCTGGGCGTCCGGAAAGGCCGTGCTGATCGCGTACGGAAAGCCCTTGAGTCCGTCAACACAGGCAATCAGGATGTCCTTCACACCGCGATTCTGCAGTTCTGTGAGGACGTTGAGCCAGAACTTGGCACCCTCATTTTCTGACAGCCACAGTCCCAGCAATTCCTTGTGGCCCTCCATATTAACGCCCAAGGCCAAATAAATGGCTTTGTTGATCACCTGTTTGTCCTGCCGGATTTTGACCACAATGCAGTCCAAGTAAACAATCGGATAGACCGCATCCAGAGGCCGCGATTGCCACTCGACAACTTGCTCAAGAACTGCATCCGTCACCTTCGAAATTAGGGTCGCCGAGACATCAGCGCCGTACATCTCTTTGAACGTCGCAACGATCTCCCGAGTGCTCATACCCTGGGCGTACAGGAACAAGATCTTGTCATCCATCGAGGTGAATCGACGTTGGCGTTTCTTAACCAATTGGGGTTCGAAGCTACCTTCTCGATCCCGTGGCGTATCGATTTCAAATTGGCCATCATCCGTTTGAAGGGTCTTACCCATGAAGCCATTGCGGCTATTAGAGCTGTCTGACGCCTCATACTTGGAATAACCTAGGTGGTCATCCAATTCAGCATTCAGGGCAGTCTCAACCGTTATTTTGGTGAGCATCTGCCGAAATTCATTGAGATCAGCCTCGGTTTTAATCGTCTTCGCAGCTTCTTGAGCTATGGTTTTTAGTTTATCGTGATTCATTTGTCTATACCTTCCCTAGTTTGGGGTTAATGATAGACAGTTACACAGATTTGGTTACAGTCTCCTCAGATACGCTTATTTTGAAGTTTCGCTCTCGTAACTGTAACTCTACAGTATTTTAAACACCCATAAACGAAAAAACCCCAGCATTTGCAGGGGTCTTAACGGTACTGCTTGGCGGTGAGAGAGGCCGCCTAATATACATCAATGCTTTCATTTGACTATCATAGGGTACTGTTTTTATTGACATTATTTGCAATTCTCTTCAATATCCTCATTTAATATCATAGCTTACCCCCAAATTTCGGGGGTGAATTTGGGGGTACGTTTTCGATGAATTTCTCGCAATATAGCGGAAAGAGACCTGCGCGCTATAAATTTGATCGTCATGCGACCTTTATTATTGATGACAAAGGCAACCGTACAATTCGCTTTCGAGTAAATAAGAATGGCATAAAGTTTGATACCAATTTGGTTGTTACTGGTGATATGACCGCTGACAAAGCGAAAGTGGCTAACTGGAATCTAGATATATCCAGAGGCATTGATCCTCGTCCAAACAAACGAAAAAACTCCAAAAAGCCAAGCTTTAGATATTGCATGGATGAGTACCTTAAAAAGAAACTCACCGACCTAACTAATGACAAGAACAAAAAACAATGGCGTTCCACTCTAGAAACGCATATATGCCCATCTATTGGGGATATCCCAATAGATGAAATTACCTCTTCAGACATTATCGACGCTATCCGCCCGCTATGGAACACTAAGCGGGCCGAGACGGGCCGTAGGACGCTACAACGAACGGCTGCAGTCTTTGGTTGGGCCATGGCTCATGGCTATAGATCAACCGCTAATCCAGCAACCTGGCAGGGAAATATAGAACATGTCCTTGCACGCCCAAGCAGCGTAAAGAAACCAAAGCCCTTTGAGTCACTACCTTACCTTGAGCTTCCCGATTTCTATGCAAAGCTTCATGCCATAGATTCAGTCCAGTCACTCGCGCTAAGGTTTATTATCCTAACAATTGGCTCAAGAATTGGGGTTGCAAAATCGGCCACATGGAATGAGATCGATTCAGATCAAAGTATTTGGCGAGTCACTGAAGATAGGATGAAAACCGATAAGCTTAATACCCCCATTACCGAGCATGTCGACAGAGTTCTAAGATTGGCTAAAGCCTTTGATAATGGATCTGGGTTTATTTTTCCGTCTCCTCAAGCAGGAAAACCTATCTCAGACACAACAATTAATAAGTTACTGTCTTTATCACCCAAGCACATTACGACACATGGATTCAGAGGGACATTTAAAACCTGGGCTGAAGAAACGACCTATGGCTACTCAAATAACGTAATTGAGGCCTGCCAGGCTCACAAAGTCGGCAATAAAATCGAACAACATTACTTTAAAGGCGATTTTATGGAAAAAAGGCGCACATTAATGCATGAATGGGGTCAGTTCGTGGAGAGCGCACTATGAGCATTTCAATCACTGGAATGATCGACCTAATTCAAGAATGCAGAGAAAGACACAACGATTTTGAAAGAAAACTCAGTTACAAAACCATAACCGACGTATGCAGACATATTAGGATGCCATTCCTGATAGATCCACTTACTAAGACTGGTCGTCCAAAAAAAGGAGCGTACAACCGTCAACAAGCCTTAGATCATCTTAGGTCTTTTGGTTCAGGCTCTGGCGAATTTTATCTCGCGGAGGTTCTGAAACCGTCAGTGATAAACATTGTTACACATAAGAGCATGCGGGCACGGTGGATTCATAAACTGATTGAGGAAGGCCTAGATAAAAATGCAGCCATAGCCCTCGTGGTGCGAAAATGGGACGTTGCTCCCACCTCCCCGCCTCTCGATAGGCGGAATATCAAACGAGAATATGATCAATGGTTAGATAAACAAGATTCCACAGACCCTTAAAACTAAGCGACCCACACCCCTCCAAACTTAATGCCTTTTTAATTAACTTCGCTAAAGTCATATGTCTAATCACATGCTTTAAGGAGTTCAAATGAATAAGGCTACCTCATCTACCCGTTATCTTGAAATTGTATTGGCACTACCCCTAGCTAACAGACTAGTCAATGCTAAAGAGATAGCAATCCGCACCGGTAAGTCGATACCGTGGATCTATCATGAAGAAAAAGCCGGTCGCTTTCCAAAGCGCATCCGAATTGGTATTCGTGGTGTTGCCTGGGAGGGGGCTGACGTACAACATTGGATCGACTCCCGTATAGCGTCCAGCTAAATATTTGATTATGCAAAAAACCACTAAAAAACCTTTATTGGCTAGGAAACTAGTATGTCCCCTCGCAGCCATCTTGGATGATCGATTAAGCTATCCAGAGCGAATGGTATTACTCGCCCTATATTCCTATCAGGGGACGGCAAGAAGCGTTTATCCAAGCAGAGAGCAGCTATGTTGTCGCTCAGGGATTAGCAGCATTCAGCGCATATCTGTAATGACCTCACGCCTTGTTGGATTAGGGTGGCTGGTTAAACTGAAAAAAGGTTGGACTGGTAGAAATCAGTATTACCTTCAGATACCCATGTACATGCTCTGGAAGTCATTTGGAGAGGCATTAGTTACGCTAGATGTAACCATTACTCCAGAGGCAACTGTTACTGGAAATGGAACCCCAACCATTACGGGAGATAAAACCCCAATAGTTACTTCAGAGGTAACTATTAATAAACAAACCATAGAAACAAACCAAATAAACAAACCACTTATGGCTGAGAGCAAGTTATTTAATTGTTTTTTTCAACATTATCCAAAACAGGTTGGAAGAAAGCAGGCACTTACTGAGTGGATCAAATTAAATCTTACAGAGAAAGACCTCAATAAAATAATCATCAACATTACTGATCGTCTCACTAAGGGAGTCTGGTCTCTAGAAACCAAACAATATATTCCACACCCTGCAAATTACCTATCAGGAGAGCTATGGAATGATGAACTTATATCGAGGAATAACTATGAGCAACGTAACAAACTTTCACCATCAGAGCAGTTCAGAGCCAACGCCGCTAGTAATAGAAATATGGGCTAGGCTTATCGAGCTTTATCCAAGCTTATCAACTCGTCATGGCGTTGAACGGGTGCCAATAGACTGGCACCAAGCAATCTCACCTTTGTCCCCAAAAGATTTAGAGCGTGTGTGGCGTCGCATGAAAAAGGACTTTCTTGATTTCCCACCAACACCTATGCGCTTTGCCAATCTCTGCCAGCCAAGGGCTGAGGATGTAGGATTTCCTAATGATGAAATGGCGTACCAGCAGGCTATCGGTAATCTCCCAGAGAAACATCCTGCGGTTGCCTATACTCGCTCACTAATGGGTTCAACGGCATCTCTTTTGAATCAGATGAATGACAAGGCCGCTCGATCTTCTTTTTGCAGCTACTACCATGACGTCATTAGCAAAGTAGACGGTGGGTTCAAGATACCACTGGCTATAGCTGAAAAGATATCCGAGATGGAAAAAAGCAAATCGCCAGAAAACCTAAGGCAGAATAAGATTTGTATGGAACTGATGGCTAAAGTATATAAGGTAAAAGACTAACAGGTAGACTATTATAGATACCAACCGACATGTCACTGCCCACTATAAGGTTTGGCTTAGCTAACATGACAATGGTATCTCCTCCTGAATCTACAACGCTGGCATTTAGTGCGGCCAGCTTAGTGTTCATGCGTAGACTGATGTCATGAGGCACGGCGTTGTTAGCTCAAATTCATCCTAATTTGAATAGACGGCCAGAGAAGATATTACGCAGTGTCCCCAGCCTGTTTTCAATAGGTTCCCCACCAAAACGACTTTAAGGGCCAACTCTCAAAAATATAAAGTCCCCACCCTTATGACCGGACGCCCATAACTTTCCAAACTCAGGAGTCTGCTCAAAACCGTGCTCAGCAGTGATGGGAACAACGCGCTGTCTAACACTCGTAAACATATCGCCAGACGTGATAAGCGTTTTGTTTTCATTGAGAGTATCAATGAATGAACGCGCAAACACTGAATTTTCAGAGAGCCCTATTCTATCAACAACTGGCTCTAATCCTCCTGAAGTTATAGCTACTCGGCTCTTCGCCTTACTCAGGCGCTGAACGAGAGCTTCTCTAGTCAGACTTGAATCAATACTACTACTCGATTCCTCATCAATGGGCTTAATGCCCCTAAATTGAGCACCTGCGTAGCATGAATCAGCCATCAGAAGGACATTATTTGCTTTAAATTTTTTAAGCGTTGAGTTGATACGTTTATTCGAAATCCATTCCGAATCGTCATCTATAACGGAGTCAACTGGCTGCCAATAACCTTCTTTGATTTCATCAAGTACACCATGTCCGGCATAATATAGTAAGAAATTATCGGTTTCCTTAAGCTCACGCCTTAGTCGGTTTAGCGATGTAAGAATATCTTTACGTGTAGCATCTAGCAATAGCTCTACCTCAAAATCGTACTTGTCCCTTAGAACCTCGGCAACATCAGACGCATCCCTGCCAGCGGTAGTGAGATCATCGAGGTACTCATAGCGTGAGTTTCCAATAACAAGGGCATGATAGTCGCCAAAATCAAGCCCACGAGAATCGGGAATTTGATCTCTATTAGATACTCCACGTGATACTACGAACTTGTAGTAATTTTCATACGCAGCTTTGCTACCAGCATCTGCTGCCCTCCCGTAGAACTGTTCTGCTAGTTCCACATCCTTGGCCACGCCCTCGCCCACGTAATACATCATACCAAGGTTATTTAATGCATCTGCATAGCCCTGATTAGCGGCCTTTCGATAAAACTCGATAGCCTTGGAGTTGTCCTCATCCACTCCATAACCCTCATCAAACATGACGCCAAGATAATACTGAGCTTCGGGGAGATCCCACTCAGCCGCATTCCTGAACCAATACAGCGCCCGCTCATAATCACTCTCTACACCAAATCCATTCAAATAGGCTTTGCCAAGGCTTATCTCTCCGGGTGGGAATTTCTGATCAGCAGCCTTTTCAAACCACTTGAATGCTTTAGATTTATCCTCCGCGATTCCATTACCTTCGTCATATATTAACCCGATAATGTATTGTCCCCAAGCATCACCTTGGTCTGCAGCCAGACTAGCCCAGTGAAACGCTCTTTCATTATCCTCATCAACACCCTGTCCCCAATAATACATCCGGCCAATCATGGCTTGTGCCCGTGCATCATCCTGTGCGGCAGCCTTTCTGTACCATTCTATAGCAGTACTATTATCTGCAGGTACTCCATAACCGTCCTCATAAATGACGCCTAAACTACTCTGACCTAGAGCGTCGCCCTGTTCAGCTGCCAGACTCGCCCAGTATCGTGCTTTTTCATAGTTCTCTAAACCTTCCTCATATAAGTACACGGTGCTAAGAAGACCTTGAGCCTCAGCAAAACCCTGCTCTGCGGCCAGTAAATACCACTCGATAGCTTTTAGGTTATCCTCAGTAGCACCGCGACCCTCGTCATACATATAACCAACATTAGTCTGACCTAGAGCATCGCCCTGGTTTGCCGCTTTTCTAGCCCAGTAAGCTGCTTTCTCATCATCAACTTGAACTCCTTCACCAATAAAGTACATCTCGCTGAGATAGCCTTGAGCTTTGGCATAGCCCTGCTCTGCAGATTTCCTATACCACTCAACAGCCTTTTCATTGTTCTCGTCAATGCCATCACCCTCGTCATATAGCCTACCTAATTGGTACTGAGAGGCAGCATCTCCAGACTCTGCAGAAAGTATGAGGTCATCAATGCCTAGGGAAATTTTTGCGTTATCAATGTCGGAAAATGCTAGAGGTACCAAGGAGATTACCGAACACAGGCACAGTATTTGAAGGATAAATTTAGATGGATGTTTAGTTAGGCTCATAGATATCAGCAACATTGCATTATAGGACTGTCTAATGAACTGTCCCGGATAATGATCGCATCATTCGTCGAGTTTAGTCAAATTTGAGAAACTTGGTTACCGCACTCGACTAAAAATGAAATCACCTTCCTCATACCTTGGTGTCTATGAAAGACTAAACAGTCTAAAACTGGCAGATAATGGTGAATATTCCTATCTTGGCTCGCCAATCACAAATCTCAAGTCATGTCTGATAATTGCAGAATCGCTAGAGACTTCTATTCTTAACCTGAGCGTGTCTTGATCATCGATAGTAAATGATCCCAAGTTTGTAAGTTGCTCCGCGTCAATTTTAGTAGTGGTTAGCAACTGCGCCTCAACTCCACTACCCGGTCTGTCTTCACCTGAAATCTCAAATATCTCGACATTACCTTGTATTGGGGAGACATACATTACTGAAAATTCTTCCTCTTCAATCAAGCGGCCACCACTAGAAATATTTTGATTCTGCTGTCTAATATAAGGCATCTGACTCTGAGCTGAACCACGCATAACGATTTCTGCAACTTCGCCGCTGAACTTAGATTGAGAGGAATCATTCTCTGGCGTCAGTAACCCAGGAGATATTATGAAGGCGCAGGCCAAACCAGCGGCAAATGACCCTCCTAAAGATCCAAATGAACGCAGTGAAAACGAAGCCGCTAATGACCGACCCAGTAAAGAAAAAGACCACCATGGATTTGGCGACTGATCAATATCTCCCTCTAGCCCGGCTTGACGCTTTTTTATTGCGGCTGCCTCAATCTCCCTGATCCTGTGAATGATATGATCGGGCGTCACATCGTTATCAATATCGAAGGACTCTTTCAAAAGCTCTCCAGATTGCTTAAACCTTTCTATCCGGATTTGTAATGAAGAATCGGCTTCCATTGCCGCCTCAACTAGAGCCAAATCCTCCGGGCTAAGCTCACCATCTGCATATGCTACAAGCAAGCCCTCACTCAAGTCCTTATCTGACATGATTATCTTCCACCTATAACAGGGTCAAGATGCTCTCTACATCTGGCCATTCTACTCATTACTGTTCCAGCCTTTATAGCCAAAACCTCAGAAATTTCTTTATAGCTGTTGCCTAGGGCATGTAAAGTAAGAATCTCTCTACACTTAACCTCCATCCCCATAAGCACTCGACTCACGTCACCCTCATCGACAAAACGGCCACTAGTGGGGTCCTCGGTAGTCTCATAGACACTCTCTCCATCCTCATTCTGCTCTCCCACCTCTCTGGATTCCTTTTTAATTGTGTTCAAAAATAAGTTTTTGACGGAGCGCATAGCATAGGCCTCTATATTGACATCAATGGGCACATTGTCTGACCCGAGTAACTTAGTTATTACCGCCATCACCAAGTCCTCCGCCGCAGCCGATCGCTTAGTCAGACTCATCGCATATCTGAGCAATTTTGGGTAGATATCTTCGAATACTTTAGCCGTTATCACTCTGCCTTCCTTACATAACAATCAAATTGAGGTTTTATTCCATTTGGCTCTAATTAATTAAAGCATTATCTCGATGAACGCTGAATGACGCTTGGGAGAATGGATATTGCCACTCAGACTTCATGCCTGCAAGCTCGATGACATGATTCATAGCTCCGCAGTGCGATTAGAAGGTCGGACCCTAAGGAGCACAATATTGAGAGTCGTTAAAAATATAGCTACCTTACTCTCAACAGACTCGGCCAGTAGGCTGCCGAAACTAAAGACGCGCCCGCCAGCATGACGGTGCTGTCTAGGTTAGTCAGTTCGGTCCCGCTATTAAGGCCCTCCACATTTGTGTTGTATCAGCTCAAGATTACGAGATTAGCCCTAATATCCATTTCAAATATCTCGCTGCAGTAATGAGCTTATCATCTATTAAGCTTGAAAGGTCTGGTGGAGAAGGAGGAAATGCAGACTCATCTAGGCCAAAAATATCGCCTGACAACAGCCAACGAGTCGCAAGCACAAAAGCCCCATTTCGCTTTTGAGCCAACTCTCTTTTAGAGTACTAATCATCATAACTAATACCTTCAAGCCCGCTTATAGCTCGCTTCAAATACTTACCGATATCCATCTCTATCAGGGCTGTAACGCGGATAGGACCTATCTTCCCCCTCACTTAAAAAAGCCAATCGTTCTGAAAGTTAAAGTCAAATAAAGGATTTGAAGTGGCCTTAATTGCAGCGGCACTCAAATCCATCGCAAAATCTAAGCGGAAAGAAAAATCGAATTTCATTGGAATAATTCCGCCTCCGCCAGGTTGTAACCCAGAGAGCATATCTATTCAAAACACCAAACCAAGTCGTTGCGAAAAAAAATTTATCGAATTGGAATAATTTTTGATTAGGCGTGTTTACAGAGTGTGAAGTTGAATTTAAGTGAAGATCGCCGAGTCGGAATCCAAGCGCTTCCAACTCCCAAACGAGAAAAATGAGGATAACGAAATGGTTTTAACAGCACATGCAGTAAAGAGATGTCGGCAACGTGGAATACCTGAGTCAATCGCGAGTTTGATTCTACAGATCGGTGACACCTTTGACGCAAAACATGGTCGCTCGATAGTAATGGCTCGGACAACACAGTCCAAAACGGAGCTTCGCAATGAGATACAGCGTCTAGGTCTGAAGCAAAGGAAAGGTTGGGAGAGCGCCTATGTAGTCGTCGATCGAGAAAATGTAATCGTTACTGCTGGCCACAGAACAAAAAAGATAAAGACTAACATCTAAGCCGAGGGGCATATGAACAGATCAAAAAAAGTACAGAACATCTTCGTAGAGCTTGTCAACACACTTGGGGACAAGATGCCAATGCATGAGCTACTTGAGTGCGCAGGGTTAATTGTTAATGCCTACGAAGACCCGATTAGAGACGTAGCTTACTTTAGTGATGGCCGGACACCCTTATGCGAGCTACCCGTTAATCAGGTCATTGAGCAATGGCCCTGGGAAATAATGTCTGAAGACTACTTTGCTATGTCAGAAATAGATGGTGTCTTGGATGATGATTACTTCGATCACGTTACAGAAGATCATCAATTGCATCGATTAATGGCGGCATAGGGAGCAAAAAAATGACAACTATAAAAACAAGCCTAGTACTTGCAATAAAAGAGCATCTTCTAGAGGGGAATCCAATTACGCAGTTGGAAAGCATCTGCTTATTTGGAGTGGCAGATATAACGCCCACGATCTCCGACCTGAGACGAGAGGGATACAAAATTGAATCCAAAAGGGTTCCATATGTTAGGGCGTTGCGACGAATTAATGAGCGCGCCACTCTTTCTCCGCCTGCGAATTTACCTGTGAAGGAGATAACGCTAACTGAATATGTGTGGTGTGGACTATGAGACGTCTTTTCTCGAAACGACAAAAACAAATACTCGCCTTCGTATCTGGAGGAGCCTGTATGAAATGTAATAAGAGTCTCTCGGAATCATTTCATGCGGACCATATCACTCCATTCAGCCGCGGCGGAAGAACGATAACTAACAACGGTCAGGCCCTATGCGCCAAGTGCAATCTCAGAAAGGGATCAAAATGAATATTAGACTTAGACAATGGCAAGAACGAGCACTAAATAAGGCAATGGACTGGCTTGTTACAGAGAAAGCGGACAAGCACTTCCTTATAAATGCTGCGCCTGGCGCTGGGAAAACCATAGCCTCATGCGCTATTGCACAGACGCTTTTGACGATTGGTGAGATCGACAGAGTCATTGTAATCGCGCCACGATCTGAAATCGTCAACCAGTGGGCCAAGGACTTCACCTTTGTGACCGGTCGACATATGGCAAAGGTCACGGGTGCAGATGGCGAAATCTCTGAGCTATCGCTGGATGTGTGCGCCACTTGGTCAGCAATACAAAGTCTACTGCCTGAGCTACAGGCGATCTGCAGGGCATCCAGTACCCTTGTAATCTGTGACGAGCACCACCATGCTGCAGTTGAGGCCGCCTGGGGCGAGGGAGCAGATGGCGCGTTTAAAGACGCTAAATTTGCCTTGGTACTGACCGGGACGCCTATACGGTCCGATGGGGCAAATTCAGTGTGGCTAGCATATGATAACGCTGGAGCGATTAGTCATCCAGATGAGGGTACCTATACCCTAACCTATGGGGAGGCAGTTGACTTAGGCTACTGCCGCCCCGTTACATTTCATAGGCATGAGGGTCGATTCACAGTTGACCTCGACGGCGAGCATGTATCAGTAACTGGACAGCACAAAGCCAAACTGCCGGACAATCTCAAAAGAATACCTGGCCTACAAAAGGCGCTCGACTTCTATCGGCTTGCGCGACAACCCCAGTTCGAGAAAGATAACGTAACACCATTACTCAGCGGCTATCAGGCGACGATGATCGAGAGTGGAAGTGAAAAGCTAGACGATCTAAGGCATCGCATGCCAAACGCGGGTGGTCTGGTTATTGCTCCAAACATACAGATGGCGGAATACATGGTAGCCCTCCTTGAAAAGATCGAGGGAGACAGGCCAATGCTGGTCCACAGCCAAATGCCTAACCCAAACTCCAAAATAGCCGCATTTAGAGAGACCGACAAACGCTGGCTAGTGTCTGTTGCCATGGTCTCGGAGGGAGTGGATATTAAACGACTGAGAGTACTCTTATACCTCCCAAATGCGATGACCGAGCTGGCATTTCGACAAGCTATTGGTCGCGTAGTAAGAACTATGGATAAGGATGACGACACAAGGGCCTACGTGGTAATGCCCTCTTTTGAGACCTTCGAGAACTACGCCCGGCGCGTTGAAGACGAAATGTCTCCCAAGGCTGGTCATGTAGGCGAGCAAGAAAGATTTAAGAGATGCGGCGAATGCGGCCAAAAATGCAGTCTTAGCACCAAAGATTGTCCGATTTGTGACACCGCATTCCCTGTCGCCCCTGAGAAGCTCAAATCGTGCGGAGAATGCGGAGGACTTAACCCAAGAACGGCTAAAGAATGTCACGAGTGCGGAGAATCTTTTTCTCATAACATCAAGATCACCCTTGAGGAGGCTCTTAGAGCTGGAGCAATCGCTCGGGGAATGGACATTGATGAGCAAGAGGTTAGAGAGGCTGAAGACCTCGCACCCCTAGTTAGAAGTCGAATCCTAGGGAGTGGTGATCATCGTCTAATAAAAATTATCCAGACTCTGCCCGACGAGAGCTGGGCTAGACTCAGGAATATCTTCGAGGCCGGTTAAATAATATAAAAATAGCGCCCGAATCTTTAAATACATCAGCAAATACTGCATCGACGTAGATTGCGGTAAACAATCTTACGCCTAAGACCATCGCGTAAAGAATTGATCAACAGTCACGAGGCGAAATATGTGGTTTAAGGCCATTAACAAGAAAAAATTTACACAGTTCACTTTATTAGAGGCGAAGCTGAACTATGCTTATTGGTGCAGCGTACTCATTGAGCATATCGAAGACTCATCAGAAATATCAACAGAACTGGAACAGAGAAAACGGGCAACTAGGGAGAATATGGTTAGCCTCATTAATGAAGTAAGCGCACAGATACAGACTCTAGACGGAACTGAGGGAGAACTTTTGTCCCATCATCTTGACTACGTAACTCTCGTATGTAGTTTTCACATTGAACGGACTAAAACCCCGCAAAAACCAAACGGACCAAACACGGTCGAACGAATGACCGATGAAGAAAAAATGGAAGCTGAAATAAATTTTATTAAGCAACGTGCTGACCTTATGCCTTCTGAAGATCTGATAGCACAGTGGGATAGAGGTATCTACCTTCTTTATGATTTTTTAAAATCCGCTCTGTATGACAATAGAGACCTAATTGAAGTTAGCCTTTTGAAGCGTCTCAAAGCAGCCAAAGACCTAATGAGCCCCACGATAGTCGAAATCCATGACTACTGTCACCACTATTCGACTCAGCTTGATATCGATTGGCTTGATAAGCTAAAGGTATACGGGCATTACACACGCGATTGTATGGCTCTTTTTTCTGCGGGACATGCGCTGGTTATTTTCTGCAGTGATTGCAGGATCGTCAGAGAAAATCTAGTCAACGCGAGCGAGGACAAGCAACGAGTGGAATGGCAATACATACAGGCGAGACAGACTGTCGTCCAGGAAGACCTGGTTAAAACTAATCTGAGGAAGTCAAGAAATATAATAGACGCAATCAGCCCTGACAAATTATCTGATTGACTTACCTGGTAACACCTAATAACGGTCTCGCGCCTTATAGAAGCCATTTTCTCTCACGATCCTTCAGAGCAAAAATATCTAATAAAAATGGAATAAATTGCCTGTTCATCGGTTATCCATTGATAAGGACAATAGATGAGGACAGTTAATGAAGTTATTTAATCAGAGCACAGCCACCTACAACTCGAAAAACGATGACGTATTATCAGATAGGTATTCGTTATATGACGAGTGGTCGAGAGGAAATGATCAAAGAACAGTCGGGAGGACATGCGTATTCACTAGTTCAATACCTCCCCGAGTAAATCCTATAGAATCACAGAGTATTTCATTTAAAGAGATACAACAAAGATTCAAGAAAAATCATGGTGAAGAGGTTTTTAAGGATCTATGCAGAGGCCAAGCAATTATTGATACAACAGAACAACTAGAACAGTATCTTCATAGCTATGGACCAATGGTTGATAGGCAGTGGAACGAAATTAAAAGCCATCTAACGGTAGAATCAAAACCAATTGATATATTTGACTATGGATGCGGGCAGGGATTGGGGACGATACAGATATTTGACCACCTAAAGCATGGCGGTAAGCCCATGGCTAGCTCCCACAATGAATCAATCTCTGAAAGCGACAATCGCCTAGACAATGTCACAAATGTGAATCTCATTGAGCCATCTAGTTTGGCCCTATCAAGGGCCAAAGAACTAGTGTGCTATTATCCAACAGAAATGATCCCAAACTGTATCAACAAAAAACTGGACGATCTAAATCTTTGTGATCTAGTCACATCAGATCGCTCAATAAAACTCCATATTTTTTCCAATGTACTTGATATTCAGACATTTGATCCCATCGCTTTACTGGAAAAGGTACTGTCACTTGGTGGCAGACATCAAATGATTGGAGTCAGTCCGCAAAAGTATGATGGCGCTAGGCGATTAAGAGACGTCTTTCAAATCATCACAGCGAGGTACAATATCAGATCATATAGGGAGTGGGATTTTTCGTATAAAGACTACCGCGGACACCATCGGAATCAATATGCGTTCTTAATAGAAGTGGAGATATAAATTGGACCTGCTATCAGCTATCGAAAAACCTACCTTGCCTTTTAAGATAGAATCTAATATCGGTGCGTCCTGCGTTTGGGATGAACAGCTCAATGCCTTCAAGATAGAAATCCCCAATGGGACTCTCCTTTACTCACAGAGCTATTTTCCTGTAGCCGTGAGTGATAGAGCATTGAGGTATCTTCACGAGAATGCGCAGTTCGATCAGCACTGGGATGACTGGAGCAGCCTATCAAGTGATCAGTTATCTCGTGTAAAGTTTTCGAATATCAATTGGAAGCAGGACCATATAAGCCTATACGGTAAGCAATCACCTTTACCTAGACTGACTGCTTGGTATGGCGATCCAGGCAAGTTATACAAGTATTCAGGTATCGGAGCTGAGCTGAATCCATGGAGCCAAGGACTTCTCTATATTAAAAAGGAAATAGAGAAGATTGCGTCGACAAAATTTAATAGTGTACTCCTCAATTGGTACCGCACCGGGGAAGATCACCTAAGCTGGCATGCGGATGACGAAAAAGAACTCGGAGGCGACCCCACTATTGGATCAGTTAACTTTGGGGAGACTAGGGATTTTATTTTGCGTAGAAACGATGACAATTCTCAGAAAATTAAAATTCCGCTGGAGCATGGCTCGGTTCTGGTGATGTCAGGGGATATTCAAAGGTTTTGGCAACACTCAGTACCAAAACGAAAAAGGATCACGAGATCTCGAGTTAATCTAACATTTAGAGAAGTCTTGTAGTCCTATGTATCAGACGGCTCTAGATGGTTATTCTTAGGCCAAAGATTTTTAACAACTCCCCGAATAATACGTGCTACTCAACACACCTGTCCTAGTAGCAACCAAGAAAGGGCTTTCTATAAATATCGGAAACTACGAAACCACTTTTTTATGTAATTTCCAAATAGATAGGTATTTCAATGACTATGAGAGGCTCAAGGTACTCTTGAGAGGTCAGTTTAAGGGTAGTTCGCGATCGCAAAATGGTTCTAGTGATGGAATTTCAAAAACCTAATTATTAGAACTGGCGCTGCTGAGTCAAGATGAAGTTATTGGGGGTAATTTTGGGGGTATATTCCCACTCAAACCATTAACTCATTGATTTGAATGGGAATAAATTTTCATTTGGCGGTGAGAGAGGGATTCGAACCCTCGAAACGCTATTAACGCTTACACACTTTCCAGGCGTGCTCCTTCAGCCACTCGGACACCTCACCCTAAACTCTTGCCGTTTTCTGTTGTACTAGCTAATCAGGAGCACGGCCTGCTCGTTGCTTCAATAATCTCGGGCCTTGCAGCCTGTTTTTGAGCGGGGCAACTGTACACAAACGGGGTGGCAAAAGCAATCAACCCTGGGGAGATATGGAGTAATCTCACGCTGCAGTTGGCTGAGTGCTAGACTAAAGTCATGACATGGAAAGAGATTGTATATCCGTCGCCGAAACTGCAGGAGCTCTATCGGCTAGTACTTGGCCTTAGTGGGGCTATTATTTTACTGGGAGCCTGGGAAGTTATTGGCTATCACCCTGCTTTGCTGGTTTTGCTGCCGGCCCTGTTTATCTATCAATTTAGCTGCTATTTCACTGCTATGGCTTGGCCTAAAAAACCGGTGCGGCAGCGTCTCGCCCTGGTGCTGGAGTTTATCGATGGGGCACTTACCGGTGTCTTAGTGGCCTTTGTGAGCTTTGACTCTCTACTGACCATTGCTTTGGGGCTAGGGTTTCTGATCACTGTAATCAGCCCACTCAAAGCCACGGCCCCGCTGGACCTGTTTGGGCTTTTTGCCGGTGCACTGCTCACCACCTGGCTATCACCGATCTCTGTTGTCCCAGGCTTTCAGTCACAGTTGCTTATACTGCTACTGATGGCCGGTTACTGCCTGTTGTTGGCCAATATGGCCAGGCGCAGCCATTCTATGCTAGCTGAGCAGCACGATTCGGTGCTGAGGCAAAATGAATGGCTGACGCTGCGCACCTTTAGGCTTTCTAAATACCTATCGCCGCCACTGCGCAAAGCAATTTTGACCGGAAGAGATGTGCGTGCCGAGACTCAGGAGAAAGCCCTGACCATATTTTTCTCTGATATGGAGGGCTTTACCAGGCTGGCGGAAAAGCTGGATCCTGAGCAGCTGACATCTCTGCTAAATAGTTATCTAACTGTGATGTCTGAAATCGCATTTCGCTTTGGCGGCACTGTCGACAAAGTGATCGGCGACTCGATTATGGTGTTTTTTGGTGACCCTGAGAGCCGCGGCGTGCAATCTGATGCCGTTCGCTGTGTGTCTATGGCCATTGCCATGCGCAAGGCTATGCAGGAGCTGCAGTTGCGCTGGCAGGCAGAGGGCATAGAGCACCCGACCGGCCTGCGAATGGGGATCAATAGCGGGGTCTGTAAGGTGGGCAATTTTGGTACTGAGAACCGCCTCGACTACACCTTGCTGGGGCCTGCGGTCAATCTGGCCAGTCGACTTGAATCCTCTGCTGACAGCAATGAGATTTTGCTATCTGAGGACACCCAGGGACTGATTTGTGACTCTATTCAGTGCATAGATAAGGGGCAGATATCCATCAAGGGGTTTTCTGAGCCAGTCAGGGTATTCAGCGCTGTGGATCTGCACAAACATCTCAGCTCAGACTATCCGCCACCACTCACTGTGGAAGGCGATCCCCTGGACCATCCGGCAACAGCAGATTACTCGTAATCTGCTATCGACGGGCAGGAACAGACCAGATTGCGGTCGCCAAATACATGATCCAGACGCCCCACTGGGGGCCAGTATTTGTCTTGGCGCAATGACTCCAACGGATAGGCTGCCTGGCTGCGGCTGTAGGCCCGTGACCACTCATCAGCACTCACCATAGCGGCGGTATGAGGAGCCCCCACCAGAGGGTTGTCTTCCAGGCCGTACTCACCACTGGCAACCTGATCAATCTCTTGCTTAATAGCAATCATGGCGTCGCAAAAGCGGTCGAGCTCTGCTTTTGACTCACTCTCAGTGGGCTCGATCATCAGCGTGCCAGCTACGGGAAATGACATGGTTGGCGCATGGAAGCCAAAGTCGATCAGTCGCTTGGCAATATCATCAACACTGATACCCACCTCGTCTTTGATCGGGCGCACATCCAAAATGCATTCGTGAGCAACACGCCCGTTGGCCCCGGTATAGAGCACCTGGTAATGGTCCTGCAGACGATTGGCCATGTAGTTGGCATTGAGTATGGCTACTTCTGTGGCCTGCTTAAGCCCGACCCGACCCATCATGCGAATATACATCCAGGTGATTGGCAGAATACTGGCACTGCCATAGGGTGCTGCAGACACCTGCGCGCCCTGGCGGCTACCCGCGGCTGACTCCCGGGGTAAAAATGGCGCTAGGTGCTCGCCGACGCCAATGGGGCCCACACCTGGACCACCACCACCATGAGGAATACAGAACGTCTTGTGCAGATTGAGGTGAGAGACATCACCACCAAATTTACCCGGTTGACAGACTCCAACCATGGCATTGAGATTGGCGCCATCTATATAGACCTGACCTCCATGACTATGCACGATCTCGCATATCTCGCCGATACGCTCTTCAAACACACCGTGGGTCGATGGGTAGGTCACCATAATGGCCGCCAGATTATCGGCATGGGCAGCGGCTTTAGCATTAAGGTCATCTACATCCACATTGCCCTGATCATCGCACTTAACTACCACCACAGCCATGCCGCACATCTGTGCAGATGCCGGGTTGGTGCCATGGGCCGAGCTGGGTATCAGGCAGATATTGCGCTGTGTGTCACCGCGGCTTTCATGGTAGGCACGAATCGCCAACAAACCAGCGTACTCGCCCTGAGAGCCAGCATTGGGCTGCAGGGACATGGCATCGTAGCCTGTGGAGGCACAGAGCATGGACTCCAGATCATCAATCATAGCGCGGTAGCCAGTAGTCTGGTCTGCCGGCGCAAAGGGGTGGATATTGGCAAACTCTGGCCAGGTAATTGGCAGCATTTCTGCAGTGGCATTGAGTTTCATGGTGCAGGAGCCAAGGGGGATCATGGCGCGATCCAGTGCTATATCTTTATCTGACAGTTTGCGCAGATAACGCAGCATCTCGGTCTCGGAGTGATAGCGACTAAAGGTTGGGTGGCTCAGAAAGCTATCCTTGCGCATTAGGTCGCCAGGCAGAGCCTCAGCCACTTCTTCGAGAAGAGCCTGTATATCCAGGCTGTGGCTGCCGAGCAAAATATTCCACAGCGTAACCACATCATCGGCGCCTGTGGTTTCATCCAGCGACAGGCCTATAGTATCGGCGTCGATCTGGCGTAGATTTATCTTTTGTTCCTCAGCAGCTTTAACCAGCGCCGAGGTTTTATCCCCTGTATTCAGAGTCAATGTGTCAAACCAGCTATGGTTAACTGGCGGTAGATTATTTAGTCGCAACCCCTCGGCCAAGACTGAGGTCAGCAGATGTACGCGCTGAGCAATACGCTTGAGCCCGTCGGGGCCATGGTAGACCGCATACATGCTGGCAATAACTGCCAGCAGCACCTGGGCTGTACAAATATTAGAGGTCGCCTTCTCGCGGCGAATATGCTGTTCGCGGGTTTGCAGTGCCAGACGATAGGCTGGCTCACCATTGGCGTCCTGAGAAAGGCCTACCAGTCTACCTGGCAGATTGCGCTTGTAGGCTTCGCGCGTGGCCATATACCCGGCGTGAGGACCACCGTAGCCAAGAGGCACACCAAAACGCTGAGTGGAGCCAATGGCCACATCTGCGCCAAGAGTGCCAGGAGACTCCAGGAGCACCAGGCTAAGAATATCGGCAGCCATAACCACCAGACCTTTATTGCTCTGAACAGACTGAATAATCTGGCGATAATCTCTCACTTCACCACTGGCACCAGGATATTGCAGCAGTGCGCCGAACGCCTCTCCCTCAAATTGCCCTGGCTCAATCACTACAACCTCAATACCCATGGGCTCAGCGCGGGTTTTAATAATCTCTATGGTCTGGGGCAGACAGTCAGTATCCACCAAAAAGCGTGTTGATTTTGACTTGGACATACGCTGGCACAGAGCCATGGCCTCTGCAGCCGCAGTGCCCTCGTCAAGCATGGAGGCATTGGCCATCTCCATACCAGTCAGATCTGTAATCATAGTCTGGAAGTTAATGAGCGCCTCCAGACGACCCTGTGAAATTTCTGGCTGATAGGGGGTATAGGCTGTATACCAGGCTGGATTTTCCAGAATATTGCGCTGGATTACATTGGGTGTGATGGTGCCGTAATAGCCCTGCCCTATATAGCTTTTAAATACCTGGTTGAGTTTAGCCATCTGCCGCAACTCGACTAGGGCCTGCACCTCGGTGCAACCATCAACAATATCCAGAGCCTCCTTCATAGCAATGGCTTCTGGTACCACCTCAGTGGTTAACTCGCCCAGATTGCTGCAACCCAGAGTTGCCAGCATAGCCTGTTGATCCTCTGCATTGGGACCTATATGGCGAGCCATAAATTCTGCGCTATTCTCTAGATCGCCGAAGGTGCGTTTCTTTTTTAACATTAACCAGGCTCCAATAATAAGTGACAATTAACCGCGAAAATAACGTTGTGGGACCAGTGGCATTTTGGCCACTGTGATGGGCCGCTCTTTGCCCCGAACCACTGCGCTGAGCTGAGTACCAACAGCTGACAGCTGGGTGGGCACGTAGCCCATGGCTATAGGCGCCTGCAATGTGGGGCCAAAACCACCGCTGGTGATCTGCCCGACCACTGCACCCTGTTGATCAACAATCTCTGCGCCTTCGCGCACTGGCGCACGACCCTCAACAATAAAACCGACGCGCTTTTTAGCCACGCCATTAGCAAGTTGATCAAAAATACTATCTGCACCGAGAAACCCACCGGCCTTGGCGCCATCGGCGCGGCGAGACTTACTGATGCTCCATGCGATACTGGCCTCTACGGGGGACGTCTCTGTGGTTAAATCATGGCCATAGAGGCACAGCCCTGCTTCGAGCCGCAGCGAATCTCTTGCCCCCAACCCAATCCACTTTACTGAGCTGTGTGCCAACAGCCTGTCTGCCAGAGCTCGAGCATCTGTAGCAGCCACAGAAATCTCAAAACCGTCCTCGCCGGTGTAACCAGACCTGGTGATGTAGCAGTCCATGCCATCAATGGTAATGGGACAGCCATTCATAAATAGCAGACTATTTGCCTCTGGCGCCAGCTCGGCCATCACCTCTTTGGCAGCGGCACCCTGCAGTGCCAGAAGCTGTCGGTCGGCAAAATAATTAATATCCAGACCACTGAGATGCTGACGTAAATGCGCTATATCCTGCTCTTTGCAGGCGGCATTGACTACCAGAAAAAAACTATCCTCAGACCAGCGAGTGACAATCAGATCATCGGAAATGCCGCCGCTCTCAGTGGTAAAGGTGGCATAGGTTTGCTGATTGATACGCAGAGACTCGAGATCGACCGGCATAAGGGTCTCTAATGCCAGTGCCGCACCCTTTCCGCTAACAAGTACCTGGCCCATATGAGAAACATCAAAGAGCCCCGCATTATCTCTGCAGTGCAGATGCTCCTGCATAATGCCCTCGGCATACTGCACCGGCATCAGATATCCAGCGAAAGGTACCATTTTGCCTCCAGCCGCCAAGTGCTGGTCATAAAATTCAGTTTGCTTAAGATCGGTATTTTCTGTCATTGCCAGGCGCTTTTTAAACCTATTAGGCTGTAATAATAGGGCCTGGTCTTCAATTTGTTAAATTAATAGCTATAATGTATATATTAATATTATAAATACTTAGGTCCGCCATGAAAAACCTGCCCATGGAACTTCTCAGAGCCTTTGTATCTGTGGCCCAGCTCGGCAGTTTTACCAAGGCCGGTGAGATACTCGGCAGATCGCAGCCCGCAGTCAGCCTGCAGATACAGCGCCTGGAAGAATTGGTCGATGAGACGCTGTTTACCCGCAACGGCAGAAGCCTGGAGCTCAGCGAAGCTGGCAATAATCTTTACGGTTATGCCACGCAAATTCTGTCACTCAATGACCTGGCAATCAGCGAGTTATCTAAAAGTGCAGTTTCAGGGAAAATACGCCTGGGCATACCCAGTGAATTTGCCACCATATTACTGCCAAAAATTGTCAGCCGCTTTGCCAGCGCCTATCCCAATGTCACCCTGGAAGTAAACTGTGAATTAAGTAAAAACCTGCTATCCAAGGCTGGCAAGCAGAGCCATGACTTGATTCTTGCACTGGAAGATAACCCCTCAAAAACCTGGTCCAATCTGGTAAAAACCGATGATCTGGTCTGGGTAACCAGCGCCGACCACAGTATTCAGAAAGCACCTATTGTGCCGCTAATTGCGGCGTCCGAAGGCTGCATTTACCGGCAGCGAGCGACCAATCTGCTGGATCAGATTCAGCAGCCCTGGCAAATTGTGTATACCATTCCGGATTTAAGTGGGATTCAGCAGGCGATTCAGGAGGGACTGGGAGTCACAGTACTGGCCAAGAGCACGGTGCCGGAAAACCTGAGAATACTGCCAGCCTCGGCACGCTTTCCAGATCTGGGCAAAGTAGGTATTAGTTTGCTGGCCTCTAAGCGCAGTGCAAATAATAAAGCTGTGCATCTACTCACCGAGTTTTTAAAAACCAGTCTGACCTGACAACCTCAAGCAGGGAGTTAGCGGCTTTTACTGGCGCACCTGACGGTAGCTGGGCGGAATTGTCTGCACCGTGCTACGAAAAGGGTTTATATCCAGACCGCCACGGCGCATATAGCGCGCATAGACACTCAACTCAGTGGGTGCGCAGCGCTGCATAATATCAGTAAAGATTTTCTCCACACATTGCTCATGAAAATCCTGATGCTGACGAAAAGATACTATATATTTGAGCAGCCCCGCCCTGTCGATTGCCGGCCCAGTGTAACTGATATACACAGAGGCCCAATCTGGCTGATCAGTGACCGGACAGTTAGTTTTTAGCAAATGAGAATAAACAGTCTCAGTGACCCTGAGGCTGCTGTCTGCTGATAAAAAGCCAGGCTGCGGTTGGTAGGCATCTATTGCCAGCGGCTGGTTGTCGATACAGATACCATCGGGCTCTGATATTGGCTTAAAGCCGTTGTACTCCGCAATATCATAGAGCAGCACATCAACAGTGGCGCCAGTAGCAGCCGCCAGATCTGCAGTCAAAATTTTGTGTACCTCCTCCATAGAGGAAAATTGTGTCTGAATAAATGAGTTTAGATAGAGTTTAAATGACTTGGACTCAACAATGGCACTGCTGGTACAGGGGAATATAAATTCGCCAATGGCCAGCTGCGGCAAGCCATGGCTATTTAGCCAGGAAATCTCAAAGGCAGTCCAGAGATCCACACCAACAAATGGCAGTGTGGCACTGGCATCAGCACCCCGCGCCTTGGTGCGCGGAATTGGGTATAGCAGCGAAGCATCATATTGGTCGCTGTAGGCACTGTCTTTACCCAGCCCTGTATCTGAATAATCTGCCATTAGCTACGCAACCTTGAGCCACTCTCCAGCAGTCGCAGAGCTACGCCAAATAAGACCACAGAAAATAAGCCGACCATAATAAATGACCAGGCAACATTGATATCAGTAATGCCTACCATGCCGTAACGAAAAGCATTGACCATATAGAGTATTGGATTAATCAGCGACACTGAGCCCCAGAAATCCCCGAGCATATCAATGGAGTAGAACACCCCGCCCAGATAGATCAGCGGCGTTAAAACAAAGGTAGGGATAATTGAAATATCGTCAAAACTACCGGCAAAAATCGCGTTGATCAAACCAGCCAGACTAAACATCAATGAAGTCATCAGCACAATACCAATGGTTATAGGCAGACTGTGCAGACTAAAGTCGGCAAAGTACAGTGACAGCAATGTCACCATGGCACCTACGCCGAGGCCGCGACTCATACCCCCGACCACATAGCCGAGCAGAATAATCCAGTTGGGCGTGGGCGATACCAACAGCTCCTCAATATTGCGCTGGAACTTGGAGCCATAAAAAGACGACACCACATTGGAATACGAGTTGGTAATTACCGACATCATAATCAAGCCTGGCGCTACAAATTGAATATAGGGCAACTCTGACATCTCTCCAATACGCGAACCAATTAGTCGGCCAAAAATCACAAAGTACAGAACAATAGTAATAATCGGTGGCACCAGAGTCTGGGGCCAGATGCGCAGAAAGCGATGAATTTCGCGACGTACGATAGTGCTAAACGCAATCCACTTTTGGCCATTATTCATGATTATTCTCCTGCAAGTTTTTCTCCACTAAGTCGAAGAAAAGCTCCTCGAGTCGATTGGTCTTGTTGCGCATGCTTAACACATTAATACCCCTGTCTGTCAGCGCCGCAAATAGCTCATTGACTGACTGAGACTTGTCAATGGCCACCTCAAGACTATGGTCATCGACCAGAGTTAGAGGATAGCCCTCAACCTGGGGACAACTGTCGAGCGCTTCGCGAGTGTCCAGCACAAAGGTCTCTTTATTCAGCTGCTTTAACAACTCACGAATACTGGTGTTTTTAACAATTTGCCCATGGTCGATAATGGCAATATTGCGACACAGGCTCTCAGCCTCTTCCAAATAATGAGTGGTCAAAATAATAGTGGTGCCCTGCCGGTTAATCTCCTGAAGAAACTCCCACATTGAGCGACGCAACTCTATATCAACACCGGCAGTAGGCTCATCCAGTACCAGCAACCGCGGTTCATGGATAAGCGCGCGAGCAATCATTAGCCGGCGCTTCATACCACCGGACAGTGTTCTAGACGGCGTATCACGCTTATCCCACAGTGCTAGCTGCTTGAGATATTTTTCGGCGCGCTCATGGGCAATATTAGCGGGGATACCGTAGTAGCCCGCCTGATTGATCAGAATATCGATCGGCTTTTCAAACTGGTTAAAGTTAAATTCCTGAGGCACAACTCCGACATACTGTTTGGCGGTACTAAAATCCTCGTCTATATCATGACCAAACACCCTGACCGAGCCGGTGGTTTTGCGCACCAGGGAACAGATAATGCCTATGGTAGTAGACTTGCCTGCACCATTAGGACCCAGCAGAGCAAAAAAATCGCCCGGCACCACATTTAAGTCAACCGACTTTAGGGCCTGAAAGCCGTCTTCATAGGTTTTGCTAAGCTGGCTAATTGCCAGAGCTGGCTCGCTTTGTTGTTTCAAGTGAATGGTTCCAAATAGGTTGTTAGGTTCAGAGATGCATTGTATCCCGAGTACAGAATTTTGTCTGGTTTTGAGGCTGTTTTACACTGGCTCCAGGCAAATATTCTGGGCATAATGGGGCCAGCATTTGACGAGTAAAAGAGACTCTATGCCGCGAAAAACCCTTCATCGTTTTCTCCCAGATGCCGGCAAACTGCTGCAGCGTCCCTCACTGCGCTGGATCACTAATCTGGCCCATGACCCAAACCTGCTGCACCTCAACCGTCACTCGGTCTCTCTGGCGGTTTTTGTGGGTATTTTCTGTGCGTTTATCCCATTGCCCATCCAGACTCTAATTGCCGCCGCCATGTGTTTTTGGCTGGGAGCAAATCTGCCCATAGGCCTGATGGCTATCTGGATAAGTAATCCGATTACCATCCCACCCATGTTTTATCTGACCCACCAGCTAGGCAGCTTTTTGCTCGGCACTGAACCGCTAGATTTCACTGTCACCCTGTCCTGGGAATGGTTTTCAAATCTTGGTACTGGGGTGCTGCTGCCACTCATGGTTGGCAGCCTGCTATGCGGTATTATTCTAGCCTCTATCGGCTATTTCTTTATTCACTATCTGTGGCGCTGGAAAGTAGTAAAAAGCTGGGAAGAGCGCAAGAATCTGCGCCACAACAATCAGGGCTAACCCTCAAAACGCAGCTCTTGCGCTGGAACCACGCGGCTGGCTCGCATCGCTGGATAAATCGTGGCAATAATATTTAGCACAATGGCCACAGCTGCAATTTGAGCCACATCTGCCCAGCGCAAATCCACCGGGATATAATCGATCGGATACACTGCTGTATTGAGAAATTTGCTGCCTATCATGGATTCGACCCAGAGCACTCCATCGGCAACCCAGTAACAGCCGATAACACCCAGCATTATGCCCAGCGCTATACCAAATAGCCCAATCATAGCCCCCTGAATTAAAAACAGCTGCACAATGGCCTGCCGCGACAGTCCCAATGTCTGCAGAATAGCGATATCGCTGCGCTTATTGACCACAGACATCATTAACATGGATACCACATTAAAGGCGGCAATGGCGACTATTAAAAAGATTAGCAGGCTTACCAGATTGCGCGATAGCTGAATAGCCTGATAAAGGTTGCCATGGGTCTGAAACCAGTCGCGAAAGCCATAGCCAAAAGGCAACTGTTCTAGCAGCAGGTAACCTGTCTCGCGAGCATTAAACTGATCATTCACCTGCACTCTAAACCCCTGAACCAGGCCCTCTAGCCCAGCTATGGTGCCCACCTGATCAAGAGCGGCCAGAGCCAGGATCTGATCCAGCTCGGTATGGGTGGCAAAGATGCCAGTTATCAGAAAACTATAGGCTGCAGTGGCTCGACCATTGGTAGCAGGCACAATTACAGTGACATATTGGCCGACAGCCACATTTAAATCCTCCGCCAGAGGCTGGGGTAAAAGCAGCTGTCCGGACTGCGGAATAGCCAAATTGGCTGCCCGGATTACCTCTGCAAGCCCTGCGGGCAACCCCTCGGCAGAGAGCCCCAAAAGCTGTATTGGTCGGGTTTGCTGGCCGCTGTGGATCAACCCCTCAGCCTCATTGTAAGGAGTAACTTCGCTCACCTGATCCAGGTCTGCAATCAAATCCCTTTGCGCTTGCCAATCACTAATGCCTACCCCATGAATCAGCTGAACATGAGGCACCACAGACAGAATGCGCTCGCGCAGTTCACGGTCAAAGCCATTCATCACCGAGAGCACTACAACCAGCAGCGCAACACCCAGTGCCAACCCTGCAATCGCCAACATTGAAATAAACGAAACCAGCAGGCTACCCCGCCCACCAGAGGTGAAATAGCGCAACCCGACAAACACTGGCACCGACTTAAACAATAGCGGACTCCAAAATACCGTCCACCAGTCGAACGGCGCGGTCCATACGTGCGGCGATGGCCGGATCATGGGTAACTATCACAGTGGAAATACTCAGAGTTTGATTGAGCTCCATAAGCAGATCCAGCATAGAATCTGCTGTGTGGGGATCCAGATTACCTGTGGGCTCATCCATCAACACCAGTGCAGGCTGAGTAACCAGAGCGCGGGCTATAGCCACTCTCTGGCGCTCACCGCCTGAGAGCTCGGCGGGCTGGTGCTGCAGACGCTCAGCTAGGCCTACGCGGCCCAGAAGTTCTTCAGCGCGCTCACTGGCCTGAGCCACCGAGGCGCCGCCAATTAACAGTGGAAGAGCCACATTTTCCAGTGCCGAAAACTCAGCCAGCAGATGATGAAATTGATAGACAAAGCCCAGATGCTGATTCCGCCAGCTGGCCCGCTGAGAGGCGTCCAAGCTCTGCCAATCAGCGCCACAGAGCCGCACTGAGCCGGCATCAGGGTCATCCAACCCACCCAGTAGATTGAGCAACGTGGTTTTACCCGAACCAGAGACACCAATAATGGCAAGGTTTTCGCCCGGCTCTATCTGCAGATTGACCCCCTGCAGCACCGCCAGATCTATATCACCACCGGCCTGCTGATAGCTGCGATGCAGGTCAGAGGCAATCAATACGGCTTTATCGGTCATAGCGCAGCGCCTCCGCCGGTAGTACCTGCCCCGCTCGCCAGGCTGGGTAGAGCGTAGCCAAAAAGCTAATAGCACCGGCACTGAGCACTACCATGGCCACATCACTGACCAGTAACCTGGATGGCAGAGCACTGATTAGATAGACCGAGGGATCAAATAGATAGACTCCAAACAGAGTTTCAATAAGGCGCACAATATCTCCAATAAAAACTGCCAGCAAACAGCCCAACAGCGTGCCCACAAAAATACCCAAAAAGCCTACGGCCAAACCCTGCACCATAAACACTTTTACCACCAGACCAGAGGATGCGCCCAATGTGCGTACCACTGCTATATCACTGCGCTTATCCGCCACCATCAGCACCAGGCTGGCGACAATATTAAAGGCTGCTACGGCTATAATCACCGACAGTAGCAGACTCACCACCAGTTTTTCCATCCGCATTGCCTGAAACAGGGTACCCATGGACTGGGTCCAGCTGCGCCAATGTTGACCACTCAAAAACTGATTGTTATTGGCCAGCCAGTTATCTGCCTGATAGGCGTCATTGAGTGTCAGTTGAACGCCCTGAAAGCGATCTCCAAGCTGCAGCATCTTGCGGGCATCGCGCTGATGTATAAAGCCTACCGACGAGTCCACCTGAGCGCCCACCTGAAAAATACCAGTGACCACAAAGCTTTTAATGCGCGGAAAAATGCCGGCAGGGGTAACAGTCACCCTAGGCAATGTTAGCTGTAAGCTGTCGCCCACAAAAACACCCAGCCTGCGTGCCACCTGGCTACCCAAAATAATACCAAACTCACCCGGACGCAGCTGCTGAACATGGCCGCTGACCATCTCTGCTTGTAGCAACTCGGCGCTGGGCCAATCAGGATCCATCGACCGCACCATCAGACCCTGTTGCTGGGACTGATAGGAGAGCATCGCAAAACTCTGGGCCAATGGAGTAACAGCAATCACTGGTGACTCATCACCGATCAGACTATGACGCAAACCATCAATCTCTGCCGCCGAAACTCCCTGCACTGAGGTGCCAGTAATATGCGGCACCACCTGCAGCAGGCGAGACTTAATTTCACGGTCAAAGCCATTCATTACCGACAGCACTACAATTAGGGCCATAACCCCCAGGGCCATCGCAAATAGCGAGAAGCCTGAAATAAAGGAGACATAGCCTTCGCGGCGTCTACTGCGGGTGTAGCGCAAGCCAATAAAGAGAGGAAGGTTTTTAAACATGCAGGGATTAAACCCGAAACCCTGTTCACAAACAACATTGCATCTGTAGATTCCATCTATATCAGTAATGCTAACTAATTCAGGTTTTCCGGGGACCTATTGCCTACAATTAGCAGAGTAAATAATCAGATTACAGGATGTTGATAATGAAACACTGGTTAGTACCCACTGTATTAGCAGTTTTGCTGCTGGGCTCGGCTGGCACTCTGAGGGCACAGCAAATTATGCTCCCCCTGGGGCAGCAAACTGAAAGCAGCAGCCTAGACCTGCCCCGGCGCGGCCAAACCATGGATCAGGTAGCTGAAAGCCGGGGCGAACCCCATACTGTGCAGGCCGCGGTGGGAGAGCCACCCATCACTGTCTGGGAATATAAGGATTTTTTAGTTTACTTTGAGGGCGACTGGGTGCTCCGGGCCGTGGTCAGACACCCGGACTTAACAGGCAGGCCCGAAGATAGCGCTCCCTAGGCCTGTTTACCCTCAAAGGATCTGCGATCGCGACTGACCCGGTTGATACCATTCATCGAGGCGATTCGATAGGCCTCGGCCATAGTGGGGTAATTAAAGGTGGTACGCAGGAAGTACTTAATACTGTTGGCCTCGCCCTTCTGGTTCATAATAGCCTGGCCAATATGAATAATCTCTGCAGCCTCGGCACCAAAGCAGTGAATACCCAGAATCTCCAAGCTGTCCTGATGGAAGAGAATCTTTAGCATACCCACTTCCTCGCCAGAGATATGCGCACGGGCTGTATCCTTGAAGTAGGCTCGACCAATTTCATAGGGAATCTTTTGCTCGGTAAGCTCGGCCTCGTTCTGACCCACAAAGCTAATCTCGGGAATGGTCCAGATACCTGTGGCCACATCTTCAACCCGATACTGATCATCAGTGCCGCACATATGAGAGGCTGCGAAACGCCCCTGATCATAGGCAGCGCCTGCCAGAGAGGGCCAACCAATCAGATCGCCCGCTGCATAGATATGAGGCACAGCTGTCTGGTAGTCTTTATTTACCCTGAGCTGGCCGCGCTCATCAGCCTCAAGGCCAGCATTTTCAAGACCCAGACCCTTGGTATTACCGGCTCGACCATTACACCACAGCAGTGCCTCACCATGGATGCGCTTGCCTGACTTAAGCTCCAAAGTGACACCATTACCATTGGTGGTTACGCGCTCGTACTCTTCGTTGTGGCGCACCATCACATTGAGGTCACGCAGGTGATAGCTGAGCGCGTCAGAAATTTCATCATCGAGAAAATTCATCAGCCATTCCCTGGTATTCACCAGATCTACCCTGGTATCCAGACCTGAGAAAATCGAAGCATATTCACAGCCGATGACACCGGCTCCATAGATAATAATGTTGCGCGGCGTGCTATCCAGCCCCAAAATACTGTCGCTGTCAAAGATCGCCGGATGGCTAAAATCAATATCATCAGGGCGGTAGGGGCTAGAACCCGTAGCCAGCAGGAAGTGCTTTCCTTTCACCGACACCACCTTGCCGTCACCGCTGGTCACCGCAACTTCATGGGCATTAACAAAGCTAGCACGACCAATATGAGTCTGCACACGATTGCGCGCATAGCCTTTGGTGCGCCCTTCCACCTGCTTGGTAATTACATTTTCTGCGGCTTTCATCACTTCGGGAAAGGAAAACCATTTCGGCTCGCCCACTGCCCTGAACATGGGCATGGTGTTGTACTGCATCATGCGGCGCACCGATTGGCGCAACGCCTTGGAGGGAATGGTACCCAGATGAGTACAGCTACCACCCGCCTGATGGCGTTCGTCAATCACCGCCACGCGCCACCCCTGTTTGACTGCATTCATGGCCGCGCCTTCACCGGCGGGACCACTGCCAATCACCACTAGGTCATAGGAAAAATCTGACATGGCTATTTGTTATCCTTTTTGACTGAAGTCGCGTCATGGGCAAGGGTAGAACCTGACTGCTCATCACACTTATTGGGGTCGCCACCACAGATATCGCAGCTGTAGTTGGCCTCACCCAGTGCCGCACCCACGCCGCCACAGGAACCGGAAATAGGCTTGCCACCCATAAGCACGCCAATCGCCATGGCCGCTATCAACAGACCAAACATTAAAATTGCCAGCAAAATCTCTGCCATACTGTCTTCTCTCAGGCCTCTGTATCTTGTTTTGATAAGTAGGGAGCAAAGGCCTCACTACTCAGTGCCTTAAACCCTTCGCCATCTTTTACTAGCATATATATGGCCAGACCCAGCTCCTCAGCCAGCACCATTCCCTGCTCTTCACCCAGTACCATAAGGGCTGTGGCCCAGGCATCAGCCTCTGCACAGGTCTCTGCCACCACTGTTACCGAAGCTAGACTGTGGCCAATGGGCTTGCCGGTACGCGGGTCTATGGTGTGGGAATAACGCACTCCATCCTGCTCAAAATAGTTGCGGTAATCACCTGAAGTGGCAATAGCCACATCATGAGCAGCGATCACTCGCTGCACCTGAGGAATAACCGCTGGCATCTCAACCGCAATACGCCAGGGTTGCCCCTTGGGGTTGTAACCGCCGAGACGCATCTCGCCACCAATCTCTACCAAATAGTCCGGCAGAGCTAGCATCTCCAGCAAATCCGCTACCTGGTCCACTGCATAGCCCTTGGCCACCGCCGACAGATCAAGGCGTATGGGTGCAGCCTTGCTGATTATCTGCATATCAATACTCAGGTGCTGATAGCCTACAGTCGCGAGCGCCTGGGCAATTTGCTCGTCGCTGGGCACCAGGTCATCTGTGGGCACAGGGCCAAAGCCCCAGAGATCTACTAATGGTCCAACCGTGGGGTCAAAAGCCCCTGCACTCTGCTCCCATATCAGCTTGCTTACATCCAAAACATCGGCAAACTGAGGGCTAATCATTTGTGGCTCAGCCACTGACTGAGCATTGAAATGGCTGATCTCGGAATCAGCTTTGTAGGTAGACATGGACTGATCAATAAAGTCCAGAGTCGCCTCGATGCGCTGCTCTAAATCAGCAGGCGCGGGCTGATCTGCCACCACCGTAATATTGTAACTGGTACCCATTTTGGTCCCAGAGATTTTAATTATCTCTGGACTCGAGTCGCAGCCCGCCAAGCCGACAAGGCTTGCCAGAAGCAGCGCATAACGCAAAAACGAGGCTCTGTTAAAAAGCCCCGTTATCGCGTTAACTCTGTTGCTATTAGCCACCAAAGTCATCAAGGAAGATATTCTCCTGCTCCACACCCAGATCTACCAGCAACTTGACCACTGCCGCATTCATCATGGGTGGACCGCACATATAGAACTCACAGTCCTCTGGGGCTTCATGATCCTTGAGGTACTGCTCGTACAGCACATTGTGAATAAAACCGGTGAGCCCTTCCCAGTTATCTTCTGGCTGGGGATCAGATAGGGCCAGATGCCAATCGAAGTTGTCGTTCTCTGCGGCCAGTGCATCGTACTCGTCATCGTAGAAGCACTCGCGCAATGAACGGGCTCCATACCAGAAGCTAATCTTGCGATCAGATTTAATGCGCTTGAGCTGATCAAAAATATGCGAGCGCATGGGTGCCATACCTGCACCACCGCCTACAAAGATCATCTCGTTGTCGGTGTCCTTGGCAAAGAACTCACCAAAGGGGCCGTAGACCGGGATCTTATCCCCTGGTTTTAGACTAAACACATAGGACGACATCTGCCCGGGCACAATGCCAGTAGAGCCAGGAGGTGGCGTGGCGATACGAATATTAAACTTAACCACACCCTTTTCATCCGGGTAGTTAGCCATTGAATAGGCACGAATCACCGTCTCATCAACAATCGACTCATGCTTAAAGAAATCAAAACGCTCCCAGTCACCGCGATACTCTTCTTCAATATCAAAATCCGAGTACTTGATATGGTGAGGTGGACATTCCAGCTGCACATAGCCGCCGGCACGGAAGTTTACATCTTCGCCCTCGGGCAGCTTTAGAGTCAGTTCTTTAATAAAGGTGGCCACATTAGGGTTGGATTCAACCTCACATTCCCAGCGTTTGACACCAAATACCTCTTCGGGCACCTGCACATGCATATCCTGCTTAACCGGAGCCTGACAGGAAAGACGCCAGCCCTCAGCGGCTTCGCGGCGATTAAAGTGGCTCTCTTCGGTGGGCAGCATAGAGCCACCACCTTCGGTGATCACACACTTGCACTGGGCACAGCTACCACCGCCACCGCAAGCAGAGGGCAAAAACAGGCCAGCATTGGATAAGGTCTGCAGCAGCTTATCTCCCGCAGGAACAGTGATGGTTTTCTCACCATTGATCACAATATTCACATCACCAGAGGACACCAGCTTGCTGCGTGCAGCCAAAATAAAGGCCACCAGCGCTAGAATCACAGTGGTAAACATGCCTACGCCAAGAATAATTTCAGTATTCATACTCTGTTCGTTCTCCGTTATTACAGATCTTGCTTAGATATCAATACCACCGAAGGACATAAAGCCCAGCGATATCAGACCCACGGTAATAAATACGATACCCAGCCCCTGTAGGCCTTCTGGAATATCACTATATTTTAACTTTTCACGAATGCCCGCCAGCACAGCGATAGCCAGTGCCCAGGAGGTACCAGACCCGAGACCATAAACCACGGATTCGGCAAGATTAAAGCCACGCTCTGCCATCAGCAGAGAGCCACCTAAAATCGCGCAGTTCACTGTGATCAGCGGCAGAAACACACCCAGCGCGCTGTAAAGTGCGGGGACATATTTGTCGAGGACCATTTCCAAAATCTGCACCATGGCTGCAATAACCCCGATAAAGCACAGGTACATCAGGAAGCTCAGATCGACGTCGGGCAAGCCGGCCCAGGCCAGTGCACCATCGGCCAGCAGATAGTTCAGCAGCAGGTTGTTAACCGGCACAGTAATAGTCTGCACCACGATCACAGCTATACCCAGACCTATGGCCGCGTCTATCTTCTTGGACAGAGCCAGGAAGGTACACATGCCCAGAAACATGCTCAGGGCAATATTATCGATAAAAATCGAGCGAACCAGAATACTCAGATAATGTTCCATTAGGCCACCTCGCTCGGACGACTATTGGCAGTAATTTTAAAGTCGGGCTGTTCCACCTGCTTTTTGTCGTAGATGCGGATCACCCAGATCAACAAACCGATCAGGAAGAACGCGCTGGGTGCCATTAACATCATTCCGTTAGCCACATACCAGCCACCATCGGTGGTGAGGCTGAGGACTTCGTAGCCCCACAGCTTGCCAGCGCCAAACAGCTCGCGGAAAAATGCGACTACCATCAGTACCATGCTGTAACCCAAGCCATTGCCTATGCCATCATAAAAGCTCGCCATTGGCGGGTTTTTCATGGCAAAGGCTTCAGCGCGACCCATCACAATACAGTTGGTGATAATCAGACCCACAAATACCGACAGCTGCTTGCTGATATCGTAAGCCACAGCCTTCAATACCTGATCCACCACAATTACCAGCGAGGCAATAATGGTCATCTGCACAATAATGCGGATACTGCTGGGGATATGGTGGCGAATGATGGAGACAAACAGGTTGGCAAAGGCGGCTACCGTTGTCAGTGCCAGGCACATAACAAAGGCTACTTTCATGCTTGAGGTTACCGCTAGGGCAGAACAGATACCTAGGATCTGCAGTGCAACCGGGTTATTGGCAACAATAGGCTCCAATAAAGTGTCTTTTACTTTGGACATGGCTTAGGCCTCCCCTGTTTTCAAGTGATTGATCAGCGGTTTGAAGCCCTGATCACCCAGCCAATAGCGCACCAGGTTATCCACGCCTCTGGTTGTCAAGGTGGCGCCGGCCAAGCCATCGATCTGCGACTCGGAGCCTGCGCGGGTCAAATCCGCCTTGCCTTTTAGTACAGTAATGGTCAGCTCACCCTGATTAAAGGCCTGCTTGCCCACCCAGCTGGCTTTCCACTTGGGATTATCGACTTCGCCACCCAGGCCTGGGGTTTCAGTGTGCTCGTAGAAACCAATTCCAGCAACGGTCTCCAGATCAGCTTCCAGTGCCAAGAACCCATAGAGGGTTGACCAGAGGCCATAGCCTTTGATGGGCAAAATGATTTTCTCAATGCCCTGCTCACCCTCAACCATATAGACCGTGGCATAGTTGGCGCGGCGTTTAATCTTGGCTGGATCCTGCTTGGGGTCCAGCGCTACAGATAGAGCTGGGTCCTTGGAGGCCTTGCGCTGATCATAGGTCGCTGCATCAACCGCATCGGTAAAGCGACCGGTCTCAAGGTCCACTACGCGAGTGCTGATCTGCTCGAACTGAGTCTCAATAGAAACTCCCTCCTGCAGCAGTCCAGCTGAGGCGAGAATATTGGCCTTGAGATCCAGCAGCTTATTTACTTCCTGAGTGGGTCGCAAAATTACCGCGGCGCTAGACACCACCACGGCGCAAACCACACAGAGAGCCAGTGCTACACCAAATGTTTTAGAAATACTGTCATTACCCACGAGCCAGTCTCCTCTTAATATTACCCTGCACAACCCAGTGGTCGAACAGAGGTGCAAATAGATTGGCAAATAGAATCGCCAGCATCATGCCCTCTGGGAATGCGGGGTTAACCACACGAATCAGAATCACCATAACGCCGATCAAAATGCCATACCAAAGCTTGCCGGTATTGGTCATAGCCGCAGACACAGGGTCAGTAGCCATAAAGATGGCACCAAAGGCAAAGCCACCAATCACCCAGTGCCAGTAGAATGGCATGGCAAACATGGGGTTAGTGGAGTCAATGGCATTAAACAGCATGGACAGAGCCGCAGAGCCAATCAGCACACCGGCAATAATTCGCCAGGAGGCAATGCGCATTACCAGCAGTAATACAGCACCCATCAGAATAGCCAGGGTAGAGGTCTCACCAATGGAGCCTTGAATGGTACCCACAAATGCCTGCATCCAGGTCACAGTCTGCTGTAGGGCAACCATACCATCTGCAGCAGCTACCGACAGCATAGTGGCACCAGTGTAACCATCTACTGCAGACCAGACTGCATCGCCAGACATATAGGCCGGGTAGGCAAAGTACAGGAAGGCACGGCCAGTCAGGGCCGGGTTAAGGAAGTTCTTGCCAGTACCGCCAAACACTTCTTTACCAATCACAATACCGAAGCTGATACCCACAGCCACCATCCACAGTGGCAGATCTGGAGGACAGCAGAGTGCAAACAGAATCGAGGTAACAAAAAAGCCTTCGTTAACTTCGTGGCCGCGCACCGAGGCAAACAATACTTCCCAGAAGCCACCGACAATAAAGGTGGTCATATAGATGGGCAGAAAGTAGGCAGCGCCATGGACCATATTGTCCCAGACACTGCTGGCATCGTAGCCAGCCAGCAGACCGATAAAGACGCCACGCAGTCCCTCCTGAGAGACCATGCCCATATCCGCCATAATGGTATTGGCCTGAAAACCAATATTCCACATACCAAAAAACATGGTGGGGAAAGTCGCCAGCCACACAGTGATCATAACCCGCTTAAGGTCAATACCATCGCGCACATGAGAACTGTTTTTGGTGACATCTGAGGGCTTGAAAAGACCAGTGTCTACGGCTTCAAACAGCGCGTACCACTTTTCCCACTTTCCACCCTTGTGAAAGTTTGGTTCCAATTTATCGAGAAGATTACGCATCATGGGCTTAACCCTCCTTTTCAATTCTAGTTAGGTTGTCACGCAAAATGCCGCCATACTCGTGCTTGCCTACACAGACATAGGTGTAGAGGCCAACATCTTCTTCATCCAGCTCAAGACAGCCCAGCTTTTGCGCCATCTCTGTGTCACCCACAATCAGTGACCGCAGCAACTGTACCGGCAGGATATCCAGAGCTGTGACATCCTCGTAGCCGCCCACAGGAACCATGGCGCGCTCACTACCATTGGTGCTGGAGGTCATATTGAACAGTTTTTTAGTCAGTGAAGAAGCAAAGATAGGCAGTGCCGAGTGCTTGTTTACGCCGGCGCGCAGATAGTGCAGAAACTCGCGCTCACGGCCTTCGCGGATAACCGAGACCTGGCTGTGATAGCGGCCAAGAAAGGCAAATTCGCCAGCCGCCTTGCGGCCAGAGAGCACTGAACCAGAGATTACGCGGTTCTCATCATTGGCCAACTCACCAATAACCAGCTGATTAAGGTTAGCACCAAGCTGTGTAGTCAGCAGGCGGGGGTTAGCCACCTGGGGACCGGCCAGAGCAACAACTCTAGAGTTGTCCAGTTTACCTGTGGTAAACAAGGAACCCATGGCAATCACATCCTGGTAGCCAATAGTCCAAACTGTCTTATCGGCATTGACTGGATCCAGGTAATGAATATGGGTACCGGCCAGGCCAGCGGGGTGTGGGCCACTAAAGCTAACCACCCGCACAGCCTCTACCTCATCGCCAGGCACCACTGAGTCTGGAGCGACACACAGATTAACCGGCCCTTCTGTCAAGCGAGTCAGTAGCGTTAAGCCATTGACAAAGTCTTCGCTGCGACGGGCAATAATCACCGCGGGATCCGCTGCCAGTGGATTGGTATCCATAGCTGTGACAAAAATCGACGATGGCGCTGAATCAATTGCCGGGACTTTGGAATAGGGTCTGGTGCGCAGTGCAACCCACTGGCCAGAGTTGACCAGATTGTCTACCACCTCAGCGCGGTCAAGGCTGGCTAATTGGGCAGCAGAGTAAGACGCAAATTTCTCCGCCTTGTCACCCTCTACATCGATCACCAGCGATTGAAATACCCGACGCTCACCACGGTTGACTGCTACTACCTTGCCAGCCGCTGGTGCAGTAAATACCACACCTGAATTTTTCTTGTCGGAAAACAGTACCTGACCCCGGGTGACGCTATCACCTTCGCGCACCGCCATGGTGGGCTTCATGCCCGGATAATCTGAACCGATTATCGCAACCTGACTTATCACGGGACCATCTTGGATAACCTGCTCCGGCGCACCGGCAATAGGCAGATCTAATCCTCGACGAACTTTGATCATAAGGAAATACCACTAGTCTAATTTAAATTCTGGCTGCAACACCAAACTCATGCGGCCAGTCAAAAAGCCGCCTGTCGAGCTGCATTTTAAAGCTCGAGAACTGTGCAAATTACGCTGTAGTTTCGCCCAATCGGTGACCGCTAGAGAATGGTCAAAATTGGCCGAATTAGATTGCGCGGGATTATAAAGGTCTGGGCGCTGCTATGCCAGCGCTGTAGCACTTTTAGGGCTAATCTAAAGGGTTTTTTTAGATTTGCTTGAAAATGACAGGGCAAATCTGCCCCGAGGGCTTTAATTACCAGCTATTGCGACACTCCCGCAGAGCCAAAAACACCTGGGTAGGACTGGCGTCTGCGTCTAATTGAGCAAAGTTTTGAATAATCTCCGGGCTCTGGGTGCGAAAAAAGGTATTGATCTGTCTCTCCTGACCCAAATTGGTAATCAGCGCCTGATTGGGATCCTGAGACTCCACCTTTTGCAGCAACTCCGCCGCCGCAGAATTATTGGGCTCGCGATCCAGGGTAAAACGCAGATTATTGACAATATAATCATGGCCCGGATACAACATTGTGTTATCGGGCAGCACATCTACCTGGGAAAATACTGTGTCCGCTAGCACATCAGGGTCACCCCCGTAATGACAGTGCCCCACCCCCGCATTAAAGATAGTATCGCCACTAAATAGCGCGGGAATCTCGGTTTTTGAGAGCAGACAGATATGGCTCATGGTATGACCTGGCGTATCCATCACTTCCAACTCTACTGAGCTGCCAACCCTGACCACTGACCCGGCCTGGAGGCCAGTATCCATACCAGCAATTTTATCCCGCGCATTGGCATGGGCCAGCACCACTGCCCCAGTGGCGGCAACCATGGCCTGATTGCCGTCAATATGGTCAAAATGTTCATGGGTATTGAGAATCTGGATAATCTTCCAGCCCAGAGCCTCAGCGCGCTGCAGCACCAGCTGGTGATCAAAGGGATCTATCGCCAGAGCCTCGAGGGTCTCTGGACAGGCCACCAGATAGTGAAAATTGCGCAATGGGTTATCTGTCCAGATCTGCTCTACCAGCATGGAATTATCCTTTTATTGGCTGTCTATTAACCTTCTAAGGGGTAGCTGGGCCAAACCACGCCCGCAAACTTTTCGAGGCAGCGTACCACCTGGCAGCTGTAGCCAAACTCATTGTCATACCAGCAATACAGCACACAGCTATTGCCATCGACAATAGTCGCCTGAGAGTCCAGCACGCAGGCCTGACGTGAGCCCACAAAGTCGGTAGATACCGCTTCGGTAGACACTGTATAACCAATTTGCTGTTGTAAGCTAGAGTGCAGAGCTTTTTGCCGCAAAAACTCATTAAGCTCTTCAACACTGGTCTCTCTGCCGAGCTGCAAATTAAGAATAGCCATAGACACATTGGGTGTGGGCACTCTGATTGCATTGCCAGTCAACTTGCCTTTGAGCTCAGGAATGGCCTTGGCAACTGCCTTGGCCGCGCCTGTAGAGGTGAGAACCATATTCAGGGCGGCACTGCGACCGCGACGATCGCCTTTGTGATGGTTATCAATCAGGTTTTGGTCATTGGTATAGGCGTGCACAGTCTCTACATGGCCGTTATTGATTCCATACTCATCAAGCAGACATTTTAAGACCGGCACAATGGCGTTAGTGGTGCATGAGGCCGCAGAAATAATACTGCGCTCTGGGGTGATTTCATGGTGGTTGATGCCATAGACAATATTAGGAATATCATCTCCCGCTGGTGCTGTCAGCAGCACTTTGGATGCACCGGGGCGCAGATGCCCACCTAATCCTGCATTGTCCTTCCACACCCCTGTGTTGTCGACAATCAGAGCATTGTTGATGCCGTACTCTGTGTAGTCGATCTCCTCAGGACTGTTGGCATAGATCACCTTGATGGGGTTGCCGTTAACCACCAGCGTATTACTCTCAGTGAGCACGCGAATAGTGCCTTTAAACGACCCATGGACGGAGTCTCTGCGCAACAGGGCGGCCCGCTTTTCAAGATCGTTATCCAGCTTGCTCTTGCGAATCACAATTGCGCGCAAGCGCAACACATCGCCGCCGCCTGCCTTGTCGATCAAAATTCTTGCTACCAGACGACCTATTCGGCCAAAACCATAGAGCACTACATCCTGGGGTTCGGGCAGTGGCTTAATATCTGAGCCTACTATGCCTGCCAGCTCATCGCGCACAAAATCATCTATAGAACGACCATTGCCACCCTTTTGGTATTTGACCACCATTTTTCCGAGGTCTAAATGAGCTGGACCGAGCTGCAGCCTTGCTATGGCATCCAGCATGGGAGCAGTATCAAACTCACTGAGTTCGTTCATCTCAACCTGACGTACAAAGCGATGAGATTTCATCAAGTCGATTACCGACTTGTTAACCATATTGTTACCATACATATAGGTACTGACATTGCGCTCTCGATAGAGCTTGCCAATCACCGGAATCATGCTTTCTGCCAGCGCTTCCCGCTGCTTCCAATCTTTAAAGAAATCATCTGGTAATGGTCTTTTTTGCTCGGTCATGCCTTGGTTCCTTTTGCGCGTTGAAGAGAATTGTCATTATCCGGCAGCCCATGGGTCCAGACAATGAACATTTATTTAACCACTATGATAGACAATATATCTACAATCAATACCACGAGATAAGTAGAATAGTCGGTACATTCCTTTAATCGCATGGCTATTTGCGACGCCCACTGACAGATAAGCTAATATTTATGAGTATGATTCAGCAACGCCCCGCCTCTAAGCCCGGTGATAAACAGCAGTGGGGAGAGCTGCGTGCCGCAGGTCGAGCCCTGGCGGTGGCGGAGTCAGCTTTAAATTTTGATGGCTTGACCCTACTTGTCACCGAGACCGCCAGACAGGCAGCAGAGCAGACTCGTGCACTGCAGTTCTTTACTGCTGAGCAACAGCTACCAATTTTCAGCTTCCCGGACTGGGAGACGTTGCCCTATGATATTTTTTCTCCACACCAGGATATTGTGTCCGCACGCCTGCAAACTCTAGCCAACCTGCCAACAACCCAGCGCGGCATTATTGTGGTACCCCTATCCACATTGATGCATCGTATAGCACCCACAGACTTTGTTGCCTCACGCACCTTTAGCTACAAACTAGGCGAGGATTTAGATCGGGCCCATCTTCAAGATCAGCTTGGGCGTGCGGGCTACAAGCGGGTAGATACAGTGTTTGAGCATGGTGAATTTGCCTTTCGCGGCTCTATTATCGATATCTTCCCCATGGGTGAGAAAACACCATTCCGTATAGATTTACTGGATGACGAGATTGAATCACTGCGCCTATTTGACCCCGAGAGCCAGCGCACCAAGGAGACCGTTGATCAGCTAATGCTGCTGCCCGCTCGTGAATTCCCTCTGGATGCGGAGGCCATCAATCTGTTTCTCAATAACTGGCATGATCATTTTGATCATGACCCTAGCAACTGTTCGATCTACAACGATATCAAAGAGGGTATTGCGCCCCAGGGCATTGAGTACTATCTACCGCTATTTTTCCCCAGCACCTCCACATTGTTCGACTACTTGCCAGATCAGGTGCAACTGTTTACCCAGGCTGGTATTGAAGAGGCTGCGGAATATTTCTGGCAGGATATCAAGAGTCGTTATGAGGAATATGGAGTGGACCCGGATCGGCCCATTCTGCCACCGAGGGAAATCTTTATTGCCGTAGACAGCCTGTTTCAGTCCCTCAAACAGCTACCGCGAACCATAGTCACCCATGAGCTAGTGGATGAGCGAGCGGGTCAGAGCAATTTACAGCTTCATGCAGTGCCAGATGTAGCGGTTAATGCCAAGCTGATTAATCCGCTAGCCAATCTGCAAGCTTTTTTAGACCAGTGCCCAGCAGATACCAGAGTTCTGTTCTGTGCAGAGTCAGCTGGCCGCAGGGAGGTACTCGCGGATCTGCTAAAAACTATTGATCTGAGTCCCCAGCCGATTGATCACTGGCAGCAGTTTGTCGATGGCTCGGCCAGCCATGGCATTACCACCTACCCTATAGATCAGGGCGTCTACTGCCCCGAGCACAGACTCTGTCTAATTACCGAGGGTGAATTATTTGGTCAGCAGGTAATGCAGCGGCGGCGGCGATCAAGGGCCTCAGAGTCACCAGACTACGTATTTAAAAACCTGGCAGAGCTCAAAGTGGGCTCTCCGGTAGTGCATATCGAGCACGGTGTGGGGCGCTATCAAGGATTGGTTACTCTGGAAGTGGATCGCGCAGTGCAAGAATTTTTAATGCTTACCTATGCAGACGATGCCAAGCTCTATGTGCCGGTCTCCTCTCTCCATCTGATCAGCCGCTTTGGCGGCGGCGAGCAAGTAGCCGCGCCACTAAACCGCCTGGGCACAGATAAATGGGATAAGGCCAAAGAGAAAGCGGCCAAACAGGTGCGCGATACGGCAGTGGAATTACTAGACATCTATTCCCGTCGCGCCGCGCGCAGAGGCTTTGCCTGCAGCGCAAATGACGAGGACTACCGCAAATTTAGCAGTGACTTCTCCTTTGAAGAAACCGCCGATCAGCAGGAGGCCATAGACGCGGTGCGCCGCGACCTGCTGAGCCCCCAGCCAATGGATCGCCTGGTATGCGGTGATGTGGGCTTTGGTAAAACCGAGGTGGCCATGCGCGCAGCCTTTACCGTGGTCTCCAGCGGCAAACAGGTGGTTATTCTGGTGCCCACCACATTACTGGCTCATCAGCATCTGCAAAACTTTCAGGATCGCTTTGCCAGCTGGCCGGTGCGCATAGAGGAACTTTCACGCTTTAAAACCAGTAAAGAGCAAGATGAGGTGATAGCCGCGACCGAGGCTGGCAAGGTTGATATCCTAATCAGCACCCACAAATTGCTGCATGCGACCATAGACTTTAGCCGGCTGGGCCTAATGATTATTGATGAAGAGCATCGCTTTGGTGTGCGTCAGAAAGAGAAAATTAAATCTCTGCGCAGCTCGGTGGACATACTCACCATGACAGCTACCCCTATTCCGCGCACATTGAATATGTCGATGCACAGCATTCGCGACCTATCCATTATCGCCACACCACCGGCCAAGCGCCTATCGGTTAAAACCTTTGTCCGCAAACAGGAATCAAGAGTTACTCGAGAAGCCATACTGCGCGAAATACTGCGCGGTGGTCAGGTGTACTTCCTCCATAATGATGTCAAAAGCATTCAGCGGGTCGCCGACGAGCTGGCTGAGCTGGTACCTGAGGCTCGCATCCAAATAGCCCATGGCCAGATGCGCGAGCGTCAGCTGGAACAGGTGATGTCAGATTTCTATCACCAGCGCTTTAATGTGCTGGTATGCACCACCATTATTGAAACTGGGATCGATGTGCCCAGCGCCAATACCATATTGATTGAGCGCGCAGATAAATTTGGCCTGGCCCAGTTGCATCAGCTGCGCGGGCGCGTGGGTCGATCCCATCACCAGGCCTACGCCTACCTAATGACTCCTCAGGACAAAAAACTGACCCCGGATGCCACTAAGCGGCTGGAGGCTATTTCTGCCGCCGACCATCTGGGCTCAGGGTTCACCCTGGCCACCAATGACTTGGAGATTCGCGGTGCCGGAGAACTGCTCGGCGAGGAACAGAGCGGCCACATTCAGGCTATAGGCTTTACTCTCTATCTGGAAATGCTTGATCGGGCGGTCAATGCGATCCGCAATGGTGCCAAGCCAGATCTGGATGCTGCTCTGCACCAGGGCGTTGAGGTCAATATGCATATTCCTGCGCTGATTCCCGATGACTATCTGCCCGATGTCAATATGCGCCTGACCCTCTACAAGAGGCTGTCTAACTGCCAGACCAAAGAGCAGCTGCATGAGCTACAGGTGGAGATGATTGACCGTTTTGGGCTATTGCCAGATCAGCTAAAGGCTCTGTTTCAACTTGCCGAGCTACGCCAGCTGGGCGAGAAGCTGGGGCTTAAAAAGATTGAGGCTGGCCCCAATGGCGGGCGTGTTCAATTTACCGAAAACACTGCGGTAGAGCCCATGACTATTGTTACTATGGTGCAGAGCCAGCCCAGTATTTTCCGCTTGCAAAACAATGACCAACTGAGTTTCACTATGCCCATGGATAGTCCGGAAGAGCGCTTTGTTCAGGTTAATGAAATTCTGCAACAACTGCTTTCGGCGACCGCGGCATAAGTAGATAACAGGGAATGACAATGACCCAGAGCAGCATCCAAACAGAGGCTTTGCCAGCATCAAAAAACAGTGGATTAGTTTTCCTCTGCCTCTGTATTGCTCTTAGCTTTTCAGCTGTAACAGTGGCTGAAGAAAACTCTGAGGATAGTCAGCAACAGATTAGCCCCCCGGAAAACTGGTATCAGGTGGAAGTCATTTTGTTTACCCAACAGGGAGATGCCGGCAATGAAGCTCCGCCTGCGGATTACCAGCTGGCTTTTCCCACCAGCTGGCAAAAACTTATAGACCCCCAGCTGACAGAGCATGGCACCACCCCTCCCATCGCCGCAGGTGCACTATTAAGTTTAGATAGACCCCATGATGTAGAGGTTGATCCTCAACCAAGTCTTATTCCTCGCGCCCAGGTTGAGGATCCAGCTATCTCCAAGTTTCAGGATCAGGCTACTGAGCAACAGAGTACTTACCTAGATATTCCCGCCGATGCCAGAGCCCTTGCAGCTCAGCGTTTCGCCGAAGCTCAGGCGCTAGAGCAGCAACTCGCCCAGGCTAGTGCCTACCAGCCAAGATATGAACAGACTCTGTTAATGCTGGACAGTCAATTCCGCGACCTCAATGAAAGCGCACTGACGCTGGACCGCCGCGGCTACAATGTGGTGTTTCACAGTGCCTGGCGCTTTGCCAGCGAAGGGGAAGCAAGTGACCCATGGCTGCTGATTAAAGCCGGGCAACGCCTTGAAGACCGTCATCAGATTGAGGGCTCTCTGCGCTTTTATAAGTCGCGCTTTTTGCATTTCGAAACTGATCTATGGCTGGCGCAGTTTAGCAATGACAGCACCCAGCTGGTTGAGCTTCCAGAGTTGCCCAAACCACCCAAGCCCGAATCAACTGCCAGCCACCAGAGCAGTGACTTTTATTCCCATCTAGTCAATCTGCAGCCTATGAATATTGAAACTATTCAGGGCCTAGGGATGCATAGCTCAGCAGCTACAAAAAGTATTGAGAGTCTGGAAAACCTTGAGAGCTTGGAGAACTTGGAAAGCCTTGCAAGTCCAAAACTGCTTGATCTTACAGGCCAGAAACCAGCAAAGCCCAAACAGTATCCAGTGACCGAGCTGTGGACATTAAAAAAATCCATGCGCCTTGATGAGAACCAGGTCTACTATATAGATCACCCGAGGATGGGCATTATGGTCAGCATTAAAAGCTATCAACCAGTATTGCTAAACCCCCCTCCTATCGATAGCGATAACCAGACCTCTGATCCAGTATCAGAATAGATTTATCAACTCTGTTGAATATCCTAACCCTCAGGTGCAGTTGACTCCTGCCGCACATAGATTAAATCCTGGGTATCAAAACCCAGTGTCGTGGCCCGAGCTAAAAACTGCTCCATAACCAGATCTGAAACCTGCGGGGTTCGTGCCAGCAACCACAGATAGTCTCTACTATTACCAGACACAAAGGCATACTGATAGTTATCTTTATCCAGATCAAAGACAATATAGGAGCCAAAAAATGGCCCAAAGAAGGATACCTTCAAATGGCCAGTATCCTCGCTACCCACAAAATAGGCTCGGCCCTCAGCCTCGCTCAGCTCTCCTGTTTCTGCCGACCGACCACTGTTGATCACTCGTATGCCTCCGTCGTCACGAAGAGAATAGTCGGCCGTCACCTCATGCAAACCACGCTCGAAGGAATGGTCCAGACGGGCAATTTCATACCAGCGCCCCAGATAGGACTCCAGCCTGAAGTTGTCCACGGGCTCTACGCCCTCTGGCGACCCCAGACAGCCCCAGAGGCTCAGAGACAGAACAGCAACGGCAAGCAGACGCATAACCCTTTCCTTAATTATTGTTTAGACGACAATTATACGCAGCAATGCCGATTCTAGGGTCGCCATTTTCCGGACAGCAAATATCGGCAGTCACCACAGAGTGCTGGCTCTTGATCAAACTCTGCTCGCCACAGTGCATCCATCCAGAAGATAGCCAGGGTGGCAAAAAAACAGTGTATATTGATCAGATTTACCATTGCATTTACAAACAGGGCGGCCGCCAATGCCCCCAGCAGCAAAATAGCGGTTACTAACAGTTTGGTTACCAGAGACTGTTTCAATAATCTGTCGAAATTTTCTAGATAGCCCTGCCCACCGTTCTCAATTAGAAAGCGCCTGGAGGTCATAAGCCAGTAACAGAAATAAAACAGCACCCCTACGATTAACATAATCGGCCACAGAGCATCGCCCATCTGACCCAGCATCAGCTCTATGGTTTCATCCACCAGAAGTGGCGCTTCAAAGGGGTAGGCCAGCCAGTTATCATCAATAATCCAATAGCCATTAAAATAGCCTAACGCCAGCATGCGTACTGGATTATTGTAAATTCCAGCAACCGCAATCACCATAATAAGGCCCATATAAAAAAGCAGCATAGAGCCATTAAGCTCTTCGATAAGCCACCAGCCCACCATGGCAGTCAGCAGCAGTATGGGAATACCCATGCAAAAAATCACATCGGCGGTTTGATAGAGCAGAGAGTAAAGGCGCTTTATAAATCTGCCCAGTGCAGAGCAACAGCTATGGGCAAGCCTGTAACCTGGGAATCGGGCAGCCAGGGATGGCAGTATCTCTTGAACAAGCTGATTCTGTCCAAAAAAAGTCAGGCCACCGGTGATAGTCATACCCAGCAGGCCAAACCAGATTTGCATCTGAGTAGAGCCATTAACTGCATCAAAAAATTGCCCAGCCACATAGTCAAAGACCGCCAGGCCCAAGAGACCCCAGCCTATGCAGAGCAAGGTGAAACTAATAAAACAGGAAACAGAGCGACGAGCTGCAGCTAGCATTGGCCAGCCCCCCGCAAGAAATTGACAACTGCGATTCCCGGGCAGCGACGCCCAGTCCAACATAAAAAGCCCATGATCCGATATCCCTATCACCAGACAGCCTAAATCCATTAACCACCGGCTATCTGTATTTGCCCCTTCTAACTTCCATGTTACTAAAAGAGAGCCTCTGAAGTTTCTATCAATACCTGCTTACAATTACCACTTACTGAAGAAATGTAGATGCTGGCAGGTCAAAATTCCAGCTCGTTGGCCGAATTTATCCTGTGGCACCTTGCTTTGCCTCTAAAAACTAGCTTGCAGACGGTAAGTCAGCCTCGGTTTCAATGTGTAGTGTGGATGTTGGGAAGGCAATCTCAGCTTGGTTGGCTTCGATAATTGCCGCCACCTGCAGCAATATATCCTGCTTGATCTTATGGAACTCAATCCAGTCAGTGGTCTTGGTAAATGTATAGACAAAGAAATCCAGAGAGCTCGCTGAAAAGCGATTAAAATTGACAATCATGGTCTGCTGCGTATCAATCTCTGGATGCTTTATCAACATAGCAGTCACCTGATCTACTATGGAGCCCATGGCATTGATATCAGCATAGCGGATACCTACAGTCTCATAGATCCTGCGGTTACTCATGCGCGACGGGTTTTCCACCGAGATACTGGCAAAGGATGAGTTGGGAATATACAGGGGGCGTTTATCGAAGGTTCTGATTCTAGTCAAACGCCAGCCTATATCCTCTACAGTTCCCTCAATTTCTTTGTCCGGCGAGCGCACCCAGTCCCCCACAGAAAATGGCCGGTCCAGATAAATCATCAAGCCACCAAAAAAGTTGGCGAGCAGATCTTTGGCGGCAAAGCCCACCGCAATACCACCTATGCCACCAAAGGCCAACAACCCCGAAATGCTGTAGCCGAACAGCTGCAAGGCCACCAGTATAGCGGTAATAATTACCGAGGCGCGCAGCAGCTTGCCTATGGCAATAACTGTGGTCGCGTCCATGGGTTTGGCTATGTAGTCTGGATGCATTAGATTGCGCTCGGCGCGCTTAATAAAGTTATTTATAAACAGGGCTCCCAGAAATATCACCGCCAGGCGATTGACCGGGTCGATCAGGCTTTGCAGGGGCGAGCCCATTTTCTGTGCCGCTATACTGGCAGCAAAGTTGACGCCGAGAATCCATACCAGCCAGATCGCCGGCTTGCGACAGGCCTCGATAAAGGCATCGTCCCACACCGTCTTTGACTTCTCGGCATGCAGCTCCAGGCGATCGATAATTTTATTGAGAATATAGCCCGCGGTAAGAGCAGCGAGAACAACAGCAAACAGATGGGCTATCCATAGATTGTCATAACCTGCCAGGCTAATAAACCAATTTTCAATCGCGTTCATAATGATCACTTGCTCCCACTTATTTCTTCTAGTAACTGAATAATTTGTTGTCGTCTGGGATCAGCACAGAGGCTGTCCCAGTCCACTGATTTTGATCCACGCATGGAGGCAATCCTATCAGAACCTGCCACAGACTGGCGCTCCATCATGTCCAGCACCTCGATGGCGCCCTCGGGACAGTTGCACACTAGAATCATATCGCAACCACAGTCCAATGCCAGCTGTGCTTTATCAATATAGCCACCAGCCACATCTGCGCCCTTCATGCTTAGATCATCGCTAAAGATCACTCCATCAAAGCCCAGCTGCTGTCTGAGTACCTGCTGCAACCAGAAGGCCGAGAAGCCAACCGAATGCGCATCTATCGCTGGAAAAGTAATATGGGCTGGCATCACTCCTTTCAACAGTTTGGACAGTGCCGCAAAGGGCTTGAGGTCATGATCCATAAGCTGCTGCCAACTTCTGGGATCCACCGGGGCCTCGAGATGGCTGTCGGCGACAATACCGCCATGGCCGGGAAAATGCTTGCCTGTGGCAGCCATACCAGCTTCATGCATACCCTCGATAAAAGCCTGTGCCAAGGCAATCACCATTTCAGGCTGATCGGAAAAAGCCCGGTCGCCGATAATACTGCTGGTATCTCTGTCCACATCCAATACCGGGGCAAAGCTAATATCAAAGCCACAGGCCAGCACTTCAGAGGCCATTAGCCAGCCTGTATCGCGCACTAGCTGCAAGCCTGCCTCCCGGTTCTGAGCCACAGTATCACCCAGCACCTGCATAGGTGGAAAGCAGGTAAAGCCATCGCGCAGCCGCTGAACCCGACCACCCTCCTGGTCCACTGCGATTAGCAAATTATCCGAGGCCTGCCTGATCTGGACATTGAGCTCGGTCACCTGCTCTCGACTATGAATATTGCGGGCAAACAGGATAACGCCACCCACCTGGGGGCTCTGTAGTAGCTGTCGTTCCTCAGCTGTCAGTTCGGTGCCAGCCAGATCGAGCATTAAACGTCCGTACGCCATTGATAAATTTCCTGTTTAGACGGATTTATTATTTAACCCAGTAGCGCTATTCCACTGAGCTATTTTAACCATGAAACAAATTTCAGCCCAGAAAAAATAACATTATATTTTTGAGTGGCTTAGATAATCTATGTAAAAATTTACATCGCATTTGCGCGCCAACTTAAGCGCTAATTAAGAAATTATTTTTTATGCGGGGATCTCTGATTAGTGATAATTTTATCCATGTAAGCTTCATCAGGAGAACGGCAATGGCAACTCAACTTCCAACCATGGGACAGTGGTATCAGGATATCGCCATCAATCGGCTATTCGAGATTATTGGTCAAGATCAGTACTGCGCAACCATAGATATCAGATATGAAGACGGAGAAATTGATGAGATAGATCTTGAGCAATGGGCACAGATGTCTGTCGCTCTAGCAGATCCACCTCAGGACTGGCGCAGCCTTTTTGACCTTAGCGAAGAGCAGCGCTTTTTCTCTGATGATATTATTGTGCCGGCGCCAGGCGCTGATGTTTTGGCGAGCTTGGAGCCAGATTCCCAATTTGGCTGGGATGAGTTTTAACGGCTGGATTCTGTGTTGGGCGCCATATGGGATCTAAACTAGCTTGAGATCCCCACACAGGTTAACAGCCGTCCTCGCGAATATGCTGCAGTATCAGCTCCGCAGCCTCTTGACTGTTGTCTACTAGCTTAAATAAATCCAACTCAGCTTCTGAGATACAGCCCTGCTCCAGCATGCGCTGCACAATCCAATCCACTAACCCTGCCCAGTAGTCGCGACCTACCAGAACAATAGGGAATGGCCGCACCTTGCCAGTCTGCACAAGAGTCAAGGCTTCAAATAACTCATCCAGAGTGCCGTAGCCACCGGGGAAGATCACAAAGCCCACTGCATGTTTGACAAACAGGTACTTGCGCACGAAAAAATAGCGAAAATCCAGCGATATATCCTGATAGGGGTTACTGGTTTGCTCAAAGGGCAGCTCAATATTGAGCCCTACAGAATGTGCATCAGTGCCATGACAACCCCGGTTGGCAGCCTCCATAATGCCCGGCCCTCCGCCCGTAATAACCGGCACCCCTTCCCTTCCCAACAGATCACCTAGAATCTGGGCCTGTTTATAAGCTGGTGAATCGGGCTCATATCTGGCACCACCAAATACTGTTACCGCTGCTCCTAACTTTAAGAGTCTATCTGTTCCATCGACTAATTCAGACTGTATACGCAGAACGCGCCAAGCTTCTTGTACTTTTGCTTCAAGCATTTTTTACCTCTGTTTTCTTTCAATATAGACCCTATTGCGATCTTATGAATACTGTATATAATTACAGGCATATGAACAGAGGAAAAGCTTATGGAACGCCTTACCGCCCGACAGCAGCAGATATTTGATTTGATAAAAGATAATCTCGATGAGACAGGCTATCCGCCCACCAGAGCAGAGATCGCTCAAACACTGGGCTTTCGCTCGGCCAATGCCGCGGAGGACCATCTGCGCGCCCTGGCTCGCAAGGGAGTGATCGAGATGATTCCCGGCGCCTCGAGAGGCATTCGTGTTGTCGAGCAGTTTAATGGTATTCCGATTGTTGGCCGCGTGGCAGCCGGTGAGCCCATACTGGCTGAGCAGAATATTGAGGACTATCAAGAGATGCCAGCCGGCAGCTTCCACCCTCACGCTGACTATTTTCTGCGTGTCCAGGGCCAGAGCATGGTTGATGTGGGCATTATGGATGGTGACCTGCTTGCAGTGCACCAGCAACCCACAGCTGAAAACCAGCAGATTGTCGTGGCCCGGGTAGATGGTGAAGTCACTGTTAAGCGTCTGAAGAGAACTCGCAGCAAACACGAGATTCAACTATTGCCGGAGAATCAACAATATTCCCCTATTGTGGTAGACCTGCGGGCCCAGGACTTCGCTATCGAAGGTTTGGCTGTGGGTGTTGTAAGGGTGGCTATCTGATCAATAAGGCTGGTGGCTGCTGATTTAAAAATGCTCTTGGCTATAAGCTGCTCTTGGCAAAGGCATAATCCTCGACCGGCTCGCCTCCAAGCACATGCTCTTGCAGTATTCTTTCAATTACCTCTGGGCTGCAGCTGTGGTACCAGGTGCCATCTGGGTAACTGAGCATAATGGGGCCCTGGCGACAGATTCGCAGGCAGTCTACCTTGGATCTGTAGACACCAGCCTCAACATCCATAAGACCCAGCTCACGGATACGCCGCTTTAAATAATCCCAGGCTTCGCCCGCCTGCTCTGGCGGTGCGCATTTACCCGCAGTGCAGATCATCAGATGCTGGCGATAGCTGGCTACCTGCCGCTGCTGGGCAAGCTTCTCTAGAAAATCGGTATTTTGCATAAGTCAGGGATTTATAGCACCGTGCCAAGCCAGGCACGGGCAAACTAGTGAACCGTGTGGCGTTTCTCGTCGCCCTCTGCATTGACTGGGGCGCGCTCTTCATTGATATCAAACACCGTCTGGATACCTGCATCCATCATACTCTTGGCAACATCCAAATGCTTACCCTCCAGATACTCCAGAACTTCTTTCGAAAAACTGATACGCACCAGGGGTTGATCAGAGCCGGAGCGCTGCAGTGCAACCTCTCCATCTTCAAGCATAATTAGTTCAAACTCTGTTAGAGCCATGTTTTATTTATTAACCTCTTCGTATCAGTGTTTATATCTGTGATTATTAGCCTCTGCTATTTAAGTTTAGCAGCTATTATTGCCAATAGTTAAAACTCCACCATCATATCGCGGTGCCGATCTACAAGCTCGCGCATTCTGTCCAGCCAGTATTGAGCTGCATCTAGTCGCCACTCCACCTGCTGCTGGCCATCTATAGCCAGAGCATCTACAGCAATTACTGGCAATCTGTCTACATCCATTTCCGCCTTGCGTATCTGGGGTAATTGATACAGCTGGCTGTGGGCAGCCAGCAACTCCGTCGCCCAGGAGTCTTTGTCGGCGAGCAGAGTACGCATCTCCATCGCCTCGACGGGGCACTTGCCTATGGCTTCAAGCAACTGGATCAGGCTCTCTACGTCAGTGACGCTGTCAGGCTCCGCGACCTTGTAGGTAGTTGCAATATCGCAGAGATGCCAGTGCCAGGCCTGATATAGCTGCAGCGCAACAGACTGTACTATGGCCACAGTCTGATGGCTGTTTTTTTCATTAACCGAAGCCAACAGCTGAGCTGCAAACAGACATTTCTGATTGACCGCAGACAGATAGGTCGACAGTGCCACGCCCTTTAACTACTGCCTTTTTCAGCAGGCTTCCAGCTGCCATTGCTGTAAAAAGCACTCCAGCCAGTGGGCTTGCCATCATCTTCAGAGCGCACATACTGCTCTTTGGTTTTACGACTATAGCGTATTACCGTGGGTTTACCCTCTGGATCCAGCACGGGGGCAGTAAGCAAAAACTGATACTTCTCGTCGATGCGATCTTTGTAGGGCAATAGTTCCTCTACAGTGGGTGCCCGAGTTTCACGATGTCGCGGGAACTGGCTAGCTGCCAAAAATATGCCTGAGGCGCCATCGCGCAATACATAATGGTCTTCAACCTTGGCACAGCGCAGCTCTGGCATGGCAATAGGATCTACCTTGGGTGGCGCGGCCTCACCATTGCGCAGTAATTTACGAGTATTTTTACAGGGAACACCGGGCTCAGTCTCGCCGGTACAGCCAAAGTATTTGCCAAAGCGGCCAGTCTTAAGCTGCATCTCGCTGCCACATTTATCACAGTCAATTACCGGCCCCTCGTAACCTTTGATCACGTACTGACCAAACTCTACCTCATGACCAATACAGTCTGGGTTGTTACCGCAGACATGCAGTTTTCTGGTCTCGTCGAGCAGGTAACTATCCATGGAGGTGTTGCACAGCTTGCAGCGATGCTTGTGCAATAGCAGTTTGGATTCCGCCTCGTCATCCTCATCAATATTGACTGCCTCATCGCCGGCAGTCAGGTTAACTGTGTGCTTGCAGCGCTCTTTGGGTGGCAATGCGTAGCCTGAACAGCCCAGGAATACACCTGTGCCCGCTGTTCTGATCATCATCGGGCGACCGCACTTTGAGCATTCGATATCAGTCTCGGACGGGTTATTCGGACGCATACCGGCTTGAGGATTCTTGGCGCTACTGACCTTCTGACTAAAGTCCAGATAGAAGCGGTTAAGCACCTGTTTCCAGTTGAGTTTGCCCTCGGCAATCTCATCCAGCTGCTCTTCCATGGTCGCAGTGAAACCATAATCCATTAGATCGGTAAAGCTCTCACTCAGACGGTCAGTAACAATGTCACCTATCTTCTCGGCAAACAGGCGCTTGTTTTCAATGCGCACATAGCCGCGGTCCTGGATGGTGGAAATAATAGATGCATAGGTTGATGGTCGGCCTATGCCTCGCTTCTCCAGTTCTTTAACCAGCGCGGCTTCCGAGTAGCGAGCCGTAGGTTTGGTAAAGTGCTGCTGAGGAATCAGGGTCAGCATATTCATGGCATCACCCTGCTGCAGATCTGGGAGCTCGTCATCCTCGTCTCTAGCGGGCATTACGGCCAGATAACCATCAAAGCGCGTTACCCGACCCTTGGTGGTCAACTCATAGTCACCGGCAGCCACAGTAATAGTAGTGGCGGTAAATTCTGCTGGCGTCATCTGGCAGGCCACAAACTGCTGCCAGATCATCTGATAGAGACGCCGTGCGTCTACTTCCATTTCACCTAGGTTGCCAGGGGTAATATCAATATTGGAGGGGCGAACCGCCTCGTGAGCATCCTGGGCCCCAGACTTGCTGCTGTAGACAATGGGCTGCTCTGGCAGATACCTGGCCCCATGCCGCAATTGAATATACTCTCGACAGGAGGCTACAGCATCAGCACTCAGGTTGGTGGAGTCGGTTCGCATGTAGGTAATGTATCCAGCTTCGTAGAGTCGCTGAGCCATCATCATGGTCTTCTTAACACCGAAGCCAAGTCTGGTACTGGCAGCCTGTTGCAGCGTCGAAGTTATAAAAGGCGCCGACGGCTTTGATTTGGTGGGCTTGTCTTCACGCTTGCTAACAGCGTAGTCCGCTGTGCGCAGAGCTGCCAATGCAGTGTCAGTTTCATCTTTGTTTACCGGACGGAAGGCACGGCCCTGATATTTTTTAATATCAAAGCGAATTTTAATATCCTCATCGCTATCCCGGCTGTCGGGGTCTCTGCGATCTTCAAGATCGGCCTGAACCGTCCAGTATTCCTCTGGAATAAAGGCACGAATCTCACGCTCCCGCTCAACGATAAGGCGCAGCGCAACCGACTGTACTCGTCCGGCAGACAGGCCGCGACCTACCTTTTCCCAGAGCAGTGGTGAGACCATAAAACCCACCACACGATCGAGAAAACGTCGCGCTTGCTGGGCATCTACCCGATCGGTGTTTAGCGTGCCCGGGTCTTCAAATGCAGTGCGTATCGCTTTCTTGGTAATCTCGTTAAAGACTACACGCTTGTAGCGGCTGTCATCTCCACCAATCACCTCAGTCAGATGCCAGGCAATGGCCTCTCCCTCTCTATCCATATCCGTCGCCAGATAGACAGTATCTGCATTTTTGGCCAGCTTCTTAAGCTCGGCAACCACCTTCTCTTTGCCGGGCAAAGTAGCATACTCGGCTTTCCAATCGTTATCTGGGTCTATACCCATACTATTAATTAGCTGAGCCTTGGCTTTTTTCTCTTTGTGAATAATTTTTTCTTCAGGGGACATCTTGCGGGTTAGCGCTGCCAGACGGGCACGCTCTTTAGGATCTGTGGTTGTCCGATTGGCACCTGTGGGCAGGTCTCGAATATGTCCAACACTGGATTTCACCACATACTCATCGCCCAGATAGCGATTGATTGTTTTAGCTTTGGCGGGTGATTCCACAATGACGAGAGATTTGCCCATAATAGGAGTTGTTCCTTAATAAAACCGCAAATTATTTAAAAATTTACCACTGCAAACGTGAGTTTGGCCCAATTACTAGAGCCAAGGCTGGCATATATACGTGCTAGCCTGCCCTTTGGTCAAGCTTCAGAGGCAAATTTCTTCAGCTTTTTCTCTGAGTCTATGTAAAAAATCACAGATTTGATTTAGCTCAGACTGGTCTCCGCGCTCATCCCAGATTACACCTATTCCCTGTGCGCTGGCGACAACAGCGCCTACACCCTCAGGGAGACTGCTTACAGTTGCCGCCAGTAAATCATGCCATTGCTCGCCCGCATCCTGTGCCATCCAGAACCAGCCCTGATACTCCGAAGGCCAGCCTCTGCTGCTAATACGTTGCAGCACCCAGTCCTGACGACAGTCTGTATCCTGCCAGGGCAAGCGGTAACAGACTGCCTCGAGGCGACGCTCATCTTCTCTGGCATCCGGCCTGCGATGCAGGCTGACCTGCAGCGAGGCGAGACTGGCCAGACGGCGCAATTCAGTAATGCGCTTCTGATGTGGTGACTGCTTGAGCCACATCAATGGCGACAGCACCAATGCTGTACCAAAAACTATTAACAACCAGGTCATTTCGTACTACTCTTATTAACAGGACTTTTTTGTACCACAGAATCGAAACCGAGTAAGGAGAAATAACTATGTCTGGTTACCACCATATTTTAGTCGGTCTGGACCTATCTACAGAATCCCAGCAAGTCATAGATCGGGTCAAGTTTCTTTTTGCAAATACAGATACAAAAATCTCTCTCTGTCATATTCTAGAACCTTTAGCCTTCACTTACGGGGGCGATATACCTGTAGATCTGTCAGATGTGCAGTCCCAGCTCCAGCAACAGGCGACCGAACGGCTAGCCAGTTTAGGTGGACAACTGGATATCAGTGCTGATGATCAGCATATTGTTCTCGGTCATCCAGCTCAGGAAATGCACAGGATGGCCAACGAACAGGACATTGATCTGATTGTGGTTGGCAGTCATGGTCGTCATGGTCTGGCACTTATTTTTGGCTCTACCAGCAACTCGGTATTGCATGGCGCCAACTGCGATGTCCTGGCTGTACGAATTGAAGATTAGTCTCTGTCGCCAAATGGCTATCCAGACTCCATAGCCACAGCTTGTGTTTTATTTTTAGACTCGCATTATCGCTGCTTTACTGGTAACTTTCTGTTTAAGCACCATAGGTTATCCAGATAATTTTAATATGCAAGCAGGGATGGTATGTTCAGCAGACAGTCAGCTTACAGCCTTTTATCTCAGCTGCTTTTGTCTTCTCGCTCTTTATTCAATAACGGATCAGCTGCCTGGGCTTTAGTTGTTGTAGCCGCAGCCCTTACCGGGTTTTCTGCCAATCTGTCTGCCTCCTCAGCCCTAAATAGCAACAGCCAGCTTATCGATGCTGCTCCACCCATTGCCACTGATAACCAACTAGCTGATCAGCGCGCAGCCTACGCCCAGAGCTTAAAACTTATTCGCAAGAGAGACTGGCAAAAACTGCACCGTCAGCGCAGTAAACTTGTGGACTATCCGCTGTACCCCTACCTTATCTACGCAGAACTGATTGCCGATCTACGCTATGCACGTCGACATGAGGTGAGTAATTATCTGCGCCGCTACAAGGGCTCAGTTAAGGCCCAGCATCTGCGGGCCCGCTGGCTTGACTATCTAGCCCGCCGAGCCTACTGGCAAGCCTATACAGAATACTTTGATCCACAGACCGCCAGCGTCAGCCGGCAGTGCAATTACTATCTAGCCCAGTACCGGCTGGACAATAAACCTCTGGCGATCAGTGAGGGACTCAAACTCTGGGCAGTGGGTAAGTCCCAGCCCAAAACCTGTGACAAGCTGTTTGGCATCCTGATAAAACATAAACATATTAGCGAGAGCCTGGCCTGGCAGCGCTTTAATGCTGCTCTGAGCAATCGCAATTTCCAACTGGCCCGCTACCTTAAGCGATTTTTAAAAACCCCAGAGTATCTTAAGCGTTACCAGCTCTACTATGATGCTGACAGAAACCCCTGGCGACTCGATCAGTACAGCGCTTTCACCAACAATAGTACCGAAGAACGCAAGCTGCTGGAGCATGGGCTGATGCGTTTGGCCCGCAAGAATCCCAATCAAAGCTTAAAGTACTGGTCTCGCTACCAGCTAAGTCATGAATTTAACCATCAGGCCCAGGCTAAAATTGTCAGTGCAATTATCAAAGGCCTCTATCAGAGGGGGCATAGGGCCGCATCTGACAGCTATTTTAGCGACCACCTGGCACTACTGAATCAAACGCTTAATGGCGAACTCACCGAGTGGCGCATTCGCCAGGCTCTGGCCGAACTAGACTGGCCTGCCGCATCTAAGTGGATTGCGCGCCTGCCCAAAACCAGTCAACAAAAGACCGTCTGGCGTTACTGGGCTATTCGCAGCATGGAAAGCAATCCTGCCACTACCCTGAGTCCAGAGCTCAATCAGCTAACCCGCGCCCTGGCCAAAGAGCGTGATTTTTATGGCTTTCTGGCCAGTGAAAGGCTGGATAAGAGCTACAGTATTAACCATGACCCAGCAATTGTTGATGACCAGCTGTTGCGATCCATCGCCAGTATCCCGGCGATGCAGCGTGCCAGAGAACTACACTTCCACGGTGACAGCCTGGATGCCAACCGTGAGTGGGCGGCAGCCAATAAAAACTTCCAGCGCCAAGAGTGGATTGCCGCCGCAGTGTTGGCCAGCCAGTGGCAGTGGCACAACAAAGCTATCGCCGCCATGGGTAGTGCCAAGTACTGGGATGATGTTGAAATCAGATTCCCCCTGGCCTATGTGCAACCCATTAACCAGGCGGCTAAAAAGGCTGGCATACAAAACTATTTGCTGTTCGCGCTGGCTCGGCAGGAAAGTGCATTTAATGCTACCGCAACCTCCAGCGCCGGCGCCATGGGTCTGGTTCAGGTAATGCCGGCAACCGCCAAATCAACGGCACGCAAACATCGCCTGCCCTATCGCAACAAAAAGCAGCTGCATAGCGTTTCCGTTAACTTACCCATAGGCTCGCAGTACTACAGCGATCTTCTACAGCGCTTTGGCAATAATCGCATTCTGGCAACCGCTGCCTATAATGCCGGGCCAACCCGTGTCGACCAGTGGTTGCGTAAAAGCAATGGCGAGCTGCCCTTTGATGTATGGATGGCGCTAATCCCATTTAAAGAAACACGCAGCTATGTGCGCAATGTGATGATGTATTCGGTTATTTATTCCCGCAAACTGGGAATTACATCACCTATGCTGCAACAGCATGAACGAGACAGGCTACTGTAATGCTTAACCCGGCCCCAACAATAGCGCCCATAAACCTGCCTGAGGGCAATCTCTACTCAGGTAGGCCAGTATGATAGATATTGGTGTAAACCTCTCCAGCAGGCGTTTTAAAGGGCATATAGGCGATGTGCTAACCAGAGCCAGGGAAGCCGATGTGCGACAATTGGTACTAACCGGCACCTCGGTAGATGAGAGCCGTGCCGTACTGTCTATCTGTGAAGAGTACCGTGACCAGTTTCCCGCTATGCTTTTCGCTACCTGTGGCATACACCCCCATGATGCTAGCTCCTTCAACAATCAGAGCCTGCATGCTCTGCGTGAGTTAGCGCAACATCCTCAGATGGTGGCAATCGGTGAGACCGGACTGGACTTTAACCGCAACCTGTCCCCAACCAGGGCTCAGGAAGCCTGTTTTGAGGCTCAGTTGGAACTGGCAGCCGAGCTGCAGTTGCCGCTATTTCTTCACGAGCGCGATGCCGCCGTGCGTCAGCTGGAAATGCTCAAAAGCTATCGCGATGAGTTTGCTGATGCGGTGATTCACTGTTTTACCGGCGACAAAAAAACCCTGTTCGGTTATTTGGATATGGATCTGCATATAGGCATAACCGGCTGGATATGCGACGAGCGCAGAGGCTTGGAATTACAGAGTCTGGCGAAAAATATTCCCCTGCAACGGCTGATGATAGAGACGGATGCACCCTATTTGCTGCCCAGAACCATACAGCCCAAGCCCAAGGATCGACGCAATGAACCGGCATTTTTACCCTATGTGTTGGCAGGTGTCGCCGCGGTACGCGAGGAGTCTCAGCAACAGATAGCCAGCGCCACCAGTGCCAATGCCCAGCGGTTTTTTAAATTGCCCAGTCCTGACTAGGCTTCTTCTATACAGCCGCCTTGTGCAATCACCCCTGAGCTTCTAATCTGTGCCCGGAGGCCACCCTTGCCTACCAGATCTGGCAGAATTCGCACAGCCAGGCGCTTTTGCAGGCCTGCGCAGGGCTCACAGAGCTGCACTCCGTAGCACTGGACACCATCAATGGTAAAGTTTTTGCCCACCAGATTATTGAGACCAATTCCCTCGGTGATCAGATTGCGGCGAAAGTCACTGTCATGAAAACTATTGCCGGTGGCCTGATTAAATGCCTCTATCACCTCTGACTCGATCAGGGTGATCTCCCAATCCGGCTGGCCTTTGTAATGGGATCTGTTAGCCCCAGTTTCGGAGTAGTAGCGGTCGCCCTCTATGCCCTTGCCCGCTTTCAGCGAAACCTTTTGATGGCCGCTAACCGCGCCTCCAGCTTTGGAGGCAATATAAATTGCTTTAATTCTACCTGCTGCCACTGCAACTCCTCGATTATTAACTGGCCATCAAGTCTTTGTAGATTGAGGTCTTGGGCTGACTAAAGACAGACCGAACCATGGGCTCAAACAGCGACAGCTCCATCTTCGGCATGCTAGGGTCAAATGAAGGATCATCGTATTTAGCAATAAATCTGGCGGTGCGTTTGAAGTTTTCATTGTCGGCAAACTGATCGCGCATATTGCGGTCGGCACCCAGAAAGTGAAAGAAATTATAGCCCTGAAAAATAGCATGGTGCTTAATCATCCAGTGATTTTCCGCAGACACAAATGGCTGCAGAATAGCCGCAGCTACATCCGCATGGTTGGCGCTGCCCAGAGTGTCGCCAATATCGTGCAGCAGCGCGCAGACCACATACTCCTCATCTTCTCCAGCCTCTGCAGCCCGGTGGGCTGTCTGCAATGAGTGCTGGAGGCGATCCACTGCAAAGCCACCGTAGTCGCCGTTTAATAGCTCCATATGGGTCAGTATGCGATCTGGCAGTTTCTGAAAGAATGCCAGTTGCTCTGGCATAATAATCTCCCAGTCTTGCGCGGTACTCGCGGACATTTTGGTAAACGATGCTTTCATAATTCCCCTGCCGGCTTTGTTTTTATACTTTTGGGTCAATAAGGATATTAGCAGCACCAAGGCAATTTGGCTATTTCAGGGAAAACAGCATTTGACGGGCTGCAACGGCCAGCTAATCAGGGATAGCCGGCTGTTGCTCTATGGTTATTTAGGCACTCAGATCGCAGTGCTCAACCAGCTCCACTGGTGCATTGGGCACTATGCGCACATCTTTGATAGTCAGTGCAAAGGACCGGTCAGTGGTGAGCAGGAATGGCGTGGTCACTCTCTCTAAATTTGCACCCACTGCCTTAAAACATTTGAGGCTTATGCCGCGGGTCACCCACTCGCCCTCAGGGGCTGTGCGGAACATTTTAGTCACATCCTGACTTCCGTGACAGGGCCAGCCGCAATCCATACGCTGAATTACCTTTCCTTTGGGGCGCTCGTCGACCCTAAACTCAACCATTACAGCACCGTTTTTATCTGATATCTCAGACAGGCTTAGCGCCTCATCAGAGTGCCAAAAGAACTGACTATCGCGTCGACCCGACCATTTAATCAGACGGGAATCTTCCTGCAGCACACCATCAACCCTAGTTACACTGAGATCACCAAATGCAGACAGAGTATTGGCCCCCTCAACCAGTCGCGACCAATCACTGCTATCACCCACAAAAGATTTAAACGGCCCGCGGTTACTGCCACTGAAAACAACCTGAGCTGTGGACACCGCTTTACTCAGCGAAACCTCGCTGAGATTGTCTGCGACAAGCTCAGTATCACCATAGGACATGCCCTGACCACCGGTTAACAGCAAGTCGGCAACTGGCAGGGCTTTATCCTGCTCATTTAATTCAGCATTGGGCCAGTCGAAGGACAGCCTCCCGGTAAAGTCAAAGCGTGGCTGGCCCTCGGCGTCGGCCACCATCACGTCGGCAATACCAGCGCCCTCGGTTCCTGGTAGCCAGGCGACAACAAAGGCGTCAGAGCTATTGAGCTCAGCATTTATCCACAGTGGACGTCCGGTTAAAAATACCGCAACTACAGGAATGTTTTTATCTTTAAAACTTTGTAGAAGCTTGAGATCAGATTTATTGCCATTTTTGTAAACCAGTGACTCAATATCGCCCACACCTTCGGCGTAGGGCTCCTCACCAAATACCACAACGGCAACATCAGGCTTCTTGGTCCAGCTACCATCTGTGCTGAGCTCACTGGTGCTGCCAATATTTTCAAGTGCAGAGTTAAGCCCAGCATAAATTGAGGTAGCACCGGGGAATTCGCTATTTTTATTTTCAGTTCCCTGCCAGGTGATAGTCCAGCCACCATTTTGCTTGCCAATATTATCGGCGCCATCACCTGTTACCAACACGTGCTGCTCAGGCTGCAGCGGCAATAGCTGGTTTTTGTTCTTTAGCAGTAGCAGCGACTTGCGCACAGCATCACGAGCTACAGCTCTGTGCTCCGGTGCACCAATCAGTGACTTGTTACCTGCAACTTTGCGAGTCGATGGCGCGCCCTTTTCAAACAGACCAGCGCGAATCTTAACGCGCAGAATACGACGCACTGCATCGTCGATTCGGGACATAGCAATTTCACCAGACTTCACCTGATCGATGGTGTTGTGCCACAGTGCCTTCCAGTCTTCCGGCACCATAATCATATCTACACCGGCGTTAATCGAGGCCGCACAGCTCTCGTTATTGCAACCCTTGACCTGACCTACACCGTTCCAGTCGCTCACTACAAAGCCATCAAAGCCCCAACGGCCTTTCAATACATCGGTCAGCAGCTGCTTGTGGCCGTGCAGTTTTAATCCGTTCCAGCTGTTGAACGAAGCCATAACAGTAAGTACATCAGCTTGTAGTGCAGTGTAGTAGCCCTGACCGTGCTCCTCGAGCAATTGCTCAAGATCCATGACCACGTCACCCTGATCAATACCTCTGTAGGTGCCACCATCGCCAATAAAGTGTTTGGCTGTGCCAATCACTTTTTCCGAGTCAGTTCGCAACTCACCGGGCTCACCCTGCATGCCGAGGATAATTTCGCCTGCATAAGAACGCACAATCGCGGGCTCGCTGCTGTAGCCCTCATAGGTGCGACCCCAGCGGTAGTCTTTAACCACAGCAACTGTCGGAGCAAATATCCAGTCAATACCTGTAACTGCAACTTCGCGAGCGGTAATCTCGCCAATTTTCCTCATCAGGGCCGGATCATTGGCAACACCCAAGCCTATATTATGTGGGAACAGAGTGGCACCAATTACATTATTGTGGCCATGAACTGCATCTGTACCCCAAACCAGCGGAATTCCAGCACCGCCGGCACCGCGATCCATCGAAGCATGGTAGTAGCGGTCAGCAAGCTGCAGCCAGTCATCAACGCTGGAACCCTTGTTTTTATTGGGGAAAGAGCCGCCACCATTAAGCACCGAACCCAGGTGATATTTGGTCACATCTTGCGGGGATACCCATTTGATTTCGCCCTGGATCATCTGACCTACTTTCTGCTCGAGGGTCATATCCTGTAAAATGCTCTGCACCTGCGCTTCAACCGCTTTATCGGCCATTGCACTTGAGGCGAACAGGCTTAAAAATACTACCAACACCGCTTTAAACACCTGTTCAACAGAATTTAATTTCACCCGCATAATTAACGACTCTCTTTACCTTAGTTCTTTAATAGTTTTCTGGGTCAGCTAACCCGCCCCGCCTAACCAAATTAACACTGATGGTTAGGCATAAGCGCTAGAGCACGCCAAGACTGGCCTAGCCGCCAAAACCGTAGGCTGTCATGGAGTATAACCAAGGGGAAGTGCAGTTGCGGCAACCGGGTTATACCTTGCGATAAAGCGGATAGGTCGCGCTATTAAAGGCACAGCAGACTCAACTGAAGCTTATTGGAATAGATTGCGAATAGACTCGCGATAATTGCGGCTCACTTTTAAAGAGCCCCCATCTGAGAGATGCAGCAGGCTGCCACCTTTTTGCAGCGGTGTGACACTGACTACTCGCTCAATATTGACGATAGTAGACCTATGGATCTGTACAAATAGCTTATCATCCAGCTTGAGCTTCAATTCTCGCAGAGTGCTTCTGATAACATGGGTCTCCCCTGCTGCATGAACACACATATAGTCTCCGGCAGCATCTACCCAGTCAATATCGTCAAAAGGGATTACCTTCACCACACCGGAGTCACGCACCAACAGTTTGCGTTTCATGCCTTCGGGCAAACTTTCACTACTGCTGTCTCCGGGCTTATCCGCGGCCATACGCTCTGAGATTGCATCAATTGCACCTATCAGCGGCGTTTTAAAGCTGGCATCAGACTGGTTTTTTAGGCGATCCAGAGCACGCTCTACCGAGCGCCGAATACGCTCCTCGTCCAGAGGCTTCAACACATAGTCCACAGCATGGAGGTCAAAGGCGTCAACCGCATACTGGTCAAAGGCAGTCACGAAGATGACCAGCGGCATAATGTCTGACTGCAGAGTCTTCACCACCTCAAAGCCGTTCATACCCGGCATCTGTATATCCAGAAATAATAACTGCGGACGCAATTCCAGTGCGGTAGCCACTGCTTCTTTGCCATTGGAACATTCTGCGACCAGTTCAATTTCATCAAAGGAAGACAGCAGCAGGCGCAGAAATTCCCGCGCCAGAGGTTCGTCGTCAACAATTACCGTTTTCAATTTCTGCATAATCAGTCTTTCGTTGGTTATTTGGACTGCTTCTCTAAGGGCAGTCGCATGCACACCTTCAGACCTGAGGGGCTGGCATGCTCTAGCCGGAACTTATAGTTGTCACCATAAAACTCATGCAGCCGATCTATGGTATTTCTAAGACCAACACCGACTGAATTTTGCTCAACCGCTAAATTTTCCAAACCAGGGCCTGTATCCGCTATATCAACTTCTAAAAACCCTGCATTCAGCCTGGCAGCAATCGTTAGCTTACCACCAGCCTCCATGGGTGCGACTGCATATTTGATGGCATTTTCAATCAACGGCTGTAAAATCAAACTTGGTACCAATACTACGTTAGCCTCCGGCTGAATATCAAACTCCAGCTGCAGTCGGTCACCGAACCTGGTTTGCTCAATATTAAGGTACATTTTCAATGCATCCAACTCTTGCTCCAGACTCACCCTTTTTATGGGGTCATTATCCAGAGAGTAGCGCAAGAAGTCGCTGAGTTGCACAATCATGCTATTGGCCGTGGATGACTTTTTGACCTGCACCAGTGCCGAAATAGCATTCAGAGTATTAAACAAAAAATGAGGGTTAAGCTGATAGCGCAGCATTTTCAACTGCGCCTCATGGGCTATGGTCTCTGCCCTGGAGCGCCTCAGCTGCTGCTCTTTATTCTCGGCCGCCACCATTAACAGTGTCTCGTGCTCATGTTGGAGTAGCTGGTAGTATTTAACCCCGTGATAAAACGCCACCCAGCAAACAAAAATCAAAATCGAACCAAATAACCAGCCACCGAAATCAGACCACAGATCTGCTTCACCGGTCATGGCCATAAAAGTCGTCATACGCAGTATAGTCCATAGCAAAGAGCAACCTATAACCCCGGCTATGGCTGCAGAAATACGGAACACAACACTGTCGTACCAAAAATAATGGAATACCCAGCGCAGAGGCCAGGATACAAGAATGCCCAACGCCGATTGCAAAATTGTATGGGCTATATAGGCAGCTCCCTGCTGGTTATACCAGAGGGTTAAACTCAAAAAACTAATCAGCGACAGGCCAAACCAACCCACAAACTGTAATATCCAGAACTGATAATTACTGTTGCGATACAGAGCCCCGATAAACGGGTGATAGTTCGATTTCATTGAAGATTCAGCCATAGTCCAAATCTGCTTTTAAGATTAGTAATAATTTGATTCGCCAGTCGAACCCTAGGGTCGTAAAATAGCACAAACACCAGCGCAGGGGTATGTTTTAGCCCTGTTTCCACAATCTGTCTGGTGGCCGATAAGCAGCTCAGCCACCCTCTCGAAATAAGAGCCATGTCCCAGTCAATAAATTCGCAAAAACCTCATTATATAGAGCACCTTGGCATTAAGGCCCTCAGATCATCTCATCCAGGAGTGCGGCGACTAAAGCGCCAGCAGCAAGGGCACAGCGCCCACGGCAACAAGGTTTGGCGGTCCAGCTTTGTGCTGATGGACTACCTAACCACCTATCCCCCCGCGCCAAACTCTCGGGTGCTCGATATTGGTTGTGGCTGGGGTTTGACCGGGCTTTTTTTAGCCAAACAATATGCAGCTGAGGTGACCGGGATTGATATAGATGAGTCAGTGGCCCCTTTTCTGGCACTGCAGGCTGATATTAATAAATGTGAAATGGAATTTCAGGCCAGGGGTTTTGAGACTCTAACAGGCGGAGAACTGGCTAATTACCAGACTCTTATAGGCACAGATATTTGCTTTTGGGACGAACTGACTCAGCCATTATTTGATTTGTTGAAGCTGGCGACAAGTGCAGGAGTAGAAAGAATAATTATCGCCGACCCGGGCCGACCACCGTTTTGGGATCTGGTCGATAGGTCTGTCGTGGCCTTCGATGCTGAGGTGGTCACCAGGCGTATCTATGACCCCTGGAAAACGGAAAAATATATTTTAGTCATATAAACCTATTTAGTGGTTTCGATTGCATTGAAAAAGTCATGGTATACAAATAAAAATGCCGAGCTAAGCTCGGCATTTTTATTTTTCAAGTGAACTACGGAAGTAGCACTCTTGCCTACCAAATTAAGGGGTAGCTGTTGCTTTTACTTCCTTAATAATCAAGCCTTGGTCTCTTTCAACAATGTACATAAGCAGACCCTTGTAGACCTCACCATCAGGACGAGCAGCGAACGTTACCTCATAGGCAGTCTCTGTTTCACCAGTTACAACGACCGGGTCTGTAAAGAAGCTAGGGTCAACATTTGGGTGTGCATCCTTTTCAAACTTAAACTTCACGGTCGTATCCGCAACTCCCGCAGGGAGTGAGGCTTTAAAGGACACCTTGCCACCATTTGGAAATCTAAATGGTGAAATTGCTGTATTGAGATTAGCCCAACCAGCCCAAGCCTCAGCCCCCGTTGGGAAGGTGAAAGCCCCGGTATCAGCGTTGTATTTTTGACCGCCAAACTCACCCCAAGTAGCGTAGGGAGTAGTAGCGGCAGTTACCGTTACATCTTTGATAATTACACCCTGATCACGCTCAACGATGTACATCAGCAAGCCCTTATAGACTTCACCATCAGGTCTAGGAGCAAACGTGACTTCATAGGTGGCTTCTGTTTCGCTATTTACAACAACTAAGTCCGTAAAGAAGCTCGGATCGACATTTGGGTGTGCATCCTTTTCAAATTTGAACTTCACGGTTGTGTTCGCTCCACCTGACGGAAGCGCAGCTTTGAAGGACACCTTACCACCATGAGGGAAACTAAATGGCACAATCGCTGTATTGGTGTTAGCCCAACCAGCCCAGGCCTCAGCCCCTGTTGGGAAAGTGAAGGCTCCTGTCTCGGCATCGTAGTCTTGACCACCAAACTCTCCCCATGAGGCTGTTGTTGGAGAAGTTGCAGTTACTTTCACATTTTTGATAATTACCGGCGAATCACGCTCAACAATATACATAAGAAGACCTTTGTAACTTTCGCCATCAGGTCGAGCGGTAAATGATACCTCATACTCAGCTTCAGTCTCACCAGATACCACAACTGTATCTGTGAAAAAGCTCGGATCAACATTTGGGTGTGCATCCTTTTCGAACTTAAACTTCACAGTGGTATCCAGTCCGCCAGCAGGCAGCGCTGCGGTAAAAGTTACCTTACCGCCCATCGGGAAACTAAACGGCGCAATTGCGGTATTAAGATTAGCCCAACCAGCCCAGGCCTCAGCGCCTGCTGGAAAAGTAAAGGCTCCGGTATCGGGGTTATAAGTCTGACCGCCAAACTCACCCCATTCGGCGAACTCGCTGGGCGGTTCAGGAGCAACATTGACACCATCTGGCATAGCGATGCCACCGTGTTTAATGTCGTCCCAGTACCATGTCGCCGCAGGTTTACCTGAAGTAATACCTCCCCAGATCATGAAGAATGCTCCATACTCAACCGCGGGGTCTATTCCACCTTCAACTGGATCACTGAAATCAAAATAGATAGTTTCCCACTGATTAGCCACTGAAGTATACGCTTGGGCTACAACATTCTTAGCATTATTGGTAGCGTCTTCTAGCTTGAGCTGCACCTTAGTACCAGCGGTTTCTGACTTAACACGGACCGCAACCACAGGGTCTGCTTCACTTAGAAAGAAGCTAAAGTCGGGAGCAGTTGTTTCTCCAACAACGAGGTAAGCACCAGCCCAAGGTTTGCCTCCGGCCTCAATTGACGATTTAGCTACAGTGTTAGTTGCATCATCAGGGTCTGCTACCAGCGCCGAGAGAGCACCAGGCACTACGTCGTCATTGGCTGTACCAATATCCTTCCAATTATAGTTCAGAGTTGAATCTTCAAAATCCAACTCACTTTCAACGATAGGGTAAACAACACAAGACCCATCGGCACAGTATTGAACGCTGGACCACTCGCCTGCCTTTCCTTCGTCATTGGAAGCCATAGTCGAGGCAGATACCGCTTCACCAGCAACACCACTTATATCGGTGAAAGAAATATTAAAGCTGACCATGCCATCTTCATCATCGGCGGTCATGGCGCGTGCACCTGACCAGCTGTTGTGTTGGCCTTCCACCTCAACTTCAACACCGTTGATCGTTACTGTGGGCTTGCTAAGAGATTCGCTCGCTGTGAAAGAGACCTTCACAGTGTCGCCCAGCTCAGCGTACTGTAAACCTGTCTCAACAGCAGCCAGCGTAACCTTGGTCAACGTAGGTGCAACACCATCTGGACCTGGCTCGGCTGAAATATCAGTTGTGTTACTACCGCCACCACCACAGGCCGACAGCACTAAAGAAAATGACAGTGCAAGGATTGCACCTAGATGATTGGTTTGCATAAAGCCCTTTAACCAGGCTGACATACCAACGGTTGTTTGCTGAAGCATAACTCCCCCTAAAATGAGTTTTTATAATTCGACTTAATTATAGAAATCAAAATAATTTCAACTAACGATTCTCTGCGCCTTCTGCGCTGATCACCATACCAATACGTTGAATAGGGATATATATGCGGTGAACCGGCTAACACTGCGGTCAACGGGCAAAAAGCCCAAATAAACCGGCTTAATTAACCTTGCTGCCACCCAGACAATTAGGCGAATCCGGCGCACCGTCTGTGGTTTCGGACCATTCTGTAGTCGTATAGGTATGCAGGGCTAGTGCATGGACCGGGCCAGCAAGTTGGTCTGCCAGCAGCTGATAGATCAGCTGATGACGTTGCACCAGGCGCAAGCCCTCAAATTGATCAGCGACCAGCACCAGCTTAAAGTGGCTCTCTGAGCCCGGTGGCACAGAGTGCATATGGCTTTCATTGGTGAGCTGCAATAGCGCGGGCGCAAACCGCCCTGATACAGAGTCGTGGATACTCTGCTCTACAGGGCCCATTACATACCACTCACAAGATTAATCATTACCCCGGCGGCCACTGCGGAACCGATAACACCTGCCACATTGGGGCCCATGGCATGCATCAGCAGGAAGTTGTGCGGATTGGCCTCCAGGCCCACTTTATTCGCAACCCGGGCAGCCATAGGCACAGCGGAGACACCTGCAGCCCCAATAAGCGGGTTCACCTTATGGGTTACCATTGTATTCATCAGCTTGGCCATCAACACGCCTGAGGCAGTGCCTATGCAGAACGCCACCGCACCCAGGGCCAAAATACCCATGGTTTCAGGGTTGAGGAACTTCTCAGCACTCATTTTAGAACCAACACCCAAACCGAGGAAAATAGTGACAATATTAATCAGCGCATTTTGCGTAGTATCACTTAAACGATTGACCACACCGCATTCACGCATCAGATTACCGAAACAAAACATACCCAACAGAGGTGCAGCATCAGGCAGCAACATGGCCACCAACACCAGCAGAGTTAGCGGAAACACAATGCGCTCGGCTTTGGTTACAGGACGCAGCTGCTCCATCTTGATCTCGCGCTCGGCAGGCGTTGTCAGGGCACGCATAATCGGCGGCTGAATAATAGGCACCAGAGCCATGTAGGAATAGGCAGCTACAGCGATCGCCCCCAGCAGATCCGGAGCCAGCTTACTGGTAACAAAGATTGCAGTGGGCCCATCGGCTCCACCAATAATACCAATTGACGCCGCATCGCGAATACTAAAGTCGAGAATGCCAAAATGACTTAGAGCCACAGCACCCAAAACAGTGGTAAAAATACCTACCTGAGCCGCTGCGCCCAGCATTAGGGTTTTGGGGTTGGCCAGAAGTGGACCGAAGTCGGTCATGGCGCCCACACCCATAAAGATCACCAGAGGAAACAGGCCAGTTTCTATACCTGCATGGTAAATATAGTAGAGCAGCCCTCCGGGGCTTTCCATATTGCCCATGGCGTCATAGATGGGAGCGGCATCAAATCCAGCACCAGGAATATTGGCCAAAATGGTACCAAAACCAATGGGCACCAATAACAGCGGCTCAAAGCCTTTGTTAATAGCCAGAAAAAGAAGCGTTAGACCTACGGCCATCATCACTAACTGACCCAGCTCTAACTGCGCAATACCTGAGCTGGCCCAGAGGCTAATTAAATTTTCCATAGTTTGGGGCTCCTTAGGCCAGAGTCACCAGTACATCGCCCACGGCACAACTATCGCCACCCTGCACTCTAACCTCGACAATACTGCCTGCAGCTGGCGCACTTACCGAGGTCTCCATCTTCATGGCCTCTAGAATAATAATAGTTTCGCCTTCGGCGACCGCTTGACCGGGCTTAACTAGAACCTTAACCACGGTACCAGCCAGTGGTGCATTGACCGGTGAACCACCGGTTGCCGCAACTGGAGCTGCTGATCCGGCAGCCGGAGCCGCTGACCCAGCACCAGCAATGGCACTGACATCACCACCGTTGGCCACAGTCACTGTGTAGGACTTGCCCTCCACCTCAACAGTATAGATTTCTTCTCCGGCATCATTTGTCTGCACAGGCGCTCCGGCAGTGGGCACGGGCTCGAAGGCCGCTGGGTTACCTTTATTCTGCAGGAACTTAAGACCGACCTGAGGGAATAGTGCATAGGTCAAAACATCGTCAATCTGCCCCTCCCCAGCGCAGAGCTGAAACCCATGCTCTGCCGAGAGACCTTCCAGCTCTGCAGTCAGGGCTTCCAGTTCAGGGTCGAGATTGTCAGCCGGACGACAGGTGATTGCCTGCTCGCCTTCATCCAATACCCGGGCCTGTAGCTCAGCATTGACCGGTGCAGGTGCTGCACCGTATTCACCGCGCAGCACACCGGCGGTCTCTTTGGAAATTGACTTGTAGCGCTCGCCGGTCAATACATTGAGGACCGCCTGAGTGCCAACAATCTGTGATGTGGGAGTAACCAGTGGAATAAAGCCCAGGTCCTCACGCACGCGAGGAATCTCTGCCAATACATCGTCCAATCGATCGCCAGCACCCTGCTCGCGCAGCTGTGATTCCATATTGGTCAACATGCCCCCTGGTACCTGGGCAACCAAAATTCTTGAGTCAACGCCTCGCAGAGAACCTTCAAAGGCACTGTATTTTTTGCGCACCTCTCTAAAGTAGGCGGCAATTTCTTCCAGTTTATCTATCTTCAGACCTGTATCGCGCTCTGAGCCCTCAAAAATGGAAACCACTGACTCAGTCGCTGAATGGCCGTAGGTCATAGACATTGAGGAAATAGCGGTGTCCACATTGTCAATGCCAGCTTCGACACACTTGGTAATAGTCGTGGTCGACAGCCCGGTGGTGGCATGGGCGTGGAGTTGCAGTGGAATAGAGACAGCTTTTTTAAGCTTGGTCACCAGCTCATAACCTACATAGGGAGTGAGCAGGCCCGCCATATCTTTAATACAGATAGAGTCTGCGCCGGCATCCTCTATCTGCCGCGCCTGATCTACCCAAAGATCAATGGTATGCACCGGGCTCACGGTGTAAGAGATAGTGCCCTGAGCATGCTTGCCCACCTGCTTGACCGCACGCAGAGCAGTTTCAAGGTTACGCATGTCATTCATAGCGTCAAATACGCGGAATACATCAATACCATTGATGGCTGCGCGCTCAACAAACTTCTCTACCACATCGTCGGCATAGTGACGGTAACCGAGAATATTCTGCCCGCGAAACAGCATCTGCTGTGGAGTATTGGGCATTGCCTTTTTAATTTCCCGGATACGATCCCAGGGGTCTTCTCCAAGATAGCGAATGCAGGAGTCAAAGGTTGCACCACCCCAGGATTCCATTGACCAATAACCAATCTGATCCAGCTTCTCAGCAATTGGCAACATATCGTCAATGCGCATTCTGGTGGCAAATAAAGATTGATGGGCGTCGCGAAGAACAACTTCGGTTATTCCGAGCGCAGGCGTGTTAGAGGGCATAGTGATGTCCGTTTTGGTTAGTATTAGTGCGGGTTAAACTATCGTCTTTGTCAATCAGGGTTCTACTTGCGGCCTCGATGTTGGTCAATAGCTGCCTGAATAACTTTAGCAATGCGAGGCTCAACCCCACCAGCTTGTGATGGCGCCGAGCCGTCGGTCGCCACTTCAATATCTTCAACCACCAGGCGGTTAACCAAACCTGACATAGCCGCTGTGATACCCACCAGCAGGGTCAAAAAAGTAAATACCGTACCCATGCCGTAGAGCAGTAAATCAAGGCCTTGGGTAATCAGAGTAGGTTCCATTATTAATCCACAGTAGTTGAATGCTAGCCCTGCAACCAGAGCAAGGGGCAAAACTATAGCAATAAGTTGATTTTTTGCAAGTTTGGCTTTGCTTTCAGTGGTGGGAAACCTACAATCCGCAGCAGAATCCCCTTAGGCCACTGGAAACGCACCAAAAATGAGCATAAAAGACACGCTGAATACCAGAATAACTGTAGCTATGCAGGCTGCTGGAATTCCTGACGACTGCTCACCTATGCTCGCCCTTAGCGGCAAACCTCAGTTTGGCGACTTTCAGGCCAACGGTGCCATGGGCGCAGCCAAGCGTATGAAAACCAATCCTCGAGAGCTGGCGCAACTGATTATCGACAATCTGGATCTCGACGGCATTGCAGAAAAACTCGAAATCGCCGGGCCGGGGTTTATTAACATCACTTTAGCCAATAAATTTCTGGCTGCGAGCCTGAGCGAAGACCCAGTCACTAGAACGACCAAACCGCAGAATATAGTAGTTGACTACTCGTCACCCAATCTTGCCAAAGAGATGCATGTGGGCCATCTGCGCTCGACCATTATTGGTGATGCACTGGCACGACTGCTGGAATTCCAGGGCCATATTGTCCATCGTCAAAACCATATGGGTGACTGGGGCACTCAGTTTGGCATGCTGATTGCCGAGCTGGAGTTGCACCTGGGTGAAGGCGAACAGGCCGATTTGGCTCTCAATGATTTGGAACTGTTTTACCAGCAGTCCAAAAAACACTTTGATGCGGATCCGGAGTTTGCCGATAAGGCGCGTGCCTATGTAGTTAAGCTGCAATCCGGTGATGCCCACTGTCGCAAACTGTGGCAAAAATTTATCGATGTCTCTGTGGCCCACAATATAGATATCTACAAACAGCTCAATGTTGGCCTGCGCGAAGAGCACATAGCCGCAGAAAGCTCCTATAACGATGATCTCGACAATGTGATCAATGAGCTGGTAGCTCAGGGTCTGGCGCAAGAGTCCGAGGGCGCCAAGGTGGTTTTCCTCGATGAGCTGGCCGATAAAAATGGCGACCCCTCGCCGATGATCGTACAAAAATCTGGCGGCGGCTTCCTCTATGCCACTAGCGATCTGGCCTGTCTAAGGCATAGAGTGGGTCAGCTGCAGGCCGACCGCATTCTGTACTTTATCGATGCCCGCCAGTCCCTACATATGAAACAGGTGTTTATAACGGGCCGCAAAGCCAACTTTGTGCCCGAGCATGTCAGTCTTGAGCATCATGCTTTTGGCACCATGATGGGAGCCGATGGCAAGCCCTTTAAGACACGCAGCGGCGGCACCATCAAACTGGCTGATCTATTGGTCGAGGCGATAGAGCGTGCACAGGTATTGGTCAGTGAGAAGAACCCGGAGCTGGCCTCTGACGAAGTCAAGGATATTGCCCGCAAAGTGGGCATTGGCGCAATTAAATATGCCGACCTGAGTAAAACCCGCACCAATGACTATATTTTTGACTGGGATGCCATGCTGTCCTTTGAAGGCAACACCTCGCCCTATCTGCAATATGCCTACACCAGAATACGCAGCATCTTCCGTAAGGCAGGCATAGTACCCGAAGGTTTCTCGGCGCCCGTATCTGTGCAACAGCCTCAGGAAAAAACACTGGCGCTGAAATTGCTGCAATTTAACGACGTGCTGGATCAGGTAGCTGCAGATTGCTACCCCCACAGCCTCTGTACCTATCTCTATGAGCTGGCCAGCGCCTTTATGACCTTCTATGAGCTGTGCCCGGTTCTGAAAGATGGCGTGGACAGTGCCACTCAACAGAGCCGCCTGCAACTCTGCGCACTAAGCGCGGCAACCCTGGCCCAGGGGCTGGACCTGCTAGGGATTGAAGTCATGGAGAAAATGTAACAGGCAAACCATCTCAGGCTGCGCTAAATTTAAAGGAGTTAATCACCGAATTTATCGCCGTGCATGATCTAAGCATCCTGGCCATTATTTGGAGCAGCGTATTTGTCGCCTCTTTTGTTGCTCATCGCACCAGACTGACTCCGGTTCTCTGGTATCTATTTTTGGGTTCCACCCTGGTCAATCTGGGTATTTTGCCCACCGAAATGCCTCTGTTTATCGTCAACTTTGCCGAGCTGGGCATTATTACCATTATGTTTGCACTGGGGTTTGAAGAAGACACCAGCAACTTTTTGAAAAGCATCAAGCGCAGCTGGGGCATAGCGGTATTTGGTGCACTGACACCCTTTGCAGTTGCCTACAGTGCAACATTCTACTTTTGGGGCGATAAACATATAGCTCTGCTCTGTGGTCTGGCCATGGCCTCGACCACTGTGTCACTGAGCATGGTATCTTTGAAAACTGAGGGACTTAGCCACACTGCGGCTGCCACGGGCATTATGACCTCGGCAGTGCTGGATAATATTGCCTCCCTGGCACTGATGGTGATTCTCATCCCCATAGCCATAGGGGAAGCAACCTTTTCTTTTCACAGCCTGCTACTGATTTCAGCTAAGGCCCTGGGCTTCTTCCTGCTGGTTTCATTTATGGGTATTTGGTTATTTCCGGTTAATGCAGGCTGGCTCAGGCGAGTCCCGATAATACGTCACTTTAATTTAAAGTTGATGCTGGCCATGGGTCGCGGTGAATACAGCATATTGGCTCTATTGTTGATCGCTCTGCTGGTGGGTCTGCTGGCCGACTTCTTCGGTTTTCATCCTGCTATAGGCGCCTATATGGCGGGACTGATTATCAAGCGCGAGTACTTTGATTATCACCATGATCAAAATATCGACTTTCATGATCAGGCTAAACAGATGATCAATAATATCGCCTTTGCCTGGGTGGGGCCGGTGTTCTTTGTCACACTGGGTAGCAAATTGATTTTTGACGCAGAACTTTTTTTACAGGTATTGCCCTACAGCCTGATTCTGTTTGCCGGCATGTTTATAGGACAGATTTTATCTGCCGGTTTGGCGGCGAGGGCCATAGGACATTTTGATAAGCCCACCAGCCTGTTAATCGGTTTTGGCATGCTGGGCAGAGCAGAGCTGGCTTTTGTGGTACTTGAGATTGCCTATGTGCAGCATAACATTGTCAGCCTTGAGGGCTTTTATACCCTGATGCTCACAGCATTTCTGCTCAATATCTCTGTGCCAATCTGTATTCGCTGGTGGAAAACTCATTACTTACCCACCTGACTGCGATAGAGCGCTGTGGTGACCGGATCAAAGCAGCAAAATACCACAGACTCCAGCAAAGGATTTTGGCGCAGGGCCTTGTTGACTTCACAAATGGCAATTTTAACGGCACGGCGAGTGGGAAAGCCCGCGGCCCCACAACTTATCGCCGGAAAGGCAATACTCTTGATATTTTGCTGCTTGGCTGCGTCCATTACCTGGTTATAGCAGGAGGCTAGATGCTCTTCTTCACGATAATCGCCACCCCGCCACAGAGGCCCCAGTGTGTGGATAACAAATTCAGCGGCAAGATGGTCTGAAGCGGTAATACTGACCTGGCCCAGGGGGTAATTCTCACTGATAGATGTGGCCGCGGGGCCTGCGCAGTCGACAGAGGCGCAAACAATGGCATCGACCGCTAGCTTGGTGATATCACCCTGGTGGATTTTGACTCGGTGCACAGACTTTTTTTACCTCGAAATAGACCTCCGAAGTATAGGAAAACACAGCCCGATAAATGTTGACGACCATCACAGCCCTAATGAGAACTGACCGTCTATTTATTTGTTAATCGGCTTAAAGCTGACTGTGCATCTGGTCGAACTGCTCAACCACGACTGGGTTTAGGCTGTTTTTTGTCATTAAGCTGGTAACCACAATAGCCACAATAGCAAACACAAAGCCCGGTACCAGGGCATAGAGATCGAAAAGTCCAGCCTCCAAGCCGGACCAGAGAACCACAGTTAAGCCACCGGTCACCACCCCAGCCAGTGCGCCAGCCGCAGTCATATCGCGCCAGTAGAGGCTAACCAGAATCGCCGGCCCCAGCGAGGCACCCAGACCTGCCCAGGCGTAGGACACAACATCCAGCACCTTGCTATCCGGATTCATCGCCAGCACCGTGGCTAGCAACGCCAAGACCACCACGGCAATACGTCCCACCTGCAGGCGTTTGTCTGCGCTGAGCTCCTGCTTGGTAACCAATGGATACAGGTCCTCAGCCAGAGAGGCCGAGCACACCAACAACTGCGAATCGACGGTACTCATAATGGCCGCCAAAATAGCCGCCAGCAGCACACCGGCCACCAGAGGGTGAAAAATAAGGCTAGTCAGAGCAATAAACACCTTCTCAGAGTCCACCAACGGCTGATCCAAAAAGGCTACACCGCTGAGCCCCACTAATATGGCCAGCATATAGCAGAGTAGCGCCCAGGAGACGCCAATAGCCGCAGCACTACCTGTGTCCTGTGCCGAGCGAATAGCCTTAAAGCGAGCCAGAATATGAGGTTGGCCAAAGTAACCCAGTCCCCAACCCATGGTGCTAATAATTGTCATCCAGCCCAGTGTCTGCCCCTCTGCGGAGGTGAAAATATTCAGCAGCTGGGGATTTTGTTGATCAATCTGGCCGGCAAACTGCGCGGTTCCTCCCGCCTGACTAATCACCAGAACAGGCACGGCCACTAATGCCAACAGCATAAGGATGCCCTGAAAAACATCGGTCCAGGACACCGCCAGAAAGCCACCAAATAATGTATAGAGTAAAATCAGCGCCACACTGACAAATACGGCTATATGGTAGTCAAAGCCAAATACTTCATTAAAGAGTTTGCCGCCCGCAATCAGCCCAGACCCCACATAAAACAAGAAAAACACCAAAATACTGATCGAGGCAATGGATTTGAGCCAGGGCTTGGAGTCGGCAAAGCGTCGCTGCAAGTAGGCAGGCAGGGTAACCGCATCATCGAGCTGGGCACTGTAGAGTCGCAGCCGCTTGGCCATTAATAGCCAGTTGGCCGCCACGCCAATCACCAGACCTATGGAAATCCAGGCCGCCTCGAGGCCGGCCAAATAGGCATAGCCAGGCAGACCCAGCAGCACCCAGCCACTCATGTCTGAAGCACCGGCACTGATGGCTGAAACCGCTGGCGATAGCTGGCGGCCACCAAGAAAGTAGTCGCCGGCGCTCCTGGTGCGCGCATAGGCGTAAAACCCTATCCCCAGCACAATACTGACGTAAACCAAAAAAGCGATAATGGTGGGTGCGGAAAGCTGCGACATAGGCTGGATCCTGATTTATTATAAGTTGATCGCGCGGATATGAGTCTCTAGTTCGTCGTTATCTACAGGTACGGAGTCGCGATCTAACGCTAGCCCGGTAAAATCAAACAATGCAGTATCGGCTAATTGAGAGGGAGACACATTCTTAATAGCGCCGAAAATAGTGTCTATGCGACCAGGGAATTGACGCTCCCATTGAATTAACATCTCTTTAACCGCATTGCGCTGCAAGCCATCCTGCGAGCCACAGAGATTGCAGGGAATAATAGGAAACTGCTTAAGCTCTGCTAGGGCAATCAGGTCTGATTCCCGGCAATAAGCTAGGGGACGGATCAGTATATTTTTCTTATCATCGGACAGTAGTTTTGGTGGCATTGCCTTGAGCTTGCCCTGATGGAACATATTTAAAAACAGGGTTTCAACAATATCATCGCGGTGATGGCCCAGGGCAACCTTAGTGGCACCAATCTCCTCAGCAAAACCATACAGAGTACCGCGACGCAGCCGCGAACAGAGACTGCAGTACGTTTTTCCATCGGGAATCTTGCTGGTGACTATGCTGTAAGTATCTTTCTCAAGAATATGATATTCGATACCCAGACTGTCCAGATAGGTTGGCAGCACCGCCTCGGGAAAGCCCGGCTGCTTTTGATCAAGATTGACAGCTACCAGCTCAAATTTGATCGGGGCATTTCTCTGCAGGCCCATCAGTATATCCAGCATGGCATAGGAATCTTTGCCGCCAGACAGGCAGACCATTACCCGGTCACCCTCTTCGATCATATTGTAATCAGCTATTGCACTGCCCACGTTGCGTCGCAGGCGTTTCTGCAACTTGTTGGCCTCGAGCTGATTCTTGCGAATAGACATTGAAATTTCCGCCGGCTGAAAAGCTGGCTATTGTAAGTGCAGGGCACAGCTTTCACCAAATCAGAGTGCTGTTTTTTTACATTTAGTTGCTAGGGAGACCAGATGGTTTCAGGCGCATTGAGCCGACTGTCGAAGTGGTAGGCAATCTCACCACTGAAGCCAAGCAGATACAGCGCCTTGATATCCTCTGCATAATGGGCAAAAAACTTAATCATTTTCTTGTCGGAGCCAAAATCCTGCCCGTACCAAGCAAAGATTCGCGAGGTCTGCAGGCGCTTATTTTGCAGGTTGACACCCCTGGGGTGATTGATAAATTCGCGCACCGAGCGCTCCAGCAGCAGCTTGGTATTGGCCGAGGTAAATGCCTGTCGCCGGATATTGGGGCAGCTTAGAGCGGCACAGCTTAACCCGAAGATGGTTTTTCGATCCTGCCACAGAGGTCGCAAAATACGATTTTCAATATCCTCAAGGCTTAGTTTTACACCAGCCACTCTGACCAGGTGTTTAGCTTTGATAGATTCTATTGCCAGGATTTTAAGCGGATAGTCACGCAGTACGGAGCGCAGCACCAACGCATTGTAGAGGTTGAGCCAGTAGGCCCGCTGCTCACTGCGCTGATAATCTCGGGGATCAAGACTGGTCAATCGCAGGATATATGCATTTAACAGCTTGCGGTCGGCGCTGCTGACATCTGCGTATCTAAAGCGATTTATTCCCGAGGGGTGATCAACGATCACATAGGTGGACAATAATCTATCAAAGGGATCATGATCTATGCTGACTGAGTTGCTCTCATCACTCTGATCCCATATAGCCCAGTAATGCGACCTGATATTGCCCAGGGTGTTGTCTGGGAGAGCTATAGCATCCATTGATAGGCCCACCGTGGATATTATCCACACCAGCCAGAGACAGGATTTAAAGATACGCATAATAAACTCCATGTTTTATGCTGAATTTTGTTTATCAGTTAAATGACAAAGCGGACTAGGATTGGCTTTATCCGCAGACATTAGGTAGTCTGCCGCCCTACCCGGTTTTGATAGCACTGACCAGGGATGACAGTCCAGCGGAGACCCAGATACTTTGAACCCGATCACCCACAGCTCTGAACAACAGTCACAAATTTTGCTCAATGACCAGAAATATGTCTGGCACCCCTACTCCTCCCTCAGTAACCCAATTCCAGCCTATGAGGTGGTCTCAGCCGAGGGTGTCAGGCTGCATCTTGCCGATGGGACTGAGCTGATCGATGGTATGTCGTCTTGGTGGTGCACCATCCATGGTTACAATCACCCAGAACTCAATAGGGCCGCAGTTCAGCAGATTGATAAAGTCAGTCATGTCATGTTTGGTGGCATTACCCATGCGCCAGCGGTCAATCTCTGTGAAAAGCTGGTCGCTATAACCCCTGAGGGGCTGGAAAAGGTATTTCTGGCGGACAGTGGCTCTGTAGGGGTAGAGGTAGCCATTAAAATGGCCTTTCAATACTGGATTTCTCAAGGCCAGACAGGTAAAAACAAATTACTCAGCCTGCGCAATGGCTACCATGGCGACACCTTCGCCGCCATGTCAGTCTGCGACCCGGTTACCGGCATGCATCATCTCTTTGAGCAAGTAGTGCAGAAACATTATTTCGCTCCGGCGCCGCAAACCGGCTTTGACCAGCCGTGGGATGAGCAGGATATTGCCGAATTTAGCCAGATAATCAGTGATCATAGTCATCAGTTAGCCGCAGTCATACTGGAACCTGTGGTTCAGGGGGCCGGGGGCATGCGCTTTTATTCGCCTCAGTATCTAAGACGCGTGCGAGAGCTCTGCGATCAGTACAATGTGCTGCTCATTGCCGATGAAATTGCTACCGGCTTTGGGCGCACCGGTAAATTATTTGCCTGCGAATGGGCGGGCATATCGCCTGACATTATGTGCCTGGGCAAGGCTATCACCGGGGGCTATATGACGCTGGCAGCAACATTATGTACCGATAAAGTAAGCCGGGGTATCTGCGAGGGCGAAGCGGGCTGTTTTATGCATGGCCCAACTTTTATGGGCAATCCTCTGGCATGTTCTATTGCCAACGCCAGCATTGATTTACTACTTAGCGGTGACTGGCAAGCCAATATTCAGCGCATTGAAACAACCCTAAAACTTCAGCTCGAGCAGTTTTCACAGCTGAGGTCTGTTGCCTCTACAAGGGCGCTGGGAGCGATTGGGGTAATAGAAATGCAAGAACCGGTGGATATCGCTGAGATACAAAAACAGTTTGTTGCTGCTGGCGTCTGGGTTCGCCCCTTCGGCAAGCTGGTCTATGTTATGCCACCATTTATCAGCTCAGACCAAGACCTTAACCAGTTGATGGATGCTATTTACTCTGTACTGGCAGGCTAATATCTCAATCGAGTAATTGGTGGGGTGCGCGCTCTATTTTGTCGGCTGAATACCCCACTGAGACTGCAAAGTCGACCAGTTCCTGGTATTTGTCATCAGATATTTCAAGGCTGCGAGACATGATCCACAGATAATCCCGGGCCTTGCGGCCAACCACTGTGTACTGGTAGTCAGAGTCTAGATAGATAACTCGATAATCTGCTTTAATTGGCCATATAAACTGCATTCCCCAGGTGGCATTGGTATCTTTGTTCTTTACAAAGCCGCGGGAGCTAAACTTCTTTTCCTCACCCTCAAAACTATCTTTATTAAAGCTAAAGGTGGTGGCGATAGTGCCGTTTTTATCCAGTTTGTAAGATTCAACGGGGTTGTGAGCGCCCTTTTCAAATACTGTGGGAATATTGGCAATCACGTACCAGTCGCCCATAAAGCGAGGCAGATCAACATAGTCCACCGTATCCATAGGCGACTGTGCACTCTTGGCTGGGTTGACACCGAGCATCAGGAAAACAAATAAACTTTTTCGCCAGAACAATTTATTCATAGAGCTCAGCCTTTACCTGCTCTCTGGGCATCCAGGGCAAGAACGTATTAGTCGATTGCATATAGTCTTGGTAGCCGCTGCGGCGCTCAGTAATGCCTCTCTCCATAAGGCTAATGCCAGAGAGCTTTACCAGCAGGAATGTGACTATCAAGGGAGCCAGTAAAATAAAGCCATTGTTCGTGGGCACGGCAAAAATAAACCAGCCCCACCAGACACAGAACTCACCAAAATAGTTGGGATGCCTGCAGTAGCGCCAGAGCCCGGTTTTCAGCGTCTGTTCTTCGTTGACCACCAGGCGATTAAACCGATAAAGCTGTTTGTCAGCGATAGTTTCAAAACCAAAGCCAAACAACCACAGAGCCGCGCCCGCAGATTGATAGAGGCTCCATTGCATTTCAGCGCTGATCGCAATAGCAAACAGCGAACTGACAACCCATGCCAGCAATGGCTGAGCGACAAAAATAAGATAGAAACTATGCAACCTAAAGCTATTGGAACTGCGCTCGCGCAGCACCTTGTAGCGCCGATCCTCCGGCTGGTGTCGACCCCGCTTAATCGCAAACAGACTAAGACGCAGCGCCCAGCTACAGACCATAGCCACCAGGGCTATCTGCACTGTACCAATGGTCTGCGCCTCTATTAGGTAAACCAGCGCAGGCAACATAAGTACCACAGGCCAGCTGTAGTAAATAATGCTGATCTTGTTCAGATATAAACTGATCAACCAGGTACAGCCAGCAATCGCAAGTATTGCTGGCAGGGCTTTTATCATGATGACAATAATCGGTGACAGTTCAATAACCATGAATATGCTTTTAAGCCTGGCTTTTATTATGGTCTGTATACGTAGGTATAAATTGGCAGGATCAGTGCTTTAACACTGTTAACTAGGACATTTTGGTCTTACCCAGCTTCTCGCTGGTGCTCAGCCTCGCCAGACTGTTCTTTTTAATCAATATATAGGTGGACCCCACACCCCCATGCTGTTTCTGAGCACTGTGGAAAGCGAGTACATTATCAAACTGGCGCAACCAGTGATTGACGCAGCTTTTAAGCCGCGCCGGCTGCTCCCTGCCCTCACCTTTGCCATGAGTCACCAGAGCGCAGCGCACGCCATGCTTTTGGCAGCCCTCGACAAAATCCCAGAGCGCAACCCGAGCCTGCTCTACCCTGTGACGATGGAGATCGAGTCGCGATTGAATCTCATATTTTCCCTGACGCAGGTTTTTATAGACCCCATGTTGCACTCCGGGGCGGACAAATTCTAAAACATCGTGAGGATCTACAGGGTTGATAATACTAGCCGGGTCGAGAAAGTTACCGCTCTTCTGCTTTTCCTGCTGTGCGGCTTTGCGCCGTTGCAAAACCCCGGGGGTCAATGTCGACGGCTTGGGCATATGATTGGCGCCCTTACCCTGCAGCGGTTGAATATCATCCCCAAGTAAGGCACTAAAGTCATCCTCGGCATCTGGGCTGTGACTCTGGCTGTGGGGATTGTCAGCGGCTGACATTTTTTGATTCCTGATAAAAATAATTACTGTATTATGGCGCCACTTTGTGGGAGGTCAAAATGCAGATTGCCATCAACCATGTGGTCGCAGTTCACTATAACCTGAGAGACGATAAAAACGAACTCATCGATAGCACCTACGATAAGGATAAGCCTATGGTTTACCTCCATGGTCGGCGGCAGATGATCACCGGGTTCGAAACCGCAGTCGCCAGTGCGGCTGTGGGCGATAAATTATCTTTTTCAGTCATGCCTGCCGAGGGTTACGGGCTGCGCAATATAAATAATACCCAGCGCATTCCCAGCAAGTACCTCAAGCATGAGGGCAGGCTTACTCCGGGCAAAAACATTCATGTCAACACTGATAATGGCGTTAAGCCTGGCACCGTCATAAAGGTCGGCAGATTCAATGTGGATGTGGATATGAACCATCCCCTGGCCGGCAAAAACCTCCACTTTGATGTCGAGATTATGAATATTCGCAAAGCCACCGACGAGGAGATTGCCGAGGGCCAGGCACATCCTAATGGCTGCTGTAAGCACTGTTAGCCGATCAGTTTCCTCATTGACCTATGATTGACCTATCCTGGCTACAGCTTGGCATAATCGCGATTATATTTGTCTGGAGCGGCTTTGTGCGCTCTGGCCTGGGATTTGGTGGCGCCTTATTTACCCTGCCGTTTCTGCTGCTGATCCATAATGACCCGCTGTTTTTTCTGCCGATAATCTCCCTGCATCTGCTGTTTTTTGCCGGCCTGACAGTAATCCAGTCTGAACGCGGCACCAAAGACGCCAATAGCACCAGTGTCAACTGGCAGTTTGTCCGCTACTCTCTGTTGGTGATGATTGTGCCAAAGCTGGCCGGAGTGGTTGGACTTCTGGTACTGCCCACAGCGCTGATGAATCTGATTATTTTTTCATTGATTGCCGCTTACTCGCTGACCTATATTCTCGGCAAACCACTGCAGAGCAATAGTCGGTTAATAGACATAGTCTTCCTGATTGCCGCCGCCTATATCAGCGGGACCTCTCTGATTGGCGGGCCCCTGGTAATAGCTGTAGCCATGCGCCATATCAGACCCCATGAGTTTCGCAATACATTATTTGTGATCTGGTGGATACTGGTCAGCATTAAGCTCTGTGCATTTGTAATTGCCGATGTTGATATACAGCTGCTCAATGCGCTGTGGCTGCTGCCCTTTGCCGGCATTGGACATCTGATTGGTCATCGTTTTCATCAGCAATTGCTGCAGCGAGACAGTGCCAGTTTTTACCGAATTCTTGGCTGGATATTACTGGGCACCGCCATTGTTGGTATATCCCAGGTCCTGGCCTAGAGTCATGAGAAACTAATCTGGCAGCTCCATCTAAGTTTGCTAGTATTAAAACTGAAGCCACAAGGATGTTGTGTATCAGTGCAGATATCTCCCACCTTCTACAGGGCCCTAACTCCGGCGATCTGTGTCGCTGTATCGACATTGATCTGCTGGCAACAGCAGGTATTACCGGCCAGCGTAATTGCCCTGCTCCCCCAGCTGCCGTTTATTCTGCTGCCTGTGGCTGCACTAATAGCCGCACTCAGCAACCAGAGTAGAGAGCTGGCCACCAGTCTGTTGATGCTGTGCGCCTACTGGCTGATCCGCAGCTACTTGCAAACCCCACTACAGAGCCTGCCGGCAGCGCAAATATTTTATCTACTGTCCTATTTTGTGCCCAGTGCCCTGCTTTATTTACTGTTTATGCCAGAAAATGGCCTACGTCATATTCAGGGCGCAGGCCTGGCCCTGTTACCAGCAACTCTGTTGTTTGTACTTAGCCAGATTTTTGTCGCTAACCCACAGCTTATGGCCGAGCATAGCCTTGGTAATATTGCCGACCCGCTATGGGCCATGCACCTGTCACCTCTGTCTGGCTCCTGGTATCTGCTGGTGCTGATCTGTGCGGTCACCATGGCCTGTCGACGTCAGCCTATTTTTGATAGCTCTGCCGCGGGCTGCCTGCTGATGCTGTTTATCACCCTGGGATGGATTGATGTCAACAATATCTCAGCGCTGATGTTTACCGGTATAGGCATGCTTTTGACGGCCAATATCACCAGCGGGCTTTTCCATATGGGGTTTTATGATGAGCTGACCCAGATTGGTAACCGCCGTGCACTGCTGGCGGCGCTGAAAACTGCGGGCGATCGTTACAGCTTAGCCATGGTAGACGCCGATCACTTTAAAAAGATCAATGATCGCTTTGGTCATGACCTGGGCGACCAGGCCCTTAAGGTGATTGCGAGCTGTATCAGCAAAACTGGTGGTGCCAGAGCCTTTCGTTACGGTGGAGAGGAGTTCTGTCTGCTGTTTAAGGGCAAGAGTCGCGAAGAAGTGGCCAGCAGCCTAGAGCAGGTACGCCAGGCAATTGCCAATTACGACATGGTAATAAGGGACAAAAAGCACCGCCCCACTGAGCACAGTGTCGGGCAAAAACAGCGCGGTGCCAGCAAACGTCACAGCAATCTGCGATTAACCGTTAGTGTGGGGGTTGTCGACAGCTCCGATGGCGGGAGCTTTGACCAGCTGATCAAACTGGCCGACCGCGCTCTTTACAAAGCCAAAGCAGGCGGTCGCAATCGCTTGGCATTTGCCTGATCCCGGCAGGCAAATTAGACATTCTTTCTAGCTGTGAAAACTGGTGGTTTTGTTCACAGGGTCGCGTTCAGTGCGCAAATTATTAGCTGCATCCGCCTCGTCGATATAACCAAACGAAAGACCCATCATTAATTTGTAGTGGCTATCAATGCCTAACTCCTCACGCACCAGATCCGGAAAGCAGCTGACCGACGTCTGTGGACATGAGCCTATACCCGCATCTGTCATCGCCAGCATCAACGTCTGCGCATACATACCCACATCACCTGCCAGCCTGACCAGCTCGGGGAACTCGTCGGTAACAAAGATAAAGGCAATATGGGGCGCATCAAAAAACTCAAAATTGCGCATCCAGGACCAGGCGCGTTTTTCCGGATTATCACGAGTAACACCCTGGTGCTCCCAGAGGCCCAGCGCCGAGCAGATCTGCCGCTCTTTATAGTCGCCACTGAATTTCCCCTGCCAGGGGAAGTCCGGATTACCCGTCGTATTTGTTGACGCGGCAGCCACCATTTTCTCACGCATGCGGTTGCAGGCCTCGCCAGACAGGACATGCACATGCCATGGCTGGACATTGCAGTTAGACGGCGCCCAGCTGGCTAACTCAAAAACTTCCTGCAGGGTTTTTTCATCAACCTGCCGGGATGTAAACCCACGATATGAGTGCCTAGCGCGAACTGTGTCAGCAAATTCCATTCTGGTGTCCCCTTGATAAGTTACTGCTGTTATTGGATTGGCCGGGATCCTAGATTAATTTAGTCTTTTTTGTCCCTGACTTGATGGATCCCGACTTTAGCAAACTGCCCAGCTATTTGCAGGCAAAAAAAAGCCCCGATCTAACTGGGGCCTTAAAAGGGTTAATCTATCATCTAGACCGGCGCTAGCTGGCGTCGAAATAGTCTTCGGACATGGCCATAACCGACCCTAGATTGGCGCTGATTGTTTTGGCATGAACCTGAGCCTGGGGCAGCATGCGCTCGAAGAAAAACTCCGCAGTCTGTAGTTTTTCCCGCAGGAACTTACTGTCCCCCTCACCTGCATCCAACTGGGCCTGGGCAACCGAACTCATTTTGGCCCACATAAACGCCATATAGGCATAACCAGAGTACATCAGGAAGTCTGTGGACCCGGCACCTACGGCATCCGGATTGCGCTTGCCCTGCATGGCCAGCTTGTAGCCCAGATAGCGCCATTTAAGAGCCAGCTTAACCAGGGTCCAGGCCTGCTTGCGCTGAGTCTTGTTAGCTCTTGGCCAGGGCAGTGACTTGGCAGCAAAGCTGAGCATTTCACCGGTAAATATCTTTAATTGAGCAAATCTATCCATCAGCACCTTGCGGCCAATAAGATCCAGCGCCTGGATGCCTGTAGTGCCTTCATACAATGTGGCAATGCGGCTATCGCGGAGGATCTGCTCCATGCCCCACTCCTGGATATAACCGTGGCCACCAAACACCTGCACACCATGATTAGCCGCCACAACACCCTGCTCAGTAATAAAACCTTTGAGGATCGGCGTGCAAAAACCCAGCCTGTCTTCGGCGGCACTTCTTACTTCTTCGCTCTGCCCACCCACATAGAGGTCGGCAAACTGACTGGCATAGGTAACCATGGCTCGTCCACCCTCAGAAATAGCGCGCTGAGTTAACAGCATACGACGCACATCCGGATGGGCAACAATGGGGTCTGCCGGGCCATCAGGGTTTTTAACTCCAGACAATGAGCGCATTGCCAGACGTTCTCGAGCATATTTGCTGGCGCCCTGGTAGGAGCGCTCAGCGGCGGCTGTACCCTGGCTGGCGGTACCAATGCGGGCAACATTCATATAGGTAAACATAGCGTTAAGCCCGTCGTGGGGCTCGCCAATAAGAAACCCAGTGGCATCGTCAAAGTTAAGCATGGCCGTACCATTGCCATGAATACCCATCTTATGTTCTATAGACCCACAGCGAACGCCATTGCGCTCCCCCGCAGAGCCATCTGCCGCAGGCAAGAACTTGGGAATAATAAATAGCGAAATACCTTTGGTGCCCTTGGGTGCATCAGGCAGCTTTGCCAAAACAATATGCACAATATTTTCGGTAAGATCATGCTCGCCCGCGCTAATAAATATCTTGGTGCCATTGATGTTGTAGGTACCATCACCTTTAGGTACTGCCTTGGTTTTTAACTGCCCCAGATCCGTACCGCAGTGAGGCTCGGTCAGACACATGGTACCACTCCAGACGCCGCTAATCAGTTTGGTCAGGTAGGTCTGCTTTTGCTCATCTGTACCATGATCCTCTAATGTGGCAACTGCGCCTTCACTTAGACCGGGGTACATAGCCCAGGCCCAGTTGGCTGTGGTAATCATTTCATTGATCGCAATGCTGATCGAGGACGGCAGGCCCTGGCCACCCATTTCTGGACTACCGGTCAGTGATGTCCAGCCAGCTTCGATAAACTTGGCATAGGCCTCTTTAAACCCGGCGGGTGTTGTAACCACACCATCATCCCAGGTGCAGCCCTTGTCACCAGACTGATAAAGAGGTGCCAGCTCGGTCTCACTAAACTTGGCGGCTTCGCTAAAAATAGCATCGAGCATATCCGGCGTTGCCTGATCACCTCCTTTTACATGCTGATACTTGGATTGCATATCCAGCACATCGTTGAATAGGAACGAGTAGTCTTTTAACGGTACTTTAAAGTCAGGCATAGATTTGTCCTAGGTTATAAATCCTTCCAGATGAGCTTGCTCAGCTGTCTGGTTAAAGAGAGAGAATTGTTGTCTTTCCTCGAGCTGCTGAGAGAAAAACAGCACCTGAGAGGGTAAAAATAGAGGTCGGTGGAAGGTTACATCGACAGAGTATCCCTCATCAGGTAACTGCTGGTCCAAAGCAGCAAGGCAGCGCGCCTTGCTCCACATACCATGGGCTATGGCCTGCTTAAAGCCAAATAGTTTGGCGGTAATATCTGTCAAATGAATAGGATTGTAATCACCTGAGACACGAGCATAGCGGCGGCCTATATCGGCATCGACCTGCCAATTCTGGGGCTCGCCTTCGTGGCGAATAGGCGCCACAGCCTCTCTGGGTATGCCGGTTTTGCAACGGTGCAAAAATACTGACTCCCCAGACCATACTACCTGATTGTCCACCCTAGCACTGACATCAATATTCCACTCCAGACCTCTTGAGGTCAGCACTGAACCGCCGATGGCGGCCGTCATATCAATAGGTTGTCTGATATCAAATTGGTGATGCACTGAAATCTGATTACGCAGATGCACCTGACCCATGGCGCGCATTGGAAAGTCTTGCTGAATTAAAATTTTCAGAAATAGCGGAAAACCAATCATATGCAGGTAAGTCGCAGGCAGGGTTTGCGATGACTGAAAACCACAGAGCTGCTGGTAAGCCTGCAGGTGCTGGCGATTGATCACCAGCGAGTTGATTTGTGTGCTGAGACCAGGCAACTGATCGCCCAGTGCATAGTTGCCGGATTTGAAAGCGGCCTTGCCCAGAAGAGAGGGCATGCTGGGCAGCTCCTGCATCACTATTGGGGGCTTGCTATGAGCGGGTTTTTGCATCTCTGCGCTTTTGTTCATGGACTTCATAATGGGTACATTCTCCTTGTCAGTCATTGGCTATAAAAATACACTGTTTTGTCATTTGGGCCAATTGTGTATCATGGCATTTCTTTAGCTGCTATGCAGGCTCCTCAGGCTAGGTTTATGGTATGACAGGTTTAACCGATTCAGGCACTCTGGCTCGTCTCGCCTATCAGGGTCTGGTCAATCTCGGTGTCGACGCGGATCTGGTAATGCAGCGCTCTGGGCTCAACCCAGACCAGCTATACCAGGCCAATCTGCGCACCAAGTTCAGTGCTCAGCCACTCTTTTGGAAAGCAGCGGCAGAGCTGTCTAACGACCCCTGTATCGGACTGCATCTCGGCGAAAAAATGCCTGTCTACAAGGGCCAGATTCTGGAATATCTATTTCTCAGCAGCCCAACCTTTGGCGATGGTCTGCGCCGCGTGCTGAGCTACCAGCGGCTAATTAGCGATGCCTTACACGGCCAGCTCTCAGAACAGCCCAGCCCCTGTCTGACCAACTACTTTGCCGAACACCAGTATGCAACATCGCATCTGGCAGAAGCCATGGTGCTGGGCCTGATACGCTGCTTCCAATCAGTCACGGACAATGCTTTTAAAGCCGACAGGGTGGTGTTTAACCATGCTCCCAATACTCATATTGAGGAGTATGAGCGCATATTCCAGTGCCCTGTGGAGTTTAATGCGCCCTCGTTTCAGCTATTTTTCCCCGCCTCACTGCTCAATCATAGATCACTGCACGCCCAGCCTGAGCTTTTAAATTTACATTTGCAGGCTGCAGATCAACATATTGCCATGTTGCAACAACAGGACCTGATCGGCAATGTGCGCAACCAGCTGGCCGGTCTGCTGGAAAGCGGTGAAACCAGTCTGGAAAATGTGGCAGCACGGCTAAATATCAGCTCCAGACATCTGCGTCACCAGCTCAATGTTGCAGGCACCAGTTTCCAGCGTCTGCTCAATAACTACAGACACAGTCTCGCCAAACGCCTGTTATCCCAGACTGACGAGGCTATCAGTGAGATTGTCTACTTAACAGGCTTTTCCGAACCCAGTACTTTTTATCGTGCGTTTAAGCGCTGGGAGGGTCTGACACCCATTGAATATCGCATTTCTCAGCAAAGTCAGCGGTGAAAACTCTGTTACTAAACAGTGATTCTAGTAGAATGGCCCACCGATAAAATTGACACCAGACAACATATAGTCCCTTTGGAGCAATCATCTAAATGACCAGTAATGCACATCCAGCCTTTGAGCTTTTGCGCGAGCAGGAGATTCCATCTCTAAAAGTGCAGTATCAGGAGTATCGCCATCGCCAAACTGGCGCCCAACATATTCATCTGGCCGCCGATAATAAGGAAAATGTGTTTCTGGTTGCCCTGCGCACTGTGCCAATGGACTCCACTGGGGTAGCTCATATTCTCGAGCATACGGCACTCTGCGGCAGCGAAAAGTATCAGGTGCGCGACCCATTCTTTATGATGATTCGACGTTCTCTCAATACCTTTATGAATGCCTTTACCAGCAGTGACTGGACTGCCTATCCCTTTGCCAGCCAGAACAAAAAGGACTTTAATAACCTGTTGAGTGTGTATCTTGATTCGGTATTTTTTGCTCGTCTGGACCCTCTGGATTTTGCTCAGGAGGGGCATCGCCTGGAGTTTGCCGATGCCAATGATCCCTCCTCGGAGCTGACCTTTAAAGGGGTGGTGTACAACGAGATGAAAGGCGCCATGAGCTCAATTAATTCGGTCCTGTGGCAAACCATGAGCAAGTACCTGTATCCCACCAGCACCTACCATTACAACAGCGGCGGTGAGCCCGCGGATATTCCAAATTTAACCTACGAACAGTTTAAAGCCTTCTATCAGACTCACTATCACCCCAGCAATGCTATTTTCGTCACCTTTGGCGATATTCCGGCGGCTGAGCATCAGCAGCACTTTGAAGAGCAGGCCCTGCATCGCTTTGATCGCCTGGACTGCCATATTGCCGTCAATAACGAGCAGCGCTATACCCAGCCCCAGTATTTTGAAGAAAGTTATGCCCATGAGGCTGGCGAGACTGAGAGCGAGCAGGAGGCTACAGCCAATAATACCCATATTGTGCTGTCTTGGCTGTTGGGAGACTCCACTGACCTCGAGGCCACTATGCAGGCTCGTCTGCTATCCAGCGTGCTGCTCGATAACAGTGGTTCTCCCCTGCAAAAGGCGCTTGAGACCACCGACCTGGGCACCTCGCCCTCGCCCATGTGTGGTCTTGAGGATTCCCAGAAAGAGCTCTGTTTTGCCTGTGGCATCGAGGGCTCCAACCCTGAGTGCGCAGATGCTATTGAAACTCTGATATTGGATGTGCTGCGGGATGTTGCAGAGAATGGCTTGCCCCAAGAGCAGGTAGCAGCCAGTTTACACCAGCTAGAACTCAGTCAGCGAGAGCTATCCGGTGGTGGCTACCCCTATGGTCTGCATCTAATATTGACCAGCCTAACCAGTGCCACTCATCGCGGCGACCCGGTTTCTCTGCTAAATCTGGATCCGGTTCTGAACAGACTACAGCAACAGATTACTGACCCGGAATTTATCAAATCTCTGGCCCGTGACCTGCTGTTAAACAACCCTCATCGCACCAGACTGGTTTTAAAGCCAGATACAGATTTAGCTCAGCAAAAAGACCAGGCTGAGAAGGATCGCCTGGCTAACATCAAGGCATCCCTGACCGAGAGCGAAAAGCAGCGTATTGTTGACGAGGCGGTAGCGCTTAAAGCACGTCAGGAGATGGAAGAAGATCTTGAAATTTTGCCCAAGGTAGGTATCGAAGATGTGCCTACTGAGATCGCCTATGCTGACAGACACAGTCGTTTAGAGGGCCCTGTGCCACTGACCAACTATAGCGCTGGCACCAATGGGCTGGCCTACCAACAGATTATTATGCCCATGCCTGCGCTAACCGATGGGCAGATGGACCTGATGCCTCTATACAGTACCTGCGTGACGGAAATGGGGGTTGGTGAGCGCGACTATCAGCAGACCCAACTCTGGCACTCGGCGGTGGTGGGTGCCTATTCAGCCTCGGCCTCGGTGCGCACCGATAAAGATAGCCTGAATAAGCTACATGGCAATATCAGCTTTACTGGCAAGGGTCTGGCGCGCAATCAGTCAGCGATGACAGATTTGATGCAAGAGTCACTGCAACAGGCACGCTTTGATGAGCTTCCACGACTGCGTGAGCTGGTGGCACAGATTCGCACCTATCGCGAATCTTCCATTACCGGCAATGGCCATGTGCTGGCCATGACCGCCGCTGCCAGCGGTCTGTCTGCCAATGCATATCTCAGCCAGCGCTGGGGCGGGATGACCGGACTGGCCTTGCTAAAAACTCTGGATCAAAGCCTGAATACTGAACAGGGGCTACAGCAGCTATCAGAGCAGCTGCAAACCATTCACCAATTAATTTTAAATCAACCCAGACAGTATCTGCTGGTGGCCGAGCCCGAGCGCCTCACCGAGTTTGGCGCCGTGATTCAGGCGGGTTTCTCAGCTAGCGCTGAGGCTCCTGGAAGTAACCTAATCGACTTTAAACCTGTGTTGGCGCCGGTAAACCATTGCTGGACCGCAAATACCCAGGTGAGCTTCTGTTCCAAAGCCTATCCCACTGTACCTACCAGCCACCCAGATGCTGCAGCGCTCAATGTGCTGGGTGGGGTGTTGCGCAATGGTTATCTGCATCGTGCCATTCGCGAGCAGGGCGGCGCCTATGGGGGCGGCGCGTCTCAGGATAACCAGACTGGCGCATTCCGTTTTTACTCCTACAGAGACCCAAGAATCGCAGGCACGCTGACAGATTTCGATGATTCTATAGACTGGGTGCAGAAGCAAAACCTCGGCTATGAAAAGATCGAGGAGGCAATTTTGGGCGTGGTTGGTGGTTTGGACAAGCCAGGCTCCCCGGCAGGCGAAGCCATTCAGGCATTTCATGCCGAGCTTAACGGTCGCGGCAAAGCCTGCACCGAACAGTTTAGAAATCAGGTACTCGCGGTCACTGAGGCAGACCTCAAGCGTGTTGCCAGCGCCTACCTCAGCCAGGACGCTGCCCAGACCGCGGTCATTACCAATACTGAGCTGGCGGCCGGCACTGGCCTAGAGATTATCAGCGTTTAAATGACAGACTCCAGCCGAGATAATTTATTTGCCAATCCTCTGGGAAAAGTCTCCGGATTTGTCTTTGATCAGGCCGTGGTGGATGTGTTTCCAGATATGATTAGTCGCTCGGTCCCAGGTTATGAAACCATACTGGCCCATACTGGTGAACTGGCCGACCGCTATGTTCAGCCACAGACAAGCTGCTACGATCTGGGCTGCTCTCTGGGCGCTTCAACTCTGGCTGTCAGCCAACGGGTCGCGGACCGGAACGTCAAAATTATTGCCGTAGACAATAGCCCTGCCATGCTGGAAAAATGCGCCAGTATTTTAGCATCCAGCAATGGCAGCACAGAGATTGAACTGGTCAATGGAGATATCTGCGATATCGAGATCACCAATGCCTCTCTGGTCGTGATGAATTTTACGCTGCAGTTCGTGCCACTGGAGCAACGCCCGCAGTTGCTGGAGAAAATCTATCAGGGCCTCAACCCCGGGGGCTGTCTAATTATTTCTGAAAAACTCAGCTTTGAACCCGAGTCGTTAAATACACTGCTGAGTGAGCTTCATCATGATTTTAAGCGCGCCCAGGGTTACAGTGATTTGGAGATCAGTCAAAAGCGTGATTCCATTGAGAACGTGCTGGTGCCAGAAACTTTAGAGACCCATATAAAACGACTAGGGGCCTGTGGATTTCAGTCCGCAAGCCCCTGGTTTCAATGCTTTAATTTTTGCTCTCTGGTTGCTATCAAGTAAGCATTTTCATGGTAGCTTTGATCACCTTTCTTACACCTGGTGTGTAAGGCGGATAAAACATCGACAGGCTGCTGTGCTTGTCTACCAGCACGCTGCGCTCGTGGGTAAAGGCTCTAAAGCCCCAGACACCACCAGACTTGCCAATACCACTGTTATTGACGCCACCAAAGGGCAAATTGGGGTGCAGGAAGTGCATCACTGTCTGATTGACGCAGGTATCCCCGGCGCTGGTTTCGCGAATCACCTTATCGGTGAGTTTATTGTCTTTGCTGTAGATATACAGCGCCAATGGCTTTGGCTTGGCATTGATATAGCTGATAACTTCATTGATATCAGAGTAGGTGATAATGGGCAGCAGCGGGCCAAAAATCTCTTCCTGCATAATCGCCGAGTCATCGCTCATGCCTTCAATCAATGTGGGGGCAATAAACTGGCTTTCCGTGGCAACTTCACCACCGGTAAGGACCACGCCACCTTTAGCTTTAGCATCGTCCAATAGCCGCGTGATACGCCCATGGTGGCCGGCATTTACAACTCGGCAATAATCGCTATTGGCTCCGGCATCTGCACCCAGGCCGTATTGGCTCTTAATGGTAGCGGTCATCTCCGCGACAAATTTATCCTTTATGGATTCGTGGACATAGATATAGTCTGGCGCAATACAGGTCTGACCATTGTTGTTGAACTTGCCCCAGCCAATGGATTTGCTGGCCTTTTTAAGATTGGCTGATTTATCCACAATCACCGGACTCTTGCCACCCAGCTCCAGTGTGACGGAGGTTAGATTTTTGGCTGCGGCCGCCATTACATGTTTGCCAACAGCTGGGCTGCCGGTAAAGAAGATGTGATCAAAAGGCAGGTTGGTCAGATAACTGGCTACATCGGCCTCACCTTCAAACATGGATACTTCTTCAGGCCTGAGGGCTTCTTTTACAATCTGGCCAATCACCTCGGACATTTTGGGGGTCATCTCTGAGGGCTTGATGATCACCGTATTACCCGCGGCGATTGCCCACATCATTGGGCCAAAGGTCAGGTTAAAGGGGTAATTCCAGGGTGACACTACCAGGGTAACACCCTTGGGTTCTTTGACAATTTTGGACTTGGTGCCCAGCATAGAGATGGTTACTTTAACCGGCTCGGGCTTCATCCACTCCTTGAGATGCTTGCGAACATGTTTGAGCTCGGTGAGAACCGGCATGATCTCAGCCAGATCCACTTCGGCGCCGGGCTTACCAAAATCTGCAGCCGCCGATTCATGAATCCTATCAAGGGCGCCTCTAAATGCTGTTTCAAAGCGCTTGAGAACGGCTAGCCGCTGACGGTAATCTGATTTTCTCAGCTCCAGGGCATAGTCTTTTTGCTGTGCAAATACTGTATCAATCTTGGCCTTAACTTCGGGCTTTATCTCCGTCATGTTTCCCCCCAAGGAATTTTTTATTATCTGGTACCCTGCCCTCTAAGGGATACAGGTACTCTGTGTTGTTAATTTTTCCTAATTATAGTTATTTTTCTGAGGTCAATCCGCAATGAAAATAAGTGACCCATGGTATCCAGTTCAACAGGACTAGTAATGAGGCGGCCGCTCGCCGGCACCCCCCACTGCACCCTCAACCTGCCCTGCGCCACCGCGTTCTGCTGCATTATCCTGCAATACCTCAAGCCGCTCGGTTATAGCTCTGTGGGCCTTGGTAAGAGCATCAATCTCCTGCTGCTGACGAAAGATTTCATCTTCGAGTTCAGCGTTAGTCATTTCCAAATAAGCCAGCTTCTCTTCAAAAGCCTGCATTCGTTTTTCGTCCATCATGTACCCTGTGACAGCAATGTAGTTTGGTCGAACACCATAGCGGAAATACCCTATAATTGCCTGCCAAAATCCCAGGCAACACTATGATACCTGAAACACTTGATTACGGGCCCTTTCTATCCTGGCTCGAAGAGTCACCTCTGGCCCACTGGGGCGAGAGTCTACCCGAGCTCCTCACCCAGCAGCTGAGACGCGAGCGCTGGGGAGATATGCCTGAATGGGAGGAAACGCTTAAGCGCCTGCCAGAGATAGATCCATTGACAGTGGAGATCAGAGACAGGGTATCCATTGGCGACTCCAGCCTCATGGACAAGGGCCGCAGGCTAGCATTGCAGGCCACATTAATGGGCCTGCATCCCTGGCGCAAAGGGCCGTATAACCTTTTTGGCATGCACCTCAATACCGAGTGGCGCTCGGACTGGAAGTGGGATCGGGTACTGCCCCACCTTGATTCCCTGGAAAACCGCTTGGTTCTGGATGTGGGCTGCGGCAATGGGTACCACTGCTGGCGTATGCTCGGCGCAGGCGCCCAGAGGGTTATTGGAATAGACCCCTCGGTAAAGTTTGTCTTTCAGTTTCAGGCCATCAAGAATTTTGCCGGTAAAGACCTGCCGGTAGATGTGCTACCTCTGGGTATAGAGCACATGCCTGAAAAACTCGCGGCCTTTGATACCGTCTTCTCCATGGGTATTCTCTATCATCGCCGCTCGCCCATGGCCCATCTGCGAGAGCTTAAAGAACTATTGCGGCCGGGCGGGCAACTGGTTTTGGAGACCTTGGTAATACAGGGCCCTGAGGGTATGGTGCTAGTGCCTGAAGGCCGCTACGCCAAGATGCCCAATGTCTGGTTTTTGCCCTCCCCCGACAGCCTGATTAGTTGGATGCGAAAAAATGGCTTTAACAACCCTCGCATGGTGGATATCAATACCACATCGATCGGTGAACAGCGGACAACCGACTGGATGACCTTTGAATCGCTCGAGGATTTTTTAGACCCCGAGGATCACAGCAAAACCATTGAGGGTCACCCAGCCCCGCTGAGAGCGGTATTTTTAGCCGAAGCACCCTGATTATTATCAAGGGCTTCTATCGACTTAAAGCTGCTATGCCTTTAATGCCTCATCGGCCGCCACATACTGATAGCCCAGCGCATCGGCGACCGCCTTATAGGTCACCTTGCCCTTATGTACATTTAAACCATTTTGTAGATTTTTGTCTCGAAACAGACTGCTGACAGGATCATCGGCCAGTGCCAGGGCATAGGGCAATGTTGCATTATTCAATGCCATGGTAGCTGTGCGTGCCACACCACCGGGCATATTGGCAACACAGTAGTGCACCACATCATCAACCACATAGGTAGGTTGCTCATGGGTAGTAGCCTTGGAGGTATCAAAGCAACCACCCTGATCAATAGCAACATCTACAATCACAGCGCCCTTTTTCATACGGCTAATTAAATCTCGTGACAGTAGCTTGGGTGCGGCAGCACCGGGAATAAGCACCGCGCCAATTACTAGATCAGCCTCCAGGGCATATTCCTCGATGGCCGCATTGGTCGAATAGACACAGCGAGCCCGACCTTCATATTTGGCATCCAACTCCCGCAATCGGGGAATTGAGCGATCTAAAATAGTTACATCTGCACCCATACCCACAGACATCGCCGCTGCGTTGTCGCCCACCACACCGCCACCAATAACCAGTACCTTGGCAGGCGCCACGCCGGGAACACCACCGAGAAGTACTCCCCGGCCACCCTGGGCCTTCTCTAAATGATGAGCGCCCGCCTGCACGGACATGCGCCCAGCAACTTCAGACATAGGGGCCAGCAGGGGCAGCCCCCCCTGATTGTCGGTTACCGTCTCATAGGCAACACAGGTTGCGCCAGAGGCCAGCAATAACTCCGTCTGTTTCGGGTCTGGTGCCAAATGAAGGTAAGTGTAAAGAATCTGGCCCTCACGCAGCATTTTGCACTCCGCTGGCTGAGGCTCTTTAACCTTGACCACCATATCCGCGCGAGCAAATATTTCATTGGCAGAATCGACCATCTCAGCCCCAGCTGCCTGATACTCTGCATCCGGAAAGTCGATGGCGGCACCTGCATTGCGCTCGACTATTACCCCATGTCCGCGCTTGACCAACTCATTGACCGAGGAGGGGGTTAAGCCAACTCTGTATTCATGGTTTTTAATTTCCTTAGGTACACCAATAAGCATTTCGAGATTCTCCACTAAAATAGTAAATAAGATATAACTTTATCTCGGCATTGTAGAATTTTAAGATAATATTTCTTAATTAATTCCCTTATAATGCAGAATATTTTTAGCTATACGGTAATTAAACAGGATATTTTATCGATGAAAGATTCCGCATTACGATCAGATAATCTCGGCAAGATCGACCGCAACATACTTCGCATCCTGCAAAAGGACGGTCGCATAAGCTATACTGATTTAGCTCGAGAAGTCGGCCTCTCCGTCACCCCCTGCATCGAGCGAGTTAAGCGCCTTGAGCGCAATGGCTATATTCTCGGCTATGCAGCACAGGTCTGCCCCGAGCAGCTCAATGCCAGCCTGGTAGTATTTGTACAAATCAGACTTAATCACACCTCGCAGAAAAATTTTGAGGAGTTCAGAAAATCAGTGATAAATCTGGAAAATATTCAGAGCTGCTTTCTGGTATCGGGTAATTATGACTACTTACTAAAAGCCAGAGTGGCCGATATGGCAGCCTACAGAGAACTGCTCGGCCACCGCATACTCAAATTGCCGGCAGTGCAGGAATCAACCAGCTATGTGGTTATGGAAGAACTAAAAGAGACAATGGAAGTGCCAGTACCCTACAGCAAAAAATAACCCGCAAAAACAGGCTAATATCCCAGCCCGAAGGTTGACTCAAATCCATTGCTCACCTATAGTGCGCTACCTCAGAAATGAGACCCCAACGCACTCGTAGCTCAGCTGGATAGAGTACCCGGCTACGAACCGGGCGGTCGAAGGTTCGAATCCTTCCGAGTGCGCCATATTAGATGCTAAAGCCCCCTAGACTGCAGGGCTATAGAGATAAAAGCCTTTGGTTTTGTACGCAAATGTACAGCTCCAAAGGCTTTTTGCGTTTTGCTACCGATCAATATTGGCTGGCACTGATTCTCTAGCCAGCGCGTCCATAGATCCCCCAATCTAAGTTGCAAACAGCTTGCGTTGCTGCAGCTATCATTCTGATGAGTCAAAGCATAGAATAAAACCTGTTATTTGCGACCTCTGAGAAGAATAGTGAAATTACTGGTGGTTATTGTATTCACGCTGCTGCTTGCTGCCTGTCAGGCGCTGGCGCCCTTGGACTCGCCTATCAATAGCTGCAGGTTGATCGAAAGCGCCACACAGTCGGGCGGTATGTTTCCTGGTGATATGCAGGAATACAGCCAGTGTGAGTACCTATGCCCCAACGGCCAGACTAAAACCCATACTCAGTTTGGCTCCTGCTCTCCGTTTATTGGCCCCTAGTTTTATTCAAGGCCTAATTTAGCGTGCCTCTCAAACAGCCCTCAGTCTCTAATGATCCAATGAAAATAAACCTCCGTAACTTCAATTGAATCACCCAATAAAAAACAAGATTGACCTAACTCAACAAGTTAAAGAAGGGTATCCAAATGAAGACTAAACTCGCTTTCCTCTGGTTTTACGACTGTTACAATGCAGTGATGGACCACAATAAAAACCCGCTGCGGCATATACCGGATCCAGTATCACGGATGTGGATCATGACAGTACTTGCCTGGATGTGGTCGGTGGTTTTTGGCGCCTATCTAGGCAGCGTTATTTATATGGGCATCAGCATCGCATCGCACTTTTTATTGCTATTTATGGTGGCTTTTACTGCTTCGGTTTTCTATGACGCAGAGAAGCGGCACGATAGTTGGCTGCTCAAACTCCGCGCTGTTCAGCACGAACAACGTTAGGGGATAAAAACCGCTGGTGACAGCGGTTTTTTTATGTCTTTTAAGCAGCCTGAGACGGCTTTAGTAACAGCACCTTCGCTGCTACACTTGATCTGAACTAAACCACCTTAAAAGTCTTTAAATTATGACCCAACCCTCTGCGCGCACCGAACTTGAGGCAGCGACTTTTCGCCGCCTGCTGCAACATCTCAATGATCACAAAGAGGTGCAAAATATTGATCTAATGATTCTGGCTAACTTTTGCCGCAACTGCCTGGGCAAGTGGTATGGGGCCGCGGCTGAAGAGCTGGGCATTGAGATGGAGCCTGAGCAGGCTCGCGAAGCCATCTACGGCATGCCCTACAGTGAGTGGAAGGACAAACACCAACTTCCAGCCACTGCTGAGCAATTACAGGCTCTTGCCGACCGACAAAAGAGCTAGTCCTGTAAGTGAAATCCTGGGGTTGAATGTGACAGTGCTATCTCCTGCTCATCCATACCCTCGGCTACCCCTTCAAATAAGGGTGATGACAGATAGCGCTCACCCGTATCTGGCAACATACAGAGAATCACGGTACCAGGTTCGGCATTTCTAGCTATATCCAGAGCCACAGAAAAGGTCGAGCCACCAGAGATACCTGTGAAAATGCCCTCTTTCTGCGCCAGCATTTTAGAGGCCTCAATGCCCTCCTGCCCTTCAATGGGCACCAGTAGATCAAAGCGCTTATTATCAATGGAATCCTGCAGTACCGCCGGGATAAAGTCCGGCGTCCAACCCTGAATCATATGGGGCTCAAAAGCTGGGTGACTGCCTGCTGGAGAGCCATTGGCGCTGCGCTCCTGAGCCACGCCACTATGGATCAACTGCGCATTGGCCGGTTCACTAAGGATAATTTTGGTATCAGGACGCTGCTCTCTTAGCACTTTAGCCACACCGGAAAAGGTACCGCCGGTACCATAACCTGTAACCCAGTAGTCGAGGCGATCGCCCTCAAAATCGGCAAGAATCTCCTGAGCTGTAGTATTTTGGTGAATTTTGGCATTGGCATCAGTTTCAAACTGACGAGCTAGAAACCAACTATTGGCCTCAGCCAACTCTACTGCCTTGAGATAGCAGCCCATAGCCTTGTCTTCTTTGGGAGTGAGGATAACCTTGGCACCGAGAAAGCGCATCAGCTTGCGCCTCTCTATAGACACGCTGGTGGGCATGGTGGCTACAAAGGGGTAGCCTTTGGCCGCACAAACCATGGCCAGGCCCACACCTGTATTGCCACTGGTGGCCTCAACCACTGTCTGCCCCGGAACCAACTGACCGCTGCGCTCGGCCTCTTCAATAATACTGATAGCCAGGCGATCTTTTACCGAGCCCGCAGGGTTAAAAAACTCTGCTTTTACGTAGAGCCGCACAGCCTCAGGGGCTAAATTTTTAACCCGCACACAGGGAGTATCACCTATGGTATCCAAAATACTGTCGTATAACTTGCCGCGCCCTGCTGTTGTTCTTGACTGATTCATCATCGACCACCCTCTCCTTCTGCTTAAAACGCTATCTGCCATTTACCTGCGAGAGTACTGGCAAAGCGTCGCTAAGGAATTGATCATAAATCAAAGAGCTCAGTCGTAAAAGCCAATCTCGGCAATATCAATATCGGCTTGGTGGTCTCTGCCATAGGCCAGAATACCAATACTACGTATGCTGTTGGCAGTTAATGACTGGCGCAACCATGAGCCGGAGCGCTTAAAATCGCTCAGCGGGAGACGAACCTCGCGCCAGTCGCCAGAGACCTCAAAGCCAGCCTGATAGTACTGCCAGGGCAACACTGTTCCAGAGGTGCGCAGGTGAATAAAGTATTTTTGCAAGTTGCCGCGAGCTTTGATGTAGACCCCGGTCGCCGAGCTTACCGAACCCTTGGCTACCGCACGGCGAATCTGTATAAACCCACCGTTGTTTGCAGTGGAGACACTGCCAGTCATATGAGCATAGGTCTCGCCGTCACGGCTCATATATTCCACAGCGCCCTCTGAGATACCGCCCATTACCTGATCACTAAAAAATGCCCAGCCCGACTGAGATTCAGTATCAAAATTATCCGTTAATAGCTTGTCTGCATATGTATTTGTCATAGGTGTGCATAGTATTAAGGCGACGATGGAAGCTTTAAATTTACTCATGCTGATCTCCTGCGCAGGGTTAACGTTTGTATTGAGTCGGACAGTAGCCTCTGCTTACATGCGGCGAACGCAGCGACCGGTGCTTGGTTTTGCGGCTGGTGACACGCTTGCGCCAGAGACGAAACGAGCGGGCTTTGACCTGCTGACGCATTAGGTTAATCACTGCAGATTCATTGAGACCAAAATTAAATTCAATAGCCTCAAACGGAGTGCGGTCTTCCCAAGCCATCTCGACAATACGAGACAGCTCCGAGACACTGAAGTCCTTAGGAACTCGATTTTTAACTGCAGATTGTGGCATGTATGGTACGGCCTGAATGGGTGACTATTTGATGGTACGCACCGCAAAGATCTTTGTATCAGGCCAGATACAACAAAGCCCGTCAGCGAGAGATGGCGGGCCGTTATTTACTCTTACTTTAGAGCCTCAAGAGCGCTATCTGGGATTCAAGAACTCATAAGCCCAAATTTCTTCAGCAGTGATAAGTCGCGCTTTACCCCCTCCTCTATGTGGGAATCAATCAAACTGACGCGCTGCTTGGTGAAGTTGTCTGGCACCACTTTTACGGCAACCAGTTTTTTGGGCTTCTCGCTGCCCTCTTTTTTACCCTCAGTTCCACTTTTCTTCTTAGCTAATGACATTCTAATCTCCTTTCAATAGCCTTAGGCTATGCTCTAACCCGAGTCTCAAGCCAAATTGGTCGTACAGCCACTTGTAATAATCTTCTCGACCTGCAGTAAAATAATTAACCTTGTCTGCCTTGACACACAACACATAGGGGTAACTTCTTGATGGCCTATGATAAATAGGATAGCAGAGAACCGAGCCTTTCTCGCTTTCCTCGAACATATGGTAGTGCTGGTCCACGGTTTTTTCCGCTTCTTTTTGTATATCTGGGATCACCACCACAGATTTTGTCACCACACAGTGCCTCAAAGCACTATCAGGGCAATCGAGTTCGGATATCTCATGCCTTGGAGGCTCACCTCCATGGGTATACCAAGTCAACAGCTCTCCTTCGGGCCCTATTTCTGCCAAACGCACATCAAAACTGACATTGCCGGAGATCTTTTCGAGAAATTTCCATATGGTGTTCACAGTAAAGTAAATTTGCTGATCTGGCTGGGTAATTGATTTGAACACCCGACCGGGATCGCTATTGTCTCTGCTGCTCAAAAACGCCTCGCATTCACCGCCGATACGATCAGATTTAATGCCTACAATATCTTCAAACGCCTCTTTTAAAATAAGTGCATCTTCAAGTTTTAGGATACCGCTTTTTTTAGCTATGGCATTGGCGATCTTGGGCAAAAAATTATAGACAGCTAAAAATAGTACCGTACCCAAAAATAGCCATTGGCTATAACTTGCAAGCCATTCGATAGATGCAACTGAAAGACTTTGATTAAAAATAGCTGCTACCGGTTCTCTGGTGAAATATAAAAACAGTAAAAACGGGAAAATATTCAGCAGCGCCATTAGGATCACAACCCAGGGGCGATCTATATAGTCGACAAAAGAAAGGAAACGCTGGGTCCATCTTCCGTTTATTTTATGACTTATATTGCTCAAGCAATTTCCTTGTCATTTTTAGCGGCGTTTGCATAAGTATATTCAACCAAACTGCAGTCTGCCGATTATTTTTTATCTATCAGCGAAACCTTTGGCCCTGCTGGCCTGCAGGCCAGCTGCATCGCTTTACAAGTCAACTAATTGCTTTATCCACTGGCGGGATTATGATTGTACAAAAAAACCGGCTATAGTCGTTTGATAAAAATAACAACCCGTTCCGCACAGCCATAAAACTAAAGATACAGGCTCAAAAAACAGCGGATCAGTGGAGGCACGCAATGGCCACTTACTCAATTGAAGACGCCCAAAAAGGGGCTATTAGCTACAGCGATAAAAAGCGCTATCTGTGGCTGATCTCTGTATTTATGCCTATGTTTCCCCTAATGGGTGTATTTATCTTTTATCGCACCGGCGCCGAATGGACCCTCTGTCTGCCACTCATTATCAACTACAGCATAATGCCACTGCTGGACTGGCTGATTGGCAGTGATGACAACAATCCTCCTGAGGAGTTGGTGCCGCAGCTGGAAGCAGATAAATACTACCGTTACCTGACCTATCTAACTGTGCCACTGCACTTTGTTACCTTGTTTATCTTTGCCTATGTGGTGGGCACCAATGATCTAAGCTGGTGGTCAATTCTGGTGACCGCCATTATTGCAGGCGGCTATAGTGGACTAGGGATCAATACCGCCCACGAACTGGGCCACAAACAAACCGACATTGAGAAACTGCTGGCAAAAATTACTCTAGCGGTACCCGCCTATGGGCACTTCTGTGTGGAGCACAACCGCGGGCATCATGTGCTAGTGGCCACCCCAGATGACCCCGCCAGCTCACGTCTGGGCGAATCCATTTACGCCTTTACTCTGCGTGAGATTCCCGGGACCTTTAAACGTGGCTGGGAACTTGAAAAATCACGCTTACACAAGCAGGGCAAAAGCACCTGGTCAGGCGACAATGATATTTTGCAGTCCTATGCGCTCAGCGCAGTGCTGCAGGGTAGCTTAATCTATACCTTTGGCTGGATTATGCTGCCCTTTTTGGCGGTACACAATTTCTGGGCCTGGTTCCAACTGACTTCAGCCAACTATATAGAGCACTATGGTTTGCTGCGCGACAAAAAAGACAATGGCCGCTATGAGCGCTGTCAGCCACACCACTCCTGGAACGCCAACTATATTATGAGCAACCTGGCGCTATTTCATTTAGAGAGACACTCAGATCATCATGCAAACCCAATCCGTCGCTACCAGAGCCTGCGCAATTTCGATGACATTCCAGAGCTACCTAACGGCTATTACGGCATGTATCTGCTCGCCTATGTGCCCTGGCTATGGTTTTTGGTGATGGACCACCGTGTTCTTGCGCTGCCTCATATCCAAGGGGACTTAGCCAAAGTAAATATCTGTCCGCGCAAACGAGAGCAGATTGTAGCCAAATACGGCTAACACAGAGCCATCAGCAAAGCAGCTGTGACCGCACTCCCTATCTGAGCGGCAGATAGCATTTCCAAATATCGTGCTTGATGTTTTTTCAGCACACTTCGTCCGAATTATTAGTCAGTCAGGCAAATAATACTCGGAATTAGCAATATTTTGCATTTAGAGGTTGATCCCGACCGCCGTGATCAATAGAGTACTTGGGTTCTGGCTGAGAGGCCCATTTTTCAAGGCCTCAGGACTAGATTCGACACAATAAACATCCGAAAAAATCGGTTTTTTCTTATATTTGAGGGGATAGTATGAATATTAAGCATTGCAAAACCTTACGCCTGGCTGCTGCGGTGGCCGGTGTGGTTTCAACTGGGTTGGCTGAAGCAGCAATTGATGAGATTGTTATTACAGCTAACAAACGAGAGCAGTCACTGCAGGACGTGCCTATCAGCGTGTCTGTAACCAGCGGTGAAACCATCCAGCAATCCAGCATTGTGGATCTTATAGACCTGCAAACTGCAGTGCCCTCTCTGCGTGTAAATCAGCTGCAAAGCTCCGCACAAACCAACTTTATTATCCGTGGCTACGGCAATGGCGCCAACAACCCCGGCATTGAGCCTGCGGTCAGTGTCTATATCGATGGTGTTCCACGCACTCGCTCCGCTTCCTCTCTGGCAGATTTGCCGACTGTAGAGCGTGTCGAGGTGCTGAGCGGCCCACAGTCTACGCTTTTCGGTAAAAATGCCTCCGCCGGTGTTATCAGTGTAACTACCATGCTGCCAGAAGATGAGTTTGGCGGCATGATCGAAGCTACCGCTGGCAACTATGGCTCACAGATTATCAAAGGCACCATTACTGGACCTCTGAGCGATACAGTGTCATATCGTCTGTCTGCCAGCGATAACTCAGCGGATGGCTATGCCACCAACATTACCACAAGCGACAGCATAAACTCCCGCGATCGCAGTGCGATCCGTGGTCAGCTGCTGATCGAGCCCTCGGATGACCTCAGCATTCGCATCATTGCCGATTACAATGAAATCGATGAAGTCTGCTGTGCGGCCAGCTCACTGGCCTACGGTGCTCCTGCCGGTGTTTCCTCAGCTCTGGCCGCTGCTCGCGGCTTTGCCACCACACCTGTGGATCCATGGGCAAGAAACCTCGCCATGAACGAAAATCCAACCAACAAGCTAGAGGGCAAGGGTCTATCGGTACAGTTTGATTACGATCTGGGCTATGCCACACTGACCTCTATAAGCTCGTTGCGAGAGCAATCTCTAAAGTCTACTTTTGACGCTGACTTCTCGGCGGCTTTATTGGTCGATGAAAACCGCGTTGACTACGACTTTGAGACCTTTACTCAGGAAATACGCCTCACATCGAATGGCGACGGCGACCTGCAGTGGATGGTTGGTGCATTCCACTCCGATGAAGACGTTGAAACCTTCCGCAACGTCACCTTTGGCGAAGATCTGCGATCCTATGCCGACTTTTTGGTGCAAGGTGGCTTTGCCGCCGCTGGCATGTCAGGTAATTTAGATACCGTAGCCACTTCCATGGTTCTGGGGCAGACTATCCAGGCTGAGATTGCAGCCACAGGCAATGTTGCCCTGGCAGGCTTGCTGTCTCCAACCGCAGATCCCGCAGAGGTGGGAGCCTATCTGATGGGTGGCAATATCACTGGCGCCAGCCTGATGCCTAGCATCAACGCGCTGTCTTCTTCCTTCTATGCGCCAGGCACGGGCGATGTGGCTGAGAAATTTACCATGAACGGTGTGGCTACATCGGTCTTTGGTCAATTTGACTACTTCCTCTCTGAGAAGCTGACTGCCACTCTGGGTCTGAACTACACTGAAGACGAAAAGACCGTTGTCTCAGATGTCACAATTATAGATAGCTTCGCCTCTCTGCCTCTGGCTGGAGGACCTTTCAACTCACTGGTGGGCCTGCAATTCTTCCCGGGATTCCCCAACTACCCAAACACGGACGAGTCAGGTATTTTTAAATCCGATGATCTAACCCACACCTTCCGTCTGGCCTATGATCTCAGCGAGACAATGACTGTTTATGCCGGTCATTCAACGGGCTTTAAAGCCGCGTCGGTCAATTTGTCTGTCGATGGTCGCACACCGGGTAACCGCGCTGCAGACCCAGAAGAAGCTACCAGTATAGAGGTAGGCCTCAAGGCTGTGTTCGACAATGGTTATTTCAATATCGCCTACTTCGAGCAGTCTATCGAAGGCTTCCAGTCCAATGTCTTCTCTGGAACAGGGTTTAACCTGGAAAATGCCGGTAAAGAAACCCACAAAGGCGTTGAGTTTGACGGTATGTTTGCCCTATCGGAGAACCTGGTTTTGGGACTATCTGGTATCGCCATTGATCCAGTCTATGACTCATTTGTAAACGGAACCTGCGATACTACAGGCCTGGCCGAAGCTCGATATCAATGTGCTCCAGGTGCGCAAACTGTTGATCTCAGCGGTTTGCAGCCTGCTGGCGTCCATGAGTTAAGTGTCAACGCTAATGCCGTCTATTCATTTGTTCTTGCAGGTGGCGTGGAGGGTTTCTTCCGCGTGGAATATGTACATGAGAAAGACATCAACATTGCTGACTTGATTCCATTTAGCCTGGCTAGCCGTGGCACAGACAACCTCAATGCCAGCCTCGGCTTTAGCAGTGCCAATGGCGGCTGGGACGCCATGCTCTGGGGTCGTAACCTGACTGACCACGAGAGTTTGATCTCGGCATTCCCCACCACTGCATCACCCGGTAGTTTCAGTGGTTATCCAAATGCACCACGCACCTATGGTTTAACAGTGCGCAAGAACTTCTAAGCAGCACTGCCAAATGGTAAAAAGGGGTGGCTTTCTACAAGCCACCCCTTTTTTTATCTGTCGCCTAGAGTCCTAACTGTTGTTTCACTCTGGCAAACCCTGCAAGGGCAAACTCTAAATCCTCTCGATTGAAAGCGGCTGACATCTGGGTGCGGATTCGCGCACGATCCGGGGCAACCACTGGGTAGGAAAAGGCCACCACATAGACCCCCTGATTTAACATTTCCGCAGCAAACCGCGCGGCAAGACTAGCATCGCCCAGCATAATTGGCACTATAGGGTGCTCACCGGGCAAAAGCTCAAAACCCAACTGTTCAAGACCATGCCTAAAGAATTGGGTATTTTTCTGCAGTTGCTCTCTTAGCTCAGCTGAGTTAGCAGCCAGCTCCAGGGCCTTGATAGCGCCCGCCGCCACTGGCGGCGCTAGGGTGTTAGAAAAAAGATAGGGGCGCGAACTCTGCCGCAACAGCTCTACTATCTCTGCACGCGCACTGGTAAAACCACCGCTGCCACCGCCCAGAGCCTTGCCCAATGTGCCGGTAATAATATCAACCCTGCCCATGCAGTCTCGGTATTCGTGGGTACCACGGCCATTGGCACCAATAAAACCGGTGGCATGGCAGTCGTCAAAATGCACCAGGGCCTGGTATTTATCGGCAAGATCACAGATTTCATCCAGCCGGGCAATACTGCCATCCATCGAGAATACGCCATCAGTGGTAATCAGCTTAAATCTGGCGCCAGCGACCTGTGCCGCCTGCAGCTGAGCCTCCAGGTCGGCCATATCATTATTGCGGTAGCGGTAACGGCTAGCCTTGCACAGACGCACACCATCAATAATGCTGGCATGGTTCAGCTCGTCACTGATCACTGCATCCTCAGCGCCCAGTAGAGTTTCAAACAGGCCAGCGTTGGCATCAAAGCAGGATGGGTAGAGTATGGTATCCGGCATAGCTAAAAACTGGCTGAGCCTCTGTTCCAATTGCTTGTGTACTGCCTGGGTACCGCAGATAAAGCGCACCGAGGCCATGCCATAACCCCATTCCTCAAGCCCTCGTGCTGCGGCAGCATTGACCTCTGGGTTCTGAGCCAGACCCAGGTAATTATTGGCACAGAGATTGAGTAGCTCATCGCCAGAGCCGATGCGCACATGGGTTCCCTGAGGGCTGGTAATCAGCCGTTCAGATTTATATAAACCAGCCTCTTCAATGGCTTTTAGCTGGCCACTCACATGCTGTTGGAATCTGTCGTACATCACCTACCCTCCCAATTACTGCCAATTAAGAATGACTTTACTGGCTTCCCCGGCATTCATAGCATCAAAACCCTTTTGAAAATCTTCAAACCCCAGTCGGTGGCTGATCACCGGGGATATATCAAGCCCGGATTCCACCAACACAGACATCTTGTACCAGGTCTCGTACATTTCACGCCCATATATACCCTTAATGGTCAGCATATTAAAAATCACCTGACTCCAGTCAATGGCCATTTCCTCACTGGGAATACCAAGCATCGCTACCTTACCCCCATGGCACATATTGGCCAGTAGATCGTTAAAGCCCGCAGGGCTTCCCGACATTTCCAGACCCACATCAAAACCCTCTGAGAGCCCCAGTTTACGCTGCACATCGGCCAGGTTTTCATGGCGCACATCTACTCCACAGCTGGCTCCCAGAGATTGGGCCAGCGCCAGGCGCTGGGGGTTAATATCTGTAATCACTACATGCCTGGCACCGGCATGTCGGCACACAGCGGCAGCCATGGCCCCTATGGGTCCGGCTCCGGTAATCAGCACATCTTCGCCGAGCAGGTCATACTGCAGTGCGGTGTGAACCGCATTGCCCAAGGGGTCAAACAATGCCGCCACATCCAGGTCTATGCCCGGCCTGTGCTCCCAAACATTGGACATGGGTAGAGCCAGATACTCAGCAAACGCCCCTGATCTATCCACACCTACACCGCTGGTCTGAGCGCAGAGATGGCGTCGCCCCGCCAGACAGTTGCGGCAGCGGCCGCAGACCACGTGCCCCTCGCCAGAGACGATTTGGCCAGGGGTAAAATCATTGACATTAGAGCCCACATCGACGATTTCTCCGACAAACTCATGGCCCACCACCATGGGCACAGGAATGGTCGACTGCGCCCAGCTATCCCAGTTATAGATATGCATATCTGTGCCACAGATGGCAGTGCGATTTATTTTGATCAACACATCATTGATACCTATCTCAGGCACAGGCGCATCTTCAAGCCAGAGTCCCTTTTCCGACTTTCTTTTTACCAGCGCTTTCATCTTGGCATTTGCCTCGCAGTTGTTTACTATAAAAGAACTTATTCCATTATCGTAGACATGCATTTTCCTTTATGCAAGATTAATTTCCTGTATAAGAGATGCTAAATGAGACCTGGCGCAATGACAGATACAGACAAAAGTACCGGCCAAGCTATGGGCAACCGGGTAATTGAGCTGCGGAAAAAGCATAAGCTCACACTGGATCAGCTGGCCTCGTCCTCAGGCGTGAGCCGCTCTATGCTTAGTCAGATTGAGCGAGGCCAGGCCAACCCAACACTCACCGTCACCTTTCGTATAGCTCAGGCATTCAATATGAGCATTGGCGAGCTTGTAGATCAGCCCTGGGCATCGTCCACCATAGAGGTGGTTCATGGGGAGGATAAAAGCAACCTGTTTCGCTCGGATAAGGAGTGCCAGATTCGCACGCTCTCCCCGCTGCATAAAGAAAAGAATATTGAGTTTTACGAGCTTAAAATTGCGCCAAATTCCAGCCTGGTCAGTGCTCCTCACTACGAGGGGACAAAGGAGCTGCTAACTATCACCAGAGGCAGAGCAAGATTGATTTCCGGGGATAGTAGCACGGAACTCTCTGAGGGAGATTCTGCACATTACCGGGGCGATCTAAACCACAGTATTGCCAATGCAGGTGATACCGAGCTAGTCTGCTACCTGGTAGTAACCAGTTAGCTGTACGGAGCTTTTCTGTAACAGTAGGCATGGTTTATTAGCCTGGAAATAGACTAAAAATAATAAATATGGGGTACAAAAATGGCGCTTAAGAGTATCGCCTTTGACAGCGGGGCAGATGGCAACCATTACTATCATCAGTGGCAACCTGAAAAACCTGTAGCCTGGCTGCATATTATGCACGGCATGTCAGAACACAGTGCTCGCTACGCCGATTTGGCCCAGTATCTCAATCAACAGGGCATTATGGTGACTGCTGGCGATCACCGCGGCCACGGACGCACCGGTGAGGCTATGAATAGCCTCTATCATATGGGCGACAGTGACAGCTGGAGTCAAATGGTAGATGACCAGTGGCAGCTGATTAACCACTTGGCGGGCCAGCAGCATATACCTCTTATTATTATGGGTCACAGCATGGGGTCATTTATGGCGACCCGGTTTTGTCAGCAATATGGTCAGCAGCTGCGCCAGCTGAGCACCCCTCTGGTGGGCCTAGTTCTATCTGGATCAAACTATGATTCTCCGAGTGCTTTTAAAATCGCTGCCGGACTGGCCTGGATAGAACGCGCACGAGTTGGCGCAAGCAATACCAGCAACCTGCTTGAACAGCTATCCTTTGGTTCATTTAATCGCGCCTTTAAACCTACCCGCACCGAAAAGGACTGGCTATCCTCAGACAATGATATGGTGGACAGCTATATTGCTGATCCCTGGTGCGGCGGCGCTATCAGCACTCAGTCCTGGTATGACTTTCTCAATGGCTTAGCTCAGCTTTCGCAACCAAAGGCCATGGCTCAAATTGATTCAGCACTGCCAGTTTATCTATTTGCTGGAGACCTGGATCCGGTCGGTGCCAATGGCAAAGGCGTAGAAAAGCTGCGGCAAGCATTGTTAGCTGCCGGTTTAGCTCAGGTGGATATGCAGCTGTATCAAGATGGCCGCCATGAAATGCTCAACGAGCACAATAGGCAGCAGGTCTATGCAGATTTATACCGTTGGATTAATGCCAGGTTGCAACAGTAATTATTTGGTAATCGTAAAGCGCTCGATGGCCCCAGACTTGTCGCCGAGTCTCTCCCTCTTTACATGGATTTTTTCACCATAATAAGAGGCACAGCCCTGAATTAAACCTTCGGCCACATCACCGAGACAGCGCGGTGACTGGTAGAGTAATTCTAGTTTATGTTCATCAACTTTGGTGCATTCAAACTTTGGCGGTCGAGCACCTGGATAAAGAGTCTTAACTTCTTCATGGATAAAGCTATCAACTTTTTCCAGCAGCGCAAAAGAAGAGTCAAGCCCCTTAAATAGCTGAGGATAGGCGGCAATAAATTCGGCAAAGTGATACATCCCAAAGCTCTTGGTCAGACTAGCAACAGTCACCTCGCTCTGCTTGCTCAGCGCCACTACCAGGGCAACCAATTCGGTGTGGTCATAGTCCCCTGCAGAGGTATATATACCGCCATTCTCAGGTGCAACTTCAGCGAGAACAGCATCCACTACCCCCTGGCCGTATTGATTCTCCACCAGGTCCAAAAACGAAATAAACAACATGCCCTTCATTAAACACTCCACCGCAAACCTAATTAAGCCTGGTATTTAACTTAGCTTACAAACAGCCAATAATCTGCCCGTGCCAGCAAATTATTCACTATCTGATCAATGGGAGTGTATGGGATCGCCGCCCGTTTAGAAAGAACTAACGTCCTTCCACACACTATCGGCTGTATATTCCAGAGAGACGACAAACTCATGAGCAGCCCAGTTCTCAATCATGCTCAGCAAATATTTGCCGTCGGCCTTTTGATAAAGATGGTATCTCTGGCCCACTCGCGGCACAAAGTTGTAGGAAGCACTGTACACCAGCTCATTGAGCTCAGCGAGACGACGTATGGCATCGTATTCCCGGTTTAACAGGTCGACGGCGTTTTCAAAGTAGTTTTTGGTGAGCGAGCCTCGCTCGGAGAGAAATAGTGCTGTATCTGGCAGAGTAATCGCCGGAGCACTAGAGCTGGTACCGTAGGGCAACAGGGCTTTTTTGGAGGACATTTTATCGGCCCAGAAGGTTTATTTTAATTATTTCGTTTACGTTGCAACTGAAAGTTTGGACTAGCCTGGCGCTTTACGCTCAAATCCGCCGTTTCGGCGGTTAAATAAAAAAGTCACCTTTGTGCACGACTTGGAAGACCGAGGTACGGTTGATGGGGCAGGATTTGATAGTAATAGCCTTTGGGCTATTACTACCCCGGCGGGCCTGCGTCGCTGCGCTCCTTGTCCAAATTCCGCCGCAGGCGTAATTTGTGAACCTGCGGCCACTACACCCCCAGTGTAGTAGACTTCATTTCTGTATAACTCAATGACTTACGACACTTCTTGACACAGAAGGCTTTAAAGGCAGGACACTACACTAGGAGTTAATTTGTATGAAAAACAGCTTAAAAGACATGATTTATGAAGATTCTCGCAAGCCGCTAAATTGGCAAATGCAGGTCACGGTAGACGCTTTCGAGATGTTAATTTTATTAGTGATTGTTGGGGTGATTTTTATCCTGTAATCCACCCAATCCCCCTTAAGTCTCCACTGTTCCGAGCTACTGGGGCTCTAAATCACTACACAGACCTGAGGTGAATCTATAACTAATACTCTCTATTTACGAGCATTGGTCGGCCTGAATAACAGCCAATAGATTGATTGCGCGCATATGCATTTAGGTGTAATCTCCTCCGAGCATTTTGTGAACTAGTCGATCTACACGCTAGTCCCAAACTTAACAATGAGGTCGATATATTGAACAAAGAAGGCCCACATACATCGTTCGATATTGCCTATCTAGCAGGTGTCTCCCAGCCGACCGTATCGCGAGCTTTACGGAATAGTCCGCTTGTCAGTGAGGGGACACGCAAAAAAGTCCAGGAAATAGCCAAACAGGTCAACTACAAAGTCGATCGCAACGCAGCCAATTTACGCACGAAAACTACCAAGACCATAGCTCTGCTAATATTTGAGGACCCTACTCTCGACGACTCGCAGATCAATCCGTTTTTTCTCTCTATGCTCGGCAGCATCACACGTTCCGCAGCACTTGAAGGTTATGATTTACTGGTATCATTTCAGCAGCTATCAGAAGACTGGCATAGTGAGTATGAACTCTCACATCGCGCTGACGGAATCATTCTGCTAGGCTATGGCGATTATATTAGCTATCAAGAAAAACTACAGAAATTGGAAGAATCGGAAGCTCATTTTATTATCTGGGGGCCAATTGTCGATGGGCAAGCAGGTCATTCATTGGGTTGCGACAATTTCTACGGAGGCTATCTCGCGACCAAACATCTACTGAATATGGGTCATCGATCGATTGCTTTTATTGGTGAAGCAAATCATCACTGCCCAGAATATTTACTGCGCTATCAAGGCCATGAAAAAGCACTACTAGAACAGGATCTCAAACTGGACACTTCTCTACTTCAGTTCTCCAGTAATCTTGAGTCCTCAGGTTATACCGCAACTATGACGCTACTGGAAAAAAAGACTGAATTTAGCGCTATTTTCGCCGCCAGTGATTTGATGGCGATTGGCGCGATCAAGGCGCTTAATGAGTCAGGCAAACAAGTTCCCCAAGACATTGCAGTGGTCGGCTTTGATGATATTATCACCGCGTCTTACATTAATCCCCCGTTGACGACTATTCACCAAGATACTGGCAAATCAGGCGAGTTACTAGTCAAAAGCCTTGTTTCTTTGATTAATGGAGAGAAGCTCAAATCAAGTCTAGTTGAGCCCTCATTGATTATCCGCCAATCCTGCGGTGCCTCTGAATAGGATTATGATTATTCCGCTGTGACCGGCTGATCTACCCGCAATGTAAACAGACCTGCCACGAGCATACTGCATCCACCTATCACCAAGGCATAGATTGGCTGACCATCAAAAAACCGACTAATCAGGAATCCGAGGATGCTCGCTGCCAATATCTGCGGAAGCACAATAAAAAAGTTGAAAATTCCCATATACAGGCCCATTTTCTTGAATGGCAGCACATTGGACAGCAGAGCATAGGGTACAGAGAGAATCGACGCCCAGGCAAAACCCACACCAACCATTGGTAACAATAGCCATTGTGGATCTTTAATCAGCACAAATGAGATAAAGCTAATACCACCTAGCCATAGGTTAATCAGATGCACTGCTCTTAGACTCAAAAATCGTGTCATGATCGGAATACTAATAGCGGCGACCACTGCGGTCAGATTGTAAGTCGAGAATAACACTCCCACCCAGTCTGCGCCAATATTGTAGGCCTCGGAGCTGGCATCAGCTGTGGCATAGTGAAAAGAGGTAACTGCGGCGGTGGTCGAACTCCACATTGCAAAAAAAGGAAACCAACTAAAGAACTGCACCACGGCGAGTTTTTGCATGGGCCGCGGCATATTAAACAGGTCGATCATCACATAAGAAAAGCCATTTTGATTACGACCTGCCGCTGCTAGAATTCCGGCTAGTAGTTGCAACAGACCAAACAGCGCCAGTCCGGCGGTGAGAATAAAGAGATTGCGATCAAGGCTGTTGATATTGTGATAGGTCAGCACAGTGAGCAATAGGCCGGCGATCAGCCAGATACACCCTCCCCGATAAAATTGCTGCGCGGAGCGCTGTGATTCAAGCACTACAGTCCGACCGGAAGCCTTATCTTCGGCGCGCTGAAATTCAGCTAATTGCTCCGGCGAATACTCTTCAGTGGAATAGACTGTCCACAGCACCGCCAGTAGAAAAATGGCGCCGCCAGCATAAAAGGCATATTTAACCGACAAAGGAATCTCACCTGCTACTGCAGTATTACTGATATCGAACCAATTGCTCATCATCCAGGGCAATGCCGAGGCAACGACCGCGCCGACCCCAATAAAAAAGCTTTGCATAGCATAGCCAAGCGAACGCTGTTTTGGCGGTAACATATCACCGACAAACGCTCTAAAGGGCTCCATGGAAATATTGATAGAGGCATCTAGAATCCAGAGCATACCGGCGGCAATCCAAAGGGTTGGAGAGTTAGGCAAAATCAGCAGCGACAAGCTGGCGAGAATAGCGCCGACTAGAAAATAGGGGCGACGACGACCTAGCCGGCCCCAGGTATTGTCACTCATATAGCCAATAATCGGCTGTACAACTAAACCGGTGATCGGCGCGGCCACCCAGAGTAGCGTCATATTATTGTAGTCTGCACCCAGAGTCTGAAATATCCGACTCACATTGGCATTTTGCAAGGCAAAACCAAACTGAATACCCATAAATCCAAAGCACATATTCCAGATTTGCCAAAACCCCAACTTTGCTTGCCCACTCATAAGATCATTCCTATTGTTTTGCTTACAGACTGAATTATTTTACCACTCGACTCGCTGCTCACGGTGAGCCCAACAGAAACAGCAACGGCATATGCAATCGCTTCTGCCACGCATTTTCCGAATGGTTTTCACCCTCAGCAATAAAGGTTTGCCAATTCTCTTCGCTATAGCCTTTTGACTGCATCAATTTATCAACTTCGGCCTGCAACGGCGGATACAGTGCATCTAGGTCCTCTGTACCGTGATCAAAGTAGAATCTGTGGCGACCAGGCAATGGTACGGACTGATCGATATAGCGATAAAATGTATTGGGGATTGGGTTATTCTGCATATTAAAAATGCCCGGCCAATGAGATGACAGGCAGGCAGCACCGGCAAAAATCTCAGGATATTCCGCCAATGCATACATTGAAATCAACCCGCCCATACTTGAACCCATAATAAAGGTGCTCTCTCTACCTGATTTGGTAGCATAGGTGCTGTCGATAAAGGGTTTTAGCTCGTCGACCAAAAACTTTAAGTAGCTGTCTGAATATGGCGGCACAACAAATACACCACTACCACCATCGCGAGTTGCCTTAATAATGGTTGCTCGCTGGGTATCAGTCAGACTCAACCAGGGCTTTTCGGGAAAGTACTCGCTATGACGCAGACCATTGGTAGCGCTAGGAATAGCAACCACCATAAACGACCGCACCGAGCCTGCTGCAATTAGTTCAGCAGCGGTTTCATCAACACCCCACTCCTGCTGATTCCACGCTACACTGGCGTCGAATAGCCCCTGGCCATCATGCATATAGAGCACATCATAGCGCTTCTCGCTACTGTAGTTATCGGGCAACCAGACGTAGATATTTCTCGACGGAATATACGCTGATGAGAAGTTTAAATGAGTGATAAGCTTTCCACTGGAGACTCTCGGTATCCGTTCCACGGACAGAACGCCCGCCAAACAGGTCTCAGTCAGTAGCAATAACACCGCAAATAGAGTGACTTTTAGTCGCGTATTGATGCTAATCACCTTTCGATCCCTTTGTAGCGAACCCAATCGAAATCGACAAAATCTGTGGTCGACTCGCCGTTGCTAGTGGTGTATAGCCCCATATAGGCGCCGGTATAACCGCGACTCAGCAGTAGGTCAGCCCTAGTCTCGACAAACGGCATCCAGCTCTGGCCTTGATCTAAGGAATAACCAAAGTAATAGCTCTGGCCGGTGGCTTTGACACGCAAGCGGATCTCGCCCTGATAGTTTGCCATTGGTGTCTGCGCCAAAATCTCGAGTGACTTCTTGGGTAATGCGGCCATAAGTTGCAAGCTGTAGCTGTCATCTCGTCGGACGATGGTATAACTCAGATAGTTGTTGTCCTTTTGAAACAAATTAACACCCGCCTCAACATTATTGGTCGAGGAGGTAAATTCCATAGCGACCTGATATTCAAAATCGCTCTCTGTTTGGCGAATTCCCATTAGGCTAGCGCGACCGCTGTTAGTCGGCACGGCGGGGCTGGTAGTCAGTCGTAAATAGCCTGGACGCTCGGTTGTGGAGTATAGGCCTGACGCAGGCATGCGTCGAAAGTTCCACTGCAAATCTAATTCGGCTGTATCGAACTGATCGATAAATACAGTTTTTGGGTGCTGCTGACGATCACTAAATGGCAATGGATTAATGCGCTCGACCTTGCCAGTCAATGGTGCAACTACCGGCCACTCATGACGCACCTGCTTCCACTTATAGGGTTCTCGTTCCCAAATGACTGGCATCAGATGCGTCTCTCTACCCATATTGGAACCCCGTTGCTCATCGCCACGTACGCCCAGAGCAACCATATACCATCGACCATCCGCCAGCTCAACCAGATCACCGTGACCAGTGCTGTGTACCCAATTGTCATAGGACAGATGTCGAGATGTAAGAATTGGATTTCTTGCATTGCCTATGTAGGGGCCAGTAATTTTATCACTAACGGCAATGGTGACTGCATGATCAAAACTAGTACCACCCTCTGCGACCATAAGATAATAACGTCCACTGCGCTTATAAATATGCGGCCCCTCAGCCCAGATCGCACCGTACAAGGCACCACGCCAAAGGAAATGACGAGGCCCCTTGAGCTGCCAACTCTGTGAGTCGAGCTCTTGTAGCCAGATCTCGCCCTCGCCTGGGTAGTTTGGCTTATTCGGCGCATGGGTGCCCACGTACCATACGCGGCCATCATCATCAAAAAATAGATCCGGATCTATACCTGGTGCACCATCGATAATGTAGGGGTCGGACCAAGGGCCACTGATATTGTCCGCTGTCACAACAAAATTAATCATTTGCGCGGGCTGTGTGCTGCCAACCGGTTGATAGACATTAGTGGTAATAATGTAGAACTTATCACCTCGACACCGCAACGTTGGCGCATGAATACCACCATTTGACTGCACATCGAGCAGATTAATGCCGGCGTGGACCTGCTCCGAGCGATGCAGGCCATACCCCACCAACGTCCAATTAACTAGATCATTACTCTGGTGGATTGGCAGTCCTGGAAAGTACTCAAACGAGGAATTAACCATGTAAAAGGTATTATTTACTCGGCAGATACTGGGATCCGGATAGCCACCAGGCAAGATCGGATTAGTAAAACTGACTTCATTAGCATCGCTGAAGTAGGTCGACACTAGTAACGCCGCGATTAGCATCAACCTTATGAGCATTTTTTTGTAGCATTTGAAAAATAATTCTTTATAGGACAGTTCTTTTTCATAGCTCCCTCAATGATCATTCGCGCCCAAACATTCATGCCAAGCCAAGCGACATGCCTAAATGCGCTTACCGCAACTCAAGAATAACAGCCGATTTTTCTGGCACCACAAGGGGTTTTTCTATATTGACTACTGCACCGTTTATCACCTCAATGCCCGTAACTGCGTCACCAATAGTATCTGCATATTGTGCTGTGTCGACGCGACGCATTTCATTGCTGTTATTCATAATCACCATCACCTTCTGCCTATCTGACACTCGAAAGTAGGTATACAACCCATTAAACGGCGCGTAATGTATCAATTTACCGTTATGAATTGCATCCGCACCTTTACGCCAGTTCAACAGCTTGGTTATAAATTGCTGTGCCCCTTTTTCAACCGCAGTTAACCCCTCGCCGGTAAAAGCATTGATCTTGTCACCCCGCCATCCACCAGGGAAGTCACTACGAATAATGCCGTGTTCACCGGTGCCAGGATTGGCCATCAGTATCTCGGTACCATACAGAATCTGCGGGATACCTCTCGTGGTCATCAGGAATGTCATCACCATTTCAAAACGATCCAAGTGCTCGTCCAGCTGAGTAAAGATGCGGCTCTGATCATGATTGTCAGCCAGTATCACCAAATTGTCTGGGTCAGGATAGATAAAGTCACTGGACAGAGATTGATAGATTCGCACCAGACCCGAGTTCCAGTTCTCCTCCTCAGTCACAGCCTGAACTAATGCATGGCGCAGTGGAAAGTCCATCAAACTGGGCAATCCGGAGTCAAAACCATCCTGATTGATTTTGCCTCGTTGCCAATAGGATACGTTGATAGGATTTTCTGCAGTTTCCTCGCCGACTAGATTAAAATTAGGGTATTCACGTAACACAGCATCGGTAAATGGACGCATAAATGCCTTTTGGATATAAGGCCAGGTGTCAATGCGATAGCCAGAAAGGCCAGCCGTTTCAATCCACCAAATACTGTTTTGAATCTGATATGTGGTAACAAAGGGGTTATCAAAATTCATATCAGGCATGGTTTCGACAAACCACCCATTGGACATTCGTTTACGGTCAGATGATGCCGCATGAATATCTTGGATCGCTTCGCGACGACTATTGGTGCTAACAAATTTGCCACCGTAGTTTATCCAGTTTGCGAACGGCAGATCGCTCATCCAAGGATGCTCAGAACCAATATGATTAGGTACTAGGTCATGAATAATACCAATGCCGTGCCCTGCGGCTCGTCGCGATAATTCTGCGTAAAGCTCGTTACTGCCAAAACGCGGATCGATGCGATAGAGATCTGTTGCGGAGTAACCGTGATAGGTCACCTGGGTCATATTGTTTTCCACCATTGGGGTTATCCACAACTGAGTGATACCCAGATCCTGCAGATAATCAAGATGATTAATAATGCCCTGAATATCGCCCCCGTGCCGACCGATATGATGGTCTCTATCGAGACCCTCTTTCATCGACAACAGCTGGTCATTGCCCTCATCCCCATTGGCAAAACGATCCGGCACAACCAAATAAATAACATCTTTTGGAGAAAAACTTTGACGCTGTGCAGAGTCCGATTCGCGCTTCTGTAATGGATATTGCCATGTTGCAATAACCTCACCCTGATATTCAAAAGTCAGCGGAATAGTGCCGGCACTAATGTTTTTGTCCATTTCGAGATCGACAAACAGATAATTGCTGCTATCGCCCGGCGTGGTGTCAACTATCTTAACATCGGGATGATCAGTCACAACCTTGGCCTCAGAAATATCCTCGCCGTAGACCATCAACTGAAGATCGGGACTGGCCATTCCTGCGAACCAGTTGGGCGGGTCGATACGATCAACTGCGGTGTGACCAACGTTACTAAATAGCGTTAATCCAATGATCAAGATAGCTTTGATTTGACTCACCATTCCCTCCAATGATTTTGTTTGATTACTCCGAATGACACCGCGTTTCAATAACGTCATGCCTGCTTTTTAATTGTAACTCTTAGCGCTTGATTATACTGATAGCAAAACCGCCACCAGGCGCCATATCAATGCCCAACGTCGACTGATTATTGACTTCTAGCGACTCGATCACCGTGCTGTAAGGGTTACTCTGCCAGTCCGCGTCAGCGCCATCGCGGTAGAGTGTCGCGAGGTAATCCCCCTCATCGAGAAAATCAAAATTAAGCTCGAAACTACGCGCCTGTTCGTTAGTAATGCCACCGACAAACCAGTTATCAGAATCGCGCTGCTGCCGAGCGTAAACGACAAACTCGCCGACATCCCCATCCAGCGGCAGACTCTTCTGCCAGTCAGCGGGCACATCTTTTATGAACTGAAATAACTCGAGCTTTTCATCGTAATTGCGTGGCAGATCAGCCGCCATTTGCAGTGGACTGTAGAGCACCACCATAAGAGCAAGCTGCTTGGCGATGGTTGTTCTGATACGACTCGGATCCTCCTCACCTTTGAATAATAGATCGAAGACTCCAGGCGTAAAATCAACAGGGCCCGCCATCATACGAGTAAACGGTAGAATAGTGGTATGCGCAGGCTGATTGCCATCGGACCATGCATTGTATTCTTGACCACGAACGCCTTCTCGCGTCATAAAGTTAGGGTATGTTCTGCGCAAGCCAGTAGGCTTGATCGGCTCATGCATATTGATTGCAATCTCACGCTTGGCTGCCTCTACAATCGATTTTTGATAATGATTAACCATAAACTGACCGTGATTCCACTCGTATACGACACGTCCATTAGACATCATCTTGTCACTCAGTTCACGCGGATAACCGTTAAAGAAACCGACATAACCAGTCTTCAAATAATGCACACCCAGCTCTTGATAGAAATCATAAGCCTGCTCCATCTGACGCTCATAATTACCAACTCCGCCGGATGTTTCATTATGCAAAATCAGTTCAACATTCTTAGCCTCGGCATAACGAGCAATCTCTAACAAATCAAAAAACGGATTGGCACGGGTGAAGTCGAATGCATTGGCATTGGCAATCCAATCCCCATCCCAGCCATGATTCCAGCCTTCTACAAGGAAACCATCGAGACCGTGCTCCGATATAAAATCGATATACCGCTTAGCTTCAGAGGTGGTAGCACCAAGTTTAGGCCCCGTAGCCCAACTATTCTCACCGAGGTGCATACCCCACCAAATGCCCATATAGATACCTGGTTTGATCCATGACACATCACCCAACTTATTGGGCTCATTTAGATTCAAAATCATATTGGATGACAGTAGTTGTGTGGCACTGTCGCCCAACTGTAGGGTTCTCCAGGGCGTATTAAAGGCACCGGTGCGTCGAACCTTTATGCCATCGTATGCAGCGACCAACTCGGCATTCAAGCCACCATTGGCGGCGCCACGCAACACCATACTCGAATAGTCAATCAGCGCAGCCTCATGAATAGTAATATATCGATCAGAGGTTGTTTTTAGAGTTAACGGAGTATGTGAAACCGACACAGCATCAAGATCTGAGCGAGTATATTCATACTCATAACGATCCTTCTGCAGTGCCTTCAACCAATGCACTTGACTGTTTCGATCGGCAATATTGAACTGAGTCAATTCGTCACTGATCAAAAGCTCAGAATCATGAAATTGCTCATCGAATTCATAGCGAAAGCCAATACCGTCATCAAAAACACGTATGCGTAAACCCAACGTTCTGATACCGTCACTAAGCTCAACCAGTTGCTCGCTATAATGGTTTCTGACAAATTGTCGTTCTCCCCATGGCTGCTCCCATGTTTCATCAACCGTTCTCTCCTCTATCAGACGCACTGAAAGCCCATTGGCGAAAGACTTAGCATTGGCAAAATGAAAACCTAACTGTGATTGGTTAATTATCTGCTCACCAGACTTGCTTGCCGAGTAATGCACCTCGCCCTGCTGATTTACCTGAAGAACGAAACTAACCTGCTCGTCAGGTGAACTAACGGACAGCGTAGATGATTGATCAGCACAGCCCGCCAACAACGCGATAACTGCAATAAAGAAAAATTTATTCAGGGTCATACTTAACTCCAAGGACATATCTTAATGACAAGAATATCGCAACCGAAGAGATTATTTGAATGAATACGTATGCTTTTTTATGATTATAATCAGCGCCTAAATGATGCTCGAGAAGAGCTTGCAAGAAACTCGCTGTGACTAGGAAAACCATCAACTGTAGAACCGATTAAGGTTTTCAAATCCATCAGCATTCCCTCTAGCTGATCATCACTAATACTATCCGCTGTCGGATGATAATCTCGTGGCATAACGCCCTGCCCCATCATAACCTGCTGCCAAGCGACTTCGGCAAATAGTTGCTCATGCTCTTTAAAAACCTTACCCGCCGACTGAAATAAATCAATTCTGTGTTTCAATGAATCTGGGATCGACATGGTCTGACGATCTATCCAGAATTGGCTGTCAGTTCGGGAATTTAGTCTGTAGTGCAGAATAATAAAATCGCGGATATGCTCAAATTCATTTTTCGACTGACGGTTGTATTCATCAATTTCCGATTGAGCGATACCATTGTGCGGAAAGTGTTTGATTAGTCGCAACAACCCCGACTGAAGCAAATGAATACTGGTTGACTCCAATGGCTCAAGGAAACCACTGGCAAGACCAAAGGCAATGCAATTTCGATTCCATTGCAGCTTGCGGCGTCCAGTCTGAAACGGAATCACTCTTGGCTGAGCAAGAATTTCACCGTCAAGATGATCCAGCAGAGTCTGTTCTGCCTCATCATCAGCAATATAGCTACTGCAATAGACATGACCATTGCCCGTGCGATGCTGCAGCGGAATGCGCCACTGCCAGCCAGCTTTATGAGCAATCGATCTAGTGTACGGGGTAATTTCACCCGTTGAGGTTGTCGGCACCGCTATCGCTCGATCACATGGCAACCAATGGGTCCAATCTTCGTAACCGGTGTGCAGTGCCTGTTCGATAAGAAGACCGCGGAATCCTGAGCAGTCAATAAACAGGTCGCCACTGACGATCTCACCATTTTCCATTACTACAGACTGAATAAAACCAGTTTCTGAATCCAGATTAGTATCGGAGATAATGCCCTCAAGTCTCTGGACACCGTTTTTCTCACTGTACTTGCGTAAATACGCAGCATAAAGGCTAGCATCAAAATGGTAAGCATAAGATGTTCCCGCTAAATTAGTACCAGGGATCATATCCAGCTTAGCAAACTTGTTTTTAATCGCCGTCTGATAGTTAAGACAAAAATCCCAGAAGTTAGAATTTATGCCCAACTGCTGACTCTTAACCCAAAAATGATGAAAACTACAAAACGGGAAGTCTTTACCAATATTCCCGAAGGCATGCATATAACTGTCACCAATGCGATTCCAGTTCTCAAACTGAATACCCAGTTTAATGCTGCCATTGGTCTCTCGAATAAAATCCGCCTCATCAAAACCAAGCGCGTTATTGAAATTGATTATCGGTGGAATCGTTGCTTCACCAACGCCGACAATACCAATAACATCAGATTCAATCAGCTTGATATTGATTGTTTTGCCGAGAGTTTTCGCCAACAGCGAGGCCGCATTCCAACCAGCGGTACCACCACCGACAATAATCACATCTTGTATTTTTTTAGTTTTCACTCCATCTCCCCCAAAAAAAAGCCCCTGCGATCATGCCTTGCAGGGGCTTCAGTTTACTACCGTTTAAGTTTCAGAGCAGATCGCCCCAAAACAGACTTAGAACATATAGCTAAAGCCCACACGATAGTTCTTACCATATTGCTGGTAGTCTCTGGTTTTCAGCGCCGAGCCCTGAGTCGAGATAAAGGGCTCGTCGGTCAAGTTAGAACCCTGCAGATAAACACTCAACCCCTCCAGACCTGAAATACCCGCATCGCCAAAGTCGTAAGCAATCTGCGCATCGACGATAGTCTCACCTAGAATATCCACCTGATTGGTACTGAAGCCAAGGCCGTATACTTCGCCTTTAAAGTCATCCCGCTTACGCATACTTGCTCGCAACTGCAGACCATTGTTCTCATAGTATACCGTTGCATTCTGAATGCTGTCTGATAAACCCGGCAATTGGTATTCGTTACCATCAGGGGTGTTTATATCAGACGAAACCCCAGTATGACTGGCAATCAAGCCCCAGCCGTCAAGGCTCTCACTGAGCATGCTCAGCGGTAGCGACAAAGAAACCTCATAACCTTTGAGGGTGCCGTCACCGCCATTGACCTTACCGTAGACAGTAGCAGAGGTGCTACCATTAGCTGTCACGGCATTGGCCGCAGCGAGGTAATCTGAAACATCAATCTGGCTGTTACCATCAAAGATCCACTGATCGAGATCCTTCCAGAACAACGCGACAGAAAAGTAACCTTCTTCACTAAAGTAGTTCTCATAGGTCAAATCAACACCCAGAGCCTCCTTCGGCTCTAGAGAAGTATTACCACCGTTGGCGGAGATATAGTTTCCATTCTCATCTGGCGTTGGGCTCGCGGTGACGCTAAATGATGCATTCATTTCGTCCATACGTGGGCGAGACATTGTCTTGGCAGCACCAAAGCGTAGCGACTGAGTATCGTCAAGCTCCAGCTTCAGATTCAAACTAGGCAAAATATTGTTGTAGTCATGACTGACGTTCTGTACAACAATACCATCAGGCTCAACCGCATTTCCGCGCGAAGACTGCTCAGTTCGTACGTAACGAATACCAACATTACCTGACAGCGGCATGCCTGCGAACTCAGTATCAATATTAGCCATGGCAAACAGCGAAACCACCTCTTCGCTAACCTCCCAAGAGTTAGTCGCATGATTTGCAGTCTCTTGAGTCAAAGAGTAGCGCCCATCACGAATCATCGCCATTGGGTCGTAAGCGATCATGTCGCCCATACCAATGAAGTCTAGAGATACAGAGCCTAGATCGTATTCAGTAGGCACCGGCAACATACTAGGAAATGCAGTTAGAGTCATAAAATAACCGTCAGACAGCTTACTCTTAGTTCGATCACGATAAGATACACCATACTCGATATCGCTGATTGCTCCAGCATCGACTACCTGCTTGGCTGCAAACTTCAATGCGGTGAGTTCATCATCAATCTCAGGTGCGTTAAGAAAGCCATCCTGTGCGGCGTTTTCATAGTCCGTCCCAGTCGCCCCAAACTTCTCGTTAAGAGAGCTCTGCCAACCCCAAGTCAATGGACCACCAAGCAAGATAAGGCTGTTGTCGCTGTAATCAAGGCCCGGATCAAAAATCGCACCGGCACCGCCTGGGTTCAGGGTATATCCGATGGTATCAGGAGCGCCTTCCGCATCACCACGTCCAGTACCTGCGTAGCTTTCTAGGCTATAGATCTGACGATCAACCTGCGAGTGGCTGACATCAAATTCAAGGGTCAAAGAGTCGCTGTAATCGAGCTCAGCATTAAAACCGAAAGACTTGAGCTTAGCATTACGCTCTTCATAGTCATTGCGTACAACAACGCGCTGACCTTCGGTAACAGCCGATGTAATCAGACCACTTGCAGAATCAATAACGAAGGAATCTGGATCTTGACTGCCCTGACCCCAGGCAAAAGGAACTTCAATTCCACGAAGGATCTTTTGATCTGAGAAGTCCACATAGAGCGCATCAGTAACAATGCGTAACGTATCACTGGGCTCTATTTCGACCACCAACATAGCCGAATCACGATCAAGCGTTGAAGAGCGGACGAAAGGCTTAGCGCCACCGAGGATCGCATAGTTAGTGCCGTCCACATTCTTATCTGGGAAACCCCATGAATTCCAACGATTTTCTTGATTGGGCGAGCTCATCGCAGAGTAAGCAAAAGCAACACCAATAGTTTCATCAGCAAAATGCTCAACCCATGAGAAAGTACCACTTACACCATTGTCATCACCGTCAGGATTAAGTTTGCCAAGACCATTATGTTCCAGCTCAGCCTTCATCTGCAGACGACGCTCTGATTCCAGAGGACGAATAGTGCGCATGTTGACAACACCCGCAATACCTTCGGCTTCAAGGCTGGCATCGGGCGTTTTGTAGACATCGGCACCGGCCATGATTTCCGATGGATAGAGATCGAACTCAACACCTCGGTTATCACTGATAGACACCTGCTCACGACCATTAAAAGTAGTCGCACTCTCATTTTCACCAAAACCACGTATGGTAATTCGGCTAGCGCGGCCATCTAGGCGCTGCGCAGCTAAACCAGGCAGACGAGCCAATGACTCAGCAATACTTGAATCAGGCAATTTGCCAATATCTTCTGCTGAGATAGATTCGATTACCGAGCTACTGTTACGTTTAGCCTCGACTGAATCAATAATGCTTTTGCGGAAGCCCGACGTAACAATGACTTCTTCAATCAGCGCTTCTTCCTGAGCGCTAGACTGTGTTGCTAAAAGGCCTCCAGACATAACGAGCGCCACAGAGATTCCTGTGGCTAGCTTGGAACGCTGAAAAGTTTTCTTATGTATCATAAATCCCCCGATCATCAGAGTTAAAATATTTTTGTTTTGTAACGCAATCAAGAATACCGTCAGCGATTAAAACTCCACAAGCAATTACATACGTATTCATTTACCAGTCAATACAACGGCCAAATTTATTACCCACATCCGAAAGACATCTAACCCATTGTTTTCTATATCACTTTTTTTATTTAATTTGCCATAGTTTAAAAAATTTCAGTCAATTTCCAGCAATGAATAGGTATGCATAGGGTTGCCTCAAAGGTTCGAGATAGCGTTTCATACCGTGACACAACTGGCATCGTTTCGCTTTAATACGTTCACGAGGCTACTAACATCTGACTTTTGACAAGCGATAGATCATTATGGGTAACATACAAAATCCTCAACTCTCCCATGAATGGTGGCGTGGCTCAGTCATTTATCAGGTGTATCCGCGTAGCTTAAAAGATAGTAACGGCGATGGTATTGGTGACATTCCCGGTATCACTGAAAAGCTTGAGTACATCGCCAATCTCGGTGTAGAAGCAATCTGGATCTCTCCCTTTTTTGAATCACCAATGAAAGATTTTGGTTATGACGTCAGTGACTACCGCAATGTGGATCCTATTTTTGGCTGCAACCAAGACTTTGAAGCATTGATCCGCCGCGCCCATGAACTAAATCTTAAAGTCATTATTGATCAAGTTCTCAGCCACACCTCAGATCAACATCAATGGTTTAAAGAGAGCCGCCTGAACAAAACCAACTCGAAAGCAGATTGGTATGTGTGGGCTGATGCAACAGAAGATGGTCAGCCACCAAATAACTGGCTGTCTATTTTTGGTGGGTCTGCATGGCAATGGGATGAAGTACGAGGGCAATATTATCTACACAATTTCCTTGTCAGCCAACCAGATCTGAATTATCACTGTTCCGAGGTCCGTAAGCAGATGCTTGCCGAGGTGGAGTATTGGTTGCAACGCAATGTCGATGGCGTGCGTCTAGATGCAATCAATTTCTGTTTTCATGATAGCCAACTGCGTAGTAATCCTCCCAAACCCGTAGCTGAGCGAACCGGCCGAGGGTTTTCTGCGAATAACCCCTACGCAGCGCAATATCATTATTTCGATAATACTCGACCAGAAAATATAGCGTTTATCGAGAGCTTGCGTTGCCTCCTAGATCGCTACCCAGGAACAATGTCTCTGGGAGAGATAAACTCCGAAGACTCTTTGAAGACAATGGCCGAATACACTGACGGTAGCAGACGTTTGCACATGGGTTATAACTTTGAATTGTTAGCCGATGATTTTTCCGCTGAATATATCCGCTCAACAGTGGCGAGTGTGGAACAACAATGTAGTAATAGCTGGCCCTGTTGGGCGGTAAGCAACCACGATGTTGCGCGTGTGGTATCACGATGGGGCAATACGTTTAATCCACCACAGAACCAAGAAAAAGTGGCTAAATTATTAATTGCCCTACTCGGCTGCCTCCGTGGAACCATCTGCACCTACCAAGGTGAAGAGCTTGGTCTGACTGAGGCGAGCATCGAATTTGAGCAACTACAGGATCCCTTCGGCCTTGAGTTTTGGCCGGACTTTAAAGGTCGTGACGGTTGTCGGACACCGATACCATGGAACCCAACAATGCCCAATATGGGCTTTTCCGATGCCTCGCCTTGGCTACCAATTCCTTCTGAGCATAAAACACGCAGTGTTTTTGATCAGGAAAATGATCCACATTCGGTGCTCAACTTTTATCGCAACTTTTTGCACTGGCGCGGCACACACGACTGTATGAAGTGGGGAACTATTAAATTTCTCGATCACGGTCATAATATCCTTGCATTTGAAAGGGAGTACAAAGAAGCCCAGATGCAAATGTATTTCAACTTGGGATCCTCTACCGAGACAGTTTCACCAGTGGGGACCACAGTGAGTTTATGTAGTGAGGCGGTCCATATTGAAAATTTCTCTGCCAGCACAACAACTGAGGTTACCCTTGAACCCTGCAGTTTTATCTGCACTCGCTAATGACGGATATACATGCAGTTCCTTACCTATAAAAATCCGAGCCACACATACTCAATTAGGTGCGCTTATTTAAAATTTGGAAATATTCTAGCCACCACTCAATAGCTTGTTTTGTCGAAGTTCCTTGCACTTTGTAGCACTTTTTATGGTCAGTTACTCTCATAACACTGAAAGCGGAATAGTTTTAAACGAACCACCAGTTGAATTTTTATAAAACCCACACATTAAAGGTCCGACTTCATCACACGGGGCCAACCAAGTGACGCAAGGACCATAGTGCGCTGGCTTAAAAACATCCGCAACTATCATCTATGTAAGACTTTTTCCATACTGATACATAGCACCTTGATAAGCCGATTAGCTTAGCATCTTTGTGGAAAGATATTTGTACGCGGGATATCAAGTTTTATGCTGGGAGTGCAAAGTTTAGAGGTAAGAAGAATGATGCGGAATTTGATAAAGATTTTCTGAGATCTGAATAGCGCCCCCTCTCACACGCTACCACACATCTCTGCAACACGGCTGAATAAGGCCGAAACAGACCTCGATGATATTGCAATGGTTGGTGGTTGGAAAAGCCTTGATGCGTGTACACGCGATGTGAAAAATAGTCAGGATAGAGCGCGTGAAGTCGGCGCTAGAATAGATAATTTCTTCTAGGCCACCACACTAGTTTATCTGCACAAATCAGACCCAAGAAGCACTGGGTAAATAACACTAGAAGTGTTGTGCTTTGGGGGTCTATAACCCATTGATTTATAATGGGAAAAAAGTTGGTCGGGACGGCAGGATTTGAACCTGCGACCACTACACCCCCAGTGTAGTGCGCTACCAGGCTGCGCTACGCCCCGATTCGTGAGCCGCAATCATACAGATCGGGCTTTTTAATGCAACAGTTTTGGATAAAGTTAACTGGTTCCGAGTCAGTCTTGACCCAGCGCCTCTAATAGGTCTTCTAATTCAGATATGGTCTGATCTAGAAGCTGTTTGTAAGGGGTCTGTTCCTGCTTAGTAGATTCGCCTTCCAGCTTCTGTCTAGCGCCACCAATGGTAAAGCCATGTTCGTACAGCAATGAGCGAATCTGACGGATAAGTACCACGTCCTGACGCTGGTAGTAGCGGCGATTGCCGCGGCGTTTAACCGGGCTCAGGCTGGGGAATTCTTGCTCCCAGTAACGCAATACATGAGGCTTAACTGCACAGAGTTCGCTGACTTCACCAATGGTGAAATAACGCTTGCCGGGAATAGTTGGCAGTTCGTTGTTGTTACTTGGTTCCAGCATAGGTCTCTACTCTTGCCTTGAGCTTCTGCCCGGGCTTGAAGGTCACCACTCGTCGCGCCGAAATAGGAATGTCTTCGCCGGTTTTCGGGTTTCGCCCTGGTCTGCTGCTTTTATCGCGCAATTCAAAGTTACCAAAACCGGATAGCTTCACCTGATCGTTGCTTTCCAGCGCAGCACAGATTTCGCTGTAAAACATTTCGACAATTTCCTTGGCCTCTCTTTTATTGAGACCCAGCTCGTCGAATAGCATTTCCGCTAAATCAGCTTTAGTCAACGCACCCATTTACCAGTACCTAAATTCAGACTCTAAGTTCGATCAACAAACTGATCAGCCCCTGAGTTCAGCCTTAAATTTAATTCCGAGTTCACTTACCACCCGGTCTATCGCAAGATTGATTTCTTCGTCGGTAAGAGTGCGCGAACTGTGCTGAAACGTCAAGCCCAGTGCAACACTTTTTCCTTTGTTTTCAACATCTTTGCTGTGATACACGTCAAACAACTTTAAATTAATGAGCTGGTCGCCTGCAACAGCTTTAGCCAGATTCAGCAGATCGCCCGCCTGCACAGAATTGTCGACAAAAAACGCCAAATCACGTCTAACTTCGGGGAACTTGCTTACTTCTTCAAACTTTGGCAGCTTACTTGCAACAATTTTATCTACATTTACATGAAACAGATAAACTGCTGTGGGAATGCCCAACTCTGCCTGAATTTTGGGGTGTAACTGACCCACCCATCCCACTGTCTCACCCCGACGAATCACAGCTGCGGACTGTCCCGGATGCAGAGCAGCGTGCTGCTGGGCCTCAAATTCAAACTCGGCTCCCAATCCTGTGTAGTCCAATAGACCTTCAAGATCGCCCTTTATATCGTAGAAATCGACTTTTTCTTTAGTCGCAGTCCAGCCAGTGGGCGTGCGCGAACCGCAGATCAAACCGGCCAGTGCCATATTTTGCTCAAGGCCCAGCACCGATGCTTTATCTTTGTTACCTGCAGGCACAAAGCACTGCCCTGCCTCAAAAATCCGTACCCGGCTCTGCTGCCGATTGAGATTGTGTACAGCGGTGGTTAACAGCCCAGCCCAGAGGCTTGTTCGCATAACCGACATATCTGCAGAAATTGGATTGGCCAGTGACACTGGTGTTATCTGCGGATCGATCTGCTTCTGAATACCAGGTTCAACAAAGCTATAGGTCACAGTTTCCTGATAGCCCCGAGCAACCAGATGGTTCCTAAATGCGGGCAACCCCAGAATGGTTTCTGGATCGGCCTGAAGCTCAAGCGCCATTGAGGGCGTCGAGGTGGGCAGCTTGTTATACCCGTAGATGCGTGCCACTTCTTCAATCAGATCCTGTTCAATCTGCAGATCAAAACGCCAGCTAGGCGCTTTCCAGGTTGAGCTGGAGGCATCTCGCTCCATCAGCTCAAGGCCCAGACGCTGCAACATATCATCTACATCGGCGGGCTCAATTGAGACTCCTAGCTGCTGAGTTAAGCGAGCATCGCGCAAGCTGATGGTGGCGGGCACTGGCAGATGGGGCTCAGACTCAGTCACTGATACAGGTCCAGCGCTGCCTCCACATATCTCCAGCATCAGTGCAGTAGCGCGCTCAATGGCTGCTACTTGCAACTGTGCATCCACACCGCGCTCGAAGCGATGAGAAGAATCCGTGTGCTTACCATAGTTGCGCGCCTTGCCGGCAATCGCCAGAGGGTTAAACCAGGCACTCTCAAATAATATATCTTGGGTGCTGTCGGCAACAGCGGACTCATCGCCCCCCATAATGCCAGCCATGGCCAGGGCCTTGGACTTATCTGCAATCACCAGGGTCTCTGCGTCCACAACGACCTCAGACTCATCCAGCAACTTGAGCTTTTCGCCCTCGCCCATGCGCACAATTATCTCGCGGTCGATCTTGGACAAATCAAAGGCATGCATTGGCTGGCCAAGTTCGAGAAGCACATAGTTAGTCACATCAACAGCAGGCCCCAGAGAGCGCACGCCGCTGCGACGGAGCCTCTCTTGCATCCACTGAGGAGTTTGCTGAGACAGATCTACTCCGCGTATCACGCGGCCCACATAGCGCGCACAGGCATCTGGCGCAGCCAGGCTAACAGGCACAATATCGTCAATTGTCGCGGCCACAGGAGCACAGTTCTGCTCTGTTACCTGAGCCTGATTGAGTACACCCACTTCCCGGGCTAAACCCCGAATACTCAGGCAGTCACCGCGATTAGGTGTCAGATCAACCTCAATAATATGGTCATCCAGATCCAGATAGTCGATTAGATCGGCACCTACAGAAGCTTCCGCGGGAAGCTCCCAGAGTCCAGCATCATCATCACCCAGCTCTAATTCTGTCTGCGCGCAAAGCATGCCAAAGGATTCAACACCGCGCAGCTTGGCTTTTTTGATTTTGAAATCGCCGGGGAGTTTTGCACCCACAGTGGCGAAGGGCACCTTGATACCAGCGCGGGCATTGGGCGCACCGCAAACCACCTGGGCCGTTTCGCCGCCACCAGCCACCTGACAAACGCGCAGCTTGTCAGCGTCTGGATGCTGCTCTACAGAGAGTATTTCACCTACAACCACACCACTGATTGACGGTGCAGCGGGATCCACTGCATCCACTTCCAGACCGGCCATGGTTACCTGAGCCACCAGATCTTCTGTGCTGATCGATGGATTGACTGATTGTCGCAACCAGGATTCACTAAATTTCATTATTCACCCCAGCCTAGAATTGTTTGAGAAAGCGCAGATCATTTTCGAAAAACAGACGCAGATCATTAACGCCATAGCGCAGCATAGCCAGACGCTCAACACCCATACCAAACGCAAAGCCAGTGTACTGGTCTGTATCCACATTACAGCTTTCAAATACATTGGGGTGCACCATGCCGCACCCCATAACCTCTAGCCAGCCAGTGTGACTGCACACACGGCAGCCTTCGCCACCGCAGTTGGTGCACTGAATGTCCACCTCGGCGCTGGGCTCAGTAAAGGGAAAATAGGAGGGCCTAAAGCGTACAGGCAAATCTGCCTCAAAAAACGCCTTTAAGAACTGGTCGATTACACCTTTAAGGTCCGCAAAGCTAATATCTTTGTCCACCACCAACCCCTCAACCTGATGAAACATCGGCGTGTGGGTTAAGTCGGAATCACAGCGATACACCCTACCTGGGCAGATTATGCGGATCGGAGGCTGCTGGCTCTCCATAGTACGCACCTGCACTGGAGAGGTATGGGTGCGCAGCACTGTGCTGGGATCTATATAAAAAGTATCGTGCATGGCACGAGCCGGGTGGTGTCCAGGGATATTTAGGGCTTCAAAGTTATGATAGTCGTCCTCAATCTCTGGACCAGTCTCAACATCGTAGCCAATGCGTGTAAAGAAAGCCTCGATACGCTCCATGGTGCGGGTAACTGGATGCAAGCCCCCCGCCTCTTCACCGCGGCCTGGCAATGTGACGTCTATGGTTTCATTGGCCAGCTGAGCATCCAATGCCGCCGATTCAAGCTCAGATTTTTTGTTGTTAATCTGCTCCTGCAGCGCCTGCTTGACCTCGTTGATTTTGGCGCCTGCCGCCGGGCGCTCCTCATTGGATAGAGCTCCCAGACCTTTTAGCAGCCCAGTGAGCCTGCCCTTTTTACCCAGGTAGTCGACTCGCAGTACGTCCAGCGCCGATAAATCTGTCGCCGCGTCAATCGCGCCTCCAGCTTCACTGGCAATCTGTTCCAGTTCAATCATTGTGATTCACCACATAACCCGATGTTGTATCTTATTACTGATAAAAAAATAGGGAAAGAGCCCTGGCCCCTTCCCTATTCGATTAGCTGTTTATCAATCTGCTGTTTAGGCAGCTTAATTCAGCTGTTAACTCAACTGTCTCTTAAGCTAGGGCGGCTTTGGCTTGGTTTACTACCGCACCAAAAGCAGCTTTATCATGCACAGCCAGATCAGCCAGTACTCGGCGATCCAGTGCGATACCGGCCTTGTTGAGACCATTGATCAGACGGCTGTAGGACAAACCTTCAACACGTGACTGAGCATTGATACGAGCAATCCACAGTCTGCGGAAGGTACGCTTCTTTACGCGACGGTCACGGTAAGCATATTGACCCGCTTTAGTCACTGCCTGAACAGCTACACGATAGACGCGGCTGCGCGCTCCGTAGTAACCCTTTGCTTGCTTTAAGACTTTCTTGTGTCGACGACCAGCTTCAACACCACGTTTTACTCTAGGCATATTATTCTCCTACCAAAAATTAGTTATGGGACTTAAACGTTGCGCAACATGCGATCGACGCGAGGCTTATCTGCAGCATTAAGAATGCTGGTGCCACGCAGCTGACGCTTGCGCTTGGTAGTCATCTTGGTGAGGATATGGCTTTTGTGCTGGTGCTTGTGCTTATAGCCTGCGGCCGTCTTTTTGAAGCGTTTTGCAGCTCCACTATGTACTTTAGCTTTTGGCATTTCTGTTCTCCAATAATTAGAGGTTTATAAAATCAACAAGAGACGCCCGGACAGCCTGCCAAAAACAATGGCTGAGCGCGGGTCGCGCTATGTACTTCCCGTTGCTACTTCGAGTTACTACTTTCTGCGGTGTTACTTTTTCTTACTTCGGGGCGCCAAAACCATAGTCATTTGGCGTCCTTCCATCTTTGGATACTGCTCAACCTGAGCCAGCTCCTCCAGATCTGCTTCAACTCGCTTCATCATATCCATGCCGAGTTGTTGGTGAGCCATTTCACGGCCGCGAAAACGCAGTGTAATCTTGGCCTTGTCACCGTTCTCCAGAAACCGAACCAAATTGCGCAACTTGATTTGATAGTCGCCTTCATCAGTTCCCGGCCGAAACTTCATCTCTTTAACTTGAGTCTGTTTCTGCTTTTTCTTTTGCAGAGCTACTTTCTTCTTTATATCAAAGACATGCTTGCCGTAATCCATGATCTTACAGACTGGAGGCTGGGCATCCGGAGATATCTCTACCAGATCCAGTGTCTCTTTCTGCGCTGCTTCCATAGCCTCAGCCAATGGCACTACGCCAACCTGAGAGCCATTAGAGGCAACCAATCTAACTTCGGGGGCGGTGATATCTTCGTTAAGACGCGCCCGCTTGCTGTCTTTTTTAATAAACTTTACTCCGCTCGTTCTATTCAGTACGCCCGCGCTTGTCGGCCTCTGATGAAAACAGGGCGCAAACCTCGTCTAGAGGCAGGCTACCGAGGTCGTTTCCATCTCTGGTTCGAACCGCCACAGTGCGTGATTCTTTCTCTTTGTCACCGACTACAAGCAGGTAGGGAACCCGTTGCATCGAATGACCGCGGATTTTAAAGCCGATCTTCTCGTTTCTCAAGTCACAAATGGCCCTAAATCCTTTATTTTGCAATGATTTAGCGACTTCTTGAGCATAATCAGCCTGAGAATCGGTAATATTCATTACCGCGACCTGTTCTGGCGCCAACCAGAAGGGAAATGCCCCCTCGTACTGTTCGATCAAAATACCGATAAATCGCTCAAAGGAACCCAGCAGTGCACGGTGCAACATCACCGGTACTTTGCGTGAACCATCTTCGGCTACATACTGAGCCTCCAGACGCCCGGGCATGGAAAAGTCCACTTGCATGGTGCCGCACTGCCAGACGCGACCAATACAATCTTTGAGAGAAAACTCGATTTTAGGACCGTAGAAAGCGCCCTCTCCAGGCAACTCTTGCCAGGGCAGGCCCTTGGCATCAAGCGCCTGACCCAGGGCCTCCTCTGCACGGTCCCAGTCCTGGTCAGACCCCACACGCTGCTCTGGACGGGTCGACAGACGGTAGATTATTTCGGTAAACCCAAAGTCTGCATAGACCTCGTGAAGAAAATCGATAAATTCCGCCACCTCCGACTGAATCTGATCTTCAGTACAGAAAATATGGCCATCGTCCTGAGTAAATGAGCGCACGCGCATAATGCCGTGCAATGAACCAGAGGGCTCATTTCTGTGACAGGAACCAAACTCAGCCAGCCTCAAGGGCAAGTCTCTGTAGCTTTTCAGGCCCTGATTAAACACCTGCACGTGGCAGGGGCAGTTCATGGGCTTGATGGCATAATTGCGGTCTTCTGTGGTAACGGTAAACATATCGTCACCAAACTTATCCGCATGGCCAGACTTCTCCCAGAGACTAAAGTCGACCACCTGTGGTGTTTTAATTTCATGATAACCGCGCTCAATCTGCCTATCGCGCATAAAGCCTTCTACAGTCTTGTAGATAGCCCAGCCCTTCTGGTGCCAGAACACCGAGCCTGGAGCCTCTTCCTGCATATGATATAGATCCAGCTTTTTACCAATCTTACGGTGGTCGCGCTTCTCCGCTTCAGCCAGGCGATTAATATAGGCCTTAAGCTCTTTTTTATTGGTCCAGGCAGTGCCGTAAATACGCTGCAGCATTTCATTATTACTGTCGCCACGCCAATAGGCGCCCGCCACCTTGGTCAACTTAAACGCGGGTAGTTTTGCCGTAGAGGGCACATGGGGGCCACGGCAGAGATCGATAAAATCTCCCTGACGATACAGGCCAATTGGCTCTCCGGCGGGAATACTGGCAATAATCTCAGCCTTGTATTCCTCACCCATCTCTCGGAAAAACGCCACTGCCTCGTCGCGATCCCATTCCTCACGGGCAATGCTATGGTCGGCCTTAACCAGCTCAGTCATGCGCGCCTCAATAGCCTCCAGATCTTCCGGAGTAAAGGTACGCTCAAAGGCAAAGTCATAGTAAAAGCCATCTTCAATCACAGGGCCGATGGTCACCTGAGCCGAAGGAAACAGCTGCTTCACTGCCATGGCCAGCAGGTGAGCCGAGGAGTGGCGAATAATATCCAGCGCCTCATCGGAGCGATCGGTAACAATCGCCAGACTGGCGTCGTCGCTCATCACATAGGAGGAATCAACAACCTCACCATTGACCACGCCGGCCAGGGTAGCTTTGGCCAGACCAGCACCAATATCAGCGGCAACATCGGCTACGGAAACAGGATTATCAAAAACGCGTTGGGAACCATCGGGCAGGGTAATTGCGGGCATAGTGCTTTCCTTTTTCAGTGGTGACCCATACCAGGGGCCACATGAGTTAAATTATTAAGCGCGCATTCTACCCTGACTAGCCCTGGATACAAGCCTATTCAAGGCATGAATTGAGTTATAATGCGGCCACTCAATCAACTCAGATCAGTTTATGAAAATCTATGTCGACGCCGACGCCTGCCCCACAGTAATCAAAGAGATCCTCTATCGAGTCTCTCAACGCACTGGCATAGAGGTGATACTGGTAGCTAATCAGGCATTGTCTACACCGAGGATTCCCACTGTGCGCAGTATTCAGGTGAGTCAGGGGTTTGATGTGGCGGATAACCATATTGTTGAACTGGTAGAAAAAGACGATCTGGTGATTACGGCAGATATCCCTCTGGCCGCGGAAGTAATCGACAAAGAAGGTAAGGCGCTAAACCCGCGCGGGGAGCTGTATACCAAGGCTAATATCCGCGCCCGACTGAATATGCGGGATTTTATGGACAGTATGCGCAATAGCGCAGTTCAGGTGGGTGGTGGGCCCCCACCCCTGTCCCAGCGGGATCGCATGGAGTTTGCCAATGCGCTGGATAAGTATGTGGCACAGTTTGGTGGCTAGCCTGCAGACTCAAGCATTCGGGCAATTTGCGCCGCGGTAAAAGGCCAGCCCTTTTCCCTGCCGTCGGGCAGAGCCACCACTGGAATACGAATACCATAGCGTTGCCCGAGGTCTTCACTGTCCTGGATATTCACTTCGACCAGCTCCCAGCCCTCCTGCGATATTAGCGGATAGAGAATGGCTTTGGCCTGCTCGCAGAGATGGCAGTTGGGGCCGGTGAAGACTGTTAGTCGCTTATCCAAAACTGCTGCGCCTGGTGATTCTCCATACATTGTGAATGCGAGGATTGCGCTCAAAGTCCATATCCAAGGTCTGTGGGGTAATATTTTCACAGTCAAACTGACGCAGTGTCAGCTCGTCCATTTTAAACTTGCGGAAGTTATTAGAGAAAATCAGCACGCCATTGGGGGCCAGTTTGGCCATGGCGTTACGAATCATATCGCCATGGTCGCGCTGTATATCGAGCACCGAGTCCATTTTTTTGGAGTTGGAGAAGGTGGGTGGATCCAGGAAGATAACATCAAACAGCTCGCCCTCCTCTTCCAGCCATTTCAAACAGTCGGCACGCAGCAACTGGTGCTTGCTGGCACTCATGCTATTTAATTCAAAGTTGCGTCCGGCCCAATCCAGATAGGTATTGGACATATCAATGCTCAATGAGGTTTTAGCTCCCGCCAGAGCGGCCTGCACTGAGGCAGCGGCGGTATAACAGAACAGATTAAGAAAGCGCTTGCCTTTAACCAGATCGCCAATCATCGCCCGCACCGGTCGGTGATCGAGAAATAGCCCGGTATCCAAATAGTCGGAGAGATTAATCTCAAAGCGCCCAGATCCCTCGGTCACCTCAATAATATCGCTGGCACCTTCAGCGTTGCGCTGATACTGGCTGTCACCCTTCTGGCGGCGACGTTCGTTGTAATGGGTTTTACCGCGGTAATTGGCAGAGAATTCTTTAACCGCCTGCTTTACCTCAGCAAAACGCTCGCGGGCAACCTTCTCTGATATAGACGCTGGGGGAGCATATTCCTGCACATACACAGACTGATCATAGATATCTACTGCCACGGCATATTCGGGAATATCGGCATCGTAGAGTCGGTAGCAACTAATATTGGATTTCTTGCGCCAACTCTCCAGTCGGCGCTGATTTTTCTTTAGCCGATTGAGGACCATCCGCGCGCCCTCGGTCAGCTTCTGAGCTGGTGCCGGGGTACTTAACCGCTCTGCAATGCGAGCGGACTTGGAGGTCATATCAGTAAATACCAGCAACTTACAGGGAATGGTGCCGTTATACAGGCTGTACTGCTTGCTGGGGCTGAGATCGGTTTCGCGACCCAGATCCACATTGCCGGTAAAGATTGCGGCTTTCCAGCAGGCAAAGTTCTTTTGCAGCACTGTGCCAAGTTTTTGATACAGGGGAATCAGCTCATCAATCTCACCCAAACGCTCGCCATAGGGAGGGTTGGTCAGCAGCAAACCAGTCTCCGCTGTGGGTTTGCCAAACTGATCTATGGGTTTATGGGCCAGGCGGATATGTTCATCCAACCCAGCGTTCTCTATATTTTGAGTGGTAAATTCCAGCACCCGGGGGTTGGCATCATAGCCGCGAATATCCAGCTCAAGCTTTTCCAAGCCAGCGGTTTTGCGCTCTTGCGCCTCTATTACCAAAGAGTCCCACAGTGCCTGATCATGTTGCAGCCAGTAGTGGAAACCAAAGTGACCGCGCAGAATGCCCGGGGCAATATCTGCCGCCATCATGGCCCCTTCAATAATCAGGGTGCCACTGCCGCACATGGGGTCCAACAATGCGCCGCCCTCAGCGGCAATCGCTGGCCAGCCAGCGCGCAATAACAGCGCCACAGCCAGATTTTCTTTGATAGGCGCACTGCCCTGGCCACTTCGATAGCCCCTGCGGTGCAGGCTCTCACCAGAAATATCCAAGGATAGAGTGACTCGCCCCTTATGCTGGCGTACCTGAATACGAATATCCGGATTCTTGGTATCCACATCAGGGCGCTCGCCCTCAACTCGACGAATGCGATCCACCACCGCATCCTTAACCCGCTGAGAACCATACATGGTGTTGTCGATATGACGAGAGGTACCTATAAAATCGATAGCAATACTCTGGGAGGCAGTAAAGTGGCTCTCCCAGGCAATATCGTTGCACTGTTGATATAGATCATCTGCGCTATTGAGCATAAAGCTATGCAGTGGCAGCAGAATGCGATTGGCCAGCCTTGACCAGAGACAGGCGCGATAGGCCAGCTCCAGAGAGCCCTCGAAATGCACAGCGGCCACGGTTTCCTTGACTCCACTGGCCCCCAGCCCCTGTAGCTCATTAGCCAGCAGCAGCTCCAACCCCTTGGGACAGGTAGCCAACCATGACTGATCATCTAATCCAACACTCACAAATATGACCCTTTCATTACTTCTAGGAATAAAGCGCAGCCTATATAGACAAACAAAATCTTCGACAGGATCAGTAGATTTTGGTCAACTGGACTAAGCGCAAAACGGCGCTCATTCTATCGCTCTTTACACAATTTTGTTTGATAAAAACTGCTCGAGGCAGATTTTATAAGCTGAAAAGCAGTTTCCTAAATAAACCCTTAGGAGATGATGTGAAAAAACATAAAAGAAATCAGGACCACCGGTCGTACGTAAAAGGTTATCAGGCCGCGATTCAAGAACGTTCATTGGCAACATGCCCCTATCAAGAACAATCGATTATGGCGTATCACTGGTCAAGAGGTTGGCGCGAGGGACGCGAGGATTACTGGAATGGATTTAATCAGGCTTCTTTCCAGCAAAAGGCTGCTAATTTATAGAGAGGCTCTCTCAACAAGCAGGCAGCCACAATCGGTTAGAAATCGGTTAGAAATTGGTTAGAAAGCACTTTAAACTAACTAAAAAGCACATACAGAAACAAACAGACTATCAGACTTAAGCGGAAATTTATTCCGCTTCCGGCTCACAGACAAAAGAACTTGATGGGCCACCAAAAAGGCCGCAACTCATGTGAAGTTGCGGCCTTTTTTCTGCTCTGGCTGTATTTCTCTTTACTGCTGTAAGCACCTACTGCTCTACAGCCTCCACCGACGCCTCTACTAGATCCAGCAGCTCTCTGAGGGCCACAGAAATCATCGCAAAGTCTGGAGCTGCACTGCGGCGTAAATCCCCGACCATTGATTGCCAGCGATCAATCAGCGGTTGCTGCTGAATCAGCCAATCCTCAACCACCGATTGAATATCGCTGCTATGCAGAGACAGCAAACAGGCAGTTAAACGTCGACGCTGACTTTCCAAATCGTCCACATAGGACTCTCGAGCCAGATCTTGCCAGCGGTTTTGCGGCTGCAGATCAACAATCTGGGCCATAAACCAGTCCAGAGATAGCTTTTCGCCCAGAGTAAAGTACAGCTGGGCCGTCTGCTCTACGGCTGTATCCTGCTTGAGGGCAGTATCCACAATACCCAGACTTAAAAATATGCTGTCAGAAGCCGCCAACCGGGCGGCTAACTTGGGCTCCACGGAGCGGTCGATCAACCGGTCTTTTTCTATGCCCCAAAGCGCCACCCACTCTTCTTGCTCTCGCTTGGGCATATGTTCAATCACCGCCAGCATGGGCTCGGCAAACTGTTTGATAGTCAGGCTACAGTCCAAATTGAGCCTGCGGTTGCGCAAAAACCATCTGGTTGTTCTGCGCACCAGACGAATCAGCATATGTAGCAGATCCAGCTGCACATCGGCGACTAAATTATTATCGTTCTCAATACTTTGCCACAGCTGGTCAATACCCAAAATATTGATCACTATGCTGTAAGCACGAATCACCTCACCGGCGGAGGCGCCAGTGGACTCCATCTGCCTGAAGAAGAAGCTAAAGCCCATTCGGTCGACCAGATCATTGGCTAACTGAGTCGCAGCAATCTCATGGCGCAGCTGATGCTCCGCAACTGCCGCCGGGTATTTATCAATCACCTGTTGAGGAAATGCCCGGTTGACAGAGCTGGCCAGCCAGGGCTCAGACAGCAAATCCACCTCCAGCAGCGCCTCTTTGAGCATTACCTTGGAATAACAGACCAATACAGACAGCTCAGGTCTGGTCCACACCGGCAGATTGCGGTTGATACGCTCACTGAGCTGGTCGTCTGTGGGTAAAAATTCCAGCTCGCGATCCAGGCGACCAGTCTCCTCCAGCCAAACCATAAATCTCTGATATTCCGCATGCTGCTGGCCACTGCGGTGCAGTGCCAAGCTAATAGCCTGGGTCTGACGACTGTTATTGTGCAATACCAGATCTGCCACGGTATCAGTCATCGAGGCCAGAAACTGATTGCGCTGCTCCATGGCCAGGCGACCCGCCATCACCTCTTTATTGAGCAGTATCTTGATATTAACTTCATGGTCAGAGCAATCTACGCCACCGGCATTGTCGATAAAGTCGGTGTTACAGAGCCCGCCATTAAGACAGAACTCAACTCGGGCACGCTGGGTCATTCCCAGATTACCCCCTTCACCAAACACCTTGCAGCGCAGCTCTTTGCCGTTGATACGCAAACTATCGTTAGCTCTGTCCCCAACCTGCGAGTGGCTCTCGACAGAGGATTTTACATAGGTACCAATACCGCCGTTCCATATCAGATCAACCTCTGATTTAAGTAGCGCGGTCATAAGCTCGGTGGGACTGACTTCATCTCTGTGTAAATTAAATCGCGCCTTGATCTGTGGTGTTAGCTGCAGTGATTTGGCCCCGCGGGAATAAACCATACCGCCTGCGGATAATAGCGATTTATCAAAGTCGTCCCAGCTGGTGCGTGGCGTCTCGAATAGACGCTTGCGCTCCTTAAAGGTAGCAGCGGCATCGGGATCAGGATCCACAAAGATATGCAGATGATTAAAGGCCCCCACCAATCGGATATGTGGCGACAACAGCATGCCATTGCCAAACACATCGCCACCCATATCGCCAACACCAACTACGCTAAAGTCCTGCTGCTGAATATCCATACCAACTTCACGAAAATGACGCTGCACCGCCACCCAGGCTCCGCGGGCGGTGATGCCCATTCCTTTGTGGTCATAACCATTACCGCCACCTGAGGCGAAGGCGTCTCCGAGCCAGAACTGATTGGCTTCAGAAATTTCATTGGCTATATCTGAGAAGGTAGCCGTACCCTTATCGGCAGCCACCACCAAATAGGGGTCATCGCCATCTCGGCGCACCACGTCATCTGGCGGTACCACCTGACCCTCAATAAGGTTATCACTAATATCCAGAAGAGCCTGTATATACAGCATATAACTAGCTATACCCTCTTGCAGCCAGGCCTCTCTTCCGGCAGCCATGGAGGCCTGCTTAGCAACGAAACCGCCTTTGGCGCCAGTGGGCACTATCACAGCATTTTTAACCTGCTGTGCCTTGACCAGCCCCAACACCTCGGTGCGATAGTCCTCAAGTCGGTCAGACCAGCGCAGGCCGCCCCGAGCTACCTTACCTCCACGCAGATGCACACCCTCCACACGGGGCGAATAGACAAAAATTTCAAAGGCAGGCCTGGGTTTAGGTGCCAGAGAAAGCTTACCTGTCTCAAGTTTTACCGAGATATAGGACTTGGAAGTGCCATCGGCAAAGGTCTGGAAAAAGTTAGTGCGCAGCGTCGCCTGAATTACCTCAAGATAGCCGCGAATTACATTGTCTTCACTGATATTGTCAACAGCGTCCAGTGCCTCAGTAATTTTATTGGCCAAACCAGCAGAGCGATCAGTACGACTGCTACCCGCATAGCGGGGGTCGAAATAACTCTTAAATAGAGCCACTAGATTGCGGGTGATATCCAGGTAGCGAGAGAGAGTATCGGCGATAAAATCCTGACTGTAGGAAATGCCCAGCTGTTTGAGATAGCGGGCATAGAGGCGCAACATAGCCACCGCTCGCCAGTCCAGCCGAGCACCAATCACCAGACGGTTAAAACTGTCATTCTCTGCATCGCCCTTCCAAACAGTACTGAGGGCCTCCTTAAAGCTGCCCTGCACCGCCGAGACATCCACGTCCACATCCAGAGAAAACGATAAATTAAATTCCTGCATCCACAGCTGATGTTCATTGTCGGGCTGAATCAGATAGGGGTGTTCCATGACCACCCGGAAGCCCAGATTCTCCAGCATGGGAATCATATCTGACAGCTCCAGAGGCACATCGCGATGAAATAGTGCCAGCTGCAAGTCATTATTTTCCGCCTGATGCTGATGCCTTAAGTCAATAGCCAATTCAGCGGCATCCTCAAGACCATCAAATAACTCAATATGCGCCAGCGCTTCGTCCGGAGCATAGAGTTCTCTGTACGCCGAAGGAAAGGCGCCTTTAAATCGCCGCCCTATAGCCAGACCATCGGCCTCACCCAGCGACTGCAGAGCCTGGTCAGCAAAGGTATCAGACCAGCCCCTGGTAACCTGCTTAACCAACTCTTCAAGCTGACTGCTCTGCACCTCAATATGTTTTTTATTATCAACCTGATAGACCAGATAGATTCTCACTAATACAGACTCTGGCAGAAACTGGGTGCTGTACTCATTTTCTGTGGAGCCCAGCTGCTCGCCAATAACCTGCTGAATTTTTTCTCGGGCACTGGTGCTGAAATGCTCACGGGGAATATAGACGATGCAGCTGACAAATTTATCGAAGGGGTCCGGATGAACAAAAACCCTAGTGGTGCGCCGCTCATAGATCTGCCAGATGCCTATTGCTGTCTCGGCCAGCGCCTCGCGGCCGACATGAAACAGCTCGTCCCGCGGATGAAAATCCAGAATTGCCATCAATGCCTTGCCATCGTGGCTGTTGGGGCTAAACCCAGAGTGCTCAAGCACCCAGTTGACCTTTTTGCGCAGTAGTGGAATGCGACGTGGACTGTAGGAATAGAATTGCGAGGTATAGAGCCCAAGGAAACGCACCTCACCCAGGGGCTGTCCTGTCTTATCGTAGCGCTTAATCACTATATAATCTGAGTACACATCGCGATGTACCCGCGAGCGCTCGGACGATTTGGTGACGGCCAGCAGATCATCACTCTGATACAGCCCGCTGACCCCTGGACTTAACTTATCAATTAACTCGCGGCGCGCCTCGCGCCCATATTTCCTGAATAGGCCGCAGCGGCTTTCCGGCAGCTCACAAAGATACTGCTTACTACCCTCGGTCATCAGCTCGTATTCAACACAGCCGGTGAAGGTAAAGTAGCCATTGTAAATCCACCGCAAAAACTCCAGAGATTCCTCCAGATCGTCTACATCTGGAGCATTTTCTTGTAATTCGTTAATCAGAGTATCGACACGCTGACGCATGGGATCAAAGGCGCCCACAACTTCCTCAACATCGTCCAAAACTGCCATCAACTCCAGGTGCAGATCAGCCAACTCTGACTCGGAATGAAGATCCACTTCGATTCGAATAAGCGCTTCGCGCTGCGCACCCTCCATATATTCTTTGTGTGTACTTTCGAGCAAACCCTCATGGGTGCGCAGAGCCCAGACCGGATTGCTCTGCAATGTATAGATATTAAGTCCGCGGCGATTGAGCACAATACGCAGGGAATCTACCAAAAAAGGCATATCTCGCTGATTGATATAGATGCTGGTATAGCGGCTCGACCAACCGTCACAGTCGGGATCAGGGTTAAACACCCGCACTGCTGCATGACAGCCATCGACAGGCTCTGCCGCCATGGCGCTAAAACTGAGCAGTCCCCACAGACTGTGAAAAATCTCCTCTGCAGGGCGATCTAGATAGTCAGCGTCGGGATAAAAGTGCATGGCGCTGACAATAAACTGTTCAAATTGTCTGGCCTGAGATTTATTGAGTTTCTTCTTGGCAATACTAACCAACGACTTTAACAAATCAGTGCGCTGACCTTGAGTTTTTGCATCCATGAGCGGGTTTTGAAACCTTTTTAAGTTTTATAAGTCTGTAACTTGGTCTTATTCAATTACCTATATCTAGGGTAACAAATAGCTATTGAATTTAGATACAAAAATTTACTAAATATGCCAGCAGATAATGACACTAGCTCTGTCTAAATATAGACCAAAATTCCGTCACGGCGAGCCAGTTAAAACTGCATTTGAGACTTGCTCTCTTTGCAACTAAACTCTCCACCCGCTTTAACAACTGAACCAATTTTTAGGGGTTACCTTTGCAGCAAAACATCAATCAACTCAAAGACTGGCTAGCCAGCAAAATTGTCGGCCAGGAACATCTGGTAGAGCGCTTGATGATCGCCCTGCTCGCTGACGGACATCTTCTTGTAGAGGGTGCTCCCGGATTGGCCAAAACCAAAGCGATCAAAACCCTATCTGAGGGTATGGATGCCGACTTTCACCGGGTTCAATTCACCCCGGATCTGCTGCCAGCAGATATAACCGGCAGTGATATCTACAGACCCCAGCAAGGTAGTTTTGAGTTTCAGGCCGGGCCCCTGTTTCACAACCTAGTGCTGGCCGATGAAATTAATCGCGCACCAGCCAAGGTGCAGTCCGCTCTGTTAGAAGCTATGGCCGAGCGTCAGATATCAGTGGGTAAAAACACCTACCAGCTACCAGAGTTATTTTTGGTTATGGCCACCCAGAATCCCATAGAGCAGGAAGGCACCTATCCGCTACCCGAGGCGCAGATGGACCGATTTCTGATGCATATTATGGTCGACTACCCGGCGCCAGAAACCGAGCGCATGATTCTCAATCTATCGCGACAGGAGGCACTGCAGACAGAGCAGTCCGATATTGAGCCTCTCACCCAGGAGACTCTATTTGCCGCTCGCAAGCAGGTGCTGGCCGTGCATATGGCTGAGCCGGTAGAGGAATACCTGGTGCAACTTATACTGGCAACCAGAAACACTAGTGCCTATGGGGGCGATCTGGCTCTATGGTTAGACTTTGGCGCCAGCCCCAGAGCCACCATTGCCCTTGATCGCTGCAGCCGGGCGCTAGCCTGGATGGAGGGCCGAGACTTTGTTACCCCAGATGATATTCGCGCTGTTGCTCAGGATGTATTGCGCCACCGCCTGATTCTTAGCTTCGAGGCTGAAGCCGCGGGAATCACTGCCAATCAGGTTATCGACAAACTGCTCGCCACGGTGCCCTCAGCTTAACGGCCAACCATAAATGAATCAGCCAGACAATAATCACCCGGCAACTGCCAACCTCAGCGATATGGTCAAGCTGCGCTATGGTGCACGGGAGCTGACTGGTTTCCCCCGAATACAGGCGCGACAGATGCTTGCGGGTGGCCACAAATCCAAGTTTCGCGGCCGCGGCATGGACTTTGACTCCGTGCGTATCTATCAGCCCGGCGATGATGTGCGCAGTATCGACTGGCGGGTAACGGCGCGCACCCAGACTCCCCATACCAAAATTTTTAGCGAAGAGCGCGAACGCCCTATCCTGGTGATAAGCGATCTGCGCAGCTCAATGTTTTTCGGCAGCCAGAGGCTCAAGTCTGTGGTTGCCTGCGAGATCTCCGCTGCTCTGGCCTGGGCCGGCCTGGCGGCCAATGATCGCGCCGGCGGCCTGGTATTTGGCGCTCAGCAGCAGACCGATGTCAAAGCTCGCCGCAGTCATCATGCGGTGCTGCAATATATTCACAGCCTGCAGGAATTTAGCGGCAAACTGCTCAGCCCTGAGTCCGACCGCTTTAGCCTCGCTGAGGTACTGGAAGAATCCCGGCGCTTTATACTCCCCGGCAGCACCGTCTTTATCGTCAGTGATTTTCATGATCTGGACGACAGCTGCGAGCGCCATCTCTTTGAACTGGCGCGCCATGCCAACCTCAATTTCTGCCATGTTTTTGACGCCATAGAAGCTGAACTGCCACCACCATCACTGTACGCGGTCACAGATGGACAGCAGCAGACTATGCTAGACACTCGCAGTAAAAAATTGCGTCAGCGCTATGCCCAAGCTTTTGAGCAGCGCGGCCAAACTCTGCGCAAACTTAGCGAACAGCTCTCCGCTGGCCTGCTGCCCTTTGATACCTCAGATAATATTATGTCGGTACTGGCCCGCGCCTATGGCAAGCGCCGCAGCTCCGCCCGCTCCAGCAGGTCATCCAAAGCATGAGTGCCGCATTATGAACCCAGCAGACCCCCTGGCCGAACTGCGGGATATCCATCTGCCCGACAGCGTATCAGCCTGGCCCCTGGCGCCCGGCTGGTGGCTGCTGATAATTATCGCCTGCGCCGGACTGACGGCCCTGCTTATAGCTTGCTCTCGGCGCCACAGAGCCAGGCTCTATCGCCGACAAGCGCTACTGCAGTTGCAGCAGATAGAGCAGAATGCTGACAACCAGATTGTCGCCCTGGTAGAACTGCTTAAACAGACCGTTAATACTGCCTATCCAGACCAGCATTTCAGCAGCCTGAATATCGCTGATTTTTTTACGTTTCTGCAGCAGAGCTGTCCGGCGGCACAGTTTGACGATCTGCCAGATAACCTCGACAAGCTGCTCTATGCAAAAGGCACAGAGCTAGACTCGGTTATTATTGAGCAGCTTAAGCAGGGTACAAAAATCTGGATTCGCCAACATCTGCCCAGCCACAAACTGGATTATCAGCCGCCATGCTAAATTTACTCTGGCCCTGGGCACTGGCACTGGCACCCATACCATTTATCTATCGCTGGTGGCGCGAGCCAGCCACTGCCAATATCCGTGCGCTGCGCTCACCAATGCTGGCCAATGCAGCCGAGGGCAGCAAGGCCTCAGGTACAGGTCAACAATGGCTGCGACAACTACTTTTACTATTGCTCAGCCTCTGTTGGTTAGCCAGCTTGCTGGCCCTATCCAGGCCAGTTTGGATTGGCGAACCCGTGGCCCTGCCCACTGATGGCCGAGATATTCTCCTGGCGGTAGATATCTCTGGCAGTATGGAGCGAGATGATATGGAGCTGCGAGGGCGGCAGGTCAATCGACTAGTGGCAGTAAAATCCGTGGTCGGCGACTTTGTTGTCGAGCGCAAAGGCGACAGGCTCGGGCTGATACTATTTGGCGAGAAAGCCTATCTGCAGACACCACTGACCTTTGATCGCCTGACCATGCAAACTCTGTTGAACGAGGCGCAAATTGGCTTTGCCGGCAGTAATGGAACGGCCATTGGCGACGCCATAGGTCTGGCGGTTAAGCGCCTGCAGGAACGTCCAGAAAATCACCGCGTGGTTATTCTGCTTACCGATGGCGCCAACAATGCAGGAGAACTGGATCCTCTCAAGGCTGCAGATCTTGCTCGCCGCGCCAAAGTTAAAATCTATACCATTGGCATAGGTGCAGAGGTTCAGGAAACCTGGGGACTGTTTGGCAAGCGAGTTACTAACCCCAGTGCCGATCTGGATGAAGTGGCCCTAAGCAACATTGCAGAGACCACCGGCGGCAAGTTCTTCCGCGCCAGAAACCCTCAGGAGCTGCAGGCGATTTACGCCGAACTAAACCGCCTGGAACCCATAGAACAGGATGCCGAGACCCTGCGTCCTATAGCCACACTTTTTCACTGGCCCCTGGGGCTGGCTTTTGTCTTGAGCCTGCTAGTCGCTCTGCTGCGCTTTGTCGCAGGTAATCTGGGAGGCAAGCATGACTGATGGGTTAGCGACTCTCGGCGAATTTCACTTTCTGCGGCCCTGGTGGTTTTTAGGTCTGGCCCCAGCTCTGCTGGTCCTGAGCCTATACCAGTGGCGCAGGCGCAGTGCTGGTAACTGGGAGCAGATTATCAATCCTGCACTGTTGCCTTTTTTAATGCAGGGTGAGGGCAAAACCACTGGCAAATCTGGCTGGCTATTGGCTGCTCTGGGGCTGACCTGGGCTCTGTGCTGTATCAGTCTGGCTGGCCCGACCTGGCAACAGCTGCCTCAGCCAGTGCTCAAGCAGGACAGTGCAGCTATTTTGGTCTTTGATCTGTCCCCCTCTATGCTGGCCGAGGATATCCCTCCCAGCCGACTGGTGCGTGCACGTTTTAAACTGATTGATATGCTTAACAGTCGCCGCGAGGGTTTTACCGCACTGGTTGTCTATGGAGGGGAAGCCCATACTGTGTCACCTCTTACCGAGGACAACAACACAATTATTAGCCTGGTTCCTATACTGCACCCCACCCTACTGCCAGAATATGGCAGCAACACCGAAGATGCCGTGGCCATGGCCATTGACTTGGCTACCAATGGTGGCTACGAACAGGCCGATATTATTTTAATTAGCGATGGGGTCTCCTCCGCGGCCTTTGGCACCATTCAATCGATGTTTGCACAGGCTGGAAAATATCGTCTGTCGATACTTGGAGTGGGAACTGCAGAGGGCGCGCCTATTCCTCTGGGCAATGGCGGCTTTGTAAAAGATCGCAGTGGCAGTATTCTTATCCCCAAATTGGACTCAGCTTCACTACAGCGACTGGCCAGCAGCAACGGTGGTATTTATCGCGAGATAAGTGCCGACGATAGCGACATCGAGGATCTGCTTAAAATCACCGAACAGATTTTTGGCGATACCTCCAGAGAAGTTGACCGCTCTTTCGACCTCTGGGACGACCAGGGATTTTGGCTAGTGATTCTACTTATTCCAGGTTTGCTTCTAAGCTTTCGCAAAGGCAGTGTCGCGTTGATTCTGATAGCCCCACTGCTCAGTCTCAGTGAACCTACTAGCGCCTCAATATGGCAGGATCTCTGGCAAAATCCGGATCAACAGGGGCAGCAGGCTCTGGAAGCCGGCGAAGCCGCCAAAGCCCAAAGCCTTTTTGAGGATAGCCAGTGGCGCGGCAGTGCAGCCTATCGCGCCGGAGACTTCGAGTCCGCTATTGGCGAGTTTATACAACAGGACAGCGCAGATGGTCACTACAACCGCGGCAATGCCCTGGCTAAATCCGGCGATCTGGATGGTGCCATAGAAGCCTATGACCGGGCGCTACAACTAGAGCCAGAGATGGAAGATGCCCAGGCAAATCGCGATCTGATTGAAAAACTAAAACAGCAGCAAGACCAGCAGCAAGACCAGCAGCAAGACCAGCAGCAAGACCAGCAGCAAGACCAGCAGCAATCGTCAGATCAAAATAATCAGCAGAATCAAGATCAGCAGCAATCAAAGTCTGATCAGAGTCAGGATCAGAGCCAAGAGCCTCAGCAGAGTGAAAACCAACAGCCTCAGCAGAGTGAAGATCAAGAGCCTCAGCAGAGTGAAGATCAAGAGCCTCAGCAGAGTGAAGATCAAGAGCCTCAGCAGGAACAAGAACAGGCCCAAGAGCAGCCTGCCAATGCTGAGCCCAGTGAAGAGGAGCAACAAAATCAGCAGGAGATTGAACAGATGCTGCGCCAGGTACCAGATGACCCCGGCGGCCTGCTGCGCGAAAAATTTCGCTACCAGTCACGACAGCGTGCGCTGGAGCAACGACGTCCAAAACCACCCAATGAGCAAGAGCGCTGGTAAATGAATTTAAAGTCTTTAAAACTATTAATCGCCCTATGGCTACTGGCAGCCTCAGCGCTGAGCTGGGCAGAATTGACCGCCAGAGTTGACCGCAATATTTTAGATACCAACGAAACCGTACAGCTAGTGGTGCGCTACAGTGGCCAGGCGGTTACTTCAGAACCTGACTTTACAGTTTTGCAAAAAGACTTCGATATACTCAGCAGCAACCGTCAGCAGCAGTATTCCTGGACCAATGGCCAGTCTCAGTCCTACACCGACTGGAAGATGGTGCTTATGCCCAAGCGCAGCGGGGTGATTTTAATTCCCTCAATCAGCTACAAAAACGAAGTCAGCAATGCACTGGAAGTAACCGTGCGTGCAGTCAACAAGATTACCGCTGGGGCTGGCAAACAACCTGTGTATACCGAGACTTTGGTAGACAGACAGGCGGCGTATATTCAACAGCAAATTATTCTCACCCAGCGCCTGTACACCTCAGTGCAACTGCAAGATCTAAGCCTGTCTGAGCTGGAGCTGAGCGATGCTCTAGTGCAGCGTATTGGCGAAAATCAATTTCAAAAAATGATTAATGGCCGCAACTATTTAGTGATCGAAGTAAGGTACGCTCTGTTTCCTCAGGTCAGCGGTAAACTGGATATTCCCGCCATGCGCTTTGGCGCATTTGAAAGTAGCAGCCGCCAGTTTGGCGCCTTTTCCAGTCGCGGCAAGCAGCTATTTCGCAATACGCAGCCCAAGACCATTGATGTTATGGCCAAACCTGCCCATATACCACCGGCTGAGTGGATGCCCAGCAGTAAAGTCGAACTGCGACAGCAGTGGAGCAGCGATCTCAATAATTTAAAACTGGGCGAGCCAGTCACCCGCACTATTACCCTGAGCGCCCAAGGCCTCACCGGAGCACAGATTCAGCCACTGCCGAGTATCACTAGCGCAGATTATAAGATTTATCCGGACCAACCAAAAATTGAAGAGCAGGTAAGCTCCGCAGGCATTCTTGGCATACGCACAGAGACCGTTGCTCTGGTACCTAATCGTATGGGAGAGGTGCTACTGCCAACTATTGAAGTGCGCTGGTGGGATACAGAAAAGCAGCGTATGCAAACTAGCGCACTACCGGCAGTAACATTGCAGGTGGGCCCTGCTGCCACTATTACATCGCCACCCCAGCCTCAGTTGCAGCCAGATGCCTCAAGTACTCCGCTGGCACTGACGCCTCTGAGCATACAGCCACAGCAGCCCGAGCCATCGGCGCTGATAAAATGGTCGCTGGCTTTCAATGCACTGCTGCTCACCGCACTCATTGTCCTGTTTATAATGCGCAGAAAAGAGCCCAGAGAGCGCAACTCTAAACCTACAGCTGACAATAGTCTCCAGCTAAGCCTCAACCAAAAACTAAAATTGGCAGAGAAACAGGCGGAGCAAAATAACCTTACTGGCATGCGTGATAGTATATTGGACTGGGGTAAAGCTCTGTTGATCAATAATCCTCCCAGCAGTTTAAAACAGCTGGCAGAGCAACTGGGTGACGACAGCCTAAAGCTGGCCTTTGAGCAGCTCGATCGTCAGCTCTACCAGGGTGACAACACAGCAGATAATTTGCCCCCCGAGCAGCTTATCAAGCAGCTTAAAGCTGCATCTGTAAAATTAGGCAGCGAAACTAGCAAGAGAGCTAAAGGGCAGCAGTTAAATCCTCTATATCCCGGAGGCAAGCTGTCTTCCTAAATATAATTCAGAATCTGTAGTCAGCCCAATGTACCGCGATGATCTCAGCAAGGAAATCAGTCTAAAATAACAACAATAATAATAGAGGAAGCGAACGAAATGTCTGTGCAGCCCCAGCATCACGCAAGTGAGAACCCCAGCGTCCATGATCACAATGACCACAAAACTCTTTCCGAGCAAAATGCCGCTGACTATTGGCAGGCTAATTTGCGCCTGCTGGCAAAGCTCTTGATGGTCTGGTTTGCTGTTTCATTTGGCTGCGCAATTCTTCTGGTCGACTGGCTGGATCAGTTTACATTTTTCGGGTTTAAGCTGGGTTTCTGGTTTGCCCAGCAGGGTGCCATCTATGTATTTGTTGCGCTTATATTTATTTACGCCTGGCGAATACAGGTAATTGAGCGCCAATTTGGCGTCGATGACGACGCTGAGGAGGACTCTCTATGAGCACTCAGCTTCTGACTTATTTATTTGTAGGTGCCTCTTTTGCACTCTATATAGGTATTGCTGTCTGGTCTCGTGCAGGCTCTACCAAAGATTTCTATGTGGCCGGCGGTGGAGTTCACCCTGTGGTCAATGGCATGGCCACTGCAGCCGACTGGATGAGCGCAGCATCGTTTATTTCCATGGCCGGCATTATTTCCTTTATGGGGCGCGATGGCTCTGTGTATCTGCTCGGCTGGACCGGTGGCTATGTATTATTGGCTCTATTGCTGGCGCCCTATCTGCGCAAGTTTGGCCGCTTTACGGTGCCCGACTTTATTGGCGAGCGCTACTACTCCAAGACAGCACGATTAGTCGCCGTTATCTGCCTAATTTTTGTCTCCTTTACCTACGTAGCTGGTCAGATGCGCGGCGTAGGCATTGTATTTTCCCGCTTCCTTGAGGTGGATGTAGCGACCGGCGTAATTATTGGTATGGCCGTGGTGTTTATGTATGCAGTTCTCGGCGGCATGAAGGGTATTACCTATACCCAGGTCGCCCAGTACTGCGTACTGATTTTTGCCTATATGGTGCCCGCTGTTTTTATCTCCATAATGATTACAGGCAACCCTATACCCCAGCTGGGCTTTGGCTCTGAGGTGGCCGATGGCTCGGGGCTCTCTGTGTTGCAAAAACTTGACTCCGTGCTCACTGACCTGGGTTTTAGCACCTATACTCAGGGCAGCAAATCGACCATGGATGTATTTGCCATTACTGCAGCTCTGATGTTTGGGACTGCCGGCTTGCCCCATGTACTGGTTCGGTTTTTCACTGTGCCCAAAGTCTCTGATGCGCGAAAATCTGCTGGCTATGCACTGGCTTTTATCGCCATTCTCTACACCACGGCGCCAGCAGTCGCCTCCTTTGCTCGCCTCAACCTGGTCGATACGGTGCACAACACAGCCTATGAACAGGCTCCTCAGTGGTTTACCAACTGGGAGACAACTGGTCTGGTAGGCTGGCAAGATAAAAACCATGATGGCCTGATGCAGTACAGCGCCGGTGCAGATAATGAAGTGAAAATTGATCGCGATATTATGGTGCTGGCCAATCCGGAAATTGCCGACCTGCCAGGCTGGGTAATTGCCCTGGTAGCTGCCGGCGGCGTGGCTGCTGCCCTGTCAACGGCAGCTGGTTTGCTGCTGGTCATATCCAGCTCTGTATCCCACGATTTGCTCAAGCAGACCCTAATGCCTACTATAACCGAAAAACAGGAGCTGCTATTTGCCAGGATTGCCGCTGCAGTGGCCGTCTGTATTGCCGGCTTATTTGGTATCTACCCGCCCGCCTTTGTAGCCCAGGTGGTCGCCTTTGCCTTTGGTCTGGCGGCGGCCTCATTATTCCCCGCCATTGTGCTGGGTATCTTTAGTAAACGGGTCAATAAACAGGGTGCTATTGCCGGTATGCTGCTGGGTCTGATCTTTACCTTTGTCTATATTCTGTACTTTAAGTTTATCTCGCCAGAACTCAATAGTGCTGAAAATTGGTTGCTGGGCATCTCTCCGGAGGGCATTGGCTTTATTGGTATGCTGCTCAATATAATTGCCGCATTTGGTGTCAGCCATTTCACGGCCCCACCCCCCATCGAAGTGCAGGATCTGGTCGATGATATCCGTATTCCCAGCGGTGCAGCAGTCGCCCATAGCCACTGAAAGGTGCCCACAGCGGATTAGAGTGCCCACAGCGGATTAAGGTGCCCACAGCGGATTAAGGTGCCCACAGCGGATTAAGGTGCCCACAGCGCATAAAGTGCCCACAGCGAACAAAGTGTCCACAGCGAACAAAGTGCCCACAGCGAATAAACCGCAAAGAGGAGGCTAGATAAGCCTCCCAAGATTGGCTTAGATACTGCCCAGACGGAACGTGCTAACGGGAATTAGCACCCCAGAAATCTGGTTAAAACCAAACTCTGGTCGCCTGGACATCAGCCCGGATCGTGCAGAATCGGCAGGCTGATACCTAAAGCCTAGCCCAAAGTTTTCAACTTTGCCCGGGAAAGCCAGGCAAAGTTCAACATAAAACTAACGCTGGCAAATTAAAGCGACTTTGAGACTATTTCTTGCAAGTCTTTAACCAGGTTTGGCTCTTTGGCAATGCTTTGCAAAGCATTGCGCATAAGCTGACGATTAGGTTCAGGAAACTTCTTCCACTTTGTCAGAGGTGTGACCAGACGCGCAGCGACCTGAGGATTAACCGTATTTAGCGCAAGAATCTGCTCGGTCAAGAATCTGTAACCGGACCCATCCTGGCTGTGAAAATTTACATGGTTGGCATTGGCAAAGGCACCAATCAGACTGCGAATTTTATTTGGGTTGGTCATGGTAAATGCGTTGTGATCCATAAGCTCGATCACCCGCTGCAAGCCATCATCCTGGCTGTTGGTAGCCTGAATCTGTAACCACAGGTTCATTACCAATGCTTCGTCTCTAAACTGCTGCTCAAACAATTCCAGAGCTCTGCCCGCATAGTCAGCACCCTCCGGACAGTTGACCAGTGCACTTAGGGCCGCCGCCTGATCGGTCATATTGTCGGCATTTTGGAACTGAGCCCAGGCCAGCTCAACACCAGTTCCCACTAGCATAAGATAACCCAGCGCAGCGTTTTTAAGACTCCGGCTGCCCATCTGTTCAACATTGGGCTGATAGGCCTGATCAGTGATATTCTGCTGATAAACAGCTTGTAACTCTTCCATCAGGCAGCCAGCTAATGCGGTGCGCATAAACAGCCTGGCATCGTGAATGGCCTCAACATAAATAGTCTCAGCCTCTTCATGCAACAGCGCCTCTGAGGGTAACTGTAGCATCAGTGCAACCATGGCAGGGTCCAGAGAGCTGTCTGTTAGCAACGCTTTAAATGCCTCCACTAACTGTCCATCTACAACCATGGGACGATCATGTCTGCTGTCATCTATCAGCTGCTTTAAGACTGTCAGGCACAGAGTCTGGCAGGCATCCCAGCGATTAAAGCCATCGCTATCATTGGCCATCAGATGGGCCAGCTGCTCAGCACTGTAGTCATATTCCAATTTAACCGGAGCAGAAAACCCCCGCAGCAGCGAGGGTACAGGCTCGCCTTTAATATTTTCAATCACCAACTGCTGGCTGGCCTCAGTCATCTCAAACACTATCTCAGTCTGTCCTGCGGCATTGAGCTGCATATCAGTACCATCAGCCCCTACCAGACCCAGCTTAACCGGAATCACCAGAGGCAGCTTGTCGGCCTGTCCCGGAGTCGCTGGACAGCTCTGCTCAAAGTCCAGAGTATAGGTTTGGGCTGCAGCATCGTAAGCCGAGCGTACCCTCAACACCGGCGTGCCTGCCTGCTTATACCAGCGGCGGAACTGAGTCAGATCACGGCCACTGGCATCTTCCATGGCACTGACAAACTCCTCGATAGTGACCGCCTCACCATCATGGCGATCAAAGTACAGGTCTGTGGCTTGGCGATAGGTTTCGGCGCCCAGCAAACTGTGATACATGCGCACAATTTCGGCGCCCTTTTCATACACAGTCAGGGTGTAAAAATTATTGATCTCCATATAGGAATCGGGCTGCACCTGATGGGCCATAGGGCCGCCATCTTCTGCAAACTGGTGGGTGCGTAAATAGGATACATCTTCAATACGCTTTACCGTTGGGCTATTCATATCCGCTGAAAACTGACAGTCGCGAAATACTGTAAAGCCCTCCTTTAGACTCAGCTGAAACCAGTCGCGCAGATTAACTCTATTGCCAGACCAGTTGTGGAAATATTCGTGGGCCACAATACCCTCGACCCGTAAAAACGAGGCGTCGGTGGTGGTTTTTGGATTGGCCAGCACAGCGGAGGTATTAAAAATATTCAGACCCTTATTTTCCATGGCCCCCATATTGAAATCGTCCACCGCTACAATCATAAAAATATCCAGATCGTACTCGCGGCCATAGACCTCCTCGTCCCAGCGCATGGAGTTTTTTAGTGACAGCATGGCGTGGTCGCACTTATCCAGATCTTTTTCTTCGACAAAAATCTGCAGCGGGATCTCGCGACCGGACATGGTAGTGAAACTATCTTCCACCACTGACAGAGTACCGGCCACCAGGGCAAACAGATGAGAGGGCTTTTTAAATGGGTCGTACCAGGTCACCGTATGGCGCCCAGCCTCAAGATCGGCGCGATCTATGGCATTACCATTGGACAGCAACACCGGATACTTGGCTTTATCTGCCACTATCTTGACGGTGAACACCGACATAATATCGGGACGATCAGGGAAGTAGGTAATGCGGCGGAAACCCTCTGCTTCGCACTGGGTGCAGTACATGGTGCGCGAGCGATAGAGACCCATCATAGACGTATTTAGCTGGGGCTGGATCAGCACCTCAGTGCTGATCACACAGCTATCAGGTAAATTGGCAAGGCTCAACAGGTTATCAGAGAGGCTGTAGGCACTGCTATCCAGACGCTGGCCATCCACGGCGATCCACTGCAGCTGCACATCACCTTTGCTATTGAGCTCTAGTACGCCAGTTTTATCACTGCTATCCGGATTGCGTCGCACCGCCAACTTTGTGGTAACCCTGGTCTGCTCGTCACCCAGATCAAACAGCAGATCTGTGGTGTCTACCAAAAATGGTGAGACCTGATAATCTTTGAGATATATAGTTTGCGGTAGTGCATCTTTCACTGGGACTGTCCTTAAATTAATTGATAGAGAACTGCACGTTGTAAGCAGTGTATTTGCGGATATTAATCACGCCAGTATCGAGAATAAGATACTGCCCTTTTATGCCTTTTAAAACACCCTCAACCAGGGGTTGCTTATCGAGATTAAAGCTCTTCACTTTTTCTGGGAACTCATGCACCGGAAAATTGATCTCGGTGGTAGTCTCATTGTAGAGGCGCTGCAGGGCCTGTAACCCAAACTCCTGTTCGAGCAATTCTAGACCAGATTCAGCCTTGATGAGGAGTTCATCGCGAATAGCGCCCAGATCCACAGGCTGCGCATTGCCTTTAAGCATTTTCTGCCAGCTGGTTTTATCGGCTACAAACTCGCGAATACAGTCTTCTATTAGCCCAGCCTGATAGCGAGTCTGTACCCTGAAGATAGGCAGCCCCTGAGTGGCCCCCTGATCGATCCAGCGCGTGGGTAACTGAGTGCCCCTGGTAATACCTACTTTGACGCCCGAACTATTGGCCAGATAGACAAAGTGATCAGTGAAGCAGTACTTCTCACCCCAGGCCGGATCACGGCAGGTACCATGGTGAAAGTGACAGCGCTCCGGGCTCATAATGCAGGTGTCGCACTGGGGGAGTTTGGTAAAGCAGGGGTAACAGTAGCCCTGACTAAAGCTCTTTTTTGAACGGCGACCACAGTGTATGCAGTGAATGTCACCAATATGCTCGATCGCTATAGTCTTGCCAATCGCCTCATTGAGTGGAATCCGCTGATCATCCAGAGGCAGTTGATAGGACACAGTGTCACCCAGACTGACTTCCATTTTGGCCAGATGGCCAGAAGCTTGTATCGACATTAATCTTTCCACTTTAGAGGTTGCTGGTCGCCAGCTGGTTCTACCGGGTCACAGGCCGATATTTTGGGTGGCACATAGCCGGTACGTTCATGCTCTGGCTTGCGTTGGTCGTAGGCAATAACCGCCTGAATACAGAGCTCTCGCTGTCCGTCACTGATTGTCCTGCCATCTGGCCAGCGACCGATTTCGATAGCGCGTTTAAGACTTTCATAGATCTCTGGGGTAATACTCTCAAGAAGCTGTTGCAAATCCATAGTTAACTTATCACCGCTTAATTATTTACCTCTGTCTGCCGACATAAGTCCGAAAACCAGTCCCAGGGCCATACCAATTAACAGGCCGCCAACATGAGCTCCATTGGCCACACCAATACCCAATACAAGCTCCAGCACACCTGTCATACCCACCAGCAGCCATACCAGCATAAACGCCAGTATACCTGGCGGCAGCTGCAGGCCAGGCTGGGATACCAACTGACTTTTTATCCAAATATAGCCAAGCAGTGCGTAGACCACGCCAGACATACCGCCAAAATAGGCGCTGCCCTGCCAGCTGTACTGAATCAGATTGGAAACTGCGCCACTGACAAATACCAGTAGCAGCAGATGCATGGAGCCATAGAGACGCTCAATGCGGCCGCCAAGCAGTGCCAGCCAGAGGCCGTTAAACACCAGATGCATAAGACCAAAGTGTAAAAAGATGGGGGTAATCAACTTCCAGTATTGGCCATCGGCAAGTCCACCAAACATAATTGCCCGTGCCAGAGGAAAGGCAAAGCTGGCTAGCGCAGCCCCAAACAGGCTGCCAAGCAAAAGCAGAGCAACCCCAGGATGCAGTTTGGCGGCAAGCCACCATCTGGCGCTGTTGGACATAAATAATTCCTAATCAGATGCTTTTTTTACGCCCAAACGGCTGCCCCAGCCCAGTTTTGAGCGGCAGACTCCGTAAAAATTATTATCTTTGGGGTGAATCAGTAGAATGTCGTTGTCATGCTTCTTAATGGTAATCACATCGCCAGGCTCAGTACTAAAGTCATTGTGACCATCGCAGGTGATCAGCGGGTGCAGCTCATTTCTGGAGCTCACTCTTATCTCGATCTTGGCGCCCCCATGTAACACAATCGGGCGGCTGCTCAGCGTATGGGGATTTAGCGGCACTACCACCATGGCATCCAGTTCGGGGAACAGCAACGGCCCACCAGCGCTCAAAGCATAGGCAGTTGAACCCGTAGGCGTGGAAACTATCAAACCATCAGAGCGCTGGCTGTAGACAAACTCTCCATCCACATAGAGCTCAAAGGTCATCATGCGCACTGACATACCCGGGTGCATCACAATATCGTTAACCGCAGTGCCGGTGCCTATCTCAGTGCCATTGCGAGTCACTGTGGTCTCCAGCAGAAAGCGCCTGGTCTGCTTGTATTCACCCTGCAGCACCGGCCACACCCGCTCTTCAATTTCATCGGGAGAAATATCGGTCAAAAAGCCCAGCCTTCCGCGGTTAATACCCAATAGTGGAATCCCACAGTCAGCCATTTTGCGACAGGCACTGAGCATGCTGCCATCACCACCGACCACAATCCCTAGGTCTATAGCACCGGGAAACTGGTCAATATGCAGAACCTTGTCGAGCTGCCAATTCACCAAACTCGCGGCCTGCTCCTCATAGACCACCTCGCGGCCCTGGGCGCGCAGAAAGGCCTCTAACTTGTGCAGAGACTCTACAACCTCAGGCACATCCAGACTTCCCAGTAATCCTATACGCTGAAAATGAGACATAGCATGCTTCTTGTCAAAATGTGTTGGCGATTATACAGACTGTAGCCAGATTTCCGTTAATTTCAGGCATAATAGCGGCAATCAGGTTGGACATTAAGTTATGACAGCAGCCCACAAAAGTATCGTACTTATCGGCATGCCCGGCGCAGGCAAGAGCACCATTGGTATTTTGCTAGCTAAAGAGCTGGGTCTGGACTTTATTGATACAGATATCAGTATTCAGGTGCGATGGGGGGAAACCCTGCAACAAATTACTGATGAATCCGGCTATATGGTACTCCGCGACTATGAGGAGCAGGTGCTGCTCAGCGAGAATATTGATCATAAAGTAGTGGCCACCGGAGGCAGCGCTGTCTATTCCGACGCCGGGATGGCGCGCTTAAAAGCCAGTGCAACGGTCATTTTTCTCGATGTATCTCTACCCGCCCTGCAACAGCGCGTCACAAACTTCGATACCCGCGGCATAGCGCGGCGTCCGGAGCAGAGTTTTGAGGATTTATTCGCCGAGCGCAGCCTGCTTTACCAGCGCTACGCGGATATTCGCATAGACTGCAGCAACCTCGGAGTTAATGAGGCGCTGCAGGCTGTTTTGGAGACGCTTCGGGACTCAGCTATTTGAGTACCGACATAATCGAGCTACTCAGGTAATCTATATTGCCTGAGTTGATGCCCGCCAGATTGACCCGGCTGGATGACACAATATAGACCCCATATTCTTCACGCAGCTGATCCAGCTGTGCTGTATTTAAACCCAAAAACGAGAACATGCCTCTCTGCTGCTTAATATGACTAAAGTCTTTGCCAGCAGCGTTATTCTGGATGTTGTCTGCCAGCAGAGTGCGCATGGACTGAATTCTCTCGCGCACCTCGGTCAGCTCGGCTTCCCAGTTGGCACGCAGCTGCTGATCACCCAGAATAAGCGATACCAGCAAGGCGCCATGGGCTGGGGGCATGGAATAAATCTGCCGCGCCACAGACATGGCCTGCGAAGCAACAATATCCGCCTGCTCAGCACTGTCGGCAATAAAAGTAATTGAACCTGTGCGCTCGCGGTACAGGCCAAAGTTTTTCGAGCAGGACGAGGCGACAACCAGCTCCGGCAGTCGTTCAGCCATCATGCGCAACCCATAGGCGTCTTCGTCAAGGCCATCACCCAAACCCTGGTAGGCAGTATCTATAAAGGGTATAAAGCCTCGCTCCAGCGCCAAATCAGCAATCATGTCCCACTGCTCATGGGTCAGGTCTGCGCCGGTGGGGTTATGACAACAGCCGTGCAGCAGCACCATATCTCCAGCAGGTACCTGACGCAGGGTTTCCATCATCGCCTCAGTTTCAATCTGATGATTGTCGCGGTTGTAGTAAGGATATTCCTCAATCTCAAAACCGGCCCCACCCAGCAGAGGAATATGATTGGGCCAGGTAGGCACACCTACCCAGAGTTTTGCCTCTGGACGTGCCCGCTGAATCACCTCGGCACCCACACGCAGGGCACCTGAACCACCTGGCGCCTGAATACTTTTGATGCGCCCGGAATTTAGAATACTGTGGTCCGCACCAAACAGCAGCTCAATAATACGCTGATTGTAGTCCGGATCACCGGCAATGCCCTGGTAGGATTTGGTCGTCTCAAGCTGCATTAGCTGTGTTTCTGCCTCTTTGACAGAGGTCATAACAGGCGTATGGCCCCGATCATTCATATAGACGCCAATACCTAGATCAATTTTATTGGTGCGGGTATCTGCTCTGTATGCAGCCATTAATCCCAGAATAGGGTCCATAGCGACGGGCTTCAAACTCTCAAACATTGCGGTTTCCTGAAGTTGGGTTGGGGACAGTAAATTTTGCGCGCTAGTTTACTATGGATCGACAGATTATTTTAGCCATTTGCGTTAAGAAAGCTGATTACCAAGCTATTAAACTGCTCGGGTTTTTCAGCATGCAACCAATGGCCGGCCCCTTCTATGACTTGAAACTCATAGGCGGGAAACAGAGTGCTGATCAACGACTGGTGTTTTTCCTGAATATAGGCCGATAGCTCACCTTTCAAAAATAGACAGGGACCCACAAAAGGCGGCCCCTCGGGCGCCTCCACCAGACTGTTACTGTAATTGGCAACAATGGAGGGAACATTAAGCTTGAGGCTAAAACCACCCTCAGTATTCCGTTGCAGATTTTTCAGAATAAAGCCTCTGGTGGCCATATCAGAAATATAGCCTGCCAGTATCTGATCCGCGGCTTTACGGCTGTCGATATGGCTGTTGTGCAGTTGGTTGAGAGCATCTACCACATGACTGTTGGCCTGGGGGTAATTGACTGGAGCTATATCTGCCACCACCAGGCTGCGCACTCTCTGTGGCCAGGTCTGCGCTATCTGCATAGCCACTTTGCCACCCAGAGAATGACCCACCAGATGCGCCTCGGATAACTGCAGATCGTCCATTAGCTCGAGTATATCCGCAGCCATCAGTGGGATAGTCATCATGTCTTCATGGGGGGAGTCCCCATGATTGCGCAAATCGACAGAGATAACCCGATAATCTGCGGCTAGCTCTCGCGCCAGATTACCCAGATTGCTCAGCGAGCCAAACATACCATGCATCAGAATAACGGGCGGTTTGCTGCCAAGCTCTACCCCGTCCTGACCGGAGACACCCTGCTCTGCGTAGTTCAGTTTCATTGATTACTCTTAGCCTATTTACTGGCAGCGCGACTGCGATACTTCTCTTTGTTTTTTCGCCCCTGCTCATAGAGCTTTGGGCGGATACTGCGGCGCAGACCCGGGAACAAATAACTCAAGGTGGTCATTTTGGCGCCAAAGGATGGCATAGAAATCTCAGTCTCCTCACCGGCAGCCAGAGACACCACTGCATTAGCCACCTGCTCTGCTGAACTCATAGGCTGAGAGAATACAATATCTTCCACCTGATCGATCTCGTCCATAATAAAGCCAGTGTCCACTGGACCTGGAGACACCACACCCACATGAATATTGGCGTCTTTTAGCTCATCGGCAAGGGCATAGGTGAAGGCACGCAAGCCTGCCTTGGTACCAGAATAAGTGGCGGCACCCTGTAGAGGGGCACGGCCGGCCAGAGAGCCTATATTGACTATGGCACCAGAGCCAGCGCGACGTAAAAAGGGAATCGCCGTACAGGAGAGCACCATTGGAGCGCGCAGATTGATATCTACCATAGCTGCGACCGCTTCCGGTGCCACAGTCTCAAGATCACCGCGAGCATGCATACCAGCATTGTTAATCACCACATCCACCTGGCCAAACTTGGTCTCGGCTTTTTTCAACAGCTTGATACAGTCATTGGTGTCCGCCACATCCATAGCCACAGTCAGCACATCACAGCCCTGGCCACGCAGCTCTTTGGCAATTTTATTGAGACCTGCCCGGCCCCTCGCAACCAACACCAGTTTTGAGTTAAGTGCGGCAAAGGCGCGAACGCAGGCAGCACCCACTCCCGCAGAGGCACCAGTGATAATCACTGTTTTGCCTGCAAAATTTCTGTTCATGTCTAAACCTTTTTGTTGACATTCTTATTGGGATTATTGGGTATGCAGCAGATCGGCCAATGCTTCTCTGAGTAAAGGATACTGGAAGTTAAATCCACTGTCTTGAACTTTAACCGGCACCACTCTCTGACCCTGCAATAAGAGCTCTTCACCCATTTGCCCGAAGAGGATTTTAACCAGCGGCCCGGGCATGGGCAAAATGGCAGGCCTGTGTAGCACAGCCCCCAGCTGACGACTAAAGTCTCGATTGCGCACCGGGTTTGGCGCCGTGGCGTTGACCGGGCCCTTAAGTTCAGTCTGATCCAGACAGTGCACAATCAATGCAACCATATCTCTGATATGAATCCACGGCATCCACTGCTGGCCATCGCCCAGGGGGCCCCCAAGGCCCAGCTTAAATGGCGGCAACATCTTAGCCAGCGCTCCCTCCTCACCCAGCACAATACCTGTGCGCAAATAGATCAGCCTGGTGCCCAGAGATTCAAACGGCGCGGCACTCCGCTCCCACTGCTGACAGAGCTGATGGGAAAAATTATCCACCGTTGCAGCGGACTCATCCACCGGCTTGTCCTCGGCATTACCAGCGCCGTAGTAGCCTATGGCCGAGCCGCTGACCAAAACCTCAGGTTGCTGCAGTCTGGTAGAAAAAAACTGGTACAGCGCCTGAGTAGTTGCCACTCGGCTGGCGATAAAGTTTTGCTTGCGCGCCTCTGTCCAGCGCCCTGCGGCCAGCGGCTCACCGGCAAGATTAACCACAGCATCTACAGTCACATCCTCGCCAAGACTTTGCAGGGACTCTATCAACCTGACATCAGCGGACAGTCTGCCAACCGCGGCTGCAGCATTTCGGGTCAGCACTATAGTTTGCCAGCCTCGGGCAATGGCCTGAGCGCTCAGGTGGCGGCCAATAAAACCGCTGCCGCCGGTGATTAATAAGGTTTTCATAAGGCCTCTCCTAGTGAGTTTTTATACGAGCTAAAATTCATTGCTGACCACAATAATTATTTTGCTCCCCAGTCACTGTATTGGTATTATAGCGAGTCTCTGAAGTTAACAATTTTCCCCACAAACTAACACCACTGGGCATTTATATGAGTCTTGCTGATAAAGTATTGGCGGTAAACAACGATCTTCCTATTCGCACCGACGAGCCGGTGCACAGCGGCAAAGTGCGCTGCGTCTACTGGCTGACCGAAGCCGACAGCCGCCGCCTGATTGCTGAAAACAATTACGATGTGGCTCCGGATGCGCCGCTGGCCATTATGGTCATTAGTGACCGCATCTCTGCTTTCGAATGCATTTGGCACGGTGAAGGCGGCATGAACGGCATTCCCGGCAAAGGGGCTGCACTCAACGCTATCTCCAATCAGTGGTTTAAGCTGTTTCGTGAGCAGGGTCTGGCTGACAGTCATATCCTGGATGTTCCTCACCCGCTGGTGTGGATAGTGCAGAAAGCCCGCCCGGTAATGATTGAGGCTATCTGTCGCCAGTACATTACTGGCTCCATGTGGCGCTCCTACGCCAAGGGCGAGCGCGACTTCTGCGGCATTAAAATTGCTGAGGGCCTTGAGCGCGATCAGAAACTACCAGAGCTGCTTATCACCCCGTCTACCAAAGGTATTCTCACTGGTATTCCCGGCGTTCCCGAGGTGGATGATGTCAATGTCTCGCGCTCGGATATCGAAAATAACTACCAGAGTTTTAAGTTTAACTCTCTGCAAGATATCGATGTCTATGAGAAGCTGCTGGGTGAAGGCTTCGACGTAATCAGCAATGAACTGGCCAAACTGGACCAGATTTTTGTCGACACCAAGTTTGAATTTGGCTATGTCACCGACCGCGCTGGCAACGAAAAGCTGATTTATATGGACGAAGTGGGCACTCCCGACTCCTCAAGAATCTGGGACGGACCCAAGTACAGAGAAGGCAAGGTAGTAGAGAACTCCAAAGAGGGTTTCCGTCAGATGCTGCTGAGCCATTTCCCCGACCCAGATATTCTGCTGGACAAAAATCGTATGGACGAGCGCCGGGCGCTGGCGGCAGACAATGATCTGCCGGAGTCAGTTATGATGGCGGTTTCCGAAACCTATGTCAGCATGGCAGAGAAAATTACCGGCGAACCACTGGTTATCTCCGATAATCCCAAAGCTGAGATTATTGAGATTCTCAAAACCAAGTACGGGCTTATCGACTAGCATTCGATAATATTGACTGGCACCTCAAGCACATGAGTTGCCAGTCCGCCCCTCGAGGTTTCCTTGTAGCGCTTATTCATATCCTCACCGGTCTTGCGCATAGTGCGAATCACCTTGTCGAGGGAAACAAAATGCGAGCCATCGCCGCGCAGAGCCATGCGCGCTGCATGAATGGCCTTGACCGACGCCATCGCATTGCGCTCGATACAGGGCACCTGAACCAAACCACCTACCGGATCGCAGGTCAGTCCAAGATTGTGCTCCATACCAATTTCTGCCGCATTCTCAACCTGTGCAGGGCTGCCCCCTAATACCTCGGCCAGAGCGCCAGCCGCCATGGAACAGGCAGAACCCACCTCTCCCTGACAACCCACCTCAGCACCACTAATAGAGGCATTCTTTTTATACAGGATACCAATGGCAGCTGCAGTCAACAGAAACCTAATCACCATCTCATCCGAAGCGCCGGGAATAAACCTCATATAATAGTGCAACACCGCTGGAATAATACCCGCGGCCCCATTGGTAGGGGCAGTGACCACACGGCCTCCGGCGGCGTTTTCCTCATTGACCGCCAGAGCATAGAGAGTGACCCAATCCAGCACCGACAACGGATCCGCCATAGCCGCCTCTGGTCTTTGCAGTAACTTTTGGTGCAGCTCGCGGGCACGACGGGGCACATTGAGACCGCCAGGCAATATGCCGCCATTGGCGATACCATTGGCGACACAGGACTGCATAACAGACCACAGATGCAGCAAGCCGTCCCTGGTCTCCTGCTCAGAGCGCCAGGCTTTTTCGTTTTCAAGCATTACATCAGAGATACTGAGCCCCTGATCAGTGCACAGCTGTAACAACTCATTGGCACTGTCAAAGTCATAGGCCAGTTGCCTGCTGTCCTCCACTATGCAGTCTTCGCCAGTTGCTGACTCATCAACCACAAAACCCCCGCCCACCGAGAAAAAGGTGCGCTTACTGAGCTCATTGCCAGCCTTATCAAAAGCCACAAAAACCATCCCATTGGGGTGAAAAGCCAGAGCCTTGCGGCGATGTAGTTTAAAGTCCAAATCGTGATTGTAGTTAATTGCATGCTCGCCCAACAGACAGAGACGCCCATTGTCACGGATAGCTGCCACGCGCCCAGCAATGGCAGGCACATCCACCAGATCCGGCAGCTCACCCTCAAAGCCCAGCAGCACAGCCTTAGGCGTACCATGACCCTTGCCAGTGGCTCCCAGAGAGCCATAGAGCTCGGTAGTGACCCGGCTGACTCGGTCTAGAACTGCATCAGCCTTAAGCCCCTGAACAAATTGGTTGGCCGCCAGCATCGGGCCCACTGTATGGGAACTCGAAGGGCCTATGCCCACTTTAAATAAATCGAATGCACTGATAGCCATGCTTTAATTCTCTGCAACAGCCGCCGGCAATAACCCGGGCGGCAACCACGACCTATTTAAGGCCCCGTAAGGTTAAAAAATAGACCATAGATATCAGTTTGGCGATAACTCAGGATCTAAAACCGTGAATATTAAGACTCAGTGATAATCTATGAGATAACAAAACCGACCAGAGTATGACTGTGCCCGCCAAAGTAGATAAAAACTTTGTACAGCTATTACATTTCCAAGGGGTTTGGGGTAGAGTCTTGCGTTTATAATTCGATGTGGCCAGCAGCAATGACCGAACAACAAAGTATTAATATCGACGCACGTAAACTATTTAACTTAGGCGCCAATTTATTGGTTGCAGGCTTTGTCAAGCAAAAGCCAGAGGCGGCTAAAAAGCTGTTTAAAGACCTTAAGCAGGGAACCAGAGTAAGCTCCGGACAACTGACTTCTGAAACCACAGGTGCGGTAATTCCCATTAAACTGGAATTGGATCGCAGTGAATACCGTGGGCAGTTTAACTTTCCAAATTTTGACATTGCTGTCAGGTCCCTGTTACAAAAATTTGAGACTGAGGTGCGCAAAGATAAAGAACTTAAAGATCTGCGCACCCTGACCAATGAGGCCAACGGAGGCATATTGTTCAACCTCCCCAGTGGCGTCGAGATCAATGGCGATATCAATGTACTGATGATGTCGGTAGAACCCTTTGAGGACTGTCTGCTGGTGCGCCTGATGTTTATGGATCCTGACCAGTTTCTAAGTTGAGAACTCCCAGGTTAAAGGCTGTGGATTATGAGTACCCTATTACAGGACTTCAGCGATAAGCTAGCTGCCATCATGCCGGAGATAGGCAGCAAGCGCCTGCCCTCTCTGTTGCTGAGCATGCTAAAGAGCTTGGTGCCTTTCGACAATGCTCTGGTTATCCATTATTACCGCAATGAAACTCCCACAGTTCACTACAACGATATCCCTCCACTAGAGAGGGAGAGCCAGATCGATATATTTATCAATGGCGCCTACCTGCTTGACCCTTTCTACCGAGCCGCTGTGGATGAAAAACAGTCCGGCCTGCACCGTCTAAGTGATCTGGCACCAGAGGGTTTTGAAAAAACCGAGTACTACCGCAGCTATTTTAAGCACACGGAGATTAAGGATGAGATTGGCTATATTGTTCATATTGCTCCGGATCAGTTCTTAAATATCTCTCTGAGCCGCCTGTCTTTTTCTCAACGCTTTAATCGCAGTCAGATTGCTATTCTTGCGGATATTAGTGCCGTGGTGGAGGCTATTTGCAAAGCTCAGTGGGGCGCAGAAATTAAGTCTGAGGATGCATCTACTGCTGGCAATCAGTTACCTAATCAGCTCGATAGCGCACTTAAGCATTTTGGTACTGCTTATCTAACTGATCGCGAGTCTCAGGTGGTGCAGTTGTTTTTGCATGGTCATTCGACCAAGTCGATTGCCGAACGCCTGGGGATTTCTCCTGAGACGGTTAAGCTGCATCGCAAGAATAGCTACGCTAAGCTGGATGTCTCCTCGCAGGCCGAATTGTTTTATCTGTTTATTGATTCGCTGGCTAGTTTGACCAGCTACTCTGGTGGTGATCCATTGGTTGGGTATTTGTAGACTGAGAGTTTTGACCCGGGAGCGGCTGCAACTGCCACCATCGCAGCACAGCCTAACCAAACACAACCAAATCAGCCTCCAAGTCCCCAGAAATACTATCCCCAGGCGCAAACTTACCGGCAAGAATACTCTCTGCCAATGGATTCTCAATCAACTGCTGAATAGTTCGCTTCAGCGGCCTGGCTCCATAAACAGGATCAAAGCCAACCTCCAATAACTTATCCATCACAGCATCACTAAGCACCAGATTCAGATCATGTTCCGCCAACCGGCGATTGAGCAACTCAAGCTGAATACCAGCAATCCCCGCCAGCTCATCTTTAGCCAACGGATGGAACACCACAGTCTCATCCACTCGATTGATAAACTCCGGCCGAAAATGGGCACCCACAACATCCATCACCGCCGACTTCATGGTCTGATAATTCTCCTCACCTGCCAGCATCTGAATCACATCAGAGCCCAGATTAGAGGTCATCACAATCACCGTATTTTTAAAATCAACCGTACGGCCCTGACCGTCAGTCAGACGACCATCGTCCAGCACCTGCAACAGAATATTAAACACATCCGGGTGAGCCTTCTCCACCTCATCTAACAGCAGCACCGAATAGGGGCGACGACGCACAGCCTCAGTAATATAGCCGCCCTCCTCATAGCCCACATAACCAGGAGGTGCACCAATTAGCCGGGCCACAGAATGTTTTTCCATAAACTCCGACATATCAATGCGTACCATCGCATCCTCACTGTCGAACAAAAACTCCGCCAGAGACTTACATAATTCAGTTTTACCCACACCAGTAGGCCCCAAAAATAAAAACGAACCATTGGGACGATTGGGATCAGCCAGACCAGCCCGGGATCGACGCACCGCATTGGACACAGCCACCACAGCCTCATTCTGACCCATCACTCGACTGTGCAGAGACTCCTCCATGCGCAGCAACTTATCGCGCTCGCCTTCCAGCATCTTAGACACTGGTATACCAGTCCATTTAGAGACCACCTCGGCAATCTCTTCTTCCGTTACCTTATTTCTCAGCAGCTGTTTCTCCACCTGCTCCTCGGCACCAGCACTGGCCAACTGCTTCTCCAGTTCAGGAATAATGCTGTATTGAATCTGCGCCATCTGTTCGAGATCACCAGAGCGATGGGCCGCTTCCAGATTTACCCTCGCCTGCTCAAGCTCAGCCTTGATATGGGTAGCGCCTTGCATAGAAGCTTTTTCCGCCTTCCATATTTCCTCTAAGTCGGCAAACTCCTTCTCCAGCTCGGCAATATCATCCTCAAGTTTCTTCTGCCGTTTCTTCGCTGCCGCATCTTTATCCTTCTTCACCGCCTCACGCTCAATTTTTAACTGAATCAAACGGCGCTCAAGGCGGTCCATCTCCTCTGGCTTGGAATCGATCTCCATACGGATGCGACTGCCCGCCTCGTCAATCAGATCAATCGCCTTATCCGGCAGCTGTCGATCAGTGATATAGCGCTGGGAGAGTTTGGCTGCAGACACAATGGCGCTATCGGTAATCTCCACGCCATGGTGCACCTCATAGCGCTCTTTAAGGCCACGGAGAATGGCAATAGTGTCCTCCTCCGTAGGCTCCTCCACCAACACCTTTTGAAAGCGCCGCTCAAGAGCAGCGTCTTTTTCGATAAACTTGCGGTATTCATCCAACGTAGTGGCGCCCACACAGTGGAGCTCACCCCGAGCCAGCGCAGGCTTGAGCATATTGCCCGCATCCATAGCGCCCTCAGCTTTACCTGCACCCACCATGGTATGGATTTCATCAATAAACAGAATAATCTGCCCTTCCTGCTTGGCCAGATCCTTCAATACGGCCTTTAGTCGCTCCTCAAAATCTCCTCGAAACTTAGCGCCAGCCAACAGCGCCCCCAGATCCAGAGTGAGCACGCGTTTATTTTTTAGACCCTCGGGCACCTCACCATTAATAATCCGTTGAGCCAAGCCCTCAACAATCGCGGTTTTACCTACGCCGGGTTCACCGATTAGCACTGGATTATTTTTGGTGCGGCGCTGCAGCACTTGAATAGTGCGACGAATCTCATCATCGCGACCAATCACTGGGTCCAGCTTGCCCTGCTCGGCCCGCTCGGTCAGATCAATGCAGTATTTATCCAGTGCCTCACGCTGGCCCTCAGCATCTGCATCTGTCACAGCTTCACCCCCACGAACAGCTTCAATAGCCGTCTTAGCTTTTTTAGTATCACCAAATCTGGCAAGGGTTTTACCCAGCAGACCAGAATCTTCCAGAGCAGCCCAAAGTACCATCTCACTGGAGATAAACTGGTCACCCTTCTGCTGTGCCGCGCGGTCCGCCATATTCATCAAGCGACCCAAATCCTGAGATAAGTTGGCGTCGCCAGTGGGCGTAGCGACCTTGGCTAACTGGTCAAGCTGACTGTTTAGTGCCTCCTGTAAACCATTGGCATCGAAGCCCGCACGGTTGAGGATCGGCCGCACCGAACCACCCTGCTGATTAAGCAGAGCCAAAAGTAGATGAGCCGGTTCAATAGCAGAATGATCATTGCCCACAGCAATTGACTGAGCTTCAGCAAGCGCACTTTGCAGCTGGTTGGTTAACTTATCGATTCGCATGAGACACTCCGGTTAAAAATTATTGCCTGTTATATAAGCTGGGGATAGAAACCAGACTTTTCAATAGGGTCGCGCAACAGAGTTGATCAAAATCAATAGACATAAAAAAACCCCGCAACTGAAAAGTTGCAGGGTTTTTTTGAGTAGCGGAAAAATTACTTCTTAGGCAACCAGATTGAGCCCAACTGCATAATCAGCAACGAGGCAATAAATACGCCCTGCGCAAGATTAGGTACTATATTGAATGCAGCACCTGGATCCATATTCTCAACAAAGCTCTGGGCAACGGGGCTAATAGCCACATCTGTTGACTGAAGATATGCCAGACCAGCAGCAATACTGTTGTTATTCCACTCATACCAGCCAGTGTTTATAGCAATAAAGTATGCCACTGAAAGACAGAAACCAGTTCCCGCAAGTTTCAGTAACAGGTTGGCATCTTCAGTGTTTCTGATATTGAGGGCCACTCGAAGTGCTACCCAAGCTAAAAAAGCCACACCAATAAATTGCGCGCCAGCAGCACTCTGGCCCATGTTATAAGTTTGCCACATATCTAATTCAGTCATTTTTTTACCCTTATAGAAATTTAATATTATTGTTTTAGTTGCTTATAAAAATCAGCTTTTTTCGCCGCCTCAGATTATCAACAGGCCTACTATGTAAGCCTTTATGCGGAAATGCAAACCAAGGCCTCGAGTAAATCAACACAAGTATGTATAAAAAAACCCGCTTAAAGCGGGTTTTTTAATGGATGTTTAATTTGTCTAAGCCTGATTCAGCGCCGTGGTCATATCAATCACAGCCTTCTTGCCATCGCCATAGACCATCAATGTATGGTCCATTGCAAACAGCGGATTGGGCAAACCAGCAAAACCTGGGCTCAGTGACCGTTTGATCACCACCACATTTTTGGCCTTATCCACATTGAGAATTGGCATGCCATAGATTGGGCTGCCCTCGGACTCGCGGGCCATTGGGTTGGTCACATCATTGGCACCGATAATAATCACCACATCGGTATCTTCAAAAGTGGGGTTGATTCTATCCATCTCCACCAGCTTGTCATAGGGCACTTCGGCCTCAGCCAGTAGCACATTCATATGGCCAGGCATACGACCAGCGACAGGATGAATACCGTATTCAACCTCTGTACCTCTGGCTTCCATGGCATCGGCCAGCTCGCGCACCGCATGTTGGGCCTGAGCCATCGCCATACCATAGCCGGGCACAATCACTACACGCTCGGCCATTTCCAGCATCATAGCCACTTCATCTGGCTGGGCGCTGGTAACCTTGCCAGCATAGATTTCATCCGCATCCACGGTTTCGCCACCCGCCGCCATCTTGCCAAATAGAACATTGGCCAGTGAACGGTTCATGGCCACACACATAATCTGGGTCAAGATCAGTCCCGAGGTACCCACCAGAGACCCGGCGACAATCAGTACCGTATTGCCCAGGATAAAACCCGCCAGTGCCGCAGCTATACCAGAGTAGGAGTTAAGCAGAGCGATAACCACCGGCATATCGGCACCACCAATCGGCATCACCAGGAACAGACCCAGCAGCAGAGCCAAGCCAACAATGCTGACCATAGCCACTGTATTGCCTGGATTCACAACCAGAACAATCACCGCAGCCAAACCCGCTATTAAGAAGATAGCATTACCAATGGGGCCACCGGGCAAGCCGTAGCTTTTTTTCATCAGCTCTTGCAGCTTGGCAAAGGCGACAAAGCTACCGGTCAGGGTCACTGCACCAATTAACACTGTCAGGCCAATGGATAGCAGCGCAATAGTGCCCTCCGCACCCTGCCCAAAGGCACTGGCGCTGGTTACTACAGGGGTAAGAATATCGGCAAAAGACGCGGGAGCCTGACCCAGCTTGGAATAGTATTCCGCCAGGGCAATCGTCAATGAAGCACCGCCGCCAAAGCCATTCAACAGCGCCACCATCTGTGGCATGGAGGTCATCTGAATCCTCAGCGCCATGGTCGCACCTACAATACCGCCCACCAAAACTCCGGCGATAATAAAGCTGAAGTTAACAATGCTGCTATCGAGTAATGTCACCACCACCGCAATCAACATACCCAGGGCAGATAATGTATTGCCGCGCACAGCAGTTTTAGGTTTGGTCAGACCTTTAATGCCGAGAATAAACAGAATACCGGCAACCAGATAAACGAAACTTACAATAGAAGGACTCATCGCTTACTTCCTCTTAAACATGGCAAGCATGCGATTAGTGACTAAATAACCACCAACTACGTTGATAGTCGCGAGCGTCACGGCAATAAAACCAAGGCCATTGACCAGTACGGGTGAGCTGTCAGAACCCGCGGCCAGCAGCGCACCCACCAATGTGATTCCGGAGACAGCATTGGTGCCCGACATAAGCGGTGTGTGTAATGTGGGTGGTACCTTGGTGATTAACTCAACACCAAGAAACAGGGACAGCACAAATAGTGCCAGTAATAAAATCAAAATTTCCATGGTTTAGGCCCCTTCCGGCTGTGATTCTAGCTCTGGCAGATTAAGTAGTTTGCGCATATGGGGATGGGGAACCTCACCCTGGTGTGCTACCACAGTACCCGCAACAATTTCGTCATTAAAATCGAGGTTAAGGTTGCCCTCTTCGTCGATAATTAGTTCCAACAATGTCTGCATGTTTTTGCCCAGCATCTGGCTGGCGTGATAAGCCAGGTCCGAGGGCACATTTTCCGGCCCCAAAATAGTTACATCATGGGCAACCACTGTTTTACCCTGCTCGGTCAGATCACAGTTGCCACCCCGCTCGGCAGCCAGGTCCACAATCACAGCCCCTGGCTTCATGGCTTTAACCATATCCTCGGTCACCAGAATCGGCGACTTGGCGCCGGGAATAGCAGCCGTGGTAATAATAATATCCTGCTGGGCTACTACTTCAGTCATCAGTTCCCGCTGCCGACGTAAAAAGTCCTCGCCCTGCTCTTTGGCATAGCCACCGGCGCCTTCAGACTCACCGGTATCCAGATCCAACTCAACAGGTTTGGCACCTACCGAAATTATCTGCTCGCGGGCAGCGGGACGCACATCATAGGCTTCAACCACAGCACCCAGTCGTTTGGCTGTGGCACAGGCCTGCAGACCAGCCACTCCCACCCCCATAATTAACACCCGCGCCGGCTGCAAGGTTCCAGCGGCGGTCATGAGCATAGGAAAAATTCGCGGTGCCGCAGAGGCACCCATCAGCACTGCCTTGTAGCCAGCCAAAGTAGCCATAGATGAAAGCACATCCATACTCTGGGCACGGCTGATTCTCGGCACCAGCTCCAGGGCTATGGCGGTGGCTCCTTTATCGGCAACCGCCTGAGCAGCCTGGGGTGAAGCCAGCGGGTCCATCATGCCAACAACCAGCTGACCCTTGCGCAAGAGAGCCAGATCAGACTCACTGTTTTCATTGTTTGAACCAAAGCTTTGCACCTGCAAGATAATATCTGCACTGGCAAATAGCTCGGCGCGATCTGTTGTCACCTGGGCGCCAGCGCCTGTGTATTCAGCATCCGGATAGCCCGCTGCACTACCTGCACCAGCTTGAATAAGTACCTTTACACTTTTGTCCGTGAGAGACTGGACATTGGCAGGGGACATGGCGACACGTTTCTCACCGGCTTTGATTTCCGAGGGAATTCCGATAATCACTCAATTCTCCTATTTTTGAATATGGATAAGTAGATATCTATAAGTTACGTGAATGCTAACAAATTAAATCACTATCGCGTAATCGATTTAGGAATAATAGCTATTACAAATTAATGATAGTCTACAAACTCCACAGCCTGCGTGGGTTGCAGCGGCGCAACCCATAAAGCCTGAAATTTGTATGTAGGAATTAAGCGGGGCTTAGCTAAGGCGGGAAACGGAAAAGTCGGCCAATTCAATCATTACAGATTTAAATCGGTTGTCGGGCAAATGCTGCAGCGCTTCCTTGGCAAGGTCAGCCTCTTTGTGAGCGCGCTCCATACTGTAGGCTATGCCCCCAGAGGACTGCACGGCACTCAGAATGCCACAAAAATGCTCGTTGCTTTTACGGGTGATCGCATCGCAGATTAATGTGCGCTTATCTTCTGTCACATGATCTCTGGCAAAAATCAGCGGCAGGGTCATTTTACCCTCGGACAAATCATCGCCTACATTTTTACCTATGGATTCAACATCACCCTGATAATCCAGAACATCATCTACAATCTGAAATGCCATACCCAGATGTCTGCCGTAGTCAGCCATAGCTTTGGACTCGGTACCAGCGAGTACAGCACCAGTCTCGGCAGCGGCTTCAAATAACTTGGCGGTTTTGCGATAAATCACCTGCAGATAGATATCCTCACAGATAGTGGGATTTCCTGCATTGGCCATCTGCTGAACCTCGCCTTCTGATATCACATTGGTGGCATCGGCCATCAGGCCCATAATCGGCATATCCCCAACCTCCACCAGCATCTGAAAAGCTCGGGAGTAGAGAAAGTCACCCACCAGCACACTGGGTGCATTGCCCCACTGGGCATTGGCAGTCTCACGACCACGACGCAGCGCAGATACATCGACTACATCATCGTGCAACAGGGTAGCCGTGTGAATAAACTCAATCACAGCTGCCATTTTTAAGTGCTGTGAGCCAGTGTAACCATTGGCCAGAGCGCTGAGCAACACCACAACCGGGCGTAGCCTCTTACCACCGGATTCCACAATATAATGGCCAATATTTTCCACCAGCCCTACATCTGACTGCAGCTGGCTGACAATCAACTCATTGACGGTGGAAAATTCTTCTTTAATGGCTTGGTGAAAAGACAACATTGATTAAGGGTTCATCGATTGAAATGCGTGGTGCATGCTAGGCAGCCCCTTCCCTGCTGTCAACCCAAAATGTCCCGCCAACCGCCTTTCCAGCGGTGACTATGTCTGACAAAACAGGGTTTAATGGTTGCCGCAAGGGGCATAACTGGGTACGATGCGCGCTTCACATCAACTCTCAAGGAACACATGTCCTTCACCCCAAAATCCTCGTACTCGAAAGAAGAAATACTGGCCAGCAGCCGCGGCGAACTATTTGGCCCAGGCAACGCCAAACTCCCAGCCCCCAATATGCTGATGATCGACCGAATTGTTGAGATCAACAATGATGGCGGCAAGCATGGCCTCGGACAGATTATCGCCGAAATCGATATAACTTCTGACCTCTGGTTCTTTGACTGTCATTTTGAAGGCGATCCCGTTATGCCTGGCTGTCTGGGTCTGGATGCCCTTTGGCAACTCGTTGGCTTCTTTCTTGTATGGAATGGCAATAGCGGCCGCGGCCGAGCTCTGGGAGCAGGAAATGTAAAGTTCTTTGGCCAGATATTGCCCACAGCCAAAAAAGTTACCTATAAGCTGGATCTCAAGCGTTTGGTACAGCGGCGCCTTATTATGGGCATTGCCGATGGCTCTGTTGAGGTAGATGGCCGCGAAATCTATACCGCTGAAGATCTTAAAGTTGGGCTGTTTTCCAGCACCGACGATTTTTAATCGCAGCTTTATAAACTAAACCATACTTAATAAGAGGACTATCGATGAGACGCGCAGTAATTACCGGGCTTGGAATTGTTTCCTGTCTTGGCAACGACAGGGAAACAGTCACTAAATCGCTGCGAGAAGGCATCTCCGGAATCCGCTATCGAGAAGATTTTGCCGAAATGGGGCTGCGCTGTCATGTAGGTGCTGTGCTGGATATAGACCCCAAGGAACATATTGATCGCAAAGTTCTGCGCTTTATGGGTGCCTCTGCCTCCTACGCCTATATAGCTACAGATCGCGCCATCGCCGATGCGGGACTCAGTGAAGACATGGTCTCCAATCCGCGCACCGGCCTGGTAATGGGTGCAGGTGGCGTATCGGGGGAAATGTTTACCGAGAGCATAGATGTAATGCGCGAGCGCGGCATCAAGCGAGCGGGCCCCTACAGAGTGACCCAGATTATGGCCAGCACAGTCTCCGCCTGTGTAGCCACACCCTTCAAGATCAAGGGCGTTAACTATTCCATGGCCTCGGCATGCGCCACCAGCGCCCACTGCATAGGCCATGCTCTGGAGCTTATTCAGCTGGGCAAGCAGGACATAATATTGGCAGGCGGCTCCGAGGATATGCACTGGTCTATGGCTGGCCCCTTCGACGCCATGGGTGCGCTGACCAGCAAGTACAATGACAACTCAGCAGTGGCTTCACGAGCCTATGATGCCGAGCGCGATGGTTTTGCGCCTGGACTGGGTGCCGGGACCGTGGTGGTTGAAGAGCTAGAGCATGCCCTTGCCCGCGGCGCCAATATTATCTGTGAAATTACCGGCTATGGCGCCACATCAGATGGTGCTGATATGGTGTCCCCGTCCGGTGAAGGCGCAGAGCGCAGCATGAAAATGGCCATGGAGACCGCCAGCGGCCCCATAGACTATATCAATGCCCATGGCACTAGCACACCGGTTGGCGATATTGCTGAACTGGGTGCGATTCGCAATACATTTGGCGATAACTGTCCTGATATCAGCTCGACTAAATCTCTCTCAGGCCACAGCCTGGGTGCTGCCGGCGTGCATGAGGCAATCTACTGCATGCTGATGATGGAGGGTGGCTTTGTAACCGCCTCTGCTCATATAGATAAACTTGACGAGCATGCAGAGGGGCTGCCCATACTGCTAGAGACCAAGGAAAAGCAGCTGGACCGCATTATGTCCAACAGCTTTGGCTTTGGCGGCACCAACGCTACCCTGGTAATGGAACGCTACAGAGGCTGATCCTGCCCGGTGGTGAAAAGAGGCGGCTTAGGCCGCCTTTTTTATTATGTTTTTTTGGTGAGTTGATCCTTTCAAGCTTCACTGGCACCCGGGTAAGGGTCAGCTGCAAACCTGTCAGCATTAAAACTGCCGGGCATAAAAAAAGGGAGCCAGCAATATGACTCCCCCTCAATCTTTAGCCACAGAAATTACAGCGCAGCCAAAACGGCCTCGGCGCTAGAACCTTCCAGAGCGCCAGCATCCACATTAAGCAGACTAACAACCCCATCGTCAACAACCATAGCAAAGCGCTGACTGCGAGTACCCATACCAAAGCCAGTGCCGTCTAACTCAAGCCCCAGAGCCTTGGTAAAGTCGCCATTGCCGTCTGCCAGCATCATCAGATGCTCGGCATTGGCGCTCTGACCCCAAGCGTGCATCACAAATACATCATTGACTGACATACAGGCAACCGTATCAACGCCCTTGGCTTTGATATCGTCAACATGAACCACAAAACCGGGCAGATGAGCCGCCGAGCAAGTTGGCGTAAACGCGCCGGGGACAGCAAACAGAACCACTTTTTTGCCTGCAAAAATATCTGCTGTGCTGATGCCCGCAGGACCCTCTGCACCCATAATGGTAAACATTCCCTCAGGAATTTTATCGCCAACTTGAATTGTCATATCGACCTCATTAAAGATTAGTTTTTAAGTGAGGCAGCAATCAGCTGAGTCTGACGCCGCCGAAAATATCTGTATTGATAGACCTAGAAAGGAATATCGTCGTCAAAGGTGCCACCCTGCTGCTGAGGTGCGCTCTGCTGTTGCGGAGCACTCTGTTGCTGAGGTGCGCTCTGCTGCGGGGCCTGGGGCGCAGACTGCTGATATCCACCCTGAGACTGATCATAGCCTCCACCCTGCTGGCCGCCTCGGCTATCCAGCATCTGCATTTCACTGGCAACAATTTCAGTGGTATAGCGATCTTGCCCGTCCTGACCCTGCCACTTGCGCGTGCGCAATGAACCCTCTACATAGAGCTTGGAACCCTTTTTCACATATTCGCCGGCGATCTCTGCTAGACGATTAAAAAATACGACTCGATGCCACTCAGTGCGCTCCTGCTGGTCACCGGTATTTTTATCTTTCCATGATTCAGACGTGGCGATGCTGAGATTGGTTACAGCGCCACCAGATGGCATAAAGCGTGTTTCTGGATCCTGACCACAGTTACCTACAATAATGACTTTATTGACTCCGCGTGCCATTGAATTCCCCTGTTTTTCTCTAAGTGAAGTACCGACTAAAAAGCTGTCTCACAGACTATGTGTCAGTACGATTAAAATACGGTTTTAGGCTTTGCATATCCACCCTTTGTTTATCAACTTTGATATAGGCCAGCTGCTCACCTTCAATCAAGAGTATATCTTCTACCCCAGTTATAGTTGAAATTATTTTTGCAAATTCCTGGTGATCTGTATCACCTACCTGTAACACCAATGTCTGCAGCGCTCGTGGCGACTGTAATCCCAGAGCCAGCATCCACCAGATGCCTAGCACCCCAGCTATCAGCAAAAGTAACCCGCTGACACCATAATACTGCAGGCTCCAGCCACCAAGCGCACCTCCAGCAAAGGCGCCAAAGAACTGGCAGGTGGAATAGATACCCATAGCAGTACCGCGGCTGCCCGCCGGGCAGACCTTGCTCAACCAGGAGGGCAGAGAGGCTTCAAGCAGGTTAAAGGCGGCAAAGAACAGCAGCAGCATAATAGGTGTAAGCAGCGCGCCCCGCTGTAATCCAAGCACCAGCATAGAAACCGCCAACACAGCCACCGCAGAGACAAAAGTTAATTTCTGTTGTTGATGACGTTCACCCAGGATCATGGCCGGTATCATGGCTACAAATCCACCCCCCAGCAGAGCGGCATAGACCCACCAAAGATCACTATCAGCTATACCCATTTCATCGGCGAGAATAGTTGGAATCACCACAAAGGCTGCCATCAGCGCCATATGCAGGCAAAAAATTCCCAGATTCAGGCGCAGCAAAATAGGGTTTTTGAGCAACTGCCCAATCTGGCTAATATCCGCCAGCGTCTCTCGATTTCGCTGCACCACCAGAGTTCTGGGCACCTGAGAGACAAACACCAGAATTCCCATCACACCTAGCCCTGCAGTCAACCAGAATATTCCCGACAAACCTGCATAGCTGGCAATCAGCGGACCCAGCACCATGGCCAGCATAAACGACAAACCAATACTAGCGCCTATACTCGCCATAGCCTTGGTGCGATTTTCTTCCGAGGTGAGGTCTGCAACCATTGCCATTAAGGTGCTGGCTATTGCACCCATGCCCTGCATGGCACGACCAATAATCAGCTGGGTCATAGTCTCTGCATTGGCCGCACACAGACTGCCCGCCACAAAGACCAACAGGCCACCAACAATCACCGGCCGCCGACCTATTCTGTCAGATAGCAGCCCCAGAGGAATTTGCAGCAGGGCCTGAGTCAGGCCGTAGGCACCCAGAGTCAGGCCGAGCATCAGGGGCGAGGCACCTGCATAGTCATTCATATACAGGGCCAGCACCGGTAGCACCATAAACAGGCCGAGCATTCTAAAACCGTAAAGACTGGCCAGAGAGATAGTAGCTCGCCGCTCTACAGCAGAAAGGGGCGATGAAGATTGAGTGGTTTTCGTCAAGTTGGCTTCAAATGCTGGTAATGAAATTCGGTGGCTATCTTAACAGCGCGACGCAGCAGCGAAAATATTTATCGGTATTTTTTTGTAAAACAGGGTCTATTCAGGGCGTCCCATCGTAAAACGCCGGGTATGGCAAATTGACTTTGCCCAATGCGGGTTTAGCGCCCTATAATTACTGGTTTTTCGCAGCCCCTTAAATCAATGACAAAGAAGCACTAATGGATACCATTCAGGTTAGGGGCGCACGCACCCACAATCTTAAAAATATCGATCTAGATATTCCCCGGGACAAGCTGATTGTTATCACCGGACTGTCGGGTTCGGGCAAGTCATCTCTGGCATTTGATACGCTGTATGCTGAGGGACAGCGACGCTATGTCGAGTCACTCTCTACCTATGCCAGGCAGTTCCTGTCAATGATGGAAAAGCCCGATGTGGACCATGTGGAGGGCCTGTCCCCCGCTATCTCCATCGAGCAAAAGTCCACATCCCACAACCCTCGCTCCACCGTGGGCACCATTACCGAAATCTATGACTACCTGCGCCTGCTATTTGCCCGAGCTGGCGAACCCCGCTGCCCCGAACATGGTCAGGCACTCAATGCCCAGACCGTAAGTCAGATGGTCGATCAGGTGTTGGCACTGCCCGAAGGCAGCAAACTGATGCTACTGGCACCTGTGGTAAAAGATCGCAAAGGCGAGCATGTGCACCTGTTTGACAGTTTGCGACGCCAGGGTTTTATCCGTGCCCGAATCGACGGTCTGGTTTGCGACCTGGATGAAGCACCAGCCCTGGACAAAAAGAAAAAACATACCATTGAAGTGGTGGTTGATCGCTTTAAAGTCAAAGAGGATATTGGTCTGCGCCTGGCGGAGTCTTTTGAGACCGCTCTGGCATTAGCTGAGGGGCTGGCGACCATTAGCTATATGGATGGTGACTGCCCGGACCAGATTTTTAGCGCAAAATTTGCCTGCCCCATCTGCAATTACAGCCTTAACGAGCTAGAGCCTCGGCTTTTCTCCTTTAACAACCCGGCCGGCGCCTGCCCGACCTGTGATGGCTTGGGTGTACATCAGTTCTTTGATATTGACCGGGTTATACAGCATCCGGAGGCATCCATCTCTGAGGGGGCCATACGTGGCTGGGACCGTCGCACCTTGTTTTACTACAATATGCTGACCAGCCTCGCCGAGCACTACGACTTTGATATAGAGCAACCCTGGGAAAAGCTTTCGCCCATTCATCAGCAAAAGATTCTATTTGGTAGCGATGATGAAGAAATCACCTTTAACTATGTGAACGATCGCGGCACTGTATTCCGCCGTCAGCACAGCTTTGAAGGTGTGATCAACAATATGGAGCGGCGCTACCGCGAGACCGAGTCTACCTCGGTGCGCGAGGAGTTGACCAAATATATGGCCACCTCCGACTGCCCTGAATGCTCTGGCACCCGTCTGCGCAAATCGGCGCGCAATGTATTTATTGATAATCGCCGCCTGGAAGACATAGTCTGCCTGCCTGTGGGCGAGTGCACTGAGTACTTTGAGAATCTTGATCTGCCCGGTCGCCAGGGTGAGATCGCCGAAAAAATTATCAAGGAGATTCGCGAGCGCTTTAACTTTTTGGTGGATGTTGGCCTAAATTATCTGTCTCTCAATCGGAGCGCCGATACTCTGTCTGGCGGTGAAGCTCAGCGGATACGTCTGGCCAGCCAGATTGGTGCCGGTCTGGTGGGAGTTATGTATATCCTCGATGAGCCCTCCATCGGTCTGCATCAGCGCGACAACGAGCGCCTGCTCAAAACCTTGGTACGCCTGCGTGATCTGGGCAATACAGTGATTGTGGTTGAACATGACGAAGATGCCATAGCCTCTGCCGATCATATTATTGACATAGGTCCGGGGGCTGGTATTCATGGTGGCGAAATTGTTGCCGAAGGCACTGCCAAGCAGATCAAAGCCAACAAAAATTCCATCACCGGACAGTTCATGTCCGGCAAGCGCGGTATTGTTATTCCCAAACAGCGCAATAAAGGTAAGGGCAAGACTCTTAAAATTACCGGCGCCAGCGGCAATAATCTTCAAGAGATTGATCTGGAAATCCCTCAGGGGGTCTTTACCTGTATCACCGGTGTCTCCGGGTCGGGCAAGTCGACACTGATCAATGAAACCCTGTATCCAGCCGCGGCAGTGGCGCTTAATAAAGCCACCACCCTAAAGCCAGCAGCCCATACTAAGATTACCGGCCTTAGCCATCTGGACAAGTGTATAGATATCAACCAGAGTCCTATTGGCCGCACTCCCCGCTCTAACCCTGCCACCTACACAGGTATCTTCACACCGGTGCGCGAGCTGTTTGCCGGTACTCAGGAAGCTCGCTCGCGGGGCTATAACCCCGGGCGCTTTAGTTTTAATGTTAAAGGTGGCCGTTGCGAAGCCTGCCAGGGCGATGGCGTAACCAAGGTCGAGATGCACTTTTTGCCTGATATCTATGTGCCCTGTGATGTCTGCAAGGGCCAGCGCTACAATCGAGAAACACTGGATGTTCACTACAAGGGCAAGAATATTCACCAGGTTCTGGAAATGACCATTGAAGATGCCCGTGAGTTTTTCGACGCCATTCCAGCCATTGCCCGCAAGCTACAGACTCTGATAGATGTGGGTCTGTCCTACATCTGCCTGGGGCAATCCGCCACAACCCTGTCTGGCGGCGAGGCCCAGCGGGTAAAGCTGAGTAAGGAACTGTCCAAGCGAGACACTGGCAAAACACTGTATATTCTCGACGAGCCCACCACCGGACTGCACTTCCATGATATTGAGCAGCTACTGGCTGTGCTGCACCGTCTGCGTGACCATGGCAATACTGTGGTAGTGATCGAACATAATCTAGATGTCATTAAAACCGCAGACTGGATTGTGGATCTGGGTCCCGAGGGCGGCTCAGGTGGTGGACTGATAGTGGCTCAGGGAACTCCTGAGGACGTGGCTCTGGTCAAGGGGTCCCACACTGGACACTTCTTAAAAGATATATTGGCGCGCCAGCCTGCCAGTTAGAAGTTAGCCTGCCAGGATTTGTAGTCGGCGATCATCTTATCAACAGCGGCCTGCTGGTATTCCCGCAGGCCACTGAGAATAATTTTCTTAACTCCGCAGCCAACCACATCAGCACCATCCATCAAGCGAAATTGCAGCTCAACATCACCGCGCTTGCCCTCTACAACCATCTGCGTATCTGCCAGCTCCACTGAGGGCTGCGCCAAATCAATACGATCCAGATGCAATGACATAGACTGATAAATCGCCAGTGGACGCGCTGGATTAATCATCACATTCTGCTCGGCCATTAGCGGCACCAGAATATAGGGAAAGTTCTGCCCCGAGAACAGCACGTAGCTGCGTACCAACTGCTCGATCATCCCCTGCTCAAACACCGCGCCGGAAGATCGCTCAACTTGCAGGTAGCACTTGTCGCGACCGTCTACAATTTCAAACTGATCGCCAGGTGCCTCGGGAAATACCAAGCCAGTGTCCGCAGACACCATACCGGAAAAAGTAAAGTGCATCTCCTGGCTCAGACCATAGCGCTGTAGAGCAATAGCAAACAGCAAGTCCCCCGGCACACAGAAGCGCTTGCTATCCGCATCATGAATCGGATTAAAATCATTGCTCACAGCTTTGGCAAAGCGACTGCCCTGCTCTGCACTAACAGTTAAGTCAGTTTCGTTTTGGTTGTAAAAACTATCGAGAAACATAAATAAGGTAGGCTCTGAGTGTCAGCCGCGCATACTAATCAGTTTAAACCTCAGGTCAAGGGCAATATAGCGAGTGGCAGCTGAGTTACTGTTGCAGCAACTGGTTTGATCCAGGCTAATCCAGCTCTGACTCAAATTCCTCCAGCAGGTCCAGGGGCTCCATTTCCTGACCCTCCAGCTCCTCATTCCAGTTAATGCCCGCCATTAGTACATCGCTGTGCATACCGGGCAGCCAGTCATCGAGAAACTCTTCCAAATCAATGGCCACTGGTTTATAAATCGCCCACTCACCGGTGCACAGTGCCTGTGCAAAACTGCTATCAGACCAAAATGGCATAACATCAATATCATCGTTGTCGGTTGAGCTGACCAGCGACCAGTTGCCCTGTTGATCCTGCAAACCCCAGATACAGCCATTTTCAAGGCACTCGACAATCAGACGATCGAGATTTTCCTGCAGGTCATCGGAAAGTGGTTCCATACTTAGCTCAACTTGTTTTTAACTGCTATAGAGGACTTTATAATAACCCTTTTTTCAGGCAGGCCATAGACAAAGTGCCTAAGCTAGCAGGCAGACTTTTCTGTTATTATGCCCCCATGAAGAATGACTCTATTTATCAAACCTATCTAACCGCTCAGACCAACCTGCAGCGACTTGGTTTTATACGCGGAGTCGCCCTGCTGGGTCAGTGGCTGGCGCTAGGGTTTTTTACTGTTATCAAACCCATTGGCCTGCCAATGATGGCCATTGCCATAATACTGGCCATCTATACTGCCATTACTATAGCCACCTGGTTGCGCAGCAGAACATCAGTGCCTATTGTTGATAGAGAGTTTTTTGCTCATCTGCTAATTGATATCTTTTTCTTTTCCATGCTGCTGTATTTTAGTGGCGGTGCATCTAATCCATTTATTTCCTACTACTTGATTCCCATCAGTATTGCCGCCATCACACTGCCCGGGACCCTCAGCATTATTGTGGCTCTGGTGGCTCTGGGCAGTTACAGCCTGTTGCTAAATCAGTATGTACCACTGGTAGCTATAGCTCCTATGGATATGGCTGCCATGGAAATGACTTCTATGGATGATCCTCATTCCGGACATTCAGGCTCGGCCAGCCTGCATATCATAGGCATGTGGGTTAACTTTGCTATCAGTGCACTTATTATCATTTACTTTATTCGCCCTATGGCCAACACAGTCAAACGCCAGCAGCAGGAAATTGCCGATCAGCGCGAGATTCAGTTGCGTGACGAGCAGCTTCTAGCGGTGGGCACATTGGCAGCGGGCACAGCCCACGAGCTGGGTACTCCCCTCAACACTATGAAGATAATTGTCGATGAACTTGTCGCAGACACAACCCAGCCCAACCCAGAACACAGGCTACTGCAGCAGCAAATCGAAACCTGCAAACAGACCTTAAAAAAATTACTGATGACCGCAGAGGAATCTCAGTCCGACCAACAAAAACCCATACTGGTTCAGGAGTATTTTTCTCAGCTAATGGAGCGCTGGCAGCTTATGCGGCCCAGTCTCAAGGCGAGTATCAGTTTGGATAAAAACCAGTGCATGGCGAGCTTTCACCCGACCATCGAGCAGTCGATAATTAATCTGCTTAACAATGCCGCCGATGCCAGCCCAGAAAAGGTTGAGGTGGTAGTCAGCTGGAACACTGAAAGCGCCACTGTAGATATCCATGACCATGGCCCGGGGTTAGCCGGTCAGGATATTAACAATCTGGGGCAGGCATTTGTCACTGATAAAGCCGACGGTCTCGGCCTGGGCCTGTTCTTATCCCAGGCTACTCTGACCCGATTTGGTGGCTCAGTCCGTCTGCACAATGCTCCTGGTGGGGGCACCCATACGCAAATTATCCTGCCCCTTGTCAGGCCATCTGAATCAGAGCCTACAGAGAGCGGCCAATGAATTATTTGCTGATCGACGATGATTCGGTATTTACCTCTGTACTGGCCCGGGTGCTAACCCGTCGCGGCTATTCGGTGACCACTGCCTGCAATGGCGATGAGGCGATGGACCAGTGCCGTCAGGCACCAATTCACAGAGTGGTATTAGATTTAAAACTAGAGCGCGAGTCAGGATTATCGATACTGCAACAGCTGCGCGATCTGCAGCCAGAGATTCAAGTGGTATTGCTCACCGGTTACTCAAGTATCTCAACGGCCGTCGAAGCCATTAAACTGGGGGCGGTAAACTATCTCGGCAAGCCCGCCTCTGTGGATGAAATTATTAGCGCCTTTGAGCCGGGGCAAATAGAACAGACGCAGGCTATACAGACATCACCGCCCTCAGTTGGCCGGGTGGAATGGGAACATATTCAACGGGTACTTAACGAGAACGATGGCAATATTTCAGCCACCGCTCGTATTCTGGGAATGCATCGCAGGACATTGCAGAGAAAGCTGCAAAAACGACCGGTCAAGCAATGAGACCGGGGCGTTTTAGCGCTTCAACTCTAATTAAGTACCTTGTAACCGCGGCCTTTTAAGCAGCGCTTAACGATTTGACGCTGGTCGTGACGGGCTCTCTCATTAGACTTCACACCGCCCAATACGGCTCCAGCCCCAGCTCCACGCTTGGTGGTGTTACTGTTGCCAACCACAGCCCCCAGCACAGCACCAACCACAGCGCCCTCGGCTGCGCCCTCCACCGTGCGCGTGCTGACATCAATATTGGCGGCATAGTCCTTACAGTCTGCCAGGTCGACTTCGTATTGATAGGGGTCTACACCCAGGGTATCTATAATTACTTCTTGAGGGGCGCCGTAGCGATAGCCGTTGGCGCAACCGGCAAGCAATACCGCGAATGCAACTGATAGCCATAGTTTTAACATAATAAATCCTTTATTGGTCTAGTCATCCGTTTACAGAACGCCAACCTGAAGCTTTGGTTGACGTTCCCCAAGGGCCTTGTAACAAGGCCAATTACCTAGTGAACCTACTTGGTATTATTCATAATACCGCGCACTGCGGCAGGAATATCTGCCGGCAACACTACCAGTTTAGCATTTGATGAATCAGACATAGCCTTCATCGCATCAATATATTGTTCACCCAGCAGATACATAGCAGGTAACTCTTTATCCTGAATAGCGTCATTCACTTTAGTCAGGGCCTCTTTAGTGGCCTCAGCCAAAACCACCTGAGCTTCAGCATCGCGACGTGAGGCTTCCAGGCGGCCATCGGCCTCCAGAATTGCCGCGGTCTTCTCACCATCGGCGCGAGTCACAGTGGCGCGGCGCTGACGCTCCGCAGCGGCCTGTTCTTCCATCGCCTGCTGCATGGTGCCTGAGGGATTAATATCCTGGATTTCAACCGTCTTCAGAGTAATACCCCAGTCGGCTATATCATCGGAGATAGAGTCCTTTAGCTTGGCCTTGATCTGATCACGGGAGGACAGGGCATCGTCCAGCGCCATCTCACCCACAATAGAGCGCAGCGAAGTCTGTACCAGAGTGCGAATTGCCAGCTCGTAGTCCTCTACTCCATAGACTGCCCGCTCGGGGCTAATAATATTAATATAGGCCACCGCATTGGCAATAATGACCACATTGTCCAGAGTAATCACTTCCTGAGAGGGAATATCCAAAACTATATCTTTGGTGGTTGCCTTAAACGATACATCATCAATATAGGGAATAATCAGGTTGAGACCCGGACTCAGAGACTTGTGGAATTTTCCCAGCCGCTGAACCACCCATTTTGAGCCCTGAGGCACCAGACGAATACCTTTAAAAAGGGTAACAATAACCAGTATTAAAACTGCTACAACAACAAATGTGCCTTCCATTTTTCTTATCTCCTGTAAATCATTAACCGAGTTTGGCAACCACTAAAACATTGCCTGAAATTTCCTGAATATGCAGACGATCGCCAAGGTCTACCTCAGCCTCGCAACTAAACTCCCATTCATCTTCGCCCAGAATCGGCGTGCTAAATCGCAACTTGCCTTTGGTATCGCCAGCGGGCAGCTTGATAACCTGCCCAGACTCACCAATAGCCGACTCCCTGGCAGCCTGGCTATTGCTACTATCCACCATTTTTGGCTTAACCAGCTTAAACCACAGCACTGTAAACAGCACAGAGAAAACCGTCCAAATAAGGACCTGTATACTAAAGGGGATTTCAAATAACAGCGCAGCCACGCCCACTACCAGAGCACCCAGCCCGAACCAAAGAATGGTAAAACTGGGAATAAATATCTCGGCCACAATCAATACAAGCCCCAGCACCAACCAGTGCCAGTAGAGCATTTCTAGTTCCATTTAACGCCTCACTTGAAGAAAAGTTGCTCAAGGGTAACAAACTTTAGTCTCAATCAGTAGCTTCTCTGCACATCAGTAGTGCATCCTCGCGACCCAGCGCTGTTTTATAGTAATCTCGTCGCTCACCTACTTTCACAAAGCCTCGCTCTTGATAGAGGCGAATAGCGCGGAAATTTGACAGCCTGACCTCGAGAAAGATAGACGCCACCTCATCTGCCAGATTATCCAGCAGATGATCAAGCATGGCAGCCCCCAGACCCAGCCCCTGCACAGGAGGATCTATGGCAATATTGTGCAGCTCTGCCTGATCCAACACAGTACTTAAAATTCCAAAACCTACTACCTGGTTGTCCAACAACAGAACCTGTGTATCACCGAGACTTAGCTCGAACTGTTTGCAGCTCCAGGGAGAGGGAGAGCAGGCCTCTTCGATATTGCAGACCTGTGGCAGGTCGGCCGCCACCATGGGGCGAAAGCTCTGTGACAAACTAGCCGTCTGCTTTATGGACATGGCGCAGAGGCGAGAGATAGCGGAGAGTTTGCCAGGCTTCACGCTTACAACTGGGCTGCTCGATCATCTTCGCCAGAGAGGGGATTAACAGTGCGGTGATCTGCCCAAATGCATCTACCTGACCATTGGCTACACTGGCCAGCTGCTCAGGGCTGAGCAGCCACTGGGGTGCTGTATCACCGAGTAGCAGCAAAATTTTGGTGGCGCTGCTATCAATTCTGGCCTGCATCAGCGTGGCCAGAAACTCGCGCACCTCGGCTTCGTCACCAGACATATTGGGATAGGGAGGCCATTCAACCAGCTCCATCTGGGGCAGCGGTCCCGAGCTCTGCCCCATGGCCCGCAATATATTGCCCAGCAACAGAATTTGCTCCGGCTGTGGCAGCGAGTCCTCAGCAGAGCAGCACACCAACAGTTCCTCAGTCGGCTGCCACAACGCCAGACGCAATTCAATTTCAGTAGTGGGAGCAGCCGCTTGCTCAGCCGGTACAACCGGTGCTGGCATATTCTGGGTTACATCATTATCCAAGCCAATATTAACCAGCTCAGCCATGGATTTTTCACGGATAAGAGCATTGACCTGGCTGCCCATAGAACCAGAGAGTCGAACCTCTGCCTCAGAAGCCTCGGTCGACTGCGCAGCCACCGGCTGAGTACTGTTGTCTTGAGTGGCAGGCTGATGCGTAATCACAGGCAGGTCTCTGCCCACGTACTGGACAATACCTAACTGTTGCAGATACTGATTGCGCAGCGCCTGAGACATTACACGCCACCCAGCTGCGGATGAAGTCTCCCCGGGTTGCGCATTAGGGTCAGCGCATTGAGATAGGCCTTGGCACTGGCCAGCAATATATCTGTATCTGCGCCCTGCCCGTTAATAATGCGACCATCTTTCTCAAGCCTTACGGTTACTCCACCCTGGGAATCTGTTCCCTGAGTCACTGCATTAACCGAGTAGAGCTGCAACTTGGTCTCGCTGTTGACCAGCTTTTCGATAGCATTAAAGATCGCATCCACCGCGCCGTCGCCACTGGCCTCTGCGCTGTGATCTTTGTCCTTGTACCTAATACCAATCTTGGCCTGGGGCGACTGGCCGGTTTTGGACAGCACCTCCAGATCAATCAGCGTCAGGGCGTCATCCTGGGTACCCAGCTGCACATCAGACACTAGCGCCTGTAAATCCTCATCAAAGATTTCGCGCTTTTTATCGGCAAGATCCTTAAAGCGGCTAAACGCTTCGCCAAAGTCTTCTTTGCTATCAAAGCTAATGCCCAGCTCTTCCAGCCTGGAGGCAAAGGCAGCGCGGCCCGACAACTTGCCCAGAGTCAGCTTATTGGTGGTCCAGCCAACATCTTCAGCCTTCATAATTTCGTAGGTTTCACGGAATTTTAAAATACCATCCTGGTGAATACCGGACTCATGGGCAAAGGCATTGGCGCCGACAATGGCTTTGTTGGGCTGCACTGGGAAACCGGTAATGCTAGAGACCAGCCGCGAGGTGGGCACTATATGCACAGTGTCTATATCTGTGGTGACCGGGAACACGTCTTTACGAGTGCGGATAGCCATCACCAGCTCTTCCAGTGACGCATTGCCCGCCCGCTCACCCAGGCCGTTAATCGTACACTCGACCTGTCGAGCACCTGCCTGCACAGCATTGAGGCTATTGGCCACCGCCAGGCCCAAGTCATTGTGACAGTGCACCGAAAAGATAGCCTTATCTGCATTGGGCACAGTGTTTAACAGCCGCTCAATCATCGAACCGTACTCCGCCGGATCGGCATAGCCCACGGTATCAGGAAGATTAATAGTCTGGGCACCTGCATTGATCACAGCCTCAGTAATGCGACACATAAAATCAAACTCAGTGCGGCTGGCATCCTCCAGAGAAAACTCCACATCATCAATCAGCCCCCGAGCAATTTTGACTGCCCCCACGGCCTGCTCTAGCACCTGATCTGGCTCCATCTGCAGCTTGTGCTTCATATGAATTGGAGAGGTGGCAATAAAAGTGTGAATACGTCCTGCGTTAGCCCCCTTAAGCGCCTCAGCAGCACGCTCAATATCGCCGCTAACGGCTCGCGACAGACTACAAATACGGCTCTCGGTAATGGTATTGGCAATGGCCTGCACGGCCTCAAAATCCCCCTGGCTGGAGACAGCAAAACCCGCCTCGATCACATCGACACGCAGCTTCTCCAGGGCTTTGGCTATACGAATTTTTTCATCTTTGGTCATTGATGCGCCCGGGCTCTGTTCGCCGTCGCGCAATGTTGTGTCAAAGATCACTAATTTATCTTTAGACTGATGACTGGAACTCATGGTCTTCTCTTCCTTTTGTAAGCCAGACTTACTCTTGGCTCTATTGTAAAACGATTTCGCCCAACGAGGGGCACAATTTAAACGCAGCAATACCGCGTTTCTATAGATTTTGGATGAGGTACAACGATAGATGCCCCTCAGGGCAGGAGAAGGAGTAGTCCGCGAGCAGGCACAGCAGTCAGAACTCTGCTGGATGCGATTGAAAAGTTGTGGACGTTTTTACTCATAGACGGTATTCAAACAGGTTTCCGCGCCTTTGCCAAGCGCCAGCGCTGAATAATATATTTACTCCGACTTACCCAATGCACTGAGGCCCAACTTTTTGGCCAGCCAAATCAGCGGCGCAGAAAAACAAAAGAAGGTCGCCAACATAAAAAGAATACGCGGCGGATCTATGGTGATCACCACAAACCCCATAGCCACCGCCAGAATAACGATAAACGGCACCTTGCCGCGCAGATCTACCTCTTTAAAGCTGGGATACTTAAAGTTGGATACCATTAACAGGCCTGCAGCTGCGGTAAGCACCGCGCCTATCACCGACAGCCCTACCGAGGGCGCCATTTCATAGGTTGACCAGACAAAACCTGCCACCAGTGCGGCGGCCGCGGGACTGGGCAAGCCAGTAAACTGCTTGCCATCGGAAGACTCAGCTTGCACATTAAATCGCGCCAGACGCAGCGCGGCACAGGAGGCATAGACAAAGGCCGCCGCCAGACCCAGCTTACCCAGATCACTGACACCCCAGCCATAGGCCACCACGGCAGGCGCCACGCCAAAGGACACCATATCTGAGAGACTGTCGTACTGCACACCAAAGTCGCTCTGGGTATTAGTCATGCGCGCCACACGCCCATCCAGCCCATCAAAAACCATGGCGGTAAATATAGCTATGGCGGCTAACTCAAACTGTCCAGTAAAGCCCGACAACACCGCATAGAAGCCGGCAAAAAGTGCGCCCGTGGTGAGCAGATTAGGCAGCAGATATATCCCCTTGCGACGCGCAGGCACATCCGAAGACTGGCCCTGTTTTAGCTTGACCACATTTTCGCTGCTATCTGCTTTTTTGTTCATTGGCTCTCACCTGAAATCATTTGACCGCCATTATAGGCCATTAGTCTTCTAAAAAGCTCTCCTGCATTTTTTGCAGATCAGCCTGGGATAGACCCAGCCCGTCAATAAGGTAGCTTTTAACATCGCCGTATTGGTCGTCTATGGCGTCGAGAAAGGCAACAATATTGTCCTGATGCACAGAACAGTAGGGAATCAGCCAGGAGCGATCCCAGTTTTTCACCTTGGCATCGCGCAGATGACCTTCGACAATTTCAATTAGTTTGTCTGAGTTATAGTGCTCCACAGTTAACATATAGTCTGCAACTATAGTCTCTCTGGGAACATCCAGAGCCGATAGAATCAGCGCCGCCGCCATACCAGTGCGGTCCTTGCCCGCCGAACAGTGGAATACCGAACCAGCATCGGCATTGTCGACAATATGGCGCATAAAGCGGCTAAAGGCAGGAATCACCACTTGGATACAGCTGCGGTAAGAGTTGACCACCAGTTGATGGGAAGAGTCGGCACTCAGCTGACCATCAAACAAAAACTCCCAAAATCGCGAGATATCGCCGATCGAGATTTGATAGTCATCAATAAACTCAGCCCTGACCTCGCGACTGGGATTTTGATTCTGCTCTTCCTGGCGACGGAAATCATGGACCTTACTGATTCCAATCATCTCCAAATGATCAAGGTCACTGTCGGTTAGATCGGCCAGATGACCACAGCGCATAATTTTGCGCCATTTAACAGTGCGCCCCTGATTATTGACATAGCCACCTATATCGCGAAAGTTGATTCCGCCCTCCAGGGGCACCAGCCTGGTTTGATTATCTGTCGCTGTCATATTGATCCTTTTGTTTTTATAAAACTCTGTCTTGTAGCCTGATGTACGGGGCTGAAAGCAAAACGGCCCGCTCCTTATCGGAGAGAGCCGTTGGTGGCAAAGCCTCTCAGTATACAGAGGCTAGGGGCTAGACGCGGAGAAACTTATCACCGCGAGCAATCCCAGAGACACCAGATCTCACTACTTCCATAATACCTATTTCGCGAACGGCCTCAATAAAGGCATCCAGCTTTTCACTGTCACCAGCCAGCTGCACCGTGTAGGTTTTAGGCGTGACATCCACAATGGTGCCACGAAAAATTTCCACACAGCTCTTCACCTCAGCGCGAATATCATTGTCCGATGCCTTTAACTTCACCAGCATCAGTTCGCGCTCAATATGGGCGCCCTCGGTCAGGTCGACCACCTTGATGGTGTCGATCAACTTGTGCAGCTGCTTAACGATCTGCTCGGCCATCTGATCGTCACCTTGAGTGGTCAGAGTCAGTCGCGACAATGTGTCGTCGTCGGTAGGTGCCACGGTCAGGGTATCAATATTGTAGCCGCGCTGAGAAAACAGACCCACAACCCTGGAGAGCGCACCGGCTTCGTTTTCCAACAGGATAGAAATAATACGTTTCATTAGGTTCTCTCCGTTTTATTCAGCCACAGATCACGCATAGAGCCACCGGGCATCTGCATGGGGTAAACATGCTCAGAGCGATCTACGCAGATATCCATAAACACAGTGCGGTCTTTCATGGCAAAGCATTCGCGCATCTTTTCTTCCAACTCATCCATATGGGTTATCTTCATACCCACATGACCATAGGCCTCCGCCAGTTTCACAAAATCGGGCAGCGAGTCCTCATACACAGACTCCGAATAACGGCTGCTGTAATTCATATCCTGCCACTGGCGAACCATTCCCAGCGCTGAGTTGTTGAGGTTAATAATCTTCACTGGCAAATTATGCTGCGTGCAGGTAGACAGCTCCTGAATACACATCTGGATACTGCCCTCACCTGTTACACAGGCTACGTCTGTATCCGGAAATGCGCGTTTGCAGCCCATAGCCGCCGGCAAACCAAAGCCCATGGTCCCCAAACCACCGGAGTTGATCCAGGTGCGGGGCTTATCAAACAGATAGTACTGGGCGGCAAACATCTGATGCTGGCCCACATCCGAGGTGACAATAGCCTCACCATTGGTAATTTTGTACATCATTTTGATGACATCCTGGGGCTTGATGCAGGTTCCGGCACTGGGCTCATAACGGGAGGCGGTATAAATACCTTTATCTGCCCGCCACTGATCAATCTGCTGCCACCACTCGGCAATTGCCTCAGCATCCGGCTCTATAGCCAGCTGATCGGCAATCGCCAGCATTTCCGTGAGTACCGAGGTACAGGTGCCCACAATAGGGATATGGGCCTCAATATTTTTGGAGACCGATGTAGGGTCAACATCGATATGGATAATGGTCGCATGGGGGCAGAACTTATCCAGATCATTGGTAACCCGGTCATCAAAGCGCGCGCCCACGGCGAAAATCACATCCGCATGGTGCATGGCGGTATTGGCCTCGTAGGTGCCATGCATACCCAGCATGCCCAGATACTGGCGATCAGTGCCAGGGTAGCCACCAAGACCCATCAATGTATTGGTCACCGGGAAATTCAGCTTCTGCGCCAGCGCAATCAGTTGTTCCGATGCATTGTCTATAACAATACCGCCGCCAGTGTAAATAACTGGTCGCTTGGCTTCGATCAATGTTTTAACAGCACGCTTAATCTGCCCGCGGTGACCCTTGTCAGTAGGCTGGTAAGAGCGCATCTTCACTTCGCTGGGCCAGTGATAGGGAACCTTGTGACTGGGGTCAGTGACATCCTTGGGGATATCCACAACTACAGGGCCGGGGCGGCCGGTGGCGGCAATATAATAGGCCTTGGCAATAGTCTCGGCGATGTCCTCGGCGCGAGTCACCAAAAAGCTGTGTTTTACTATGGGCCGCGAAACACCCACCATATCAGTTTCCTGAAATGCGTCTTGCCCAATCTTGGACAGCGGCACCTGCCCGGAGATAACCACCATGGGAATAGAATCCATAAAGGCGGTAGCAATGCCGGTAATGGCGTTGGTCGCACCGGGACCAGAGGTCACCAGCGCTGTACCCACTTCACCGGTAGCGCGGGAAAATCCGTCCGCAGCATGCACAGCAGCCTGCTCGTGACGGACCAGAATATGAAAGACGTCGTCCTGTCGATACAGGGCGTCATAGATATGCAGCGCAGCACCGCCCGGGTAACCCCAAACGTCCTTAACACCTGCATCTTTTAGAGCGCGGATTAAAATATCACCGCCAGATAAGAGTTCCACAATATGTCCTCAGCTAATTTAATCTATTAAAAATAGAACAACCGTTCCCATGGGCGGCAGAAGCTGACACATCAAAAAGGACACCGCAGATTGCGGTAAAACTCAGTCACACTGGTAGGTGCATTTGACTGATTTCGGAGCTGCATGCTTCGGATAAAAGCAGCGCCATCATCTTGTGATGACCAGCGACGCGGGTTGCGCCAACATGGTACTGGGGCTTAAATTCTGCTCAATTCGAGCGGAATGGGCGCAATTTACCAGTTTTTTCAAATTAGTCAATGGCTTAGCCGCAAACAAAGACTTCCCCAAAGCGTCAAGATAAGCCAATATAGGGCCAAAAATAACTATATCCAAGATTGTCGAGGGAAATTTACCGTGACCAAAGCCGCTACAAAAACACTGACAATGGCGTTACAACTGCTCAGCATCCTTGGCTTGACTGCACTGCTATCCAGCTGTCAACAAACTCAGCCAGAGACGCTGGTTATCGACAATGTGCGCGGCTACAGCTTTAACAGTGACAGACAGTTATTTGAGTTTACTGCCCTGGCCATTCGCGATGGCCGCGTACTGGCAACCGGCAATGCAGACCTTGCTGACAACTACCCCAATGCAACCCTGCGCAATGGCAATGGCAAAACAATGCTACCGGGGCTTATTGATGCCCATGGTCATATCTCCTCTCTGGGGTATGCCTTGCTGAGTATTGATGTGCGCGGCCTGCAATCAGCCGCAGACGTGGCTGCAAACGTTGCTGCCTATGCCGCCAAAAACCCCAATCTCAGCTGGATTAAGGGTCGTGGCTGGAACCAGGTGCTATGGCCGGGCAAGCAGTTTCCCAATATGGCAGATCTAGATGCACAGATTTCTGATCGCCCAGTGTGGTTGGAGCGCATAGATGGCCATGCCGGCTGGGCCAATAAAAAGGCCATGGACCTGGCTGGCATTACCCGGGAAACAGTATCTCCTCCCGGTGGTGAAATTATTCTCGACCAACAGGGCGAGCCCAGTGGCATACTGATAGATAATGCCATGAGACTGGTGATGGATATTATTCCCGAGCCCAATACAGCAGAGATAAAACTGGCTCTGGATGCAGTGAGTCAGCATCTGTTGAGTCTCGGCATCACCTCAGCACACGATGCCGGGGTGCTGTCCAGTGAACACAAAGTCTATCGCCAGCTGGCCGACAATGGCGAGATGCAGGTGCGTATCTATGGCATGTACTCATCCACAGAGGAGGATCTGCAACAGGTGCTAGATGCAGGCCATAGCAGCGACCCCAGAGATATGTACTCCGTGCGCAGCATCAAAATCTATACCGATGGAGCTCTGGGCAGCCGCGGTGCGGCCTTGCTGGAGCCCTATTCCGACCGCCCGGGCCATCGGGGCCTGCTACTCACTAGCCGCGAGGAATTGCAACGCCTGTTTAAGCTAGCCATTAATGCCGAGTTCCAAATTGCCATTCACGCCATTGGCGACAAGGGCAATCGTATTGGTCTTGATGTATTGGAGCAGGCCTACGAGAGTTTTGGTGGCCGTCATCTGCGTCACCGCATGGAGCATTCACAGGTGGTTGCCCTCAGCGATATCCCCAGATTTAAAAGCCTCGATGTCATTCCCTCTATGCAGCCCACCCATGCCACCAGCGATATGAATATGGCTGAAGATCGCATTGGCCCTGAGCGCTTAAAAGGAGCCTACGCATGGCAGAGCTTCCTCAGTCAGGGCAGCCGAGTGGTATCCGGCTCTGACTTCCCGATCGAGCTGGCCAATGCCTTTCACGGCATCCATGCCGCAGTTACCAGGCAGGATAAAAATAATCAGCCACAGACAGGTTGGATCCCCGAACAAGCAATGAGCCTTGAAGATACCATGCGTTCATTTTCTATAGATGCGGCCTGGGCGGCCCATCAGGAAAACAGCCTGGGCAGCCTGACCCCGGGAAAATGGGCCGACTTTATTTTACTGGACCAGGATATTTATCAGATCCCCGCCGAGGATATCTGGAAGACCCAGGTACTGGAGACCTGGTTGGCAGGGGAACTGGTGTACTCCCGCCAGCCCTGACTGGGGCATCAGCCAGCCAGTTGCACCGGGATGGTATTGGTGGTGCGCGCAACCGAATTGTCCTGCTCCAGGTACACCAGCGCTGGGCTGTGCTGTGCCGCTTGTGCTTCAGACAACTGCCCGTAGGTGGCAATAATAATACGATCGCCCACCTGGCATCTGCGCGCCGCGGCGCCATTCATCGAAATAATACCAGAGCCGGCTTCGGCGGCAATAATATAGGTAGTAAAGCGCTCTCCATTGGATACATTATAGATATCAATCTGCTCAAACTCGCGCATACCGGCCAACTCAAGAAGATTAGCATCAATGGCACAGGAGCCGTCATACCAGAGCTCAGCATGGGTCACAGACCCCATATGTAGCTTGGCTTTTAGAAATGTGGATAACATAGCAAACTCCTCTTTTGCTGATTCCCTGTTAGTTAGATTGCAGTGGCCCGGTGCCTAATTTAAAACAATACTCAGGTTGTCAATAAGACGCGCCTTGTCAGTAAACATAGCACCCAGAATAGTGATTTCAACATCATCATCAGCCGCCGGGTCCAGTGTCTTGCTATTGCTGATGGTGACATAGTCAACCTTAAAACCGGCGTCAATCAGGCGCTGGCCAGCGGACTGCTCTAAGTCAAAGAAGTCTTTGCTGCCGCCTTGAATCTGCTCTGCAATCCACTCCAGACTCTGTTTCAGAACAGTCACCCGCGGGCGCTCATCCTCAGTGATATAACTGTTTCTCGAGCTCATAGCCAGGCCATCGACCTCACGGTGAATAGGTGCCGCACTGATCTGCACCGGCATACAGAGATCTTCGGCCATGCGCCTAATCACCGCCAACTGCTGATAGTCCTTAATACCAAATACCGCCTCATCAGGCTGTACAATATTAAACAGCTTGCTGACTACGGTAGTCACACCTTCAAAGTGGCCGGGGCGGCTGGCGCCACAGAGTACATCGGTCATGGTTGGGCAGATCACCCTGCTCTGGGTATCCAGACCATTGGGGTACATCTCAATATCATCCGGGTGAAACAGATAGTCACAGCCAGACTCACGCAACTTGTCACAGTCAGATTGATAGGTTCTCGGATATTTGTCCCAATCTTCATTGAGACCAAACTGCAGTGCATTGACAAAAATCGAGCACACCACAATATCATTGGTCTCTCTAGCTTGCTTAATCAGAGCCAGATGGCCCTGGTGAAGATTGCCCATGGTTGGCACAAAACCAATGCGCAGACCCTGGCGACGATCTTTATTGAGATCATCTCTAAGTCCACTGACGGTATGAAACACCTTCATTAAAGAAACCTTTTTTCAGAGATGTTAGTGCTCGGCGAAATGGTCGCCAGCGAGATTTTCGAAGCGCGTATACTTGCCCATAAACATCAGCCTGCAGGTGCCAATGGGGCCGTTGCGCTGCTTGCCCAGGATAATTTCCGCGGTGCCCTTGTCCGGGCTGTCCTCGTTGTACACCTCATCGCGGTAGATAAAGGCAATTACATCGGCATCCTGCTCAATGGCACCAGATTCGCGCAAATCCGCGTTTACCGGGCGTTTATTGGGCCGCTGTTCAACATTACGACTAAGCTGCGACAGCGCAATCATTGGGCACTCATATTCCCGCGCCAGCCCTTTTAGCTCACGGGAAATCTGCGAAATTTCCTGCACTCGGCCCTCGGTGGCGCTGGTGCCGTTCATCAGCTGCAGATAGTCCACCATAATCAACCCCGGCTGGGCCTGTTCATAGAGGGCTTCAGTATCTGCCGGTGTGTCAGCACCGTGCTCCTTATGCCACTGGGTACGCAGCTGCTCTACCCGCTCGCGGGTAAACTGCTTGATACGGTTGCGCATTTCCAGGGGCGTAATGCCCGCAGAATCATCAATAAACAGTGGTCGATCTTTGAGTCGCTGGGCGGCACTGCTCAGGCGCGGCCAATCATCCTCGAGCAGATTGCCCGAGCGCATTCTGGTGGCATCGATTTTGCCAATCGATGACAGCATACGTGTTACCAGGCTGCTGGCGGGCATCTCCAGGCTAAACACCAGTACCGGACGATCCTGGTGCAGGGTGGCATGCTCCACCATATTCATGGCAAACGAGGTTTTACCCATGGAGGGTCGCCCGGCAACAATAATCAGGTCAGATTTCTGCCAGCCCGAGGTCATGCCATCCAGATCAGAAAAGCCGGTGCTCAGGCCAGTGATATCGGCATCATTTTTAAACAGCTCATCAAGGCGCTCAACCGCCTCTTTAATCAGCGAATTAACCTCTTTAAAACCGCCCTTTTTAGGCCGATTTTCAATAATCTCCTGCAGCCGCTTCTCGGCTTCCTCAAGTAGCTTGGCGCTATCCCAGCCCAGAGGGTTGTATCCCTTGCGCACAATATCACTGGAGGCGCTGATCAGCTGGCGCACAATCGAGCGCTCCAGCACGATCTGGGTGTAGGCCTTAACATTGGCGGAGCTGGGAGTATTGTGGGCCAGATCTACCAGATACTCAGCGCCACCGGCTGCACTGAGCTGATTGGAATTTTGCAGGGACTCAGTCAGGGTAATTGGGTCAAAGGGCTGACCATCCGCGGCCAGAGCGGCCATAGCATTGAAGATCAGCTGGTGATCAGCGCTGTAAAAATCACTGTCAGACAACACCTCAGCAGTGTTATCAAAGGCTTCATTTTTGAGCATTAGGCCACCGAGAACAGCCTGCTCCGCCTCTATAGAATGGGGCAGTGGCTGACTGATGGTGGGTTCTGCAAAAAGCGCTTCGTTCATGCTGGAATTCTACAACCTGTGATTTCGGTGACGACTAAAATTTATCTCTGCGTTAAAAACAAAAACGGCACTGCATCTTATTAAGAAGCAGTGCCGTTATGCAATAACTTTACCTAAACTGACTATGCTGAGTAACATAGCCTAGCCAGTGACCAGCTTACTCTGCTTCGATCACAACAGTAATTGATTCAGTCACGTCAGTGTGCATCTGCACCTCGACGGAGTATTCTCCCACATTGCGCAGAGCGCCTTCAGGCAGGTTAATCTCACTCTTGGCAACCTGAGCACCAGCCGCATTGATAGCTTCCTCTAGCTCACGAGTACCCACAGAACCAAACAGCTTGCCCTCATCACCGGCAATCGCTTTGATGGTCACGCTGCCAATCTCAGTCAACTTGGCGGCGCGCGCCGTGGCTTCAGCCAGCTTGGCCGCTGCTGCTGCTTCAAGATCTGCTCGACGCAGTTCAAACTCAGCCAGGTTCTTCTCAGTGGCAAATACTGCTTTGCCCTGGGGAACCAAGTAGTTGCGGCCGTAGCCTGCTTTCACATTGGCTGTATCGCCAATGTTGCCTAACTTACCTAAATTCTCTAGCAGAATAACTTCCATCTCAATAACCTCAGTTTCTTACTCTCTGCTCAGGGTTGACGATTTTTAACCGCCGCTAACCTAGAGCGTAAATTCAAAATGCTGTCAGCAAAGCCTAGGCCCACTAACAAAACACCAACGCTGGGGCCGAAAACAATCAACCCGACATACATAAACACTAACCACTGCGTACCAGCTTGCAAAAACTTTACTGTGTGGTGAGCTAGCGCCAGACCAGCCATCAGCAATGGCACCGCCATCAACTCAGCCCAAAACTCATAGCCATTGGGCAATCTCAAACCACCTATCACCGCCAGCAGTAGCAGCCCTGCAACAGCAGGCTGTAACCTCAGGCTATGGAATTCCTCACCAAAGCCACCGAGGTTGTAAAGCAATGCCTGCCACCAGCGAGCCACAAACAGACTTACAACTGCACTGACCGCTAATATCAGAGCAACCAGACCCAGGATAAACTCGCGCCCGGGAATAAAGGGCTCCTGCTCTACCTGCTGCTGAGCTGCAACCTCTGCCAGCATTTCACCAATGTTATCTATCAACAGATTGACATCGGTACTGAAAAACCAGCCAAAACCCAATGCGCTAAGACCACCAACCATAATGGATACCAACATGGTTGACTGCCATGAGGCGGTCAGTCTCAACACATTGGCCGAGACCACCATCATAATCAGCGACGCTATAGACACCAGGGTCAGTAGCGCTGGTCCTTCACTTAGGCTGTAGCTTGCTATCAGGGGCAGTGCCGCCCAAAGCAACACCAACAAACCCTCTACACTGCCTTTGCGCAGGGTAACCAGTCCAATGGTAGCTGGACTGATAAAGGGAAAAAAGCTCCCCAGTAATGCAACGGCGCAAGCTTGAGTGCGCCCGCGCATAATAAACTCAGCCAGGGCCTGCAAGCTGCTAGTCCTACTTACTTATGGCTGTCTGTGTAAGGCAGCAACGCGATATAGCGTGCGCGCTTAATAGCTTCAGACAACTCGCGCTGATAGCGCGCTTTAGTGCCAGTGATACGGCTAGGAACAATCTTGCCGCTCTCAGACACATAGCCTTTCAAAGTGTCCAGATCTTTGTAATCGATCTCAGTGGCGCCTTCGGCAGTGAAACGACAAAACTTTCTACGACGTACGAATCTAGCCATGATTATTCTCCTTTATCCGCTGCTTCAGGGGCAGCTTCTTCAGCGGCTGGGGCTTCAGCAGCTGCAGCTGCGGCTTCAGCGGCCTTAGCTTCGTCAGCTTTGGCTTTCGCAGCGTTGCGGCGCTCGCGCGCTTCTTTATCGGCTTTCTCAGCATTTTCCTGCTTCATAATCGGCGATTCGGCAGTCACAGCCTCGTCGCGACGAATCACCATGCTGCGCAGTACAGCATCGTTGTAGCGGAACGTTGAGTTCAGCTCATCGAGAGTCTCCTGACCGCACTCGACGTTCATCAGGATGTAATGAGCTTTGTGAATTTTGTTGATTGGGTAAGCCAGCTGGCGGCGACCCCAGTCTTCCATACGGTGGACGGTGCCGTTAGCTGCGGTAATAGACGCAGTGTAACGCTCGACCATACCTGAGACTTGCTCGCTCTGATCCGGGTGGACCAGGAACACGATTTCGTAGTGACGCATTGTATCTCCTCGTGGATAAAAAAGTCTCCCGGTCAGCCATTTAGCTATCGCGGTGAGACAAGGAGTGCCTGGGTTTAACCTAATATTGCAGCCCAGACGCTGTAAGGCGCGGAATTATAGTGACTTGGCAGCCCAGTTGCAACCGGCTGAGGATAAAGTTTTTGGGCCGCACCTGGAGCCAAAAAGCTCAGCAAAATCAGCTATTTGCGACGACTGGAAACCTCAGACCTCAGATAGAAAACCGAGCTCACATTGCTGCGCGGCTGATTGAGGATATAGGTAATAGCCATTTCCTCCACCGCCACCAGCACATGAAACAGAATTACCACCCGAAAGAAGCTGTCAACATCGGTCAAAATAAGCACATAGTAGGCTGGCGCAATCAACACCGCAGCCAGCTTTGCGCCCCAGGTATGGTAGCTGGGATAGGAGCCAAACTTGCGAAACGCCAACAGGGTTGGCAGCACAAACGACATCATAGCGGCAAATAAAAACTCGGCCTGCTGATCAAAGATATCCGGCCAGATCAGGTGCAGACCCAAAATCATCGCCGCATAGGTAAGAATATCCCCCCAGCTATCCAGCTTGGCGCCCAGCTCACTGGCCAGGTCTAACTTGCGCGCCAGATAGCCATCCAGCACATCACTGATCAGCGACACCACCAGCACCAACAGAAAAATATCGCCTCTCTGGGCTGATGCGAGAGCCACCAGCACAGGCACCAGTGCCAACCTCAACAGACTGAGAATATTGGGAATCGAATAAAGATTAGGGCTCGAGCGTTCCATTTCTGTCCTTTAAAAAATCCTCACAACGACCAAATGTCCAATTGCAAGATTAGCCGCTACCCTAAACAAAAATCAACTGCCCAGATCAACTACAAGCCAGTCTAGGCACCTGCGCGGCGCTGACGCACCACCTCAAACAGGCAGACCCCGGTTGCCACCGAGACATTGAGACTGCTGACCTCACCGGCCATTGGTAATTTGCCGAGAAAATCACATTGCTTGCGAGTAAGCTGACGCATACCCACGCCCTCAGCCCCCATTACCAGTACTATTGGCCCTTTTAGATCCAGGTCGTAGATATACTGCTCCGCCTCACCGGCCGTACCCACCACCCAGGCGCCCTGCTGTTGCAGCTTCTCCAGAGTACGAGTCAAGTTAGTCACCATGACCAGTGGCACAGTTTCAGCCGCGCCACAGGCCACCTTGGTCACCACCGGCGTCAGACCCACAGAGTTATCCTTGGGCACAATTACCGCATGAACCCCGGCGCCATCCGCCGAGCGCAGACAGGCACCCAAATTATGGGGGTCAGTCACTCCATCCAGCATCAGAAAAAAGGCCTCCTGCCCCCTGTCCTCTGCCAGCTTGAGCAAAAAAGCCTCGTCATAAGTCTCGCCTGGCTTACACAGCGCCATCACCCCCTGGTGGCGGCCCTGGGCCCTGTCATCGAGCTGTTTAACTGTCGCCCATTGCAGAGCCACACCATGCTGCTCGGCCAGCTTGTGAATTTTCTGCAGCCGATCATCCTGCCGACCGCGCTGCACATGCAGCTCGCGCACCCGCTGAGGTGCCGACTTAAGCATGGTTTGCACCGCATGAATGCCATAAATCCAATCCACAAATATCTCCCGCTACTAACAATAGTTACTCGGCCAACCCTAATCACCGATTGCGCATTGTACTGGCTTTGGGCAAAATCCAAACTAGATTAATTAGTCGATTAGCCAACTGCTGTCGACCAACCCCTTATAAGAGCACTATGACCGACCCAGCCCAAGCAACAACCCAACCACCGGCCCCAACCACGGCCAATCTGTTACGACGCCTAATGGCGCTGCTCTACGACGCCTTTTTACTGTTTGCCATTACTCTCGGCTACGGCGGTGTTCTGTTGCTAATTAAAATTATTTTTAACGGTATTGACGATCTCGAAACCGTACAGCCTGGCCTGCTGCTGCAAATCGTCAGTTTTGTGGGCTGGCTGGCCTCACTGGCAGGCTACTACTTTATATGCTGGCGCAAACAGGGCCAAACACTGGGCATGAAAGCCTGGCGAATCAAACTGCAGCAGCCAGATGGCAGCATGGCCACCCCCAGGCAGTGCCTGGTGCGCACAGTGCTCGCCTGCCTATCCATGGCAGTTGCAGGCATAGGCTACCTCTGGTGCCTGCTGCCCTCAGCCAGCGGCTGCCTGCACGATATTTATAGCGGCACAGAAGTTGTGTCACTCGCCAAAGAAAAATAATAAGGACTATCAGCTATGGGCACTCAATATATTCTCTCCATGGACCAGGGCACCACCTCATCCAGAGCCATAATTTTTGATCAGCAATACGCCATAGTCGAGCAGGCCCAGCAGGAGTTTGCTCAGCATTTCCCTGACTCCGGCTGGGTCGAACACAACCCGGCAGATATCTGGCAGACCAGCCTGGACACCGCCAGACAAGCCCTGGCCAACTCGGGTATCAGTGCAGACCAGATAGCCGCCATAGGCATTACCAACCAGCGCGAAACCACCTTGCTCTGGGACCGCAACAGCGGCGAACCCGTCTACAATGCCATAGTTTGGCAAGACCGCCGTACGGCCGACTACTGCAACAGCCTCAAAGATCAGGGCCAGGAGTCCATGATCACCAGCAAAACCGGCCTTCTGCTCGACCCCTATTTCTCCGCCACCAAAGTGGCCTGGATACTAGACAATGTGGAGGGCGCCAGAGCCAGAGCTGAAGCCGGCGAGCTGGCCTTTGGCACCATGGATACCTGGTTGCTGTGGAATCTCACCGAGGGCAGATCCCATGCTACAGACGCCACCAATGCGTCCAGAACCATGCTCTACAATATTCATCAGGGCTCCTGGGATAATGAGTTACTGTCACTGTTTAATATTCCCAGCTCAGTGTTGCCCGAGGTTAAAGACTGCGCCGCAGACTTCGGCCACAGCAGTCTGCTGGGTGCAGAGATACCTATCTTGGGGATCGCCGGCGACCAGCACGCCGCCACATTGGGTCAGGCCTGCTTTGATACCGGCATGATGAAATCTACCTACGGCACCGGCTGCTTCGCCCTGCTTAACACAGGTGAAACCGCCGTCACCTCCAATAACCGCCTGCTAACCACCATTGCCTATCAGCTGGACGGCAAAACCACCTACGCCCTGGAAGGCTCAATCTTCATAGCAGGCGCCGCCGTGCAATGGCTGCGCGACGGCCTGGGCATTATCGACAGCGCCAAACAGTCCGGCGAACTGGCCGCCGAGGCAGATGATAGCCAACAGGTATATATGATCCCAGCCTTTACCGGCCTGGGCGCCCCCTGGTGGGACGCCGATGCCCGCGGTGCATTAATCGGTCTAACCAGAGGCACGGGGCCGGCAGAAATCTCCCGCGCCGCACTGGAATCCGTGTGCTACCAAACCCTCGACCTCTTAAATGCCATGCAAGCAGACTGGCAGCAGAGTGCAGACACGGTACTGCGCGTCGACGGCGGCATGGTTGCCAGCGACTGGACCATGCAGCGCCTTGCCGATATCTTGCAGTCACCAGTCGACCGCCCGATTATTGCCGAAACCACCGCCCTCGGCGCCGCCTGGCTGGCGGGATCACGAGCAGGCGTATGGCCAGATCAGGCTGGCTTTGCACAAAGCTGGAAGCTGGATAAAAACTTTGCGCCACAGATGGCACTAGAGGAAAGAGACAGCAAGGTAGCAGGCTGGGATAAAGCGGTTAGGCGAGTGCTGAGCTGATATTAGGCAGCACCCAAACACCGCGGTCAGCCACTGCGTCTTAATAGATACAGCCCCACAGAGACACAGAAAACCACCGGCAACAACACTGCCAACAGCGGAGAAAACCCAAACACAATACTAAAGGGCCCCAACATATCCTGGATAATCCGGAAGCTGACCCCAATCACCACACCTATAAAGATACGAAACCCCATAGTGGAATCCCGCAGCGGGCCAAAGACAAAAGAAATACCAATCAACACCAGGCCAACAATTACCAGGGGCTGCAGCACCTTGGACCAAAATGCCAGCTTGTACTGGGCATTTTCCACGCTCTGCTGATCGAGAAAATTAATATATTGATACAGGCTGGCGATCGACAGAGAGTCCGGCGGTAAAATATTCAGCGCCAGCACTTCAGGCGTCAGCTCCGAATCCCAGCGCCTGGTAATCTGCTTATCCGTCTGGGTGCTATTGTCTTCAAATCGGGTAATCGACACATTTTCTTCAACCCAGACATTCTCAGAGGCATTGTAGGTAGCCCTGGAAGAAAAACTCGCCTCCTGCAAGCTGCGGTCATCATTAAACTGAAACCGACTGACACCAAACAGCACACCACCGGGGAACACCGCATTAAAGTGCATAAACTCGGTGCCCTCGTGATTCCACAGGCCAGAGGACGAATCCAGCGCCGACTCCCCCTTGCGCAGATACTCACGGCGACCCTCCGCCAACTGATCCAGATAGGGAGAAAAGTACTCACCAATAGCCGCCGCCAACAAGATAAACAGCAGCACAGGCCTGATCACAAAAAACACAATGCGCAGCAGCGATACACCAGAGGCGCGCATTACAATCACTTCGCTGTTAGTGGCCAGCATGCCTAGACCAAACAGGCAGCCAATCAGCGAGGCAAAGGGAATATATTCATAGATAGTAGACGGTAGCTTGGTGCCTACATAGATCAGCGCATCGCCAAAATGGTAGTTGTTTCTGGTATCGCCCGCCTCATCAATAATGGCCGCCAACACATCCAGCCCCACTAGCACCAACAGAGCCATGGCAATAGCAAAGAAAATATTACTGCCCACATGACGGGATAGACGACGCATCAGGCCACCTCAGTTTTAGCATCAGAGCTGGCTGCCAAACGCTGTGCCAGTGCCATTTTAATCCTGTCCCAATTGAGCAGCAGTGCCGCAATCAGCAGAAACAGTAGATGCACAGGCAACAGGGTGACGCCGATGGGTACAGAACCAGACTCCAGCGCACCGCGCAGACCATTGAGCATTACCAGATAGGCAAAATACAGCATTACCGCAGGCAGCACCTTGGCGTAGCGTCCCTGGCGGGGGTCAGTTCGACTCAGGGGCACAGCCAGCAGAGTGACAATCAGCACCATCAGCGGAATCGACAGCCGCCACTGCAGGGCCGCCTGATGCTTGATATCCGCCGAGCCAATCAACTCAGCCGTGGGCAGTGCATTAATCTCCAGGTCTTCCGAAATACCCTTAGATGGCTCCAGTCGCGAGCCATATTCAGCAAACTCAGTAATCTGATACTCCGGGCTGCCAGGAATGCCCTCAACCCTGTAACCCTTATCCAGCACAAGATAGCGATCGCTGCCATCTTCGGTTTTCTGCTGCCTGCCGCGCTCGGCAATCACCAGCACCAGCCTGCTATCAAAATTATCCGCAGAGCCTGCGGTCACCGCCAAAAACACATTTTCCAGCTCCTGCTGCTCATTGACATTCTCAGCATAGGTCACGCCTTTGTCGCCGCGCAGCCCATAAAACTTTTTCGGGGTGATTTTATCCAGCTCAGTCTTCTCTTCCTGGGCAGCAAAGATAGTTTCCGCCTTGGCCAAGCCCGAGGGTGAAACCGACAGGCTCAACCAGCCCACCACCAGCGCCAGACAAACAGCCACCACAGAGGTATAGCCCAGCAGCTGGCCCTCAGACATACCGCAGGCCTTGAGCACAGACATTTCGTTTTCTACATAAAAGCGTCCAAACGACAATAAAATAGCCAGAAAGAAAGCCAGGGGCAGGGTCAGCTCAAGAAAGCCGGGGATACGGTAACCAATCACCGCAAAGATAACCCCAGGCTCGAGATTACCAGCCACGGCATTGGCCAGATATTTTACAAAACGACCACTGATCAATACCAACAGCAGCACAATACAGACGGCAAAAGTTGCAGACAAAAGCTCACGGCACAGGTAGCGAAAAATAATCAAGGGTTTGCGCTTCCAGCTATTGGGCGTGGTGACACGGAATGGTATCCTTCGAGGGTTAAATTACTCATTAAACTTGGAGCTAGCATGGATTTTACTGCATCTTCCGCAAGCCTGTTAAATATTAAGGCGGATTCTCTCATTCTCGCGACCGGCCCACAACTGCAAAACAGCGCGGCTGATCTAGATAAATCTCTCGATGGAGCGATCTCCTCACTGGTTAAAGCGGGTGACTTTAGCGGCAAGTCTGGAGAGACCCTAGTAATCCATATTCCAGGAGCCTCCGGCAAGCGCATTATTCTGCTTGGCACCGAGGGCGCATCCACCGCGCAAAAACAGATCAATGTCATCAACGCCGGCGCCAGCGCACTGCTAAAAACCGCCAGCAGCAAAGCTGTCTGGGTGGGCGAAGGCCTGTCCGATGATGCCGAGTGGCAAGCCAGCATAGTGGCGCGCAGCGTGCAGGCTGCCAGCTACAAATATGCTGCACAGCCGAAAATGGTCAAAAAATCCAAGCCAGCCAAACTTAAGTCGCTGACCTACTGGGCCAATAGCAAGGCCGGCGCCAATGCCGCCAAAAAGGGCCTGGCCTACGGCGCCTCCGTGGGCAATGGCATGAATGTTGCCCGCCAGCTGGGCAATCTGCCCGCCAATATCTGCACCCCGACCTATCTGGCCAACCAGGCAAAAGCACTGGCCAAAGGCCAGCGTAATGTCACCACCAATGTACTCAGCGAAGCCGATATGAGAAAGCTCAAGATGGGCTCTCTGCTATCAGTAAGCGCCGGCAGCGACCAGCCCGCCAAGCTGATTGTGATCAAATATCAGGGCACCAAAGCCTCGGTTAAGCCCACAGTGCTGGTAGGTAAGGCCGTGACCTTTGATACCGGCGGCATCAGCCTCAAGCCCGGCGGTGGCATGGACGAAATGAAATACGATATGTGCGGCGGCGCCTCGGTAATGGGTGTTATGAATGCCCTGATCGAGAACCAGCTGCCGGTCAATGTGGTGGGTATTATTCCCGCCACCGAAAATATGCCCAATGGTCAGGCCACCAAGCCCGGCGATGTAGTGACCAGCATGTCTGGCCAGACCATTGAAATCCTCAATACAGATGCCGAAGGCCGCCTGATCCTGTGCGATGCGCTAACCTATGCCGGGCGCTTTAAGCCAGACACAGTAATTGATATAGCCACCCTTACCGGCGCAGTTATTGGCGCACTGGGCAAGGTCACCGCAGGTCTGCTGTCCAATGATGACGAGTTGGCCGAGGGACTGCTTGCCAGCGGTACCAAGAGTGGCGATCGCGCCTGGCGCATGCCCCTGTGGGAAGAGTACGACGAGCTGCTAAAAAGCAACTTCGCCGACATGGCCAATATAGGTGGCCCCCAGGCCGGCACCATTACCGCCGCCTGCTTCCTGGCGCGCTTTACCAAAAAGTACAGATGGGCTCACCTGGATGTGGCCGGTACTGCCTGGGTCTCTGGCGCTCAAAAGGGGGCCACAGGTCGCCCGGTGCCTATTCTGATGGAATATATCCGCAGCAAGGCTAAATAACCCAGTGACCAGCGTTTCTTTCTACAAATTGGCGGGTGACCAGCAGGTTGCCCTGGCCCTGGCCTGCCAGTTAATTCAGAAATCTCTGGATATGAATCAACAGGTACTGTGCCTGGTGCCCGACAATGCCGTAGCCCAGCAGCTGGACGAAAAACTTTGGGGCTTTCAGGACACCGCCTTTGTGCCCCATGCCCTGGGCGTAGACAATGCCCCAGTGGCCATCAGTGTGGATAAAGAGCCGGGCGACCATCACCAGATTCTTATCAACTTACAACCAGAGATTCCCAGCTGGTTTAGCCGCTTTGATCGCGTACTGGAAATTATTTATCCCCAGCCCGAGTACGAACAGGCCAAGCGCAATAACTTTAAGTTTTATAAAGACCGCGGCTACGCCCTCAGCTTCCACGATTTAAGCGACAAAGAGATTAAGTGACAGACTCCACCAATAACAGCCAGGAAGGTAATAACAGCCTAGACAGGGAGAGCGACAACTACGACAGCATGCTAGACGAGCTTTACGACCTGCACAAACAGCTGTTGCAGCAGGATTTGCAATATTCTGACCTGGTGGAGAGCGAGCAAAGCCCAGATAGCGACAATCTGGAAATACCCATACTCACCGAGTCATTAAATCAAGAAATCGACCAGGAGCATGAGTCGCGCAAAGTCTTCGATCAAGCCCAACACCACCTCTTCGAGCAGTCAGACACAGCACCAGCCATTACTGAAGAGCAGATCAATGCCATAGTTACCAAGCTGATGGGTCGTCTAAAGCCCAGAGTGGAGCAACTGCTGCGGGAGAAAATCCGCGCCAAAGTAATCGAGCGATTTAACCAGCAGAGCTAGCCCCAAAAGCTCCCAACCCCTATAATCTGCGGCTGGCAAAATACAGCCTCCACAACCCATATTTGAATCACTGAGCACATAATGGAAAAAACATTTGCCCCCCAGGACATCGAAACCAAATGGTATAAAACCTGGGAAGAGCGCGGCTACTTTGCCCCCAAAGACGGCAGCGACAAAGACCCCTATTCCATAGTGATTCCACCACCCAATGTCACCGGCAGCCTGCATATTGGTCATGCATTGCAGCACGGCATAATGGACGCCCTCACCCGCTACAACCGCATGAAAGGCAAAAATGCCCTGTGGCAAGTGGGCAGCGACCACGCCGGTATTGCCACGCAAATGGTTGTAGAGCGCAAACTGGCGGCCGAAGGCCAGCCCGGCCGCGAAGAGCTGGGCCGAGACAAATTTATTGAGAAGACCTGGGAGTGGAAAGAAGAGTCCGGCGACACCATTATGCGCCAGATGCGCCGCCTGGGTAATAGCGTCGACTGGGATACCGAGCGTTTCACCATGGACGACGGCTTTTACCAAGGAGTGCAAGAAGCCTTTGTGCGCCTGCATGCAGACGGTCTGATCTACCGCGGCAAACGCCTGGTCAACTGGGACCCCAAACTGCACACCGCCATCTCCGATCTCGAAGTCGAGAACCGGGAAGTAAAAGGCAAAATGTGGCACCTGCGCTACCCTCTGGCCAATGGCGCCACCACCGACGACGGCAAAGACTACATCGTGGTCGCCACCACCCGCCCGGAAACTATGCTGGGTGATACCGGCGTCGCCGTAAATCCGGAAGACCCCAGATTTAAAAACCTAGTAGGTAAGCATGTAGAGTTACCCTTGGTAGGCAGACTAATTCCGATTGTCGCCGATGAATACGCCGATATGGAAAAAGGCACAGGCTGCGTAAAGATCACCCCAGCCCATGACTTTAACGACTACGAAGTGGGCCAGCGCCAACAGCTACCCATGATCAATATCCTGACCACCAATGCAGATATTCGTCAGAGCGCCGAGTGCGTTAATGCCGACGGCAGCGACAACGAAGAAATGGACGCCACCTTGCCAGAGAAGTACCGCGGCATGGAGCGCTTTGCCGCGCGCCGGGAAATTGTCGCCGACTTTGAAGCCCTGGGCCTGCTGGAAAGCATTGAAGAAAACGATATGACCGTGCCCTACGGTGACCGTGGCGGCGTGGTTATCGAACCCCTGCTCACCAACCAATGGTATGTAGACGCCAAAAAACTCGCCGGCCCAGCCATCCAAGCCGTAGAGGATGGGCGCATAAAATTTGTCCCCCAGCAGTACGAAAATATGTACTTTAGCTGGATGCGCAATATTCAGGACTGGTGTATCTCACGACAGCTGTGGTGGGGGCACCGTATTCCCGCCTGGTACGACCAAGCCGGCAAAGCCTATGTAGGCCGCAGCGAACAAGAGGTTCGCGAGAAATACAATCTGGGTGATACCCAGCTGCACCAGGACGAGGATGTACTGGATACCTGGTTCTCCTCCGCCCTCTGGACCTTTGGCACTCTTGGCTGGCCTGAAGATACCGAACGCCTAAAAACCTTCCACCCCACCGATGTACTGGTCACTGGTTTCGATATTATTTTCTTCTGGGTAGCGCGCATGATTATGATGAGCATGCACCTGATTAAAGATGACAATGGCGAGGCAGAGGTACCGTTCAAAACCGTCTATGTGACCGGCCTGATCCGCGACGAGCAGGGCCAGAAAATGTCCAAGTCCAAAGGCAATGTGCTGGACCCACTGGATATGATCGACGGCATAGATATCGACTCCCTGCTGGAAAAACGCACCGGTAATATGATGCAGCCCCAGCTGGCGCAAAAGATTGCCAGCCGCACCAGAAAACAGTTCCCCGATGGCATAGAGCCTCATGGGTCAGACGCATTGCGTTTTACCCTCTGCGCCCTGGCCTCCACCGGCCGCGATATCAACTGGGATATGAAACGCCTGGAAGGCTACAGAAACTTCTGTAATAAAATCTGGAATGCCTCCCGCTATGTCATGATGAACGCCACCGGAGAAGACGGCGACCAAGACTGCGGCCAGGATAACTCTGAAGATTACAAACTGACATTGGCCGACCGCTGGATAATCTCCCGCCTGCAATCGGCGGAGACTGAAGTCACCGCCGCCATCGACAGCTACAGATTCGACCTGGCTGCCCAGGCACTTCATGACTTTGTGTGGAACGAATACTGCGACTGGTACCTGGAGCTCTCCAAGCCAGTGCTGTGGGATAAAGACGGCGACCCCGCCATACAGAAAGGCACCAGACGCACCCTAGTGCGTGTACTGGAAGCCATACTGCGTCTGGCCCACCCCATGCTGCCCTTTATTACCGAAGAGATCTGGCAAAATATCGCCCCCCTGGCCGGCATAAGCCTCAAGCCCGACGGCGACACCATTATGCTGCAGCCCTTTCCTGTGGCTGATCAATCACAGATCGACAGCGCTGCAGACGCAGATATTGAATGGGTTAAAAGCGTGATTGTTGGGGTGCGCAATGTGCGTGGCGAAATGAATATCAGCCCCGCCAAAGCACTGCCCATATACCTGGCCCGCGGCGATGCCGAAGATAAGCGCCGCCTGGAAGAAAATCGCCAGTTCCTCAGCAAGCTGGCCAGTCTGGAATCCATCACCTGGCTGGATGACCCAGCCGAAGCACCACTCTGTGCCACGGCACTGGCAGGTGATCTGGAAATCCTGGTGCCCATGGCCGGCCTGATTGATGTAGATGCCGAACTGGCCCGCCTCGACCGCGAGATCGACAAGATCAGCATTGAAGTCAAAAAGCTAAGCGGCAAACTCAGCAATGCCAAATTTGTCGACAATGCCCCCGCCGAAGTGGTGGCCAAAGAACGCCAAAAACTAGAGGAATTTGAAGGCTCAGTGTCTCAGCTCCAAGAGAAACGCAGCGCCATAGCCGAGATGGCCTAACGCTAGCATGGCTCAAAACCTCAACCCCCAACAGCAGGCCGCGCTGAAATATATCGATGGCCCACTGCTAGTACTGGCCGGTGCCGGCAGTGGCAAAACCAGCGTAATCACCAAAAAGATTGCCTACCTGGTAGAAGACTGCGGCATACCAGCGCGCAATATCGCCGCCGTGACCTTCACCAATAAAGCCGCACGGGAAATGAAAGCCCGGGTCAGCAGCCTGCTGGGCAAAGAAAATGGCAAAGGCCTCACCGTCTCCACCTTTCACAACCTTGGCCTGACTATTATTCGCACCGAGATCAAAGCCCTGGGCTTTAAACCCGGCTTCTCCATACTCGATCAGGAAGACTGCCGCAACCTGATAAAAGAACTACTGGTGCGCCACACCGAGCTGGATGAAAAACTCATCGACACCGCCCAAAACACCATCAGCAACTGGAAAAACAGTCTGCTGGAACCCGGGCAAGTCGTCAGCGCCGCCAACAGCACTGGCGAGCAAGGCATCGCCATGCTCTACGAACGCTATCAAAGAGCGCTCAAGGCCTATAATGCCGTCGACTTCGACGACCTGATTATGACCCCGGTACTGCTGTTCAGACAGCAGCCCGAGATACTGGCCAAATGGCAGCGCCGCATTCGCTACCTATTAGTGGACGAATACCAGGACACCAACCTGGCCCAGTACGAGCTGGTCAAAACCCTGGTTAACCAAAACCAGGCACTTACCGTAGTAGGCGACGACGACCAGTCCATTTACGCCTGGCGCGGCGCACGGCCAGAAAACCTAATGCAGTTGCAAGAAGACTTCCCGCGTCTCAATATTGTCAAGCTGGAACAAAACTACAGATCCACCGGCCGCATCCTAAAAGCCGCCAACACCCTGATCGACAACAACCCCCACCTGATCAGCAAAGCATTGTGGAGCGAGCTGGGCCCAGGCGACCCACTGCGCTTTATTAGCAGCGAAAACGAAGAGGCCGAATGCGAGCGCGTGGTCAATGAAATTATTGATATGCGCCTTAAACGCCGCTGCAAGTACAGCGACTTTGCCGTGCTCTACCGCGGCAACTACCAGGCCAAGCTTGTAGAGATAAAACTCCAGGCACAGAATATCCCCTACGAGATTACCGGCGGCCAGAGCTTCTACGCCAAAACCGAAATCAAAGATATCATGGCTTACCTGCGGTTAATTATTAACCCAGACGACGACAACGCATTACTCAGAATCATCAACACCCCAAGGCGACAGATAGGTCCCACCACCTTAGAAAAACTCGGCGAGTACGCCAACCAGCGCAGCCTCTCCCTGTTTAGCGCCATCGACGAAGTCGGCCTCACCGCCACCATGCCCGCCAATAATCTAGATCGTCTAAAACGCTTTAAACACTGGATACAAAACGTCAATCGCAATGTATACAGCGGCAACCCCATGTCCGCCATTAACGAAATGCTCGACGACGCCGACTACCTCAACTGGCTCCACCAAAATGCCAGCAGCGACCATGTCGCCCAAAAGCGCTGGGAAAATGTGCAGTTTCTCCTCAGCCAACTGGCCCAGGTGTTAAAAAACGACGACAGCGATACCGCCGAAGAAAATGGTGACAGCAAAATCGAAAACGCCATTGCCAAACTTATTTTGCGCGACCTGCTAGACCGAGAAGAGGAAGAATCTGCCGACGACAAAGTGCAACTGCTAACACTGCACGCCGCCAAAGGTTTGGAATTCCTCCATGTATTTATGATCGGCATGGAAGAGGATATTTTGCCCCACAAAAACAGTGTGGAAGGCGGACAGATTGAGGAAGAGCGACGGCTGGCTTATGTGGGCATCACCAGAGCCCAGCGCACCTTAACCATGACCAGCGCCCGACAGCGCACCCAGTTTGGGGATACGTCGGCGACTACGCCCAGTCGGTTTATTGATGAGCTGCCGGAGGATGATTTGATTCGGATTGGTGGTGGCGATGCGCAAATGAGCGCAGAAGAAAACCAAGCAAAAGGCGAAGAATCCCTGGCAGCTTTGAAAGAGTTGTTTGGGTAAAACAACTTCTCGCAACAGGCGCCCAAATAATGCCGGAACTTATACAATAAACTTCAGTCCTTAAAATACGATTTAACTAATTGGAGACTGAATCTTGAAAAGACAATATATATTTGGACTGGTGTCTGGTATCGCCATATCAGGTGTTCTCGCTGTCAACGCCACCCAAACAAACACTACAATAGAAAGCTGCGCTCAATTATTGCCATCAGGCGAAACATTTGAACTTGAAATAAACGGCAAAATTGACACCAACGGGCAAAACCCTTTTTTTTCCGGTAATTTCAGTTTATCGGATGGAACCGAAATCGACTATACCGATGCTCAGAGAGAAAATATTTTGCCTTTTACAAACTGCGTAAAGAATCTGCTGAAATAATTATAGTCTAGAGATCCTGCATGGAGCCCGTCAAATGTAGCGATATCTCTCTCAAGCAACCAGCCCCTCCAGTACCTCTGGATATTGTTGAGCCACTTTAATGAATGTTATGGTGGCATTATCAGGTTGCTTTCTGCCCTGCTCTCAGCCGCGGACTGTGCCCATGGGAACACTTAGCAATAATCACCAATCAAAGTTTTAGATGTGCACACAGACCGGCGATGGCCGGAAATTGAGTGAAATTTAAGAAAAGGATAGGATGGGGCAATGAGTGACTCAATTTTTGCAAAAGATGGTACGGCCCAGGGCGTGGCCAAACAGCGTATGATTGAAACCCTGGCCAAGTCTGATAAACGCGTTATAAGCGACCCTTACGCCGACAGATTTGTAACGGGTGCCAGCTTTATTAAGCTGATGGGACATAAGCTTAATGTCTGGTTGGCTAAAAAACTTGTACCCGGTTTTCACGAACACATAATTTCGCGTACACGCTTTATTGATGATCTTATTACAAGAAGTGCTGGAGATGGGGTTGAGCAATATGTCATTCTCGGAGCGGGGTATGATTGCCGAGCTCATCGGCTTGAACTTCCCTCTTCACTGAGGATTTTTGAAGTAGATCAGCTTGAAGTTCAGGCTAGAAAGCGCTCTAAACTTCCGAGAGACTTATCTGATTCGAAAAATGTCACCTATGTGCCGGTTGACTTCACTGACCAGTCGTTAACTAAGCAACTTATGGATGCAGGTTTCGATCAAAGCAAGTCCACTGTCATTACACTCGAGGGCGTCTCTCAATACATTACTAAAGAGGCTGTCAGTTCAACGATCAGAGAAATGGCCAGTCTCACTCAAAAGGCCAGTTCAATTTTTTTTATATCCTATGTCGACGAACTTCTCAATACGAACCCCACAGCTTGCTTTGGCAAGGGCTACCCAAAAGCTGCAAAACGCTCTGAAACAATAAAATACTTATCAGCGAAAGCGGGAGAGCCTTGGATATCGTTCTACTCGGCTAAAGAGATAGAAAACGTACTTTTGCAAAATGGTTACTTCATTGAGCAGAACCTGACTCTAACCGACCTCAACTCTCAGTACTTTGCCCCTGTTGGAAGAGCCCTGGCTGAAAATCAATTATGTAACCTCGAACATTTTGTGATAGCTAAATCTCATGATTAATTGAAGTTACTCCCACTCCGCAGCTACTATCGGCTTACCCCAAATACCATAGGTCAGCCGACAAGCCTCGGTAATCTCCTTGATAAAAAGATATTTCTTTTCGGTCAGTACGACTTTGCAGTGCTATTCACTCGCAAGCGGTGTTAAAGGCTGTTGTTGACTCTGGTGCGCAGGTCTTTGCCTGGTTTGAAGTAGGGGACGTACTTGCCAGTGAGCTGCACTGGGTCGCCGGTCTTGGGGTTGCGGCCCATGCGCGGGGCGCGGTAGTGAAGAGAGAAGCTGCCGAAACCGCGAATTTCTATGCGTTGATTGGCTACCAGGGCTGAAGTCATGCGCTCTATAATCATGCGTACCGCTAATTCCACATCTTTGGGTGGCAATTGGTCCTGGCTGGCGGAGATTTTTTCGATCAGTTCAGACTTGGTCATGCGTAATACTTGTACTTCTGTTGTGGTTACTGTGCATTATTTTTGTTACTTATTGATTTTATTGAAGTTTTAAATTTATTCAAGCAAAAATTGAGCTATTGGCAATTTTTGGACAAAAAAAAGGGTGGCCAGGCCACCCTTTTTTAACTCAGCGGGACATTACTTGTCCATTTGAGCCTTGATCAGATCACCGATGGTAGCTGGTGCTGCAGATTCTGTCTCTGTCTTGCGGTGAGCTTTAACCGCTTCTTTCTCGTCGGAGACATCTTTTGCTTTGATCGACAGATTAATAACGCGGTTCTTGCGATCTACGTTAATGATCTTGGCTTCAACTTCTGCGCCAACTGTCAGCTCATTGCGGGCGTCTTCTACTTTGTCGCGAGACAGTTCAGAGCCTTTCAATGTAGCTTCGATGTCGTTGCCCAGGTCGATTACTGCACCTTTGGCGTCAACTTCTTTAACAGTACCTTTAACAATCGCGCCCTTGTCGTTCTCGGCTACGTAGTTGTTAAACGGATCGTCGGCCAGCTGCTTGATACCCAGTGAGATGCGCTCGCGCTCTGCATCAATGCTGAGTACCACTGTTTCAACTTCTTCGCCTTTCTTGAAGCTGCGAACGGCTTCTTCGCCAGTCTCGTTCCAAGAAATGTCAGACAGGTGAACCAGACCATCAATACCGCCGTCCAGGCCAATAAAGATACCGAAGTCAGTGATAGATTTGATTTTGCCTGAGATCTTGTCGCCTTTGCTCATGGTTGAAGCAAAGTCGTCCCATGGGTTGGTGAAGCACTGCTTGATACCCAGGGAGATACGACGACGCTCTTCGTCGATGTCCAGTACCATAACTTCAACTTCCTGACCCAGGTCAACGATCTTGGATGGGTGAACATTTTTGTTGGTCCAATCCATTTCAGACACGTGTACCAGACCTTCAACACCGTCTTCCAGCTCGGCAAAACAACCGTAGTCTGTAAGGTTGGTGATCTTGGCCTTGCAACGTGCGCCCTCTGGGTAGCGGCCTTTGATGTCGCCCCAGGGATCTTCGCCCATCTGCTTCATGCCCAGTGATACGCGGTTGCGCTCACGGTCAAACTTCAGAACCTTAACGTCGATCTCGTCGCCAACATTGATCATCTCGGATGGGTGCTTGATGCGCTTCCAAGACATATCAGTGATGTGCAACAGACCATCGATACCACCCAGATCTACGAACGCACCGTAATCGGTCAGGTTCTTGATCACACCTTTCAGTGAAGCGCCCTCTTCCAGGTTGGCCAGCAGCTCTTCGCGCTCTGCAGAGTTTGCACTCTCCATAACGGCGCGACGGCTAACAACCACGTTGTTGCGCTTGGGGTCTAGCTTGATAACTTTAAATTCTAGCTCGATGTTTTCCAGGTGAGTAATTTCACGCAGTGGGCGAACATCAACCAGTGAACCTGGCAGGAACGCACGCAGGCCGCGAACATCAACTGTGAAACCACCTTTAACCTTGCCGGAGATAACGCCTGTAACCACTTCGTCAGCATTGTGTGCTGCTTCAAGCTCGATCCAGGATTCTGCGCGGCGGGCTTTTTCACGAGAGAGCTTGGTAGCACCGAAACCGTCTTCAACAGCTTCCAGGGCAACCTGAACTTCGTCGCCTACTGCAACTTCCAGCTCACCTTTCTCGTTGTAAAATTGATCAGCGGGGATGACGCCTTCAGACTTCAAACCAGCATGTACCGTTACCCAGTCTTTATCTACATCGATAATTACGCCAGTAATAATGGCGCCGGGGTTCATTTCTACGGTTTGTAAACTTTCTTCAAATAGATCTGCGAAATTTTCGCTCATGGGAAATACCTAAGTATTGACAGAGACACAGCATGAGCTGCGCTCTTTTTTCCGCGTGGCCAGTTTACGCGGGTCAGTTAAAATAAAGGCTTGCAACAATATATGCTGGCGATTGTGGCAAAGCCCGGTACTGTAAGTCCGTTACTGATCGATAACTTTGACCAAACCTTTGACGTACACCAGGTTTAGCACTGTATCCATCACTTCTTGAATAGATAATTCGGAGGTGTCTAGCTCAATGGCATCCTCGGCGGGAAGCAGAGGTGACGCATCTCGGTTCATATCTCGTTCATCTCGTGAGCGTACCTGCTCTTCGAGGGCGCGCAGACTAACATTTTCGCCCTTATCTAGCAACTCTTTGTAGCGGCGCTGGGCGCGCTCTTCAATGCTGGCGGTGAGGTAAATTTTAAGTGGCGCCTCGGGGAAAACCACGGTGCCCATATCGCGGCCATCGGCAATCAGACCGGGCGCTTTGGCAAACTGGCGCTGGCGGTCAAACAGTGCGGTGCGCACCTCTGGATGGGCAGCCACCTGGGAGGCCATTGCACCGGTGTTTTCGGTGCGCAGCTCCTGGCTGACATCCTCTCCCTCAAGTACGATTTTGAGGCTGCCGTCGTCCTGGGTGTGAAAGTCGATATCCATATGCGCCGCCAGCGCACTCAGTGCACTGTCGTTATCCAGCGCCACGCGATGGCGCTGAGCCGCCAGGCCCAGCAGGCGATAGAGCGCGCCGCTGTCCAGATAGTGGAACCCCAGTTTATTGGCCAGCCCGCGGCTCACTGTACCTTTGCCAGCGCCGCTGGGGCCGTCTACTGTAATAATGGCTATCATTTTATGCCCTGTCAGTCGCTGGCTTGCGACTGGGTAACCTCAAGATTAATGCCTATCTGCTGGGCCAGGCCCACAAAGTTGGGGAAAGAGGTGGCCACATTATTGGCCTCATGAACCAAAATATCGCCACTGGCGCGCAGCGCCGCTATGGTAAAGGCCATAGCAATACGGTGATCATGGTGGCTGTACACTTCGCCAGAGCCAATCTGGCCGCCAACAATGCGAATACCGTCGGCTGTGGGCTGGGCATCAATGCCCAGGGTAATCAGACCATCTGCCATGCTTTGAATGCGGTCGCTCTCTTTAACCCGCAGCTCCTCGGCGCCGGTAAGCACTGTGGTGCCCTGGGCACAGGCGGCGGCAATAAACAGCACGGGGAACTCGTCAATGGCCAGAGGCACCTGATCTTCGGGAATCTCAATGCCCTTGAGCGCGCCGTAACGCACGCGAATATCGGCTACGGGCTCACCGCCCACTTCGATCTCATTGCTCAGCTCAATGCTGGTACCCATGGCGCGCAGAATATTAATCACCCCCACTCTGGTGGGGTTAACCCCTACATGGCGCAGAATAATATCTGAGCCTGGCACTATGGCTGCGGCCACCATAAAAAATGCCGCTGAAGAAATATCGGCGGGCACATCAATGCGGCTGGCCTTAAGGCTGCCACCGCCACTGAGAGAAGCTTTGTTGCCCTGGGTGGTGACATCGTAGCCAAAGCCACGCAGCATGCGCTCGGTATGGTCGCGGGTGGGTGCTGGCTCAACCACTGAGGTTTGACCCTCGGTGTAGAGACCGGCTAACAGCACACAGGACTTAACCTGGGCACTGGCCATGGGCATCTGGTAATCGATGGGCTTTAGGCTCTGGCCGCCTTTGATTTTAAGTGGCGGACGGCCGCCCTCGGCGGTTTCTATAGCCGCACCCATCTCGCGCAGCGGATCAGCTACTCGACCCATGGGACGACCAGAGAGCGATGCATCACCAGTGAGCTCTGTATCAAAGCTCTGGCCCGCCAGCAGGCCGCTCAGCAGACGTATTGAGGTGCCTGAATTGCCCAGATAAAGGGGTTGGGCCGGGGCTTTTAAGCCATGCAGGCCAACGCCGTGAATCACTACGCGACCCTGATCTGGGCCCTCGATCTGCACCCCCATATCGCGGAAGGATTGCAATGTTGCCAGGCTGTCTTCGCCCTCTAAAAATCCGCTGACCTCGGTCATGCCCTCAGCCAGTGAGCCAAGCATGATGGAGCGGTGGGACATGGATTTGTCGCCGGGAACACGCAGATCGCCCTGGGCATTGCCGCCGGGTGAGACTGCGTAGTTGATGGTTTTTTCTGTCATGGGGCTCTGTATTCCAGTTTTTGTCTTGCTTTCAAGTATTTTGCCAAAGTGATTGCGCGCGTCTCGGGCGCGGGTAAAGCTGCCCATCAGGAAGTCCTGGTCGCCAGTTTCGATGGCCCTGCGCATCTGTTTAAAGTTGTCCATCACCTGGTCGAGAATGGTCAAAATCGCATCGCGATTGGCCAGGGCTATATCGCGCCACATCACCGGATCACTGGCGGCGATGCGGGTAAAGTCGCGGAAGCCACCGGCGGCATAGCGAAAGATCTCGCGGTTATCGCCCATGGCGGCCAATGTGTCGACCAGAGAGTAGGCCAGAAAATGGGGCAAATGGCTGGTGGCAGCCAGTATTTCATCATGCTCCTGCACATCCATGGTCGAGACTATAGCGCCGCAGGCAGTCCAGAGGTCGGACACCAGCTTAAGGTGCTCTGCCCCTGTGGCTTGATTGGGTGTGAGGATAATTCTGTGGTCGACAAACAGCTTGCTGTTAGCAGCGGTAACACCGCTCTTTTCTGATCCTGCGATGGGGTGCCCGGGCACCAGCTGTGCTGGCATAGTAGTGTAAATAGCTTTGGCGGCTTCCACCACTGAACCCTTAACACTGGCCACATCAGTGATGCTGACATCGGCCGACAACTGCTCAAAACAGTCTTGCAGCACCGCGGGCACGGTCAATGTGGGCACGCCAATCACTACCAGATCACCGGCGCCCAGTTCGGGGGCAATAGCGGCCAGGCTGGGCTCGACGCGGTCGACAACCTCCATTTGCAATGCTATCTCGAGGGTGGATTCTCGTCTGGAGATACCCACTACCTGCCGGGCCAGGCCATTTTTGCGCGCCACAGCAGCCAGACTGGAACCGATAAGGCCCAGACCAATCACCACTAGGCGATTAATAGTCGGCTTGGACGATGTAACATCTGATGGCATGGGGCACCGGGTTATTTAATTTAGCGAGGTTAATACCAGCGCGCTAGAGTACGGCGCGCGGGTAAGAACCGAGAATCTTAAGCTCGGCCACTGAGGTACTGAGCTCTTCGAGCACATCGGCCACTGGCTGGTCTTCGATATGACCCACCAGGTCGATAAAGAATACATAGGACCATTTGCTGTTGCGCGAGGGTCGCGACTCCAGCCGGGTCATATCCACATTGAAGCGACGGAATGGCTCGAGCAGGTCGTGCAGTGCACCTGGCTTGTTGTGCACTGAGACCACCACTGAGGTTCTGTCATCGCCACTGCGCGGCACGGCCTCGCGACCAATAATCAGGAATCTGGTGCTGTTGTCGGGGCGATCTTCAATTTTTTCCCACATCTTTTCCAGGCTGTATAGCTCGCTGGCCATATCACCGGCAATGGCCGCTGAGTTCCACTCACCCTGCACACGCTTGGCAGCCTCGGCATTACTGCTGACTGCAACTCGCTCTATATTGGGGTAGTTGGAGTTGAGCCACTGGCGACACTGGGCCAGAGACTGGGCGTGGGAATAAACTCTGGTCACGCTGTCTTTATTGGTGTTGGGGCCGATCATAAAGTGCTGGTGAATACGAAGTTCTACTTCGCCACAGATTTTCAGTGAGGAGTCCATAAAACTGTCGAGAGTGTGACTGATCACGCCCTCGGTGCTGTTCTCGACTGGTACCACGCCATAGTTGCAGGCGCCGGCCAGCACTTCGCGAAACACCTCGTCTATAGCCGACTGGGGCACACTGATGGCGGAGTCGCCAAAATGCTTGAGCGCTGCCTCCTGGGTAAAGGTGCCTTCGGGGCCCAAAAATGCCACCCTGATGGGCTGTTCCAGCGCCAGGCAGGCGGACATGATCTGTCGAAATAGCCGCGCCATCTCTTCATTGTCGAGAGGGCCTGCATTTTTTTCCATAATATGGCGCAGTACCTGAGCTTCGCGCTCGGGCTTGTAGTACGCCACGTCACCCTGGTCTTTTTTGACCTCGGCAACCTGCTGGGCACAGCGGGCTCGCTCGCTGATGGCCTGCATAATCTGCAGGTCTAAAGCGTCAATCTTATCTCTTAGCCCCAGTAAGGGGTTTTCCTTAGACATGGTTTAGACCTATTCCTTAGCGTCTGCTTCTGTGGCTTCGCCTTCATCACCCTCGATAAGCTCTTCTTCCTCGGGCTCGGCAATACGCGCCAGGCTGACCAGGTTTTCGTTTTCTTTGAGGCGGATAATACGCACACCCTGAGTGTTGCGCCCTACTACTGACACCTCATCACCTCTGGTGCGCACCATGGTGCCCTGGTCGGAGATGAGCATAATTTCGTCACCGGCAAATAGCTGAGTGGCGCCCACTAGAGGTCCATTGCGCTCGCTGGCCTGGATGGCAATCATACCTTTACCGCCGCGACCCTTGGTGGGGAACTCATCGACGATGGTGCGCTTGCCGTAGCCGTTTTCGCACACGGTGAGCAGGAAGCCGTCCTGCTCTGGAATCACCATGGAGATAACTCTGTGCTCCTCAGGCAGGCGCATACCACGCACACCTTTGGACACACGACCCATGGCGCGGGCGTCGGTGCTGGCAAAGCGCACGGCCTTGCCTTCGGAGCTCAGCAGCATGACATCGCTGTTGTCGTCGATAATCGCTGTGCCCACCAGCTGATCACCCTCAACCAGATCTACGGCGCGCAGGCCTACGCTGCGCGGACGGGAGTACTGATCGAGGCTGGTCTTTTTAACTGTGCCGTTGGCGGTGGCCATAATCACAAACTTGTCTTCGCTGTACTCTTCTACCGGCAGAATGGAGCTAATACGCTCGCCCTCGTCCAGCGGCAGCAGATTGACCACTGGGCGACCGCGGGAATTGCGGCCGGCCACAGGTATCTGGTAAACCTTGAGCCAATAAACCTTACCCAAATTGGTAAAGCACAGAATGGTGGCATGGGTGCTGGCCACCAGCAGATGCTCAACAAAATCTTCGTCTTTGACCGCTGTTGCCGACTTACCCATGCCGCCGCGGCGCTGGGCCTGGTAGTCTGACAGGGGCTGGGTTTTGGCGTAGCCGCCGTGGGAGATGGTCACCACGCGGTCTTCTTCGGTAATCAGGTCTTCTACGGTCAGGTCGTGCTGGGATTCAACAATTTCGCTGCGGCGCTCGTCACCAAACTCTTCGACTACGGTCTCCAGCTCTTCGCGAATAACCGACATCAGACGGTTGAGGTCACCCAGAATATCCTGGTAGTCAGCAATCTCTTCCAGCTTGACGGCAAACTCCTCGATAATTTTGTCGTGCTCCATACCGGTCAGGCGGTGCAGACGTAGCTCGAGAATATCTTTGGCCTGCTCTGGCGACAAAAAGTACTTGCCGTCACGCAGTCCAAACTGCTCTTCCAGCCATTCTGGACGGGTTGCCTCTGGCCCGGCGCGCTCCAGCATGGCCACCACAGAGCCGGGATCCCAGCCCTTGGCTATCAGTGCCTCGCGGGCATCTGCTGGCGTTGAGGACTCTTTAATCAGCTGGATAATCTCATCGATATTGGCCAGCGCAATGGCAAAGCCTTCCAAGGTGTGGGCGCGCTCGCGGGCTTTGCGCAGCAGATAGATGGTTCTGCGGGTCACCACCTCCCGGCGATGGCGCACAAAGGCTTCGAGCATTTCTTTGAGATTGAGAATCTTGGGCTGGCCGTCGACCAGGGCTACCACATTGATACCAAATACTGACTGCAGCTGAGTCTGGGCATAGAGGTTATTAAGCACTACCTCGCCCAGCTCGCCACGCTTGAGCTCGATGACTACGCGCAGGCCGTCTTTGTCTGACTCATCGCGCAGCTCGGAGATACCTTCGATTTTTTTCTCTTTAACCAGCTCGGCAATGCGCTCAATCAGGCGCGCCTTGTTAAGCTGGTAGGGAATCTCGGAAATAATAATGGTTTCGCGCTTGGTCTTGTCATCGACCTCGATATCGGCCTTGGCCCGCACATAGATGCGGCCGCGGCCCGTTCTGTAGGCCTGCACTATACCGGCTTTACCATTGATAATAGCCCCTGTGGGGAAATCTGGGCCGGGGATATATTCCATCAGCTCATCAACAGTAATTTCTGCGTTATCTATAAGCGCCAGACAGCCTCTGACAACCTCGCCGAGGTTGTGAGGCGGAATATTGGTGGCCATGCCCACAGCAATACCGGAGGAGCCATTAACCAGCAGGTTGGGGATGCGGGTTGGCATCACCATAGGAATCTGTTCGGTCTCGTCGTAGTTGGGGACAAAGTCGACCGTGTCTTTCTCTAAGTCTTCCAGCAGCGCATGGGCAATCTTGGTCATGCGGATTTCGGTGTATCGCATGGCCGCCGCCGAGTCACCATCGATAGAACCGAAGTTACCCTGACCATCAACCAGCATATAGCGCAGGGAGAATGGCTGAGCCATACGCACTATGGTCTCGTAAACTGCGGAGTCGCCGTGGGGGTGGTACTTACCAATGACATCACCCACTACGCGGGCAGATTTCTTGTAGGCCTTGTTCCAGTCATTGTTGAGCTCGCTCATGGCGAAAAGTACTCGCCGGTGCACTGGCTTTAAGCCGTCGCGCACATCGGGCAGTGCCCTGCCGACGATCACACTCATGGCGTAGTCAAGATAGGACTGCTTGAGCTCGTCCTCGATATTAACCGGAACAATTTCCTTAGCTAAATCACCCATAATGTACGATTATTCCCTGATTTTATTGTACTTTTTAACAGCTATTTTAAGGGTCAGATTTTAGCATAGGTAAGCAGGGTTTTTCTCCCTTTTATTGCCGCTAAAGCGCCTATAACTCTTAAACCGCAGAAAAAACTCGGTATACTCCAAATCAACACTCAGGAGTGATCATGCAAGCCTCAAAAATAGACCTGTTAATCCATTGCAGATGGATTATTCCCATAGTTCCAGAGAACCAAATATTAGAGCACTGCTCGCTGGCAGTGGACGATGAAAAAATCATCGGCATCTATCCCCAGGCCGAGGCCAATAAGCGCTTTGACGCCGCCAAAACCGAGATATTGGACAACCATGTGGTGATGCCAGGGCTGGTCAATGCCCATGGCCATGCCGCCATGAGTCTGCTGCGCGGCTATGCCGACGATCTGGCTCTGCGGCCCTGGCTGGAAAAACATATCTGGCCCGCCGAGGCCCGTCATGTCAGCGAAGAATTTGTCGCCGATGGCACCAGACTGGCCATGGCCGAAATGATTGCCAGCGGTACTACCTGCTTTGCCGATATGTACTTTTTTGATGAGGCTATTGCCGAGGCAGCCCGCGACACCGGCATGCGCTGCCAGATTGGCTTTACCGTGCTGGATTTTGCCAGCGCTTATGGCAAAGATGCCAATGACTATATTCACAAAGGGCTGCGGCTAAATGATAAATACAGCGGCCACTCGCTGATTAAAATTGCCTGCGCCCCCCATGCCCCCTACTCGGTATCGGACGACGCCATGCAGGTAATAAGTACCTATGCCAATGAGCTGGATATGCCGATCCATATTCACTGCCATGAAACCGCCGACGAAGTCAGTGAGTCGATGGACCAGTATGGCTGTCGCCCACTTGAGCGCCTCAGGAATCTGGGGCTGTTATTGCCTCAAACTCAGCTGGTGCATATGACCCAGATAACCAGCGATGACATCAAGCTGGTGCAGGACCACAACTGCCATGTGGTGCACTGCCCCGAGTCCAACCTAAAACTGGCCAGCGGCTTTTGCCCGGTGGGCCAGTTAATGCATGCTGGTATCAATGTAGCCATAGGCACAGATGGTGCCGCCAGCAATAATGACTTGGATCTATTTGGCGAGCTAAAGACCGCGGCCATGCTGGCCAAGGCAGTATCGGGCGACCCCACCACATTGGACGCCCATGCTGCACTGCGTATGGCCACCATTAATGGTGCCAGGGCGCTGGGTTGGGACCATGAGATTGGCAGCCTGGAAGCCGGCAAATCGGCGGATATAATTGCCGTTAAAATGGATTCTATCCCTCAGCAACCCCTGTATAATCCCCAATCCCAGCTGGTGTATACCAATATGGGACACAGAGTTAGCCACAGCTGGGTAGCGGGCAAGTCTCTGCTGCATGACTCTGAGCTGATAACCCTTAACCAGCAGAGCCTGATCCAGAGCGCTGGCGACTGGCGTAACAAAATCTCTAGCTAGCCAACCTTTTTAACCCGGAAAACAAGCATGTCTAAAACGCAAAATGTGGACCCCAACGAAATTCGCAAGTTCGAAGAACTGGCCAGCCGCTGGTGGGACAGAAATAGTGAGTTTAAGCCACTGCACGATATTAACCCGCTGCGCGCCAACTGGATTGACGCTCTGGCACCTGTGGCTGAGAAAAAGATTCTCGATGTCGGCTGTGGCGGCGGCATTCTCTGTGAAGCCCTGGCCCAGCGGGGCGCCAATGTAACCGGTATTGATATGGGCGAGGCACCGCTTGCGGTCGGCAACCTGCACAGCCTGGAGTCTGGGGTCAGCGTGACCTATGAGCAGTCCACTGCCGAGGACTATGCCGGCAGCCATGCTGAAGCCTTTGATACTGTGACCTGTCTGGAGATGCTGGAGCATGTGCCCGATCCCAGCTCAGTGGTAGCCGCCTGCGCCGCCATGACCAAACCCGGGGGCACGCTGTTTTTCTCTACTATTAACCGCAACCCAAAAGCCTACCTGCTGGCGATTATTGGTGTGGAATATGTGCTGCGCATGCTGCCCAGGGGCACCCACGAGTACAGCAAGTTTATTCGCCCCTCAGAGCTGGGACAGTGGATCCGCGATGCCGGTCTGGACATAGATCAGATGACCGGTTTGCTCTACAACCCCATCACAAAGACCTATAAGCTCGATGAGCGCGATGTAGATGTTAACTATATGATCTGCGCCAGGAAGCCCGTCTAAACCATGCTTAACTTTGACGCTCTGTTATTTGATTTAGATGGCACCTTGCTGGATACGGCGCCGGACTTTATTACTGCCCTAAAAACCCAGCTGCGCCTCCATGGTCGCGAGCCTATGGACGACCATATAATTCGCAGCTGCGTGACCAATGGCTCTGTGGGCATTATTGAACAGGGTTTTGGTATGCAGCAGGACCATCCGGATTTTGAGCCTCTAAGAGAGGAGTTTCTGGAGCTGTACTATGGCAATCTGGCCGACAAAACCGCACTGTTTAGCGGTTTGCAACAGGTGCTGGATGAATGTGCTGCGCGCAATATTCCCTGGGGTATTGTGACTAATAAGCCCTGGAAGTACACCGAGCCCGCCCTGACGCAGCTCAACCTGATGAGCGGCGCCGCCACTGTAATCTGCCCAGATCATGTGGCCCAGCCCAAACCGGACCCCGAGGCCATGTATCTGGCCTGCAGCCAGATTGATATTGCTCCGGCCAACTGCCTCTATGTGGGCGACCATGTGCGCGATATAGATGCTGGCCGTGCCGCAGGCATGGGCACCATTGCCGCCGGCTGGGGCTATATTGAGGCCGACGAAGATATTCTTAACTGGAACGCCGACTGGGTTGTGCAACAGTCTCGCAATCTGTATTCGCTGCTATTTTAACTGTTTTAATGCTTATTTAAGGAAAACCCTGTGCTCAGCCCCGAACAAATTATCGCCTATCAGGCCAGTCCCACTCTGCTGCAAGATCGCATTATTCTGATTACCGGTGCCGGAGATGGCATAGGCAAGGCTGCGGCTCTTGGTACTGCTGCGCTAGGCGCCAAAGTTATTCTGGCGGGCAGAACTGTGGCTAAACTGGAGCAGGTATTTGATCAGATAGTTGCCGCTGGCGGTCCACAGCCAGTGATTTATCCAGTGGATTTGGAGGGCGCCACCGGGGAAGACTACGACGAGCTGGCGGTGAATATTGACCAGCAGTTTGGTCGCCTGGATGGACTGCTGCACAATGCCGCCATACTGGGCCAGCGCACCCCGCTGAGCAACTACCGGCAAGATGTCTGGGACAAAGTACTGCAGGTCAATGTGACAGCCCAGTTCAAAATGACTCAGGCGCTGATGCCTGTGCTGGAGAAATCTGCAGATGCCTCCATTGTGTTTACAACGTCCAGTGTGGGCCGCCAGGGCCGCGCCTTCTGGGGCGCCTATGCGGTGTCCAAATTTGCCACTGAAGGCATGATGCAGACCTGGGCTGCGGAGGTAGAGGGGCTTGGATCTATGCGTGTGAATGCGATTAATCCGGGCGGCACCAGAACCCAGATGCGCGCTCAGGCGTTCCCCGCGGAAAACCCCAATAGCCTGAAAACCGGTGAAGATATTATGCCGGCCTATCTGTACCTGCTGGGGCCTGACAGCGCCGGCGTCAATGGCCAGTCTATCGACGCCCAGATTAGATAAGCCTTTACAGCTCTTTAGCGCCTACTGGTATCCCCACGGGCGCGCAGCTTGCGCTCTTTGCGCTGGCGAATATCCCGATAGACATTCTTTTCGCTAAATCTGGGTGGCTTGAGCGCCACAGCGCGAAATAGCGAGATTACCTGCTTGGGGTCCAGCTCAATAAACTCCGAGCGACGCACAATGGACGGCAGCTCGATGGGGCCATAGCTGATGCGCTTGAGGCGATTGACTTCCACACCCTGAGATTCCCACAGCCGGCGCACCTCGCGGGTGCGGCCCTCGGCCAAAATAACCCTAAACCAGTTATTGCTGCCGGCACGCTCGTCAGCACTGCGCGCATGCTGGGCCTTAACGGTCTGAAACTTGGCCAGGCCATCATCCAGAATCACCCCTTCGGTCAGGCGATTGATCATAGCTTCGTCCACTTCACCGTGGATACGCGCCATATATTCCCGTTTCACCTCGTAGGATGGGTGCATCAGGCGGTTGGCCAGCTCACCGTGATTGGTAAACAGCAGCAGACCACTGGTATTAATATCCAGGCGGCCGATAGCGATCCAGCGACCGCGATTTAATCTGGGCAACTTATCAAAAACCGTGGGCCGATCCTCTGGATCAGAGGTGGTGCTGACCTCGCCCTCCGGCTTGCTGTACATCAGCACTCTGGGACTATCGTCGGTCACTATTTTAACGGCGCGGCCATCGACCATAATGCGGTCCTGGGGCTCGGCGCGATCACCCAGCTTGGCAATGGAGCCATTGACAGAGACACGGCCGGCCGAGATCCATTTCTCCAGCTCGCGGCGCGAGCCCAGACCTGCAGTGGCCAGTACTTTTTGAAGTTTTTCACTCATGAGTTGGTGCGCTATCCCTGTTTGCTGACTGATCGTCTGGGCTTTCTATCTCTGCGTCTATTTGTACTTCTGATTGTGCTTCAGGTTCAGTGGCGACACCATCGACCTGCTGATCGAGCTCAAATTCATCATTGGCAGCCTGGGGAACAGCAGCTGCTGTGCCCTCGCCCTCAGATGTATCACCCAGACTCAGCTCCAGCTCCGGGTCCAGCTCGGCGAGATCTTTTATTTCGCCCAGCGCTGGCAGATGCTCCAGACTCTTGAGATTAAAGTAATCGAGAAAACCTTTGGTGGTGGCATACAGCGCTGGTTTGCCCGGTACGTCACGGTAGCCAACCACGCGCACCCAGTCGCGCTCTTGCAGGGTTTTAATAATATCTGAGCTTACGGCCACGCCGCGCACCAACTCAATGTCACCGCGAGTCAGGGGCTGGCGATAGGCAATCAGAGACAATGTCTCCAACATGGCGCGGGAGTATCGCTTGGGCTTCTCTTCCCACAGACGATTAACCCAGGTAGACAGCTCCTGACGCACCTGAAAACGGTAGCCGCTGGCCACCTGCTTTAGCTCAAAGCCCCGGTCTCTGCAGTCTCCCTCAATCTCTTCGAGAGCTGCTCTAATCTGATCTCGCGGCGGCCGCTCTTCGTCTTCAAACAGGTTTTCCAGTTTGCCGATATCCAGGGGTTTGCCTGCTGCCAGCAGTGCGCCTTCGATAATTTTTCTGATTAGATCTGGGTTCATGATGTTCTTGCTTTTACGTGTATTGGACCAAAAGATTCGCTCTGCACAATCTCAACTAATGACTCTTTAATTAATTCCATAATGGCCAGGAAGGTGACCACCACGCCCAGGCGCCCCTCTTCTTCTTTAAACAGGCTAACAAAGGGCACAAACTGCTGACCGCGGATATTCTCCAATACCTGGGTCATGCGCTCCCGGGTGGAGAGCTTTTCTAGCTCGACCTGGTGGCTTTCAAACATCTCGGCGCGGCGCAGCACATCGGCCAGGGCCGCCAGAATTTCGCGCATATGCACGTCTGCGTGGGGGCGCTGTTGCTCGCGGTCTGGCGCCTCGGCACTGGCCTGGTGAATATCGCGACCCATGCGCGGCATCTCATCGACATCTTCGGCGGCGATTTTAAAGCGCTCGTACTCTTGCAGGCGACGAATTAGTTCGGCTCGCGGATCGCCCTCGTCTTCCTCATCGACTGGCTGCCGGGGCAGCAGCATGCGCGATTTAATCTCAGCCAGCATGGCGGCCATAACCAGATATTCAGCGGCCAACTCCAGCTGAATGGAGGTCATTAGCTCGATATAACCCATATATTGACGGGTAATCTCGGCGACATTGATTTCCAGAATATCCAGATTTTGGCGGCGGATCAGGTACAGCAGCAGGTCCAGAGGGCCCTCAAAGGCCTCTAGAATCACCTCCAGAGCATCTGGCGGGATATATAGATCTTTGGGCAGCACCGTGAGCTCTTTGCCCTGCACAACAGCAAAGGGCATCTCCTCTTGCTGGGGACGCGGAGTCGCCTCAGAGGCTTCTTGGGGAGAGGTTTCGGCGCTGTGCTCTGCAGGCTGCAGATCATCTATTGGAGTAACTTCGCTAGACACTTGATATCCCATCAGTATTCAGCTGCAGAGTATAACCGCAATATGGTCCGTGAACATCACCAAAATCAGATAAGTGAAAAATCACCCATACCCTGACGGGTCATCTGTGGCTGGTCGCCGGTCATATCCACCACGGTGGTGGGCTCCAGGCCACAGTAACCGCCATCAATAATGGCATCGACCTGACTGTCTAGAGTCTGGCGTATATCGTAGGGGTCGGTCATAGGGTATTCATCGTTGGGCATTATCAGGGTAACGCTCATCATCGGCTCACCCAGCTCAGCGAGTAGAGCCTGAGCGATGGGACTGTCTGGCACACGTATACCAATGGTTTTACGCTTGGGGTGCATGAGCCGCTTAGGCACCTCTGAGGTGGCCGTCAGGATAAAGGTATAGGCCCCGGGCGTGCTGGCCTTAAGAATACGGAAGTCGCTATTATCCACCCGGGCATAGTTGGCCAGCTCGGACAGGTCGCGGCACATCAGGGTAAAGTTGTGGTGCTTGTCGACCTGACGGATGCTGCGAATACGCTCCAGAGCCTGCTTGTCGCCAATATGGCAGCCCAGGGCATAAACTGAATCTGTGGGGTAGACAATCACACCTCCGCGACGAACAATCTCTGCTGCCTGGGCAATAAGACGCTGCTGGGGGTTATCTGGGTGGATAGAAAAATACTGACTCATACTGCTCTCTAACAATGCTGACCAAGATTCGGTGCGCATTATCACACAGGTTGAATGCTTATTGGCTATCCTTTAGGGCGGTTTTATTGTTGATTAAAAACTCTTGCTCAAACTGCTCTGCGGGCTGAGGTTTGGCCACCAGATAGCCCTGAAAGCTGTTGCAGCCGAGCTTTTTCAAAATACTGCGCTGGCCTTCATTTTCTACACCCTCGGCCACGGTCTCCATATTCAGGGTTTCAGCCAGAGCAATAATGCCGGCGACTATGGCGCTGTCGCTGGGATCGGTCTCTATATCCTGAATAAAGGCGCGGTCGATTTTAAGTACATCGACCGGCAGCCGTTTTAGGTAGTTTAGAGATGAGTAGCCGCTGCCAAAGTCATCAATAGCTACAGAGATACCCAGGTCTTTGATTTTGACCAGCTCGGTACTCATCAACTCTGGATGGCTCATCAATGTGCTCTCGGTGATCTCTATCTCTAGTACATCCTTTGGTAACTGGTTGCGCTGCATTAAGCTCTTAAGCTGACTGTGCAGATCCTCAGCCATCAGGTCTTTGACCGACAGATTGAGGGCCAAGGTCAGGTCGTGACCCCTGTCGATCCAGCTTTTTAACTGGCGGGCACCCTCTTCCAGCACCCAGTCGCTGAGTTTGTTGATCAGGCCACTCTCTTCGGCCAGGGGGATAAATACATTGGGAGCTATCACCCCCTCCTCTGGATGCTCCCAGCGCACCAGGGCCTCGGCTCCGGTCAGGGCACCGGTTTTAAAATCAATCTTAGGCTGGTAAAACAGTACCAGCTCATCGCGCTCTATAGCCTGTCGCAGCTCGCGCTCCATCTCCAGCCGGCCGGCTATCTCTGCCTCCATGCCAGTCTCATAAAAACAGTAGTCATTGCGCTTTTCTTTGGCTTTAAACATGGCTGAGTCGGCGTGCTTGATCAGGTCGGTAACATCGCCGCCATTGTCGGGGAAGATGGAAATGCCAATACTGGTGGTGACAAACATCTTTTTGCGCATAAATACAAAGGGCTGATTGAGGGAGTGGCAGATTTTCTCTGCTACTTTGGCGGCTGTATCTGCCCCAGTGATATTTTCCAACACCACCGTAAATTCGTCACCGCCCAGTCGAGCAATAAAGTCCTGATCGCGAACACAGTTGCGGATGCGGTCTGCCACTGCCTTTAATAACAGGTCACCCACGTCGTGCCCCATGGTGTCGTTGATCATTTTAAAGCGGTCCAGATCGAGAAATAGAATGGCAAACTTTCCGCCCTCTGCCGCTGCCTGCTCTACCACCAGACGCAGATGCTGCATCAGATTGGCGCGATTGGGCAGACTGGTCAATGGATCGTGATAGGCCAGTTGTTTAACATGCTTTTCGGCTTTGTTGGCTTTGATCAGTCGCGCGACTCGCTGCTTCATTACCGAAAAATTAATTGGCTTGGAAATATAGTCGGTGGCGCCAGAGGAGAAGGCACGGACAATAGAGTTTTCATCTTCCAGACCAGTGATCATCAGTACAGGGATATCGGCGCCATTGGGCGTCTCGCGGATAGCTTTGCAGGCATCAAAGCCATCCATCTCTGGCATCACCGCATCCATCAGTATTAAATCAGGCATGCGACGCTGACAGACTTCGATGGCCTGGGAGCCGTTGGCCGCCTCTTCCAGCTGGTATTCTTCGCGGCGAAAAGCATTGACCAGCAACAGGCGAATGGAACGATCGTCGTCGACCACCAGTATGCGGTAACTCTGCTTCTGCGGATTGACGCTAACTCTGTCCATATGATCGATCAGCGACATTTCCTGTTGCAGGTCGATACTGACGGCGTCAAAGGCCTGACCAATGCGCTGCGCATAATCGGCAGCATGCTCAATATTATTGGCAGTGGCACGGTCCTCCAGCTCCTTACTGTGTTTAACCAGATCGTAGGCGCCGAAGTTGGAGGCACTGCCCTTGATGGTGTGGGCGATCTGGCGGATCTGCGACACATCATCGCTGTCGATTGCACTGTTGAGATTCTCCAGATAAATCAGCATATCCTCTTGAAAGGCCTCAATCAGTGAGCCTACAGCATCGCCCACAGCATCTTTAAGGGCATCCATTACCTTGATGTCGTAACTTAGCGGGGAGCGCTCATTATCTGCCACAGTGCCTGGATCGCTGGGCTCAGCCACCAGAGATGGCTCTGTGCAATCCTGGGCTTCAGCTTCTGTGGCCTCGGCTAAATTGGCATCGGGCTTATCTGTGGCTGTGGTGCCTTTGTCGGCATAGTCACCCTCGGGCTCTGCAACACGCTGGATCTGGTCGACAGAAATATGCACCCATTTTTCAAGCTGCTCTCGGAGACCCGCCAGACTCAGGGGCTTGGGTAAAAAGTCATTCATACCGGCGTCGCGACATTTGTCAGCCTCGGCATCGGAGTTATTGGCGGTCATGGCTATAATGGGCAGCGTCCCGGCATTGTCGGCCTCGTAGACGCGCACCTGACGGGTAGCGTCGTAACCGCTCATCACCGGCATATTGCAGTCCATCAACACCAGGTCAAAACGCTCGCGCAAAATACACTCCACTGCCTGACGGCCATTTTCGGCAAGCCGCGATAGACAGCCCAGTTTATCCAGCATGGCCACTGCGACCTTTTGATTGGCCTTATTATCATCTACAACCAATACCTTGCAGGGTCTGTCGGGCTGTATATCCACCATGGGTTTAGTTTTGGGTTGATCGACCTCTTCGGTGATCAGGGTGCCACTGAGCACCTGTAAAAACGAGTCTGACTTTAGGGGCTTGTTTAAACGCGGCAGAGACAGCTGGCCCAGCTGAGTATCAGGGGCCCAGGGGTTGCTTAAAATAACAGTCAGGCGGTTATTAAATCTGGGCTCTTCGGACATAATTCTTATAAAGTCATGGAGCTTGATATCGACCATATCTTCATCGACAAACAGAAGATCCACGCAGATACTGCTGTCCTTGTCTCGAAGAATCTTAAAGGCCTCCAGACCGGAGCGCGCAGTAATAGCATTGAGACCCATACCGCTGAGACGACTCTCTGCGCACAGTCTCATTACCTTGGCCTTGCTGACAAATAGCGCAGTAAGGCCCTGCAGTTCAGTGTAGACAGGCTCGATAACCGGCTCAGCCATAGTCACTATGGGCAGGGTAAAACTAAACTCACTGCCTTTGCTAAGTTTGCTGGATACCGAGATATGGCCACCCATTAACTCTACTAGCTGGCGGGAAATTGCTAGGCCCAAACCTGTACCCGGATACTGTTTGGTGGTGGAGGCATCGACCTGGGTAAAGGCCTCAAAAATGCGTTTTTGGTCTTCTTTGTCTATCCCTATACCGGTATCCACCACTCTGAAGTGCAGCTGTGAGATCGGACGTTTACTGTTGCCGCTTGGCACTGCACTGACATAGATAGATACCTCGCCGGTATCGGTAAACTTAATGGCATTGCCCGTCAGGTTGATCAGCACCTGGCGCAAACGGCCACTGTCGGCACTGAAGGTTTTGGGAACCTCTGGGGCCACTGCATAACCAATATCGATCTGTTTTTTCAGGGCCTGGTTGGCCAGCAGGCCCACCACATCATCCAGAGTCTCGTGAACACAGCAGTCATGGTTAATAATATTGATCTTGCCGGCATCTGCCTCAGAGAAATTTAGCACCTCGTCTATCAGTGACAATAACGCATGACCAGAGGACTTGGCCGTCTCTACATATTCCTGCTGCTTGACGGTCAGGCCCATGGTCAACAGCAGGTCAAGCATACCCAACACTGCATTCATTGGGGTGCGCAGCTCATGGGTGACATTGGCAGCAAACTCGCCCTTGGCCTTTGCTGAAGCCAGAGCCGACTGCATGGCGTCGTGCAGCTCGTGCTGGCGGCGCTCCAGCACCTCCATCATATTGTTAAATGACTCCTGCATATCGGTGATATCGCTGGGGCCATCAATCTCGGCGCGGATCAAACTGTCGCCGGTCTTGGCGCGCCTCATGGTCTGGGACAGTTGCTCAATGGGCTTGGTAATACGGCGAGCAATCATAAGTATTAGCACCAGCAAAATACCGGCCAGACCAATGGAAATAGCCAGATTGCTGCGCAGAATACCCTTCTGCATCAGTAGCTGGGTGTCTTTGCCTACCAGTACGGTAATGTGGCCCAGCAGAAAGCTCTCCATATCGTCGGGCAGTATATTGAGCTGGTTATCGTAGTCTTGGGTGGACCTGACCGGTGCCGAGAAAAGCCAGTAGCCGCTGTTTTCGGCAATCAGGGTTGGCGACTGTATATCAGCGCTAATAAATACTGTGTCTGGATACTGGTCACCCAGCTGGTAGAGCTCTTCGCGTTTTTCAGTCTCAATTCTGATGCCCTTTACTTCGGGAAAGTTAATCGCGCTGTCGGCAATATCCCGAGCTGACTCGGCACTCTGATACAGTAGTGCCAGCTCGCTCTGACTGGCCAGCGACTCGGTAACCTGTAAACCCTGCTGGATCTGCTGTTTGGTAATAATAGCGGTGGATACTTTGCTAACCACAAAGGAGGTAATCAGGGTAAGCACTATGATGCCAACCACAAAAATCACCCCGAGCTGATGTCTAAATTGCAGCCGGTCAAACCAGCCTTTGTTAAAGGTAGGCATGATCTGTCACCGCGCTGGCAGTACCAGATCGATATGTTCCTTCATATCGTCGGTTAGCAATATGCCAAGATGATTGCTGGTTCGCTCATTGAGGGTAACAAAAACAGACTGCAGCGGCTCCATGCCAGCTTGCTGCTGCTCGCCCTCGGCAATCTTGCGGGCCAGCTCCCCCAGGCGCACCCCCATCTGAAAATTATCTGGATAAACTGAGAATAGCGCGCCCCTTTTGACATGGGTAGGATTGGATGAGAACACCACAAATTCAGACTTCCAGGAAGCCTGCAGTAAAATTGATAGCAGCGCATTGCCCACAAAGCGATCGCCAGAGGGAATCCATACGGCATCTCCCGAGCCCAGGCTGCGAATTACCTTGCGGTAGATACCAGCGGCAGCGCGCAGATCTTCTGCCTCATGAATATGCAACTGAATACCCAGCTGGTTAAACGCCAGCTGGGCCGATTTGGGATCAATAATATTGTCATGGCTGCGCACTATCACAAATACCCGCCGGACTTCTGGCGCCAGAACATGAAGCTTGGTCACTATCAACGATTCCTCTGGAACCATGCTCATGCCATAGACATGAGGAATACGCCGACTCACCGCTCCCACCACCAGCGGGTGGGCCAGTGTCATGGGCTGTAGCTCGGTGATACCGCGGCCGCCCAGCGCTACTACCATATGGTCAGCAATACGCGACTCCAGATCGGTGGCTGGCTTGTCGGCGTCAAGAATAATTTCAGAGGTGGGCCCAGCAAAGCCCTCGGCAGCACCTTTGGCAATGGTTTGGTAGACTTTTTGAAAAGGCTGCCGCACTTGGGGAAATACCACGGCTAGCTGAGCTCCGGGAGAGCTGGTCTCGGCTGCAGCCTCTGCTGAGCAGACTGGTTGCAGCATCACCGTCATGGCAACCACCAGCCAAACTCCTGTTAGTCCTTTAATTTTAATACGCCTATCTCCAGATAGTGCTCAGGGTTAAAACTTGTAGCGAATCTCTCCCAAAAAGCTGCGCCCGGCCAGGGGTAAATCGTTGGGAATAAACGGGACTGGCATGGCATTTGGGCTGGGCTCAAACGCGTCCTCGTCCAATAGATTATTAACAATCAATGCAATCTCGATTTTCTCTGATAGTTGGTTTCTTATATTCATATCAACCAATAGATAATCCTTTACCGGGTTGCGAAGATCGCCAATCACTCTGTTGCGATCCATCACCCAATTGGCCTGCATATTGATGCGCCACTGGTCATTAATTTGCCAGTCTGAGCGCAGATACAGCTGCTTCTCCGGCGAATTGGCAGCATCAGCTCCCGCCAGCTCATCGTAGGAATCCTGCCAGGCAAAGTTACCGCTCAGCTTGAAGTTGTCAGTAATCGACCATCTGGCTTCGAACTCCAACCCTTTACCATGCTGCTCTCCGGCATTCTGCGCTGTCCTGGTACTGCCATTGCTATCCGGTATAAATTGAATAATGTCATTCCAATCATAGTAGAAAAAATTCATATTCAGCGTAATGTCGTAACTGGGGCGATAATCAAATGCCAGCTCATAGCTTTTAATCTCCTCTGGCTTAAGGTCCAGATTACCCAAAATCAGAGGGTTGTTAATGGCTCTGGTCTGAGCAAAAGATGGCGCTCGAAAGGCTTCGCCATAGAGAAACTTGGTAGTCAGCTGATAGGATGTAGACCACACCAGCGCCAGCCGCGGATTGGTGGTCGAGCCAAAATCAGAGTAGTCGTCGTAGCGCAACCCGGCGGTCAACTCCCAGTCATTGGCAAAGCGCCACACGTCTTGCACATAGACGTAGTTGTTCTCGCGCTGATCCTCATTGAGAAATACATAGGGCGTGTCCGAGACATCCACCACCGGGTCGCCAGGCAAAATTGGCAGCAGCGTCACAGGGTTAATACCAAAGTTCTTTTCTTCGGTAACCTTATCGATTTCACCATGGTAGTAGCCCATGCCAAAGCTGATATCGTGTTTTCTGATACCGTCATATTTCGCGGTAAAACCCGCCCTGGTGTGGTTTTCAAAAATCTCTGGACTGCCAATCACACCATCGGGAAATGGGCCAAAGATAGGTATGCCGGTGGGCGTTAGAAAGGGTCCGGTGGAGCCTGGGGGATAAACAACAAAATCACCTTCCACCTCCTGAGAAGTATCGAAATGACTCGCTTGGACTTCTAAATCAATACGTGGAAAGAAATCCTTTTTCACGTAGGTAATATCAATATTGTAGCGTTTACTCTCAAAGTTATTTTCGCTATTAAGCAATTGAGCAGCACCGGCCCCCTCGCCAAAATCATTTCTAACCTGAGCACCAAGGCGAACCCTTAGGTGTTCAGTTTCAGCCTCTAGCCTCAAATCGATATTGTCCCTCTCAAGGTTAGTATTCCCAGGAGCATTAGAGACGTCAGTACCAGTTACAAAATCAAGAAACGACTGACCGTCTGATACAACTAGCTCATTACCACCATTGGTTTTATGAAGTTCTAGCATAGCGGAGAGCTTTACTTGCCCAGTCACGGTCGCACCAGATATCCAAAAGTCTGCTGCCTGGTTTGAGCCAAGTCGACCGCCCGCCGAGGACTCTTCCAATTCACCATATCCCTTGGTAACAATATTGATAACTCCGGCAAAAGCATCGGCTCCATAGAGTGCAGATCCTGGCCCTCGAATAACCTCAATTCTGGAAATAGATTCGACGGGCATACCTCCCCACACTAAATTTCGATCGCCATGAAATAGATTACTCAAAGGGACACCGTTGATAAGCATCAAAACCTGAGGATTAAAATCCGAGTGAATCCCACGAAAGTTATAAAGTGGGTTGTAGATCGTACTTCTGGCAATATGCAAACCTGGTACTGTTTCAAGCACCTGATCTATATCAGTAGCTCCTAAGCGCTTTATATCTAATGCTGTTATAACAGAGGCTACTGCTGGAGCCTTTGCAATGGGCTGGGATATACCAGTCGCAATACTGATAAAATCCTCATCACCGTATATGGCTAACCCGTCCAAATCAGGATCTGATATTTGGGGTTCGGAAAAAGCTACAGCGGGCATTACAACAAAGAACCAACTCAAAAAAACTTTCATGATTTGTCATCCCATTCCAAAAATTTCATTCCATTTTCTCTGCTTAGCGGCTCCATTGAACTGAATGTGATCAGTCCGCATAGGAAACAATGCGCCCTCAGGCTTGTTTACCGCATCTGCATAACAGGGCATGTATCCCCCCGTAAATGCGAGAGTCGTCATATCATAGAACTCGCGAGGCTTGACTCCCTCATCGGCCAAAAGCCCACCCGTAACTGCTGCGATATTGACTCGATACTTGTACCTAGATTGCTTAAAAAACTCATCCACCTCAAAAACCAGCTTTATATACTTTCCTTGCCCATAACCTCGAGACTGCGCGAATTCCATCATCGGTTTTACTCGTTCGTCCTCAGCTAAGACTGGCCGCCCAAAACCAAATACATTTCTAAACTGTTTCAGTTCACCGAGCACTATTTCGTCTAGACAGACATTTTCATTAAGACGATTTTCAAGTCGGTAAAGAAAGTCAGAGGCTCCCAAAATCGCTCTGGCCCCATAAATCATAGCCTCAGTAACGGCCAATGCTCCAGCTGTCGCCAGAACCCCAGTCGATCTTGTAGTCCCAGCCAAGGCGGCAACTCGGTTATTCCAAATTCTCGGATCTGGATAGCTGGTACAAATAATCCAGATAGCTTCAATTAAACGAGCTAACCCGGCATCCTTCCTTCCGGTCACCGCAAACAATAAAAACTCCATCCACCTATCCTCACTTAGATCGGTGAATATATTTTCCCCTCTCAGCAGAACATTTCCGTCGGGCAGCAAGCCACCCATGGACGTTTGCCAATTATCTTCATATTTCTCTAACTTACTGTGATGAGGCATACAAAACTCATTAATAATGGTTGCTGATTCACTCTGTGACTTTGAATCCCTTCGTAAAAAATGGATATTTTCGCCAACCTAACTTTTCCTGCTCCAAAGCATGCACCGCTGCTCCGGGTAAGCGCAGTAACATAAATAGCATCTCTGCCTGCTCGGGCTGGAAATCGAGCTGGTAAAAGGCTGCCGCTGCTAGACCAGAAAAGGCCAATGGGTAGCCAACCTTAGATTCAAGTGTTGTGCGATTATCTCGTAACCATTTGAGGTGATCGGCTGTATCTATATCAGCTAGGCATTCAAGAGTTTGAATAACTGGCGTAGGACAGGTGACGCCATTGGGATCAAAACCTGGTGTGTGCTCCATGGGCAGCCAGACATCCAGTCGGGCCTGCTTTGGCGGACTGGCGATCAAATTATGCCACTTGTCCATCTCGCGACCACAGGTCTGCCAGTACTCTATGCCATAAAAAACCTCTCTGGCCCCGCCCAAGTTACCCGCGCCTACAGAGAGCGCTGCAATCAATGCAGAGGCATGAGTGGAGCCACCAACACCTGCATTCATGGCTGCCCTAACCGCATGATCACGGGGACCAAGATTGGCTAGTGCAATGGCAAGCGCTTCAAGAATCTTAGATTGATTTTGATTGGGGGGATCCAGTTTAAACAACAAATAGAGATAATCTATGTAGCTAGCGTTATTTAACAGATCACCATAAACATCGAACCCAGAACAATGACAGCTGGCAGCTGCAAAGGGATTGTCTGGCTCTGCCTTTTCATCCCATATCTTTGTGGAAATCGTTTCTGAAATAGCTGGACTCATCCACTCTGCAACACATTAGTTCGAAGACCTATAGGAGGCGCCTCATTGATGTCAATCCGAATATCCAACACTGTCGGCCCGCGCCTGCAACAAATCGCTTTTATATCTAGATTATTTAGATCCTTGGGCGACTCGACTATCGCTGCCTGAGCTCCCATAGATTCGGCCAGCACAGAAAAGTCCACCACAGCTAACTGGTTAGCTGTAGCCTCTGCCCCAGTGAGCGTCTGACCATGCTTGACCATGCCATAGGCGCTGTCATTCATGATCACAAACACTACTTTCAACTGCTCTTCAATCGCTACCGTGAGTTCCTGACCGCTCATCAACCAACTGCCATCCCCAGTAATACAAACAACAACCCTGTTTCGATCAGCCAGAGCAGTGCCAATTGCACTGCCTATGGCCCAGCCCATTGATGCGAAATCTACTGATGCGCTGAACAGGCCGCCGCGATCAGGCCTCTTGCCTGACATACGCCTATCGTAGGGGTGTAAGTAATGTGTGCCCCACGCCAGGCTGTTGCCAGTATCAACTAAGAAGCGAGTATTGCCGGGAAAGAGCTTTGGCAGATCACGCATCACGCGCTGGGGTTTTATGGGCGTGGTGTTGGATCGGTAACTCTTTTCATCATCAAACTCAAAATGTCGGGCGCCAATATCAATTTTCACATTACGAGGGCTAACAGCTCTCACATAGTGACTGCAATCTATTCCAAACATGTCAACAATGTGGTCAAAGATTGTTGCCAGACAACCTCTTACATGCAGTCTAGCCATCGGTGTTCTAGTCAGATTGGCTTCAGTGGATTCGACATGCACAAGCTTGCCGTTGAGCAGTGTTTTAGTATCCCAGGCATTGCTCGAAAACTCTCCGAATCTAGCTCCAGCGGCAAGCACTAAATCTACTTTAGGATCTGTGAGTGCAGCCTTTGCAGAGAGATGCCCTGCAAAACCAAAGACTCCCTTAAATTGAGGATGATAGGGGCTTACTAATCCCTTGCCCTGAGGTGTCACCACAATATCGGCTTTCATTTCGACAGCCAGGCTTAGAATACTGCCAATCGCATCGCAGGCTTCATCACCAATTATAAAGACTACCTTTTTGGCGTCCGCCAGTTCTTTATGCAACTGTTTAACCGCGGCACTATCTATCAGAGCGGGTCTATCCAATAACTTATCGAGTTGATAATTGGCGCCTCCACTTATTGACGGCAGCGCCATCACATCTCGAGGCACGCTGATATGGGCTGGCCCGGCTGGGGAACCCATGGCAGACATAATAGCAGCGGAAAGTTTATGCTCGAACTGGGCAGGGTGGGAGATTAGGGTATTGTACCTGGTGCAATGCTGATAGAGGCCCACTGTATTGATGCCGGTGCATGAGGAATCCTGGATAGCGCCTTTACCAAAGGTTGAAATAGCAGTCTGCGCGGTGATTGCCAGCATGGGTACATTGTTTTCATAGGCTGAGGCTACGCCAGTAATCATATTGGTGGCGCCGGGGCCGGTAGTTGAGCAGCAGACACCCAGTTTGCCGGTGTTTCTAGCGTAGCCATCGGCCATAAAGGCGGCGCCGGTCTCATGGCGGGCTACTACTGCACGCGCACCGCCCCGGCGCTCGCTGCGAGCCAAGGCATTGTAGAGAGGCTCTATAGCGCCACCCGGGACCCCAAATACATACTCAACGCCTAGTTGATTAAGGTAGGCAACCAGAAGGTCACCCATTTCCGGCTCTGCCTGAGCCTTTTCGATTCGATCCGAACCTGTATCAATATTGCTCATAACGGGCAACTATCTCTATATATATTAATAAGTTACAGTGAAAATCTAATAAATTTTTCAATTAATATAAATTAATAGATCATGAACCGGAGCCTGTCCATTTTATCGGCGCAGCATGGAGCAAAAACGAAGTGAGACTTCTGCTCATGTTGTGGCACGGGCAAATTAATATCCATGGTTCCTCGACAATTCACCTCCAGCCGCTACAATGCTTAAAAGCTCTGAGACCCGCAGCATATCTATGCAAGACCAAGACTCATCAACATCTGACCTGGCCGATAGCCCGCCCACCCAAAAACAGGAAAACCAACTGCTAAGTCTGGCCTGCAACCTGGTTATTCCGCCGTTAATTCTGACTATGCTAAGTGACCCTGAGTATCTGGGTATTAAACTGGCCATTGTGGTAGCTTTGGCATTTCCGATTGTCTATGGCGCTCAGTATCTGTTGGACCGCGGCAAGCTAAACCCTTTCTCTGCTCTGGGCATTATCAGTGTCGGGCTGACCGGGGGCATCAGCCTAATGGAGCTGGATGTAATTTACATTGCGATTAAAGAGGCTGCGGTGCCAGCCATTATTGGCCTGGCCACGCTGATTTCGCTAAAGACATCGCAGCCGCTGATTCACACCTTTTTGCTAAACGACAATATCTTTGAAACCAAAAAGATTACCCAGGCACTGCAGGAAAACAACTCCGAGGCTGCGTTTGATAAATTGCTGGTCAATGCCTCATGGATTTTGGCTGGGTCTTTTTTGCTGTCGTCGATACTCAACTATCTGCTGGCGGTAATTATCTTGACCGCCGATCCTGGTACAGTGGCCTGGAACGAGCAACTGGGCAAAATGACCGCGCTGAGCTTTCCGGTAATCGCCCTGCCGGCCACCCTGGTGCTGGTCGCTGATATGTTTTATCTGTTTAGGGGTATCACCCGCCTGACAGGCATGTCGGTTGAAGATATTCTGAAACAAAAATAATCTGACTTTTACTCTCTAGAAAAAAGGAATCCGCTTGTTATGTGGTATGCCATTATCAGCGAAGATATAGACACCAGCCTGTCCAAGCGGCTGGCCGCGCGCCCCGCTCACCTGGACCGATTACATACATTAAAAGATCAGGGACGTCTGTTAGTGGCAGGCCCGCACCCGGCGATCGATAATCAGGACCCCGGAGAAGCCGGCTTTACGGGCAGCCTGGTGATTGCCGAATTTGATAACTTGCAAGACGCCCAGAGCTGGGCCGATGCAGACCCCTACGTGGAAGCCGGCGTCTATGCCAACGTAAAGGTCAAACCATTTAAAAAAGTGCTGCCCTAAAAGCGCTGTAATGCAGATAAAATAAGCGCCTGAGCAGTTATCTTTCGCCGCAGATCAGAGTATGATCTGCCTCTTAAAAAATTAATGACAGTAGAACTATGAAATTTCTGACCATTGCCATCCTAATTGCTGCCAGCTACTTTGCCCCCAAGGCTGTGGCGCAGGAAAGTAACCAAGCACCGGCTGCCACCTCCGAAGCTGTGGCACAAGTGGAAAGTCCTGAGACTCAAAGGGAAAGCTCTGAAGAACAGGCTGCTGAGATCGATAAACCAGCGACTGTTGCCACCGAGCGACCTCCAGAGCCTCTGGTGCGCTATGTGTCTGACGAGTTTTATGTGCCTCTGCGCGAAACGCCCTGTCCCCGCTGTAAAATTGCCCACAGAGGCATCAAATCTGGCACCGAACTCAAGCTGCTTGAAACTCGCGAAGGCTGGGGCCTGGTGTTAACCAGCAAAGGCATCGAGGGATGGATGGAACAGCAGTACCTGGTGGATAGTCCAGTTGCTCGCACCCAGCTGAACGCCAATGAACGTCGCATGAAGAAACTGGTAGACCGCAACAGCCAGTTAGAAAAGATTCTTGATGAACTGCGTCAACAGTCTAAATTACTGCGCGGCAAGCTGGATAGCACCGAGGGCAGTAAAGAGAATCTGCTCAGTGAGCTAGCTGCCATCAAGGAGGTCTCCTCTGACGCCATTGCACTCAACGAACAAAACCAGGTGCTGGTAAAACAAAATCATATGCTGCAGGGCGAGAACGATGTGCTCAAAGCCAATCTCAATGACTTGCAGAAAGATAAGCGCAACCAGTCATTTTTATACGGTGGTTTAACGGTATTTTTAGGCGCGATTTTGGTGGTACTGATTCCTAAACTACGCGGCAGAAAACGCTTCTCCGAGTGGAAGTAAAACCATTTTTATCCGCTGAGGACTGTACAGATGAAAAAACTAGTCACTCAACTTGTTATGATCGTAACCCTGATGACTGCTGGTATTACTCAGTCGGCACAGGACAAACCCAGGGTTGAGCTTAAAACCGAAATGGGCGATATTGTGGTGGAGCTATTTCCCAAGGCTGCTCCCGCCAGCGTGGATAATTTTATTAAACTGGTCAATGACTACCATTACGATGGTCTGATTTTTCACCGCGTAATCAAAGGGTTTATGATTCAGGCGGGGGGCTTTACCTTTGACTTTAGCGCCCGGGAGTCTAGCCGCGGCTCGATAGTCAATGAGTCGTCCAACGGACTAAAAAACAAACGCGGCACCCTGGCTATGGCGCGTATGAATGACCCTGACAGCGCTGAGGCTCAGTTTTTTATTAACCATAAATCCAATGGCTTTCTTGACCCCAAGGGAGGCAATAAGGGCTATGCGGTATTTGGTGCCGTGGTTGCAGGTATGAATGTGGTGGACGCCATTGCCACAGTCGAAACCCAGACCCTGGGTTATTATGCAGATGTGCCGGTCGAGCCTATTCGTATTCTCAGTGCCCGCCTGCTCAACCCTGAAACCTGGACTCCCCTACCCGAGCCAGCGCCGGCTCCTGTTATCGAGAGACCGGTTCCTATCCGCTAAGGGTTAAATGTCATGACAGCTCTGAGTATCAATCTCAATAAAATTGCCCTGCTGCGAAACTCCAGAGAAGGCAATTACCCCAGCGTAACTGACCATGCCCAGCTGTGTATAGATCATGGAGTCGAGGGTATTACTGTGCACCCGCGCCCAGACCAGCGTCATATTCGCCCCTCAGATGTGCGCCAACTTGCCGAGTTGGTGCGGCCCCTAGCTGCGGTGGAATTTAATATTGAGGGCAACCCCTTTGCCCCAGCGCTGGCCGATTATCCTGGTTTTATCGAACTGGTTGAGGAGACTCAGCCAGATCAGTGCACCCTGGTGCCCGATGGTGACGACCAGCTAACCTCCGACCATGGCTTTGATTTAACCAGCTCTGGCGACCAGCTGGCACCTATTATCAAGCGTCTAAAAGACCAGGGTATGCGTGTCAGTCTATTTATGGACCCTGACCTGGCGCAGATTGAGCTGGCCGCTGCCATAGGCGCTGACCGTATTGAACTGTATACAGGTCCCTATGCCGCAGCCTGGGGTACAGATCAGCTCGAGCCTTTGTTCCAGTCACATGTTGCGGCCGCAGAACTGGCTACCTCTCTGGGAATGGGCGTCAATGCTGGCCATGATCTCAATCTCGACAATCTGGCCAAATTTGCCAGCATCCCATCACTGCTTGAGGTTTCCATTGGCCATGCATTTACCGTGGACTCTCTGGCCATGGGCATGAGCAACGCACTGAATGCATACCAAGAGCGGTTGCGCTAGAGCCCTATGCCAACCCTCTCCTGTATTGGTGCTGGCTTACTGGGTAAAACTCTGTGCCACTTACTATCTAATCAGCTCAGCCTGCAGCAGGTAGTCAACCGCTCTGCGGAATCATCTCAGCGGGCAGTAGATTTTATTGGTGCTGGCAGCGCAGCGTGCATGGACAGTTTACAGCCCGCAGATATCTGGCTCATTGCCACTCCGGATGATGCTATTGCAGATACCGGACAGGCGCTATTCGAATCTGGAGTACTCAGGGCCGGCAATATAGTTTTTCATTGCAGCGGTGCCCTGGGGTCCAATGCACTGCAGTTTACCAATGCCGGGATTCACAGCGCATCTGTGCATCCTATTCATAGCTTTGCCAATCCCAACCAATCGATAACAACCTTTGCTGGCAGCCACTGTGCGGTTGAGGGAGATAGCCAGGCCCTGGAGGTGCTGTCGTCCATATTTAACAGCATAGGTGGCCTGCCCTTTGAAATAGATAGCGACCGCAAGGTGCTGTATCACGCCTCTACAGTGATGGCCTGCAACTATCTGGTAGCACTATTGGAAACCAGCCAGCAGCTATTGGGCGCCTCTGGTGTAGACCCCAGCGGGTCAAATCCCCTTGAGCCACTAATTCGCCAGACTCTGGATAACTTCTTTTCCACAGATGCCTGCTCAGCCCTGACCGGCCCCATAGCCCGCGGAGATGACAACACGGTGGCTAGACATTTGGCAGCCTTTGAGGAGCAACCCGACAGTCAACTCTGGCAGCAGGTCTATAGAGCACTGGGCAATGCCACTGTGGCTATTTCTGCCGATCAGGGGCAGGCCAGTGCAGAGAGCTTAAAAACTATTGAGAGCTTGCTGCAAACCAAACCGGACGATCACTAAACCATGGCCAGCAGAGATCCACAGTCGCAGCGAACCGATAGCCCTGAGTACCTCCAACGCAAGGCATTTTTTGATCAGCTGATTACTGTCTACGGCCGCAAACCAGTGCTGGAAATATTGCAGGATCAAAGTCTTAAGATCTTCCGTGTACACCTGGCTGACTCCAATCGCAGCGGTGGGATTATTGATAAAATAAAGCAGCTGGCCCAGTCGCGAGGTATAGAAGTCTGTCTGCATAGCCGTGCACAGCTATCGCGCATATCGCGCAACAGCAAACAGGATCAGGGTGCCGCCTGCGATATTCACTGCCCTGGCTATCAGCCCTACAGGCAGGTTTTAGATAACCCGCCACAGGCTCTCACAGGCCGCAGTATTATTGCACTGGACGGGGTCACCAACCCGCAAAATCTCGGTATGATTATTCGCAGTGTTACCGCTAGCCCCTGCTATGGGCTTCTACTGCCCAGCAAGGGTACGGCAGAGATTTCACCGCTGGTAATCAAAGCCAGTGCCGGCACTCTGTTTAGGGGCAATATACTGCGCTGCGACAATCTGCTTAAAGCGCTGCAGGACTTTAAACAACAGGGCTATGAAATCTGCACACTGTCCTCACATCAGGCAACGCCCATAGCTGAATTTGCGCCCCAGGCGCCGGTGATTTTTGTGCTCGGCAATGAGACCGAGGGCGTGAGTAAAGAGATTGCCGCCCTCAGCGATCACCGGGTAGGCATACCCATGGCCAATGGTGTGGAGTCACTCAATGTAGCTGTTACTGCCGCCCTTATTGCCTTTAGGGGTTAAAGGTTTCAGCTGCAGATAGCCTCTAGCTTTTGGCCGCTTCAGACTTATCAATATGACCGCTAATATGCCACAGCGGTGACCCCATGGCAGTCACAATAGACACTAGCAAGGTGGTTGAAGCAATGGCCACAAAGGCAGTGCCTATACCTAGGTTTTCTATGGTCATTCCACAGACCCAGGCACCCAGAGGTGCGCCACCAAATAGACACAGCTGATAGACCGAGGCCGCTCTTGAGCGCAGGCTGTGGGACACCTGATTATGCAATATGGTGCGGCCCAGAGTCATGGACAGTCCGGAGGCCATGCCCCAAATATAGACCACCGGAAACAACAGCCACAGGGGCGGCACCGTGGCGATCACACCGACCAGGCTGCCGCGAATCAAAAAGCTAATCACCATCAAACGCCCGGGGCGAGCAAAGGTTTTAACCCGCTTCATCACCCCAAAGTTGGTGCTGATAATACCCAAACTAAAAATCACCTGCAGTATTGCATAGAGACTGGCACCGCCGTTATAGAGCTCACGAGCAATCAGCGGCATGGCCACCAGGTAGACACCAAATGCTAAAAAGCCTGTGGCGAAAACAATAAACAACAGATGCAACAGGCTTTTGTCATTGCGGAACAGAGTGAGCCCCTCGCGCAACTCAAGCCAGGTTTGAGCGGCTGTTTTATTCGACTTTTTGGCCTGCTCTGCCTCTTCAACCGAACCCTTTTGCGGCAGCGGGTGACAGCGCTTCATCATCAGAGAGCTGGCCAAAAAAATAAGCATTTGCATACCAAGTAGTTGAGGCAGACTTATATAATCAAGCTGTCCTGCAACAATAAAACCAATACCCTGGGCGACAAACTGCACCACCATCATCTTGGCCACCGCTTGATGCATAACTTCTGCAGGGGCATAGCCCAACAGGCTCTCGCGGGCTGGCTGGACAAAGGCGAGAATAGTGCCAAAGCTAATACCAAACATCAGCAACAGTGGAAAGGTCAGCTGTCCATAGATTACCGCAGCTAACAAAATACCCAGAGGCAGCAGAAAAAGCAGATAGAGAAACGACAGCCAGCTACCGCGATGACGGCGATCGGCCACAACACCTCCGGGCAAAATAAATAGCAGATTGGGCAACAGCAGCGCCATAGTCGCCAGCCCCAAACGGCTGGGAGATTCATGCAATACACCAACCACCAGCCAGGGATACAGTACCTTGTGCAAACCCATGGCCAGGTTGCTGGTACCTATAGTCGCCAGGAAGTAGCGAAAGGAAAAGTTATTGGATGACACTTACTGGAAGCGCTTGCGCAGTGCAGCGATTAGTCGACCCATCAGCGCCGCAGCACCAATAATCACTACCAGCCCGAGCACCATGGTCAGCAGATTGCTGGCCATATCAGACAGAGGCACATCGTAAACTTTAACCGCCATTAACAAAAACCCACCGCAGGCGAGCATAGAGGCTATCCAGGCAGATCTCTGCTTAATGGCGTTTCTGTTATTTGACTGTGCCAATGATTGTTATCCTATTTGTTGTCTCTACCTGCAGTTTACGTCTAGCCGATGTCTCTGGCCCATTCGCAGCGGATATTGATCGCCGACTCATTGGGCCTGTGAGCAACACCATCGGTTGCAAACACAAAGGAATGCAGCCCTGACATCTCGGTTTCAAGATGCACTGTAGCCGAAACCCAGTACATTTTTCTCAACAGACTCTCAAACTGCTCGAGCCAGTATTGCCACTCATGCTCTACGCCCTGATAGGAGGCTCCAAAGTGCATCACGTCTGTACTCAGATCCAGATCACCCCAAGGTTTGTCTGGTACCGCAAACATCTCGCGGTTTAAAAGGCTCCAGGATTCTGCCGAGGGCAGATTTTGCATCGCCGCTTGATTGTTGCGACGGTGCTCATTATTGTCCTGCAGCGCGATGTTTTTGATGCAGCCATAGACCACTGATTCCGCTTGATAGTCCCTGTCCAATACTCTGCTCCTTGCATTTTTAACTGTGTTTAAACCCTGCTCAAAAAGTCGATAAATTCGGCTTCGTCCATTATAGGTATTTCCAGTGCCTGGGCCTTGGTCAACTTGGACCCTGCTCCCGGGCCAGCTACTACCTGTGCGGTTTTGGCTGATACTGAACCTGCCACCTTGGCTCCCAGCTCTTGCAACCTGTCTTTGGCTTCAGCGCGACTCATTATATCCATGCCACCGGTCAATACCCAGGTCTGACCTTTTAATGGCTGCGATGCCTGGGCATTCTGATCTATATCTGCCCAGTGCACACCGGCGTCGCGCAATGCTTGAATAATAGATAAATTATCCGGGTTGCGGAAGAATTCGCCAATATGGCCAGCTACTATTGGCCCTATATCATCCACTTCCAGCAGCGCCTCGGCATCTGCGGCAATCACTGCCTCAAGGGAGCCAAAGTTATTGGCCAATGTCTGCCCTGTGGTCTCTCCCACTTCACGGATACCCAGAGAGTAGAAAAACTTGGCCAGACTGGTCTCCTTGCTGGCATCAATGGCCGCCACCAAATTGGCGGCAGATTTTTCTGCCAACCGCTCAAGCCCCTCAAGCTGCTCAGCCTTAAGATCATATAGATCGGCCACTGAGAAGATCACTCCCCGATCGACGAGCAGGTCGACCAGCTTATCGCCCAGACCATCTATGTCCATAGCCTTGCGCGAGGCAAAATGTTTGATCGCCTGTTTGATTTGCGCCCCACAAAATAGTCCACCGGAGCAGCGAGCTACGGCTTCACCCTCGGCGCGCACTACCGCCGACTCACAGACTGGACAGCGCTCGGGGAAGACAATAGGTCGGGCATCGGCGGGGCGTTTTTCCAATACCACCTTGGCGATCTGTGGAATCACATCGCCGGCGCGGCGAATAATTACCGTATCGCCAATACAGATACCCAGGCGCTGAATCTCGTCGCCATTATGCAGAGTGGCATTGCTGACGGTAACACCACCGACAAATACGGGTTCCAGTCGCGCCACGGGAGTTACGGCACCTGTGCGCCCTACCTGAAACTCCACATCCAGCAGCTTAGTCATCTCTTCCTGGGCGGGAAACTTTCGCGCTACGGCCCAGCGCGGCGCTTTGGCCACAAAGCCCAGGCGCTCTTGCAGCCGCAGGTCGTTCACCTTGTAGACAATACCGTCGATATCATAGGCCAAACCATCGCGGCGCTCGGCCAGGGTTTGGTAATAGTTTTCACAGGCAGCAATACCAGTGACCACCTGCATATGTTCATTAATTTTAAAGCCCCAGCTAGCCAGCGCCTGCAGCATACTGAGATGGCTGTCAGGACGAGTCTCGGCAACAAACTGACCCACGCTGTAGGCACAGATTTCAAGGGGACGGCTAGCGGTAATTTTAGAGTCTAACTGACGCAGACTGCCGGCGGCTGCATTGCGTGGGTTAACAAAGGTTTTTTCACCAGCGGCTATAGCTTTGGCATTGAGGGACTCAAAGCCTGCCCTGGGCAGATAAATTTCCCCTCGCACTTCAAGGAGGCTGGGAATATTGTCGCCAACCAATTTTAGCGGGATGCTGTTAATGGTGCGTACATTGACAGTGATATCTTCGCCCACTGTGCCATCACCGCGGGTTGCGCCGCGCACCAACAGCCCATCCCGATACAGCAAACTCACTGCTACCCCGTCAAGCTTGGGCTCGCAGGCATAATCAATCTCTGGCGCATCTTTTAACGCGGCATAATTAAGACGGTCTTTAACCCGACGATCAAAGTCTTCCAGCTCTGTCTCGCTAAAGGCATTGTCGAGGGATAGCATAGCCACATCGTGACGAACCTGAGTAAAGGCCGACAGGGCTTCGCCTCCTACTCTCTGGCTGGGGGAATCGGTAGTTCTGAGACTGGGATACTGAGACTCTATATCCTGTAGCTGACGCATCTGGCGATCATACTCAGCATCTGGAACAGAGGGATCATCCAATACGTAGTAGCGGTGATTGTGCTGGTTTAACTCGTCCTTGAGACGTTCGTAGTCAATAAGAACGTGCTCTGGAATATTTGCCATATGTTCGCCGTTGGTTATTCGCCGCTCTGCTCGCGCCGCACTAATGCCGAGGTGGCGCGCTGACGATAATGATCTATGGTCTGTTTGGTCATGGAGCTGCGCGACTCGTCCATCACATTGAGTTGCAACTCAGCAACCAGCTTATCCACCGCTTCAACCATAGTGTCGAAGGCAGCCACCGGATCAGTTAGCTGATCCACAATCATAAACAGGGTGACACCTGGAGTTTCCATCTCGGCGATGGTCTTGAGATCGAAGGTACCGGGATTAAGTAGATTGGCCAGACTGAATAGCACTTCGCCAGTGCCGTCATCATTGATATGACGATCGAAAAATTTATTACCGCCAAATAAAAAGCCGCTGGCCAGCACTGCATCCAGCAGTGCCTGCCCTTGAATGCACTCACCTTTGCTAGCCATCAGGTGCATTACCAGCACATCCTGCTGTAATGCGGCATCGTCGTCTTGTCCATTGGCCTGTTGTGACTGCTGCAGTTCGGCTTCGGCTTCACGTGCGTTAAGCTCATTGAGTTGCGCGCGCTCGCGATCAAAGATTGAGTTATCTAAATCAAATTGTTCTTGCTGGGGCTGACGTGAAAAATTGAAATCTGTGTTGGCTGAACTGCGACGCAGGCTCTCTTCGACCTGTTGAATATCGGCCTCATCGCGTATACCTACAACCCTTGATCCACCGGAGGGGAACTGAGCATTGTCGATCTCGTCAGGCTCATGTGTGGACTCAGACCCATTGCGCTGCAACTTGCGCGATGACATCTGTAAGTTTTCGTAGCGGTTACGCCTTACACGTCGAACGCCGTCCAACACCATAGCGACTATCACTAGTGCGATAACAACAATAAGAACTTCACGCGGACCAAAAAACTCCATAGATGCTGCTTACTCAACTCTTTAATAAACTTTGGTTATTGTAGTTCGCGATGAAAAAAAACAAAGTTTTTTTTCATCGCTCAGTTCAATTTATCAGGCCTCAGCTAGCTCGGCTGCCTGGTTCACATCTACAGTTACCAGTCGAGAAACACCCGGCTCATGCATAGTGACACCCATGAGCTGATTGGCCGCTTCCATGGAAATCTTGTTGTGAGTGATAAAGATAAACTGCACCTGATCAGACATCTCTTTAACCATGTTGGCATAACGACCCACATTGGCATCATCCAGTGGCGCATCTACCTCATCTAGCATACAGAATGGCGCCGGATTGAGCTTAAAGATTGAGAACACCATGGCGATGGCCGTCATAGCTTTTTCACCACCAGACAGCAGATGGATGGATGAATTCTTTTTGCCCGGCGGGCGAGCCATCAGAGTTACGCCAGTATTGAGAAGATCTTCGCCAGTCATTTCCAGATAAGCGTGCCCGCCACCGAATAGCTTGGGGAACAGTTCCTGGATATGGCCATTGACCAAATCAAAGGTCTCTTTAAATCTGGTGCGGGTCTCGCGATCAATTTTCTGTATGGCGTTCTGCAAGGTGTTCAGTGCGTCTTCCAACTCTGAATTTTGCTGGTCCAGATAATCTTTGCGCTCGGATTCGATTTTATATTCATCGATCGCCGCCAGGTTGATTGGCCCCAGACGCTGAATGCGATTGCCAATTAGCTCCAGCTGCTCTTCCCAATCTATAAGCGCGGCATCCTCTGCCAGGTTTTCCAGTAGAGTTTCCAGATCTGCCTGCTTCTCGGCGATCTGTTCTTCAATAGTGCGACTCAGAGTACTGATTTCCTGGGCAGAAATACGCTGCTGTTCAAGCTTGCCGCGCACTGCCTGCACTTCCTGCTCCAGCTCGCCGCGGAGTTTTTCCTGCTCGCGCATCTGGTGCTCAGTAGCATCTAACAGCGCCTTGGCTTCGGTCATCTCTGTATCCACCAGCAGACGCGCCTCAAGCTGAGCTTCAAGCTCAATCTTGTGGGCCTCGGTGGGATCCTCTTTAATATTAAAAGCTTCGCGCAATTGCTCTCTGCGCTCCTGCAGTCGCTCAACCTGCACCTCGAGGCGACCTATGCCCTCGCGAATACTGGTCAGCTGGGTTTTTAATGAGCTCTCTCGAACACGCAGCTCCTGGCCTCGATCGCGGTCATGACGCGCTGTCTGACGCACCTCATCGAGCTCGGTGCGGCACCTGTCACGCTGCACTATCAGCTCTTCACGCTGCACTGTATCTGCCTCCATCTTTTCGATGGACTCCTGCAAAATAACTCGCGCTGCGGATAAATTTTCCTGCTCTGTCTCGGACTGCTGGACCACTTCGGCCAGTTCATTTTCAGCGCGCTCTTTACGTGCCTTGTACTGTTCGATCTGCACTTCAAAGCCACTGAGCTTGGACCGCAGCTCAGCATAGTTGCTCTGCTGCTGAGCTACCTGGGTGGCAATTTCCTGGCGGGCGGTTTCCAGAGCCAGCAGACGCTGCTCATTGCCCTGACGGGTTTTATCCAGGATGGCAATCTGGGTTTCCAGTTCGCCCATCTGAGCCTCTAGGGTCTCCAGCTCCTGTTTGCGCTGCAGCACACCTGCAGTAGCATCTTTGTCGCGCGCCACACGCAGCCAGTTATTACCCAGCCAAATGCCTTCGCGGGTTACTACAGATTCAATGGCAGATAGTGACGATTGCAGTTTGAGTGCATCGGCCAGGGTCTCGGCGGCATAGATATTATTGATCAGGCCCCGGGCGGCATCGCCCTCAACCAAATCGCTGAGCAGCTGCCCCTTATCACCAGACTGAGCTGCTGCGGTTGCACTGCCCACCAGTAGCAACTCGCCTTTTTTAAAGTCGTCCAGCAGGCCCACAGAGCTGGCAATATCATCTACGGCAATAGCCTGCAAATAACTGCCCAGCACGGTCTCAACCGCCACTTCCCAGCCATCGGCTGGCTTGACTGAAGCCGCCAGACGGGGCTTGTCACCCAGACCCTTGGAGCTCAGCCACTGCTTTTCTGCATCATCACCCATGGCGGCCTGTTGCAGAGCGTCCAGAGATGCCTGGCGACCTTTTAGGGTCTGCTGCTTACTGCGGGCCTCGTTGAGCTCGCTGACAACATGTTTTTCTTCACCGCGCAGGGTTTCTATCTCGGCACTGTTATCAGCGCGCTGCTTTTCTATGGCTTCGCTGGCTAGCTCAGCCTCTGACAGCATGGCCTGAATGGTAGCCATCTCCTCTTCCGCTGGACTGGCCTGAAAACTGCTGGCCTCAGTGGAGAGAGACTGCTGACGCTCGGTCAGGCGACGCATCAACTGCTCTAAATGCTGAATACGCGACTGCTGCACCTCAGCCTGCTGTCTGGGGCTGGCAGATTTTTGGTTAAACTCGTCCCAGGATTGCTGCCAGTTTTGCATGGCCAGCTCGGCGGCCTGTAGAGCTTGTGACGAAATAGCCTCAGCTGCCTGAGCCTCTTCCAGTGCCGGAGTCAGCTCCTCGTATTCAGCAGTCCAGCCAGCGGCCTTCTGGCGATCGCTGTTTAGATGCTGCTCAGCTTCACTAAAGTTGCGCTCGGTTTGCTCTAAATCTTTGTGTAATTCCTGAGCCCGCTGCTGGGCGTGCTCAATGGCCTGCTCTATACGTGCCACATCGCCGCCAATTTTATAGAAGCGCGCCTGCACCTCGTTAAAGGCATCACTGTGGTCGGTAAATTCTGAGCGTAATTTTTCAATACTGGTATCGCAGGCACTGCGCTGGGCAATGACTTTTTCCTGCTCTATTTCCAGACTGCCAATCACCTGCTTTTGCTCTGTGGCACTGGCATTATAGCCGCGCCATTTTAGAGCCAGTAGCTCTGCAGAAACCTGGCGCTCTTCCTTTTTAAACTCGGCGTATTTCTCAGCAGCTTTTGCCTGGCGTTCCAGCCTGCCCAGTTGACGGCCCAACTCATCGCGAATATCGGTGAGTCGCTCAAGATTTTCTATGGTGCGCTGAATACGCCCCTCGGTGTCGCGACGACGCTCTTTGTATTTGGAGATGCCTGCAGCTTCTTCGATATATACTCGCAGCTCGTCTGGCTTGGCCTCAATCAGGCGGGAGATCATGCCCTGTTCAATAATGGCGTAGCTGCGTGGCCCCAAGCCTGTACCCAAAAAGATGTCGGTGATATCGCGGCGGCGACACTTGTTGCCATTGAGATAGTAGTTGGACTGACCATCGCGGGTAACTTTGCGCTTGATACCAATCTCATTGTAGGAGGCGTACTCGCCAACAATGCGGCCATCGGTGTTATCAAAAACCAGCTCAATGCTGGCCTGCCCCACAGGCTTGCGACCGCCGGAGCCGTTAAAGATAACATCGGACATATTTTCGCCGCGCAGATTCTTTGCAGAGCTCTCACCCATCACCCAGCGCACGGCATCGATTATATTGGATTTGCCGCAGCCATTGGGCCCGACAACGGCACAGAGATTGCTGGGAAAGTTGACATTGGTCGGGTCCACAAAGGATTTGAACCCAGCTAATTTAATCGATTTAAGCCGCATGTTTCTTCATTTCTGTTGTGTTTGACCCAGTTTTTCGGCCACAGGATTATTTAATGGTTAGCGTCTAATTCTACACAGTCTGGAGCCCACACAAAACAGTAAATCGGGGAATCTGTTATTTAGTTTCGCCAATGGGATCGGATTCGTTTGCAGTACAGTTAAATCGCCAAAAAAAGTGCGCTAACTTGGAGCAGTTAAAACCGCCCCACAGGCCTATCTAGCAGGAGATCATCAGGGTCTCTGGGAATTAATTTGCAATGCTACGGGGCCGCTGATGTCACTGAGCTCAATTACTTCAGACTGGATTTCCCAGTCGCCAGATTGCGGGGTGGCAGAGCCAGTTGTAGACAGCCTGGCTATCAGTTTGATCTGATCCACCGACGACAGGCTCTGACCTGCCATCAGCGCCTGACTATCGCTCAGGGTTACAGTCACTGGCAGATCCGCAGCGGTCAGTTTTTGTGCGGCCAGAGGCATGGCTGAGCCAGAGGCGCGCACCGCGGCCACAAATACCATCTGTGTGGGCGCAAAGCTGATACCCGGGGCCAGGCTCAGCTGCACTGTAATGGTTGTGCCTGACTCGGCGCCAACGGGCTTGCCCAGTAGGCTGTTGGCGCGATCTATACCCTGCTGCAGAGCCCTGGCAGTTGGACTGTTGCTATCAAGGCCCTGGATAGCACCCTGCCAATAGGTAATGGCCAGCTGCAACTGAGCATTTTCAAAGGACTGTATTCCCTTGAGGCCAAGTATAGTTGGGTTGTTGGAATCCACGGCAAAGGCTCTATCCATGGCACCGATTACCGGCTCAGTAAAACGATTGCCGGCCACCAGGTAGAGTGACTCGGCATACTGAGCCAGCAGAAAGCCATCCTCAGGTGTGACTTTAATGGCTGCGGCAAAGTACTGACTGGCAGCAAGGACGTCGCCCTCTACCAGAGCCCCCTGCGCCAGCATGGCCCAGTAGTAAATATTGTCCGGGCGCTGTTTTACCCGCTGCAAAATCGCTGCATTGAGGGACTGACGCCAACTTATTTCTGCGGCACTGTCCTCAGTCAGATCGGCGCCCTGCTCCATCAGCTCGAGTATTTTTTCATCTGCGGTGGCACCCAGTTGGTTGTAGCTAACCAGGGTGCCGGCAATCAACAGCACCAGCAATAACGGCAGCAACCAAAACCCGGTGCTGGCCTGTGACTGCTGGCCATCGGCCGGCTCGGCAGCTGTATTGTGCAGCAGTAGTTGCTGGGCCTCGGTCAGGAGCTGCTGGTGCTGGGACTCATTGATTTCTCCGGCCTCAAGCTGGCGTGCCAACTGGGCTTCCTGGTCGCGAAAAATCTCTACATTGGCCTGCTGACTATCACCTATGGCTGGGATGCCGCTGGAACCGCGACCAGCAATAAATGGATAGATAAAAAATACACTGGCAACTGCCAATAGCAGACCAATCAATGTAGAAAATGCCATTATTGCTGCTCTCTGTCTGCCAGCAGGCTATCCAGCCGCTGTTGGTCCTGGGCGGTTATCTGACTATCGCTCTGAGTGCTACTCTGGTCCGGGCTAGAGGGGTCTATACCCTGGCGTTTAAAATACAGGCGGTAAACCACCAACATGCCAAGCAGCACAAATATGACAGGTGAGCCCCACAGCAACCAGGTGGTTTTATTGACCTCTGGGCGATAGAGAATAAATTCTGAGTAGCGCGCCACCAAATAGTCTTTTATTTGCTGGTCGCTCAAGTCCTCTTCCAGCAAGCGCTGAACCTGTGCACGCAAATCATTGGAGATTGGAGAATTGGAGTCGGCCAGATTTTGATTCTGGCATTTGGGGCAGCGCAGCTCTTCGATTAACTGCTGGTAACGCGGACGCAGAGATTCGTCAGAAAACGCCACTACCTCTGCATTGGCCAGCAGCAACTGGGTCTGCAATAGCAGTATGCAAAACATTACCAGCCTCACTGTGTCTCACCTAACACTGGAGCTGTGCCGGTCAACTCAAGATACAGGGCCGCAAACTCTTCCTCCCAGACGCGCTTATCTACCACGCCAACCCGGCGATGGCGAATAATACCCTGGGCATCCACCAGATAGGTTTCAGGAGCACCATAGACGCCCAGATCAATTCCCAGATTGCCCTGTTCGTCATAAATATTAAATACGTAGGGATTGCCGCGCTCCAGCAGCCAGAGCTTTGCTGCCTTGCGTTGGTCTTTATAGTTAAGACCCACAATTTTGACCCCCTGCTCAGCCAGTGCATTGAGACTGGGATGCTCGATACGACAGGCAAAGCACCAGGTGGCCCAGACATTGACCAGCAGCACTTCATCGGCAAAGTCCTGTTTGCTCACCAGAGACTCAGGATCCTGCAATGAAGGCATCGAGAAAGAGGGGAAAGGTTCATCCACCAGAGCTGAAGGCAGCTCGGTGGGATCCTTATCTAGACCCAACATAAGCACCAGGGTCAGTGCAGCAAAAAGGCTCAGAGGGAGAAATAGTGCCAATCTATTCATGACGCGGCCTTTGCCAGTGCGCCAGCGTTATCCGAGGCAGTTTTTTGCCAGCCAACCCGACGGCGATAGCGTTTATCTCCAGCCGCCAGAAGGCCACCAAGGGCAATCATCAGGGCGCCCAGCCAGATGCAGCGTACAAAGGGCTTTACATAGAGCCGTACCGCCCAGGCTTGACCTGCCAGGGGCTCGCCAAGACTGACATAGAGATCGCGGTGTAGCGCAGCATCAATAGCCGCCTCAGTCATTATCTGCCCACCGGCTCGGTAGTTACGCTTTTCCGGCAGCATGGTAGCCACTCGGGACCCCTGCTGCTCAACATTTATCTCGCCTCTATAGGCTATATAGTTGGGACCCTGAACCTGGGTGACAGCGACAAATTCAAACTCATAGCCTGCGACCTGAATCCGGTCACCTGGCTCCATGCGCACATCCCTTTGCATGGAGTACACAGAACTCAGACCAACGCCGAGAACGCACACTGCCAAACCCACATGAGCCACCACCATGCCCCAGTAGCTGCCCGATAAGCGGCGCAATCTGGCCCATTTGCCAGCAGTTTTATCTACCAGATCCCGAGCTGTCATGGTAATCACCCACAGGCCGATCAATAGGGTAAACACTGCCCCCAGGGAGTAGCTGGACCAGGATATCTCGCTGGCCAAAAACAGCGGCAGCACTAGCGCCAGCACCAGGCTGATCAGTGCGGGAGCAACGGCCCTGTTGCGCAGCAGCCCGGGGTCGGTTTTTTTCCAGCGGGTAAAGGCGGCAAAGCCCACAGCTATGGCAAGACCGGACATCAGAGGGACAAAGAAAAAGTTAAAGTACGGAGGACCCACCGAAATCTTGCCCAGATTCAGCACATCGGCCAGCAGCGGATACAGAGTGCCCACCAGAATCATCGCCATTGAGCTGACCAGCAGAATATTATTCAACAGCAGCATCATTTCCCGCGACCAGGCACCATAGCCAGCCACCTTTTGTATGGCCGGGCCACGCAGAGCAAACAGGGTTAGAGAGCCACCTATTACCAGGGTAATAAAGCCCAGAATAAAGGCACCCCGCTCCGGATCGCTGGCAAAGGCATGCACAGAAGTCAGAATGCCCGAGCGCACCAAAAACGCACCCAACAGGCTGAGAGAGAAAGCAAAAATCGCCAGCAGCAGGGTCCAGCTTCTAAAAACACCGCGCTTTTCGGTAGCAGAGATACTGTGAACCAGCGCAGTGCCCACCAGCCAGGGCATAAACGAGGCGTTTTCAACCGGATCCCAAAACCACCAGCCGCCCCAGCCCAGCTCGTAATAGGCCCACCAGCTGCCCAGACCAATACCAATGGTCAGAAATGCCCAGGCCACATTGATCCAGGGGCGAGCCCAGCGTGCCCAGGCACTGTCAAACTGACTGCCAATCAAAGCGGCTATGGCAAAGGCAAAGGGCACCGCAAAGCCCACATAACCCATATACAGCATGGGCGGATGCACAATAAGCCCAAAGTCCTGTAGCAGAGGGTTTAAATCCCGACCTTCCACCGGCGATACCGGCAGCAGCCGATCAAAGGGGTTGGAGGTCAGCAGTAGAAAAACAATAAAGCCAATAGCCACAAACCCCAGAATTGAAAGTACCCTGGCCACCAGCTGAGCGGGCAATTCACGGCTGTAGAGAGCCACGGCTGCAGACCAGCCCGCCAGCATCAGCACCCAGAGCAATAGCGAGCCCTCATGGGCACCCCAGACCGCACTAAATTTAAAGCGGTCAGGCAGCAGCGTATTGGAGTTATTGGCCACATAGGCCACGGAAAAGTCATCTTGCAAAAAGGCATTGGCCAGACAGGCAAATGACAGAGCAATAAACACAAACTGGCCCAGAGCCAGACTGTGGCCCAGTCTCATCCAGCTATTATGGCCGGAAAACGAGCCGACCATGGGTACAGCGGCCTGAGCCAGGGCAAAACAGAGGGCAATAATCAGTGCCACATGGCCGAGTTCCGGGGTCATTGGGCCTGTTCCTGCTGTTTCAGCTCATAGGCCTTATTCATGGCATCAGCCACTTCGGGTGGCGTGTATTTCTCATCGTGCTTAGCAAGCACTTCGGTGGCACGCAGTATATTATTTTCATCCAGCTTTCCCGAAGCAATTGCCGCTTCGCCCTCATCAAATAGATCCGGGAGAATGCCTGCAAAATGAATAGTCAGAGTCGCCATGCCATCGCTCACATCAAACAGCACATCCAGAGAATCTGGCGAGCGCTGCACCGATCCCTCGACCACCATGCCTCCGGCACGAATATGCACAGCCTCGGGCGCTTCGCCGGCGGCAATCTGTGACGGCGTGTAAAAGTAGTTAGCATTCTGACCCAGCATATAGGCCATAAGCCCAACAATTGCAGAGGCAGCTACCACCAGCAGTATCACCAGTTGCAGGCGCTGTTTGCGTATTGGGTGCATTATTTACCTCCCTCTGCCTGTTGAGTCGATGCTGCCTGCTGCAGCTCCTCGCGCTGAGCCTGACGCACAATTGCCTGCAGATTGGCCCGCTGTTGCTGCACTGGCCTAATTAGCAACCAGCCTAACACCGCCAGAGAGACTAGCACTGCAGTCCATACATAGGGGCCGTGGCCAGCCATATGCCACAGCTGCTGTAGCGTATCAAATTGAGGCTTCATTGGCGCACCTCCGCAGGCTGAGCCCTCTGGGCTAACTCGCGCACCCAGCCTGCCTTGCGCTCGCGGCGCAGTATCTCCGTGCGGGTGTGCAGAATCAAAGCCAGGGCATAGAAGCTATACATGGCAACAATCATCACCAGCAGGGGCTGGAACATATCCGGATGCATACTGGGGGCCGAGGTAAATTTAATTGTGGCGGGCTGATGCAATGTGTACCACCAGTCCACGGACTTGTAGATAATCGGGATATTAACCGTGCCTACCAACGCCAGAATAGCACTGGCCTTATTGCCAGTCTCCTGGGAGTGAAATGCGTACTGCAGCGCCAGCACCCCCAGATATAAAAACAGCAAAATCAGCATGGAGGTAATACGTGCATCCCAGACCCAGTAAGTACCCCAGGTGGGCTTGCCCCACACCGCGCCAGTAAACAGCGCAATAAAAGTGAGCGCAGCACCGATGGGCGCGGCTGACTTCATGACCATGTAGCTGAGCTTCATCTTCCAAATCAGCCCGATTGCACCGGCAATAGCCATCAGATAATAGCCTGCCAAGGCCAGGAACGAAGCCGGCACATGTAAATAAATAATACGGAAACTATTACCCTGCTTGGCATCTTGGGGAGCAAAAGCCAGTCCCCAAACCAGGCCTATCAGCATCAATCCCAGGGTCAATACCCAGAGCCAGGGCAGCCAGCGTCCGGTGGTTTCGTAAAACCAGCGCGGCGATCCCATGCGATGAAACCAGTTCCAATTCCTGCCTGAAGCCATATTCGTCAAAACCTATTTAACATTTAATTATTGCTCACCAGCCGCAGTGCACCTGCAATAGCCAGAGGACAGAGCGCTGCGGCGGCGCTGAGCATTGCCCCCAATACCGCCAGAGGCCCCAACCAGTTCAGCCCATCGATCGCGGCCTGCACCGCTGCACTACCGAAAATAATCACCGGCATATACAGGGGAATAACCAGCACAGACAGCAATAGCCCGCCTTTGCGCAGGGATACAGTCAGGGCCGCACCCACAGCGCCAAGTAGACTGAGGCAGGCGGTACCCAGCGCCAGACTGGCCATCATAGGCATTAGCCCTGCGGCCGGCAGTGACAGCATCAGCCCAATCAATGGCGACACCATGGTCAGTGGCAGGCCTGTAACCAGCCAGTGAGCCAGTATTTTGCCCAGCACGGGCAGCGGCAGAAGCTGCGGCGAAATAAGCAACTGCTCCAGAGAGCCGTCCTGATAGTCACTGGCAAACAGGCTCTCGGTAGATAACAGAGTCGCCAGCAGCGCCATCACCCAGATCATGCCTGGAGCAAGCTCTGCCAGCCGGGCTGAATCCGGGCTGATCCCCAGGGGAATCAGGGTTGAGACCAGCACAAAGAATATAAGCGGACTGGCCACCTCGCCTCTGCGGCGATAAGCCAACAGCAAATCGCGCCGCAGATAACCGGCAAAACCCTGGCTACTCGCAATCACGACGGCACCGCCAAATCGCCGTGGGGCTCAACACTGTATTTACGCAACCCATCAATAGGTAGATTCTGATGGGTCGACAGCACCACCGCACCACCCTGCCGCAAATGAGACTCTAGCTGTTGCTGCAGGGCCAGCACACCCTGTTTATCAATGGAGGTAAAGGGCTCATCCAGGTACCAGATTACTGCCTTGCTGGTATGCAAACGCGCCAGCGCAACGCGCCGGTGCTGACCCGCTGACAGACTGTAGCAGGGCACATCGGCAAAGCCGCGCAGGCCCACAGCATCCAGGGCCTGGGTAATCTCAACAGCACTGGTAGAAGCTGGGCTCATCCAGCGCAAATTCTCTTCTGCCGAGAGAGTCATTTTGACACCGGACTGATGGCCTATGTAGAGGATATTGTCCAGGTACTCATAGCGGCAATCACTGATTGGACGACCCCTGTAGAGCACTGCACCCGAGGTGGGCTGCAGAGCGCTGGTCATCAGTCGCATCAGCGTGGTTTTACCAGCGCCATTGGCACCCTCAATCTGCACAATATCCCCGGCGTCAACAACAAAGTTGGCCGGTTTGAAGACATTGCAGTCGTCGCGCTCAAAAGCGAGTTGCTCGACTGTTAAAAGAGGTGGTGTGGACAACAGTTTTTCCGCGGCCTGGTTTATTTGCGGGGCACATTATGCCAAAGAACAGACATCAAATGTTGTCTTTAATGTGCAGGGATGGGTCAGCTAGAAATGGCTAATCAAAGTCATCGTCAAAATCGTATTCCTGAACCTGCTTATCAATACGGGCCTGTTCAAGTTTCAGTTCCAACCGGCGCCGCGATTCAAGATGAATCTGAGCCTGCTGCTTGTCTGACAGAGTACTTTCAGATTCTGAGTCAGCCGAATTGGCATCGGAATCCTCCAGCTCTTCACCGTCTTCTAAATCATCAAGATCATCGCTCATACAAAAACCTCAACCAAGCTCATTGGGCATATCAGCCGTTAGAGACAAGCAGCTACCCGAGAAGCGAAAAATAAGTCTAAAAACTCTCTCCGTCAAGAAATTAAATACATATGAGATCTTCTGATCAGCCTTTGGGTCAAACCACTGACAATTGAGTTGCGTAACAAGCATTAACAGTCACTGATAAGACTATGTCGGGAGAATAACTGTGCGCTCAAAACTGGCCCAACCTCTAATAAAAGCCCTGCTATTTAGTGCCGCCACCGCTGTTTCTTACCAAACCCTTGCCGAAGATCAGGTAGCAATCTTCGCCGGCGGCTGTTTTTGGTGTATGGAGAGTGACTTTGAGAAGCTAGAGGGCGTCAACTCGGTGGTCTCTGGCTATATTGGAGGCCATGTGCCAAACCCGGGCTATAAACAGGTATCTTCTGGCACCACAGGTCATACCGAAGCGGTTGAAATAATTTTTGATAACCAGCTAGTCAGCTTTGAGCAGCTGCTGGCACATTTTTGGGTCAATATTGACCCGCTGGATGGCGGCGGTCAGTTTTGCGATCGGGGCCAGCAGTACCGCAGCGAGCTGTTCTACCTCAATAAAAAGCAGCAGCAGGCTGCCGAAGCTTCAATCGCGGCCATTGACTCTCAGCCCCAATTTAGCGGCAAGATCAAAACCCAGCTGACAGCAGCCACGGAGTTCTATATCGCCGAAGACTATCATCAGGATTACTACAAAAAGAACCCCACCAGATACAACTACTACAGGTGGAGTTGCGGCCGCGATAAGCGCCTGCAACAGCTCTGGGGCAAAAAGGAGTAACAAGCCTCTCAGTGCACAACCAGCATATCCGAGGTTAAATAGTGCAGAACCTTCTCGGAGGTATTGCCAATAAACTTGCCCGCCAGACCACGATTGGCGGCACTGCCAATCACCAGCAGCGAGCTGTCTGCCACCAACTCAGCCAGCTCCCGTTCCACCTGACCGGTCAACACCCTAATTTTGGCCTGTACCCGCAACTCATCACATTGATCATTGAGCTGCTCCTCAGCATTAGCCAGAGCCTGCTGGGCACTTTCATGCCAGAGTACCGAATGGCCGGGCAGCGGCGGCACATAGGCTGTGGCCACATTGGCTGCGCTAAAGTCGGGGATCACAGAGACCAGCTCCAGGGGCAGATTAAGTGCCTCAGCCATACTGCGAGCTTTTAAAATAACCTTTTTACCCAGCACAGCGTGCTCTCGGCTTTCATCCAGAGTCCCCACAGCGGCAACGACTTTTTCCAAGCTCTGCCCCTCGCCATTGACCAGCCAAACTGGGCACTGGGCATCGCGTAACAGATGCCAGTCTTCGGGGGTCTGAAAGATCTTGGCAAGGCGCGATTGGCGATCACCAGCAACCTTAATAATAAGATCTGCCTCCATGCTATTGGCGGTGTCTACCACTGATTTATTCCAGCGTTTACCCCAAACCATATTGGAGGAAAAGTGAAGATTGTAGCGGTCGGTTAGCTGCCGTAGATGAGTCTCGGCATCGTCGAGCAGCGCCTGTTTGATATCTCTGTAGTTATCGAAACCTATGTACTTGTGCATCTCTTCTATCTGGTTGTAAACGGTCATCAACACCCGCAGCTTTGCCTGATTATGCCCGGTCAGCGCCACCGCCTGCTCCATTGCCAAGGGGTCCTTGTCGGACCCGTCTAAAACCACCAGAATATTTTCCATAATCTGTCTCCAAAGTTGACTTGGTTGCCTCTGTACATGCGACCGACCTTATTTTGAGTCTAGCCAGCCGGGAGTAAAAAGAGCGCAGATTGACGGGATTTACAGAGCCTGCATGATTTAGATCAAATCTATGTCTATACTCTTAGAGAGCGACCAGTGATTTGGCGCTAGCAGACTAAACGGACTTCAGCGATAAGGATTTCTATGCGCTCTCCCACTCTGAACATTCAACCCAGTAATTGCCACAATTGCCGCATGAGTGCACTGTGCCTGCCACTATCTCTGGATAGCAGCTCTCTGGACCGACTCGACAGGGTCATTGAGCGGGGCCGACCCATACATAAAAACCAATATATATTTCACGGTGGCGACCCATTTAAGGCGGTTTATGCGATCCGCAGTGGTGCGGTAAAGGCCTTTTGTATCAGTGATGATGGCAGCGAACAGGTGACCGGCTTCTATTTGCCGGGCGAAATCTTTGGCTGGGATGGCATAGACAACAGTCTGCACAGCAACACTGCCATGACTCTGGAGACCACAGCGCTGTGCGAAATCCCTTTTGTCAGGTTTGAAGAAATCAGCCGCACCATGCCCATACTGCAAAAACACTTTATGCGCTTGATGGCCAAGGAGCTCACCTCGGATCAGGAGCTGATCGGCCTGCTGGCAAAGAGCTCTGCCGAAGAGCGGGTGGCCAGTCTTCTGCTCAGCCTGTCGAGCCGCCTGAAACGCCAGCATCTCAGCGCCACTAGATTTCGCCTGCCGATGTCGCGGGCCGATATAGGCAACTACCTGGGTCTGACCGTTGAAACTGTCAGCCGAGTTTTTAGCCGCTTTCAGAGTTTTGAGTTGATTTTGTGTGATAAAAAAGAAATAGAAATTATTAATCTCAACGGCCTGTCTAAATTGGCTCACAAGCCAAAAGCCTAGCCCGCCAACCTAAAACTGCCCTGCTGAAAATCAGTTTTCAATGGTTTCCATTGAGCTACCATCGCCCGCGTCCTACAATGGCTAAAACCACTGGAATAATGCATGAAAATCTACCTAGTCGGCGGTGCCGTTCGCGATAAGTTGCTCAACTACCCCAGCGATGAAAATGACTGGGTGGTGGTCGGCAGCTCTCCCGAACAGATGGTCGAACTGGGTTATCAGCCGGTGGGACAGGACTTCCCTGTATTTATTAAACCCCAAACTGGCGAAGAGTACGCCCTGGCTCGCACAGAGCGAAAGTCTGGCCATGGCTATCAGGGCTTTACCTTTCATACGGCGGCAGATATCAGCTTGGAAGAGGATCTTATCCGACGGGATCTAACCATTAACGCCATGGCCCAAGACGACAGCGGCCAGATTATCGACCCCTATGGCGGCCAGCAGGATCTGCAGGCCAGGGTGCTGCGCCATGTGTCTGATGCCTTTACCGAAGACCCTTTGCGCGTGCTGCGCTTAGCCCGCTTTGCCGCGCGCTATCATCATCTGGGCTTTAGCATAGCACCGGAAACTCTGACGCTAATGACCGACATCGCCGCCAGTGGTGAACTGGCTCATCTGGTGGCCGAGCGCGTCTGGAAAGAGACCGAGCGCGCCCTCTGTGAAAGGTCGCCCGATATCTATATTCAGGTATTGCGCGACTGTGGTGCACTGCAAATTTTGCTGCCCGAGGTGGAGCAGCTATTTGGCATACCTCAGCGAGCTGACTATCACCCGGAAGTGGACACTGGCATTCATACTCTAATGTCGCTGCAGCAGGCAGTAAAACTTTCGGACAAACCAGAGGTACGGTTCTCAGTGCTGGTGCATGACCTGGGCAAAGCGATTACTCCAGAGCATGTACTGCCCAGCCATAAGGGACATGAAGCCCGCGGATTACCACTGGTTAAAGAGGTCTGTGACCGCTTGAAAGTACCCAATGAACACCGCCAATTGGCTATGGTGGTCACAGAGTTTCATCTGCTTTGCCACAAGGCCTTTGAGTTGCGCCCCGAAACGATTTTAAAGCTATTAAGGGGCATTGGGGCACTAAAACCAGATAACCGGCTCGAGGAATTTTTACTCAGCTGCGAAGCCGATGCTCGCGGCCGCACTGGATTTGAAGATCGGGAGTATCCCATGGCAGAGTATTTGCGCCAGGCCCGAGAGGTTGCTGTGCAAACCGATATATCTGATCTGGTAGCCAGGGGTATTAGCGGCGCTGAAATTGGCGCTCAACTCAGCCAGCGCCAGACTGCAGCTCTTGCAGAATTTAAACAAAACTATCCCATAGCTTAGGTATCACCATGAATTCAGATGGCAAAACGGTCCTGATTACCGGCGCGGCAAGGCGCATTGGCGCAGTCACCGCCCAACTCTTTCACGGCGCTGGCTACAATGTAATTATTCATTACAACCGCAGCGCAGCCGCAGCCGACAAGCTCTGCGAACAGTTTAATGCTGAGCGCGACGATAGCTGCCTGCTGGTGCAGAGCGACCTTAATAACATGGCCGGGCTGGATAAAATTGTCGACCTGGTGCACAGCGTAGGCCGCCTGGATGTGCTGATAAACAATGCCTCAAGCTTTTACCCCACCCCACTGGAAAACTGCGATGAACAGCAGTGGGATGATCTGATAGCCAGCAATCTAAAGGGGCCGTTTTTTGTAGCGCAAAAGCTGGCACCTCTGTTGATAAAAGCCCAGGGCGCCATTGTTAATATCTCGGATATGCATGCTCGTCAGGCGCTGCGCAATCACCCGATTTATACGATGGCCAAGGCTGGCAATATCGCCATGACCAAATCACTGGCGTTGGAGCTGGGGCCAGATGTCCGCGTCAATAGTGTCGCGCCCGGAGCAATACTCTGGCCGGAGCATGAAGAGGACGATATAGATAAACAGGACTCGGTGCTGAGCAAGGTACCCATGGGGCGCCTGGGCACTGAGTCGGATATTGCCGAGACTGCATTCTTTTTGGCGGATAACGCAACCTATATGACAGGTCAGACCATTGCCGTGGATGGTGGTAGTTCAAACAGCCTCTAGGCAACAAAAGCTGCCTAGTTGGCCTTGGTGATATCCAGCCCACGCCAGCTAAAGGGCACGGGCCAGAGTTTTTGTTTGCTTTTGTCGTAGTCCTGCCAGTGCTGGGCATAGGAATGCTGGGTCACCGGGTGCAGGCTGTCTGGGGCTAACTCGGCCAAAGGCAACAACACGAAGGCATTTTTGAGTACCTCGTCGCGGGGCAGAGCAATGCCGTCAACCTGCCCCACTGTATTATCCAGAGTGAGAATATCTATATCCAGGCTGCGGGAGCCGAACTTTGGTGCGCTGCGATCGCGTCCATTGCTGTCCTCTATGCCCTTGAGGATTCGGGATATCTGCCCCACAGCCAGCTCTGACCTGATACCCACCACCAGATTGTAAAAACTGTCCCCCTCGAAGCCCACCGATTCACTTTCGTAAACAGAGGAGATATCCAGTTCGCCAAAATTCTCAGCCAGCGCATCCAGTGCCGCGCAAATATACTGTCGGCGGTCGATATTACTTCCCAGGCTGAGATAGATCAGAGCCATTACTGCCGCTCACCTCGCTCTATAATAATGCCCACATCTTGACTGTATCTTAGTGCACCGGGTTTGCTGACGCGCAGTTTTAACCAGGGCACAGCAAACTCCTCGCGCACAATGCGAGCAATCTCTTCAGCCATGCGCTCTACCAACAAAAATTCGCTGGCCTCGATAAAAGCAATCAGCCGCTTGGCGATAGATTTGTAGTTCAGCGCATGCTCAATATCGTCAGTTTCAGCGGCCCGGCTAATATCATGGGCCATCTCCAGATCCAGACTGATCGTCTGTTTAACCTCACGCTCCCAATCGTAGATGCCGATAATGGTCTCTATGCGCAGGTCTCTTATATAAACAATATCCATTGTCTGTCCTATTTAACGGGGTTCTATGGCTGGCAGTTGATCCAGAGGCCAGCGAGGTGTAGCGGAGATTTCCAGGTTGTTTACCTGCCCGGCGAGTAGTCGCTGACAGCCAGCATAGGCGATCATGGCTCCATTATCAGTACAAAACTCATGGCGTGCATAGAATACCTCGGCGCCCTCTTTCGTCAGTGCGACCTCAAGTTTGTGACGCAATCTGGCATTAGCTGAAACACCACCGGCAATCACCAGAGTTTTCATCTGGGTTTCAGCCAAAGCGCGGCGGCATTTGATGACTAAGGTGTCTACCACCGCCTCCTGAAACCCTGCGCAAATATCCAATATAGTTTGATTATCTGGCAGCACATCATCGCCGCGATGCCTATGTATCAAATTGCGGGTAAAGGTTTTAAGGCCGGAGAAGCTAAAATCCAGCCCCGGACGATCAGTCATGGGTCTGGGGAAGTCAAAGCGGTCAATCTGTCCTCGATCTGCCATACCGGCGAGCACGGGCCCACCAGGATAATCCAGGTCGAGCATTTTGGCGGTCTTATCAAAGGCTTCGCCAGCTGCATCGTCCAGAGACTCGCCCAGCACCTGGTACTGACCAATTGCCTTCACCGAGACCAGTTGAGTGTGACCGCCAGAAACCAGCAATGCCACAAAAGGGAATGCCGGGGGCACTGGCTCCAGCATAGGTGCCAGCAGATGCCCTTCCATATGATGCACACCCAGCACGGGTATATTCAGGGCAAACCCCAGGGCAGTAGCCATGGCACCGCCCACCATCAGAGCTCCCATCAAACCAGGCCCGGAGGTATAGGCTATGCCATCAATATCCTGTTTGCTAACCCCCGCCTCTTCCAGTACCAGCTTTAACAGCGGGATAATTTTGCGCACATGGTCTCGGGACGCCAACTCTGGGACAACGCCGCCGTATTGTGCATGCAGTTTTACCTGAGAGTACAGGGTATGGGCGAGCAGGCCCCGCTCGCTGTCGTAGACAGCCAGTCCGGTTTCATCGCAGGATGTTTCTATTCCCAACACAAGCATGCAGGCTGCTTCTCCAAGCGGTTTAGAGGCCACACTTTAAACCCTCAGCCGCTCTCTGTGAACCAGTAGTTTAAGCCCGGAAAAGATGGTCTAAAAACCCTGTAAAAAACTTTGCATCAATAGCCCTAAGTGTATAGACTACGCGCCCTTGAAGAGTCGAGCACAGGTTGGCTGTGTCGGCATTGATTTTCACTACAGGATTAAGCATTTATGCCAAGCGTTCGAATTAAAGAAAACGAGCCCTTTGACGTAGCTCTACGTCGCTTTAAACGTTCTTGCGAAAAAGCCGGAATACTGGCCAAAGTTCGCAGCTGTGAGTTTTACGAGAAACCCACCTGGGAACGCAAGCGCAAAGCTGCAGCAGCCGTAAAGCGCAATCAGAAAAAAGTATCTCGCGAATCACGCAAGTTTACTCGACTCTACTAAGTCTTGCTCTGGCAACAGAGTGATTGATTAAAGAGTTGGATCAAAGAGCGCCCGTCGGCGCTTTTTGTGTTTCTGGAATTCGCAAATAGGGCTACGTAGCCCACAACCTCGTTTAACCTCTATCGGAGAAACTCCATGTCAATGAAGCAAACAATCCATGATGCTATGAAAGACGCCATGCGCGCCAAAGACAAAGACCGTCTGAGCGCTATTCGACTAATGCAGGCCGAGTTTAAACGCATAGAAGTGGATGAGCGCATTGAAATTGATGATACCCGCATACTGGCAGTGCTGGACAAGATGGTCAAACAGCGCCGCGACTCCATCAAGCAGTATGAAGCTGCCGGGCGCCAGGAGTTGGCCGACGTTGAAATCGCCGAAATAGCGGTCATTCAGGACTTTTTGCCAGCCGCCCTCAGCGATGACGAGATCGCCGATATGATTGCTGCCGCAATAGACCAGACCGGCGCCAGCTCCATGGCCGATATGGGCAAAGTGATGGGTATCATTAAGCCGCAGATTCAGGGCCGAGCAGACGCCGGCGCGGTCAGCGGACTCATCAAGGCCGCACTGACCTCTTAAGTCAGGCGGCAATTCAAATCCACAGTTAAATTTCTGCAGCTAAGGAGTTACACTGCTAGATCAACTGCAATTAACCTGAAGTGCCCATGGCTGGATTGATTCCACAGACATTTATCGATGATCTGCTCGACCGCGTCGATATAGTCGACGTGGTCAACAGCCGGGTGCAACTTAAAAAAGCCGGCAAAAACTATAAGGCCTGCTGCCCCTTCCACGAAGAAAAAACCCCCTCATTTACCGTTGCCCAGGACAAACAGTTTTACTATTGCTTTGGCTGCGGCGCCGGTGGCAATGCTCTGGGCTTTATAATGGAATTTGACCGTGTGGACTTTTTGCCTGCGGTCGAGATGCTGGCAAAAAATGTCGGCCTGGAAATTCCCCGAGAAGCGGCACCAGATCGCCAGGTCAGCAAACAAAAAGACAATCTTTACTCTATTCTCAACCAGTCTGACCGCTTTTTTCGCCAGCAGCTGCGCAGCCACCAGGGTGCAGCCAGCGCTGTAGACTATCTAAAGGGGCGCGGACTCAGCGGCCAGATAGCCGCGGCCTTTGGTGTCGGCTATGCGCCTCCCGGCTGGGATAACTTATTAAACGCCGCGGGCACCGAGCCCGACAAGGTCAAGCTGCTGGAAGAGTCGGGCATGCTAATTGTAAAGCCCGAAGAGAAAAAGCAATATGATCGTTTCCGCCACCGTATTATGTTTCCGATCCGCGACCAGCGCGGTCGCACCATGGGTTTTGGCGGCCGTGTGCTCGATGACAGCACACCCAAATATCTCAACAGCCCTGAGACCCCAGTTTTTCACAAGGGTCGAGAGCTCTATGGTCTCTACGAGGCACGCCAGGCACTAAAGGAAATACCCTGTCTGATTATGGTTGAGGGCTATATGGATGTGATTGCCCTGGCCCAGTACGGTATTCATAACGCAGTGGCCACACTGGGCACCGCGCTGACTGAAAATCATCTACAGAAGCTATTTCGCTACACCTCTGAACTGATATTTTGTTTTGATGGTGACAGTGCTGGGGTAAGAGCTGCCGGCCGCTCTCTGGAGATTGCCCTGCCTGAAATGCGCGACGGGGTTTCGGCCAAGTTTCTGTTTTTACCCGATGGCGAAGATCCAGACAGCATGGTACGCAAGCTGGGAGCCGATGAATTTCAAAAACAGGTGACTGCCGCAACCCCCCTATCTGAGTTCCTATTTGAGCAGCTGAGTGACGGCATAGATACCAGCACCGCCGATGGCAAAGCGCGCCTCAGCAAAGTCTGCGCACCCCAGATCAACCGTATTCCCCAGGGTGTTTTCCGCCAGCTAATGCTGGAGGAGCTGTCCAGGCGCACCGGCATCAGCGCTGATAATCTGCGCGACTATGTGGCTAGCCATAAGCCCCCGGAGCAGCGTGCCCCAGCCCAGACCGGCAGCCTGCCGGCGCCGCCACCACAGGAGCAGGACCCAGGAATCTATGACCAGCCCATGGAGACCCGTGGCGAACTTGACTATGAGCCATTTCCCGAGCTGGTGGCAGAGCGCAGCTCTAAAATAAGGCTGGCGCCAATTAAATTTCTTACCGCTCTGCTGCTAAATCACCCTAGCCTGGCAGAGCATGTAGAGGATATCAGCCTGCTAGATGGCGCTGCAGACCCTGATACAGGACTATTTCTCCGCGTACTAAAGGTCGTGAGGGACAATCCCCATTACAAACCCTCGCATATCTTTGCCTACTGGCTGGGCACCCATGGCAACCAGGATGAGACCAAAGTGCTGCAATCACTGGCCGCCAGCGAGCTCTACCACCCGCCCAAGGGCACAGGGCGCGATGATCATCAGGAATTTTGCGATACATTGCAGCATGTTACCCAGAGCGCCTTTGAGGCCCTCCCGGCAGCGGACAAAGCTGCACATTTACTGGCTCGCCAGACCCTAAATGAGCGTGAAATCAAGCAGCTGCACAAGATACGCCTGCAACTTGGCGAAGACCCCCAGTCAAATGAACTAAAAAACAAGATAAAACAACGACTTGTGGTCTAAGATAAGAAAAAGAAAATAAGCCAAATAATCTCCAAATTGTCTGGGACAACGGCCTATTAATTGGATATAATTGCGCGCTATTTTTTGGCGTCCCACTACAGAAAAGTACCTATGAGCGAAAACATCCAGAAGCAACAGTCCGGCATTAAAGATTTAATCGCCAAAGGTAGAGAACAGGGATATCTCACCTACGCTGAAGTAAACGACCATCTACCAGAAGATATTGCCGATCCGGAGCAGGTCGAAGACATCATTCAGATGATCAATGATATGGGCATCACCGTATTTGAATCGGCCCCGGATGCCGAGTCTTTATTGATGATTAGTGGGGACAATACCCCAGATGAAGTCGCTGCCGCTGAAGCCGCTGCTGCCCTGGCCTCTGTAGAATCCGAACAGCATAGAACCACTGATCCTGTGCGCATGTACATGCGTGAAATGGGCTCCGTTGAACTGCTGACTCGCGAGGGCGAGATTGAAATTGCCAAGCGTATTGAAGAAGGCACCAGGGAGCTGATGTCTGCGGTTTCGGACTGGCCGAGCACTGTGGCCACAGTGATTGCCGAGTGGGACAACGTTTTGGCGGGCGAGCGCAAGCTGACCGACATTATCAGCGGCTACCTGAATCCCATGGAGCATGTACCCTCAGCTCTGGCTCAGCAGCAGGCCGCGGAAGCCGCCGAAGCAGAGAAGCTGGCCAATGGTGAGACTCTGGATGAGGACGAAGAGGAAGAGGAAGAGCACGAAGGTGGTCTGGACCCGGAAGAGGCCCAGGAGCGCTTCGAAGCTATTCGCGCCCAGCTAAAGAAAACCGATGCGTCGATCTCTCGCTATGGCCGCACCGGCAATGCCTCAGTCAAGAATCTTCAGGATCTGGCTGATCTGTTCAAGTATCTCAAGCTCACTCCTCGCCAGTTTGATCCGCTGATCGCTATGGTGCGAGACGCTATAGAAAGAATTCGCGCGGAAGAGCGCAACATCATGAAGCTGTGTATTCGCTACGCGAAGATGCCACGCAAAGACTTTATTAAAGCCTTCCCTGGCAACGAGACCAATCTCAAATGGACTGGCAAATTGATCAAGGCCAACGACCCCTGGTCAGCAGGCATTGAAAACCAGGAAGTTGAAATTGTCAGAGCCCAGCGCAAGCTGGCGCAAGTTGAAGAAGAGAGCGGCCTGACGATTTTGGCCATCAAAGATATCAACCGACGCCTCACTATAGGTGAAGCTATGGCGCGCCGCGCCAAGAAAGAAATGGTTGAAGCTAACCTGCGTCTGGTAATCTCCATCGCTAAGAAATACACCAACCGCGGCCTGCAGTTCCTGGATCTGATTCAGGAAGGTAATATTGGTTTGATGAAGGCCGTTGACAAGTTTGAATACCGCCGTGGTTACAAGTTCTCGACCTATGCCACCTGGTGGATTCGTCAGGCTATTACCCGCTCCATTGCTGACCAGGCGCGCACCATCCGTATTCCAGTACATATGATTGAAACCATCAACAAACTCAATCGTATCTCTCGCCAGATGCTGCAGGAAATGGGCCGCGAGCCCAGTCCGGAAGAATTGGCAGAGCGCATGGAAATGCCGGAAGACAAGATTCGCAAAGTCCTCAAAATTGCCAAAGAGCCAATCTCTATGGAGACACCCATCGGTGAAGATGAAGATGCCAGCATTGGCGACCTGATTGAAGATACCACCATTGCACTACCAGTGGATGAGGCGACCAAGCACAACCTCACCGAATCCACCCGCGGCGTTCTCGGCAGCCTTACGGCTCGAGAAGCCAAGGTGCTGCGCATGCGCTTTGGTATCGACATGAACACAGATCACACATTGGAAGAAGTGGGCAAACAGTTTGATGTAACCCGCGAACGTATTCGTCAGATCGAAGCCAAGGCACTGCGCAAGTTGCGTCACCCTACCCGCTCAGATCATCTGCGCAGCTTTATTGACGAATAAGACTATCAGTTTAAACGCCGAATTTTTGGCTTAGCGCAAGGCGCGCAATAAGAGATTGAAGGAGCATACATTGAGTATGTGACTGAAAGAACGAAGCAGTGCAACACCGCGATAAGTCAAAGAGGCAAGTTTAAAAAAGGGCCCATAGCTCAGTTGGTTAGAGCAGTCGACTCATAATCGATTGGTCGTAGGTTCAAGTCCTACTGGGCCCACCATTATTTCCACCAAATAGGTCAATCGAAAACTAAGTTTTTAATCGATTGGCCGCAGGCTCAAGCCCTATAGGGTCTTTATGCCCTCGGATGTACCATTTTCCGCCTGAAACCAGAATCTTATATAACTCCACAACCAAAGTCATTTCCTGGAAACAGGGATTCCCCAGAACGGAGTCGATTCTCCCCAAAGTAAAAAGACTGTATGATTTCCTAATCCAACATCGCAATATTGGTCTTACGCCATGCTAAAAATTCTTTATGTTTTCCTGTTATGCGCAAGCTTGCAAAGTAATGCGACAGAGGACAAATACAATTCATTTATTTCAATCAATCCAAATGATTCTTCGCCTGATCAAACAAGCATTGCGATAAAAGATAATATTGATGTCAAAGGTATGCCGACGACGGCGGGGTCCTTGGCTCTGAAGAAAAATTTTCCAGCCGCTGATGCATTTATCATTAAAAAACTTAAATTGGCTAATTTTCATATATACGGCAAGACAAATTTGTCTGAGTGGGCTAATTTCCGATCATTTGAGTCAGTCAGCGGCTGGTCTAGTGTCGGCGGTCAAACACTTAACCCTTATGGTATCAACACTAATCCTTGCGGCTCTAGTTCCGGCTCAGCTGTTGCAGTTGCAAGTGGTATGGTCTCAGTAGCAATTGGAACGGAGACTAATGGCTCAATTTCTTGCCCCGCTTCAGTTAACGGAATAGTTGGCATGAAACCCTCTGTTGGATTAGTTAGCCGGACGGGTATCGTGCCCATTTCATCCAGTCAAGATACGGCTGGCCCAATGGCAAATTCAGTACTCAATGTCGCTAGAGCCCTGCAGGCCATGGCCGGTAGAGATCCTGCTGATGTGGCGACCCATCAGATACCGGAGAATTATGATTTTAATTTTCTAAAGGGCCTGCAGCTTAGCACTCTAAAAGACAAGAGATTTGGACTTCTAGAGTCTGGATCAAATGATGCTGAAGGCCTTAGGCTTATAAACAAGATCAAACACATCATTACAGAAAATGGCGGAAAAATAGTTTTAATCAAAGATGAGCGAGTTTACCCAAGCGAAAAAGAGTTTTTTATTCTTCTCTATGAGTTTAAAAGAGATCTTGAAGCCTATCTCAAACAGGCAGTCACTGAGCATAAAACACTTAACGCTATAATCAATTTCAATCGCAATAACGCGAGATTGGTGATGCCTCATTTTGAGCAAGAAATTTTTATTGAAAGCAGTAGAGTATCCGACAATACCGAAGCCTATGTTGAATCGATCAAAGTTATTGAAACAGTCCAAAACGAAATGGATGAATTATTACAAGCTTATGATCTTGATGCGTTCGTAGGGCTGACGCGAAATCCTGCATGGAAAATTGATTACAACGGAGGCGATAATTCAGCAATGGTAGGACAACGCAACTGGGGTAATGGAGGATTTGCAGCTATAGCTGGCTATCCTCACATAACACTACCGTTGGGTTCCGTCGACGGGTTGCCAGTCGGCGTCTCATTTATAGCATCAAAGTGGAAAGAAAAGCAGCTCTTAGAATTTGCAGCAGCATTTGAACGAGCTAATCAATAAAGTTCTCTGCCGCAATAGAAATTAGGCTAGCTAGTGCTATAAAAGCCCTATTCTCTTTTATATACAGAATTGATACTCTACAGAAGCTCAAGTTTCACTTACGACACAAAAAACTATAATAAGAGGTTAAGACTATGGAATCAGAAATTTGGATGTCTTTTCAGGCATCAAGAGCAGCCAATGCGACATTATTTTTGGGAGTTATAATTTCGATCTGGGTGGCAGCACGTTTCTCAAGCGTTCTGGTGGAAAAAGATGCACCTGTCGCTGGTAGAGTTCTTGCTTCAATTTTCGCTTTGACAGTTCTTCTCTTTGGCTGGCAAGCCACAACCACTATTTTGAATCAGTGGATTGTGCATGCCAATGCTTTAGCTGGACTTGGAGATCAGGCTAGCGATATAGCCAAAGGTTTCGCGGCCCAGTATGGTGGAGATTATGCAACCATGCCCCACCCCATTGGATTAGCATTCTTATTGTCTGGATTTCTAATCGCATTCCTACCACTTTGGTTCAGCAACAAAAAGTAATCAGAGGCTATCTATAAAAGCTATTTGAAAAACCCTGGTGACCCAGGGTTTTTTTTGCCTTAACCAGCCTCAAACCGGCAAACATCTGCCAAACACAAGTTTATGCGGCTAATCACTAACTGCTGCTTTGTTAACCCTGCTGTACTAACTGGGTGTAACAGTACCCGATGGCTGAGACATCCAGACACGAGGTTTGTCGCACATCATTAACTCGCTATAGAGTGACTGTGCAACTTGCAGGCCGCCTTTCATCATCATATCGTGAGCATTGCCTCGCTCCTCGAGACTCTCTGCGATATAAATATTATAGAAATCCGTAGTACTGGCTCTAGCATCACCCACTCCGGTAAACCAGCGGTAGACGCCTAAAGTCATTTCGTTATCAGTCATCCAGCTGATCCACTTTTTATCGGCTGCGGCAAGATCGTCATAACTAGCACCATCATTTAACTCACAGGCATTAACCTGCAGATAGCCTGGCCCACCCAGGTTTGCATAGGGCTTGAGCTCCATACTGGTGAGAAAAGAGCTGGCGTTACAGGGCGCTACTGCGTCAAATTTTTTCTGCATTTTGGCGCCCTGGGCAAACCACTGATCTTTGATTCGGCCCATGGCTTGGTGATTTTCGGCAACCCCTAGCCAAATATAATCAATCGGAAAGTCAGCGCCATTGTAGACCACTGGCTGCATAATATAGGCTGTGTACGCATCGCTAAATTTGCCATCTACCCAGCCATCCCATTCGCTGGCTACTTTTTTGAGATCTCCCATATCTTTGCCATCTGCAAAAGAACACTGAAACATTTCAAGTGCAGAAACTCTGGGAGCATGATGGTCTGAAAAGACGGGGGACGAGAGTATTGCGACTAAAAAAGATACAACTATTATTATATTTTTCATCTGTATTTTCCTATTCACTATTGATTAGAGGATGGTCAGTGTAACCATAATCAAAGGTCATGCGCAGTCTTTTTTTGTCTCGAGACGATCTCAGAGTTCGCCAAGTGACTGTTTATCCGCAACTTGCGCAGGCTATGACAGATAGCAAAGTATATTTACCCTTTGATAAGTCGCCGGATTACGATTGTCTGTGGTTTTAATCAGCCAATAGATTCAAGACCAGTGCAAACAGCCATAAAAATGCTAATCTTTGCGGTTCTAGCCGCCCTGGCAGCCTCGGTGCCAGCGGTATACAAATTTGTCTCTGATCTTTTTTTGTCAGCACCAACCAGCTTTGATGGCGTCTCACTGGGCATGAGCAAATCGGATGTTATCTTTAATAAAGGTCCTGGTACCTGCTCAGTAGACTTATGTGAGATCGATAAGGTAAAAGCGATTTTGGATGCCGAGCAAAAAGTATCCCATTTCCTGGTCTATCCAGAGCATATTGATGCTGCTTTTGCATCGGTAGAGGGCATGCAGGCTAAGCTGGGCGAGGAGACCATCCTCAGCGTTCATCAGGATTTAAGCAAGCGCCGCTACAGCTATGCTGAATTGCAAATTTCGTTTTTGTTCGATACCAACCAACTGGTCTCGGCAACCATTGGTCCTGTTATCTGGGGAGAGTTGCCACCTGTAGGTGAATACTATCTCGACGGCGAAATGCTGTGCCCCGGCACTGACTGCCCCTGGGAGGCAGACTCACTGGCCCTAAAAGCTGAGTTCAGCGATAAGAGCTACGCTGATTTACTACCAGAGTAATCTGTTAGTGAGGCGCGGGCAGTGGCTTGTCTACAGGCTGGGTCAGCGCAGCTGGCTCAACGGGCAAACCGAAAATGGCACTATAACCTTCAGTCTCCTCGCGATGGGCAATGCCAGCCCGACCAATTATCTTGGAACCGGGGCCGCAAACTATAGTCTCACCCGACTGCTGCTCTGTGACTTTTAACTCTCCACTGGTGATATAGATAAGCGAGTCGAAGTCATGCCAGTGAAAGTCGTTCTTGAGAGCTGGAAAATCTGATTTATAAGCCTGGTAGCCCGCCTCTTTGATCTGAGCGTAGGCCTCTGCTTCGTCTTTATAGCTGGTTACGGTTTGCACTGGGTACCCCTTGTTATTATTTTTAAAAAATACTAGCACCGGCCAATATAGGGGTCAAACTAAAAATCTCCATGGACCCATACCCCTGAGGTAGCCTGACAGTCCAGGGCATCTAGTCCCATATGGATACACAGACCCAAACCGACCAGTCTGGTTTTAGGTGCCACACAGAGTGCCATATAAAACACAATAAAACCCAACTGATGCAGCGGATGAAAACCTATACTGCAACGATTGGGACTATAGATGGGACTGGCCAGCAAATGATCGAGATCCACCAGCATGGTGGCGATCATTATCAGATAAGCCAGAGCCCAGCTGCTGCGCCACCAGAGCATTGCCACCAGTGCAGGCGCTATAAAATGCAGGCTGATATGAAACATAGTGGAATTGACCCATAAAGCTCGCCGATCGGCCTGGCAGCAAATTAAATAGTTAAGCCGCAATCGGCAAAGGTTTGCTTATCATTGTTCTCAAACAACAGGCTATATTTGATCTTAACGGTATGGTATCTGGCGATATAGTCGCAGACCCCGGTAATCTTAAAATCAGGCCCCATTTGTTCGCGAGCTTTGAGCATAAACTGTGCCCGTGGCAACTCGGCTTTTATTCTAAGCATATATGCACAGGCGGCAACATGATTTTTACGGTCATTGGCAAATAGAGCCTTTTGAAAACCACTCCAGCCTGCAGCACCACTATCATGGGCATCGCGGAAAGACACTATATGGTCCACCTCCACAGAGCTGCAGTTAACAGCCGTATAAAACCCCAACGCGCTATAAGCTTTATAGCTGTGGTATTTGAAGTCACCTCTGTTAAATGGAAGCGCAGAAGAGGAATAAGAAGAGGTAACCATTAATAGCAGTAGCAGCACTGTAAAGGGTTTATAAAAATTCACCATAGCCAGATACCTCAGCAGGGAAGATTAAAACGCAGTTGCTATATGCGTGAAACAACAATACCTTTTGCCCGGGCACTATCTCAGAGAGATTTTGTGTTTGCAAGCTGAGCCATATGCACTACAAGACAAATCAGGCACAGATTTAAATCCAAAATCGGAGGTAGGAAAACTGATACTATGGTTGTGAGAACTTGGCGTTTGCCCGAACTTTGTCTAATCATTTTGATGGGGCGAAAATAAACAATGGAAACTCTGACAAATGAACAGCTACGGATAGTTTTGGTTGTCTACAGCAGTGCCATTTTACCCCTGGTACTGATTCCTATACTGCATATAAAACGTCTTATACCGAGCTGGGTGCTGAGAGTTTATATCGCCTCATTTATTATCTGTGCCCTGGGCTGGGAGCTCTGGTTTAACTACGGCATTGTCCAGGGTGACAGCGTAGAAATTCGTCGAGCTCTGCAGCTCAATCAGCGCATTCCTCTTCATCTAAACTGGATACTTAACTCCCTAGCCGATGCCGGCGCCATCTGCTGCGGTGGGTTGCTGCTATGCTGGCTTAGCTTTGGCCGTGATCCTCAGTTGTTCTCCAGCTGGAATACCAGTGTATTTGTATTTCTTTTCGGCTTTTTTATCGGACAAAATATGTTGGTCGAAATGTTTTTATACCATGACCAACTGGAGGTGGGAAAACAGCTATCCTGGGCCCCGCTTTCGCCCCTGGGCTCCCTGTGGAATCCAGTTTTATTTGCATTCCAGGACCGTACCATTACTCTGCAGGGCCAGATTCCCTGGGTGATTATGACGCCTTTGTTTTACCTTATGCTGATCAAGCATTCGGGGCGAGATTAGGGGGCTGTTTTTGGCTCAGGGCTGTTTTTGGCTCAGGGCTGATTTTGGCTCAAGGCTGTTTCAGCCTTGCCCGCCAGGTTGGCGGCGAAGTTCATAATATGGAAAACACCACTCTGCTCCTGGGTACCTGACACCAGATGGGCTCCGGGGCCCGTGGCGTAAACTGCCACATCCTCTCCTGAGTGGCTTTCACTGCGTTTGGCAATCATTGCCTCCTGATGAAAACCACTGCTCTGGGTATCTATTTTGGTGAGATCAGCGCGACCCATAAAGGGCTCTGTGTAATAAACCTTATCGGCATTGGTTTCGCTGCCAAAATCATGAAAGCCCGGGCCATTGGCGTAGCTCAATGTGGTGTAAGGCAAACCATCCAGACCTCTGGCCAGCTCGCTGGTACCCACATCTACCACCTTGCCCAGGATGGGGTTACCCCGCTTTGGGTAGCCAGCTATGGTGAATACATGGCCATGGTCTGCGGTAACAATAATCAGGGTTTCATCTGGATCACTGTTGTCGACTGCAGTTTGAATCGCACGGGAAAACTCAATGGTATCTGTCAAGGCGTTAAAAGCACTGTTGGCATGGTGACCATGATCAATGCGACCGGACTCTACCAGCAGAAAGTACCCCCTGGGGTTTTTATCGAGAATATCCAGGGTAACTCCGGTCATCTCGGACAATGAGGGCTCGCCGGCAATATCGTTATCTCGGTCTGCCTCATAGAGCATATGAGATTCATTGAACAGACCAAAAACTGGCGCCTCGGAGTCTATATCCAGGGCATCAAACTGCTGCTGTCGGTCAATATAAACACCCTCAGGGTAAATGGCCTGCCACTCCTCAATCAGGTTGCGGCCATCGCTGCGGTCTCCCTCTATGGCACTGCTGGCATCACTGCTATTGGCCGCTGCATCTGCCGGCAGAAAATGGCGACGACCACCGCCCATCACTACATCGATGCCATCGATATCTGCATCTTTAAATCGCCCCTCAAGATTGCTTTCAAAGTTAATCAGCTGGGAGGCGATATCTTCACAACCTGCCATCACTGCCTCTGCAGGCATATTAGAAATATCCTCCCAGTCGCGACTGGGAGACTTGGCATAGGCTGCCGCCGGAGTGGCGTGAGTTATGCGCGCTGTAGATACAATGCCGGTGGACAGACCAGCAAGTTCAGCTAATTCGAGAGCGGTGATTAACTGATTGCCGGCCATCGAACTGCAGTCTTCAAGAATCACATCCTCGTCGACACCAATCACTCCCACATCAGTTTTAACACCGCTGATTATTGCTGTCATGGTGCCGGCTGAGTCTGGTGTCTGGGCATCCACATTGTAGGTTTTCATTAGACCGGTGAAGGGAAAGTGGCCAAAGCTAAGAGTATTACCTTCGCCAGGCATGCCCTTCTGCTGTCCATCCAAAATACGTGCGGCAGTTGTAGTGGCAATACTCATTCCATCACCCACAAACAGAATAATATTTTTTGCCGCGCCTCGGCTGCGGCTTATATTGATTGCAGCCTGATGGATTTCCTCGACTTTAGTTGCAGACTCTACATACCAACTATTATCCCTCTGACTGATGAGACTGGTGGCGGGTTTTTCCACGGGAGCAACCGGCATATCTGTACCACAGGCCTGGAGGCAGATGGCAGTGATAGTAATAGCAACAATATTGGTTTTGTTCATAAGCGTTTCACGAAAGTCTATTTAGATCGATGGGGGTTTTTGCCGAAGCTGCTTGTTAACAGATTCACAATACCCTGAGCTCTGTTGATGCACAACCCGTGATTTCGCCCGAGCCAAGCTTCAAGACGAGAAATTTTACAGATACACCCAGAGACTAGAGGTCAAGCAGTTGATGAATATCCAGATTATGGGCCTTGGCCAGCTTAAAAATTTGCCATAGAGACACTATGGCGGTGGGATCCTGCTCCATCCGCTGATACTGACGCACGGATAACTCGTAGTCAGCCATATCCTCCTGAACTAGGTTGCGGCTTTTGCGCAACGCAACAATGCGCGCCCGCAGCTTGCGCTGAAGCTGCATAAATTCATGGTAATAAACGGAGTCTGGGTTTGGCCGTTGCATGGTGGCTGTTCAATGTCCCTATTGAAATTTGCTGACAAGGTTTGCACATTCAAATTTCAACCAACACGTCTAGCTTGGCTTAGTGCCGTTTAGCTGCAACCACTAAAGGTCAAGTAAGTCGTGAATATCCAAATCATGGGCCTTGGCCAGCTTGAATAGTTGCCACAGCGAGACTATGGCGGTGGGGTCCTGCTCCATGCGCTGGTACTGGCGCACCGACAGCTCATAATCTGCCATATCCTCCTGCACCATATTGCGGCTTTTACGCAGCGACAGAATTCGATCGCGTAACTTTTCCTGAAGCTGGATAAATTCGTCGTAGTAAATGGAGTCTGGATTTGGGCGCTGCATAACGTTTTGTATAAATTCTCTCTTGACCTTTCCCGCCAAGGTTGGCATATTCCTGCCTCACCCAACACGCCGAGCATGGCGTCGCGGCGCAAGGAGTCAGTCCACCAAGGAGCATAGCGGTGAAATTTCAGGCAATTATCAGTTTATTTTTTATAGTGTTGCAGTCTGCATGTACCCTCAACCCACATCAAACCAATTACTCAGTAGATCACCTTGATCTGGTGCGCAGTGCGGTCTATACCCAGCGAGAGCTTATCAATACTCAACTCGCACAATCCGCGCAACAAGGCTCTGAACAGCGCAGCCCGAGGCACATTATGCTGTTGCTCAGCTACTGCGATTTGATAGATCGACGCACTATCCATACATCAGCTCTACCGGAGCAATGCGCCAGCAAAGATACGGCCACTCGCCAATGCACCAGCGAATTTCACCGCTGCCTTAAAAGCTGTGAGTTGCGCAGCAGCGACTGCAGACGCTGTGAGCAACCGGCTATCGACTGTATTAATTTGCTGGAGAGTTGAGCCCATTGTGACTTATTAAAAGCGCAGCTGATTTGCGGCTCAGCCAAACCACTAATAACCTGTAGCACTTTTGGCCCCAATCGCACAGCCACCGTCTGGCAATACCGCGGCATTATTGGGGCCCCTTTTTTTGCTACAGCTATCCCTCGATACGGCAACCGAACTCCTGCCCAGCATCTAGCAGCCAGCGGGCAATATAGTCGGCAAAACTGCGTCGCACAATCAGATCAAAGGAGCCATCTGATTTATTACTAATCACCGCACTGGCTTTGGCAAAGGTGCTTTGAGCACAGCGCCCCGCATTTTTTTCAGCCTGTGGCCAGGCAGCAAAATCATAGACTGAGGATTTTTTTAGCAGAGTCTGCACTGCGCTCTGTGCACCACGCAGATTGATCACTGTCTGACCACCACTAATATCTACAATAGAGATATGGCCAGACAGCGCCTGCCTGAGCTCAGCCTCAAGCTCAGCGGCCGAGCTTTGGCTGACCAGCACCCACTCATCTGGGCCCAACCAGTAGATGGCCTGCTGCTGATTACAATGATAGGTGCCGGGCTCTGTGGGCAGTTCAATACCCAATACCTCTTCAATACCAGCAACAAAACTCTGGTCCTGCGCACTGCCGCGCAAATTGAGGTGAGCACACAGAGGCGCTTCTTTAACCACTAAGCCAAAATCTACGTCACCATTAAACAGTTCTGCATTCTGACTATCCGTCTGATGGCTGGAGAGTTTATGAAAATACCGCAGTGGTGTTTCTGTTGATATATCCGCTGGATTACTAGACATGTTGGCGCTCCCCTTTGGGATCATAGAACACAGAGCTGACAATCTCTGCTGCAATGGTGCGACCGTCTGCCAGGGGGCAGTATACAGTCTGCCCGAGGCGACTATGGCCACCCTTAACCACCGCCAGAGCAATAGAATGGCCCATAGTGGCACTATAGTAGCTAGAGGTCACATGACCCTGCATAGACATGGGAATCGCCTGTTGAGGGTCAAACACTATCTGTGCGCCCTCGGGCAGCACCTGGGCACCGTCGATAGTTTTGAGACCTACCAGCTGCTTGCGATTTTCTCGCACCGAGTCACTGCGCTGCAATGAGCGTTTACCAATAAAGCTAAAGCTTTTATTTTTGCCCACCACCCAGTCCATATTCATATCTGCTGGGGTCATAGAGCCATCGGTATCCTGACCCACAATAATAAAGCCCTTTTCGGCGCGCAGCACATGCATGGTCTCGGTCCCATAGGGAGTGATATCAAACTCCTCCCCTGCTGCAATTAATGCCTCCCAGATATACCGGCCATAATGAGCGGGCACATTTATTTCATAGGTTAGCTCACCGGTAAAGCTAATACGGAATACCCGTGCCTTGACGCCAGCCACTGTGCCATCGCGCCAGTCCATAAACTGAAATGCGTCCTTGTCCAAGTCTATATCATCACTGACTTTCGCCAGCACTTTGCGAGCATTGGGGCCGGTGATGGTGGCGGTGGTCCAATGATCAGTTACTGAGGAGAAATACACCTGCAGATCAGGCCATTCGGTTTGCTGCCAAAGCTCTAGCCAGGCCAACACCCCAGCTGCGCCACCCGTGGTGGTAAACATTAGATAATGATTGTCGCCCAGGCAGGCACAGACGCCATCGTCAAAGATCATGCCATCTTCTTTTAGCATCACTCCATAGCGGCATTTACCCGGCGCCAACTTCAGGTAGGAGTTGGTATACATGCGGGTGATAAACTCCGCCGCATCCGGGCCCTGGATATCAATTTTGCCGAGAGTGCTGGCATCCAAAATTCCCACCGAGTTGCGCACCGCTAGACATTCCCGATTTACTGCCTCCTGCATGGACTCGCCAGGCTGAGGGAAATACCAAGGGCGCTTCCACTGGCCTACATCTTCAAACTCAGCGCCCTGATCCTGATGCCAGCGGTGTATAGCGGTATAGCGCTCGGGATCAAATAAGTCACCCACATCGCGACCGGCAATAGCGCCAAAGGTGGTGGGCGTATAGGAGGGGCGGAAAATAGTGGTGCCTGTCTCCTGAATACTCTGCCCCAAGGCGTTGGCCAGAATCGCCATGCCATTGATATTACCCAGCTTGCCCTGATCTGTACCAAAGCCCATGGCCGTGTAGCGCTTGATATGCTCTACTGACCGAAAACCCTCGCGTACTGCTAGCTCAATACCGCTGGCGCTGACATCCAGCTGCATATCCACAAACTGGCTGGGCGCTCGACTGGTGGCCTTACTGTGGGGCACTAAAAATAGTGCCTGCTGGGGCTGCTCTTGGGCCTCCTCCACTTCGGGCGCAGGAAACTGCAAACTGCCATCACCATGGCCGGTCAAACTGGCCATCTTAGCGCCAGCCGTCGCTCCCTCTGCCATACAGACAGACAGCCTATAGCTGCCGCCACAGGCGCCCACCGAACACTCCTGCTGCTTTGACTCGCCGGGTCTAAAACCGACTATGTCATAGTCCCAAACGGGCTTGGCACCAGTGTGGGAGCTAAGGTGAATAGCAGGGCTCCAGCCACCGGAACAGGCAATTAGATCACAGTCCAGTTTCTGCACAGAACCAGTAATCTGGGAGCCGTCAACGCTCAGTGGCGCCACCAGCGCACGCTTTACCCGCTTGCCACCCTGGGCCTCGATCACTCCATAACCGGCCATCACCTCAATGCCCAACTGTCTGACCGCAACAACCAATTCGCCCTCCGGCGCCGCTCTGCAATCAACCACAGCCACCACCGCACGACCGGCACGGTGCCAGTCAATGGCTGTCTGATAGGCATTGTCATTAGTGGTAAATAACAGCAACTTATTGCCCGGCGCCACACCATAGCGATTGATATAGGTAGATACAGATGATGCCTGCATCACCCCGGGAATATCATTGTGAGCAAACACCAGGGGTCGCTCAAAGGCACCAGTCGCCAGTATCACCCGCTTGGCGCGCACTCGGTGCAAGCGCTGGCGCGAGCCAACTGCGGCACTGAGCCCCAGGTGGTCGCTGCGGCGCTGCAAAATACCCACAAAGTTATGGTCGTAATAACCAAATGCCGTGCTGCGGGGCAATGTCTGCACATTGTCAAAGGCATTTAACTCAGCCACTATTTCATCGACCCAGGCAGTGGCGCTGCGGCCATCAATACGCTGAGTTGAAGCTAACAGGCTGCCGCCAAATTCACTCTGCTCGTCGGCAATAATTACCCTGGCACCATTGCGGGCAGCCTCTCTTGCCGCCATCAGGCCAGCTGGCCCTGCGCCTATCACCAGCAGGTCGCAATGTTGGTTTAATTTGTCATAGATATCGGGATCATTCTGTACCGGGCTGCTACCCAGACCAGCCGCCTTGCGAATAAAGTGCTCGTAGGTCATCCACAGTTTGGCCGGATACATAAATGTCTTGTAGTAAAACCCCGGAGGCATTAAGCGACCAAACCAACCGGTGATGCTCATCAAGTCAAAATTAACACTGGGCCAACCATTGACTGAGGAAGCTTCCAGCCCCTCATAGAGCTCGACCTGGGTAGCTTTTAAATTGGGCACTGTGCCGGCGCCAGAACCAATCTGCATGATCGCATTGGGCTCTTCAGCACCGTGACCCACAATGCCGCGGGGGCGGGCGTACTTGAAGCTGCGACCCACCACATTGACGCCATTGGCGAGCAGGGCTGAGGCCAGGGTATCGCCGGCAACACCCTGTAGCCGTTTACCATTAAAAGTAAAATTGATAGCCACAGAGCTATCTGTGCGCGCGCCACTGGTCAGTCGATTAATTTGACTCATTGCCCTGCCCCCTGTGCTGTGACCTGAGGCTTTTCGCCCACCGCATAGGTCTCTAGAATTTCATAGCTTACCGTGTCCCTGGTAGCATAAAAATAGCGCCGGCAGCCCGCCTGGTGGTACCACATCTCATGGTGGATACCCCTGGGGTTTTTGCGAAAAAACAGATAGTCGCCCCATTCGTTATCGCTCAGAGCCTCTGGCTCAGGGGGCCTTACAATATGGGCTTCGCCGCTGTAGCTAAACTCTTCTTCTTCGCGATCTTCGCGGCAGTGGGGACAGTGAATTAATAACATAGTCTACATATCTCGGTAATTGACGCCCGGTTAATGGGCTACACCAGCGGCGCCGTGCTCATCAATCAGCGCGCCAGTATTAAATCGGTCAACGGTAAAGGCCGCGGCCAGAGGATGGGGCTGATCATTGGCCACAGTATCGGCAAACACATAGCCAGAGCCCGGCGTGGCTTTAAAGCCGCCAGTACCCCAGCCACAGTTAAAATACAGCCCATCTACCGCAGTCTTACTGATAATCGGGCAAGCATCCGGACAGGTATCCACCACACCGCCCCACTGACGATTCATACGCACACGACTAAAGGCCGGGAACAGCTCGCAAATGGCTTGCAATGTATGTTCAATCACATGGAATGAGCCGCGCTGGCCGTAGCCGTTATAGCCGTCGACACCGGCGCCAATCACCAGATCGCCTTTGTCAGACTGACTGATATAGCCATGCACAGCATTGGACATCACTACTGTATCCAAACAGGGTTTAACGGGCTCGGACACCAGCGCCTGCAGTGGTCGCGACTCTACTGGCAGTCGCAGACCAGCCATTGCAGCTACCACTCCTGAATTACCCGCGGTAACACAGGCGACTTTGCGTGCACCAATAAAACCCTGGGTAGTTTCAACACCCACCACTGCGCCATCTTTGCGGCGGATACCTGTGACTTCAGTTTCCTGAATCAGATCCACCCCCAAAGCATCAGCGCCGCGAGCATAGCCCCAGGCTACAGCATCATGACGAGCCGTGCCGCCCCGAGGCTGCCAGGAGGCACCCAAAATCGGATAACGGCTATCTCTGGAAATATTAATCAGTGGTGCAATTTCTTTAATGCGCTCTGGGGTAACTACTTCACCATCAATACCATTTAAACGATTGGCATTTACCCGGCGCTCAATATCGCGCATATCCTGCAGGTTATGGCCCAGATTAAGCACTCCCCGCTGACTGAACATCACATTGTAGTTGAGCTCCTGACTCAGTCCCTCCCACAGCTTTAGCGACAGATCATAGAGCTGCGCGGCCTCATCCCAGAGATAGTTGGAGCGGATAATAGTAGTATTGCGCGCCGTATTGCCTCCGCCCAGATAGCCCTTTTCGATCACCGCCACATTGGTGATGCCATGGATTTTGGCAAGGTAGTAGGCAGTTGCCAAACCATGGCCACCGCCACCGACGACAATCACATCATAGTCGCTTTTAGGCGCCGGGCTACGCCATACCTTCTGCCAGTTTTCATGGTAGCTAAGAGCGTTTTTAAACAGGCTAAAGCCGGAGTATTTCTTCATTGTCTAAACTCTATAAAGTGCTGTTTATAAACGCTATTGGAGCAATTTGTAGGGGCTATTTGATAGAAGAAAACTGACATGTGCAGGGATAAAAACGACGAATATAGCTAAATTGTCTTAAAATCAGGCAAAATGACGCTTTAATTCAAAGACATCCATAAAATTTTTGTATATAAACGCCGCTAAACTTAAACTAATCAGCAGCGGAATCCATAGCTGAGAGATTTTAGAAATGGCTAAAACCACCGTCGAAATATCTGCGATGTCCCCCAGTTTATCTGTGGGCTTTGTGCTGATGCCCAGCTTTACTCTGCTGCCATTTTCAGCCTTTGTCGATGCTCTGCGACTGGCGGCTGATGAGGGAGATCACAGCGAGCAGATCAACTGCCGCTGGACAGTAATGGCGCCAAACAAGGAAAAGATAACCTCCAGTTCGGGGGTTGCGGTGCAACCCTGGGAGACCTACCGCGATCCAGCCGAGTTTGACTATATTGTGGTGGTTGGTGGTCTGTTGCCAGAGACTCTGCATGGTAGCCAGCATGTGATTGACTACCTGCAGCGGGCCGACCGCGCACATACGCCGATTATAGGTTTGTGCACTGGCTCATTTGCCATGATTCGTGCCGGTTTAATGGACAACAGACGCTGCTGTGTCAGCTGGTTTCATCACAAGGATTTAACCGATCGCTACACAGATGTCACACCGGTGGCAGATCAGCTGTTTGTCGACGAAGGCGATCGCATTACCTGTGCTGGAGGCGCTGTAGCTGCTGATCTGGCAGCCTATATTATTGAGCGCCACCTAGGCCAGAGTTGGGCGCGCAAAAGTCTGCGAATTCTGGTAATGGACAGCCCCAGACCAGCCAGCGCACCACAGCCACAGCCCACCTCAGACTATCAGGTGGAAAACAAATGGGTGGCCAGAGCACTGCTGCTGATGGAACAAAATCTCAGTCGCCCTCTGGCCACCGATGAGATAGCCCAACGCATTAATATTTCCAAGCGTCAATTAGAACGCCTGTTTCTGGCCGATACTGGTGAGAGTCTGCAGAAGTTTTATCGCAAGATTCGCCTGAGTTATGCACTGTGGCTGCTGCAAAACACTCAGCGTTCGATTACAGATATAGCCCAGGAATGCGGCTTTGCCGATACCGCCCATTTCTCCCGCGCCTTTCGCAGTGCCTTTGCCAGCCGACCTACAGATTATCGCAACCAATAATCATTGCCCTCAGGCCAGGGCGCGACGCTCATTGCTGGGAGGTTTGCCATACAGGTCGCTGTAGCACTTGCTGAAATGGGGTGCGGTGGAAAAACCACAGCTAATAGCTACATCAATTACCGGAATAGAGGTCTGCAACAATAGTAATCTGGCCCGGGATAGGCGCAACTCCAAATAATATCGAGACGGCGCACAGTGCAGATAACGATTAAACAGCCGCTCCAGCTGACGCCTTGAAATACCCACATATTCGGCCACCTCGTCAAGACTGAGCGGCTCTTCGATATTGGCTTCCATTAGCACCACCGCATCCACAAGGCGGGGCTGACTGGCACCAATCAGGTACTGCAGCGGTGCTCGCTGGGGGTCTTTTTCGGTACGCACTCGATCACAGGTAAACTGCTCAGAAATCTGCTGCACCAGCTGATGACCATGAATACTGGCCACCAGGTTGAGCATCAGATCAATTGAGCTAATACCGCCAGAGCAGGTGTAGCGGTCGCGATCGATCACAAATAGACTGGAGCCAATATTGAGTTTGGGAAACTGCTCGCGCATGCTGGCGATATTTTCCCAGTGAATGGTACTGCGATAGCCATCCAGCAGCCCGGCGGCAGCCAAGACATAGCTGCCTGTACACATACCACCCAGAGGAATCTTTTTCTTGGCCATTAGTCGCAAGGCGTCCAGCACCTCTTTACCGCAGTGCTTTTTAACATTGTAGCCACCGCAGACCATCAGTACGCTCATATCACCGACAGACTCGAGGCTGCCATCGAGGCGTAATTCGAGACCTGCACTGGAGACCACCGGCTCACCGTCAAGACTAAACACTGAGTATCGATAAAGCTCTCTGCCGCTGAGCCGGTTGGCCATGCGCAGCACAGAGACCGCGTTGGAAAAGGTACTCAGGGTGTATTCGGGCATTAGCAGAAAGCCAATATGCATGGTGACATTGGCATCTGAAACATCTACATCTACTGCATCGGCGTTATCGACCATATCGAAAATCCCATCTGACTACTTTGATCTTATAATTATTGTATTTACAGACCTAGGACGCGCTGTTAAACAGCGAGGCTGATGACGCGATTATAGGCCCAGAATCTGTCCTAAAAGAAGGAATTTTTACTCAAAATTGAAAATTATTTAGCGGAAAATAGCTCAGCGACGGCGGCGCTTGCGGCTCGCCCCCCCGCTCTCTGTAGCCACCTTGGATTGAGGCCTGACAACTGTCGAAAACAGATGGGGAAAAGGGTCTGTTTTATTGGGAAAAGCCATGGCATCCACAAAGTAATCCTGGAATTTTGGCTCCATTGCCGTCTCAATCTTTTCGATATTTTTTACCAGACTTTCAATCACAGCTCTGGACCGATTGTTAAGCAGGGCTATACGGGCACCGGTTCCAGCGGCATTGCCAGCCGATGATACCTGGCCCAGCTCGCAGTCGGGAATCAAACCTAAAACCATGGCGTGCTGCACATTGATATGACTACCAAAGGCCCCGGCCAGACGAATGCGTTCGATCTTTTGTGTACCCATGTGGTCCATCAGTAACTTCACTCCGGCATATAGCGCCGCCTTGGCCAGCTGTATTTGACGGATATCATTTTGGGTCACCACTATTGGCATCTCAGTCGACGCTGGCGAGTGCAAAATATAAGACCAGGTACGACCATTTTGTATGACCCTGGGAGTACGCGCGGCGAGCCCACCATCAATAATGCCATCCTCAGTGACAATGCCCGCTAGATACATCTCGGCCACCACCTCAATAATCCCTGAACCACAGATTCCGGTCACACCATGGCTGTCGATGGCTGGCTCAAATCCCGACTCATCAGACCAGAGGTCGCTGCCAATCACTTTGAAGCGAGGCTCCATTGTCTCTGGATCTATACGCACTCGCTCTATGGCACCATTGGCCGCACGCTGGCCACAGCTGATCTGCGCCCCCTCAAAAGCTGGACCTGTGGGGCTGGAACAGGCCAGTAATCGCTGGCGGTTGCCCAGCACAATCTCAGCATTGGTGCCCACATCCACGAGCAGTGTCATCTGGTCCTGTAACTGGGGCTCTTCGGACAGGATTACACCTGCGGTATCAGCTCCTACATGGCCTGCAATACAGGGCAACACATAGACTCGTCCACCAGAATTAATCTGTAAGTCCAACTCTTTGGCTGCCACTTCCACCGCAGCATCCGTAGTCAGTGCAAAGGGTGCGCCACCCAGCTCCACCGGGCTAATACCCAGTAAAATATGATGCATAATGGGGTTGGCCACTAGGGTCACCTCGAGAATATCCTCGACGCCGATCTGGGCCTGCAAAGCCACCTCAATAAACAGGCTGTTGAGAGCTTCGCGAACAACCTGAGTCATCTCTCCTGCACCCTCTGGATTCATCATCACATAGGAGACTCGACTCATTAAGTCTTCGCCAAAGCGAATTTGTGGATTCATCAGGCTGGAACTGGCTAAAACCTCGCCGTTAGCCAGATCACAGAGGTGGGCGGCAATGGTAGTAGAGCCCACATCTACAGCCACCCCATAGGCCTTATCTCTGAAGCCAGGCCATAGAGCAACAATAGTTTGATCTCTGTGAACAGCCACAGTCAGGCCGCGCTTGGCCTCAGCTAGCGCAGGCTGCAAGCTTTTTAACAGCCCGCTGTCGCAGGACAGTGCACTGAGTTGCCAGTCTCGCTCAAGTGCTTCCATCAACCGTTGCAGGTCACCCTTGGGCACGTGCATATCGGCCTCTTCTACTTCAACATAGTAGAGGCGAGTCGCCGCATCCAGACTGATATCGCGATACTCGGCATCTTTGCGCACGATCTGCCGGTGCACCTGGCTCTCAGGTGGCACATCAATCACCACATCATCCAGCAATAGGGTGTGACAACTCAGACGACGGCCATTGGCCAATGGGGTTTTGCGCTCACCGTATTTGATTTCGGTGGCACAGATTTCGGACAGGTGACTACTGTCAGATTCAATCTGATGTTTGGCAAAAGAGCCCTGGGCACAGATAATTTGGCAGCGACCGCAGAGACCGCGACCGCCACAGACAGAATCAATATCCACCCCCAATACCCGGGCCGCATGGAGCAGCGGCGTGTTGACCGGAAAGCTGCCGCGGCGTCCGGAGGGGGTGAATACAACCTTGACCATTTGCTCTGGCACAGTCTATCCTCGGCGGCGACGGCCACCTCGGACGCGACCGGCTCCCTCTGCGGGAGGTTCGCGGTAGGCGCGTATCCAGTTGGCACAGTCCGGGTCATTGCCCATCATGACATCGCCACCGCGCACGGCCTGCATCACTTCTGGGTGCAGTGGGCTGGTAATGGCGGATGTCATACCGGCACCCATGGCCATCGTTAAAAATGCACTGTTAATGCCATTGCGGTTGGGCAGCCCAAAGCTAACATTAGAGGCGCCACAGGTGGTGTTTACCTTTAGCTCTTCTCGCAGGCGGCGGATAATATGCATCACCTGCAGACCAGCTGTATTAATGGCGCCTATGGGCATTACCAGGGGATCCACCACCACGTCCTGATAGGGGATGCCATAGTCTGCTGCGCGCTCAACAATCTTTTTGGCGACTTTAAAACGCTCATCGGGATCTTCGGAAATTCCTGTCTCATCATTTGAGATTGCCACCACAGCGGCACCGTATTTAGCCACCAGGGGCAGTACCCGCTCCAACACCTCATCTTCACCGGTTACCGAGTTGACCAGTGCCTTACCCTGATAGACAGCCAGACCGGCTTCCAGGGCTTCAATAATTGAGGAATCAATACTGATGGGCACATCGGTAATGGACTGCACCAGCTGGATTGACTCGGCCAGTATGCGCGGCTCGTCAGCCAGGGGTATGCCCGCATTGACATCCAGCATCTGTGCACCAGCAGCCACCTGCGCCAGCGCATCAGCTTCGACGCGGCTGTAGTCCCCTACTTTCATTTCCTCGGCCAATATTTTTCGGCCCGTGGGATTAATGCGCTCACCAATAATCACAAAGGGCTGATCAAAGCCAATGTTGACTTCTTTGGTAGCTGAGCTGATGGTGGTAATGGTCATGCTGGTCTCCAGAGTTTAACGATTGGGATGCCAGGGGGTTCTATCGCCCAGCACTTTGGTTTTTTCTACAATTTCAGCGATCCGCTCTTCCTGACGGTAGGCCATAATATGCACGCCGCTGGCCCCTTCCATTTCTTTGATCTGGTTGATCATATCGATACAGATATTGACCCCTTCCTGCTTTTGGTCTTCGGCACCAGCCAGACGCTTGATAATGGCATCGGGAATATGCACACCGGCGACATTTTTACGAATCCACTCGGCAGATTTCGCCGAGGCCAATGGACCTACGCCGGGCAGAATAAACACTTTTTCATGCAGGCCCATATCCCGCACCTTGGCCATGTAAGTTTTTAACATGTCAATATCAAAGCAGTATTGGGTCTGCACAAATTGCGCGCCCGCTGCCACTTTTTTGGCTAGCCGTAGAGGACGATAATCGAAAGGGGGCGCAAAGGGATTGGCCGCGGCACCGAGAAAAACCTGTGGCGGTGAGGTTATTTTGCGGCCGCTGAGAAACTGGGCATCGTCACGCATGCCACGAATCATTTGCAGGCTGGTCATGCAATCCATATCAAATACTGGCTTGGCCTCAGGGTGATCTCCAGACTGCACGCCATCACCACTGAGACAGAGAATATTGGATACCCCCATAGCCGAGGCACCCAGAACATCCCCCTGCATGGCAATGCGATTTTTATCGCGACAGGAGATCTGCATAATCATTGAGTAACCGCGGCGGGTCAGCAATGCACACATGCCCACACTGGACATATGACAGTTTGCCCCGGAGCCATCGGTGGCGTTGATGGCATCCACATAGCCATCAAACAGTGCGGCTCGCTCATACACCTCCACTGGGTCGGCGGAGTCTGGCGGTGCAATCTCGGCGGTCACAGCAAACTGACCGGCGCGCAGCACGCGCTCAAATCGGCCCGGCGAACAATGGCCTGGCAGAATTGGCAGGTTCTCGCCCGCTATGGGTTCATCGTCAAACATCATGACTCTGCTACTCCCAATTTTTTTCGCACCGCACGCAACCAGGCGCTGCTGCCTTTGTTGCGCACATCCACAGGGGGCTGAATAATCTGGATGCCAGTTTCCAGATTGCCTATACGCTGACTGCCTTGCCAGGACGTTACCCAGACGCAAACCATATCTGGGTCTACCTCACAATGGCCATTGCTGCGCACGCCACCACAGGGGCCATTGCGCAAGGTCTTGGGGCAGTTCATCGGACAGGCCATACCGGTTTCGCCCAAGGTGCACTGGCCACAGGACTTGGAGTCAAAAAGAAATCCTTTAACCAGTTTTTCCACCGCGGCAAAGGTGCCGTCTATGCGCTGGTAACCCAGACGTTTGAGGATCGGGTGCAGAGCAACCAGACAGGCTTCCAGCGCTTTATAAACCCAGCGCAGCCAACGGGCATTTCTCACTGACCAGTAGCGAACCAGTTTCATGGGTTTTGTTCCTTGAGACCTTTGCCTGCAACCAGAGCAGCGATATCGGCATTGGAATAGGCAGCTTCTATGGCATCGGCAAATTGCTGGGCAATATCCTGGGGGCTGCCCTCAGATTCTATGTTGCTGGTCACCCGGCGCCAGTCTTCCAGATACTCATCACTGCCGCCTTTACCCGCACGCATGGCGGCGCGATCTATGGCCGCCTGAAACCTGTGGCTAAGCATAGCTTTGCCGCGCACACGACCGCTCTTGACCAGAATCTGTGCTGGAATATCTCGCCAGTAGACTTCGATTTTTTGCATGCCGTTAGCCTCTATACAAGCTTTAGAATCTGCTCTTGCAGACCGGTCTGTAAATCGCCATAGCCGCTGTGCTCATGGCGAAAGTTCAAATCTAAAAAATCCGCTGCAGCGCGGGCCTGCTCCACCAGCACTGGGTCCTGGCGCTGCGACAGGTAAACCAGGCTGGTGTAATGGGCAAAGTACTGATCGCGCAAGTCTGGGTATCTGTCCAGTTTCAGGCCTTTTACGACCAGACGATCAAAATGCTCAACCAAAAAATCGGTCAAATAAAAACTGCTAAGTTCCGCGGCAGCCATCTGGGTAAAGCGTTCTTCACCAGCAAAAAATGAGTAGCAGTGGGCGCCCGGAAGTCGCTCAATACCCTCTTTCACCAATAATGCATCTATAGCGCCACCGCTGCCGCAGTCGGCATAGGCGACAAAAATATTTTTATAATGCCGGCGGTTTTGTTCAATCTTGGCGGCCAGCTTACTGGCTATCAGCTTGGGCTTGTTGTGTAATTCTGCATCCAGGCATTGCAGATCAAGATGGCCCCAGCCATTTAATTTTTGCAGCCAGACTATCTCATGGGCCAGTGCGCCACAGGCAATCACCAGCAGGCGTGCCGGGGCCTGCTCACTGGCCGCAGCCATCAGGCCGTCTCTAGGGCTCTGCGCTCAGAGACCAGACGAATTGCCGTTGTCGCTGCATCTGCAGCATCGCGACAATAGGCGTCTGCGCCCACGGCTACACCAAACTCTTCATTGAGCGGCGCGCCACCCACCATGACAATATATTTATCCCGCAGGCCCTGATCTTTAAGCGCGTCAATCACCACCTTCATATAGGGCATGGTTGTGGTCAGCAGTGCAGACATTCCCAAGATATCTGGCTTGTGACGCTCCAGCGCGGCGATGTATTCCTCTACAGAGTTATTGATACCCATATCGTGAACTTCAAAGCCGGCGCCCTCCATCATCATCGCCACCAGGTTTTTACCAATATCATGGATATCGCCTTTGACGGTACCAATCACCATGGTGCCCACCGGCTTGGCCCCTGTCTCTGCCAACAGCGGCTTAAGAATCGCCATACCGCCTTTCATGGCATTGGCGGCCAACAGTACCTCTGGTACAAACAAAATGCCGTCGCGGAAGTCGATGCCGACAATGGTCATACCATCTACCAGTGCCTCACCAAGCACTCTCTCTGCGGACCAACCCCGGTCTAGCAGAATGCTGGTGCCTTCTTCTATCTCTTCTTTCAGGCCATCGTAGAGATCATCATGCATTTGCAGCACCAGATCTTCATCAGATAAATCTGCCAGTACGATATCGTCTTCATCAGACATTTGCGGTAACTCCCAATTTACTTTTGCTTAGTAATCTCGATCTTCGAACGAGCCTTTGCGTCGTGCCATAAAGTCCAGCAATGCTTCATCAACCGCTGGGTCAATGGCTGGAGCCTGATATTCGTTGAGCATTTGTTTCCACAAAACATTTGCACGCTGGGCTGTATCCAGCGAACCATCCACCTGCCACTGCTCATAGCTGTTGTTGTCTGCAACCGTTGAGCGGTAGAAGGCGGTTTCAAAGTTTTTCAGGGTGTGGGCTGAGCCAAGGTAATGTTTGCCTGGACCCACCTCACGCACGGCGTCCAGAGCCTGGCCGTTTTCGGACATGTCCATACCACCCAGCAGCACAGAGATCATGCTGGCCTGATCGGCATCCATAATAAATTTCTCATAGCCCATGGCCAGACCACCTTCGAGCCAGCCTGCGGTGTGCAACATAAAGTTGACCCCGGCCAGTGCAGAGGTCTGCAACGTGTTGGCCGCTTCATAGGCTGCCTGGGCATCTGGCAGTTTGGAGCCAGTAAGGCCGCCACCGCTTCTAAATGGCACACCAAGGCGACGGGCCAGCGCTGCAGCTGCATAGATCACCTGGCTGGGCTCTGGGGTACCAAAGGTGGGCGCGCCCGTGGCCATGGAGACGGCCGCGGCAAAGGTGCCAAAAATCACTGGCGCCCCGGGGCGACAGAGCTGAGTAAAGGCAATGCCCGCCATGGCTTCGGCCAGAATCTGGGTCACAGTGCCAGCGGTGGTCACCGGCGACATGGCACCGGCAAGAATAAAGGGTGAAATCACTGTGGCCTGATTGTTGCGCGCATAGACCTTGAGGGAACCGAGCATGGTGCCGTCGAAGGTCATAGGCGAATTAACATTGATCAGGCTGGTCAATACACAGTTTTGATCGACAAATTCGTCGCCAAATACCAGCTTGGCCATGTCTACCGTATCCTGGGCGCGCTCATGGTGAGTTACCGAACCCATCAATGGCTTGTCGCTGTACTTGAAATGGCTGTAGACCATATCAAAGTGGCGCTTGTTTACCGGCAGATCTACAGGCTCACAGATAGTGCCGCCAGAATGATGGATACCAGGGGCCATATAGGCCAGTTTGACAAAATTATTAAAGTCGTCGATGGTCGCGTAACGGCGGCCCTGATCAATATCATGAACAAAAGGTGAACCATAGGCGGGCACCAGTACGGTGCGCTTGCCTCCAATAATCACATTGCGCTGGGGGTTGCGCGCATGCTGGGTATATTCACTGGGCGCAGTGGCCTGAATAATGGAACGGCACAGCCCCTTGGGGAAATGCACACGACTGCCGCGCACATCTGCTCCGGCGTCTTTCCACATCTCGAGGGCTTCAGGGTCATCGAGAAAATCGATACCGATCTCTTCCAGCAAAATATCCGCATTGTCTTCGATCAGCTGCAGGTTTTCTTCACTGAGATACTCGATATAGGGGATTTTGCGCTCGATAAATGGCTGGGTTGCAGCCACTGCATTGGCCCGTGCCTCGCGGCGCCCTTCTCGGCCACCAGCTTCACGCCCCGCTCTTCTTCGACCTGTTCGTTCAGTCATAATATTACTTCCAGTGCAGAGTCCATGACTCGCCGTTAGTTGCTCTTTTTATCGCCCGCAGTCTGTGCCTGTTTAACTCCGGTCGCATATATTGCTACGACTGAAGATTACCCAACCACGACCGCCCCAAAAGCTAGGCTCTCAGGCACTTGTTGTCGGCATCAAAAGGCGATTCTTCGATTACTGTGGCGCTGTAGCGCTCGCCAAGAATTTCAATTTCCAACTCCGTACCTATGGCACCAAATTCTGTCTGCACCAGCCCCAGTGCCAGGGACTTGTTGGTGCGAAACCCAAAGCCACCAGAGGTTGCCCGGCCCACTAGGTTGCCGTCTTTGTAAAGTCCCTCTGAGCCACGGGCATCTGCATCAGTAACCCCATGCACTTCCAGAGTAGCGAAACAGTTGGCGAAGCCTTTTTTCTGCCAGGCCAGTAGGCCCTGCTTGCCGACAAAGTCACAGTCCTTATCCAGTTTTACAAAGCGGTGTAACCCGGACTCCAGTGCGGAATATTCAATGGACATTTCCCGGGGGATCAGACGATAGGATTTTTCCAGGCGCATACTGTCCATGGCGCGGATACCAAAGGGCTTGATATCAAACTCGGCACCGGCCTTCATCAGCTCATCGAAGATATAGTTTTGCATCTCAATGGGGTGATGCAGCTCCCAGCCCAGCTCACCGACAAAGTTAACCCTCAGGGCTTCAGCCTGGGCGTAGCCCACATTGATGGATTTGCCGGTCAGCCACTTGAAACTGTCATTGGAGAGATCAGTATCAGTAAGCTTTTGCAGGACATCGCGAGATTTTGGCCCGGCCAGTACCAGCACACCCATCTGGGTAGTGATCTTCTGCAGATTTACCGAGCCATCCCGGGGCGCCAGCTTGGTCAGGTAGTCCCAGTCATGGCGCTCCTGAGCACCAGCAAATACCAGGTAATAGCTGTTTTTGGCACGCTTGTAGATGGTGAATTCGGCGCGCACACCGCCGTTCTGTGACAGCATATGGCAGAGGCCAATACGGCCCACGGCTTTGGGCACATTGTTGGCAACAATGCTGTTTAGCCAGGCTTCAGCGCCATGACCAGTGACTGTGGCCTTAGAGAACGCAGACATATCCAGCACACCGACTTTTTCGTGGACATGGCGGCATTCTTGACCCACAAAATCAAAATAGTTGGAGCGACGGAAAGAATTCTTTTCCACAATACGACCATCGTCCAGCGCCTTGCTGTGGTTTTTGTTCCACAATGTCTCTGGTTTATCCAGATCTGCCTCTGACAGAGCATAGTCCGCTGGCGCAAACCAGTTGGGACGCTCCCAACCATAGACGGTGCCAAACACCGCACCCAGGTCCTTCATGCGCCCGTAGCAGGGAGAGGTTTTTAACGGCCTGGCTGCACTGCGCTCTTCGTCTGGGTAGTGATTTTTAAACACATGATCATAGGCTTCTTCGTTTTTGGTGCGCAGATAGCCCCGCGATGCATAGGGACCAAAGCGACGGGGATCAACACCCATCATATCTACCGTGGGCTCACCATCGACAATCCACTCGGCCAACTGCCAGCCAGCACCGCCGGCGGCGGTAATACCGAAACTATGACCCTCATTGAGCCAGAAATTTTTCAAGCCCCAGGCTGGACCCACAATGGGGTTGCCATCTGGTGTGTAGGCAATAGCGCCGTTATAGACTGTCTTTACCCCCACCTCTGCAAAGGCGGGCACGCGATTCATACAGGCTTCAATATGGGGCATCAAGCGATCGAGATCACCATTAAATAATTCGTACTCGGACTGGTCGCTGGGTCCATCAACATAGCAGCAGGGAGCACCATTTTCGTAGGGCCCCAAAATAAAGCCACCGGCCTCTTCGCGCAGGTAATAACCTGCGTCAGACTCACGCAGTACTGCCTGCTCCGGCAGCCCTTCGGCTTTGCGCGCCAAAACATCAGGGTGGGGGTCGGTAACAATATACTGGTGCTCAACCGGGATAACCGGGATATCCAGCCCCACCATCTCGCCAGTTTTGCGAGCAAAGTTGCCAGTACAGGAAACCACGTGCTCACAGTGGATATCGCCCTTGTCAGTTTTGACGATCCAGCTGTCATCTGGCTGTTGCTCAAGCTCGAGAACGGCGGTGTTGCGATAAATAGTTGCGCCACGAGCGCGGGCACCTTTGGCCAGCGCCTGGGTGAGGTCGGCGGGCTGAATATAGCCATCGTCCGGGTGTTGAATCGCGCCAATAATGCCCTCTACATTGGCCATGGGCCAGGCTTCTTTAACCTGCTCTGGGGTCAGAAAATTGACCTCGACACCTACGGTCTGAGCCACGCCGGAGTAATACTTATATTCATCCATGCGATCCTGATTGGCGGCCAGGCGAATATTGGAAACTACACTGAAGCCAACATTCTGCTCTGTCTCTTTTTCCAGCTCATGATAGAAGTTCACAGAGTACTGGTGCAATTTGCCCACTGAATAGCTCATATTAAACAGCGGCAGCAGACCTGCGGCATGCCAGGTTGAACCGGACGTCAGCTCTTTTCGTTCAACCAGAACAACATCAGTCCAGCCTTTTTTGGCCAGATGATAGAGGGTGCTTACCCCTACGACACCACCTCCAACTACCACTACCTTTGCACTAGTTTTCATAATCTGTTCTCATCGAATAATTCCGACAGTTTAACCAGCTCAGTAATTCTGCTGGCGCACAATTACGACAGCAACATTCGCCACCGCGCCATGGCGCCAGTCCACAGGGCGCTTGACCTGCCGTCGTTTTTACGACAGCATTCGCCGGTCTCAGAAAGCCACGAATTAAGTGGGACAAGGAAGATGGCCGTTCATCGTCAGGCCCCTAAAACAGGGTTGAGCAGGCCTGTGTTTTGTAACAATCACGGAGAGAGAAAATGAGTGATATTGAAATCGCCCGTAGGGCGAAAACCCAGCCAATAGCTGAAATTGCCGGTAAACTGGGTATTCCAGATAGCGCTTTAATCCCCTATGGCAGAACAAAAGCAAAAATTGACCCTGAGCATATAGCCTCTTTAAAAGACAAGCCCGATGGCAAGCTTATTCTGGTCACCGCCATAACCCCCACGCCAGCAGGTGAAGGCAAGACAACCACCTCTGTGGGCCTGACTGACGGACTCAACCGCATTGGTAAAAATGCCCTGGTATGTCTGCGAGAGCCAAGCCTCGGACCCTGCTTTGGGATGAAAGGCGGCGCTGCTGGTGGCGGCTATGCGCAGGTGGTGCCCATGGAGGATATCAATCTCCACTTTACCGGTGACTTTCACGCCATTGGTGCAGCTCACAACCTGCTCTCCGCACTGCTCGACAATCATATTCACTGGGGCAATAGCCTTGAAATTGATGCGCGTCGGATTGTCTGGAAGCGTGTGGCCGATATGAATGATCGTGCCTTGCGCAGTATCAACTGTGGTCTGGGCGGCCCGGGCAATGGTTTTCCACGACAAGATGGCTACGATATCACTGTCGCCTCTGAGATTATGGCGATTTTCTGTCTGGCGACAGATCTGGATGACCTAAAAGATCGCCTCGATAAGATAGTGGTTGCCTATACCAGAGATCACAAACCAGTGCATGCCAGTGAGATTTTAGGCACAGGCGCTATGGCCGTATTGCTAAAAGATGCACTGTCACCCAATCTGGTGCAGACTCTGGAGAATAACCCAGCGATTATCCACGGTGGCCCATTCGCCAATATTGCCCATGGTTGCAACTCGGTAATAGCCACCAAGGCGAGCCTAAAAATGGCTGACTACGTTGTTACTGAGGCGGGTTTTGGCGCTGACCTTGGGGCAGAGAAGTTCTTTGATATTAAATGTCGCGCCGCCGGCCTAAGCCCGGATGCCTCGGTGATTGTTGCCACCACCAGAGCATTAAAAATGCATGGTGGCATGGCTAAAGAAGATCTGGACACTGAAGATTTGGATGCTCTGCGCGACGGTTGCTGCAACCTGGTGCGCCATATAGAAAACGTCAAGACCTTTGGTGTCCCAGTAGTTGTGGGTATCAACCGCTTCACCTCTGATACAGATGCTGAAATAGCAGTGATTAAAGAGATTGCCGCCGCCAATGGCATTAAGGCCATTGAGTGTACCCACTGGGCTGATGGCGGTGCTGGCACCGAGGAGTTGGCTCAGGAAGTTGCCAGCCTGGCAGATCTTGGCTCAGCTAGCTTTGCACCTCTGTATCCAGACGAAATGCCTATATGGGATAAAATCAAAACCGTAGCCACCAGGCTGTATCGCGCCGATGATATTATTGCCGACCAGAAAACTCGCGATCAGATTCGTAAATTTGAAGAGGATGGCTATGGGCATTTCCCAGTGTGCATTGCCAAAACACAGTACAGCTTTTCTACAGACCCCAACCTAAAGGGAGCACCCACAGACCATGTGGTGGCTATTCGCGAGGTGCGCCTCAGTGCGGGGGCTGGATTTATCGTGGTAGTCTGCGGTGATATTATGACCATGCCCGGCCTGCCCAGAGTACCGGCTGCCAACAGCATTGCTATGGATGAGAATGGTGAGGTCACTGGACTGTTTTAATGATCAATAGCTTTAAATGCCCAAACTGTGGTCTTGAGCTGATCCAACAGCGTGCAACACAGGGCTTCAGCTGCGCAAATAATCATAATTTTGACAGGGCCAAGGAGGGTTATGTCAACCTCCATCTGGCCCAACACAAACGCAGCCGCAAACCCGGTGATAGCGATGAAATGATTCGCAGTCGTCAGCGATTTTTAAATACAGGGCATTATCAATTTCTGGCCGACGCTATGCTTAACCTGCTCGGTGACCTGTCTGCAAACCATAGGCTACTGGATATAGGCTGCGGTGAGGGCTACTACCTCGACCAAATTCACAGGGCCAACCCATCATTACAACTGGTGGGCCTGGATATCAGTAAAGCTGCTGTACGATTGGCGGCCAAACGCAAACTCAACGCCCAACTAGCCGTAGATAGCGCCTTTAATATTGCCCTGTTTGACAATAGTGTTGATAGTGCTATTTCAGTGTTTTCACCCCTGAGCGCCAAGGAGGCATCCAGAGTCCTCAAGCCTGGTGGCAAGCTGATAATGGCAGGGCCAGGAGAGCAGCATTTAAATGGATTGACCGCCCAGATCTACGATAAAACCATGCCGCGAACAGGTAACTTCGAGGCACTGGATAGTACGCAACACTTCAGCCTGTTAGAGCAAATTGAAATATCAAAAGACCTGCTGATCGAGGGTTGTGCTATTGCAGACCTGCTGCATATGACACCCTACTACTGGAGCGCCAAACCACAGCAACAAGACTACCTAAAAAGTTTACAGCGCCTTGAAACCCCAGCGCACTTTATTATTCGAGTCTATCAAAACAGCCCATAGGGCCGCTAATCAAAGCTCTAATCACACCACAGGGGCGCCATAAGTCTCTGCGTGGCGATCCATGGGTAACATTACCCTAAAGGTGGTTCCCTTGCCCTGTCGCGACATCACTGTGGTGCGCCCAGAATGGGCCTCAACTGCCCCCTGCACCTGTTGCAATCCAAGCCCACTGCCATTGGCTGATGTTTTGGTTGTAAAGAAGGGGTTAAATATTTTACCCAGGTTTTCATCGCTAATGCCGACACCGGTATCAGCTATATCAATCCACAGCATTGAGCTATGGGTGCCGGTGCGCAATGTGATGGTACCCCTGGACTCAATTGACTCTACCGCATTAAACAGCAGATTTAAAAAAGCCTGAACCAGCTGATTGCCATCGCATAATATCCCGGGCAGGCGACCGTACTGTTTGACAATTTCAGTTTTGTAGCGCAACTCATTGCAGGCCAAGTTGAGCGCTCTATCCAGTAGCTTATTGATGTCTTCCTCAGCAATCTGCCGGCGATCAGCCAAGGAAAATTCGGCAACATCCTCCACCAGCGCCTGCACTCTGGCAATAGCCTCATTCGAGTCATTGAGTAAATTGTTGATATCCGATTTAATAAAATCATAATTAATTTGCCTCTTGAGGCTATTAATTTTTCTGGAGGTTGAGGCCTTCAACAGACCGGCGGGCTTCGATAACTGCAGAGCCTCGGCCTGCTGATCTACCAATTGAAAAATATTATCAAAGTAGTCCTGAATAGATTTGAGGTTGCCGGCAATAAAGGTTAGAGGCTGGCCGATTTCATCGGCAATACCAGCCAACAGAGATCCGACCTTGGCCATTTTCTCCGAGTGCATCAGCCGCAACCTAAGCTGTTCAATGTCTTCATTAATCTGACGCAACCTGGCGCTTTTTTCGGCTACAATTTGTGTCCTGTACTGCAGCGCCGCCGAGGTTTCATAGAGCTCGGCGCTCAGTTCCTGGAGTTTATTTTCTGCTGTCTTGCGAGCCTCAGATTCCCGGGAAAGGTTTTTACCAAGCATATCTAAATCAGTCACCCGCAGCTCCCACAGATGAATCACCAGAAGCCCTGTAGCTCTGGCTTATGCATGTAAACATGTAGCTGCTTGGTTGATCAGTAAAAAGAAAAATACAGAATGGCAATGGTGTAATCCTCCCTTTAGTCGCCTGCTTTCCATCCAGTGAAAGCTGTGTCAAGGCTGTCTCGACCTCATTATTTAGTCAATGCTCTATAAAAATATAGCCGAACATCTGCCCTGTGTTTAACTTAAATCCAAAAACTATTTAGTGGCGGAAATCAAATAACTGCCTGACTTCTATATTCAGAGCGCTGGCAATTTTTTCAAGATTGTCAAAACGAGGTCCAAAGATACCTCGCTCCATGTTACTAATAGACTCAATACTAAGCTCAGTGGCATCTGCCAACTGCTCCTGAGTTAAACCCCTGCCGGTTCTCAGCGATTTTAATCGACTGCCGAACCTCCTTTTTAAACTGGCCATAACAGCATTCCCGAAGAAAAAAATGGCATTTAATTTGACTAAAATATTTAATCTAGCTAAGTCGAACTTCTTATTTAACAGAGTTAAACTTCGTTTTTTTTAGAACTGCGATCAGCTTCTCTATGCCATATTGGTGATTGGTTGTCTGCAGCAAATCTATGTGGACCATTATTTAATCACTGCGCCAGGGAGACTCATGTTGCGACAGTTTATGCCTCTACTGGCAGCATTGAATTGCTCTTTTAGTTAAGATTTATATTTGTTGGACTCTATTTACATATCGATAGTTTCCGATTAATTTCGCCTGTGCTAGGCTATTAACAACGGTCGGGCCCAGCCATTTGCCAGACTCTGGGCATCAGCTAGCTCACAGCTCGTTTTAAATAATCAGCGATCCAAATAATCTATGACGCCTGCCACAGAAGCCTTTCTCGAACGCAACCGGCTGCCGGAGAGTTATCTGCAGTTTGCCCAGCGCTGGTTTGAACCCTTACTGGATCAATTTGCCCAGCAGCAAGCCCAGCATCAGCCGCAGATATGGGGTATTAATGGCTGTCAGGGCTCAGGTAAATCAACTCTAGCAGACTACCTGTGCAGCATGGTTGCCGAGCGCCATGGGGTTGCCACCGCCAATCTCTCTCTGGATGATTTCTATCTGCCCTTAGAGCACCGCCTGCGGCTGGCTGAGACTGTGCACCCCCTGCTGGCAACCCGTGGTGTACCGGGTACCCATGACATTGATCTGGCTGTAAAGACTATTAAGCAGCTTATTGCTGGCATAGATACCAGAATACCCAGATTTGACAAGAGTATTGATGACCGGGTAGCTGAGGCAGATTTTGACCAGGTTAGGGGTCCAGCGGGGTTGGTTATTCTTGAGGGCTGGTGCCTGGGCGCACAGCCTCAGACCGAGGCCGATCTAAAGCAGCCGATCAATGATCTGGAACAACTGGAGGACGACCAGGGTATCTGGCGCCAATATATCAATCTTGCTCTGAGTGGTGATTATCAGCAGCTGTTCTCTATGGTCGATCAACTTATTATGCTCAGGGCACCCTCGTTCGACGCCGTGTTTCAGTGGCGCTGGCAGCAGGAGAGCAAATTACTGGAAAAGTATAAAGACACAGATAGATCCGGGCTGATGACAGAACAGCAGGTGTTGAGATTTATTCAATATTTCCAACGTATTACCGAACAGTCTCTGCGGGAAATGCCAAGCCGCAGTCAGCATGTTTTCCAACTGGAACTGGATCGGCAGATCAGTAGCTACTCAGCTAGCTAGTCATCGGACAAGCCTATAAAGCTTTAATGGGCTGCGATTTGATTCTGATTAAACTCAGCGACCACTCGCAGTAACTGGCGACAGGTAATCTGGCCAACCAGACGGCCATGGTCAAGTACCGGACGACGTCTGTGGCCTTTTTTTACCATATCATCGGCCACATCAACCAGGTCGGCGTGAATATCACAGACATCCACATTCGCTGTCATATACTCACAGGCTTTGCCTACATCACCATGCTCATTGTAGGTGGCAGCTAAAATAGCACTCAGACAGTCCATTTCGGAAAGTACACCGACCAGCATTTCCTGTTCATCAACCACGCAAATACCCGATACTCTATGCTCTATAATTAGATGGATAGCATCAAATAGATCTTCATTGGCATGAATTTTTACGGGATCGTGAAGCATATAATCACTGAGATCCACAGAACGTAACATAGCTATCTCCTCTCTTTGAAACCGACAGGTTTAAATCAGTCGGACCTGTATGTCCGCTGACAGATCCACTACAGCGCCCCAGCAAAATCGATAAAGGGCTGGGGCCAGCTACCCAGTGCCAGCACCAGCAACAATAACAGACCTGCGACTATTTCCTGAGCACCGAAAGCCGCTGCCGGCTGTTTTTTAAGCATAGTCCCTGGGGTTTTGCTCATGGCGAAAATAATTCGCAAATAATAATAAATGGCTATGGCGCTACCCAGAACCAGTGCCGTCAACAGGATCCATAGCTGCGACTGGATAGACAGGGTAATAAGATAAAACTTGCCGATAAATCCAGCGGTAAGAGGTATTCCTGCAAAGGACAGCATGGCCACCGTAAGAGCAGAGGCCTGCACAGGATTGCGCCAAAACAGTCCCTCAAATGCACCGAGCATGGCTTTACTATCGTCTTCACCAGCCAGATTTGCTACCACCGTAAACGCCGCCAGAGTAGTCACAATATAGGCCGTCAGATAAAAGGTAATGGCCTGACCAATAAGATTATTGGCACCCAGGTTGTCGGCAATAGACAGTGCGATTAAGACAATCAGCAGATAGCCGAAATGGGCAATAGAGGAGTACGCCAGTAGACGCTTGATATTCTCCTGCCGCAGAGCCAGCCAGTTGCCCACCAGCATAGAGGCCACAGCAACCAGCGACAGCGCCATAATTAATGAGTCGTATTGGTACAGCTGACCCTCGAGATAGAACCTGGTCAGAGCAACAAACACAGCACCTTTGGACACGGTAGCCAGAAACCCGGTAACCGGCGTAGGTGCACCCTGATAGACATCCGGAGTCCACATATGGAATGGCACCACAGATAACTTAAAGCCCAGGCCGGCTAAAACCATGGCACTGCCAGCCATGAGCACCACAGGTTCCTGACTAAAGGCGACAGCGGCTTTGGCGCCCATACCCGCATAGCTGAGATCGCCTGTCGCAGCGTAAATCAGAGCAAAGCCAAATAGCAGCATGGCTGATGCACAGGCCGATAAAACAAGGTACTTAATCGCCGCCTCGAGAGGCAATTCACCTTTTTCCGGGAAGGCTATCATGGCGTATAGAGCCACGCCCATAAGCTCCATACCCAGTAACAGCGAAGCCATATGACTGGATTGAATCAGTATCACTGCACCCATTACAGAGAGCACCAGCAGCAGGTAATATTCCTCTTTGCGCTCTCCCTCGGGTGAAAAAGTATCTTTTGACAGAATTAGGGTGACCAGGGAAGCTACCAGAATCAGGGTGGTAAAAAACAGCCCCCAGTCGTCCACCACCAACAACATAGTCACCGGCTGAGAAAAGTCGCGAGCATACCCTGCGCCCCAGAGGCTGAGTAAAAAGCCCAGTCCAGTGATCCACCAGGCCAGTCCCTGGTCGCGTTTGATTGATGCCTGAATCATTAATACCGCAGCTGTCATTGACAGCATCAGTATTGGCATCAGCGCCATCAGTTGACTTGAATTCATGGCATCATCTCCACGGAAGTCAGTTCAAGCAGACTCTGTAAAACCGGCTGAGCCATATCCAATACCGGCTGAGGATAGAGCCCAAGCACAATTAAGGCGATCATCATCACCGCCATAGTCAGCATTTCACGCCCAGCAAAATCAACTAACAGATGCCCTTCCAGTTTTGGATTAGGCTCACCCTGAAAGGACCTCTGCATCAGTATTAATGAGTAGATCGCACCGGTAATCAGACCTAGCGCAGCCACTGCGGTGAGCCAGGGATTGACCTGAAAAAGACCCAACAACACCAGGAACTCAGCGACAAAATTACCCAGTCCAGGGAGGCCCAGACTGGCCACTACAAAGAACATGGCCACTGCGCCCATGCGCGGCATCTGTTGCCACAGCCCACCCATCTCTCGCATATCTCTGGTGTGCAGCCGCTCCTGCAGAGAACCTGCAATCATAAACAGCGCCGCAGTACTAAAGCCATGGGCTACCATTTGCATCACTGCACCCTGCAGGGCCAGCTCGTTCCAAGCATAGACCCCCAGCAGTACAAAGCCCATATGACTGACACTGCTATAGGCCACCAAACGCTTAAAGTCGGTTTGAGAAAAGGCTAGCACCGCGCCATAAACCACTCCAGCTGCACCCAGAGCCATAGCGGCCCACGAGAAGTCCAGTGCAGCATCGGGGAAAAGCGGTACCGCAAAGCGAATCAGGCCATAGGCGCCTGTCTTAAGCAGTATCCCGGCCAAAATCACACTGCCGGCCGTGGGAGCCTGAGTATGGGCATCGGGCAACCAGGTATGAAAGGGAAATGCCGGCAACTTGACCACAAAGGCGATAAAGAAGCCCAGCATCAGCCATTGGGCAGTCTGCTCGGTCATGCTGGTATTGAGTAAGTCGAAGTAACTAAAGCTCCACTGCCCGGCCGCACTGTGATTGACCCCAACCAGTGCCAGAGTGGCCACCAGCATTAACAGGCCGCTGGCCTGGGTAAAAATAAAGAACTTCATGGCTGCATAGCCACGATTTTCATGACCCCAGATAGCAATCATAAAGTACATGGGAATTAGCATCACTTCCCAGAACAGGAAAAACAGAAACAGATCCAGGGCCATAAACACGCCCAGCACACCAGCTAATGTCCACAGCAGGTTGGCCTCGAAGAAGCCCTGCTTGACCAGAATATCCGTCCATGAGGCACTGACAGCTATGGCTCCCAGTACCAGGGTCAGCAACACCATAAGCAGGCTAACCCCGTCCAATGCCAACTCAATACTGATGCCAAAGGCGGGAATCCACTGCGCCTTAAAATGCATTAGCCAGGTACCGGGATCATCGGGCATGGGTGCCTGTAACTGGGTAAGAGATGGCATGCCCGATAGCTCAGATAGCAGGTAAGCGAAATCCACCAGAATAACAACCAGTGCCACTCGTCGCGGCATGTTCTCGCCAGCGCGCTCTGACAGCATGGCAATAACACCGCCCAGCAGCAATATCAGGATCAGATTGACCATTACCATTAGAGGGCCTCCGCTGGAATCTGCAGCGCCAGGGTCAGCACCACAATTAAGCCAAACACCATGCTGGCGATATACCAGCGCATGCGCCCGGTTTGCGACTCCGCAAGCCAGTGATTAAAGGTTTGATTAATCGCCACAATCAGCCCGTAAATAGCGTCTACGGGCTCATTAACCATAACCCCAGACAGACGATAGTAGGGTCGTACAAAAACCCTATCATAGAGCCAATCTATGCCCCAGCCACTGTGCCAGAACTGACGCAGTGACTGACCCACTGAGGAATTAACCAGCCTGTCAACATTTAACTGACCGCTGTGAAATATCAGGTAGGACAGCAATAGACCTACTATGGGCACCGAGATAGACACAACCTCTACCCAGTGGGCCGGATGCTCCCCGCTGGCAGCTGGGAATACATCGGCGACCGGGAGCATAAAGTAACCACCCAGCATGGCCAGACCACAGAGCACCACCAGGGGCACCGCCATACGCCACCCCGTATCGCCCTCAGGTTGAGTTTTAGCCTTGCCAAAGAACACCACAAACACCAGTCGGAAACTGTAGATCGCAGTGAGCAGTGCACCCAGCAAGCCACCCAGCCATAACCAGGGCCCAGCGTCGGGCAGCAGATAAGCCTGCAATAAAATTTGGTCTTTACTGAAGAAACCGGAGGTCATCGGCAGTGCCGCCAGCGCCGCCGAACCAATCATAAAGCTCCAGAAGGTCACTGGCATTTTAGTGCGCAGACCACCCATTTTGAAAATATCATGCTCATGATGGAGGTAGTGAATAATCGCACCAGAGCCCAAAAATAGCAGAGCCTTAAAGAAGGCATGGGTCATAAGATGGAAGATACCAGCGCTCCAGGCACCCACCCCCAGAGCCAGAAACATATAGCCAATCTGGCTAATGGTCGAATAGGCCAAAATGCGCTTAATATCCGATTGCATCAGAGCGGTAAAGGCTGCCATTAGGGATGTGGCCAGGCCTACAATTGCCACAACCATCATTGCACTGGGTGCGAGCAGGAAAAGGCCATTGGTACGGGCAATCAGATAGACGCCAGCAGTAACCATAGTAGCCGCGTGAATCAGCGCACTCACTGGCGTTGGGCCAGCCATGGCGTCCGGCAACCAGGTGTGCAACGGCAGCTGAGCAGACTTGCCCACCGCGCCACCCAGTAACAGCAAGCAGGCAATTAATGGTAGCGTGTCTCCCACCTGCCACTGTTGATCAGCCGCCCCCATCATCGCCTGGATATCCAATGTACCCAGCTCGGTAAACAGCAGCAACAGCCCCAGGGCCATGGCGGTGTCACCGATGCGTGTTACCACAAAGGCCTTGCGCGCTGCCTGACCATTGGCGCTGTGCTGATACCAGAAGCCAACCAGCAGATAACTGCAGACACCCACGCCCTCCCAGCCCAGGTAGAGCAGCAACAGATTGTCTGCCATCACCAGTATCAGCATGGCTGCCACAAACATATTTAGGTAGGCAAAATAGCGTGCGTAGCTCGCATCCTCTTCCATAAATTCAGTGGAAAAAAGATGAATCAAAAAGCCAACTCCGGTAATCACCGACATCATTACCAGGGTCAGGCCATCAAAATAAAAAGCTATACCTGGGCTAAAATTGCCCACCTGCATCCAGGTCCAGAGCGTCAACTGGAAAGGTTGCGGGTTAGCCAGAAATTCCATACCCACCAATAATGTCAGCAGCGCCGCAGCGCCCACCGAGCAGACACCTAGCAGGCCAATCAAAATTCTCGGCAATGACCCAGAGCCAAGCATCAATAGAATTGAACTCACCAGTGGAATCAGCGGCACTAACCAGATCATATCAGCCATGCTCAACCCCTCATCCTATCGGCACTATCCATATCCAGCGTTTTAAAGCGCCGCTGAACCTGCAATACAAGCCCTAGGCCCACCGCAACTTCTGCCGCAGCCACGGTTAAAATCAACATAAAGATGATCTGCCCGTCGGGCTGCCCCCAGTGGGCTCCAGCAGCAACAAAGGCCAGCGCTGCTGCGTTGAGCATGACTTCGAGGGACATCAAAATAAAGATAATGTTGCGCCGGATCATAAGTCCGAGCATGCCGATACTAAACAGCAGGGTCGATACCAGCAGTATATGATTTAGGGGAATATTCAGGCCTTCCATGCTCTACTCCTCCCGCTCTAGATAGCGACGCCCCAGATGAAACGACCCCACCAGGCCTGCCAGCAACAACATTGCAGCTATCTCGACTGCCAGCACATAGGGCCCAAAGAGCGCCAGACCAACCTCTTTTGCACTCACTGCCTGGGTCGACACGGGACCTTCGATGGTGGAGATCATATATAACAGTTCTGCAAACAGCAGCAGCGACAGCAACGTGGGGCCTGCCCAGATGCGGGGTTGCAGCAGACCTCGCTCTCGGGCATCGCCCTCCTCGCCCAGGTTGAGCATCATGATGACAAAGACAAACAGCACCATAATGGCGCCGGCGTAGATAACGATTTCCAGGGCCGCAGCAAAGGGTGCGCCAATCAAGAAGAAGATAACGGCTACAGCCAGCAGGGAGACGATTAGGTAGATTAGAGCGTGGATGGCGTTGGCTCTGGTCATGGCTAGCACTGTGGCTACCAGGGCTATGGTGGCGGCTATGTAGAAGAGGGTTATCTCAAGCATGGCTTGAATCCTGTTTGGGCTTGGTGTGGGTTGGTAATGGGGGCAGCATGGTTCTGGGTGCTGCTCCGTTGACCGTGGCCAGCAGGGATGCTGGCCTCGAGTCTACAAGGACGCTGCACATGGACGTGCGAGTGTCGCCGGAGGCAGGATGCCGAGAGAGACCGTATTTACGACGTGCCACAGAAATACCTCTGCAACCTGTGCCCTGACAACCGAAGCTCCAAACCCTCATGGCAACAAACTCTTAGTATCAATAGGCCGAGCCTCATTCCTACCCTCACCTTTATCCTTAAAAGCCGTCTGCATTCCAGACACCCGATAAAAATTATAATCCGGATACTTACCCACCCCATTGATCAGCAAGTTCTCCTTCTCATAAACCATATTCTGACGATCGTATTCACACATCTCAAAATCCGGTGTCAGCTGAATGGCATAGGTAGGACAGGCCTCCTCGCACATGCCACACATAATGCAGCGGGAAAAATTAATACGGAAAAACTCCGGATACCAGGTGCCGTCCTCGCGGGTATCCTTTTGCAGCGCAATGCAATCCACCGGACAAACAGCCGCACACAGATTACAGGCCACACAGCGCTCTTCTCCGTCTGGATCACGGGTCAACACAATACGTCCGCGATAGCGCGGTGCCAGATAGGGCATCTCCTCCGGATACTGCACCGTGTCAGCCTTGGTAAAGCTGTGCTTGAAGATTTCCCACATGGTTCGCAGTTCACTTAACATTAGACAGCTCCCTCCATCCATAACAACACAGCCCCAGTAATCACCAGATTGACCAGTGTAATTGGCAGCATCACCTTCCAGCCCAGGGACATCAGCTGGTCATATCTGGGACGGGGAATCGCCGCACGAAGCAACACAAAGAAATTAATCACCAAGAAAACTTTCAGCCCAAACCAAGCCAGGGGCGGCAGCCAGTGACCTATCAGCGCAGGCCCCATCCAGCCACCAAAAAACAACGTCACAATCATGCACGATATCAGCATCAGGCCGAGATATTCACCGAGCATAAACATGGCAAACTTCATACCGCCATATTCAGTGTGGAAACCAGCGGTCAACTCATGCTCTGCCTCAGGCAAATCGAAAGGCAAACGATGGCTTTCAGCAATACCAGCAATCACAAATACAAGCAGCCCCAGAACCTGGGAAAAACAGAACCAGACATCCGACTGGGCAGCCACAATATCCACCAGACTAAAGCTGCCTGACATCATCACCACACCCATCAGCGACAGGCCCATAAACACTTCATAACTAACCATCTGGGCCGCAGAGCGCAAACCACCCAACAGAGCATATTTATTATTGGATGCCAGACCACCCAGCAACACGCTGTACACCGCCAGAGAAGTCATACCAAGGAAAAACAGCAGGCCAATATTGACATCAATAATCATCATATCCGGCGCAAAAGGCACCACCGCAAAGCCCATCATCATGGCCACTACAATCGCCGTAGGAGCAAAGATAAATACCACCTTATCCGCAAATGGTGGCACCCAATCATCCTTGGTCAGCAACTTGATCATATCCGCCAAAACCTGGCCAATACCAAAGGGGCCCAGACGGTTGGGACCATATCTGTCCTGCCAAAATCCCAGCAGACGACGCTCCCACCAGGTCAGCACCGCAGCACCTGCCACACCGCCCAGTAAAATAGCCAAAGCCAGAAAGACTGGCGTTAACTCAGACATGAGCAGAACCTCCATCAACGATCACCGGGTCAGCAATAGTTCTATCGCTGGCAATTAGCTGGGGAGAGCGGCGCTGCCAGTTATTATCTTTGCTCAAACTGGCAGTAGTGCCAGCGCGCAGAGACAAGGTTTCAGCATAGCCCGCACTGAAACCGATACAGTTTTTTGCCACCCGCTGCAAGATCTGCACCTCCAGGGAAACCTCTTCACCATCAACAGATACGCAAACACCATCTCCTGTTTCAACACCGAGTTTTTCTGCCACCACCGCCCCCAAAGCAATGTAGGCACAGCCAGCCAACTCCGCAATTTCATCGGTGTTCACTGACAACTCGTCAGAACCGTGGACTCTATGCACAGGGATTAATTGCCATTGATGGGGCTGCATCTCCATTGTCGACTTGGGAGCCTTAGTCACAGCACCCTTGGACGAAGAGACAATAAGGCGCTTACCGGCAGTGCCACCTTTTAGGGGCCCATCGACTTCCGCCTGGAATTTTTGCAGGGACTGATTAGAGTTCCAGCCCGGCGACCAAACATAGGGCCGCAGCGAAGAGGGCTGATCGCGATTGAGCCCCTCCATACTGTAGGCCAGAGGTGTCTCTGTGTCTTTGGGTTGCTGGGGCTCATGGACAGAGACCGCAGCATTTATCGCCGTGCGGCCACTGTATCTGTGAGTCTGGCGTGGAATCTTTAACCCGCGATCGCGGAAGCTGTGGCCCGGTGCAGCATCAATCAACCCAGACAAATCAGACTGTGTCTGCGCACAGGCGGCCACCACCTCGTCAAAGTGCTGTAGCTTGGATAATGACTGATGGCCGGTCTCAGCGGCCAGCTTCAGTAGCCATTGCCAACTTGCCAGACGCTCTGCGGCCGGCTCAAAGACCGGGAAATAACGCTGGGCACGGCCTTCCATATTAACCACTGTGCCCTCAGACTCAGCATAGGAGGCAGCGGGCAAAACCATATCCGCTGCGCTCAACGTGTTGTTCTCAAGTATATCCATGGCAATCACCTGAGTGCCCTCAGCAGCCAGCAGATCCAACTGTTGCGCACTCAAGCGCCGTTCAAGATCATTCTCCATCACCAGCAGAACATCAATATCAGCAACAGCTCCCACAAGTTGAGACAATGTTTTGCTGCCCTTGCCAAGCATCGCCGAACCCAGACTGTTGGCCTCCGGCACACAGAGACTAAGCATCACATTAGTCTCTTTGCTAAACAGAGCCTCGGCAACTGCAACCGCACCGTTAATAATGCCCCGGTGTTGCATGCTAGTGCCGCTGACAATAAGTGGATTTTTAGCCTGCTGCAAAATACTGGCAACCTGCTTAGCCTGTTTATCCGCAACTGTCTCGCCGGCCATCGCCTCAACCACAGACACTGCAAACTCGGCAATCTGATCCGGGGCCAGAGAAATACATTGGCTGGCGACATCATCCAGCCTGGTATCCATTGCTGAGACAACAATCATCGGTGAGCGCTGGTCCTGTGCCAGATTGCGCACTGCTGCATCCTGCCACTGGGGCAGGCCTATCTGCTCAGCCAGCTCAAAGGATTTATTGCGCAGAGCCTGGCGCATTGCCAATGCTGCTCTGGGTGCTGTATTGGTAACATCTTCCCCCAGTACTAAAATGGCATCTGCCATTTCCATCTGCTTGATGGTTGGGTTGCTGGCTTTGCTGGTTTTTAAAACCTTCAACACTGCCGCCATCAAGTCACTGTCAGTATCGGAGAAACCAGAGGAAAAATTCTCAGCCCCCACCAGCTCACGGAGCAAATAGTTGGCTTCCATGGAAGCCCTCGGCGAACCAATGCCAGCAACTTTTTTGCCCTGCATCCAGCCCGCAGCTGTGGTCAGAGCCTGCTGTTGATGCACCGCCATAAAACTGCCATCGGGCTTTTTAATACCGGCATAATCAAGCCGATAATCCGAATTAATATAGCCACTGCCAAAACGCCCACGGTCACAGAGAAAATACCCATTGACCTCATGGTTATATCTATTGTGCACGCGTTTTAGCTTACCGTAGCGCTCCCCCGGGGCCGTGTTGCAACCCACCGCACAGCTGGTGCAAATTGATGGCGCTGACTGTAAATCCCATTTGCGGCTATATTGTTTGAGAAAGGGTTTATCGGTAAATACACCTGTGGGACAGACTTCAACCAGATTGCCACTGAACTCATTCTCCAGAACACCTTCTTCATGACGGCCAAAATATAAGTGGTCATGGGACGCCTGGGCACCAAGGTCGCGACCCCCGGCATAGTCTTTGTAGTAGCGCTCACATCTATAACAGGTGATACAGCGATTCATCTCGTGGTGAATAAGCGGTCCGAGATACTGGTTGCGGTAGGTGTTCTTCTGGCCGTTGTACCTGCGATCCCTGTGCCCCACCATCACCGTCATATCTTGCAGGTGGCATTCGCCTCCCTCAGCACAGACTGGGCAGTCATGGGGATGATTTAACATCAGCGACTCAACCACAGCTTCTCGGAACTCGGCAGCATTTTCTGCATTGAGAGAAAATCGCGCGCCCTCTGCCACTGCAGTCATGCAACCCATCACTATGCGGCCACGGGTATCCTCCTCATTTTGATATTGCACCAGAGCACATTGGCGGCAGGAACCAATAGAACCCATGGCCGGGTGCCAGCAGAAGTAGGGTAAATCCAATCCAGCATTAAGACAGGCCTCAAGAATATTCTCGCCGTCGTTAACCTGAAGTTCCTGACCATCTACAAATATAGTTGGCATAATTTACACTCGTCTAATGATAGGGGCAGCGGCCAGTACTGATATGCTGCTTAAAGTCATCGTAAAAATATTTTAAAGCGCTCTGCAGAGGCTCCATGGCACCAGGGGCCAGTGCACAATGGGTGTTACCAATGGCGCCTATATAGCGAACCTGGTAAGCCAATGTCTCCAGATCTTCCGGCTGACCGCGGCCCTCTTCAATATCCTGCAGCACCTGTCGCGACCAGGGGAGACCATCTCGGCAAGGTGTGCAAAAACCGCAGGACTCATGGGCAAAGAAGCGAATCAGATTCAGTACCATACCTACAGGACAGGTGCGATCATCGAGAATAATCATGGTACCTGTGCCCATGCGACTGCCAGCGGCACCAATCACGTTGTAGTCCATGGCCAGATCTAAATGTTCCGCAGTGAGGAAATCCGTCGAGCCGCCGCCGGGCAAGAACCCCTTCAGTTGATAGCCATCCTGCATACCGCCTGCGTGCTGCTCAATAATCTCCCGAATTGGCGTACCCATGGGCAGCTCCCAGCACCCAGGATTATTAACCTTGCCACTCACCCCAAAAAGCTTGGTACCGGCATCTTCACCCACACCCAAGGTTTTGTACCAATCCGCACCGCGGTCAATGATATGGGGGATATTACACAGGGTTTCGACATTGTTAACGATGGTGGGACGCCCCCAGAGACCACTGACCTGAGGGAATGGTGGTTTGGCTCTGGGGTTGGCCCGCTTACCCTCAAGGGCATTGATCAGAGCCGTCTCTTCACCGCAAATATAACGACCGGCACTCGGGTGGACATGCATGTGAAGGCTGTAACCGCTGCCAAGAATATTATCCCCCAGCAGCCTGGCGTTGTAGCATTCAGCCAGAGCATCACGCAGGCGCTGGATGGCGACAATATATTCCCCGCGAATAAAGATATAGGAAATATCCGCACCTATGGTGTAAGCCGCCAGAATCATGCCCTCGATCAGCTGGTGAGGATCACATTCCATCAGCAGCCGATCCTTGAAAGTGCCGGGCTCCATCTCGTCCGCATTGCACACCAGATATCGGTGCCCGGGACTAGATTTATCTGCGGCCGGCACAAAACTCCACTTCATGCCAGTGGGGAAACCTGCACCACCGCGACCGCGCAAATTAGATGCGCTGATCACATCCTGACAATCTTTGGGGGACATTTCGGCCATGGCTTTGCGCAGCCCCTGATAACCCCCATTGGCCTCGTAGGCTTTTAAATCTGTTGGCGTTTGTTCGAGACCAATATTGCGAGTAAGCACCTTTTCCATCACTGGTCACCCCCAGCTTTGACCTTTGCATCCCCAAACAGGGCTTTAACCTGAGCCTCATCAAGATGGGTAACCAGATCATCCCCCACCATCATCACTGGCGCGCGGTCACAGGCGCCGAGACAGGGAACTGGCAATAATGTGTATTTGTTATCTGCAGTGGTCTCGCCGTAGTCCACACCCAGTGCCGCAGAAATCTTCTCTTTGATATCATCGCAACCACAGATCCAGCAACTGACGCTGTCGCAGAAAAGAATGACTTTTTCACCCACCGGGCGGCGATAAATTAAGTTGTAGAACGTCGCAACGCCCTCAAGCTCTTCTGCCGACATCTGCAGATGCCGGGCAATAGCCTGCAGACATTCATCGGACACCCAGCCACGCTTGGCCTGAACAATTTTTAATGCATCTATAGCAGCGCCCGATTTGTAGGGGACATGGCTCAGCTCTGCATCTATCTCGGCAATCTCCTGCGCCGTCAGCACAGAATCCAGATCAGTTTGAATCATCTGTGGTTTGCTCATCGGTCTACATCCGCCATAACAAAATCAATACTCGCAATAATGGCAATCAAATCCGGAATCATCAGGCCCTTGCTGATCAGTGGGATCTGCTGTAGATGGGCAAATGATGGTGTGCGAATTCTGGTGCGATAGGAATTGGTACTGCGATCGCTGATCAGGTGATAACTGTTAATACCTTTGGTGGCCTCAATCATCACTGAAGCCTCGCCCTCAGGAATCACAGGCCCCCAACTAACATTTAAAAAATGATGAATCAGGGTTTCTATATCTTCCATGGTGCGTTCTTTGGGCGGTGGCGTGGTTGACGAATGCTCGCTCTTGTAGGGGCCACTAGGCATATTATCAACGCACTGACGGATAATTTTTAGGCTCTGACGCATCTCTTCGATGCGCACCACAGCCCGGTCATAGCAGTCGCCATTTTCGGCTGTGGGTACTTCAAATTCGAATTGATCATAGCCACCATAGGGGCGCTTTTTGCGCACGTCCCAGTCACTGCCAGTGGCTCGCAAGCCAGGGCCGGTTACCCCCCAGTCCAGGGCCTCTTGCTGGGTGTAGACTCCAACACCCACAGTGCGCTCTTTGAGCATTTTATTTTGCATGGCCATCTTGTCGTAATGGTCGAGGCGTGCCGGCAGGTAATCGAGGAATTCACGAATCATTCGATCCCAGCCATTGGGCAAATCCTGGGCCACACCACCAATGCGGAACCAGGCCGGGTGCATGCGGCCGCCGGTGATTGCCTCAACTATGCCAAACAGTTTTTCCCGATCGACAAACATATAAAACACCGGCGACATCTGCCCCACGTCCTGAACAAAGGTACCGTAAAACACCAGATGACTGGAAATACGAAATAACTCGGCCAACATAATGCGGATAACTTTGGCGCGCTCCGGCACCTCAATCCCAGCAAGGGTTTCCACCGACTGAATATAGGCCAGGTTATTCATTACCCCACCCAGATAATCAATACGATCGGAGTAAGGTATAAAAGTGTGCCAGGTCTGACGCTCTGCCATCTTCTCGGCACCGCGATGGTGATAACCAATATCCGGCACCGAGTCCATAATCACCTCACCGTCCAATTGCAGGGCGATGCGGAATACACCATGCACACTGGGGTGGTTGGGACCCAGATTGAGAAACATAAATTCACTGTCTTCACTCTCGGCTTTCATGCCCCAGTCTTCAGGGCGAAAGCGCAGCGCCTCCTGCTCTTTGGCCACTCTCTCGGGGCCCATTTCAAACGGCGCCATCTCGGTTGCGCGAGCCGGATGATCTTTGCGCAGCGCATGCCCCTCCCAGGTGGGCGGCAGCAGAATGCGGAACAGGTTGGGATGACCGGTAAACTCCACCCCAAACATATCCCAGGCTTCGCGCTCGTACCAGTTGGCATTGGGCCAGATAGAAATACTGGTAGGTAAACTCAGGTCAGTCTCGGTCAGTGCAACTTTTATTCGCAGGTCAGCATTGCGCTCTATGGAGAGCAACTGGTAGACAACAGTGAAGTCAGAGGCTGGTTGATCATCGCGATAGACTCTGGTGCGCTCATCGATCACAAACAGATCGTAGAGCATGGAAAAACTGGGTTTTAAAAATTCCAGTACTTGAATTAAATGCTTGCGGCCAACCCATACTGTGGGAATATTGTCCGCACAGTTTTGGGTAATAAATAGATCCTCACCGAACTGTCGGTACAGGTTCTCTTCCACCTGGCTATAAACCAGAGTTTCAGCCGTTTGCATTTAAACCCCTTAGATTGTTATAAGACTTTCCCTAGATATCTTTTGGTTCCCTTAATTCTGTTGCCTGAATTCTCTGCGCAGTAAGCTCGTCTCGCTTGCTGATCTTTTGCGGCTTAACCACCGTCTGATCACCAGCAGCCCAGGTAATAGGTCTTCTCTCCTTACCAATTGATTCCTGCAACATTAACAGTCCCTGCATCAACGCCTCCGGACGCGGGGGACAACCGGGGACATAGACATCCACCGGAATAAATTTATCTACTCCCTGCACCACAGAATAGATATCGTACATACCACCAGAATTCGCACAGGAGCCCATAGAAATAATCCATCGCGGCTCGAGCAACTGGTCATAAAGTCGCTGCACCACGGGAGCCATTTTTAAAAAACAGGTCCCAGAGATCACCATCAAATCTGCCTGCCTTGGGGTGGCTCGAATAACCTCGGAACCAAAACGGGCAATATCATGACGACTGGTAAATGAGGTTGCCATTTCCACATAGCAGCAAGACAGGCCAAAATTAAAGGGCCACAGAGAATGGGCTCGACCCCAGGCAATCAGATCTTCCAGCTTTGCAAATGCCACATTGCGCTTTACTTGCTCTTCAATAAAATCATCGCTACCACTGACTTGGTTGCCATCCTCGGGTCGGCTTAGGCTCCACTTCATAATTTTTCCTCAGCAGTTTTTCGCGCCTTTTCTTTGGCCTGCGCCTGAGATAATCCGACACGGATTTTGTTACCCCAATCCAGAGCACCGGAGCGCCATTCATAAATCAAAACCAGCGCCAACAGAGCAATAAATACCAACATTGCCAGATAGCCCTCCCAGCCCAATTCAAAGAACGCTATGGCCCAGGCAAAGATAAAAACAGTTTCCAAATCAAAGATAACAAAGAATATAGCCACCAGATAAAACTCAACAGAGATGCGCACCTGAGAGTTACCAACAGACACAATGCCCGACTCAAAAGGATCGTTGGTGGCGGCGTCGCGGCGGCGCTGACCCAGTAACCAGGAGAGCACCAACATGGTAATAACCAGCAGAATAACCATGCCGAAATAAACTGCCAGAGGCCAGATTTCAGTAGAAAATTGATTGACCATCAGCAGCACCCACCGGTTATACAGTGGCGCCGGCGGGCAGCGTAAGTGATTTTTTTAGGATTAAAAAAAAGGTATGCCACTCTGGATAAGTGGCGCGTACAGCTTAAACGAATAATTTCCCTATACATATATTGCGGCATAAATACCTCATACATATCGGGTTTCCATCGCCTGTAATAAAACCTAACTGGCGTCGAACCCGTTTGTTTTTATTCAGTGCTACGATTTTAAGGTACCTAAGTTGCCAAGTTTTCGCAAGCGAATTTAGACCGCTGCAACCGCAGACAAAAAAGATTAAAATCAATTTTTTCGGTTTTAGGGATTTAGTTATTAGTGGATAGAGTGGTTTGACTCGCGCCCAATCCCTTGAGGAGCTTGGGCGCAAACAAATTTGTTAAGATATTTTTTACAGCAAAACCGAGACAGGAAATCAGCAAAAAAAAATTAAAAATTAGTCAAAGGCATGACGTAAAACAATAGTTTCAACACGATCTGGTCCGGTTGAAACCACATCGACTGGCGCCCCAGTTAACTCTTCAATCCGGCGAATATAATCTTTTGCCGCCTGGGGAAGAGCGTCGAGACTCTGAGCACCCACAGTGATATCGGACCAGCCCGGCATGGACTCGTAGACAGGTGTAATATTTTCAAAATCGTCTGCATGCATAGGAATACCTGCATCAGTACCATCGGAATTTTTGTAGCCGATACAGATTTTGACCTCCTCCAACCCGTCCAGTACATCTAGTTTTGTCAGGCAGATACCAGAGATACTATTGATACGGACAGCCTGGCGCAGCGCTACCGCATCAAACCAGCCACAGCGGCGAGAACGACCTGTGGTAGTGCCAAACTCATGGCCTTTCTCACCGAGATACTGACCAATTTCACAATGTAGTTCGGTGGGGAAAGGACCAGAGCCCACTCTGGTGGTATAGGCTTTGGTAATACCCAGCACATAATCAAGATACAGGGGTCCAAATCCCGTGCCCGTGGCTGTGCCACCAGCAGTAGTATTGGATGAGGTGACAAATGGATAGGTGCCATGGTCAACATCCAGCAGAGACCCCTGAGCACCTTCAAATAAAATATGCTCACCAGCCTCGCGGGCATCGTGCAGAATCTTAGTCACATCGGCTTTCATAGGTAACAGAGCCTCTGCCCAGACCTTGGCCTCTGCAAGCGTTTTATCATAGTCCACAGCTTCAGCACCATAGTACTGGGTCAGGGCAAAGTTGTGGTAGTCGAGAACCTCTTTAAGCTTTTCAGCAAAACGCTCCATATTGGCCAGATCCCCAAGGCGCAGCCCGCGACGCGCTACTTTGTCCTCGTAGGCGGGGCCTATACCACGACCTGTGGTGCCGATTTTTGCATTGCCTCGAGCCACTTCTCGCGCCTGATCCAGGGCTATATGGTAACTGAGAATTAATGGACAGGAACCAGAGACTCGCAGGCGGTCTCGCACCTGAACGCCACGCTCCTCCAGCATCTTAATCTCTTTGAGCAGCGCATCTGGAGCAACCACCACGCCGTTGCCGATAACACAGGTCACATGGTCGCGCAAAATACCAGATGGGATAAGATGCAGCGCGGTCTTTTGACCATCGATCACCAATGTGTGTCCTGCGTTGTGACCACCCTGAAAGCGTGCAACCAGTGCAGCCTTGTCAGTTAACAGATCGACGATCTTACCTTTGCCTTCATCCCCCCACTGGGAACCAAGAATAACGACATTTTTACCCATAAGATTTGTTTACTCGAAAAAATTACACCACCTGACGACCAGGGTCAGGACAACTTTTTAACCAGGTACTCACCGCCCTGCTCTACCAGCTCACGGTCGCAATTCAACTCATCATAGTTGACCGTTTGATCTACAAAACCCTGAACCACTCGGTTGCCCTGACTGCGCAGCAGTGCAACCTGCTTATGCACCTCAGGGTCGCTACTGGCAGCGACAAAGATTCCGCTCAGCTGATCTCTGTGCCTGCTTCCCTGACTCACCAGCGACTTGAGATCAAAGGCAAACCCGGTAGCTGGACGAGCTCGACCAAAGGCCTCACCCACATGGTCATAGCGACCACCATTGCCCAGCGCCTTGCCATAACCCTGAACATAGGCGGCAAACACCACACCGGTGTGGTAATGGTATCCAGGCATCTCACCGAGATCTAAATAAATACTTACATCAGCCTGACTCAGAGCATCGACAATCTGCTCCAACTGCTCGATGGCCTCTAGCACTGAGGCTGGAGCTCCGGCCAGGGCAGTTTTTGCTGCGGCCAACACTTCAATACTGCCCGCCAAAGTAGGCAGGATGGTCAACCAACCGGCCAGACTATGGTCGTCTATATTGCTGGCCACCCACTGCTCTAATTCACCAACGGCCTTGCGTTGCAATAACTCAAATAATTCTGCTTCAAGGTCTTTATCCAGATTGGCCTCAGCCAGCAGGCCGCGGTAGATATCCACATGGCCCAAATCAAGGTGCACACCACTGACCCCAGAAGTCTTTAGAGTCTGCAAAAACAACTCTATAACCTCGATATCAGCAGCCAGGGTAGCTTCACCAAATAATTCCACACCCAGGGAGATAGGTGTGCGTGACTCCAGCGGTCCACGGGGGCGTGTGTGCAGAACAGTGCCCGCATAGCACAGGCGATTAGGCCCTTCGCGACGCAGGCTATGAGCGTCCATACGGGCTGTCTGCGGAGTGATATCTGCACGAATACCCATCATGCGACCACTGAGTTGGTCGGTGATGCGGAAGGTCATTAAATCCAGATCAGATCCAGAGCCGCTGAGCAGAGATTCGGTAAATTCCACCATCGGAGGTATAACCAGGTCATAACCCCAGTTGTGATAGAGATCGAGAAGCTGTCGTCGCAGGTACTCGACGGCCTGTGCCTGCTCTGGCAGCACTTCATCGACGCCATCCGGCAACATCCAGCGATCTACATTTGTCACAGAAACCTCATAGATTCTTTAAAATATTTCTCGGCCGCTTATAAACCCCACTG